>Ga0209309_10000007_pt1:2500-467918 | contig 467918 bp, 379 predicted proteins | sample COGITO_mtgs_1204_2_FD_184807 | JGI IMG/M metagenome (GOLD analysis project Ga0209309, IMG submission 184807) | Pelagic marine microbial communities from North Sea - COGITO_mtgs_120412 (SPAdes) (version 2) | ecosystem: Environmental > Aquatic > Marine > Epipelagic ...
CTGCTCCATTTGTGATAAATTCTCTTGCTGCTCTTTTGGAACTGGCCATTTGGGTCGCAATCAGTATATCGACCAGCGATTGACCAACTTGTAATTCAAAGCGTGGTAAACCATCCAAACCTAACTGCATACATTCTGCTCGAGTTAAGCGGCTAACATCCCCTTTAAACAAGGCAGCGGCTATTCTTTGAGCCGCGTCTAAGCCTTCATCTCCATGAATTAAACGAGTCATTTCTGCTGCAAGTACACCTTGCGCTTGTGGTTTATGTTGACTCTTCTCGTCTTCGTGTTGCAATTGTTGAATTGCTTCAACTGTTAAAAAAGAAAATTTCATAAGCAATTTATAGACTTCAGCATCGCTCACATTCAGCCAAAATTGATAAAAAGCATAAGGCGAGGTTCTATTTGGATCCAACCAAACAGTGCCTGACTCGGTTTTACCAAATTTACCGCCATCCGGCTTAACAATGAGTGGCAGTGTCACGCCATATAATTGAGATCGATTTTTTCGACGACCATAATCAACCCCGGCAATAATATTCCCCCACTGGTCGCTGCCGCCAAATTGTACGGTACAATCAAATTGCTCATTAAGATGGGCAAAATCCATACCTTGTAAAACCGAGTAGGTGAATTCAGTAAATGAGATGCCATCGCCTTCTCTGTTGAGTCTTTGTTTAACAGACTCTTTTTGAATCATGGCATTTACGGAAAAATGCTTGCCCACATCTCTTAAAAGATCAATAAGACTTACTTTTGACAGCCAATCAATATTATTGACATATTCGGCGTTGTTAAAAGATTGAGAATCACTCTTCAGTATATGACTTACTTGTAAGGCAATTTTTTGCGTATTATATTTTACTTGCTCAAGGGTCAATAACTGGCGTTCAGCAGCCTTAAAACTTGGATCGCCAATTAAGGCAGTAGCTCCACCTAGCAAAACTATAGGCTTGTGACCGGCATCTTGATAGCGCTTAAGATTTATGAGCTGTAGCAAATGGCCTACATGTAAGCTATCAGCGGTAGGATCAATACCACAATAAACTATTCTTGGCGTTTTTAGATGCTCCTCAAGTTCAACTTCTGCTGTTTGCTGAAAGATTACTGCTCGTTGTTTTAATTCGTCGAATAACAAAGGGTTTTTGAGAGTATGAACTTTGCTCTCTATTGCCATAACTTTTCCTTAGAGTTTTTTGATGTTAAATGCTCATTTGTATAAAAGAATATCATGAAGCTGAATTAGTTTTCTGCTCTGTTCATCCAGATATTACTTAAAAACTTTGAATTTCATTGTCAAACTAGAAGATTTAGCACTACAATTTGCCAAATCACAGGATGATTTTATTCCGCAATAGGTAGCACGGAAGCCACAGGACTAATTAATGGATCTTTACACTCTTCTCTATCTCTTTTTAAAAATCTGTAAGCAATTACATAGTACTAATACTCTTAGACCTATCCAATTACACTCTTACAAACGCCCAATGAATCGCCATAAATCTATTAACAAAAGGGATAATTTAAAAAATTTAGCCTTAAGTTTTTTGTACGAACGACCCAAACAGTTAATTTTGGCGGCCTTTATTTTTATGCTAGTGTGCGTCATTTTTTTAACCCAAGGCTCACAAGCGCCAACCTCAGCGGTTGAAGACCAGTTTATGGGTAAGCAAATGAAACTAGAAGATGGCCAAGCAATTCAAACAGTTGCGACCCGTAGTATGCAAACCGATACGCCAGAAACAAACCAGCCTAAAACTAAAGTGAGCAAGCAAACGAAACCACCTGCTCCAGAGCCTAGTCAAGTCAGTAGCGTTGAAGTGATTGTTAAGAAAGGTGATAGCTTTGGGAGTATACTTGGCCAGCAAGGATATACAGCGCAAAATGTGTTAGCAGCAGTAGAAGCCCTCAAGAACATGAAAGTTCCCTTGACTTTGTATCCTGGGCAAGTCTTTTCGTTTACAGCACAAACCGACAGTCAAGATATTTTACCGAGTTTTACCTACGAGACTGGCCGATATGAAAAGGTGACAGTTGGCCAAATTGAAGGCGAGCTTATAGCCAACGTCAAAGCTGAAGAGCGCCAAACTCAAGAAGTTTCGCGCTCTGGGGTTATCCATAATTCTTTGTTTGTTGATGGCTCGAAAGCTGGACTCAGTGATAAATTAATCATGGAACTTGCCTCGTTATTTCAATGGGAAATTGATTTTGCTTTGGATATACGCCAAGGCGATAGCTTTAAGGTTATCCATGAAGTAAGTCAGTTTGAAGGCTCAAAACCGTTTGACGGCCCTATTATCGCTGCTGAATTTACAACTCGAAATAGAACTTTGCGTGGTTTTCGCTATGAACATAGCAATGGTTTAGTTGGTTATTATGATGCTACAGGTGAAAGCCTTAAAAAAGCTTTTTTGAAAACACCTGTGGATTTTGCGCGAATTAGTTCAAAATTTAGTCTTGGCCGACACCATCCAGTTTTACATAAAATTAGAGCCCACAAAGGCGTGGATTACGCAGCGAGTAGAGGAACCCCTATCAAGGCTACAGGCAAGGGTAGAATTGAATTTGCCGGTAGAAAAGGTGGTTATGGTCGAGTTGTTATTATAAAACACAATGATATCTACTCCACACTTTACGCCCATATGAATAGCTTTGCCCCTGGCATGAAAACTGGCAATAGAGTCAAGCAGGGAGAAGTTATTGGTGCAGTTGGTAGTACTGGCTTGGCCACAGGCCCACATCTTCACTATGAGTTTAGACGTTATGGCACTCAAATTGACCCATTAAAAGTGGAATTCCCACAGGCTGAGAGTTTATCGAAAAGCTTACAACCAGAATTTAAACTGCAAATTGCAGAATATGTAGCAAGCTTTAAACAACAAGACCAGCTCCCTAAAATCACTAGTGAAAAAAACTAAGCTTTATCAACGCTTATGGCTTGAAATAGATAATTATTGATACCTGATATGAATAGACTCAACTCACTACCAGCGGGTTAAAAATTTATGATCAAGCCATTGCTTCCAATACCATACCCACCGCCCACTCATAGTTAGACCATACCAACAACCTATAGCTTGTTGATGACCAATATTAATAAGATACAAATGGCTTGCGCGGGGTTTATAAGCTTGCAAACTGCTGGTAGATGGTATTTTACAAGTATTTTGCATAATATTGTAAAGATTGTTAGCCACTATTGGGCCTGCTCGAACTGCATTAACCCCAGATTTTTCTAAATCACAATCAACCCTATGGCAGGCATCACCAAGCGCAAACACATTAGGATGGCTCAAGCTTTGATGATAATGGTTTACGTGCACACCTTTTTTGTCAGCTTTTAAGCCAGAGTTTACAACCCACTGATATTGCTCTACTCCTCGAGCCAAAATAATATAATCTGTAATTAACACTTGCTGATTAACAACTAACTGGCCGGCCTCATTGATAGAGCCCTTATGAAAAATACACTCAATGCCAAGCGAGTGCATTTGATTCAGTAGTTTGCGTTTGGCACGCCTTGGAAAGTATTTAAGCGGGTTCTCACCGAGCACAATGGTCAAGGATATATTTTTAAGCCGCTCATGTTTGGATACCGCTAAGGCTAATATAAGCTCGGCGCCGCCTGCTCCCCCACCAACAATTGTTATATTTGAAATCAACTCATGATTCATCCTTGAGCCTTGCTTAGCATCCAGATAATCCTGTAATGAATGAACAAATTCGTTCATAGGGCGAATAGGGAGTATTGATTGACTCATCTGATATTGATGTGGGTCAATATCTTTTACGTCAAACTGGTTATTGTGAGCTAACCCATTGGCTGACAGCATTGGTACATTTGATACTCCGCCCACATCAATGGATAATAAGTCATAAGCAAAGATTTGACCGCTTATTAACTTGACTTGCTGCAGATTCGCATTCAGATAACTAACTCGCTCTGTAATAAGTTGCGCTTTAGCTTGCTTGGCCAAGGCAACAATTGAAACTTGAGTTTCATCAGCTGTATATATACCTTCTATAAATGATGGCACCCTTCCAGAATAAGTCATACGCTGATTGGGAGTTATAAGAATAATTCGAATATTAAGTGGCTGGTGCTTGATAAAGTGCTCTAAAACATATAAGTGTCCATGACCTGCTCCCAGTAGTAGTAAAGTCTTCATTTTCCATCCAGTTTCATATACATTAACGCTTGAAAAACAAGTTTACACCTAAACACCTAATGGCTTGCAGAAATGTAAACTGGTTAGCAAAGATCAAATACACTAGTGCCCATTCAGTTATTGGCCAGTTTAGTATTCTTATAAAGTCCAGATAAGTATTTTGACAAGATGAAGTATAAATTGGTGAACTTGTTGCCATTGGTGTAAAGTGTTGGTTGATAATTTAGAGGAGTATTTAAGATGGCACCAGCTGAAAATAGTAAAAAATGGCAATGTATAGTCTGTGGTTTTATTTACGATGAAGCTGAAGGCTGGCCAGAGGACGGGATACCAGCAGGTACAGCCTGGGATGACGTGCCTGCAGATTGGCTCTGCCCAGATTGCGGAGTAGGCAAGGATGACTTTGAAATGATTGCATTTTAAAAAGCCTCTTATCCTAAACTCACAGTTGAATTAAAAAAATGGTTTTCAATAGGGAATATTATGACTGATCACTCCTTAGTTATTATTGGCTCAGGACAAGCTGGCGCAACTGTTGCGCGAGAATTTCGTAAACTCGATAAAACAACTAGCGTGTGTATTATTACAGCCGATAAAGGTGGGTTTTATTCCAAACCAATGCTCTCTAATGCATTTCAAAAAAAAATGCCTTTAGACAAACTTATGATGCAAGATGCAACAACCTTCGATGAAAAAAATCAAACTAAAACACTCAATTTTCATAGAGTCAACTCGTTAGATGTTGACAATAAGCAATTATCTGTCACAGATGAAGCCCAGCAAAAGACCTTTAGCATCACATATAATAACTTGGTGTTGGCTTTGGGGGCTGAATCTATTGCTGCGCCTTTTGCAGGTGGCGAATTAACTTATTCAATCAATTCACATGATGACTATTTAAGCCTACGCCAAGAGTTGGCCAAGCTAAGTGCGAATAGCACAATTGGTATTATAGGCGGCGGTTTAATTGGCTGTGAGCTGGCAAATGATTTATCTCTTGGTGGTTTTAATATCGATCTATTTGAGCAAGCAGAGTATTTAATGCAACGAATTGCTCATCAAAACGCTAGCATTCATCTTGAAAAAGCACTAAGTGGTATTGGCATCACAATACATACCAATACTCAAGTGCAATCTATCTCCACAAACGACTCGGGCTTAAAAGTTAACTTCCAACCCAAAGACCAAGTGGCATCTGCTAAAAATTATGACCTACTCATCACAGCGCTTGGTTTAAAACCAAAAATTCAGCTTGCCAAAAATGCTGGTATAAAATGTAATCATGGGATTGAATGTGACCGATACTTAGCCACTTCTGCACCTAATGTGTATGCAATTGGCGATTGCTTAGAAGTACAAAAACTTACTCTGCCTTATATTTTACCAATTATGGAAGGCGCTAAAGCCTTAGCGGCCACTCTTACGGGTAATCCTACTGCCTTAAAGTACCCATCTATGCCTGTGGCTGTGAAAACACCTGCTTGCCCTATGGTAGTCTGCCCACCAGTCAGCCATATTCTTAAATCAGGATCACAAACCTTGACGGTTGAGTCAGCCAATAATACTCCCCATGAAAGTCATACATTGTATCGGCTTGAGAATGGCTCACAAGTGGGCTTTAGTCTTACTGGCTCGGCAACACAAAAGCGTGCTTTAGAAGCTAAGCAAACCCTTGGGTACTTTGAACAAATTAAAAACTAACTTTTTAAATGTCATTTTTCGTCAAGCTTATGATTATATTAAAGGAATAATTAATGATACATAGCGTGCACCATATTCATGGTAATGGACAAATGCTTGATGGCGGTGCTTTATTCGGTACTACGCCTAAAACTATGTGGAATAAATGGCTTGCAGCTGACGAGCACAACCGCATCCCTCTAGCTTGCCGATGCTTACTACTTGAATCTGAGCTTGGCTATATTTTGATTGAGGCCGGCATTGGGGCATTTTTATCACCCAAACTTAAAGATCGTTATGGTGTAGTATCCACTGAACATGAACTCATTAATAACTTGAAAAGTCATGGAGTTCATCCAGATGAAATTAAGTACGTTGTTTTATCCCATTTGCATTTTGATCATGCCGGCGGATTACTCACAGCTTATGAAGATGAATCGACTGAGTTTAAATTAGTTTTTCAAAATGCTCAGTACATATGTGGTGACGGCTCATTAGCACGAACTCAAAACCCACATGCCCGTGAAAAAGCAATGTTTACAGAGACATTGGGGCAGCTTTTAATAGCTTCTAACCAATTACTGACAGTCGACACATCGTCGGTCGCTGATATTTCACAACCTATCGCTGCACCTGGAGATTTAAATGGCCATATTTGGTTTCATTTAAGTAATGGTCATACTGCCGGTATGTTACTGCCGTTTTTTAATATAGGCGGACAAGAGCATGCCTTTGCAGCTGATTTAATACCAGGCGTGGCTTGGGTGCACCAACCCATAACTATGGGTTATGATCGATTTGCCGAACTTGTAGTCGATGAAAAAACCTTCTTTCTTGAGCATCTTGCCAAAAATCATACGCGAATTCATTTTTATCATGACAGTGCAATAGACTCTGGCACTATTAATAAAAACAACAATCGATTTAAATGTGAGTTTGAGGCGGTATAATACCGCGAAGTTAGAGCGCCTACAGCTCGATTACTGGAATTTTTGTCATCTAACCTCGACATTCAGGGTTCACTGGTGTAATGTTTCGAATAAAATTTCTGAGAAGTGAGACTTAATGAGTATCTATGTTGCCCAACCTAAAGCACCTGCTGTTGGATTTATAAGCCTTGGTTGCCCTAAGGCTTTAGTTGATTCAGAGCGAATTTTAACCCAACTACGGGTTGAAGGTTACCAAGTAGTACCAACTTTCGAGGGTGCAGACCTGGTTATCGTGAATACCTGTGGGTTTATTGATGATGCAAAAGCCGAGTCGCTTTCAACTATTGGTGAAGCTTTAGAAGCCAATGGCCGAGTTTTAGTTACTGGCTGCATGGGTGCCAAACCTGAAGATATTAGCGCTATTCATCCAAGAGTACTTGGTATCACTGGCCCACAAGCTTATGAGTCAATCATGGCTCAAGTTCATGAACACCTCCCCTATAAAGCTATTCATGACCCCACTATTGATCTTGTACCACCTCAAGGCATTAAACTTACCCCAAGACATTACGCATATTTAAAAATTTCCGAAGGCTGCAACCATAAATGCAGCTTTTGTATTATTCCTTCTATGCGGGGTAAATTAGTGTCTCGGCCTGCTGGGCAGGTTATGGATGAGGCTCAACGTTTAGCCCAAGCAGGTGTCAAAGAATTATTAGTCGTATCACAAGATACGAGTGCCTATGGTCTTGATACCAAGTATGCTTTAGATTTTTGGCAAGGTAGACCTGTTAAAACCCAATTTAAAGGCTTATGTGAAGCTCTAGGCGATTTAGGTATTTGGGTACGCTTGCATTATGTCTACCCTTACCCACATGTAAAGGAAGTTATACCATTAATGGCAGAAGGTAAAATTTTGCCATATCTTGATATCCCCTTTCAACATGCAAGCCATTCTATTTTAAAAACTATGAAACGCCCTGCTGCAAGTGCGAATGTGCTAAAAAATCTAGCTGAATGGCGTTCAATTTGCCCAGACATTACTATTCGTAGTACGTTTATCGTGGGTTTTCCTGGCGAAACAGAAGCAGACTTCCAAGAACTTTTAGACTTTTTAACTGAAGCACAAATCGACCGCGCTGGTTGTTTCAAATATTCAGCTGTGGAAGGTGCTACTGCCAACAACCTACCTAATCCAGTGCCTGAAGAAATCAAAGAAGAGCGGTACCACCGATTTATGGCTCACCAACAAGATATTAGCCAAAATAAGTTACAGTTAAAAATTGGTACACACCAGCCGATTATTCTTGATAAATTAGTCGAAGACGAAGATGGCTCACCGCTTTGGGTAGGACGAACCAAAGGCGATGCGCCCGACGTTGATGGCTTAGTTTATGTACCTGCTACGCTCAATCAATGGGCTCCTGGTGACATCATCCAAGTGACCATTAGTGATGCTGACGATTATGATCTTTACGGCACTTGCCATTAGAAACTAGTGCTACATCCTGTAATTACGCATCATCAAAACGATTGTTTTTCACACATTTCTGCGTTGCTGAATCTTGACTTAGCACCACTAAGCCTGCGCTTCAGCGCCTTGAACTGTGTAAAAAAGTAAATCGCCTCTATGTATGCGTAATTACAGGATGAAGCACTAGTCTGTTGATGGCTTATGTTACGCGAGCTTAAGCCATAAGGTCACTAAGTTACTGGTACAAAACTAAATTCAATCACACCCACATCATTAAATTCGCTGGTTTGGCCACAACTAATTTGGCCAGATTCGCCTAACACAATTGATTTTCTATGAATAAACTGTTCAACGCCCTCTTCGCCAGATAAATAACTGCCATTGCTGCTTTGATCGGTAAAAGTGCATTGAGTCCCTTCTAAAAGAAAAGTCCCGTGGTGTCTAGAAACATTGCCGTCATCTAAACGTATATCAGCTTCAGGGCCACGGCCTACAGTAACTCTTGGGTGGGCGGTATCTAAGACGTAGGCATTACTTTGGGCTTTTAAAACTATTTGACGGGTTGATTGATAAGCTTTATGGGCTTTTAAGCTTTGGACAAAAGTCCAGTCTGAAATTCTTTCTTCAAGTATTCCTTCCCAAATAACGCTGTGCACATCAATTTGATATTGTTTACCTTTTGGCCGAAATCGCGTGAGGAATCGATGAGGAATTGGTTTCGAGAAATCTAGATCTTCAGCTTCGTCGGAAGAAGCTATTTGATTAGGATCCACCCCTTTTTCGGCTATAAGCTGGGCAAGCTCGGCCTCATAGTGCTTCAGGCAGGTATCACTGGTTAAAATCTGTTTCGCTTGCGCTAATGAAGCTAGATGCGCCGACACATTCACTGTATCACCAAAAATATCGTCATCTTTATGTAAAATAGGGCCATAATGGCAACCAATCCTCACTGGTAAGCCACTTAGAGTCTCAGAAGTGCTCATTTCAAGCTGGGCTATAACACCCGCTTGGAACCCCTCTACAAGGTTTGAAAAGTAACACAAGACTTCATCGCCTATGTGTTTAACTATAACACCATTATTTCGCCGCACAATATCACCTAAATGAGCTAAGCAAGATGATATCTTGGTAAAAGCTGCCACTTCACCAAGCTGCTCATAAAGCAATGTACTCCTTGCAATATCTACAAACATTACAAGCCCATCTTGGGTGTCTTCTAGATCCATATACCTGCCACTCTAGCCATTGTCTAATATTTTTTTAAAAAAATTACGAATTTGATAAGATCTTACGACTCAGTTGGTAACGTAAGGCCTCGATTTGATCGATATCCATGATTATTCAGTAGGTTAAGAATAGAACATGCAAAGCAATTTCCAAGTTCTATTCTTAACTATAGGTGAGCTTAGGGGGAGATTGCTTGACTATTGCTCATTGACGTCAAAATAAATTCTATCTTATTAAGTTTTATAAGCTTTTACTTAGGTTTAAGATGAGGAAACAAAATTACATCTCGAATTGATGCAGCATCGGTTAAAAACATGGCTAATCGGTCTATACCAATACCTTCTCCGGCTGTAGGCGGCATGCCATACTCAAGGGCATGGATATAATCAGCATCATAATGCATTGCTTCATCATCACCTGAGTCTTTATTAGCAGCCTGTAATTTAAATCGAGCTGCTTGATCTTCTGAATCATTTAACTCTGAGAAACCATTAGCAAGCTCACGCCCGCCTATAAAAAATTCAAACCGATCGGTTATAAGAGAATCTTCATCGTTCATCCGCGCTAAAGGGGAAATTTCTGTGGGATATTCTGTAATGAAGGTAGGTTGTATTAATTGGTGCTCAACTTTCTCTTCAAAAATTTCAGTTTGAACTTTACCAATCCCCCAAGATTCTTCCCATTTAATGTTGTAAGAACTCGCTAGATTTCTCACGCCATCAAGTGTTTGGAGCTGATCTAAATGCACGCCTTCACACAATTGAACAATAGCGTTTTTCATGCTGAGGACTGTAAATTCTTGAGTAAGATCATAGGCTTGACCTTGATATTCAACATTTAAAGAACCACAAACTGCTTGGGCCGCGCCACGAATATACTCTTGAGTCATATCAATAAGATCTTCATAAGTGGCATAGGCTTGATAAAATTCTAACATGGTAAACTCAGGATTATGCCGGGTGGAGAGGCCTTCATTTCTAAAATTTCTATTAATTTCAAATACTCGGTCAAAGCCACCAACCACTAATCGTTTCAAATAAAGCTCTGGCGCAATACGTAAATACATTGGTAAATCAAGCGCATTATGAAATGTGGTGAATGGTTTAGCAGCAGCTCCACCAGGTATAGCTTGCAACATTGGGGTTTCTACTTCGATATACCTTTTTTGAGTAAAAAAATCTCGAGTAAATGATAAGAGCTTCGAGCGACCAGCAAATCGAGCTCGCGTTTCTTGATTAACAATTAGATCCACGTACCGTTGTCGATAACACAATTCAGTATCAACTAAGCCTTTATGTTTATCAGGCAAAGGTCTTAAAGATTTAGTCAACAAAACACAATTGGTAAGATCTATGTAAAGTTCGCCTTTATTTGATTTGCCAAGAGTCCCTTCGGCGCCTAGGATATCACCAAGATCAATGGATTTTATCAAGTCAAGTTGATCTGAAGGTAAATTTTTTCGATTAATATACAGCTGAATTTGACCTGTCATATCTTGCAACACCATAAACGCACCGCGGCTACGAATCACTCGGCCAGCTGCGGACAACTTTATACTTTGCGCCTCTAGATCTGCTTTTTCTCCTTGAGCATATTGTTCAATAATATCTAAGGCCATATTTTGTGGTTTAAAGTCATTTCTATAGGCTGTTTTATTAGCTTGTAATTTACGTAATTTTTCACGTCTTATTTCAATGAGTTTATTTTCTGTTTCTGCAGCTTGGTGTTTTTCTGTAGAGTCTATGGTATTTTCTTCAGACATTTAATGCTCGCTTTTAATCAATGCACTTGTAAATTGCTGATCTTATGGCTGGGATGCTTGACTTTTTAAATCTGGATCCACATGGATGCGGATTAAGCCAAAGTTGATCACAGATCATACATTTTGGCGTCAGATGAGAAAAGTCAAGCATCCCAGCCGTAAGCTCTCGTAAATTAAGGGTTAATCTTTATTAAAGAAGTATAAACCTATCGTTATAAACCAATCGTTATAAACCCATTTTCAAACTAGCTTCTATAAAGCCATTTAAGTTGCCATCTAAAACTGATTGAGTATTAGAGACCTCAAAACCTGTACGCAGGTCTTTAATCCGGCTTTGATCTAAAACATAATTTCTAATTTGACTACCCCAACCAATATCTGATTTGCCTTCTTCTAATAATTGCTGTTCGGCATTCTTTTTTTGTTGCTCAAGTTCATATAATTTGGCACGCAATTGTGCCATAGCTTGGGCTTTATTTTTATGTTGACTACGATCATTTTGACATTGAACTACAGTATTGGTTGGTTCATGAGTTATTCTTACCGCTGAATCTGTTCTATTAACATGTTGCCCCCCCGCACCACTGGCGCGGTAGGTGTCAATTCGTAAATCACTTGGATTAATTTCTATTTCAATATCATCATCTATTTCAGGAGAAACAAATACAGATGCAAAGGATGTGTGCCGACGATTACCAGAATCAAAAGGTGATTTTCTAACTAATCGATGAACACCGGTTTCACTGCGCAGCCAGCCATAAGCATAATCACCTTCAAACCGAATAGTTGCACTTTTAATACCAGCCACATCGCCATCAGATACTTCCATAAGCGTCACTTGATAGTCGTTAGCTTCCCCCCAACGTAGATACATGCGTAAAATCATATCGGCCCAATCTTGGGCTTCTGTACCGCCTGAACCCGATTGGATTTCTAAAAAAGCTGCCTGAGAGTCCATTTCTCCAGAGAACATTCTGCGAAATTCATGTTGTACAACCTGTGCATCTAAGCGATTAATATCCTCTAGAGTGGTTTCTAATGCAGCTTCATCGTTTTCAAGCTCTACTATCTCAAGTAATTCTTTTGCATCTTTGAGTTGAATTGTTAATGCATCTAAACCTTGTACAATATGTTCTAAGGCGACTCGCTCTTTACCAAGCGCTTGGGCTTTTTCAGGCTTTTGCCAGACACTTGGATCTTCCAGCTCAAGGAGTACTTCCTCTAAGCGCTCGGATTTTAAGTCATAGTCAAAGATACCCCCTAAGCGACTCTACTCTTGCCATTAGATCATCGAGCTGTTTATAATTTAAATTTAATTCCACGGTAAACATGTCCTGTTATAAAATACTGTTATGTAATGCTGTTATATAATAAACGGTGATATAGAAAAAACTGTCTTATGATGCGCTTTAATCTTCGCTCTTTAGCTATCTTCCAAGGGTTCTAAATAATCAATCATTAATTGTAAATTTTCTTTGCCTCTAAAGCGATTAATATTTAATCTATAGACGATTTTAACGCGAAACAGATTATCTAAAATACAGCGTGCATTTTCAGGATTAGGATGATATTTATCGAAGGATGGGTTAAAAAACAATCCATCAATGGGCTCTAAAAAATGCTGATTAATTTCATCCGAGTCTTGGCTTAATGCGACTAATGATAACTTAAGATGCTTTTCTTTAAGCCATTTTATATCAAGCACCTCAAACACTCCATCGAAACATGGTTCTGGAAATGCTTGCCCCCAAGGACCTGATTGTTCAATAGCTTGAGCTGTGTTTAAGGAAAGCTCTTGGCCGAATAATTCGCCATCGGTAATTAATTGGTGCTTATACAGGCTTTCACTGGTGTTCTCTGCTAAAACTCGATTCAATATATTTTGAAATTCTTGGTATAAATCGGCGCGAATTGTCAGCCCGGCAGCCATTGCATGACCACCAAATTTAAGAATTATATCTGGTGATATTTTACTGACTATGTCAAGTATATCTCTAAGATGAACACCAGGTATTGATCGACCAGAGCCTTTTAATTCATTAGCGTCTGCGGACTGGGCGAACACAATTACCGGTCTATACCACCTATCTTTAAGCCGTGAAGCAAGTAGTCCTACAATTCCTTGATGCCAATTCGATTGAAATATACAGACACTGCGGTTATTGAGATCTAGTTGATGAGTGCTGTCTTTCATTGCATCTAAAATTAACTCAGCTTCTGCCTGCATTGATTTTTGCAAACCTTGTCTTTGTTGGTTGAGTTGATTCAGCTTTTGCGCATGTGGCAGTGCTTGCTCAAAAGTTGGCGCCAACAAACACTCAACTCCATGGCTCATATCATCAATTCGGCCAGCCGCATTTAATCGAGGGCCAAAACTAAAGCCAAGATCAGACTCAGTGAGTTGTGCCAAAGATCGACCTGCAACCTCTGCAAGTGCTTGCAAACCTGGACAGGCATTATTATGCTGCATTCGAGTTAAGCCTAAAGCGACCAAGCGGCGGTTATTTGCATCAAGGGGCACCAAATCTGCTACTGTCCCCAAAGCGACTAAATCTAAAAAATGACCAAGATTAGGCAGTTTACCAGTATACCAAGTTTCTGCACGCATTGCGGCTCTTAGCGCAATAAGTACATAGAACATCACACCTACTCCAGCTAGATGTTTACTGGCAAAAGTACATCCATGTTGATTTGGATTAACTATAGCTTCAGCGGTTGGGAGTTGATCACCCTGTAAATGATGGTCTGTAATAATAACTTGCCAACCCTGTGCTTGTGCAGCGGTTACACCGGCAACACTTGCAATACCGTTATCAACAGTTAATACAATATCTGGCGCCATAGACTTAACAGCATCAACCACTGCCGGGCTTAAACCATAACCAAGTGACTGCCTGTCTGGAATAAAATAACTGACATTTAAACCAAATGATTGTAACCCACGCAAAGCAACAGCCACAGAGGTTGCCCCATCCACATCAAAATCACCAACCACTACAACATGTTTTTTATCATGAATTGCAGCTTTTAATAGCTTAACTGCCTCTGGGAGACCCTTCATTTGATCAGGTGGTAATAAATTAGTAGCTGCATAATCCATATCATCCGCTGCACAGATGCCGCGAGTTTGAAGCAGCTTTTGAATTATTGGTGAAATATCATGCTTAAAAATTAGTTGTTCTTGAATTGGATCAACTAAACTAGATCGCCGAATAATTGGCTGCACTTTAAAAGTATGATAAATATTGTCTAATGATGAAGTAGCGACATCCATTTCAGTGAGATTCCTTGCTTTACAGCATAAAATGCCTGCAAAAACACTCTAGCGAGAGCTTAGGTTTAAGGTCACTTCCTAGCAGGCATTATTATGCTGTACAGTTTATTTAGATGAAATAATAACTTGGCGAACTTGCTCTAAATCAGCGTCAATACTAATTAATGGTATATGACCACATTGATCGATAGCAATTGCAGGATCTTTTAAGCCATGCCCGGTGAGCGTACACACTATTTGACTGCCTTCTGGGATCTTGCCAGACTGTGCATCTTTTAGAACACCGGCTATGGAAGCTGCAGATGCTGGCTCGCAAAAGACCCCCTCAAATCGAGCTAATGCAGACTGAGCCGCTAGAATATCTTGATCATCGATTAAATCAAACCAGCCATTGCTTGATTTAGAAGCCTGCCATGCTTTATCCCAGGATTGTGGGCGGCCAATACGTATAGCTGTGGCGAGAGTTTCTGGATTATCGATCATTTCACCATGTATAAAAGGGGCCGCCCCACTCGCTTGATAACCAAGCATGGTTGGCTTTTGTCCACACCGACCATGTTGAGCAAATTCAGTGTAACCCATCCAGTAGGCTGATATATTACCGGCATTACCTACTGGTAATGCATGAAAATCTGGCGCTTTACCCAATGCTTCTATAATTTCAAAAGCTGCAGTTTTTTGCCCTTCTAGCCGATATGGATTTATAGAGTTTACGATTGCAACATCAGCGGACTCGGCAACGTCTTTTACGATTGCCATCCCCTGATCAAAATTACCTTTGATTTGAATTATTACAGCGCCATACATCATGGCTTGCGCCAATTTGCCTTGGGCTATTTTACCCTCTGGAATTAATACAAATGCTTGAATACCTGCGCGAGCGGCATAAGCAGCAGCAGCAGCAGAAGTATTGCCGGTGGAGGCGCAAATTATGCCCCGGCTGCCATCCTCTACAGCTTTAGTCACAGCCATAGTCATTCCACGGTCTTTAAAAGAGCCAGTTGGATTAAGACCCTCATACTTTACATAGATATCTAGATCTTTACCTATCCATTGGCTCGCCAGATTTTGTAATCGAATAAGCGGAGTATTGCCTTCATTTAAGGTAATAATTTGCGTATTATCCCGTACAGGTAAATAATCTCTATATTTGTTGATTAAGCCAGTGTAACGCTTAGCATTCATTGTATTACTCCAAAAAATTAATCTGTATTATTACTCTTATTAACAAAAATGTTATTAACTAAAATGCTCTAATCGTAATACACATATATCAGACTCAACCACATCAAGATTATTTAAGATATCTAAGGCAGAATCAATGGCACCTTTATTAACTTCGTGAGTTAAAATTATTAAGGTAGCTCGCTGATGATCATCCTCTAATTTCGGCTCTTTTTGGAGCAAAGCTTCGATACTAATGCCAAGCTGAGTTAAAGTAGTCGCAATTTTAGCAAGCGCACCAACAGTATCGCTTAAAGTAAAGCGTAAATAAAACGAGCTTTGGCTCTCAGCGGATGCTGCATACTTTAATTCACAGGTTTCAGCAAAACCTAACGGCGGAACGCGATCGTTGGTTTCCACAACGAGAGACCTCGCCAATTCCATTATATCAGCAACAACAGCAGACCCTGTAGGTAGTGCTCCAGCGCCTGCACCTGAATACAGTGTTGAGCCAACGCCATTTCCGTTAACTAAAATTCCATTCATCACACCATTTACAGCACCTAACATACAATCAGCTGGAATTAATGTTGGATGTACCCGTAAATCAATCCCTGCAGCCGTACGTTTAACAATTCCAAGATGTTTAACTACATAGCCAAGCGATTGAGCATGTTGTATATCTTCTAAACTTACCTCACCAATCCCTTGAATATCAATAGCTTTAAAATCTAGAGGGATGCCAAATGCTGTTGAGGCTAAAATACACAATTTATGGGCGGCATCTATGCCATCAATATCAAATGTAGGGTCGGCTTCAGCATAACCTAGCTGTTGAGCTTCTTGTAAAGTTGTTGCAAAAGCTTTACCTTCTTGCGCCATAGCAGTCAAAATAAAATTACTCGTGCCATTTATTATGCCAGCAAGCCAATTAATTTCGTTACCCGCCAAACTTTCTCGTAAGGCTTTCATAATAGGTATGCCACCCGCTACTGCGGCTTCACAGACTAAACTGACTTTTTGATCATGCGCTTGCGCATAAAGCTCTTCACCATGCTCGGCAATTAATGCTTTGTTAGCGGTAACAACATGCTTGCCGTTTTGAAGCGCAACTAACACAAGCTCGCGTGCAGTAGTTGTGCCACCGATAAGCTCTACCACTATGTCGACGTCGGCTGCTCTGGCCACATTGAGGATATCTCGCTCCACAGAATAAGAACTTATATCGTAGTTGCTTGGGTCTCGGCGAGCGCCAATACGAGTTACTTCGAGAATTACACCTAGTCTTCTTTGAATTGAAGCTTGATTCATGGCCAATAGATCAAGAGTTCCCTGGCCTACAGTGCCCGTCCCAACTATCCCGATACCAACCTTACGTAAGGGCGGATGATTATCAAACTGCATTAAATACTCTCCTGGAACTTGCTTTTAAAACAATAAAAATGTGGTGGGACACATGATGCGTTAGTGAATACGATCATGACGAGCCAATATCTGGACAATATTAGCGAAGTTGAGTATCGATTGAAAGTAAAAGGTAGAATAAACCTGAAGAAACATGAGGGATAAAGTGAACAATACTTGGCTTAAAATTAAGTCCAAGTATTGTGCCGATAACAATCATTATGTTGTCAACACATATTATATTAACAACACAACTTATGTTAACAACACTACAAACTAGTTTTGGGCTTTAAGCATCTTAATAAGGTCAGTAGCTGGAACATAGCCACCAACTTGCTCACCTTCTTCTGTAAATACTGCTGGGGTACCTTGTACACCCATTTGCACACCAAGTTTTAAATGTTTAGCCAAGGGGGAGACACAATTCTTCTTGCCTTTAGCTGGTGTTCCGCCAGATTTAGCTTGAGTCATAGCTTTTAATGGGTTTTCAGCACACCAGATATTATGCATTTTTTCACCTACCTCAGAATCCACTCCTGAACGTGGCCATGCCATATACATGACATCAATTCCAGCTGCATTCAATTGATCAATCTCTGAGTGCATTTTACGGCAGTAGCCGCAATCAACATCTGTAAAAACGTATAAAGGAATAGTATTTTCCCCTTTACCTTTGAATATTACCATCTCGGACTCGTCAAAATCTTGAATCATTTGTTCACGGGATTTATTCTGTTTGGCTTGGGTTAAATCAACTAGATCCCCAGGGCCGTTAACTTTAAACATTCTGGCTTCCACAAGAATATGATCAAGTGCTTTGTTACTAAAGACTATTTGACCATTAGACAATGTGAGTTGGTATAAGCCTTTAATTGGTGAAACTTCAACGGAATCAACTTCTAGCTGTGGAAAAAGCTTTTGAAAAGTAGTTTTCATAGCTTGGTTATCTGCGGCAATGGCATTAAAACTCAAACTTGAAAGCAACACAATTAAAAATAAAAACACTTGCGGCTGTTTCTTATTAAACATACTTAACTCCAATTCCATTGACTCAATTTTTGAATTACACAGTATTATATCGATATTAGGCGATAAACTTTAAGATAAAGTGCTATTGGAATAGTATAGACATAAGGTTTAGCTAACAAGATGAGATTTTCAATAAATTTTATGTAAAAAAATCGATAACAACGTATTAGTAAAAGTATAGTAACCATTAATCAAAATGATTAAAGTAGTTGGCGGAGCGGACGGGACTCGAACCCGCGACCCCCGGCGTGACAGGCCGGTATTCTAACCAACTGAACTACCGCTCCATAAGAAAGGCAAAACAGGAAAAAACATCATACTTTGTATCTATTTGAATTTCAAGGTTATATTTGATAAATAAACTTAAAAAATCAACGCTGCATGCAGCCAAAACAAATTTACAACACCAAGTGAAAGATATTTAGATAAGCTCTAAAATTAAAAACTTGGTGGGTAGTGAGGGATTCGAACCCCCGACCCTCGCCTTGTAAGGGCGATGCTCTACCAACTGAGCTAACTACCCGAAGAAGATTGCATTATAAGGATTCTAGAGATGGTGTCAATACTTTAATTATAAATTTATTAGTTTTTTTAACACTTCAGCTTCGCATTCGATGCCTCATGATTTGCATAATCCAAAACCAAAGCCTGTTTGCATAGCAGGCACATATACTTTTGGCCTTTTAACACTCTGTTGTGGCGTATAATTGATAGTTTATGTGTTTGGCAGCTACAAGAATATGAGAAATATTTATACTTTCTTTGGGCAGTTTGGCCGTTAGGTGTAAGTTTATGACATACATCTGGCACTTTTTGAAAGCAATCTTGCATAACACTGCGCCATTGGGGCCCGTGAGGTTTTATTTTCTGAGATAACCCATAACGGGCCATTACGACCAAATGAGCTATTTCATGAGGCATAATTTGATTTAAAAAAAATTGCTGATTCGCCATAGCAAGTGATTTATTTAATCTGAGTGTATATTTTTTATCCCACATTTTTTTGGATCGACAAATCATTTGTCCAGCACATTGACCCTTAAGCGACCAATCAAGGTTAGGGGCTGTAAATTCCTGGCAATAATATTGCGCAGCTTTAAGCAAATAAAAACTCATTCTGTGTGATACTTGTATATGAAAGTCATTAAAAGATTCTTCAGGAAAAGTATGGATCATTGCTTCATCAATCAAATTAAGTCAAAAGTTATCAAACACTGTATAACCGAGGTTACATGTATAACCAAGTTTACATGTAAAAACACAAAGACACTGGAGCCTGTGAATAATCTACATTACACTATATTCATTTTGAGTCGCAAACTTATGAGTCACACAACTGACGCACATAGAACGCTGAGGAAATACGTGACCTTAAGTTAATTTTTGTTACACTAAGCCAATGTTACACTAGCCCAAGAAAACTATTCGATGGAGCCACTACATGCCGCACCCAGGAAAAAAATTATTAACATATATTATGTTAATTCCATTAATTTTTACTGGGATTATGTTGAGTGGCTGTACTCTTCAGCCTAGCAAAGAAACCGCCAAACCAGACCAACCAATCAAGTCGCCTCCAACTGAGAAGCCTGCCCTTTTAAGTCGTGCAACCGAGAAAGCCGACAAGCAAAAAAAAGAGCTCTCAGTTAAAGAGCTGGTGCAAGAGGCTGCTGCTAGCAAATCGCCTAGTAGAGAAATATATTTAATAAAGGCAAGCCACAAAGCCCTTAATCAAAACAAACCAAAGACCGCAAATGCAATTTATACAACCATTGAGCCTAACAATATTACCGCTGCACGAGACTTGGACTATTACTACCATTTAATTGGTTTACAGCTCGCAATTGCCCAATCTGCCCAAGAATTAATGTCTGAAAAACTTCGCGCTTTAGATACAATCTCCACTTCGCGAAAAGTACTTTTATCAACCAAGTCTTATATTCTTGATACAGAAGTAAGAGCGCAAACAATGGCTGCTCAAGGAAATGCCTTAAATGCTGCTCAATTACTCGTCGATCGATCCTCAGCACTTAACCCAAGTAAGTACAATGTTAAAGATATTCATAATAAAATTTGGCGCTATCTTGGCGCCTATCGTTTAAAAAATGCCACACGAGCTGGCAATACCTCAAAACAGTCTAATAATGATACTTTAGAAATAAATTTGTCCCAGAGCACAAGCCATGAATGGCAAGCTTGGCTTGAGCTTTCTGATCTTTTTGTAAATACTGTTAATCGTAATGTAAGCCAATCTCAAAGCTTGTTAAATTCCTGGAGTAAGACTTGGTCATTTACCCGGGTTGCTCAAAAGCCCCCCCAGCAAGTCGCTAACTTTATAATTGAAGACTTTAAACCGATTTCCCAGGTAGCTATCATATTACCCTCTACCGGTCAGTATGAATATGCGGGTCAAGCTGTGATTGACGGAATTATGGCAGCACGTGGAGTACAAGAAAATCAAAACTTACCAACTCCAGATATGAAATTTTATGATAGTGCTAAAGGTCAGCCAATCAAAGAAATTTACAGTCAAGCACTTGCTGAAGGCGCACAATTTATCATCGGGCCGCTTGAAAAAGATAAAGTAGCCGAGCTTGGCAGCCTGTCTAAGCTTGATGCCCCTGTATTAGCCCTTAATTATCGTACACAAGGATCTGCAGCTAATTTATCTGGCACAGATAACTTTTATGAATTTGGCCTAAGAGCAGAGGATGAAGCAACAGCCGTTGCTCAATATGCTTTTGAAAAAGGCTACAAAAGAGCATTAATCCTAAGACCAGATACGGACTGGGGCAACAGAATTTCAAAAGCATTTAAAACTCAATGGCAAGGTTTAGATGGAAAAGTCTTAAAAGAAGCAGCTTTTACGCAGCCGAGGCAATATTCCACAGAGATAGCTGAACTCTTAGGTATTCGTGAAAGTAAGGCTCGCCATAAAGCTATGGAACGAGCTACAGGTAAAAAAATAAAATTTACACCACGCATACGCGATGACATTGATTTTATCTTTTTACTTGCCACCCCCAAAGAAGCAAGACAGCTCAAACCAACAATTAATTTTCATTATGGTGAAAATATACCTGTGTTAGCCACATCTCATGTTTTTTCAGGTAAAAGTAATCCAACCTTTGATAACGATCTTGAAAATATTCGCTTTGTAGACATGCCCTGGATTATTGGCAAAACCAAAGCACTTAAAGAACAATATGGTGAATCTCAACCAACTAGTGAAACGCAATTTCAAAGACTTTACGCACTAGGAATTGACTCATTTCAAATATTGCAGGACTTTCCTGTTATACGCCATATGAGTGAAACACAAATTAAAGGCGCAACCGGCAATCTAACCTTGACCGAAGGCCAAATAACCAGAGATCTTGTTTGGGGCCAGTTTAAAAATGGCAATGTAGTGACGCTTGATGATTAGCTCCCGCTAATAAGGAGTTGAAACCGCCATGAACCCACATGAATTCTCAGCTAGTGGTTTTTTACAATCAAAAGGGCTGGATATTGTTGAGCATAATTATTCATGGCCAGGCGGAGAGATTGATCTAATTGCCTTAGATGGCGACGAGTTAGTCTTTGTGGAAGTTAAATTTAGAAAAAACTGCGAATTTGGCTCTCCTTTAGAGCGTATTTCTAAACGGCAACAACACCGTATTCAGCAAAGCTCACAAATCTATCTTAAAAAAGAGTGGCACAAGGCTGAGCCTTATATACGGTTTGATGCTATAGGCATGCTCCCAGCACATAATAAAACCAATACTCAAGCTTTGGATGACTATTGTGAAATATGGCAAGACTATCTAATCTATTGGATTCAAGCAGCTTTTTAAGTTATTGTCTTTTTTATCAGCCATATATGTAAAGGAGACCCCTGTGACTGAAGCCATTGATCGAATTCATACATTATTTGATGCAAGTATTATTGCAAAACAAAATGCTCAGGCAGCTATTCCTGCTAATATTGAAGCTGCAGGAGAAACTATGCTGCGCACATTATTAGCTGAGGGTAAAATTTTAACCTGTGGTAATGGTGGTTCAGCTGGCGATGCACAACATTTTTCGAGTCAATTACTTAACCGCTTCGAGCGTGAAAGGCCTTCATTGCCAGCTATTTCTTTAGCATCAGATATATCCACCATGACCTCAATCGCGGATGACTATAGCTACAATGAAGTTTTTTCCAAGCAAATACGTGCACTAGGTCAAGCCGGTGATACTTTATTAGCTATCTCCACGAATGGTAAATCAAGTAACATTGTGCAAGCAGTACAAGCAGCTCATGACAGAGATATGTTAATTGTTGCACTTACTGGTAAGGATGGCGGCGATATAAGTCGTATACTTATGCCTGAAGATGTGGAAATTCGCGTAGCTGATGAATCTTCTGCTCGAATTCAAGAAGTCCATTTATTAGTGATTCACTGCCTTTGCGACTATATTGATGTAGCTCTATTTGGAGCACACGGATAAATATTTCAGTTACAAGGAGTTTGTCATGGCAAGGTTATTACTCGTTATTGTGCTTAACGTTATATTAATGAGTGGTTGCAGTAGTATATTATCACACTCAAGAGATGGCCATGAAAACGACGAATATGTTCAGCGTACCTTAGGTACAGCCTTAGACGATTCCACTATAACCGGCAAAATCGAATCAAAAATTAGAGCAGCAAACGAGCACTACGCGAGTATGATTTTTGTTGATGTCTATAATAAAATAGTACTTTTAACCGGCCGGGTGCCTGATAAAGAATTTATTAAAAAAGCGATTACCATAGCGTCCCATGTTACCGGTGTAAGACAAGTACACTCTGAGATTAGCCGAGGCAAGCCAACAACTATAAGTAATTATTGGTACGATACTTGGCTGACCGCTAAAGTAAAGTCAAAAATGGTTATCACTGATAATGTTCCGGCCGGCAAAGTAAACATTAGATCATTTGCTGGGAATGTTTACTTAATGGGGGTAATGACAGAAAGTGAAGCTCGAAAAACAACTTATGTCGCTCGGCGAGTTCCCGGCGCCAAAAAAGTGATCTCTTTAATTGAAACTTTGCCTGCTGATGGTTCAAAACCGTTTATCTCGAAAAAAGCTGATTATAAAAATTCTGCATCGGTTAGATCGCAAAGCCCTGCCCCGCAGCAAGACAAACCTTTGAATTCAACTCCCAAGCAATCGAGACCAGAACAAACAAGCCCTAAAAGCAACCAAAACTTACCTACAAAACCAAATAAAGAGCACAACACTAAACGAAATACTCCCCAGCCGGAATCTAATCCAAGCCAACCAAGACAACCTCCGCAACAAAAAGAGCCTGGCTCGGTGGATCAATTTAATTCGCAATACCAGCCAGCCAATAAGTTTCAACCCATCCCAGTTGGACCAGAATAAAATCAATATTGTTAATCGTCTGGTATTAATGAGCTATAGGTCATCAGAAAAGTAATCTTGCCAGAAAGTATGAAATACAATGGAGTTCATCAGCTTTTGAGACAGATTACTGTTCTGAAAAGGTATAATTAGATCTTTTAAAGCGCAGCTGCTGTTCGAACACCTTGATCTATTGCTCTTTTAGCATCTAACTCACCCGCTTCAAAAGCACCGCCAATAACAGTATGAGCAAGCTGGCTTGACTCTAATTCAGATAATAAACTAGTTTGTGATATTTGACCTGCGCAAATAACTATTGTGTCAACTTCAAGTACTTCAGCTTCATTATCTCGAACTATATGCAATCCTTGGTCGTCTATTTTTTTGTAGTCGACCCCCGTTAACATGTGTACACCACGCTTTTTAAGATTCATACGATGAATCCAACCCGTAGTTTTACCCAAACCTGCACCCATTTTATTTGTTTTACGTTGTAAAAGTATAATTTCACGAAAAGATTTGCTCACATGCTTACCCGCGGGATCTAAACCACCACGATGGTCTAAATCAGCATCAATGCCCCACTCTGCTAAAAATGCACTAAGATCTTGCGCGCGATCAGGCGAATCTTGCCAATTACCTGGATCATGGCTTAAGTATTCCGCCATATCAAAACCAATCCCTCCAGCACCAATAATAGCTACTCGTTGACCAACTACAGCCCCATGGAATACATCTTGATAACCTATCACTTTGGCGTGATCAATCCCATCAAGTTTGAGCTCGCGGGGCAGCACACCCGAGGCCAAGACAACATGATCAAAAGATTCGTTTTTTAATTGATCAACTGTAACTTTGGTATTTAAACGGATATCAACGCCGTATTTTGCAAGTTGGCTGTTAAAATATCGCAGCGTTTCGTAAAACTCTTCTTTACCAGGGACTTTTTTGGCAAAATTAAATTGTCCACCGAGAACATCTTGAGCTTCAAACAAAACCACACTATGCCCTCTTTGTGCGGCAACACAAGCAGCGGAAAGACCGGCAGGACCTGCACCTACTATAGCGATCTTTTGTGGCTGGTTAGTTTTCATGTACGAAATTTCAGTTTCGTGGCAAGCTCGTGGGTTGACCAAACATGAAGTTAATTTAGCTTGGAAAGTATGATCTAAGCAGGCTTGATTACAGCCTATACAAGTATTAATTTCACTGGCCTTGCCAGCTTTGGCCTTGGCAACAAAGGCTTCATCAGCTAAAAATGGCCTTGCCATAGAAACCATATCCGCATCACCACGCGCAAGGATGGCTTCAGCAACCGAGGGGTCATTAATTCGATTACAAGTAATTACCGGGGTTGAAACTTGGGTTTTCAGCCGTTTAGAAACCCAGGTAAAAGCAGCTCGTGGAACCATTGCAGCTATTGTGGGTATCCGTGCTTCATGCCAACCAATACCTGTATTGAAAATATCTACTCCAATAGATTCCAAAGCTTGGGCTAATTCAAGAGTTTCTTCTAAAGTAGAGCCACCCTCCACAAGATCCAACATTGAAATTCGGTAAATAATTAGAAATTTATCGCCTACTGCTTGACGAACTCGCTGAACTATTTCTAAAGGCAGGCGCATTCTATTTGCAAAACTGCCACCCCATTGGTCTTCACGCTTGTTAGTCCTTGCAGCCAGAAACTGGTTTATAAAATAACCTTCAGAGCCCATTATTTCCACACCATCATAACCTGCTTGCTGGGCAAGCACGGCAGATTTCACAAAAGCTTCAATTTGCGCTTCAACTTGCTCGCTCGTTAATTCCTTAGGCACAAATGGCGTTATAGGTGACTGTATAGCAGAAGGCGCCACTAAAGCAGGGTTATACCCATAACGGCCAGCATGTAATATTTGCATGCAAATTATGCCGTTATGCTGGTGTACTGCATCTGTAACTACGCGATGATAATCAACATCTTTGTTGGACACCATTTTTGCAGCGCCTGCAACTACACAGCCTTCATCATTTGGGCCGATACCGCCGGTAATGATCAATCCAACCCCTTGTTGCGCGCGTTCAGCGTAAAAAGTAGCTAGCCTGGCAAAGCCATTGGGCGTTTCTTCAAGCCCGGTATGCATAGATCCCATTACAAAACGATTGGGTAAGGTTATATTTTTCAACTCCAAAGGAGTAAACGACAGAGGATAAGGGGTTGTAGAATTTGTTTCTTCAAAGGTGGTATTTGTTGGGTGCATTGGACGACTCCTTGTGTGGCCACTATCGATCAGTGTGGCCACTGTCGATCAAAAGTGGCTCACAATAATAGTTAAGGAGCCACTGTCAATTAGATTTTTTAATAAAGCAATAAGAACTTAGAAATGATTTGGCGGCTGGATTCAACTCTTGGTCTGTCAATAGTGCCAGAAAGCTTAGCCTAAAAGTCAATATACTTCCATTTAACGATCAAATTAGCAAGTACCAGTAAAATATTCACTTAAACCTCATCATTCCAAGGACTTAGCAACTTGTCCACAAAAGCTGTGGATAACTTTGTGGACAACCCAGTGAACAAGTCGCCAAGGGTAGAAAAAAATGGGGGATTGCTACAAATTGATGAAAAATTGAACTAAAAATAAATCGTTTAAAATCAATAACTTATAAAAGATGATGCGATTTAATGGCTTTTTTCTGTAATATTTAGCCATATATGAGGTATTCGCAAATGGTGCGTTTTTTATAAATTAAATTGTTAACAACTTTTTTAACAAGTCAAGAGGAAAATGTTTAATTACTTAAAAAAAATATTTTGTCTGCTCAATATGGGTTTACTCTACCGATTTGTGAAAACCACCAGATTCAAAGTCCAAAATGATCATTTTGGCTACAAGGTCATAATTATTTATAGTTTTATGAGCTAATATGATTAAAGTACGAGCAAATTTTTATAGAAAAGTAAAAATGTCTTGCATACCATCTAAAACTATGCCACTGTTCTTGGACGGTTAGAATTGTTCTTACCGGGCGCTGTGTTTAGGCTAAACCGTCTTGACCTTGGAGCCTGTCATTAGTTGATTTGATTTTTATTGTATCTTCTAACTTCCTGCTTACAGCTATTTTGCAATTATGTTTTGAAAGTGAGCGTTTTAATGAATTTGTATGTTGGTAATATTTCCTACAACATGAGCGACGAAGATCTGCGTGCAGTCTTTGAAGAATTTGGCGAAGTTGTACGAGTCCACGTTGTTAAAGATAGAGAAACTGGTCGATCTAAAGGCTTTGCTTTTGTTGAGATGGCTTCTGAAGATGCTGGCGAATCAGCTGTTGAAAAACTTAACAACACTAAAGTTGATGACCGCACTATCCGCGTCAACAAAGCACATCCCCGTGAGAAGCGTCCTACCCAAGGTTCACGCATGTACTCATAATTCGAGTATCATCCATTTAGGATGAAAAAGATAAAAAAAACCAGTAAATTTTTACTGGTTTTTTTTTAAATGAATATTTCCGGCAGTTTCTGTCTAACCCCTCTTATAGCCCTCTTAAAAAATCTCTCCTTTAAAGCTTATAAACTATCTTGTCAATTAAAGTATATTGGTAATTCTAATAATGCATTATTTACTATGCCATTTATATGGCTCATAATGCCCTTTCTTAAAGAAAGTAGATTACATCCCTCTCATTTAATATTCTTCCATTAGGCCTAGTGTGAATTCCAAACAAATCCGTGCACTTATAATTTCTGTCACGCTAGCTGGAATAATTTACGGTCTTTGGATTGTCCTTTCTGAACCTGAAAAAATATACCAGAGTTTCCATCAAGTAGGTTGGCAGGGTATGGGCTTGCTTTTAGGGTTAAGTCTATTTAATTATGGTGTGCGGGCACTGCGTTACCACTACCTTATGCTTGTACTTGGCGATAGAGTCCCCCTTGGGCTTAACATTCTTTATTATTTTTCTGGCTTTGCATTAACTACCACCCCTGGCAAAGCTGGCGAATCTATAAAAGCTATTTACCTTAAAAAGTTTAACGTACCCTTTTCACATGTAATTGCCGTATTACTTTCTGAGAGACTTTTAGATCTTATTGCTGTATGGTTTATTGCCATGCTGAGTATTTTTCATTTTAACGAATATCAATTGTTAATTATTGCTATTTCAATTGGCTTAACCGCGGGCACTTTTTTACTGCAAAAACCAATTGTTTCTCGAATTCTATACCGTTGGTCAGGTAGGACAAAACATCAATGGCTATCGAAGATACTTGATTTTACCAGTAACGCCTTAGAAAAAACTGGCAAGCTACTTAATTTAAAGTCTTATGTAATTGGACTTGGGCTTGGAGTCCTTGCATGGGGTAGTGAAGCTTATGGCTTTGTAGTGCTACTGCAGCTATTAGGTTATTCACTTGATCCAGTAGTGTTAGCATCTATTTATGCGGCTTCAATGCTGGTAGGTGCGCTGTCTTTTCTGCCTGGTGGACTGGGCGGGGCTGAAATTACTATGCACTTTTTACTACTTGAGCTGTCTGTTACACAGGCTGATAGCATTGCTGCAACACTTGTTTGCAGAATTGCAACACTATGGTTTGCCGTTGTGATTGGTATCTTAGTTATTCTTGGCTTAGAGCTTTATTATTATCAACAAGAGATGAATACAAAGAAAAAATTATTATAAAACAACAAAGATACAACTGATTCATCAATAGATTGAACCAGTACCTTTAATAAGGACGGTTATATATGTCTGAACTTGAAATGCCTGAAAGAATTACACAACCCAATACCAATTGTACAGATAGTAATTGTACAAATAGTGACTCATCCGATGCTATCGACGCCATACCACTTTGTGTAGATCTGGATGGGAGCCTTATTTTAACCGATACGCTTTATGAGGGAGTAGCGTTACTTATTAAGCACAATTGGTTGTATTGCTTTTTATTGCCATTTTGGTTGTATAAGGGTAAAGCTCACTTAAAAACACAAATAGCTCGGCGAGTACAATTACAAATTGATCGCTTACCAGTCCATCAACCATTTCTTAGCTGGTGTAAAGCACAAGCCAAGGCCGGTCGTGAACTTATATTAGTCACAGGTACTCATGAAACAATTGCTAAGCCAATAGCACAACACCTGGGTATTTTTAAAAATGTAATCGCTACCAGTAATTATTCTAACTGTACATCTCAAAATAAAGCCGACCAACTTATTGAACTTTATGGCCCAAACGGGTTTGATTATGCTGGCAACTCACAGGTTGATTTGAAAATATGGGCCCATGCGCGGCGTGCAATTGTAGTTAATGCAACAGATAAAACCTTATCGCAAGCTCAAGAAATAACTACTGTGGAAATAATACACCCACACCCAGCTGTTGCAACTTTTAAAACCTATTTAAAAGCATTTCGAGTGCATCAGTGGATGAAAAATCTATTAATATTTGTACCACTACTTACCGCTCATCTTTATACATCTACTGCTGAACTATTAAGTGCTTCTTTGGCGTTTATACTTATGAGCGTATGTGCCTCAGCTACATATATCATTAATGATTTACTTGACTTGGAAGCTGATAGAGCCCATAGAACTAAGTGTGAAAGACCCTTTGCAGCTGGTAAAATTTCCATTCTGGATGGGGCCATCACTGCAATTGTTTTATTAGCTACAGCTTTTGGCCTCTCGGCACTGATAATGCCTTATGATTTTACATTTATACTCATGAGTTATTTAGTAATCACCCTCACCTATTCATTAGCATTTAAACGTTTGCACTCCATAGATGTAGTGACACTGGCATTGCTTTATACAATTAGAGTGCTTGCAGGTGCTGCGGCCATAGGTGTGATGACATCTTTTTGGTTGCTTGCCTTTTCACTGTTCTTGTTTTTAAGCTTAGGTTTGGTGAAACGAGTCAGCGAGATCCAAAAATTGATTCATGAAGATAAAACCTCTATTGAAGGTCGAGGCTATCAAATAAATGATTTAAATGTATTACAAACTCTAGGGGGCAGCGCTGGTTATATCGCAGTTTTAGTTATCGCCTTGTATATTCATAATCCAAATGTGAGTACCCTCTATACAAACCCAGAGCTTTTATGGACTATTTGTCCTATTTTAACAGTGTGGATTACTCGCATGTGGCTGCTGACATCTAGAGGTGAAGTGAATGAAGACCCAGTAGAATATGCCATTAAAGATAAATTTTCTTGGCTTGTTTTAGTTTTATGTATTGGTATCATCTTATTGGCCGGTGCCAAATGATTGTATATTTAGTTTTTTCATATAAGCTTAAATTCCTATGATTTCTACGCCTAAATATAATCAAGTTAATTCTAAAGACTTAAGCTGGGGAAGACTCTCTTCGAGTCCGCAAGCGCTAACCCAATACTCTTGGAAAAACCAAAACTTATCACCTTTGAACCCTCAGCTTACAGCTTATCTACCCCACGGTATGGGTAGAAGCTATGGAGATTCTTGTTTAAATCAAAATGGTTTACTCATCAGTAGTAAAGGTTTACGGCGGTTTATTAGCTTTAATAACTCAACTGGGGTACTTGAAGCAGAGGCTGGGATTACTTTTGCAGACATATTAAAATTTGCTGTGCCAAGAGGTTGGTTTCTACCAGTTACACCTGGCACAAAATTTATCACTTTAGGCGGGGCTATTGCTAATGATGTCCATGGTAAAAATCATCATAGCGCTGGCACCTTCGGTGGTCATGTTCATGAGTTAACTCTCATTCGCTCTGACGGCAGCCAGCTACTTTGCAACTCGCAAGTCAATAATGATTTACTCAAGGCAACTATTGGTGGTTTAGGGCTCACAGGCTTTATTACTCAGGCCAAAATTCAATTAAAAAAAATTATCTCACCTTGGATGGATATTGAATCCTACCGTTTTAGAAATTTTGACGAATTCTGTGAGTTATCTCAAATAAAATCCATAACACACGAATACACAGTGGCATGGATCGATGCCTTAGCTCAAGGCGAAAAACTTGGACAAGGTTTGCTACTTGCTGCTAATCATTATCAGTTACCCCATCAAGATGGTAGCGATCCATTTAGAAGCGTACAACCCAAAACCACTATCCCATTTAATTTTCCAAGTTATGCACTTAACCCACTGAGCGTTCAATGCTTTAATTGGCTGTACATTAATCAACAAACTCGTCATAAAAAAACGTTTATTCAGCATTATGATGCATACTTTTACCCTCTAGATGCCATTGGTCAATGGAATCGTATTTATGGTAAACAAGGGTTTTATCAATACCAGTGCGCAATTCCCTATCAGCCATTGCTTATGAAAAAAATTATTCAGCTCATTGCGCAATCCTCTGGCGGCTCTTTTCTTACTGTCTTAAAAGAATTCGGTGAGATAACCTCACCAGGCATGTTGTCATTTCCCATACCGGGTTTTACCCTAGCACTGGACTTTCCAAATAAAGGAATGCGCACTGTAAGACTGCTTAATGAACTTGATGATTTAGTCTTGGAAGCAGGTGGCCGAGTCTACCCAGCAAAAGATGCTCGTATGTCTGCTCAAGCGTTTCAACAATTTTATCCAAACTGGCAAGAGTTTGCCCATTATATTGATCCAAAATTTACTTCTGATTTTTGGCGTCGAGTGAGTCGAAAGTAAATTCTTTTAGTCCACGCCTACTAACTGTTTATTACACATAATCAGTTTGTAGACATTCACTTTTAAAACCTAACTTTTTATAAATTAACTTTTAATATTAATACTAAGGAAAGCATCATGACCGAGCAGCCTCAATCGACTCAAAATGATCGCCAAAATACAAACTCAGATGGTTCAAAAAATCATCTGGTTGCACCTAAAAATATTGTGATATTTGGAGCCACCTCCGCTATTGCTCAAGCTGTAGCTGTAGAGCATGCTCGACTGGGTTATGGTATTTATATTATTGGGCGCAATCAGCACAAATTAGATGACATACAGAATAATTTACAAGTTGTAGGTGCACCAAAAGTACAAAGCTTTTGCCTGGATTTGAATACATTTGCCGAACACGAAACTTTGATTAATACTATCCATCAACAAGTTGGTCAATTTGATCGAATTATATTTGCCCAAGGGACGCTACCAGAAAACTCAGAATCTGCGCAGTCTTATGCAAATTCATTGCAATCTATTCAAGACAATTGTCTTAATACGATAAGTTTGGCAACCCCGCTCGCGAATATTTTAGCAAACCAGAAATATGGCAATATGGCTTTTATTAGTTCAGTGGCTGGTGATAGAGGCCGGCAAAGTAATTATATCTATGGTGCCAGCAAAGCCATGATTACAACCTTTGCTGCTGGCCTTAGAAATAGACTCTACCCAAGCCAAGTCCATATAATGACGGTTAAGCCTGGGTTCGTGGACACACCAATGACTGCTGGCCTTCAAAAAGGCGCATTATGGGCTCAGCCTGAAGATGTAGCAACTGCCATTATGAAGGGCTTCGACTCACGTCAAAACACTCTATACACCCCCTGGTTTTGGCGTTATATAATGCTTATTATTATGCACATACCAGAATTTATATTTAAACGCCTTAAGTTATAAACGAGCTGTTCGTGACCTTACGGCTCGGTTGCTTGACTTTTTGAATCTGGATCCACATGGATGTGGATTAAGCCAAAGTTGATCATGGATGATACGTTTTGGCGTCAGATGAGAAAAGTCAAGCAACCGAGCCGTAAGCTCTCAGCTATTGGTGCTTAACGACATCTTTGTCGGTTAAATATTGGCTAATTACAGCCGTTTAACTTGTCGCATATTTGGCAGTTGGCTGAGCTTCGTCATTACCCGGCCAAGTTGAGCTAAGGTATCTACTTCAACCCTAACTTTCATTTGGGCGATCAACTCTACCTTGTCAGTGGTGGTATTAAAACTAATCACGTTGACACTTTGATCAGCTAAAGACTGAGATATATCTTTAAGTAGCCCTTTACGATCATAGGCTTCTAAAAAGAGATCCACCTGATGACCAGCATGTAAATTGCCATGCCAGTCGACCGGTATAACTCTTAAGGGTTCTTTTTCAGAAAGTCTTAAAAACTCTGCGCAATCGTCTTTGTGGACAATAATACCTCGACCTACTGATATATAACCAAATACATTATCGCCAGGTAATGGTTTACAGCACCCTGCAGTCTGACTCATTAAATCAGCCACCCCATTCGCTTCGATTTCAACTTGACTATCGCTGGTTAGTTTCTTTTGGGTCACTAAAGGCAGCTCATCGATTGCCTTGGCGAATGGCTCGGTTTTCTGGACTGCCTGTAGCACCCGCCCAAGTCGTAAATCCCCGCGCGCAATAGCTACATAAAGATCATCAACAGTTTTTAAGTTCAACTCTTTGGCAATATCAAGTAGGCTTATATGCTGCATTGACACGCGAGATAACTCTCGCTCTAAAATCACTCGGCCGTCTTTTAAGTGATCATCACGATCTTGTAACTTAAACCAATGCTGGATTTTAGCGCGAGCACGACTGGTAGTAATGTAACCCAAGTGTGGATTCAACCAATCTCGTGAAGGTTTGCCCTCTTTACTAGTAAGTATCTCTACTTGTTCGCCTGTATGCAATTGGTAATGCAGCGGTACAATACGGCCATTAATTTTCGCACCTTTACATCTTTGACCTACTTCTGTATGAACCGCATAAGCAAAATCAAGCGGCGTGGCGCCTTTAGATAAATCAACCACATGGCCATCGCGAGTAAATACATAAACACGGTCATCCACAGCTTCTTGCGAAATATGGGATATGAAATTATCAGCATCAGTATCGCCAAGAGATTCGTGCCAATCAAGAACTTGGCGTAACCACAAAATTTTATCTTCGTAGCTATCTTCTGAATTTCGCTTGCCACCTTCTTTGTACAGCCAATGGGCACAAACGCCAAGCTCTGCCTCATCGTGCATTTCAAAAGTGCGAATTTGAACTTCAATCACTTTACCTTTTGGCCCCAAAACTGCAGTGTGTAAGGATCGATAGCCATTATCTTTGGGCATTGCTATATAGTCATCGAATTCTTTTGGAATATGCCGCCAAATCGAATGCACAATTCCAAGTGCGCTATAACAGTCTTTAACTTCTGGCACCAATATACGAATAGCTCGAATATCGTAAATTTGATGAAACGATAGCGCTTTACGATTCATTTTGCGCCATATTGAATAAATATGCTTAGCTCGACCATCTATTTGGGCATTGATTGCAGATGACTCCAAATGCTGACGCATTTCTTTAACTACATCTGCTATATATTCTTGCCGATCCATGCGTCGCTCATCAAGCTGTACTGCAATACGCTTGTAGTCATCAGCTTTTAAATAGCGAAAAGAGAGGTCTTCAAGTTCCCATTTAATATGGCCAATACCCAGCCTATGGGCTAGGGGCGCATAAATATCAAAAATTTCACGAGAAACTCGTTCTTGTTTTTCTAGGGATGCATGTTTTACAGCTCGTATAGCACAAGTACGCTCAGCAAGTTTGATCAACGCAACCCGAACATCGTCCACCATTGCCACCAGCATTTTGCGCAGGTTTGATACTTGATCAGCTCGCTTGCCAAGTAGAGCCTCAGCTTTCTTTTTACGAGGATTTTCTGAGTCTTCAATTGAGAAGGCACCGCGTGGATGGATGTATGCACTGATTGCCGCCATGCGCAGTACACCATCAATGAGTTTAAAAATAGTATTGCCGTAAATTTCTTCAATTTCTGTCAAGGCGATATAATCTTCTCGCACTGCTCGGTAGAGCATCCCAGCCACAAGTGCTTGCTCATCAAGATGTAATTCAGCAAGTATTTGCACTATTTCTAAGCCACTACCAAGGCAGTGCACCCCTTGCCAGCCATTATCTAAGGCTGCTTCGCCTATACTAAACTGCGCTACATGTTCACAAGCACGAGTCAGTCGTTCTAAGGACTGTATGCCTGTGAGCTGTCGAATACTTGCAATCCATGCATCTAAGTCAAATTGACCTTGCCCAGTGGTGGGAAAATCTTCCCTCACTTTCACCATTTATATATCCTAAGTTTACTCACATAATAAAAGCTAATAATTCACTGCTTAATTCTTCTCATCTGACACCAAAATGCATCATATTTGATTAACTTTGGCTCAATCCACATCCTTGTGGACTCAGATTCAAACAATCAATTCAGCTATGCATTAGCTCGCACAAATAACGCCATTGCCTCTGAATGATGGGTATGTGGAAACATGTCCAGCATACCTAAGCGTATACATTTTAAACCGCCAGACTCTAAGATGGCTGTATCTCGTGCAAGAGTTGCAGAGTTACAAGAAACGTAGACTAAACGCTCAATTGATACATGCTTGAGTTTTTCGCAAATCAATTCTGCCCCTGATCTCGGCGGATCTATGACAATTTTATTGGGTAACTCCTCCCAGGGCACATTATCAACTCCAGTGGCGGTCATTAAGTCTGCTGCTATAAAACGCACATTAGTAATCTGATTAATTGCCGCATTTTCATAGCCACGCTTAACCATAGTATCACTTACTTCTATACCAACTACATCAGCTGCAACACGCGCCACAGGTAAAGTAAAATTACCCAGCCCACAAAATAAATCCAGCACCGTATCTTGGTCTGTGAGCTCAAGCCAGTTAACCGCCTGTTGAACCATTTGCTCATTAATCTCTGCATTAACCTGAGTAAAATCGCTTGGATGAAATGCTAACTTAAGATCAAATTCGGGTTGATAATAATAAAGCCGCTCATCACCTATGGCTTGATTTTCAGCTAACTCTGGCCAAACTCTATGGATTGATTGAGCATTACCAGGTTGCAAAAAACAATGGAAACTTTTACTTTGACAAAAATCCACTATTGCTAAGATGTCAGACGACCCAAGTGGTTCTAAATGACGAAACACCAAGGCAACTTGTGCTTCGCTGGCGGCCACTTCAATTTGCGGTATACTGCGCTTCGCCTCAAGTTGTGTAATGAGCTCTTGAATACCCACTAATGAATGCCCTACTCGCTCATCTAATACTTCACATGAGTCCATGTTGGTTAAAAAACTTGAGTTTTTTTCACGAAAACCAACCAATACCTTATTTTTTTTAGCAACAAATCTTACCCCCAGGCGGGCTTTACGTCGATAGCCTAAAGTGGATGCTTGCAAGGCAGGAGCTAGCTGATCAAAGTGACATTGCCCAAAGTGAGCCATATGATTGACCAACGTGGCCTGCTTCATTTCGATCTGTGTTTGGCTTTGAATATGTTGCAAGCTGCAACCACCACACAAACTGGCATACTTACAAGGTGGCGGCTGCCTATTTGATGAAGCCTCGAGCACATCCACAACTTTTGCTTGCCATATTTTTTTACGGCGGTTCAGCAATTCAATATTGGCAAGCTCACCTTTGAGGGCACCTTCAATAAAAATTTTTTGACCATTAATTGTTGCTAAACCGCGCCCCTCGTGGCTAAACCCCTCTACACGAACCTGGTGAATGCTTTGTTTTTTTAAGGCAATTTGTGAGTTCATAACTACAACTTATATTTTATATTAATAGATGAAATGCCATCATATACATTCAGGCGTATTTAGCTTGTATCATTGTCATTGGTGTCATGAGTTGAAGCATGGTTCATCAAATCTACAAACTCGCCAAGATGAGGCCTTGCTGTGCGCTCATTTTGCAGCAGTTGTTGCAATAGAATCTCTTCTTGCTGGCGGTCTTGATGAGATAACACACCTTGCATTTCTTGAAATCGAAGATAGACAAGATAGGTATTTAACACATCAGTTTCACAATAATTGCGGATTGCAGCAATATTACCTGCTCGCCAGGTGGTATAGACTTTATCACCAGACATACCCATCTTACCTGGATAACCAAGCATTACAGCTATTTGATCGAGCTTGGCTGTAGCACGACCATTATAAAGGGCTAATACATCCATGACATCCGTGTGTCTGGCGTGATATCGATTGACGTAATTATTATATTTCAACTGCTGGTCAAAGCGGCCTGTATCCCAGTAATGTTGAGCATTCACTGAGTGCTTCATTGCTCGATAATGCAGCACAGGCAAATCAAAACCTGAGCCATTCCAAGACACCAAAGTGGGTTGAAATTTTTCGATACCTGTAAAAAAACGTTGAATAAGTTCTTTCTCACTAGCATTTTCATCACCTAAGGACCAAACACTTATTTGATCTTGGGCTCGCAAAACTACTGAAATAGCAACAATTTGGTGTAAATGTAACTGAAAAAAATCAGACCCTCTGGTGTATCGGTTGTGAGCAACCGCTGCTTGATGAACTTCAGCATCATCAAGCTGATCCCATTCATGAATATCTCGCAGTAATTGAATGTCAGGAATTGTTTCAATATCAAAAACTAATGTTTGCACAGAACCACCTTAGTAAGCCGACCCCTAGATTCTTGTGCCTATATAATACCTGTGAGGAGCTTGACTTACAATGAGTTCTATAGAGCTCTACTGGGCTGTCCCATTAAAAATTATAAAATAGTCAAACATTATGCAGCCCAAACTGGTCTTTTGAGTGAGATCCCCAATATTGGCGCTCATGCCATGCGAGCTACTGCTACTAACGCTTTAGAGCACGCAGCAGACATCACAAAGGTGCAAGAACTTCAGCGCCAAGCTTTTGAGCGCCTTGAAGATGTGCCACCAGAAATTGAATGGTTTGCTAATCTACAAAATAAAAACACCAAGCGTGCTTATCTCAAAGATGTTCAACAGTTTCAGCAGTTCTCCGGCATCACAGCATTGGAAGATTTTCGTGATGTTACGCGAGCTCACGTAATAGCCTTTAGGGACTACCTCAAACGACAAGAATTATCGGCCGCAACCATTCGACGAAAGCTTGCAGCACTGTCTGCCTTGTTCTCACATCTATGCAATAGCAATTCAGTATTGAACAATCCATGCGCTGGAGTTGCAAGACCCACAGAAGGCGCAAACGAAGGTAAAACCCCAGCGCTCAGCAGCGCCCAAGCAAAAAAGCTTCTCACTGCACCACCCGAAGATACTCTCAAAGGCGTTCGTGACCGTGCAATATTGGCCATACTCTTGTATCATGGTCTCAGGCGTGAAGAGTTGTGCAAACTAAAGATAAAGGACCTTGAACACCGCCAAGGAATCCCACATTTTTGTGTGCATGGCAAGCGAGATAAAATCCGCTACGTTCCTATCCATCCAGCAGCCATAAGGCTTGTGGATGCATACAGAGCCATGGATTGCTTGATTGAAGAATCTAATACTCCCCTCTTCCGCCCTGTGAAAAACAATACCAGCAAAACTTTAATCAAGCATTTATCACCAGATGCTATGTTTGGAGTTAAGGTTGTTTGTCCGAATTGACCGAGCGACCGCTTGATGTAGAAAGTTTATGTGAGCTGGTAACATGTGCCCTCCGTAAGCTTGGCGTGTATAGTGCCCAGAATTACAGGAATGATTCGAGAGCAGATAGAAATAAATCTTAACTAATACTGTAATGGTCCAATATTATTGGACTTAACTTATAATATTTCCATAAGCAATAATAGGGCCGATAATATTTCCGATCAGAAATATACGCTGATAAACACCGACAATTTGAAAGAATAAATTCTTAGTAAAGTGTCAAATTTTGCTGATAGGGATCACTGTTGAGCGATAGAAATTATAATATCTTTATGATATAATTGTTTCTAAATCGATGCTACTAAATCTGCATTTTTATGGTTGGTTTCATGTCTGCTCAGCCCCCCATTCCCGGTATATGGCTGAGTTTGTCAAAATTTTAAGGATATACCTGGATGAAAATAAGAATTATAAAGCCTGAAGAAACTGGGCATGCAGCGATTTGTGATGAGTATCTTTGCACAGATATAAAATCGTTGGAAGATCTATTTGAGGTCATATTAGAATTAAAAAGTAAATATTTAGGGCATACAGTATTAGCGACACTAGATGATTTAAGCCAGGCACAATACACTTCAATGCATGCAGAAATGTCTCATGATCTAGATGAAACTGATGGTCACGATCTTTCAAGTATTGATTCTGTTGCTTTCGAAGATGGTAATCATGTTGGCTACCTCTCTACAAAATCAGAATTTTTCATTAGAGAAAGTAATTTTTTGTCAAAAGCAACTTCAATTAATTTTTTAGACGTTTGTCGAGAGCGTATTACTATCGACGATCATGAAATTAGTATTCTTGAGAAGATTCACGCTTCCCCCATCGAATATATAGATGATGAGATTTTGTTAAAAGTCGTTCCTGTCCAAATATCTTATCTGGCTATAAGCGCGTTTCCAAATGGATATTTTTCATGTGACCTTGATCCATTTGAAAATTATGCTCTTTCAAAGTATCTAGAAATAAATTATGGCTATGAGTTATTTGCTTTGGGAGCATCTTTAATTGGCTTCAAGCGAACTAGGTCAATAGATGATTTTTTATTTGAGAAACTAGCTCAAGATCTCGCAAAGCTTTATAATAGAGAAAATGACAAGTCAGTAATTGAAAATTTTATAAATATAATTAAAAGCTTTGATTTTTTATTTTTAAAATATGTCGAACAGCTTAATTTTTAAATTACATAATAAACTGCTCAACCCTACGCTGCAGTTTATTATTTTCATTTCTAGGTTTCTGCATTACCAAATTAATCTTTGCTTCAGTTTTTAAGCCAGCGCCCACCTATGTTAGATATTAATTGCATTATAAGGATTTTATTTGTGCCCCAAAATACATCTTTCTATATTTCAGATCCTTCTATCTTGGGAAGTAAGTTGTTTGACAGCATGACTTCCATTAAGTCTTATAAAGCATTCTCTGATGAAAATAATGCGACTGGTTTTGTATTAAATACTGATTTTGGAAATATTAAATTAAATATTATGCACACAGATCAAATTGAATCTCATTTAAATGGTTTCGGTGGATATATTCACAGCCAGATGCAAAATGATAATGACTTAACATACGTGATGGCGCGTTTACGATATGTTTCGTTAGTTCTTGGAGGGGTTATTGATCATAAGGATGGAGATGAAGAAAATGTTCATAAATTTCTATTTGAATTTAATTCAGCTATTAACGGCTTAATGTTTTTGTACGATAGTGTTTGGGATTGGTCTTCCGATGCGTTGTGCGGCCCACATAAAAATAGTTAAAAAGTCATTCTACTGACGAAAAATGGGCGAATATTACTGAACGGTGTAGTTGTATGATTCAAGAACATCAAGAATCGGAGTAGCTCACAGGGCAATGAGGTTCTATAAAAATCTGACCACTCAAAATTGATGTGGTCTACTAATGTTGGAATTAATTAATTTTAAAGAAAAACCATAAGTCCGATAATATTCCTGATCGGACTTACACGCTGAAAAACACTAAGGTACTGTTTTTATTTTAAAATTATTTCAGCACCTATTAGTGGCAAAAGCCTTGCTAATACATCGTTAAGCACACCACTATGAGATTTGGTAATAAACTTTGCTTTTCGATCTTTCCAAGAAAGAGTTTGAACAAGACTTGCAGCAACTACTGAAGGTTGATCTAAATTATCAATAGGAACTTCCGTTTTCCCGCCTCGAATGCTCGAACTAATCGGACAGCAAATTAGAAGCCCAGTTTTTCGATTATAAACTTCACTGCTAACTACAAAAGCTGGTCTATATTTTCCTATTTCTTTGCCTTTTGTTGGCTCAAAGTCAAGATATATAATATCTCCCCTTTTAGGAACAAAAATATTTTTCATTGAAACCCTAATTCCTTATCCGTAGGTGAAGCCAAAAGATCTGAGTGCCCATCGAGTTCAGAAATATCGCTTAGAAGTTCCTCTTCTGTAAAAATAAGCTTTGATTCAATCGGGTTACATTTTTTTACTGTGAAGCCGTTTTCAAAAACCTCTATGGTAACGTCTGCATCAGCCTCAAAGTTTGTGATCTCTCGTACAATGCCTGAAATTCTTACGCCCAGGCTGTTACCCCATTTTTGCACTTTCGTATGTACAATTTGATTCATAATAACTTACCTATCTGTTTTGTGTATACATAATATAATTATACTATGTATACACAAAAAGTCAATGGGATAATAGTGTTAGATGTTGCACTTAGAATGGAAACGGGGCTGAAGCTAAGTGCGATATTCGTGCATAAGCGTTGAGTCTTAAGTAAGAACATCAAGGCCATTTTTATCGACAAGATTTAAAATCTTCAACGAAATTCCCCGGGGGAATTTATCGCCCTGTTCCCATTGGCGAATAGTTGATATTGAGGTGTTCAAGTAGGCAGCAAATACAGATTGACTGACTTTGTTGTTTTTTCGAATTTTTTGAATTTGCTTAGGTGTATATTCTTTAATTGGTGGAAGACACAAAGCATCAAATTCACGCATTGTAACATCACCCATTAATCCTGACTTATTAAGATCTTGTGCTGCTTCATGTACGCTTTCTAAAATTGATTTACCCATTGTTCTCCACCTCAATTAAAATGCCATCTTTTATGGCTTTGGCAAGCCCTTTATTTGTTAGGCCAAAGTATTGCTTGGCTAATTCTTTAAGTGCTTTCAGCTCATCTTTTGTAATGTTGTCTGTATCTTTTTTGGCAAAACCATACATAAAAATCGCTCTGTCACCAGCTTTAAAAGCAAGGATAGTTCGAGCGCCTTTGTTTTTACCTCTATTACCAAGCGGTACTCTTTTTTTAAATATATGGCCGCCTAAATCAGCATCTACAAGCCCTTGTTCTATCTCGTTAATTGATGAGATCAACTTTGCATCACTTAATTTTGCATCTTTTTGCCAACGGCTAAAAGGCTTATTTTTCAAAATTTCCATATATTTGTCTTAAATTCAGTGATATTATATAAATATACCACTTAGTGGTATAAATGTAAATATGAAGGAATGACTTTTTAAGTCTTTAATGTCCCACACTACTTCTTTAACACTCTAGGCTCTATATACAAATATTGGGGCGAATGCTATGAGCTATAGCTATAGCTATCATCAATGCACTTGAGTATCGGCAGATAGTACAAAGGTTTACGAGGTCTAATAATATGGAATCAATTCATTAATTTTTTGATTCAGAGGTTTAAAGCCCCGGTTATAGTAATGTTCAGGTAAGTATTTTGAGAAGTACCGATATCAAGCCGCCGAAGCCCCTTTCAATGGATACTCCAAAATAAGAATAGCTGGGTCCATGCCAAGCCCAGAGGCCAGACGTCGAATCATGTTAATACTGAGTGGCCTTTTATAATTGAGCACTTCGCTGACTTTGCTTTTTGAACCTAAGTACTGCTCCATATCTTTATTGCTCAATCCTTGTTGCTCCATGCGAAATTCAATCGCTTTTACTGGATCTGGTGCCTGAATCGGGAATACTTTTTCTTCATAAGCCTCAATGAGCGTTGAGAGTATTTCCAAATGATCAAAAGCTTCAGTCCCCTCCTCCGCTTCCCAGAGGTTTTCAAGGTCATGCAAGGCTTGATGGTAATCATTTTCTGTCTTTATTGATTTGAGCTGCATGTTATACCCCCTTTGACATATCGACTGTTGCGGCATTCACTTTGTCGTACTCAGCGTGAGTGCCTACGAATTTGATCCAGACAATTTTGGCTTGGCACTGAACTTGAGCAATAAGCCTGTAGTGGTTGCCCTTGATATTAAACACCACCCTATTGTTTTCTAAAAAATCCACTGAAGAGTAACGGTTCTTGATTTGTTGCGGTGTAGACCAATTTGCAGATTGAGCTTCAGAAAACCAAGCTTGCAAAGACTCTTTTGAGCTGCTGCATTTCTCCCAAAAGCGTACCAATGTCGATCTAGCAATCACTCTCACATCAAATCCCTTTGCTCGTTTCCTTTATTCCCATTATGGGAATTTTTTGTACCGATGTCAAGCATTATTTCCCTTAATGGGAACTATTTTTATAGTCGGTCGTATTTAACAAAAAACAAACCCTGAAGAAGGTCGCGGAGAGGAATTAAGCTCTACAGCCATGCATACCGGGCTGATACCTCACCATTCATTTGCAGAGACCACCATTTAAGTATAGGATAGTAGTATTACTATTGCTACTATCTTATACTTAAATGGTGGTCTCATGAATCAAAAACGACGAGATACAGTGACTCAAGCACAGGTATCTAAAGCAGCAGAACAGCTCACAGCTGATGGTAAGAGCGTTAGTATGAATTCGGTGCGTGAAATAGTAGGTGGGAGTTTTACGACACTTGGCCCAATGATTAAACATTGGAAAAATGAGCGCCAAAGCGCTCATCATGACATTGCTATTCCCGACGACATCTTAGAAACCATGAAAAGAGTGACCGCAGAGCTTTGGCAGTCTGCAAGCGAGCATGCAAACGAAGAAGTAGAAAAGATCAGAGCAGAAAGCCAGGCCAAATCCGAGCAACTTGAGGCCGAGGTTGAAGAGTTCCAACAGGAAGTACAACGACTAGAAACACAGTCCACTGAATCAGATGCCAAAGTAAAAGAACTTGAAGGTCAAATTGACGAGAAAGACAAAGTCATTTGTGAGCTTAAAGCAGAAACAGCAGTTCTACAGTCAAGGGTTGAAGACAAAGACACCTTAATACAGGAACTCAAAGATCAACTAGCTCAGGCAAATCAAAAAATAGATGACTTACAAGCAGATCTGGTGTCTATTGCAAAGCAATCACAGGCAAAGAAGTAAGGTGAGCGCTCTGCTTTAAAGCTAGTTTGATGGGGCACTACCCTGCCCCAATTGCGCAACAAGCTGTTGCACAATTGGCAGCTTCAGATCGAGTCATTACGTCTATAGTGATAAACCATCAATTTTTACGACTGAAAGTCTTTCAAAATCGAGCCCCTTTAAACATCGAGCATTAACCGCCCAACCGAAAAAAGGCGTACGCCCAGCCCGTACTTCTTCATCGGTCAAAGCACCTGGCCGCCTAAAAGTGAGCACCCCGCACTCAGTACAAAAATAATCTTTGGCGGTTTTTCTGCCCCATTGGTATAACTTCATATCAGAAAGGGGGGTTAAGATTTCTAACTGATCCTCACCGACTCTGATATTTAAAGTGCCGCGCATAAAGCAAAAAGAGCAATTGCATTCTCGCACCTGTGATATTTCTGTCGTTACTCGAAACCGCACATACCCGCAGTGACATGATCCATCATAGGTTGGTAGCATGCGACTGAACCCCGCTGAGCATAGATATGCATCTCTCTCGAATAACCCATATTTTAAGACTTTCATCTTTTCCAAATCTTGATTGCAAATACAGCTGATGAAAATCGGCTTTAGTGGAAAGATCTTCTGGCACAATGGTTTTTTCGAGTAAAAAATGAGAAATTGGTTGGCCTTCTAACTCATATCGAGTCAAGTCGACTCTTGTGCTTTCGTATCTCAAATAGCAATGCGCCTCTGGTACTGAATCATACTCGGTGTCATGAAAAGCCGGGCTCACACCTGGTGTGTTCGCTTCACACATCTGATAGATACCCAACACAAGATCAACGTCAAGGACCAGTTCATCTGCTAATATTTTCAACAAACCATGTTTTGAACTGCAAGTTCCGCGCCCCTGAATCAGCACAGAAGACAACTCAGAACCTTGTGTTCTGCCATAAGGTAGGCGCCATACGTAGTCGCAAGCCTGGTGAAAATCAACGGCTCCACGGTCAATAAACTGCTTAGAAACTGGTTTTTGGCCCAACCTTTTATTGGGAAGCTTTGTATATGGCGACTTCTTTTGTTCTACAGTTTGCATTTTTGAGACTCCTTTCAAGCGCATGAAAAATTCTACCACCCTTCTAAGACAACTGATGAAAAAACATTGAGAAATAGCCTTGATAAGTTAGATGAAAATGCAAAAGCGATCCACATGGTCAGCGCATTTGCTGCTGATGCAAAACAAATTGCAAGTGCAGTCAGAGCACACTGGTCAATTGAAAATTCTGTGCACTGGGTTCTGGATGTCACTTTTAACGCTTTTAACGAGGACCGGTCAAGGATCCGCACAGATCACGCACCTGAAAACATGGCGGTGGTACGGCACATAGCTCTTAATATGCTCAATAGCGCCAAGAGGCACGCTTCAAAGGCCAGAATATAAAGGGCCTAAGAAAGAAGGCAGGATGGGGAGACTCGACTCTAGATGCCATTCTGTCACAAAATTTTTAATGGGACAGCCCTGTAGAGCACAAGATAAGCTCTGTAAGATGCAAAACTGGCTGATCCACAAACATCATATATACTCAAGACAATTAATTATAAATTGATACTCAACCAAAGTATCAATTGTGGCACGCCTTAAGGTCTGCCGGCAGCAGCTCAAGGAGGTGCTTAATGAACACACAGCTGAATTCTGTAGAACAATTTCTACCCTATCCATTTAATGCACTGGCCACTGGGATTTTTACTGAACTAGAATTTGCCTTCCACTTCAAAAAAGAATATCAATTGTGCATACCTCAGTCTCAGCCAGCCCAAAGAGCTAGTTATTACTTGCGGGCAATGCGTTTGAATTGTGATCTTTCAGAAAAAATTCATGGTGAGTTACAACATTATATTGCAGCAGCTGACCACCAACCTTTACAAGCGCCTCAACAAACCAAAAGTTCAGCAATAAAAACACAACAATCTACCATTGAAAGCCATACATTTGTTGGCGCGCAATCAAACACTCAAGTTCAAAATTACGAATTAACTCCCGAGTCAATAGAAAAACCCAAAAGTGTTAAACTGTTACGCTTTACTTTGGGGGGTGGAATTTTACTTCTACTCATTAACTTAAGTTTTATAATTCAACAAGTATGGCCCTACCCTTATGAACCAGAACCAATTATGCAAGCATTACAAGATTATTTACCAGATTTTACCAGACCTGTGTTAGAGACAGAAATTCAACCAATCAGAGACCAACAACCGCCAGTATCGCTTAGTTCGCAACAAACTCGAACCGTTGATAAGCTTTCAAGCCAACTTGTAAGTCAAAGTTTAAGCCAACAAACCCAGCCGCAAAACTTAAGCGGGAAAAATACACTATTGCAAGTGAGCCGTGAAAATAAGATTTTAAATCAATTAATGCAAGCAGCTGGCGAATTAAATATTGAACCGAAAGCTCAAACCAACACCGCGCTCTATTTATTAAATGAATTGGTAGCTGCAAATGCAAGCTCAGAAACACTTTGGCGTGCACATCTCTCTTTGCAAAGCGGCTATAAAGCCTTGAGCACACTTGAAAATGCCCGACAAAATACTGCTCAATCCGATGACTATGCTCTTAAAGCCCAAGCTCATTATAAGGCCTATCAAACTTTGGCCATGCCAGAAGCAGCGCCTCAATTGTAAAAAAAGAACCAAAAATAATATAACGTATACTTGACTCATCTTGAGAGACGCTAAGATGTTGATCATTAAATGGTAATTCTTGCCAAGGCATTGAAATTCTGGCAGAGACGTCTACAGATAATTGATGTTCTTCAACTAATGCATCAAAAACTTGTGTAAGTCTAGCTTGAGATGCTGCCCTATCACCTGGTAATGGACAAAAAATCCATTGGTCAATTATAGCCATCAGTGGTTTTATAATCCCTTTAATATCTTTATCACTCATAGCTGCAAAAATTGCTATAGTTTTGGTCACCGGTGGTAAAGCTTTTAAATTGACCGCGAGCAATTCAGCAGCGGCTGGATTATGAGCAGCATCAATATAGATTGATGGATGTTGAAAAATTTCGGTCATACGACCAAAAACATGTGTCTGGTGGATTGCTTGTCGGATTTTATATATTGAAAAATCTGCTTTTTTATCAAAAATTTCCGCAAACTTTGACCAAAAATAAAGCCACACATGTAAACCTAATAAAGCATTTGCATGAGGTATATGAGTTTTTGGTAGGTCGTTAAGCTCAAGCTTGAATGCTTTATGTTGCGGCTGACACTTGGCTTTTAAGCTCCAGCTTTTCGTCTGGGTATCTTGTCGGGTAATTGCTCTACTCGATGCATCAAAAAGCTCAATAGATAATTTTTTTGCTTGTGACACTATAATTTTTGGTGTTAATTGCCCACCAAAGAATAATGGTTTATTGGCTCGTGCTATACCACACTTTTCTGCAGCAATTAATTCGAGCGTATTACCTAAATAGGCTTGATGATCCAAAGCAATAGAAGTGATAACGGCAATATCTGGATCGATAATATTCACAGTATCCAAACGGCCGCCTAGACCTACTTCAAGCACTATTAAATCAATGTTATTTTCGGCTACAAGCTGTAAAGCAGCAAGAGTTGTAAATTCGTAATAGGTTAAAGCGATTGCAACATCATGCACCTGCCGTGCATAGTCAACTTTTTTAAATGCTGCTACCCAAGACTCTGCTACAAGTTTTTGCCCGTTAATTCGCAGGCGTTCTGTAAAGTGAAATATATGCGGCGAAGTATAAGCGCCAACATTGAGTCCGTGATCAAGGCCTAATTGTTCAAGCAGAGCAAGTGTGGTGCCTTTGCCATTGGTACCGGCGATAGTGATTACGCGACTTTTGGCAGGTAATTTAAAATTCAAGTTATTGAGTACTTGGCGTGCACGCTCAAGCCCCATTTCAATAGTAGAAGTATGAATAGACTCGATATACGCAAGCCAATTATCAATGGTCCAACTTGATTTATCCGTCAATTTGGCACCTTCTATTGTATGACACTTAGAGTTGTAATTAATAGCATCAAGCTATTGAGCCTTAGATTCTTCATTAATTGGTACTTCTTGCACAATGTCATCAACCGACTTTACACTAAGATGGGTATCTGGTTCTTTAATCAAAACATTTTGGTGTTTATTATTTGTGGGTATATCGCTTATAATTTTTAACTCATCAGAATTAAATGATTCAACTAGTTTATGATTGTGGTCAGGGCTTAATTCATCCAGAGAGCCCTCTGGTATATGAGTATAAACTTGGCTTTGCTCTTGACCTTGAACTTGGGTTTTAATTTGGTTGGCAACAGGCTCAGCTTCATTTTGACTTTGTTTTGCAATACTCGGCACAACCAAAAGATTTGAGCCATCCAGCAATCGAATAATTGTTGATATTTTTTCTTTTAATTCAGCTCGGTGGACGATCATGTCGATAGCCCCAGTTTGCAATAAAAATTCAGACTTTTGAAAACCTTCAGGTAATTGCTGGCGAACGGTTTGCTCAATAACACGAGGGCCTGCAAAACCAATCATGGCGCCTGGCTCCCCAATAATAACATCACCAAGCATAGCAAAACTTGCAGAAACACCACCATATACTGGGTCTGTGAGTACAGAAATAAAAGGAATACCACGTTTTTTTAATAAATTGAGCGCTGCGCTGGTTTTAGCCATTTGCATTAATGAAAAAAGACCTTCTTGCATACGAGCGCCGCCACTTGCAGCAAAACAAACAAAAGGTGCATTTAAGGTTATTGAACGGTGAACTGCAGCTACAAACCGCTCGCCAACGCCAGCCCCCATAGATCCACCCATAAACTGAAATTCAAAAGCACCTGCAACAAAGGGTATGCCATTCACTTGACCTTGGCCAACTATCAGAGCCTCGGTTTCGTTGGTCATTTTTTTGGCTTGGATTAAGCGATCTCTGTATTTTTTGAGGTCTTTGAATTTGAGTCGATCAATAGGCTCTTTTTCCTCAGCAAACCTTTCCATTGTGCCGTCGTCAAAAAAGTAGTCTAAGCGTTGCCTTGCATTTAAACGCAGATGACCATCGCACTTAGGGCACACATAAAGTGCTCTTGCAAGTTCAGGGCGATACAGCATGGCTGAGCAACTTTTACATTTAAGCCAAATACCTTCAGGCACATCTGCTTTTTTTTTGGCGAGCGCGCCAACGCTCGGTAATAATCTTTCAAACCAGCTCGTCATTGTATTAACCTCAACTATTGTTCGCTTTTATGATCATCCTGATCCAGCGCGTATCTAATCTGTTTTAAAAATACTTCGGCTCTTGAGGCCACTAGTTCTGGCGCTACTTCGCTTGCACAAATAAGTGGGTGTTTATCATCTACCAAGTCAGACCCGGTAGATGTGCGATAGTCTTCGCCAAGTTGTTTCACCAGCTCAGTCCCGATAATGACACCATCGGCTGACTGAGCAACCGCGCGAGCAGAAGCACCATCTCTCACCCCAAAACCAATCATTAATGGCGTTTGTAGCTGCTTTTTGATGCGTAAGACATGACTTGTCACCTCTGTTGCATCTAAATTTGCCGCGCCCGTAACACCTTTTAATGCTACATAATAAACAAAACCCTGCGCTGATTGACACACTTTATCCAACCGATCTTGTCTGGTAGTGGATGATAAAAAATTTATAAGGTAAAGCGAATGTGAAGTAAAAATTGTTTTAACCTCAGCAAGCTCTTCAATAGGGCTATCCACCATGAGCACTGCATCCACCCCTACTTCAGCAGCTTGAGCGGCAAAAATTTCATACCCCATAGATTCTATTGGATTGGTATAAGTCATAATAACTATGGGAGTATTTGGATTATCAGCGCGAAATTCTTTAACCGTATTGAGGACAGTTTTTAAAGAAACGCCAAATGACAAGGCTTGGTCTGTAGCTTTTTGAATCACAGGACCATCGGCCATTGGATCTGAAAAAGGCACCCCTAACTCAATAATATTTGCACCGCCTCTCACTAAACCGTGCATTATAGCTAATGTTTGTGAAGGGTGCGGAAAGCCCACGGGCAAATATGGAATTAAAGCTTTGGTGCCACAAAGAGATAATTGTTCAAGACACTGATCGATACGATTCATAACTTACCTTATAACTTTGTCAGCACATTAATCTGGCCAACAAGCGGATGGAAACTATGATATTCCATACTTTTGGCGAGATTAATGTGCTAAAGATCTACAACTTGAAAAAATTTTACGCCTGACCTGTACATAGACGGTGCCAACGACTAAATGCCTAGTTGAATGTTATCTATTTTAGCAATTGTAAGCATGTCTTTATCACCCCTGCCTGAGCAATTAATCACTATTTGCTGCTCTGGAGTCATTTCATGTGCCAGTTGCTTGGCATAGGCAAAAGCATGAGCTGTTTCTATAGCTGGGAAAATGCCTTCTAAACGGCATAAGTCTCTTAATGCTTCCAGGGCTTGTTCGTCGGTAACTGCATGATATTCTGCACGACCCTGATCTTTCAACCAAGAATGTTCGGGGCCCACACCAGGATAGTCTAAACCAGCTGAAACGCTGTGAGTCGGAATAATTTGACCGTTTTCATCTTCCATAATATAGGTGCGACTGCCGTGCAAAACGCCTGGTTTACCATCAGTTAAAGGTGCCGAGTGTGCTCCAGTAGCAATACCATGACCACCAGCTTCAATGCCATAAATTTTAACATCTGGATCTTCTAAAAATGGATAAAATAACCCCATAGCATTTGAGCCACCACCTACGCAAGCTAAAAGTGCATCAGGCAAGCGCCCGGTAGCCTCTAAAATTTGCTGCTTGGTTTCATCGCCGATAATTCTTTGAAAATCACGTACAATTTGCGGATATGGATGTGGGCCTGCTACAGTTCCAATGACATAAAAAGTGGTATCAACGTTAGCGACCCAATCACGAAGTGCTTCATTCATGGAATCTTTAAGGGTTTTGCTGCCCGAGTGAACCGGTACAACTTCAGCACCTAGCAGTCGCATACGATACACATTTAAACTTTGTCGAGCTACATCTTCTGCGCCCATATAAATTACACAGTTTAAGCCAAAACGTGCAGCCACACTGGCAGTAGCTACACCATGTTGACCAGCGCCGGTTTCGGCGATAATTCTTTTTTTACCCGAACGAACAGCAAGCATTATTTGCCCTACGACATTGTTCACTTTATGTGACCCTGTGTGGTTAAGGTCTTCTCGTTTAAGGTAAACTTGCGGGCCACCAAATGCTTCAGACCAGCGCTTAGCATGATACAAAGGTGACGGCCGCCCCACATAATCGGCAAGTATTTCTTTAAGCTCTTGCTGAAATTTGTCATCTTTTTGGGCGAGCGCATAATCTTCAATAAGACTCTCAAGAGCAGTCATTAAAGTTTCTGAAACAAACTGCCCCCCATAGGGGCCAAAATGCCCAAATTGATCTGGCATATTCATTATTTTTTCCCCTATTTTTTTTGTTGCAAATCATTACATAACAACAAATGAGTTAAAATTCAGACACATTATGATATAGTGGTCGAAGCCAGTTAAGTCTGAATCGTCTATTTATACAGTAATCACTTAATATAACACAATATGCCTTTTTCTCACTACGTAGATAATTTATTGTTTTTATTAATAAAAACTCGTTAAATCAAACTTTTTTGTTGCATCTGGTGAAAAGTACTTGCGTGAATGGGCTTGATGATGATTCAATTCAGCAGTGATTCAGAAACTGGCTACCTGCTTGCTGCCTATAGGATTAAGGCATTTTGGGGTGTAGTTGCATCAGCACAATTTAATATGATGGACCATTATTAGTTATTGAACTTATTTAGAAAATAGCTCTATCAGCTGTTTTAACTTTCTCAGCTGCTCCACGATTAAGAGGTGAACCTATGTCTGACTTTTTCACTCCATCCCAGGAAATGAACGCAATTCATACACAATTGCAAGCAAATTATTGGGCGGATGAAGATCGGTTATTAAATCAGTTGATTGAAGAGGCTCATCTCACTGAGCAAGATCGTACGGCAATTTCTGTACGGGCCGCCAAACTTGTACGGTCGGTAAGAAGCTCAACTGAACCAGCTCTGATGGAAACTTTTCTGGCCGAATATGGCTTGTCCACCAAAGAAGGTGTAGCCCTTATGTGTTTGGCTGAAGCACTATTACGTGTGCCAGATGCAGAGACTATCGATGATCTTATTCAAGACAAAATTGCACCTCATGATTGGAGCAAACACATAGGTGGTTCAAGCTCAATTCTGGTTAATGCATCGACTTGGGGCCTTGTACTTACTGGGCAAGTGCTTGATCCAAATGACAATGGGCTTATTGGTACTATGAGAGGCCTTGTGCGTAAACTTGGCGAGCCTGTTATTCGCGTTGCCGTAGGTCGAGCCATGCGAGAAATGGGCACACAGTTTGTGCTTGGTCGAAGCATCAATGAAGCTATTCAACGTGGTAATACCATGATGAAACGTGGTTATACCCATTCTTTTGATATGCTTGGTGAAGCCGCAGTTAATGAGGCCGACGCCCTTAGATATGTTGGTTCATACTCCCAGGCAATTGCATCGATTACACCTCATTGTACTAAACAAGACATTCGTGATAATCCAGGTATTTCCGTTAAATTATCGGCTCTGCATCCACGTTATGAAGTGAGTAACCGTGATGAAGTTCTTGACGTTCTAAGTACACGTACATTGAAACTTGCTCAAGCTGCTAAAGCCGGTAATATGGGTTTCAATATCGATGCCGAAGAAGCAGATCGTTTAGAGTTATCGCTCCAAGTTATTGCTCGGGTCTTATCTGATGACAGCCTCGCAGGCTGGGATGGTTTTGGCGTAGTTGTACAAGCCTACGGCAAACGTGCTGCAAAAACTATTGATTGGCTCTATGCCCTTGCTGAAAAGCTTGATCGTAAAATAATGGTGCGCTTAGTCAAAGGGGCTTATTGGGACTCAGAAATTAAGAAGTCTCAAGTCCAAGGGCTTGCTGGCTATCCTGTATTTACCCGTAAAGTAAATACTGATATTAGCTATATGGCTTGCGCACAAAAATTAATCAGCATGAAAGATAGAATTTATCCACAATTTGCCACTCATAATGCGCATTCTGTGGCAGCAATTATCCACATGGCTGGCGATGATACCCGTTGTTTTGAATTCCAAAGACTTCATGGCATGGGTGATACGCTTTATTCAGTCATCGAAAAAGAAAACCAAACTCGTTGCCGTATATATGCACCTGTGGGTGAACACCGAGATTTATTGGCTTATCTCGTGAGAAGATTACTCGAAAATGGTGCCAACTCATCGTTTGTACATCAAATTGTGGATCCAAATGTGGCTCCTGAAACCATTGGTCAAGACCCTATTGATCAAGCCAAAATTAATTCGAGTGCCTTTAATGTGGATCTGCCCACACCTCAGGAACTATTTGGCAGCCAACGAATAAACTCTCGTGGTTGGGATATTCGTGATTTTTCTACCCTAAGTGAATTGCACACAGCAGCTCAACCTTTCGAGTCACCTTACCAATGGCAAGCAGCACCTAAGACGACTGCAACTGGTGGCAGCGCCCCACATAAAATCATTAATCCAGCCTTACCTGATGATTTAGTTGGCGAAGTTACTGAAGCAACCCCAGAGCAAGCAATTGAAGCCATTTCTATTGGTGTCAAAGCTCAGCCACAATGGGCCAACACACCATTAGAAACCCGTAAAGCTGTCTTATTAAAAATAGCCGATTTAATAGAAGATAATGCACCTGAGTTATTTACTATTTTAAGGCGTGAAGCTGGTAAAATTTTGCTTGATCAAGTGGGTGAAGTTCGCGAAGCGGTAGATTTTTTAAGATACTATGCTAAAGAAGCACGTCACTCTGAAAAAGACACTACTGCTCGTGGCGTGTTTATATGTATTTCTCCATGGAACTTTCCATTAGCTATTTATATAGGACAAATAGCTGCAGCCCTAGTCACAGGTAATGCCGTAATCGCTAAGCCAGCGGAACAAACGCCACTCATCGCCGCGCGATTAGTGGAATTGATGTACGAAGCTGGTGTGCCCCAAGATATTCTTCAGTTAATACCTGGTGATGGTCCAAATGTTGGTGCAGCCCTTATTGCTGATCCAAGAATTGCTGGTGTTTGCTTTACTGGCTCCACTGAAGTTGCCCAGTTAATCAACAATACACTTGCCAAAGTAGGCAACGACGCTGTGCTAATCGCTGAAACTGGCGGCATTAACGCTATGATTGTTGACTCCACGGCTCTACCAGAACAAGCTGTGCGTGATATCATTGCTTCTTCTTTTCAAAGTGCCGGACAGCGCTGCTCAGCCCTAAGAATGCTCTATGTGCAAAAAGATGTAGCTGATCGATTAATCGACATGCTCACTGGTGCTATGGATTCTATTTGCTTAGACGATCCTGCGCATATTAGAACTGATGTGGGGCCGGTAATCGACTTAGAAGCTAAGCAGCTTATAATCGATCATTGTCAAAAATTAGACAATCAAGGCAAGCTTATTAAAAAGCTTGATATTCCTAAAGAACTCAAAGGTAATTATGTAGCGCCGGCTCTTTACAGAGTGAGTGGTATTGAAGAAATGGAACGAGAAGTCTTTGGTCCAATTTTACACGTAGCTACCTTTGATGCTGATAATATCCAGGATGTAGCACGGGCAATTAACGGTCGAGGTTATGGTTTAACTTTTGGCGTGCATTCTCGAATTGATGGCCGAGTACAAGAAATTATTGATGCTGTTGATGTAGGTAATTATTATGTTAACCGTAACCAAATTGGTGCTGTAGTAGGCTCACAACCATTCGGTGGCCATGGTTACTCTGGCACTGGCCCTAAAGCTGGTGGACCGCTTTACTTGAGACGATTTCGTCAGTCTACTGCATGCCCGAAAAGCCTTGAATATGGTGCAAGTACTGCCTCGAAAAATGAAATAGTAAGTTGCGCCACCATCGATAAAGCAGCCAGTAAACTCGATAATACTTGGTTACTTGCAAGGGAGGATCGGCCAGCTAAAGTTCGTGCTTTACTCAAAGGTGCTGCTACTGATGCAATGTCAGCCTCTGCTGCCTTAGACATGGGGCCAATGGATCTCCCTGGACCAACTGGTGAGTCAAATCGATATTTAATGACTGCTCGCGGCACAATTTTATGCCTTGGTGAGACTGCAGAGATTGCTTTAACTCAAGCAGTACAAGCTTTAACTACTGGTAATAAAGTAGTTGTAGTGGCACCAAATGCTGTGAAAGCTTGTGCTCCGTTGGTAAAAGGTGGAATGCCTATTGTGGCTTTTGATGGACAAATTGAAGCAAATACTCTAACTTCAATGAAATCTTTAAGTGCAGTTGCTTTTTATGGTGATGAAGCACAGCTGATGACCTATAAAGAAGCACTTGCTAAACGATCAGGGCCAATATTGCTAGTTATTAGCGAATTGATCAACCCAGGTTCTTATTGCCATGAGAAAACTGTATCCACTGACACAACAGCTGCCGGTGGTAACGCCCAGCTTTTAGCTGAGATTTCTTAGTATTAAGCGTTTAAAATCCTGGGGGCCTTAAACCCTGGGATAAATAATACTTCACCAGCTTGGTTAACAATTACGGGCCAGGTTTTCTTCAAATAAAAAGGTATGCCAAGAAATTGGCATACCTTTTTTATTTGTCCGCTGGTGCAGCCTGGTAATTTTAAATTCTTTTTAAATCTATCTCCAGATAGAATATTTCTCACTACAAGGGTTTCGTCTCTAACCCCTAGCTGAGCTTGCAAATATTCAAAACCTGTAATATCTAATTGATAATTAATTATTTGCAGATATGCTGACTTTGGCTGATTAAGTTGGCAACTTGAGTCATTCGTTAATTCTAAGGTTAGTAACTCAAACCCAAACTGTTTCAGTTGATTTTTTTGCTTAAACGATATACAAAAATCAGCTTGATGTTTATATATATAAAGGCCTTGAGCTGTGCAACTTAAGTAAAGCTGTTGACTTTTATCAACCAATAAACTGGGTTGAGCATCTGCTGCGGCATGTAAAAAATCCGATACTATTGTTGGCCACCATTGACCTGATATTTGCTCAATACCATGCAAACCAAGCCAATAGCGTAATAGATTTTTGGCTCTATATTCTGGCATTGATATTAATTGGTCTGTTGCTAATAAAGACAGTTGAATTGGCAAAATTTTAAATTCACTAGTGGCTAAATCTATTTGTGCTAAATCTGTGGCTATAAACGCAGCTTCTTTAGACCAAGCATGACTTTTTTCAATAGCATCTATTGCTTTGGGCCAACGAGTGTTTAACAACTGAATAACTTTATGGCGCACAAAATTACGGTCGAAGTCTAAATTACTGTTACTTTCGTCTTGAACATAGCTTAAGCCTTGGGTTTGAATATAATCGGTAATTAAATCTTGCGCAGTATGCAAAATAGGCCGCCATATTTCCTTGTTAGACTCAACTATACCCGAGAGCCCCTGCACCCCGGCGCCGCGCATTAGTCTGAGAATATAATTTTCAGCCAAATCTTGTTGATGATGGGCAGTAATTAAAATAACTGGTATATGAGGGTATTGCTGAGCGAGCAAGTTGCGCTGTTGTGTAAAACTTTGATAACGAGCAGAGCGAGCTTGTGCTTCAAGATTGGCTGTACCATCAAGGGTGATTGATTCACAAGTATAATCAATCTTTAGGTCCTGACAAAAATTTGCTGTAAATTGCATCCATTGATCAGCGTATTGACTCAAACCATGATTAACGTGATGAGCGCTGAGGGAATATTCAAATTGTGCCTGCAAATAATGTAAGCCATGCAACAAAGCTATAGAGTCTTTGCCACCACTAAGCCCAATTAAAAAATGACATTTAAAATAACTTTGTTGGCAATAGTTGAGGAGCTGACTTTTAAGAAGCTGTAAAAAAGTATGCATACTGAGCACTTTGTATTAAAAACACTGGTGATTGTAAATACGGTTGGTTGTAAATACAGTTGGTTGTAAATACAGTAATACTAGCCATCAACCAAAAGTACGTCACCATCACAGCCGTAACTCATTAAGCGGTGCAAGCGTTGACTTAATAGTTCATCGTGGGGGATTTTTTGTAAGTGCCTTATTTGTGTCAGTACAGCATGTTTTAAGCGATCTGCGGTTAACTGTGGATCGCGATGAGCACCACCTAAAGGTTCTGAAATTATTTCATCAATCAAACCAAGGCTTAATAATTTATTAGCTGAGACGCCCATTGAAGCGGCAGCTTCAGCTGCTTTGGTTGCACTTTTCCAAAGAATTGAAGCACAGCCCTCTGGAGATATTACTGAATAGGTGGAATATTCCATCATCATCAATCGATCGCAAACCCCAATAGCCAGTGCACCACCAGAGCCACCCTCCCCAATCACAACACTTAAAATAGGGGTTTTTAATTCGGCCATAAGTTGTAAGTTTTCAGCGATGGCGCCGCTTTGGCCTCGCTCTTCCGCATCTATACCAGGATAAGCGCCTGGCGTATCAATAAAAGTAAGTAACGGCATATTAAAACGCTCGGCCATACGCATAAGTCGAGCGGCTTTACGGTAGCCTTCTGGTTTGGGCATGCCGAAATTACGTTTGACTTTTTCGGCAACGCTGCGCCCTTTTTGATGACCAATAATAATCATTGACACATCTTCTATGCGAGCAATACCACAAACTATTGCCGGGTCATCTCTAAATAAGCGATCGCCATGGAGCTCAACAAATTCGTCAAAAATAAGATCAAGATAGTCAAGCGTGTACGGACGTTGAGGATGACGTGAGAGTTGTGATACCTGCCAATCAGATAAATTGGCAAACGTTTGCTGGACTAATTGCTGAGCTTTTTTTTGCAATTGCTCAATCTCATTGGCAAGGTCTACACCAGTATCACTGACGCCTTGGAGCTCTTTAATTTTATCTTCTAGCTCAACTATTGGTTGTTCAAAGTCTAGGTAATTGGGATTCATCAATGCCTCTCTTCAGCAAGGCCCTTGGGCCTTAAATAAAATTCTTGCCGTCTATTTCCAAATGTTGCTTTATGTTCGTTGCGAGAGTTATACCCCTAGCAAGGGTTTTACCTGCAGCAAGCGTTATTCGCGTTACACAAGCTATCTCGGTTATAAGCTACTATCTGTATCGCAAGCTACTAGCCTGTATCGCAAGCTACTAATAAGACAACTGAATATATTCTCGCCCCCAAAACTTTCTTAAATCTTCGAGTAATTCTTCAGTTACTCGTAAATTAATTTGACTGCCCCAATCAAGCACTATTGGCTTTTTATCGGTTAAAAGCTTGAGCTCAAAGCGAGTTTGGCCATCTGGATACTTGAGTAAGGTGTCGTGTAGTCGCTTGGCATCTGCCGCTTTAAGTGAGTTAAGACTGCCACGCAATGTTATTTTTTTCAACTCTTGGTGGCGGATGATATCTACATCTCGCAGTTTCTTGGCTTTTAATTTCAATTGACCAGAATAATCGTCAAAGCTTACATCACCTTCAACTACAAATACTTTATCCATAGCAAGCGATTCAAAATGTTCTTGATACATGTCTTTAAACAAGGAAATATCCATGCGACCAGTTCGATCATCTAAAGTGAGAAAAGCTATTTTATCGCCTCGCTTATTTCTCATGGTGCGAATACCAACAACGATACCACCTATTTTAGCTGGTTTACCGCGCTCCGTTGCTCTTAAATCACGAATTTTTGTATTAACTAGATGTTTTAATTCATCATTGTAAAGTTCTAAGGGGTGCCCAGAAAGAAAAATACCCAGCGTATCCTTCTCAAACCCAAGCATTTCTTTATAGCTCCATGGCTCGCTTGGTAAAAACTCAAGCTGATTCGTGGTTGCTTCAAGGTTGGCAAATAAGTCCACCATGCCTTGCGATTGACGCTCTCTTTCTTGAGCAGCGGCAGTCATTGCCCGGCTCATATTCACATGCAAAACCGCTCGATCAACTTTCAACTCGTCAAGCGCCCCTGATTTAATTAAGGCATCTAGTGATTTTTTATTCAGTTTTTTAGTATCTATTCTTTGACAGAAATCAAAAAAATCCGTGAATGGGGTTGACCTTGCTTGACATATTTCTTCGATAGGCCCCTCACCTAAACCTTTAATAGCGCCAAGCCCGTAAATTATTTCACCATTTGGCGATACAGTAAATTTGTATGCAGAGTAATGAACACTTGGTGGTCGCAGCGGGATCTCCATGGTGCGACATTCTTCAACTAAAGTGACAATTTTATCTGTATTATGCATATCAGCAGAGAGCACAGCAGCCATAAATTCTGCTGGATAATGAGTTTTTAGCCAAGCAGTTTGGTATGACACCAAGGCATAAGCTGCGGAGTGAGATTTGTTAAAACCATAGCCGGCAAATTTCTCCATGAGATCAAAAATACCACCGGATATATTTTCATCTATATCTCTTGCTTGCGCTCCCTGTACAAATAAGAGCCGCTGCTTATCCATTTCTTCTGGCTTTTTCTTACCCATTGCCCGGCGCAGCATGTCCGCTTGTCCAAGGGTAAAGTTGGCTAATACCTGAGCAATTTGCATAACCTGCTCTTGATATAAAATAACCCCATAGGTATTTTTTAGCACGGGCTCTACATCTGGATGCGGGTATTCCACTTCTGCTCGGCCATGCTTACGATTAATAAAATCGTCAACCATACCAGACTGCAACGGCCCAGGCCTAAATAAAGCAACAAGTGCAATGATGTCTTCAAAAGATGAGGGCTGTAAGCGCTTGATAAGGTCTTTCATACCACGAGATTCAAGTTGAAAAACCGCAGTAGTTTCTGATGCTTTCAACAACTTGAAAGTGGCGGCATCTTCTAATGGGATTGTAGTTATATCAATATGATGTTCTGGGGCGTTGTTATATCGCAGATGAATATTTTTAATAGCCCAGTCGACGATGGTTAAAGTTCTCAAACCAAGAAAGTCAAACTTGACCAAACCCACTTGTTCCACATCGTCTTTATCGAATTGAGTCACAAGATTATCACCCTGATCATCACAGTAAAGCGGTACAAAATCTGTTAAGGCTGAAGGCGCAATGACAACACCACCAGCGTGCTTACCCACATTTCGCTTAACGCCTTCAAGCTTCAAACCCAAGTCTAAAATTTCTTTAGCTTCTTCTTCGTTGTTATACGCAGTTTGTAAACTTTCTTCTTGCTCAAGTGCTTTACTGAGCGTCATGCCGACTTCAAATGGAATCATTTTAGAGATGCGATCAACCACTGGGTAGGGCCTGCCTAAAACACGACCAACATCGCGCACAACAGCTTTGGCGGCCATGGTGCCAAAAGTAATAATTTGTGACACGGCACTACGACCGTATTTTTGTGCCACATATTCGATGACTCGATCACGGCCATCCATACAAAAGTCAACATCGAAATCGGGCATAGACACCCGTTCTGGATTCAAAAAACGTTCGAAGAGTAAATCATATTCAATAGGATCTATATCGGTAATATCCAGTACATATGCAACTAAAGAACCAGCACCAGAACCACGGCCAGGCCCCACTGGCACACCATTTTCTTTAGCCCATTGGATAAAATCCATTACAATCAAAAAGTAGCCAGGAAAGCCCATTTGCACAATAATATTCAGCTCTTCATCTAACCGATCAAGATAAATTTGCCGCTTGGAAGCACTTAAATTATTACCAAAAAGCTTGTGTAAGCGCTGAGTTAAGCCTGTATGAGAACGTTTGTGGAAATAATCATTCAAAGTCAAGCCATCTGGTGGCTCGAAATTTGGTAGATAATTAATACCAACCGGTATATTTACATTGCATCGCTGGGCTATGTGAACTGTGTTTGCTATAGCTTCAGGAATGTCAGCAAATAATTCAATCATTTGCTCTGGCGTTTTGAAGTATTGTTCATTGGTGTAGGGTTTAGGTCGTTTTGGATCTTCCATGGTATAACCGGAATGAATGGCACACCGAATTTCGTGTACATCAAACTCGGTTTGGTGTAAAAAGCGGACATCATTAGTGGCAACCAGTGGTAAACCAAGCTGTTGGGCAAGGCCGCAAGCCTTAACAATATATTGTTCTTCGCCTGGTTTTTGGTGTCGCACTAATTCAATATAAAATCGATCGGGGAAATTCTGTTGAATCTCTTGAGCAAGCTGTTCAGTGGCTTGCTCATTATCAGCCATGGCTTTGGCAATAATACCATCTAGCCCGCCACTCAATAATATTACACCCTGAGTATCGTCTTGCTTGAGCCATTGCCAATCAACCACTGGTTTGCCTAAATTTTGATTTTCAAGATAAGCTTTTGAAAGCCATCGGGTTATTTGTCGGTAACCGTCTAATGACTGAGCTAGCAAGGTCACTTGACCTATAACTTGCCCCATTTGCAACCATATATCGGTACCAAAAATGGGCTTGACGCCACTGCCATGGGCGAGCTTTTGAAATTTAACGAGGTTAAAAAAGTTATTGAGGTCGGTAATACCAACCGCACCCAGCTTTAAGTCGGTAAGCTGTTGTATTAAAGGTTTGAGTTGTACTAAACCATCCACTAAGGATGCATCCGTATGAAGCTTTAAATGAACAAAACCTGGCATAGTAACGGCTATCCTTGAATAATTGCATTGGTCAATGGGAGTTCGAAATCTGACACTAACTGCCAATTACTTTCATTAGGTTGTGTATTAAGATTTGTGGAAACAGTATCTGCCCAAAACTCAGCAACAGTCATTGAAGATTTTAAAAATGGTTGCCAGTCAGGGGCAATATCTAAAAAGCAACGCAGATGATGCATTTCTAATTTATAAGCAGGTCTTGGCAGACAAATTTTACTATTAAAACCAGACTTTTCATGAACATTAGCACAACAGCCCTTAATATTTTTAAATGCAAGTAAATCAATATCAATTGCACAAAGCTTACTGTGACCAGACTCCACTTGTAAAAGTGATTTGTATTGACCTCGGGCTTTTTCAATAGTGCGGCAAATGTGTAATGTTTCAGCAATACTTTTATCGGTATGCATAATAAGCCCAATATTAATATAATCCGGTGCGCATGCTTGCTCAACAGCTTGACTTTGATAGGCTGGCGAAATATGTTTAATTTCAAAGGCTTTATCTAATTGGGCTAAAGCCTTGAAAATATTGCTTCTCGCATCAAGGTTACTGCCAATTGCCAATAACACTGATTGTGAGTAATTGGTATTATCTGCCATCAAATGTCAACATTAATATTTGCTTAACTTATATAATTAGTTAATACAAGAGGTTTTAGATCGAGTCAAACGCACACCAACTTTACTCGCATGAGGTATGGCATAGGGTTTATGCACTGTTATGGTAACTTGCTGAATTTTTTGGTTTGCAAGTAAGTGCTTACACAAAGTTTCTGCTAAATGCTCAATAAGCTTATAGTGCTTGGCCAGAGCAATTGTCTGAATCTCTTCGGCAATTGTGGCGTAATCAACACTTGCCGATAAATCATCTGCAATTCCGGCAGGCTGCAAGTCAAGCAGCACAACTAAATCAATATGCAATGGTTGCTTAATTTTCTGCTCCCACTCATAAACGCCTACTCTGGACTCTAACTTAAGCTCATTAATATAAATTACATCACCGGGGTGCTCTAAAGTATTTTTAGCCTTGTCTGCTACAACCCGATTCAAATTCTCTTGATCCATACCCGCTCCGTCTTTTATCATGACAAAAATTATACAAAGCCTTAAACCGTACTTATAGATAGAGGGATGGACATTTGATGTTCAGCTACTGGCATTTGCTGGCGCACAGTGTGTACAGCTTCTAAATCAATCTGGGCATAACACATGCCTGCACCAGTGGGGAATTCACTCAGTACTCGCCCCCAAGGATCAATCACCATTGAGTGGCCGTAAGTTTCTCGAGATGACGAATGCCTACCACCTTGATTAATACCAATGACATAACACTGCTGCTCAATTGCACGAGCTCGCAATAATGGCTCCCAGTGGGCTTCACCAGTAACTTGCGTAAATGCCGATGGGACGACCAGAACTTCTGCGCCATCCGCTCTGAGCTGTTGATACAATTTTGGAAAGCGTAAATCATAACAAATCGATAGCCCCCATTTAAAACCGCCATATTCGGTAACTACTGATTGCACCCCAGGCTCCATGGTGTTCGATTCTTTATAACTGCCTTGCGCATCTTGTACGCTGGCGTCAAATAAATGGATTTTATCGTAGCGGGCAAATAATTGACCTGTTTGATCAAACCAAAGCTGGGCCGCTCTGACGCGATTATTTTGCACCGCTGTACCGTCTGGCTGAAATGCTAAGGGCACAGAGCCTAGATTAACTGAGATGTTAAATTCTTGAGCTGCTGTAGCCAGCCAAGGAAAAGCATGAGGCTGAGATATGGCTGGACTCATAAAGCCAATAGTTTCGGCAAAATGTCTTAGTTGGGCTGTATCCATCAACAAAGCGTTCTCTGGAAAAAAAATAGTTTGCGCCCCTTGCACGCTCGCTTCTTCTATCATGTGCAGTATTTGTTGTTGGTTTTGTTCCACATCAGCTGTTGAAACCATTTGCGCTAAAGCAATTTTCATGACAGATTTCCTTATCGAGCCAGACACCATGCCCGAATAATATTTTGTACTTTATGGATGCCGGAGGCTAAGGCTGCATAAATTTCATCCAAACTCACTACACCTTGAGCCACGCCAGCCGCTGGATTGACCACTAAGCATAAAGAGGCATATGCAATATCAAGCTCTCGAGCAAGCGCGGCTTCTGGCATTAACGTCATACCCACAAGAGTATTACCATCTTGAGCTAAGCGTTTAATTTCACCAGCTGTTTCAAGTCTTGGCCCTTGAGTTGCCGCATAAGTCCCCTGAGCTGTAATGGGTTGATCAATTGAACTTGCCGCAGCTGCGAGCTGCTTGATTAAATTTTCATCAAAAGGATATGAAAAATCGATATGTTGAAGGGGCTCAATCTGACCATCAAAAAATGTTGAAGCTCGCCCCCAAGTGTAATCTATTAATTGGTTGGGAATAACAATATCTTCTGTTGTAAGCTTGGGATCAATACTGCCGACTGCATTAACCCCAATGATTTGTTCCACACCATGAGCTTTTAGAGCAGCAATGTTAGCTCGATAATTAATTAAATGCGGCGCTTGTTTATGCGGCTGACCATGGCGCGGCAAAAAAGTGAGCGGCACGCCCGCAATAGTCATATCAATTAATGGCGCTGATGGCTCGCCATACACTGTTGTAAGATTGTGCTGTGCAACTTCAACGACGTCTTGGTGTTGGGCAAAACTTGTAAAGCCAGACCCACCGATAATTGCTATTTTTTTCATAAAAAACCTTGATCAAATTCATGTTCTGGGATCAATTGAGAAAACCCCATTGACATTGCGAAAATAGTCTTTGTAATCCATACCATAACCAACCACAAATTCGTCTGGCACTTGTAAGCCAACATATTGAGGTCGATGGCCACTGGTTTTTCGATCATGTTGTTTATCCACTAACACAACCGATTCTACAGATGCAGCGCCTTGGGCTCGTGCCCAAGCCACACACCCAGCTAGAGTTTTACCTTCATCAAAAATATCATCGACAAATAAAATATGACGGTCTTTAACAGGCAGTGATGGGTAGTGTTTCCAGACAATATCGCCACCTTTGACTTCCCCTTGGTATCTTGTCGCGTGGCAAAAATCTGTATGTAAGGGCAATGGTAAACGAGTTAATAGCCGCCCCATGAAAACCATTGCCCCCTTCATTAAGCCAATTAATAATGGTGTTTTCGATGAGTAGTCATCTGCTATTTTATTAGCAACCTGGACTATTGAACGCTCAACACTATTTTCATCGTATAAACATTTGGCGCTGTGCCAAATTGATTTTATCTGAGCTAAATCTTCATTGATTGTTATTACTGAAGTTGATGATGTACTCGGCATTATTCCTCTCATTAACTCGACTGAGTCGCTCTGTAATTAAAAAATGTATATTCTATTAAGGTATTGTACATTTTAAGCAGCACTCTGTGTTATTGACATGTGTTATTGACCTTTAGCTTGCTTGAGACCGGTAAAGGATTGTTGCCATTTTGCCACAATTGTTTGGTAAGCTTCATCGTGTAATAGATTATTAAAACCGCACCCAAGGCGCCCGCGTAAAGGCGCTAATGAACGCGTGCAATACCAAGGCTCAGCTGAGTTTAATAATTCTTGCACTGCCTGTTGGTCATTACATACCAAGAGTAAATCACAGCCAGCTGCCATTGCTTTTTGAGCTTGGCTGGTTATGCCACCAGATATTTTGGCACCTTGCATGACTAGATCGTCGCTGAACACTATCCCCTGAAAGCCCAAGTTTTGCCTTAAATACTTAAGCCAAAAACTAGAATAGCTGGCAATTTCGTCATCACATTTATTGTAGTGAATATGGGCTGTCATCATAGCTTGTAATTCATGCTGCAGCTCGGCAAAAACGCGCACATCAGCTTGCTCTAAAGTTTTTAAAGCGCGATTATCAATTGGCAAACAAAGATGAGAATCACCATCCACAAAGCCATGCCCAGGAAAATGCTTACCTGTGGCTGCCATACCAGCCATACTCAACCCTTTAATATATGCCTTAGCATATGCAATGACTTGATCAGCTGTTGCACCAAAGGATCGATCAGCAATAATAGTATTATTACCGTAATCAATATCTAATACCGGCGTAAAACTCACATCAATTCCAAGTGCTAAAATTTCGTGTGCCATTAACCAGGCCATATCCTGAGCTGCTGCCAGACCATGCTGACTAATCGCCCTAAATGATGGCAGTATACTTAGTCCTTGTTTAAAGCGCTGCACACGGCCGCCCTCTTGATCAACATAAATAATAATATCTGACCGCACTTGACGAATCTCTTGAACGAGGTGTTCTATTTGGGCGACTGACTGAAAATTTCTAGCAAAAAATATAACTCCTGACACTCTTGGATCTTGCAAAATTGCTGCTTCATGCGAAGCCAAAGACAGACCCAAAATATCAATAACGAGCGCACCTGATCGATCTTGCTGCATAATATTGTTTCCTTTTTGATCAATTCCCTTGGAGATCAATGCCATTGAGCGCTTGATCCAGTAATTGCTTATACAGCTATCAGCTCACCAACACTTTGGTGAGTTCACCAATATTTTACTTATTCTTCTATAAGTTAACAACAATCCAGTATTCAATCACTTATAAAATATTTACAATACAACCACAACGGACTGCCATTTGTTACCGACTTATTATTTTTTTGACAATTTGTTATACAATGTTGCCACAATAGGATTATTCGCTCTATTTTATAGATGAATATTCTTGTAAAATATATATGCCATGCTAATGACATCTAATGAATAAGAAAACTAAAAGAGTTCCAATGGATAATACCGCACAAGCCATGTTTGAATTGAAAAAGATAGGCCTGCTCACTGAAGCTGCTTTTCAAAAAACACGCAACATTTTGACGCTTATGTTAAAAGCCAAGCAACTTACAGACTGGAATACTCAAGATTTACAACATTTTAGCCTTGCGATACGTAATTTAAGTGAGCTTTTACCAAATTCAAACATCCAATGGCAGCTACTCCTCAGCCAACAAGACAATAATTCAACAGCCTGTATAAATCAGCTAGAACCTATTCAGCAAGAATCCTCTCTTGTGCACAGGCTTAAATTACAAGTGGTTGAAAAGACACGGGAAGTCAATAATTTGCATTCGCAAATTCTTTATGCAATGAGCCAGCTCAAAGCGCAAGACCAACATGACTTAAGCCAAATACTCTGCTTTAATAATCCAGCTCAACCATTGCAAACTGTTATTAATACAATTTTTGAGCGTATGGATTTAAGTAGCCAGAAACAAGAGGTTATTTTAGCAATTTTTAATCAATATATTTTAAATGATCTCAAAATAATATACACCTCAATACGCGGGTTACTGCAAGATTATACAACTCGGCATAATACTGAAACTCTGACTTGTTTTCGACCAGAATTTTTTACTACTCCTGGATTAAAAAACTTACGTGAGACAGCTTAAAGTCGGTTTCTAACACCGAATTTCAGAAACCTTAGGCTTGAGTTGCTTGAGCAACTCAAGCCTAAGGTCACGGATTTCATGCAATCAATACCAGATTACCACACTTAACTTGTCCAAAAATGTCCACTATATTTTGGTTCGACATTCTAATACAACCATGTGAAAGGTTCGTACCTAGTCCTAATTCGTCCGCTGTACCATGTATATAAATCATACGTTTCATAGTATCTACTGCGCCAAATTTATTAATGCCTGGCTCACAACCATCAAGCCATAGAATGCGAGATAATATCCAATCTCGCTTTGAAAATTGACGGCCAAGCGCCTCGGAGTAGACTTCACCTGTCCAGCGCCTGCCTCGAAACACACTGTTTATTGGTAAGCCTTGACCTATACAAGCTGCTATTTTGAAAAGCCCTTGGGGCGTTTGCTGGCTACCAGTATTTTGGCCTATACCAGCTAAAGCGGTAGAAATTGTCATAGACTGTTGCACGCTCGTATCTTTATTTAATAAATAAAGCCTTTGTTGGCTCGCAATAATAAGTAATCGAATGCTACCGCAAGTAGTATGTTGATCCAGTAGGCGAGCAATATCCGCTGAAAATTGTGTCATTAAAACTCTACCCTTGCATCTATATTTTCAGACCAGTAAATCACAGTCAAAAAAACTTGTGATAGTCTGTACGTTTTCGCTACACTGTGACATCTTTTAATGCCTTGCATTTTGAAGACTAGCCTTATCTCAACAAAGGAAACTGCAGTGTGACCTCATCTGAAAAACCTTACATACTCATTGTTTATTATTCAAGAACTGGCCACACTCAAGCTTTAGCTGAAAATATAGCAGAAGGCGTGGAATCTCATAACTGCCACCTAGCGCGCTTAAGAGCATTACCACCAGTACGCCCTTCATGGCAGACGCCTGGTAACTCTATCCCGGAATCCGGTTTTCCATATGCTAGTGTGGATGATCTCAAATTCGCTGATGGTTTAGCTTTAGGCTCACCCACACGCTTTGGTAATATGGCATCATCTGTGCAATATTATTTAGAGTCAGCAGGATCTTTATGGCACGCACACGACTTGGTCAATAAACCAGCAGGTGTTTTTTGTTCCACTGGTAGTCAACATGGTGGCCAAGAACACACTTTATGGAATCTAATTGCGCCGCTTCTTCACATGGGTATGATTCCAATTGGTGTACCTTATTCAGAATCAGCCTTGATGACTACAACTAGTGGCGGTACGCCTTATGGCCCAAGTCATGTGGCTGGCGCAAACAACTATAATGAATTATCAAGTTCGGAAACTCAAATAGCTTGCGCTTTTGGTAAGCGCTTAAGTCAAGTTGCTCAACAGCTCAAGCCTCTTTTTAAGAATTAAATAGTATGTTGGTCAATTTTTTTAGTGTAATTGGCACAATTAAAACGTTAAATATTCAATCGATATATAATAAATCGATTAAAAAAAGAGTTCTCTTTTTATGGCTACAAATAACATTATGACAATAGCTGACCAAATTATTAAAAAAACACATCAGTTATTATTTTTAAAATGGTTTATTCGCTTAATGTATGCAGCTTATGGTATTTGCTTAGTGGGCTGGATACTTCATCAAGCACCAATTATTAATGCTAACCCATTGCCCATGTTGGTCTTACAATTAACACCGCTTATTGCTGCAAGCTATTGTTTAATTTCTTTTTATCCACCTCTGCTGCACTTTACATTATTTATTGTGCTTATCTACTTGTGTATTTCTAGCCCAAACCTATTTGCTGGCGGTTTTACGCAAGTCTATGCCTTGGTTGAAGTCGGCATAAACATTATACTTTCTTTGTCATTAATCTTTTATTTATTGAAATCCTCACAATTACAACGCATAAAAAATTCAGGTAGCTTATAAATTGATGAATATACTTTGTACCACTCCAATAAACTACCGGCACAAATTATTGCTTAGATTAGCATCTATTTATCTGTTGGCTTTGTTAGGCTTTATACAATCAATGCCGGCTGTGGCCCTGCCTTTTGTGGGGCCAAAATTTAAAGTTGAAATCAAACTCCAAGTAGACCCAGGTTTAGCTGAGGACATCGAAGCATTTGTCAAAGAACAACAAAAAAATAACGCTCAACTGACTGAACTTGAAGAAAAAAAAGTCTATTCAAAATTAATTTCAGCTTTAGTTCGTAAATATTTAAAATCTCAAGGCTATTACAATCACAGTGTAAGCCAACAAATTACTGAAGAGGGTATTATTTTAGGGGTACAGCCTGGTCGAAGGTCGCTTATTGAAAAAGTTATTATTAAACAACCAGAGTTTATTAGCCAAAATTTAAAAGACAAGCTCCTTGCAGCTCAAGCAGAGCTTAGACCAGACCAGCCTCTAATTGCCGATAACGTACTTGGCGGCCAACAATGGATTAGTAATTTTCTAGTGAATAATTATTGCTTATTTGATGCGAAATTAAAACGAAAAATCACCTTAGATAGTAAAACTCAAAAAGCTTGGATTGTTTATACGCTCGAATCTTCACCTAATAAGAGCGTCTCGTCTGTAACTATTGAAGGACTTGAAACAATAGATCCAGAATTTTTTCTCAATAATATTGATATACCTCGCAAGTGTTTTAAACGCTCATCAGTGAGTAATGCACAGATTCAATTACTCCAAACTGGTTTGCTTGCTAGCGCCACACCAAGCATTGTGCCCTTGGATGATTCGAGCTTAAAAGTTAATTTTAAAGTCAGCGAGCGTAAGCATAAAAGCCAAAGTGTTGGTATTGGCTATTCTACTGAAGAGCAAATCCGCCTCACACTTGGCTGGGAAAATAGAAATTGGCGTGGCAATGGTAAAAAACTCGAAACAGGTTTTAAAATTTCTCAACTCATCACCCGTTTTGATACAGATTTAACTATTCCGCAATTTAAACGTAAATACTTCGACTTATTATTTCATGGCGATGTTGAAAAATCACAAGTTGAAGCCTTTGATGCAACCAGTGCCACCGTTTCGGTCAACTTAGATTATAAACCCACTACAAAAATTATAACTTCTATAGGTGTTCAAACCGAGTACTCTAAAGAAGAGACTGCATTGGGACAAGACATATTTAGATTGGTCTCGCTCCCACTATCAGTGCGTTACGATACGAGTAACGACTTATTGAACCCAACCCAAGGTTTTGTAGTAAGTGGCCGAGTACAACCCTTTAAAGATTTATCCCGCGAAGATACTCAATTTAATAAAATAACCACCAGCCTTAAGTATTACCTTACCCCAGATTGGGGCAACAAAAGACTGACTTTAGCCCAAAAATTTGCCCTTGGTAGTATTACAGGCGCTGAGCTTACAAGAATTCCATCCACAAAGCGCTATTATTCTGGCGGCGGTGGCTCGGTTAGAGGCTTTGATTTTCAAAGCTTAAGCCCACGCCGTGGTGATGAAATTCTTGGTGGGCGATCATTTATTGAAGTAGCATCAGAGCTGCGGATTAAAATTTCCAAGAGCTGGGGGGCTGGCGTATTTGTTGACGCTGGCACGAGTTCTGCATCGAGCACACCTGACTTTAGCCAAGAGCTGTCAGTAGGTGCAGGTTTTGGTATCCGTTATTTTACAAGTTTTGCGCCGGTGCGAGTCGATCTTGCTTGGCCAATATCCTCACCACTTGAAACAGAGAGTACTCCACAGCTGTATGTCGGACTCAAACAAGCATTCTAAATCTACTGGCGCAGTATTAAGTCGTTATTTAATTAAAATCCCATTAATTATTCTACTGGGGATTTTAATTCTTATCTCATTAATATTGTTTACCCCCTTTGGTAGAACCATCTCTACTAACCAGGCCATTAATTTTGTATCAAATAATACGAATATACATATTGATGCGAGTAATGTCTCCAGCCCAAGTATTGGTGAATGGAAAGCGGATATTATAAATGTACAAATCGATAAGCAACCCTTAATCAATAGTACGAATTTTCATTTTGATTGGTCTTTTTTTCAAATATTTGCTGGTAAAGTCATAATACCAACTATTCATGCAGATACACTGGAAGTTTTTTTGCCTCAACCCAGTGAAGCTGAAAAAGAGCCAGAGCCGGTTGATGAGGGCTATTTTTTAGACTCACTTGACCAGCAAATAGAGTCCACTTTAAAAGATATTACCGCACGAATTATTCCGATTCAACTTCGCGACTTGTCAGTGGATCAGCTGACTTTAAATGGGCCAATGTTAAAACAACCAATTCAAACCAAATTAATAGCCCAAGCTACTATTGGTGGTCAACAGTTGTTAACAAGTAACATACGCTTTGAAAACCTTAATGGGCTCTTACCAAAAGAAACCCCGGTGGCAATTAACTTTTTTAACCTTGAAACAACTTTAAGTTATAAACGTGTGCTCAAGTTTAATGTCACAACTGCTGGTGAACATGAAACTCTTGGTGCAATTAACGGCGACATCACTTTAGCCTTAGAATCCCAAACAACTCCCTACACAATTTTACTGCAAGACAGTGAGGTTAACGCTGGGGACTATAAAGTGCAGACCAATGGTGTTGGCTTTTTACAATTAGCGCCTTTAAGCTTTAATCTTGAAAAACTTAAAATTAGTGCTCCAGAAATTCTTGGCCAAATTCTGTTTGATGGCACTATTAATCCAGAATCTCTGGCCATTAATCTTAATTACCAAGATTTAACGATTCAAAAATTTTATAAGCCAGCTGATATTAAAGTTGCTGGTGAAGGCCGAGTATTTGGACCTTGGGACAAGTTACAGCTTAACTCAAGCCACACAATTAAAGGTAAGGTTGCTCAGCAACAAGCCGCCGGCATAATTAATCTTAATTTAAAAGATAATGTAATTAATTTTGATACCGAAAAAGAGATCCAATTTGCTGATGTTAATATTTCAACCAAAGGTAATTTCGATCTTACCGAGCAAATAGTTGGTCTCGATGGCCAACTCACCAACCTCAACCTTGATCTGATCAGATCATTTGATATTAAGATTCCTGAGGAAGTTGATGCCAATGTCAAGACTATTGATTTTGCAGCCAATGGCCCCGTGGATAATGTATCCGCCAACCTCAAAGTGAATGCATTAGGTTCTGCTTGGGGTATTCCTATTGATGAACTAACCGCTCAATTAGAATATGCCAATAATGAACTTACAATTCAACAAACTGAAATTAACTCCACCAACATCACTGTTAATGCAAGTGGTGGGGTCAACTTAGATCAAAAGACGTTAGATATTACTGTGCCATTTAACGGTATTGATATGCTCAGCCTACAAAATGCGCCAGCAGAATTACCGCCACAACTTGATACAAGGCTCAAGGGGAAAATTCATCTTTATGGCGCATTTGATAAGCCACAAGCGGACATTAACCTTCAAGGCCCTGTTAAATATGAAACCGCTGTCATCGAGACAGATTGCAGCGTATCCGCCAACGCTGAAGAATTAACAATGGATGAGTGTAATATTGTCGATATTGTCTCATTAGACGACACAATTGCAGTTGACGATCGGGAACAATGGGTATCAGCTTGGCAAGAAGCTAGTAATAATAAATCGAATACTGCTTCTACTAATAAGTCGTCTCAAAGTAAGTCAGCTCAAAATACAGCTGCACCACTCCCAGTGATTAATCTTAAAAGTAAGGTTCAATTTAAGCCATTAAAAGCTGAGATTACTCCAACATTTAATTTACTACCACTTGATAGCATTGTTGACCTCGTACCACAATTAGCTGTACAACGAGATGCTTTGCAATTAACCGGCAAACTTAACGGCCAAGCATTTGTGCGCATAAAAGATGACTTTAAAAATATTGAAACTGCAACTGTTAATGTTGGTTTGTATGGTGAAGCTTATGGTAATAGTTTGTTTGGGGGGCTTAGAGCTCAAGGCCAGTACACACCCAATAAACAGGTGGTTACTATTGAATCTTTAGGTATAAATTATGGCGATGATAGTCATTTAACCATGAGCGGTAGTGTTAATAAAAACTCAATTGAATCAGATCTTGCCTTATCGGTTCAATCTACAGATATTGATAACCTCCCCTTTGGTGCTGCAAAAACTATCTCTGAATGGCCATCTGAGCTTGATATAAAACTCACAACTGACGGTGATATTAACTCTCCTACTATTAAAGGCGATATTAATTTTACCGCAGAACTGGAAGAGACCGACTCCAAGTCCGAAAATCAATCAACACCTTTTTTACTTGAATCACATTTTGAACAATCTGAAACAACTCCTATGTTCTTAAATGCAAAGCTGTCTAAAAATAAGCAAACTCAGTCGCAACTGGAAGTTAAAACCAGTGGTATTGGTTTTAATGCCAAAAGTTTTGCCGACATCAAGCTATCATCTAAGGGCAATCTTAATCTAGATGGCCTTGAAAAATTAATTAACCCTGTGTTCCACCAGTTCGGTGGCCAGCTTGACTGGACTGCTCAGTGGCAAAATGGCGCTGACTTTGATGGTGAACTGGAGCTGACTAACGCATATTATGAGCATCTTGGTATTGGTACTACCTTAAAAGATGCTCAAGTCAAACTAGATTTTAATACTTCTGGCCTCAAAATACTGCAGGCTGAAGCGAGTGATGGTGCAAAAGGTCGGTATACTATTACTGGGGGTTTTGATTGGCCATGGAATGATAATAAAAACTCTAAACTCACAGCTCAACTCAGAAACGTTGAAGTAGTTAATCGACCAGACATCGATGCCCAGGCGTCTGGTGATATTATTTTTTCCAGCCAATCAGATAACCCAAATAAACCAACCTACTTTGTGCAAGGTGATATTGACTTATATCCGTTGGCAATTCAATTAGATAGAAGCTCTGGCGATAACCTGACTGCACTCGATGTTGAATTTATTAATCGTCAATTTGAGCCACCACCTACTCAAGCTAAAACCGATAAACCAGCTGAACCGGCAGACTCAAAAGCATCATCAAAAAAAGATGATAAGCCATCTAATGATGCCTTGGTAGGTTTAGATATAGGTGTTTTAGTTAAGCAACAAGCCTATTTACGAGGCAAAGGCATTGATACCGAGCTGGAAGGCGAAATATCCATTAAGGGTAATCAATTAGACCCTATCATTTCAGGAGAATTTAGAACCTTACGCGGCACTGCAGAAATATTAACCAAGCGTTTTAAAATTGAAGAAGGTCGAGTTCGCATCTCCGATGGACAACCATTAATGAATATCAAAGCAGTTCATGAAAGAGGTGGTCAAAAATTTATTGCATCTGTCACTGGTGGTCTGCAAAATTTAAATGTCTCCTTAAGCTCAGACCCACCAATGCCAGAAGATGAAACACTATCGCGACTACTTTTTGGTAAGTCTTTGGCTGACATTACCGCAGTACAAGCGCTACAAATCGCAAGTGCAGTTCGGTCACTCACTTCACAAAGTAACGGCCTTGACCCTCTTGCCAAAACCAGAAATTTACTTGGCGTTGACCAAATTTCTCTGGATAGCGTTAAGTCTGAAGATGGTCAAGAAAATTATACTGTTGGTGTTGGTAAATATGTCAGCGAACGGGTTTATGTAGAAATTGAAAGATCATCAGACCCAGTAGAGCCTTGGCAAGGTCGAATCGAAATAGAGCTATCACCCAATGTAAGTCTTGAGACCTCTGCACAAAGTCAAAGTGGTCTTAGTGGGGTAGATTTACAATGGAAGCGAGATTATTAATAGAATCTCGTGCAAGCTAAACCACAAAACTCTGTAACTTACTCTGTGACTAAAAAGCCTATAAGATTTAGGCTTAGCTTACCTTTAAAAAGATTATTGCCACCAAGTGACTTTGCAATCTTTATTCTTTTTACTGACATACATAGCATTATCTGCTTGCACAATAGACTTTTTGACAGTCATACCTGATTTATAAAAACTTACCCCAATACTGCAACCAAGAGTTATATCGATAAAGGCACTGTTAACATAAAGCTTCATTGGCTGATGTATCTTGTCAAGAAAAGTATTAATCAGTTGTTCTAAATCTTCAGCAACTAAAAAATTTAAGTAGAGCAATAAAAATTCATCGCCACCCATTCTACCCGCAAAGTCTGTTTCCCGGGTGGACTCTCTAATTCGACTACCTACATATTTTAATATTTCATCGCCAACTGCATGACCATAGGTGTCGTTAATTTCTTTGAAGCCGTCAAGATCAATCATAACAAAAGCAAGTAGAAGAGGCTTTCTATTGGCTTGATTAACCATTAGTTGGGCCCTTTCAAGGATAGCTTCTCTATTGAGTAAGCCTGTTAAACCATCTTCGTAAGCACGATGATGTAACTGTCGAAGCAAATAATGGCGTTCAATAGCAAAGCTCATAACCCGAGCGAGTAAGGAAGAGTTTGCTTGCGATTTAGGCAGATAGTCACTAGCTCCCGCTCGGATGAGCTCTTCGCCGAATGAATCATCTTCATTACCAGTAAACACCACGACAGGAATTTCAATATTTATTGATAAGATTTGATGCAGCGTATGCATACCAGGCTGTTCGCCTACACTGAGATCTAACAAAATTACGTCAAAGGAATTAGAACAAGCAACTTTTTGTGCCTCATCAATATTCGTAGCATGCACTAAAAAATAATCTTTTGATCGTACCTGCCGTAAATAATCTTCAACTAAATAGACATCATCTAGATCATCTTCCACATATAAAATTTTAATGAGATTTTTAGAATTCAAAATGGAACCATGGTCTAAAGATTGGTTGAGTTGAAGCATTAAAAATTCTCTACTTTCAATTTTGGGGTCTGCGCAGTTTTAATCCAAAAGTTATTAATATTGTTCATCATTGTCACTAAATCGGGAAAATTAGTCGGTTTAATCATATAAGTATTTGCACCAGCTGCAAAAGCAGACTCTATATCAAGCTCAGAGTCTGAGGTAGAATATACTAAGACAGGGATTGAATTGGTGAGTTCATTGTTTTTTAATTCTTCTAGAGCAGCTATACCGCCCATTCCAGGCATATTTAAATCTAATAATATTATTGGAGCTGTGGTTTGCTCAAAAAAATAATGATTATTTTTGCAAATATAATCTAATAAAACTTCAGCACAATTTAGGAAAATTATTTCTGTACTCATTGCAGCCTCTTGGGCTGCAGCTTGAGTTAAATACTGATCATCTTCATCATCATCCACTACAATTAGAATTTTTTTTGTAAAGCCATTAGATTGCATTTCGTCTCCAAATTGATGCAGTATGCATAGCATTTAGACCAATTAAATTAAAGAACTTCGAAAAATAATACGTCTTTTAAATACTAGCCGTTACACAGTAAACTCTCACTTAGAGATATATCACTTTATGATGATTATACTCTTAACCACCGTAATTCCAAATACCGCGCCGCAATCTTTATCTAATTTAGGGTGTGCATAAAGCTTAGCATTAAGTCCTTTAGCCAATTGAGCACATATGGCTAAACCCATACCATAACCTTGTTCTTTTTTACTGGCAAAGCGTTTAAATGGTTCAAACAATTGGTGTGCATACTTGTTTTCAAAACCAATACCATTGTCTTCAATTGTAATGGAATAATATTCTGTTTCAGTTTCAACAAGATCGATATTAATTATTGGCGATACCTCCTCTCGAGAATATTCTATTGCGTTTTTGATTATATTTAAAAATAATTGGTGGAGTATGTTAGCATCGCCTAAAATTTTAAAATTAGTTTCTAAATTTATAGTTGCCTGTTTATTTGCGATTAAACGTGAAAGATCATCACATACTATCGCAAGTATTTTAGAACAATTAATCCATTGTGGCTTAAGTTGACGCTGATTCACTCTTGAAAGCTCAAGTAAGCTTCGAATTATACCCGACATTCTTTTTGCAGCAGAGTGTATTCGATTCAGTTCAAATATACTGGTTTCATCTACACCTTGAGTATTTAAACGATTGCTAAGCCGTTCTGAGAACGAACAAATTTTTCGTAATGGCTCTTGTAAGTCATGGCTTGCAGCATAAGCAAAGCGCTCTAAAGCTTGATTTGATTCAGCGAGTCTAGTTTCACTTAATTTTCTATCAGTAACATCCTCTATTACGACAATATAGTATTCACCACCGCTGTTTAGATCCTGTGCCCGTGAGGGAGTGACTTGAATCCATATTTTATTGCCATCATGAGTTACTAATTGACATTCTTCAGAATGGCCAGCAGATGATGATTTAAATAAATTTTCAAGTAAATACTGAGTCTCTTGCTCTTCATGATTGCATAGCGCAAAAAAATTCTTTTGCATAACTTCCGATTGGGTGCATTTTATGAGTTCGCACAACTTACGGTTAACTCTTATAAACTCGCCGTTAAGCGATAAGTGACAAATACCCAGAGCTACATCTTCGAAAGTGGCTTGATAGTGTGCAGCCGCACGTTGCAGTTGCGCTTCTTTATAAACAAGATCGGAGATATCAAAAAAAGCACCAAGAACTGTTTCTACTTGTCCATTGTTATCCCAAGTGTAGACAAAGTCTCTCGAGTGACACCACACCCAATGCCCTAATTTATGTTTAATGCGATACTTTATTGATAGTTCGTTATTTGTTTGTTGTTGCAAAGCACTATGATGTGATTGTATTTTTTGAGCATCATCAGGGTGAAACAATTGATAGAAAGTTTTATGCGCCTTAAAACTTTCTAAATCTACTGCTGTATAACCTAATAATTTTGTATACTCAGCATTAACATAAGTATTAGTTTGTAAACTAAAATTAAAGATATAAACACCACATAATACACTATCAAGAACTTTCGCTAAATACCGCGACTTTTGCTCAAGTTCAACTGTGAGTCCGCGTATTTCATTGACATTAGTCTGTACACCATACATAATTTTATGCTGAGTGATTTCATCTATTATTAGACTACCTCGGGCATGCATCCATTGATATTCTTTGGCACTCACTTGGCCACGGTAAAAAATATTATAAGGTGTACCTAAATCTAAATGTTGTTGTAAGTGCTGATCAACTCTTGCTACATCTTCCGGATGAATATGACTATGCCAATTATCATAATTTGGAGTACTTTCCGGATCGCTGTAAACCATTTGTTGTAATGACTCACTCCACCACAGCTCCTTGGTAGTTAAATTCCACTCCCATAATCCATCATTCACCGAATTAATAATACGATTAAACCGATCTATTTGAGGTTGTAATTTTCTATTGAGATCAATCTCAATTTGCATTTTTTCACGTAACAATTGCTCGTCATGATTTTTTTGAAGTACTTTTTTATATTCAGTGGGACTGGGTAAGGCAATAATTGCTGGTAATTTTATAAATAATAATACAGCTGTTGCAAATGAAACTATAGCTGTTAAGGCTTTGACAATGCCTTGTAATCCGTAAACCCCAAACCAAATAGTATAAATGCCCAAGAGATGAGTCATACCACAAGATAAAATAAATAATGCAAAGAGCACATAGAGCGCTCTGAATTTTGTATGTGGTCTGTTATATACAGCAAGACAAAGAGCTACTGGAATTGAAAAATAAGCTGCCGCTATGAATAAATCTGCAATAACATTGATCCACAGAATGCTAGGCGTCCACCCATAACAATGTCCATGGGGCATATATTCCGTAAAAAACTGACTGAATAATATTGGTGTAGTATCCATTAGTTGCATCCTTGCAATATGCGCTATTTTGTAAACTTAACATTTATATATACTATTGCTTACGTATAAAAACGGGTGCGCCTGGTTGACTCATGGTTGGTGAATATTTGTAGCCATTGATATTAAATTGGTAGGATTGCTCCTCGGTTTTAATCTGATGATCAATACAAAATCGCGCCATAGACCCTCGCGCTTTTTTAGCAAAAAAGCTGATCAATTTGTATTGGCCATTTTTCCAATCTTTAAATACAGGTGTGGTTACCTCTGCTGTGGTTGTCTTGAGGCATGCAGCTTTAGAGTATTCATTTGAGGCTAAATTTAAAATCCACTGGGAGGATAAAGTTGCAAGTTGTTGATCTATAGTTGCTTGGAGTTTATCACCCCAAAAAGTGTATATATCTTTGAGTGTGTCACTATTAATTTTTGTACCCATTTCAAGTCGATAAGGCATAATAACATCCAAGGGTTTCAATAGCCCATAAAGGCCTGATAGAATTCTTAGATGATCCTGGGCATAATGCAATTGCTCATTAGTCATTGTTGCAGCCTCAAACCCTGTGTACACGTCACCCTGAAAGGTGTAAATGGCTTGCTTAGCAGTCTTTAAAGAAGTTGCTTTTTTCCAGTGAGAAAATCGATCTACATTCTCAAGCGCGATTTTTTGACTAATTTTCATTAGGGTCATTAATTCAACAGAAGTATAATTTGACATCATTTTAACAAGCTTTGCGGCTTCATTTAAAAATTGGGGCGTTGAGGCTTGCTCCACGGGGGGCTTTGTGTGGGTATCTAATGTTTTTGCTGGCGACAGTAATATAAGCATATAAAACCTTATAATAGAATGAGTTGAAACTTATACATAATCTGAATTTAAGCAATATGCAAGCTCATATAATAGCGTTATGGTTTTTTCTTTAAATATCACTAAATGTCCAAAGTACAGTATAATGATCTGGTAAAAGAATACTTTACAATGCAGGGGCCACAAAAAGAGTCTTTACTATTATTAAGGCATATAAATGATTAATCAATAAAGGATAGGGCTATGAATCAAATACTTCGACACATATTTAAGTATTCTCTGGTGGGTTTTACGTTGAGCATGAGTTTACTTACGACAACATTGAATACTGCGTCTGCAGCTGAAGATTCTGCGAGTAAAGTCGATAAGCTTAAACAACAGCTCACCGAACACACAAAGCAAAACAAGCAACTTGAGCAAGATAATGTGGCTTTAGAAACTACAATTAACAATAAACGAGACCGTTTATCGAAAAAAGAATCGAGTTTAACTAAAAAAGATAAAAAAATTAAAATGTTGCAAGAAAAAATTAAGCAAATGTCAGCAGATAACAATACTATGCATAGCGACACTTAATGAGTGACTTGCAGGCTGCCTCAAACAGGCTGCCTGCAACTGCGATTGTCAAAGGTTATTTCTCGGTATACTGGTGTTCGTAACAAAAATTGGTTGCATCGACAAACCCTTTAATACTGCCGCAATCAAAGCGCTTACCCTTAAATTGATAAGCAAGCACCAAACCTTTTTGGGCTTGTTGATGAATTGCATCTGTTATTTGCACTTCACCGTTTCGACCTGGCTTAGTTTGACGGATAAATTCAAAGATATCAGGGGTTAATATATAGCGGCCAATAATAGCTAAATTACCAGGAGCATTTTCAGGGTCAGGTTTTTCAACCATATCGTTGACACGCCATAAATTATCTTTCATTTTTTCACCAGCAATCACCCCATACTTATGGACTTCTTCAATTGGGACTTCTTCAACTGCCAAAATAGTGCAGCGAAACTGTTTGAAAACTTCAACCATCTGCTTGAGCACACCATCACCAGAGTCTTTTTGTACACAAAGATCGTCAGCGAGTGTTACAGCAAAAGGTGAATCGCCTATAATGGCTGCAGATGATAAAATTGCATGGCCTAAACCGTTCATTTCTCTTTGGCGCGTATAGGTAAAATTACACTCTTGCATTATTTTACGAATGCCACTTAAATATTTTTCTTTACCTGTACCATTGATTTGGTGCTCAAGCTCATAGCTAATATCAAAATGATCCTCTATTGCTCGCTTGCCTCGGCCTGTTACGAAAGAAATATCAGTTAAACCAGCCTCCATTGCTTCTTCAACACCATATTGTACTAACGGCTTGTTGACAATTGGTAACATTTCTTTGGGCATGGCCTTAGTAGCTGGCAGAAAGCGAGTACCGTAACCGGCTACAGGGAATAAACATTTTTTAATCATATATTTTCTCTTCTTCTATTAAGGTTTACAAGTTACTGGATTAGAGCAAATTCTTAATCCATACTTGAATGGTGGTTCATTATTTGGTTGCTTTAAAATTGTGACCAAATACGACTTCAGAATATCGAGAGCTTACGGCCAGGTAGCCTAGCCGTAAGATCACAGAATATCGATAGGTATATTCAAGTTATACCCGACTACTAGACATTAAAGTAAGTCGTAAATTCACATAAATTTTACAAATTTATTCTATAACTCTGGTGAACATGATTTCATATTGGTGGCTAATAGCTTTATTACAAATTACTTTAATCTCTATTATTGGACTATATGTTGTGCTCGGTCGATCAAGTCGGCTTAAAAACAAAAATTCAAACCTCAAGCTTCTTGTGCAAGAGACCACCGCAGCTTTTGAAAAACTTGCCAATGAAACTGCCACAAAAATTGCTGCGCTTGAAAACCAAGGAAGTATTCAAAAGCTCGATCCACAGGCTCAAGTGCAACCAGTTATAGAAATGTTAGCAGCTGCTATCCAACAAGATCTTACCGATGGCTCGCCTACGCTTAATATAACACCCGCTACACAGGATTTTACAGGTTTAGCTCAAGCCACTGAAGATGAAATAATACCATTATTGCGTATTGCAATGTTGCGAAGTGAGCTACATATACATTTAACTCAAGCCAACAGCCTTGGTGTCTATAAATCTATAATTGAAGCTATCGCACCATTTATTATAACAAATAATGAACTAGCTGAAACTACTGCTGAAGATATGTCTCATGTAAAGGAGCCCAGCACATTAAACCAAACCACACTTGAGACCCAGCTCAACATTGAACCTCACGATGCATTAGCAATGGAGGTAATGGCCACAGATACAATGGTACCCACTCCAGAGTCAAAGGACAATCAACACATTAAACTTAAAGAAGCATTAGAAGCAGAGGATATTGCCCTACAGTCCGATCAAACAACCAACGAACAAAAACATCCTGCAGATAAAATCATGCCGCTGTCGCAATTTGATATAGACAATGATCTTGAAGATCTAGCAACTGAATCGCCACACATTGAAGAGTTCGATGAAACTCAAAAAATTAAATCGCCGGAAGACTTTGACCCAGCAGACCTCAAACAAGCGCCTATCCAAGACTCGCCAGATTTCGACAATATGTTCGACGATTTACTTGATACAATGGATGATGTTATTGAATCAAAAGAAGACCATTCGGCAACCAACAAGACTAACCCTTCTGCTTAAAACCTTCATTGCCGCCATTGCCTTTGATTGAACTTTAAAAAATTAAGTTGATTACGTAAATTGGCCGTAAATCTCACTGGATTGATATCAATACCACCTCTACGTGTAAACCGGCCAATCAAACCTAAGCTAAATTCTAAGTTCTTAGGTTTATGGCTTTCAAGCAGGCTGTGTAAATCCTTATACATTCTTTCAATACACTGCTCATGAAAGCCTTGATGATCGCGAAAAGATGCAAAATATTTTACTAAACTTGTGGGCTCGAAATAAATACCTTGAGAATATACAATAATCGTTGCCAAATCCGGTTGGGACGTCACTGGACACAGTGAACGAAAAGCTTCGGTATAGTTCACTACAACTGGCAGTTGGCTTTGGCTTGGATGTGGATCATCAAGTGGATTATTAATAAGCTGCAATAATTGAGAATCTGGGGCATAAGTTGTGCAGGCAACTGTTAGATGATCAAGGTTTTGCCCAGCTGCATGTAATTCTTGATCCAGCAGCCAAGCTGATTGCTGTGCAGGTTGCATTAAGCGAACCTCAACTCCCTGGCCAAGCAAGTGAGATAAATCAGTTTGTATTCTACTTTCTAAAGCCTTAGGTGTTTTAAATTGCTCAAAATGCATTGATTGTAAATAAAGCTTTAAAGATTTTGACTCAACGATTGATTCTGTCTCGGCATCGATTGTAAGAGTCAAGCCTGAGACTTGAGGCTGACCAATATCTGAAAGCCAAGTTAACTCATAGGCTTGCCATAAATCGTATCCTATAGTTTCGCGCTTCGATCCACGTGGTATGGCTTCCAAAACTTCTGGCGCATAGCGCTTTGGATAAACTGTGGAATGACCTAAATGCTTGGTATCCATAAACAATGCTCCTCTTTAAGTCCTCATGCCTACGCCTTTGTCCATAAGATAAACACAAAGAGTAAAAAACACAGCAATAAAAGCCGATATCATACCAACTGACAACCAAACTGGCACATCTGCAACCCCAAGCATGCCAAAACGAAATGCACTAATAATATATACTACTGGGTTAATAAATGAGACTGCCCGCCAAAAGTCTGGCAGTAGATCTATAGAGTAAAAAATACCACCTAGATAGGTCAAGGGTGTTAAGACAAAAGTAGGCACTATAGAAATATCATCAAATTTTGTGGAAAATAATGCATTTAAAAAGCCACCGAGGGCAAACAAAATAGCTGTACATAAAAATATAATGGCCGTCAGTATAAAATTATGAATATGAATGTCGGTAAAAAATAGACTGACGATTAAAACAAGTAAACCTACAATTATGGCTCTTGCAACACCGCCCAAGACAAAACCTAAAACAATAACCCAAGATGGCATTGGTGAAACCAACATTTCCTCAACGCTGCGTTGAAATTTTGCCCCAAAAAAAGATGAAGCAACGTTAGAATAAGCATTGGTTATAACAGCCATCATAACTAAACCTGGGGTAATATATTGCATATAATCAAAGCCCCCCATTTCACCTACCCGGCTCCCAATGAGATTACCAAATATAACAAAATAAAGCGTCATAGTAATAACTGGCGGTATAAGTGTCTGGATCCATATCCGCATGAATCGGCGGACTTCTTTATACACCAGCACCCAAAGCGCGGTTATAGATTCATTAAAATTCATATGCTTCTCTTATCTTGAAATCAACTCTTATATTAAATGGACTTAAAACAAGCTCTTAGGCCATTTTTGGCTGGCTATTCACTGATGGGATTAGATTATTTTAAACTTTATGACTGGTAATATTAATAAATAACTCTTCGAGTCGATTGGTTTTATTACGCAAACTTTTGATCATTAATCCAGCTGAGCTAAGCTGCTCGAATATATAATTTAAAGATGTCCCTTTACGCACTTCCACTTCAACGGTTAAACCATCCACACAATGAACCTTAAAGTCACTTGGCATGGCCTCTTGTAATTCATCGTTATTCATGTCTATTGACTCAATTAGATCAAGCAAATATGACTCAGAGTCCAGCTTTTGAAGTAGACTTTTCATTGAGGTATTTTCAACAATATTACCTTCATTGATAATCGCGATGTTACGACATAAACTTTCAGCTTCTTCAAGATAATGAGTCGTCAAAATAATAGTGGTGCCCTGCTGATTTAACTGTTTCATTATTTCCCACATTGAGCGTCTTAGTTCAATATCAACGCCTGCCGTAGGTTCATCGAGAATTAATAATTTAGGTTTATGCATTAACGCTCGACCAATCATAAGCCGCCGCTTCATACCGCCAGACAACATTCGTGATGGCTTATTACGCTTATCCCATAAGCCCATAAGTTTTAACTGTTCTTCAGCCCTACTGGTGGCATCTTTAAGTGAGATACCGAAAAAGCCAGCTTGATAGCGTAAAATATCAAAAGGTGTTTCAAATTGATTGAAGTTAAATTCTTGTGGCACCAGACCGAGTAAACGTTTCGCTTTAGGAAAGTTTTCATCAATATCCACCCCAAAAATCTTTACCAGCCCTGAGGATTTATTAATTAGGCTTGAAATAATACCAATAGCAGTGGATTTGCCAGCACCATTGGGGCCAAGCAAAGCAAAGAAGTCGCCTGGTTTCACCAATAAGTCAATGCCTTTGAGTGCTTGCACCTCGCCCCCAAATGTTTTGGTTAAGCCAGATATTTCTAATGCAGCCACGGACATACTTACCACCATATTATTACTAGTCGACAAACCTTAGGGCAAGCCATAAGGTTTGTCGAAATGTGTTATTGAATCTAGCCAAATTATATGCATTTTTATGCGTATGTACAGTGAAGCATTTCATTTCGAAGACTTAAAGTTTCATGCTAATCTCATGATATAATTTCTTACTTGCATAAACAGCACTTCAAGTAGCAAGCACCTAAAGCGCATCCAAGATCGAACCTACGGACCATTGCATGACCGAAACACCCTCAAACGCCAGTCAACTCACGGCCCATAAGCCCCAGCAACAGCAGCTGGTAGTACCTCAAGCAAACGATAGAGTTTTAAGAATAGTATTCGCTTTAGGCATAATATATGTAACATTGGCAGCTTTGATTGCTTTTATGGTGCGAATAGATCTTATAGGCTTATTAGATTCAAGTTCAAGTATTGCCTTTAACATTAATTTGCATTTTTTTGAAAATCAAATGTTTATTCTTGTTTATCAGGGATGTTATTTTACTTTTCTTTTGGCCATCGCTTTACTTGGTAGATCGTATAATACGGCTTATTTAATTACTGCCAGTGTTGTTTACCAATTGGCAACTCTTGCACAATATTGTTCATTGGAAATTCCACTAGGCTCAGCGACTCTGCTACCTTTTTCAAATTTTACAGATTTTTACCCATCAAAACTTGGTATTAGCCATATAGTATTTACTCTATTGCAATTTATTAGCCTGGTATTCGTTAGGTTGTCAATTTCAACCAAACCGCGCATCAATACAGCCTTCATCGATATGGCGTTTCTGACTTTTGCCATATATATACTCATGCAGGTTATTTCCGGAAATATATTTCAGCATTTTAACAATAACTTGAGCCAAGCATACGGCCTCTGGCTTGAAGAATTTATATTGCGAATGAGTTTAATATTTGGTGTTTTTGGGGGCCTTTATAGTGGCATAAAACCCACTCAAGACCACGCTAAACTAGCTTCTATTCACTGGTTAGTGCTTTGTATCTCGTTTGTATTAATGTACATTGCTTCGCCTTTCTCGCCATTAGAAACAAATAGACTGCAACTATACATAATTTTAAGCTTAAGCTTATTAGCTTTAGTTGTGCACATATCTTATTGTTTGTCGCTGTGGAAAATTTATCGTCAAGATGCAGTTGTTCGAGGTTTTTCACCAAGCTATATCTTTGAATTTGGTTTATTGCTTGGGGCGATTGATTTTGGAATATTATTTTTATTACCGTTACAAGCCTTAGATGGCGAGGGTACAAACCTGCTCTGGTGGATTTTACCGAAAGAGTTGCATGCGTTTTGGGCCTATTTACTAGTGAGCTACTTGGCATTTCGCATGTTAAGCCCAGCAAGCCAGATCATCGAAAATCAACGACGTAAACTACTTATGTGGCAAGCAGGCTTTGTGATGATTGGCGTGTTGTTAGTTGTGATTGCACTTGTGGCGAGTAGCATTTTTCAAACAAGGATTCATGTTGCAACCGCTAGTATACAGCAGCTATTAAGCTTTCAAAATATTGCGCCTACTCTTATACCCCTACAATTATTACTAACAATAGGTATTGCTTGTATTATTATAAGCTTAATACTGCAAATATTAACGATCCTACCAGCCAAAAAGGTTAAAGCCCAACAAGCCAGCATTCAAATCAATACAGCTGCGCATTGCTCAAATCAAATCTATAGCCTTTTTGGAATTATACTGCTGGTAGCTGGAATTTATGCAAGTTTAATTCATCAACGAGAATTAATTCCTGAAGATTTAGCTGCTCAGCAAGCTCATTTATCGCCTCTTGCGCTTGAAGGTAAAGATGTTTATGGCTCTCAAGGCTGCGCATCTTGTCATCAAGGAACAGGAAGCATTGATATGAGTAGAATTATGGCAGGTACCTTATATGCTCCAAGCTTTCCTTTTAAATTGAACGGCGTTCACTTTGATCAGTTAGAGTATTTTTTAACAGGTCGACTACCAGAAAAAAGTAACACTTATACTATTAATGAAGACCTCTTAAATCATATTCCAGATTATAATTTCTTGAAAAAACGACTCATTAATAGCGCCGTAACAACAGCTAAGTTAGTACAAATTCAAAGTCAACATAAAACTTCCGTCTATTCACAACAAGAAATTTTAATGGCAAGTAGCCTTACTGCTGGTAAAACCGAGTTGGAAGCATTGATTATCTATTTACTTGAAGCCGCGCCAGACCAAGCCACTCGGGAGGAGCAATCTAAGCTGAACGACGCATACGACCAAAGTCTACCCCCGCCGACGCCAAAGCCTGCTGTACAGAAGACTCAATCTCTTGACTAATATATTTATTTGAGCGTGGAAATCGCAATAAGGGCACACCTGCTTGTTGACATACTTTATCTAAAGCCTTAGCGCGGGTTAAGGTAGCTCTGGGTTGTGCACTTGGATCATATAGCTCAATAACACAAAATACTTTGGTAGATTTTTTATCACAAAGCACAAAATCTACATGCATTCGCACAATTTTATCATATGCTGCTTTTTTTTCGGCTGGTTTTAACTGTGGATTTAAGCGCATTATTTCAGCTAAACGAACTTTACCAAATATAATGCAATGCTTGCCTACAGCCCAAACTAAATGCCCTAAAAATTGTCGCTCTATTTGGTCATACATACACATTTTTGGGATATAAGCATTTTCGATGGGTTGACCTATCGAAAGCTTTTCAACTCTAAAAACTAACAATAAACAAATAACACCTAAAAGCCCAAATAGCCCAATCCAGAGAATAGGATCCATAATACATCCATAAAAAGCCATAAAAAGTGACACCATTTTTAGCTTGTGCATCAAAAGATATACTTTAACAATAATGTGGTTTTAAATTAACAAGCTCTAAAGCTTGTAGCAAAATATACGCCAAGCTTACCTTGTTAGATTAACCAAAAAATTTATGGGGCTGTTAAGTTTAAATATACGGTTTTCATATGAGCTTCTACTATTCGCAAACGACCTCCTAGCTAATTTGCCTAGAAATGTCTATGATGAATTTTTACTATTGAAGCACGCCACAAGGACACATTGTTATGGAAGATAATTTAAACCCAGAATTTTCTACACCACTCATTGGCTTTTCTTTAAATGAAGGCATACTCACTCTGAGTATTCAGCGTGGGGAGAAAAAAAATGCAATCACTCGGGATATGTACCGTGGATTACATACTTGTTTACAAGCAGCTGAATTTGATGCCAGAGTTCGAGTAGTCGTTATTACTGGGCATGATGGGAATTTTACGGCAGGAAACGATATTTCTGATTTTCTGCACCATCCGCCTAGTGATGAAACTAGCCCAGTATTACTCTTCTTAAAAACACTATCGCAATTTACCAAGCCCTTAATTGCTGCGGCCGATGGCGTGGCAATTGGTGTAGGTACTACTCTATTATTGCATTGCGATATTGTTGTGGTACACCAAGATGTCAAACTTAAGCTTCCATTTGTTGAGTTAGGCCTATGCCCTGAAGCTGCTTCAAGCTTATTATTACCTCGTATAATTGGCTACCAACGTGCTGCACAAATGATTTTAATGAGCGATCTGATTAGTGGTCAACAAGCACTTGAATGGGGCTTGGTAAATTATATTAGCACCGAGCCTGCGCTCCCCATGGCTATCCAACATGCCAAGCGTATTGCCTCATTACCAATGGAGTCGCTTACTCTCTCTAAAAAATTACTTAAAAGTGAACTTACTGCAGCCATCGATGCAAGATTAACAATAGAAGCCAAGCATTTTATTGAACGACTCGCCTCTACCGATGCCCGCGAAGCCTTCACTGCCTTTATCCAAAAAAGACCGGCCAAATTTAATTTATAAGTTTAGTAAAGCCTACAAAAAATCGTCTTAGCAATAGCAGACATAGGTCACATTTTTGCTCATTTTTTTTCGTTACAGTGTCTCGGGCTTAGCATGTTTAATACACACGCTAAGTACTTTGGCTTTACGCCAAAACTGAATCAAACTTTTGGAGACTTTATGTATAAAAATAATGGCTTTACTTTAATCGAACTACTTATAGCGCTGACTATTCTTGGTATTCTCACCACAATGGCTTTACCAGTTTACTTTGGTCACCAAGCAAGAGCCCAACTTACTGAGTCAATTACCTTGGGCGGTGCTCACCGAGTTAATGTAGAAAATTACATTTTAAAAAATGGCAATTTCCCACCTAATGACATGACTTTAAGCTTGATTCCTTGGGTAGAAGAAATTGATGGCGAGCTGGTTCAACGATATCAGTCGGTTGAAAGCGTTGAGTTAGTGCCAAATGAACAACAACCAGGTGCCGGCGAAATTTTAATTAGTCTGGGGAATCGAGAAGGCATAGCAACCCCCTTAAGATCTCAAAATATTATATTTGAGCGCAGCGCGAATGGTACTTGGTTTTGTAGGTCCAGCGTAGAAGAGTCATTGCTACCACGTAGCTGCAATCCTATTGAAGAATAAGCTTACAGCTTATTAGTTTTATGACAAACACAAAAAAGCCTTTGGAATTGATAACAATTTCAAAGGCTTTTTAATTTAAGTAGAATAAGTCAATCAATACATACAATAACTATACATTGATTGATAACAAGAATTAGGCTTTTTTCTTGTTCACTTTATTAACTAACTTTTCTTTTATACGAGCTGCTTTACCAGTACGGCTTCTCATATAATAGAGTTTAGCACGGCGAACCGCACCACGACGCTTAACTTGAATTGAGTCAATAATTGGGCTGTGAGTTTGAAAAACTCGCTCTACACCAATACCGTGTGAAATTTTACGCAATGTAAAAGCAGAATTAAGCCCGCGATTTTTTATAGCAATTACAAAGCCTTCAAAAGCCTGTAAACGCTCTCGAGCACCTTCTTTTACTTTAACTTGCACCACAAGTGTGTCCCCAGGACCAAAAGCAGGTAAATCTTGCTTTAATTGGGCTGTTTCGATTTCTTGGATAAGAAGAGATTTATTACTCACAATTGAACTCCTTCAGAGAGGTTCCTCGCCATCTGCTCTACAGCGGGTCATGGGGACATCATGGTATATGTTTACAAGACGCTAATGCGTCCATAGTTAATGATTCAGCGCTGTATTATGCACTAGCTTGACTTGTTAAGCAATTAATATAGAAATAATCGTTTTGATGATGCGTAATTACAGGATACAGCACTAACTTTCATCCACATCAACTTGATCGTTTGGAGATCGGGCTGATGGTGAGACTGGCTGAGCCGCACTGGCAAAAGTTTTAGATTGATCGCCAGAGGAGAATAATCTAGCGTTATCTTGGTATGAATATTTGAAGTTGGTATGCTGATCATCAACAGTGTGAAATTGGCGCTTGCCCTTTTTCTCTACTGCACCAAGATTAAAATCTGCTGGGCCAGCAGTGCTGCTACTTAAGGCACCAAAAGAAACTTTTTTCTTAGTTGGATCGCTCCAAGCTAAACGTGCTACCACAGGCTCAGAGGCACCAGTGGTGTCAAAGGTTATTGTTTTTGTGGTATTGTCACGCATAGTGAAAACAACATCACAAATCGCATTGGGTGGTAGTTTGACGGTTAATTTCGTCGGGTTAATAATAGATTCTGATGCTTTTGGTTTTGATAAAAATTTGTAGCTCGAACTACTCTCAGGCGAATCTGAAAGATCAACCACAAGCTTCTTACCTAAGCCATTTTTACAATGTTCTAGAACACCTTTGGAGTAATCAACCCCACTGCTACCTGGCGTACCACGCATTGAAGGGTCGGTAGACCTATCTGTAGAGGATTGATCTGACTGTGGGCTTCTATCTTGTGAAGCAGCAGGAGTAGCTGCATCTGCAGCCCCTGAACCATCAAGTCGGAGTGATAAATTTCCTAATCCGGTCATATTTTTTCTCACTTAAACTGTAAATTCACAATTGTGATTTGTTATTTCAAGGCCAGTCTTAAAAGGCGCATTTTCTGTATTGTAACAAAATGATACCAAGGTAACAAATTAATTTTTTTATTTACCCTTACTTTCTATTTAAATTACCCTTACTTTCCATATTGAAGGAATCAAAATTAATCAATGGAGCTAATATGGGTTTATAGTATCATCAGCTGGCTTAGCACGAGGAATCATATGCACATCACGCTGCGGGAAAGGAATAACAATATTATTCTCACGGAACACTTGGTCGATAGCAAAATTTATTGTGCTGGCTACACCAAGACGCTGGGTTACATCTCTTATAAAGAATCTCAGCTCAAAATTTAACGAAGAATCGCCAAACTCTTTGAACAACACAATCGGATCTGGCACCTGTGGATAATTTTTTAGCACCTCGGAGTTATCGTGCGCTACCCCTTCAAGCAAGCGCTTAACTAGCGCAGTATCACTGCCATAAGCTACACCCACTGGGCAAATGACTCGACCATATTGGTCTCTTAAAGTAAAGTTTGTGACTTGATGTGAAATAAATTCTGAATTTGGAATAACCACATCCGATCGATCCCAAGTTTGTAGCTCAGTAGCTCGTACACGGATATTTTTTATAATACCTTCTGTTCCGCCCACAACAACCCAGTCCCCTTTGCGCACTGGTCTTTCAAACAACAAAATAATACCTGAAACAAAGTTATTCACAATATTTTGTAAGCCAAAACCAATACCCACTGACAATGCACCAGCCACAATTGCAAGATTTTGGAAATCAAAACCTGCGGTAGACAAGCCCAGTATTACCGCTATACAAAAACCAATGTAAGTAATTAATTTTAGAACAGTTTCACGTGCACTTGGCTCAAGGCGAGATTGTAATAAGGCATCTTGGGTAATTTGTTTAGCTAATCCTTTAGAGCCGCTCAGCAATGCTGCAAAAAGGAGCAATCCGAAAAATATTCTAGCCGGTACAAACTGAAAGCTACCAATCGCAAAACCGTCAACTAAATAACTTTGAATCAAAACAAAGCCGGTACTGGAAAAGCCCCAGGCCCTCAAAAGCAATAATCCAAGGCCGAAAACTATGCTTGCATGCAATAAAAAGCGTAGCCAAAACAGTCCTGGAACAGACTCATCACTTCTAAGCTTAAGCTTACCACGCATGCGATGGTGCCAAGGCTGCTGTGGTGATTCAAGGCCATTTAATAAATCGCGTAGCATTAGTTTAATTAACCAGAACCCACCCAAAGCCATAAGTGTTCCGAGGCAACCACGGATAACGTAAACACCAAGCTGCAAATAACCTGCGAAAATAGCAGCGGAAACAAACACTAAACTAATCAGAGTTAATAATGCAAATACTTGAGCAGGCTTAGCTAACCAATGACTTCTTCTTAAATTAAACACGACTTCGAGCAGACTGCCCATAATAAGAAGCTGCACCACCATACTCAGCAAGCTATCGAAATCTTGGCCCTTTGAAACGCCTTGGGCCTCTATATCAAGCACGCAAGCACCAACAAAGCTCCAAATAATTAAAAAAGTCAGTGAACGACGTAAGCGAGACACTACTTTAACCGCAAGCCCTGTGTAATGAGTACCGTCTTGCGCTTGATCGAGAGTTAAAAGGCTGCGAATAACCACTAAACCACATAAGGCAAAGAGGGCATTTTGTACTAACAATTGAATAATAACTGGTGGCGGGTTTTCTAAATAGAGAAAACTGAGTACCCAGCAAGCTAAAAATAAGACAAAAAAGGTCATATTCTTAGCACAATTTTTTAACAATCGATTTAGAAATTGAATAAAAAAGGACTGGTGTGATTGAATTAAGCCAACTCTGGTCAGTGCAAATCGGCCGAGCAAAAAACCCAGTAATGCCGCCAATGGGGCAACTAAGCTAACAGACCAAGCATGCTGTTTATACCAACCAAGCATTTTAGCAACCACTAATACATAGGGTGAAAAATACTGATGCAAGTCAACATTTTTGGCTTGCAATACAATTTCAAACAGCCCTTTATTACGGGTGGTTAGCGTTGATATTAATTCTTTTTGGCGTAAATCAGCTAATTGATCAATAAGCTCATCGGCATCTCTTCTAAAAAGTTCGCAATCAAGCCAACGCTCCTCTCGTTGCTTTAAGGCTGCTTTCATTTGCTTTAAACGTGGCTGGAGGCTTGAGCCTAATTCTTCTTCTTCTGCTGGTGGTGGTGGTGAGTCTGCTTTTGAGTCGCCCTTCTCACCGCTTTCTTTATTAGATTTTGCATCAGACTTATCGTTGGAACCTTGCAGCTTTTTAATTGAGGCTTTATCACTGTCAACTTTTGTTTTAGCTTCATCCACGCAAGCCACACTTTTTGAGCGTAAATTTGAAATAGAACGAATGGCATTATCAATAATACGAGGACTAAATGACTGATTGTCAAAATCAGCTTTATTAAGCAATAATTTTGCTTCAGCTAGCAACTGTCGAGATTGCTCTAATTCAAAACTTGGCGCAACGAGTGAATTATTTCTAGTATCGGCCATACTCATAGTCGAAAGAAAAACACCAAAAACTATCAGAAAACACCTTGCAAGCAAACGCATTTGGCGCTCCTCGGCTGAGTTGACAGGGTTAAAAGACCAAATAAAAATTACATTTTGAGTAAATCTGGCCGACGGGCTAAAGTTCTGTCATATGCATTTTTTTGACGCCATTGTTTTATTTTTTTATGATCGCCCTGTAGTAATACACTAGGAACAGCTTGTCCTTCAAAAATTTCAGGACGAGTGTAGTGAGCATGGTCTAATAAATTGTGTGAAAACGAATCTTCAACTGTGGACAGTTTATGGCCACAAGCACCAGGAAGCAATCGCACCATGGCATCTATAAGTGTCATTGCTGGCAGTTCCCCGCCACTCAGGACAAAGTCGCCAACTGATACTTCCAAGTCAACATAGGCTTGTACAAAGCGTTCATCAACGCCTTCGTATCGACCACATATAATAATATAGTCTATTGAATTTTTCATAGATATATTGTGAGCTGCTGGCTTAGCTTCACATTGGGACGGTGAATTGTGGACTAAGTTCCGTACCAATTCCTGAGTTAAAGGCACACCCTGGGGAGACATATAAATGACAGCTGCCAATATGCCTTGAGGAGCGTTTAAATAATCTTGCGCTGCTTGAACAGCGTCTTTTAAGGGCTGAGCTTGCATGACCATTCCTGGCCCACCGCCGTATGGTCTATCGTCCACCCTGCGGCTTTTAGACTCTGTAAAATCTCGAGGATTAATACACTTTAAAGACCATAAACCCTGCGTAGCAGCTCGAGAGGTAATACCGTATTTAACCACTGAATCCATCATTTCTGGAAAAATCGTGATAACAACACAACGTATTTGCGGTGTTGTAGAAGTTGAAGCTAGAGATTGTATTGATTCATGAGTTTCAACTGTCAATGCTTTACCCTTTAATCGTATAATAACCGTATAAATTCAAAAGCGATTACCTTAAAAGCTAACAATGATATTAATCTGAGCTGTCTTCTTCAAAATCCCATCCAACTGTTATTCGCTTGCCCTGCAAGTCAATATGGATAATGACTTGATCAGGTATATAGGGGATTAAAACTCTGCGACCATCGGTAGTTTTCATCACCAAAACATCATTGGCCCCTGTTTCCATTAAATCTATAACTTGGCCTTGATGAGTATCATGTGTATCAAAAACACTAAGTCCTATCAAATCTCGCCAATAATATGACCCAGCATCAAGCTCTGGCAACTGGTTAATAGGTAAATAGAGAGGGATATTGCATAGCAGTTGGGCTTGATCACGATCAAGGATTCCTGGCAGAGCAGTGACAAAACGAGAGCCTTGTGGCTTCATTGGCGCAAACTCAATGGGATTTAAGCTGAGCTTTTGAAAATTATGATCTGGATCTACACCATTTACAGGAGCATGCAAATAAGGGTGTATACAAATAGGCAACTTAGGCACTGAAGCTGCTGGAATAAACCATACTTTATGCAAAGAAAGATCTATAGGGTTTTCAAGATAGGACTGGACACGAAACGCGCCTTTAATTCCATGTGGAGCACCAAGCTTACCCGCCAAATAATAGTGATTGACTTCAAGACTCACAGGGCGCTCCAAATCGAATAATAAGCAAGCAATTACTTAAATGGAGGTTTAGGCGGCTTCTACCTGACCAAGCTTTTGAACTTCTTTGATCAGAGTTTTCACTCGATCAGAAGGCTGAGCGCCTTTAGCAACCCAAGCATTGACTTTTTCAAGATCAAGCAACAAGCCAGATTCACTGCCACGAGCCATTGGATTAAAATAACCTAAACGCTCGATAAAACGGCCATCACGAGCATTACGTCGATCGGCAACCACGATGTTGTAAAAAGGACGCTTTTTGGAACCACCACGGTTGAGTCGAATAACGATCATATTAATTACCTTTCATATATAAAATTATGTTTCACTAAAACTTCTAAATAAGCTTTCAAAGCTCTTGAGCCTGCAAGCTTAAAACTTACAAGCTTTAAACCTAGACAACTCTTGAACTTACAATGCTATAAAGCACCTGAAAGTCAAAAAAATGGACGGAGCACGCAGGCCAAGTGTTACTGGCTTCAGACGCAACAGTTTATTCGTTTAACAGCTAGTATGCAATAGTAAAGAGGCAAAATAGTGAATTATCATTTTCATCGACAAACTCTAGAAAGATTTGTATTATCCAATTGCTGCAATGATTTGACAGGCAATGCCAACGGAGAATCTGTATGAACGACCAACAAACCCATAAGTCAAAGAAAAACACCTCTGAAAAAGCGATTGACTCTCCACCAACAGAGCTACTACCAACAGGGCAGACCATTTATGGCGCAGCGGCTCATCTTCGAGAAGCTGCGCCCTATATACGGGCTTACAACTCAAAGCGGGTCATTGTTGTTTTAAACTGCCCAAGCTTTAGCGCCGCATGCCTTGAAAATATTGCCCAAGATATCGCCCTACTCTATTGTTTGAACTTACAGCTTATTGTCATTGTTAACCCTGACAAGCAATTGAAACCTTTACTTGAAGAGAATAGCTTATCGCAAGCTCATTTAAAATCTATACAAGATATTTGTAATAGAGTGTGCAATGACTTGACCGCCAAGCTTACGGTGGGGCTGATTAATTCCTCGGTAGGCTTAACCGATATACCCGCTGTTGCTGGAAATTTTATTATTGCTCGCCCAGAAGGTGTAAATAATGGTGTTGATCGCCAGCATTATGGTCAAGTGAGAAAAATAAAGCACCAATCTGTTAGAGACTTGCTGGAAAAGAAATTTATTGTCACGGCAGCGCCAATTGGTTTTTCGCCCTCCGGTGAAACCTATTATGTTGATCCATTTGAAGTAGCCTTAGAAATGGCGGATTGCCTAGAAGTCGATAAGATTGTTTTGCTGGGTGAATCTGTTTTGCATCATAAAGATGGCACAATTGTTCGCGAGTGGCGGCCAAGCCATGAGCAACTTATAGCTCAACTATCGGATTACCAAAATCATGCCATACGTTTCGCCAGCCAAGCATTACTTAATGGAGTACAAAGAGTACACCTACTGCATGCAGCAGAGCCAGGAGCCCTCACACAAGAGCTATTTACACGCGATGGCTGCGGTACTATGGCCACGCTTGAGCTATATGAGCAAATTCGTATAGCCAAACTCGATGATGCTAGTGGCATTTTCGAACTTATTCAGCCTTTAGAGGAAGCCGGCATTCTTGTGCGCCGCCCAAGAGAGCTTATTGAAGCCGAAATTCATCATTTCACTATTATTGAAAGAGATAACACTCTTATCGGTTGTGGGGCGCTCTACCCTTACTCAAATAGTTTTGGTGAACTTGCTTGTTTTGTGGTTTCAACCGAATACCGTCATTTAAAGCGTGGCGATATTTTATTGGAACATATTGTGCGCCGAGCTATAAGTGAAGGTATACACAAACTTTTTGTCTTAACCACCAAAACTGCCGATTGGTTTATTGAACGTGACTTCAAACCAGCATCAATTGACCAGCTGCCTATGGAAAGACGTGAGTTTTATAACATGCAGAGAAATTCTAAGATTTTTATCCGTGAACTCAGCTAAAAAAAGAGTTTTAATAGTTTACTGCTATCTCTATAAAATTACGTCAAAAGTTATAGATTTTTCAAGAATTTATAAGTGCATAATAATAGAATCAAGCAATTTATTCTCATCATTATAAGGAAGTATCAATGCCAAAACCTGTAGACAACCCATCTAATCGTGGTTGTATTTCCGATACGGAAATGCAGCAAATGTTTAATCGATATGATAAAGACGGTAGCGGAAACCTTGACCAAAATGAATTCAACCAATATATGACCAGCTCAATGATGTCGAGCGGCCTGTCAACAGGTTCTGGCGGCGGCGGTGTTTTTTCAGAGGCAATGTTTGATAACGCAGATACAAACAATGACAACACATTAGATTTTGACGAATTTGCAGAGTTTCATAGAAATGCCGCAGGTCTAGGTGAGTGTTTAGCCAGCAACTCTGCAGACCAGCTAGACCCAGCGCAAAGGCAAGATATGGCAGATGCTTTGCGGGATAAACTGCGTAAAAACGGCATTGGTGAATGTGAAGTTGATAATTATATGGAACGCAATGGCCTAGCGGCTGAAGGTGACTGCAAAGGTGAACTTGAAATTACTGATAAAGGTATGGAAAAGTTAGCCAACTTGAATACTAACCAAGCGCCTCTTGTTGCTCGCTAGTCATAACTATCTCATCATAACTAGGCTCCTTATAACTAGAAAGTCTCTGCTGGACTTAACCGAGCCTGAACTATAACTGCTTTGTGATCTGAAAGTTCAATATCCTGATCTTGGTAGCTGCCAGGAAAGAGTGTTTTACCCTGAATTTGATCGAGCACTTGATGCGAGGGAGCCACAACAAAGGCGCCATCAATTGTACTTTTGTGATCTAGCAAAGTAGGCTCTATTTGGATCAAGGGCATGGATACCCCGCCAACCTCTGCGCGAATCTGTTCAATCACGCTTTTATAAGAGTGATCGCCAGCTGGATTAATCAAAGGCGTATTGAAATCACCGGTTAACAGTATTATTGCCTCAGGATAACTTTGTTGTAACTCTTTTACGTGATCACTGTATTCATCTATTTGCCGGTGCGCAATTTCTCTATTATAAGATTCAATGTGTGTATTACAACATATCACTTGCAATTGAGTTTCTTTATGGGTAAGAAAGCTAGTAAGCACACCATCTTTACGAGCCACCCCTGAAAAAGCCACCACTGCAGCTTGAAATAATGCAGATATTTGTGCTGGATACTTGAGAGCTTCACCAAAAAAGCTGGCTGTTGCGCTAAGTGCAAATGGCCAACCTTTTTGGTTAGCATCTGCATAAGCTTTAAATTGGGGTACTTTTTGCGTATCAATGTCATAAATTTGAGTATTGATATGAGTCATTAAGCCTGTCCACTGACGCTTAGCATAAACAAAACCAGCCCATAAGCTTTCAGCTTCTGCAATGGGCCGTATAATCGACAAGTTGACTTTTTTAGCATTAACCCCAACTTCTTTACCAACACTTATAAACCCACGGTCGACAAATGCAGATGCTAAGCCTTGATGGCTTTCTTGAGTAGAAATCACTCCAATATTGAGGTGTTTAAAAGCATTGGCAATTCGCTTATAGCGAAGACTGGTGCTGTTGTTTTTTGGATTACCATCAAAACGTGCAACCCATGGATCAAGCACATTAAGACTTGCGAGGGTGAGGTCAAGATCATCTCTCTTAGGTGCCTGCCATAAAAGTGGCACGCTACCAATAGATTCTAAATAAGATGATTGCGAATGCTGGTTGAGGTCTACTGCAAAAGGAGCAACCGCTGAACTTAGTGGTAAGCTTTGCATCGGTAGCTTGGAGCGGTTAAACACTTCCGGATCTTGGGTGTAGTTAACTTGAATTATACTTTGCGAGAGTTCTTGTGCCCTAAGCTGAATCATTCAAACCTCCATGTAGATTGAATATCTACATAAAGGTATAGCTTATCTTTATTACAAATAAATGGCTTAGAGCTTAGAGAACTTATTAGTCTTACTATAACTTCAGCACAAGCATCTCTCACGATTTTTACAACAAGGGTATAACTGCAATTAACCTTGTTCTACTCTTAACCTTGTTCTACTCTTAACCTTGCTCTACTCTCAACCCTGCTCTAATAGGGTTTTTAAATCAATAATTGCAGTATTTGCCCGTGAAACATAATTAGCCATCACTAAAGAATGGTTAGCTAACAGCCCCATACCTTTACCATTAAGCACCATTGGGCTCCAGAGAGTTTCTTGGGTTGCTTCAAGCTCACGGATGATTTGTTTGAGACTGGCAGTTGCTGCTTTTTTACGTAAAACATCGTTGAAATCAACCTCTACAGCCTTAAGTAGGTGCAATAGTGCCCAGGTTGCCCCTCTTGCCTCATAAAAAACATTGTCTATTTCTAACCAAGGGGTTTGATTAATCAGGCCTTCATCTGAAATAACGTTCATTGGCTGTTCGGTTTTAATACCCACTTCTTCGGCAATATCAGCATTAATATACCGCTGGCCAACACTTGCACTTAAACGTTGTGAAATACTACCTAAACGTTTTGACGCGTGGTCAAGTAGGTTTTTTAAGTTATCGGCTCTTGCATAAAAGCGTGCTCTATTTCTTGAATCTTGAGTAGATTGAGTTAAGGCTAGGATGTAATCACCCATTTGTTTGAGGCCATCTTTATACTCAGATTCTGTAGGCGGAAACATCCAGGAGTTATTGTCAAATTTAAGTTTTGGCTCAGCTTGGCCTAGATCTTTATTTTCTGTGGATTGCGACTGTGAGCGAGACAAATCTTCACGCATAGATTCTGTAAAATCTCTCAACTGAACAAGTGCGCCATATTCCCATGAAGGCATGTTATCCAATAAAATACTGGGAGGTGTCACGTCGTTGGTAAGATATCCACCAGGTTTATTTAATAGTGTTTCGCCAATAGTAATAATTGTGGAAGTTGTAACAAAGCCTTCAACTTTAGAGTAATCTTGAACGCCCATGCCTAAAGCGCGAGTTTCAGCGACAGTTTTTACATTAAAAATATCTGGCTCTTGGCTCCAGTACCAACCTAACGCGCAGTTAACTAATACAATTACTAAAATTAGTACGCTAGCAATACCGAATTTAGTTTTGAGGGATAGGTACTTTAACACTGAGCTCATTGAAATCTCCGGTTGGTTTAAAATGAGAGCCTAAGAGGGGTTTAACTCATTAATGTAAGTTACTTTAACCTGTATAGCGTTCATGTGAAATAACTTTATTGGTTTTACCTAACTTATTCGTTATATCAACTTTATTCGTTATATCAAGTTTATTCAATTAATAAAGTTTATTCGTTTTTAGCAGAATCTAACGATAACACATCGGCCATGGTGAAATAACCTTTAACAGCATTCTTGTTTTGCTCGACTAACCACTGCGCTGCTAGGAAACTTCCGCGAGCATAATGGGCCCGACTGGTTGATTTATGGCTTATTTCCAAGCGCTCACCATCAGTAGCAAAAATAACTGTATGATCGCCAATAATATCACCTGCGCGAACCACAGAAAAACCAATACTGCCATCTTTGCGGGGACCTACTTGACCTTCCCGAGTAAACACAGCTCTATTATTTAAAGTATCGCCCCAGGCGTTGGCGATGGATTCTCCCATACGTATTGCCGTGCCGGAGGGTGCATCTACTTTGTGTTTATGATGAGCTTCATAGATTTCTACGTCGGCAGTATCGCCTAATATCTTGGCCACTTGCGATAAAAGATTAAAGGAAAGATTAACTGCAGGGCTCATATTTGGCGAATGCACCAAAGGCAGTTTTCGAGCATTGTTATAAAGTAACTGCTGTTGTTTGTCGTTAAAGCCAGTTGTACCTGTAACGAGGAGTTTATGATGCTGAGTACACCAGTTGGAAATTTCACAGGCTATAATAGGATTAGAAAAATCTACAATCACATCAAACAAATCAATATTACTTTCAAGGCCTTCTAGCCCGCCAACAAGCTCAATATCGAGTTGGTTACCACCAATAATTCGGCTGGCATCTTGGCCTACTAACTCATGATCTGCTCTAACAACGCCTAAACTAACTACCACATCTGGTATTTTATTATGCATTTGCAATAAAGCTTGACCCATGCGGCCATTAGCACCAAAAATAGCAAGTTTAACTGTCATTTAATTACTCTTTGTGGACTTTTTATGCTCTTGCTATTGCACATATCACGAAAGATATATGCAGTAGCAAGAGCATAAAGTGAAGTTGCGTGGCTCAAAAAAACGCTTTTAATCATCTCAAATGATTAATCATTAAAGAATTTTTTAACACCTTCAAACCAAGATTTTGACTTGGGTGAATGCCCACTACCAGCTTTACCTAAGGTTTCTTGAAACTCATTTAAGAGTTCACGCTGCTTTTTAGTTAAATTAACTGGGGTTTCAATAACTACTCGGCATAAAAGATCGCCTTGAGAGCCACCTCTTAGAGCGGCAAGACCTTTGCCACGTAGGCGAAAAACTTTACCTGTTTGAGTTTCAGCAGGAATTTTAATTTTCGCTCGGCCATTAAGTGTTGGGATTTCAAGCTCACCACCAAGGGCGGAATCTACAAAGCTAATTGGTGCTTCGCAGAGTAAATCTTTACCATCACGCTGAAAAATATCATGCTCTTTGACGATAACTTGCACATACAAATCGCCAGTAGGCCCACCACGTAAACCACCTTCACCCTCGCCGGCAAGCCTTACACGATCACCTGTATCTACACCTGCTGGGATACGCACAGATAGATTCTTCGATTTTTCAACCCGGCCTTGGCCACGGCATGTAGTACAAGGGTCTTTAATTGTTTTACCTGCACCACGGCAATTTGGACAAGTTTGCTGCACGGCAAAAAAGCCTTGTTGCATACGCACCTGACCAACCCCGCCACACATAGTGCAAGCAACCGGCGATGTGCCTTTTTTAGCACCACTACCATCACAAGTTTTACATTCAGAAAGGGTTGGCACTCTAATTTCAGCGGTATGACCGTTTGCAGCTTCTTCAAGAGAAATCTCTAGGGTATAGCGTAAATCCGAGCCACGGTTTGCACCACCACGGCCACCACCAGCGCCGCCGCCGCCGAAAATATCGCCAAAAACTTCGCCGAATACATCACTAAAGCTGGCCCCGCCGCCTCCGCCGCCGCCAAAACCAGCAGATTGGTCAACACCTGCATGACCGTATTGATCATAAGCAGCACGTTTATTACCATCAGTTAAAATTTCATAAGCTTCTTTAACTTCTTTAAAAGCGTTAATAGCTTCAGCATCATCTGGGTTTCTATCCGGATGATATTTCATAGCGAGTTTTCGATAAGCTTTTTTTAATTCTTGTTCGTCAGCATTTTTTTGGACACCAAGAATTTCATAGTAATCTCGTTTGGACATGAATCACTCTTCTCATTATGAGTTTACGGCTTAATTACTAGGCTCTGGGCTGTATAATTATGTAAACTCAGTTCTCGTTTATGCAATGGATGTATAGAATTAAGTTTATTTGCAATTGTTTTTAATACAATTCAGATAATAAAAAGACCCTTAGATATGTCTTGCAACACAATAAGGGCCTTTTCAACAGATGTTAAGCGAAAAAATTATTTTTTCTCATCAACCTCTTCGTAGTCTGCATCAACAACACTTTCGTTGTCGTTTTCAGCATCGCTTTCAGACTTAGTATCTTGTCCTTCGGCTTGACCTTCTGTTTGAGTGTCCGCATAAGCTTTCTGCGCTAAACTGCTTGAAGCTTGAGTTAAAGCTTCAATTTTAGCTTCGATTGCTTCTTTGTCTTCAGTTTTTAAAGCTGCTTCAAGCTCTGTAATTGCTGTTTCAATAGCTGTTTTTTCTTCATCTGTGGCTTTATCACCCACATCATCAATAGATTTTCGAGCCGCATGAATTAAGCCATCAGCTTGATTACGCAAACGAACCATTTCTTCAAATTTACGGTCATTTTCTGCGTTAGCTTCTGCATCTTTAACCATACGATCAATATCATCATCAGACAAACCAGATGAAGCTTTAATCACAATCGATTGCTCTTTACCTGTATTTTTATCTTTGGCTGATACATTTAAGATACCGTTTGCATCAATGTCAAAGGTCACTTCAATTTGTGGCATACCCCGTGGTGCAGAAGGGATATCGGCCAGATCAAAACGCCCCAGCGACTTGTTATCGGCAGCGCGCTTACGCTCACCTTGTAGCACATGCACTGTTACTGCTGTCTGGTTGTCGTCAGCTGTTGAGAATACTTGAGAAGCTTTAGTAGGTATAGTGGTATTTTTTTCAATAAGTGCGGTTAACACCCCACCCATAGTTTCAATGCCAAGTGATAATGGTGTCACATCAAGTAATAAGACGTCTTTTACATCACCAGAAAGTACCGCACCTTGAATTGATGCACCAACAGCAACAGCTTCATCAGGGTTAACGTCTTTACGTGGCTCTTTGTTAAAGAATTCTTTCACTTTTTGTTGCACTAAAGGCATTCTAGTTTGCCCACCAACTAAAATGATGTCATCAATTTTATCAACCGTGATGCCAGCATCTTGTAGCGCTATACGACATGGCTCAATACTTCGAGTGACTAACTCTTCAACGAGAGATTCAAGTTTCGAACGGCTGAGTTTAATATTTAAGTGCTTTGGTCCACTAGCATCAGCAGTAATGTAAGGTAAATTTACATCAGTTTGCTGAGCAGATGAAAGCTCAATTTTAGCTTTTTCAGCGGCTTCTTTAAGGCGCTGAAGTGCTAGTGGATCATTGTGCAAGTCGATCCCGGAATCTTTCTTGAATTGATCTGCAAGATATTCAATAACGCGTGAATCAAAATCTTCACCGCCAAGAAAGGTATCGCCATTTGTAGAAAGCACTTCAAATTGGTGCTCGCCATCAACTTCAGCAATTTCAATTAAAGATACGTCAAAAGTACCACCGCCAAGGTCATATACTGCGATAACTGAATCGCCAGAGCTTTTATCTAAGCCATAAGCAAGTGCGGCCGCTGTAGGCTCATTGATAATTCTTTTAACATCAAGACCGGCTATTCTGCCAGCGTCTTTAGTCGCCTGACGCTGAGAGTCGTTAAAATAAGCAGGTACAGTAATTACTGCTTCTGTCACTGTTTCGCCAAGATAATCTTCAGCGGTTTTTTTCATCTTTTTCAAGATTTCTGCAGATACTTGAGGTGGAGCTAAGTCTTTACCTCTACATGATACCCAAGCGTCGCCATTGTCGGCTGCTTTAATTTTATAAGGCACCATTTTAATGTCTTTTTGGACTACGTCGTCTTTGAACTTACGCCCAATTAAACGCTTAACCGCAAATACTGTGCTTTCAGGGTTAGTAACTGCCTGACGTTTTGCTGGCTGACCGACTAAAATCTCACCATCTTCTGCATAGGCGACGATCGAAGGTGTTGTACGACTACCCTCGGCATTTTCTATAACTGTAACTTTTTTGCCTTCGCTGATCGCTACGCATGAGTTGGTAGTTCCCAGATCGATTCCAATAATTTTGCCCATTTTTAAACCCTCTCGATTTATAGCAATCTTGTGTAACCTAGTCTTTATATTGGCCCTGGCGTTGACTTTTCAACCCTTTGGCCATATTTATTTAAGAAATTTTATCTTTACAAAGATGTCTTCCGAGTAAAAAGTGATTTTACTCGAGTCAGTAGAGTTCATTTAGCTACAACGACCATTGCAGGTCGCACTAATCGGCCGTTGAGCGAATAGCCTTTTTGCACTGTATTGAGTACGGTATTTGGTGCTGTATCTGGTTGGGGCACTTGTGCCATAGCTTCATGAAAAGTTGGATTAAATGGACTGCCGGTTGGATCTATAGCCTCTACATTAAATTTAATAAGGGCATCAGAGAGCATCTTTAAGGTAAGTACCAACCCCTCACGAGCCGCTTTTTGCGACTCATCCTCTTCCGATACAGTTTCAATACCACGCTCTAAACTATCCACAACGGGCAGTAATTGGTTTACAAACTTATCTAAGGCGAATTTATGCGCGTTTTCTACATCGCGGTCAACTCGGCGACGCAAGTTTTCCATTTCCGCTTGGGTGCGTAAGACAGACTCTTGCGCCTGTTTTTTCTCGCGTTGCAATTCTTCGATTTGACGTTGCATATCAGTGAGAATTTTAACACTGGTACCCTCTACGCTACTGGACTCAGTAATATCGCTCAAATGTTCTTCGTTTTCAAGCTGTTCATCTGCAGATAATTCAGCTGTAGGATGTTCACCATTGGCATGTGACTGACTCTCTTCTGAGTTTTGCTCAGCCACATCATCCATAAGCTCGCCTTCGATAGGCTCTTTTAGTTCTGTCACGTTAGACCCTTCTGGCTGGGGGTCATTTGACTCTGGCTGATCACTTTCAGGAAATTGCTTTGATTCAGACATATATTGCCTCCATTGTTGAGTGCTGAGCATCTTCGAGCCACTTAGGTATTGACTCTCATGCAAAAGAGATGCGGCCTTTTGTTATAATTTCAAGGTGAGGTATAACTGAAAACACTTAATTTATGAAGGGCTTACGGCTAGGTTGCTTGATTTTTCTCATCTGACGCCAAAATGTATCATCCATGATCAACTTTGGCTCAATCCACATCCATGTGGATTCAGATTCAAAAAATCACGCAACCTAGCCGTAAGATCACAATTTATGCGACCTTCAGACCTAAACCTTTCAGTTTATTGTTGCTTTAGTTGCTGTTGAATAAAATTCACTATGTCATCTCGAACTGGCGCTTTAGATCGCCAAAAATATGATAAAGCACCAACAATTTCAATATGGTTGACATCAGGATAACCAATAGTTTGTACTTCACCTTGCTTTTGTTTGATTGCTGCCTCTAGACGCTCGGCGTTAAACGGCTTGACGGTATCATCATTTTCACCAAAAAGTAATAACATTGGCGGCTCATTGCCTTGGATAAAACTGGTGGTTTGCATTTGATCATATTGCGAAGGCGGGCCAAACATATCTTTAAGGTCGTCATCTGTAGGCACAAACTTATAGGGGCCGGCTAAGCCAACAAAACCTTTTATAGACTTATAAGCTGATTCACCATTGATGGCCGCTAAATAACGCGTATCGCTCACAATTAATGACCCAATATGTGCACCTGCTGAGTGGCCCACAATAAACATTTGCTCGCCAGAGCCACCGTATTGATCAATATTCTGATGCGTCCATTGGACCGCCGCCGCGCCATCTTCCACAAACGCAGGAAATTTAACAGCAGGATATTTACGATAATTTGGTACTACGACCACAAAACCTTTTTCTGCAAGCGCTGTGGCCGCAAATTTATAACTGGCTTTATCACCATAGCTCCAGCGCCCGCCATAAAAAAACACAATTGTTGGTAATTGCTTGTCTGTTTGCGTTTTAGGGGTATAAATATCTAATTTTAATTTCTCATCTTGCTCAAAGAGGATGTCTGTTTTAACCTCGCCATCAAAAAAAGTTGAAGGAATATTGGCTATTTTAAGACCAACACTAGAACAGCCGACGAGTAGTCCATTTATGCAAATTAGTATAAATGCCGCTATTGGCTTAAATTGTTTGAACATTGATGCTCCTAGCACATAAAAAAGTGATCGAATAAATTACTGTATTTCAAAAAATGGGAGCTTTTTTTCCACCAAGATTTTGTTCAAACGCACAACTTGAGGTAAACCATTGACATAAGGTGGATAATCTTCACCGAGAATCAAAGGGGCTAAATATTGACGAGCTGCTGGGGTTATAAAAAAACCATCTTCGGTAATAAATTCTGGTGGCATCATTTTTTCTTGGTTAGCAACTCGGCTGAGTTCGACATAACTTAAATCCCATTTATAAGGTGCATCTTGGAGGCGTCGAATAATTGGCATAACACCATTTTTACCTTCAAGAGCCAGCTCAACCGCATAGCGGCCAACAGCATAGGCTTGTTCAACATCTACCGCTGAAGCTATATGACGGGCTGAGCGTTGCAAGTAATCAGCCACTGCCCAATGATACTTATAGCCTAACTCGGCTTTAATAAGTGAGGCAATGGTTGGTGCTACACCACCTAATTGCTGATGGCCGAAAGCGTCTTTGCCGCCGGCTGCGGCAATAAATTCACCAGCTTGGTTTTTAACCCCTTCTGAAGCAACAATGACACAATAACCATGGGTTTCCACAGTATTTTTAACTTTGTCTAAAAAAGTCGCTTGGTTAAAGCTGACTTCTGGAAATAATATAATATGCGGGCCATCGCCTGGTAATTCTTGACTTAAGCCAGCTGCAGCGGCAATCCACCCAGCGTGTCGCCCCATAACTTCTAAAACAAAGACTTTAGTCGAGGTTTTGGCCATTGAAGCAACATCTAGGCCGGCTTCACGAGTAGAAATAGCGATATATTTAGCCACTGAGCCAAACCCAGGACAGGTATCCGTAAAAGGCAGGTCGTTATCAATGGTTTTAGGTATGCCAATACAAGTTATTGGATAGCCCATGGTGTCGCCCATTTGCGATACTTTATGCGCAGTATCTTGCGAATCACCGCCGCCATTGTAGAAAAAATATTTAATACCGTGAGCTTTAAATACTTCAATTAACCGCTCATACTCTCGACGGTGAGTCTCTAGTGCTTTCAGCTTATAACGGCATGATCCAAAAGCGCCGCCAGGGGTATATTTTAATTGCTGTAAAGCTGTTAAATCTTCAGCAGAGATATCAATAAGTTCTTCTGACAAAGCGCCTAAAATACCATTTTGGCCAGCGTATATTTTGGGGAACCGCGCTGGATTGGCTAACACTGTATCAATCACTCCAGCGGCGGAAGCGTTAATCACTGCCGTAACGCCACCAGACTGGGCGTAGAATACATTACCTACATGATCAGTGTTTGATTGTGCGCTCTGTGCTTGCGTTGTCATTGAGATTCCTTATTTAAAATTCATTATTAAAATCGTTGAGCGGTGCTGATGAAGAAATGCTATGCGATTCATTGGCCCAATCACCAAGATCAATTAGTTTACAGCGGTCACTACAAAATGGCTTACTTGGGGAATTTTGCCAATTCACCATAGTTTTACATCGCGGGCATGGTCGTTTTGTGGAACGCAGCGGTTTTTTTTGGTGCTGAGTTCTTGGGTCGTCGGTAAATATCATACAGCTGGCCTCATGGCGATTAGTTCTTAGAAAGATATGGCGTTACAATCCCATACTCGGGCAGAAATCACCCGCTTATTGGCTATAGATTGTACCTCAATACAATAATTATCTATTTTTAAACAGATTGGGCCGACAGGTACAAATTCGAGATACTCAATAATTAAACCACTTAAGGTTTTGGGGCCTAAATAAGGTAAACTCCAAAAAAGCTCTTTATTAAGATCTCGAATTGACATTGAACAGTCAATTAGGTAACTCTGGTCGCTTTGTTCTTGAATATCAAGATTTGTATCAGTAATATCGGTGGTAAATTCCCCTACTATCTCTTCTAAGATATCTTCAAGCGTTACCAGCCCCTGCACATCACCATACTCATCAACTACTAAGCCTATGCGCCGTTTAGCTTTTTGAAAATGGGCTAATTGCACATGTAATGGCGTATTTTCTGGTACAAAATAGGGCTCTGCGATAAATTTAAGCAAATTATCTTTAGTTTTTTCCATGGTGGAAGATAAAAATTTAAGCGCTCTTTTTGCATGCAGCATACCAATTGGATGATTAAGATCACCTTCATACAAGGGGATGCGTGTGTGATGGATATCTTTTAAAGCTTCAAGAATTTCTGCAATATCATCGTCTAAATCAATACCGACCACATCGCGACGAGGCACCATAATATCGTCTACCGAGATTTTTTCTAAATCTAAAATACTTAACAACATATGACTATGACGCTTTGGAATCACCGCCCGGCTTTCGGTCACGATGGTACGTAACTCATCACGGTTGAGGCCTTGTTCTGTCACTTGGCTTTGACTGACACCAAATAATCTCAACAAGCCATTACTTAAGCAATTAACCGTCCACACTATAGGATAAAGAAATACATGTAACGGCTTTAAAATATAAGCTGCCGGGAAAGCTATACGCTCAGGATGTAGTGCTGCAAGTGTTTTTGGGGTAACTTCTGCAAACACAAGCACCACAAAGGTGAGCACTAAACTTGCAATTAAAATTCCAGAATCACCAAACCAGCGGGTAAATAATAAAGTGGCAATAGCACTGGCCATAATATTGACAAAATTATTACCGGTGAGTATTACCCCCAGTAGTCGATCAGGACGCGCCAACATCTCAAGAACTAGCCTAGCCCCTTTGTGATGATCAGCTTTATGGCGTAATCGATAGCGGTTCAACGACATTATGCCAGTTTCACTACTGGAGAAAAATGCAGAAATCACTAACAGCACACATAAAACAATTAACAAAGCACTGGTTGAAAGACTATTCACTCAGCCCCCGAGAAGATACTAAATCTTGTTGACGAGCTGATGCAGCATTGGTTACCGAAATATCCTGCTGAGCTTGTTGCCAATCAGCTTGAATTGTATTCATTTGCTCTTGCAGATCATTTGTTGGAAAATTGCGAGCTTTACTAATCTTTTGTCCATTAACCTCTTTTCCATTCTCTTCATTGCCATTAAAGTGCTGTCCATTAAAAAGACTTATACCAGCAATGCCATAACCACCACGGCTTTTTATCTCAGAATAGTCGAGAATCTCCAATCCACCCAAACCATAGGTCGGTTGAAGCACAGAGGATGAGATAGCTTGCCATTGATCCCAGCCTATACCAGGTTGTTCAGGATGACTCGATGAAGGTTTGATTGGTGAAATAAGCATAAAATCAAATTGATGTTGATCAGCCCATTGTGCATCAGCTACGCAATGACATGAAAAGCCTTTTAATATTTGAGGATAACTAGTGTTTAAGTCAGATAATAGGAGTTGTAATTGACTGGTATGTATTTTTTGCCACCAGGATTGAAAGTGCAAGGCGCCAACGCCTAAATCTAATAATGGCAATAAATGTGTTTTAAGGGGTAAAGCATCAATAATACAAGGGATATTAAGAGTTTTCAGCAATACAAGAATAGGCGTTACTTGAGCATAATATTGAGGTCCAAATGATTCAACATCTGCGCCATGAGATGATTTGGGGTTACACCTCAGTCTGATCATAACTTCATGCTCGCAGCAACTCGCTAATTGCTGCGCCCAGTGCGCAATGGCTTTATGACTTGGGGTGTAATCAATACTTGGATCTATATTTATAATTGCTAACACAGGCTTAAGCCGAAGAGCGGTAAACATATGCCGATTTGGGCCTAAAAATTGATCTTGTTCGGTCCAGCGCAAGCGGCGCCATTGGGTTGACTGGCCTTCAGCCCCGTAAGCCTTACCTGAGTATTGTGTGACTTGCCAAACACTCAACCGCCGTGGCCGTGGATCTTTTCTGGGCTCTGGTGAGGGGCTAACAACCCAAAATAAAGGCTTCGCTACTTCTATGTTAAGATTGACCTCTTCATAGATTTCACGGCTTAAACCATGAAAATCAGTTTCACCTGCTTCTATTTTACCACCGGGAAATTCAATTTGTCCTTTAAAATAACCATGTGGTCTAGTTGCTACATAATAAGCATTGTCAGATGACCAAATTGGATCATCTATATGATCTAAATCAAATTGAGGCTCGCCTGCAATCAAAGCAACTGCTACATCTAAAGTAGAGTGAGGCTCCATATAATAAAATCCTTACAAAAAATGAGCGTGCTTTAATAGTTCGAATCAAGCAACTGCGCCAAAAGCTCATAGCTATTATTGGCTTGACCAATTATATGCGTTGTAAAACATTTGCATCCACGGCGCATCCTCACCAAGCATTTGAGCTGATTTCCAGGAATGGGCGACATTTCTAAAAGCTCGCTCTGGATGGGGCATCATTAGCATAATGCGACCATCGGTATTGGTAAAACCTGTCATTCCAGCTGGGGAGCCATTTGGGTTTTGTGGGTAATGCTCAGTGGCTCGACCATTATTATCTACATATTGCATACATAATTGCTGCTGATTCATAACTTCGGTTTGGTCAGCTGATTGCTTAAATTCCACCCTGCCTTCACCATGGGAAGTTGGAATAAGTAATTTTGAGCCTGCCATTCCCTGTAAAAAAATACTTGGTGATGGTAAAATTTCAACTAGACTAAGACGTGCTTCAAACTGTTCAGATGTATTGCGCATAAATCGAGGCCAATGATCAGCCCCTGGAATTATAGGAGCTAATTGAGATAACATTTGACACCCATTACATGCCCCAAACGCAAAGTTATCTGTATTAGCAAAAAATTGGGCAAATGATTCGCGTAACTTCGATAGTAATATGTTTTTAGCCCAGCCACTACCAGCACCCAACACATCACCAAAACTAAAACCGCCGCAAGCTGCAAGCCCACGGAAGTTTTCTAGTGATTGACGGCCGGTCATGAGGTCGGTCATATGGACATCAACTGCTTCAAAACCAGCTCGATGAAAAGCAGCCGCCATTTCAATTTGACCATTAACCCCTTGCTCGCGCAAAATCGCAACTTTCGGTGGTTTGGAGGTTTTAATTACTGGGGCTGAAATATTAAATGTTATCTGCGGCGATAAGCCAGGATCCTTATCATTCAATAAGCTATCATATTCTTGTTGAGCTGATTCTGGGTTATCGCGCAATGACTGCATCCTAAAACTTGTTTCAGCCCATAGGCGCAACCAATAGGTTAAGGGTTTTTGCGACAGATTTTGCTCGCCGTGCACAACCCGTAATCGACTCGCTTGGCATATTGTAGCAACAGGTTGAAGCGCATCAGCCAAACCAACCGCTTGCATAATATGCATAAAATCTGCCTGGTGCTCAGCGTTCACTTGCACAACTGCCCCGGCTTCTTCATTAAACAAATAAGCCAGCTGGCTTGGCTGATCGTGTGAAATAGTTTCTGGAATGTGAATATCCAAACCACAGCGGCTGGCAAAAGCCATTTCATATAAGCTCACCAATAAACCACCATCTGAGCGATCATGATAGGCACTCAACAATGACCCGGCATGGAGCCGCTTCATGGCATTAAAAAATGCTTTTAAACGCTGAGCGCCAGCTTCACCATCAATATCTGGTGCTTGATCGCCCAGTTGAGAAAACACCTGAGCTAAGATTGAACCACCTAGGCGAGTTTGTCCTGCAGCAAGATCAATAAGATATAACTGTGAATTTTTGGTTTTGGTATCTAATAATGGCGTTAATACCTGACGAACATCTGTGACCGGCGCAAAAGCCGAGATCACCGCTGTCATTGGTGATACCACTTGTTGAAAAGTATTAGCATCTTCACTTGATGTCGATAGGCTTGCCTGGTCTTGTGTTGGCCATTGAGTTTTCATTGACAAAGAGTCTTTACCCACTGGAATGGCAATTCCAAGAGCTGGACACAAGTGTTTACCTATGGCTTCAACCCCTTGAAATAAAGCAAGCGCTTGATCATTCTCACTGGCAGCCGCCATCCAATTGGCCGAGAGTTTTATGTCAGAAATTGCATCAATTGGCGCAGCTAGAATATTGGTTATGGCCTCAGCTACCGCCATACGTGCCGAGGCTGCTGGGGAAATAAGCGCAATTGGCGGCCTTTCACCCATGGCCATAGCTTCGCCACGATAGCCTTGAAAATCTACTGCGGTGACTGCCACATCAGCCACTGGCTCTTGCCATGGCCCAACCAATTGGTCTCGACAAACACTGCCAGTTACCGTGCGATCGCCAATAGTGATTAAGAATTTTTTACTGGCAACACTTGGCGATTTTAAAACACGATTAATTGCATCACCCAGACAGTTAATTGCAATTTTAACTGGTTGCAAGTGTAATTGACTAGTTTGGGCATGATTTGTGTCACAAGCCATTTGCAGTTGTGGCGCTTTACCAAACACAATACTTTGCGGCATATTCACGGGTGAATTATCAAAGTGAGTATCAGTTACCTCTAATATTGGTTCTGCAATTGCCTCGCCAACCAGTGCATAGGGACAAGCTTCACGGGCACAGATAGCTTCAAACCGCTCAAGCTGGGCATCAGCTATTGCTAGTACATAGCGTTCTTGTGATTCGTTGCACCATATTTCATGTGGCGCCATACCTACTTCATCAATAAGTATTTGGCGTAAATGAAAGCGCCCACCCACATTAGCGTCTTTTACAAGTTCGGGTAAGGCATTTGATAAACCACCGGCGCCCACGTCATGAATAAATAAAATAGGATTATCATCACCAAGCTGCCAACATTGGTCAATCACTTCCTGGCAACGCCGCTCTGATTCTGGATTATCACGTTGAACTGAGGCGATATCAAGTGATTCATTTAAGCCGCCACCGGCAACAGAGGATGCCGCCCCGCCCCCAAGCCCAATTAACAGAGCTGGAGGACCAAGCACAACAATTCGCGTCCCAATAGGTACAGGTGCTTTTTGGATATGGTTGGGTCGAATGGTGCCATAACCGCCTGCGATCATTACTGGTTTATGGTAACCATAGGCGAAGTGTTCATTAACACAATGTTCAAATGTTCGAAAATAACCACATAAATTTGGCCGACCAAATTCATTGTTATAAGCTGCGCTACCAATTGGCCCCTCTAACATTATTTGCAAAGCAGTCGCTATACGTTGAGGCGAGCCATTTGTTTGCTCCCAAGCTTGTTCATAACTTGGAATCCGCAAATGTGACACATGAAAACCGGTTAAACCAACTTTAGGTTTAGACCCTCTGCCGGTGGCACCTTCATCGCGAATCTCACCGCCGGCGCCAGTTGCTGCGCCTGGAAAAGGTGCAATTGCAGTTGGATGGTTATGAGTTTCCACCTTCATAAGCATTGGGATAGCCTCAGTGACCATTGCATAGCTTTGGGTGATTGGGTTGGGCATAAACCGCTGACCTGCTGGCGCTGAATCTATAACAGCGGCGTTATCAGAGTATGCAGACAAAATACCTGTTGGGCTGAGCGTGGATGTATGACGAATCATGGCAAACAATGAGTCTGGTTGCGGCTCACCATCAATTGTCCAACTGGCATTAAAAATTTTATGCCGGCAATGCTCGGAATTCGCTTGCGCAAACATCATAAGCTCAACATCCACTGGGTTTCTGCCAAGCTCTATATAGGCTTGATTCAGATAATCGATCTCATCATCACTCAAGGCTAAGCCCATGGATTGATTCGCCGCAACTAAAGCCTCGCGGCCGTTTGCCAAAAATTCAATATGTGTAGCGGGTTTAGGTTGAGTCTGCGCAAATAATTGCTGAGCTTGTGCATATAATGCAAATTGACTGTGCATGAGTGGATCAATTACCAGTTTGGCCAAGGCATGGGCTAGTGCTTGTGGCTGCCAATAATTGTTAGCCTGAGGATTGGCAACTAAATGAAATACTTTACCTCTCTCAAGGCGAGCTACTGGTAAACCTAGGCGCTGCGCTGCTGCTGTGGCTTTACTTGACCAAGGCGAGATTGTGCCTAAACGTGGCGCAACTATTACTAAAGGTGGCAGGTCTTGATCGAGCAACTCACCTTGACTGTATGCTAATAATTCAGTCAGCTGAGCGTGTTGTTCGGTATTTAAAGATTGCCCCTGACCGGTCAAATCTACGCCAAGCTCAAGCCAATGCACCCAATAGGCGATAAGTTTAACGCCATTGAAGCCCTGCTGGGTAAGGGATCTTTGGAGTTTTTTTAGACGAAAGTCAGACTCTGCCTCACGGCCAGATAGAGTAATCATGGATACATCCCTTGGAAAATACACTGGAGAAGATGGTACACACTTGTGTCAAACGAGGGAAGATTATACCTGGATTTAAGGAATTTTACATCCACTTTAAGTGATCACTACTTGATGTGAGTAATAGTAAACAACAAGAGTAAACAATAAGAGTAAACAATAAGATAGTCACATCTACTCAACTATGCAGCGCCAGTCTTGTACTACAAAGTCACAAGTCACTGTATGAGTGGCAGTATTTCGCAATCCTGCTTTCGCTTGTGGATTACCGCGCCATTGCAAAGGTGTCATTGCAATTAAATCATCCACCACAATATCACCGGCAAGGCTTAGGGTAAATTGGCACCTCTGCTGTTGCTTTAATTCAAAGCCTGCAATTGGACTTGCAGATTTATGGGGCATAAATTGACGGTATATTTTGGCTTTAATTTCATACAAATGCTGCTCACCAGGAGTTACTCGAATTAATTGACCATTAGGCTTAATCACGCGCCATGCTTCTGCTTCATCTAGTGGTGCAAAAATAACGAACATTGAGTCAACAGAGTGATTTAAAAATGGTAAGCGGTAGTTACTTGCTACAGCAACATGTATAGGTTCACAGGGAAATAAGCGAGCGAATTGTGCAGCGGCTCTTTGTATAGCAGTTTTAGAAATATCTGTGGCATAAGCTTGCTGAATAGAGTGTTGGTCACCCAACTGGCTTAATATTTGTTGTAAATAATACCCCTCACCACAACCTATATCTGCAACAATGTGAGAATTTGGTAAGATAAGCTCTGCAATATTTTTCGCTAAAGGTGCATAGTAACCACTGGACAAAAAACGCCTGCGTGCAGCCATCATGGTTGGTGAATCACCGGGTGTTTGGCTGTTTTTATGGTTATCTAATAGTAAGTTATAATAGCCTTGTTTTGCCCGATCAAAACAATGGCCTTTTGGGCACTGCACGCTATTGCTTTGGCTTAAAAACAAAGCCTCTTGGCAATTAGGGCACTGCCAAATCACTCAGCATCTCTCACAAATTGAAACCTTGGTATTTGATACCCTTCATCCATTTCAACTGTTTCACAAAACATAGCCAAGGGTCTTATCCAGTGACTATAATCGCCATACAAGCACTGGTATACCACTAAGTTTTCAAGTGTTTCACTGTGTTTAGCGGCAAAAAATACTTGATACTCATTGCCTTTATAATGGCGATAAATTCCAGGCTTTACATATGAAGGCTCTGCTACTGGCATAATTGAGTCCTTGTGAGACTTGGGTTAAATGTTGAGCTTAAGATTGGCTTGATTTATTTTTTGGGCGCGTCGCTGGACAAAAAAGTTCTTTAACAGTTCTGAAGATTCATCCGCCAACGCGCCATAAGAAAATTCAAGTGAATGATTATATGGCGCAAAACTCAATGCGGCTTGACTAATAAGCGCCCCAGCTCTGGGCTCAGCGGTTGCGAAGACAAGCCGCTGGATTCGGCTGTGAATAATCACGCCTAAACACATTGTACAAGGCTCTAAAGTAACGTAGAGGCTTGCGCCTGGCAACCGATAGTTTTTTAAATTATGGCATGCTTGGCGGATCGCTTGCATTTCTGCATGAGCACTTGGGTCATTGAGTTGGATGAGTTGATTATAACCGAGACCAACCACTTGCTCCTGATGAACTACAATTGCCCCCACCGGAACTTCATCAATACTTTTGGCTCTATGGGCCTGCTCTAAAGCAAGGGACATCCAGTGAATGTCTAGAAGTGATACAGGGGTTTGGAGCAATTGAGCCATATTTTTTACTCAGGCAAGAAAGGATGCATGCTCAATATTAGTGTAATGAATAGGTCATTTGCAAAATTTCCAAACCATAATTATCCAACAAACCCATGAACTCTTGATTACTCGGCGCAACATTGATTGCAAAACTTGCACCTCGTACAGACTTTATTGCTGGCAACGGTTGGTGGTTATCCTTAGTAAACTGCAATATTTGACCTAAACAAGCTGCTAGCTGACCATCAATAATATGAATACCAAGTGTATTGTCGTGGTTAATATAATAAGACCCTAGGCAATCATCCTGCATAAACACAAGATACCAAACCACATAAGGATTAGACCGCACGAAATCTTGATGAGCTGCAAAATTTGGCATAACTTTATGGCTAATCACATGCTTTCTAGTAGTTAAGAGGTCGAATAATAATTTAATTTGTTGCTCGGTAGGGAGTATTTTTTCAAAAGTGATCTTATTTTCAATCATTAAGGCACTCATATTCCATCACGATATTGAATTTATTTATTACTGCTTTATACTTGTCAAAAATAGCTTGTTTTTTTTCAAGCCATTCATTTTTTGTAATCCCTAAAAAGTAAACTCCAATTCGTAGTCCGGCTTTGTCTATATTTGACCTTCTAAATCCTTCCTCGACAAAACCAAACTTCTTATGCATTTTGACAACAGCTGGATTTGTTTCTATAACTTCGCAATTAAGCTTCTCAAGCTGTAAAGAATCGAAAGCAAAATTTAAAAGATTATACTCTAAGGCAGCACCAAGCCCACCACGGGATTTTTCATCCAAATAAAAAGCCCAATCAGACTTTTTATGTCGACGGTCAAGAGCATTAATTGATACCACACCAGCAATACTTCCATTGACAAAAACTGCAAATACAATCTGTTGGCAATCTGACTTCAATGAATTAAGCCAAGCAAGATGCTCATCAAGAGTAATTTCATGATCTGTATACATTGAGTTTCGAACAGTCAATTGATTTCGAATATCCCGAACAGCCATTTGTTCGTCAGAATTGCAATCAATAATTTTACGTAACATTAGGTTATCCATTGATATTAATACTCCGTTAACTGAACGATATTGTTGTCAATCTAGTATTGTCTAGCAGAAAACTACTCCCATTCTATGGTCGAAGGCGGCTTTGATGATAAATCATAAGTAACTCTGGAAATGCCTCGAACTTCATTGGTAATACGATTGGCTACATGCTCTAAAAATTGTAATGGCAAACGGGCGCAATTTGCGGTCATAAAGTCAATAGTTTCTACCGCCCGTAAACTGACTACATATTCATATTGCCGAGCATCACCAACTACACCCACAGACTTTACCGGTAAGAAAACCACGAATGCTTGGCTTACTCTATCGTATAAGTTCTCTTTTTCAAGTTCACTTATAAATATATAATCAGCTTGACGCAAAATTTCTGCATATTCTGGCTTGACTTCGCCCAAAATTCTTACGCCAAGACCTGGACCAGGAAATGGATGGCGATATACCATTTTTTCGGGTAAGCCTAAAGTCACCCCTAATCGACGGACTTCGTCTTTAAATAATTCTCTCAGTGGCTCAAGCAATTGCAGCTGCATATGCTCAGGTAGCCCACCAACATTATGATGTGATTTAATCACATGGGCTTTACCATTTTTAATGCCGGCTGACTCAATTACATCTGGATAAATAGTGCCTTGGGCTAGCCACTTAGCATTAGGTAATAGCTTAGATTCGGCTTCAAAGACTTCAACAAATACTCGGCCAATTATTTTACGTTTAGCTTCCGGATCTGCAGTGCCAGCTAATGCACTGTAGAAGCTATCACGCGCGTCAATACACTTCACCCGCACGCCCATATTTTCAGCAAAAGTAGCCATCACTTGATCAGCTTCACCTAATCTGAGCAAACCTGTATCAACAAAAATACAGGTTAGTTGATCACCAATGGCCTCATGCAGTAAAGCCGCAACTACCGATGAATCCACACCACCAGACAAGCCAAGTATGACTTGATCACTGCCAACCATGTCTTTGACTCGCGCGACTTGATCTTCAATGATGTTCGCAGCAGTCCAAACCCCTTCACAACCACAAATAACATGCACAAATTGCCGTAAAATTTCCATACCATGCTCGGTATGCGTCACTTCAGGATGAAACTGTAAACCATAATAAGGTTTGGTTTTGTGCATCATAGCGGCGATCGGTGCATTCACACTACTGGCAATACAGGTAAAATCTGTAGGTAGAGTAGCTACACGATCGCCATGACTCATCCAGACCTTGAGTGATTGTAGGGCTGCACTACCGGGTAAAGCTGAGGTGTCAAATAAGGGGCTTGCGCCGAGAACTTTTAACTCAGCATACCCAAATTCACGGTGATCACCAGGCAGTACTTGGCCGCCAAACACGCCGGCCATAGCCTGCATGCCGTAACAAATACCAAGCACCGGCGTATCTAACTCAAATAGCCAAGCTGGTAGCTTAGGGCTGTCTGCTGCTAAAGTAGTTTCAGGGCCACCGGATAATATAATACCTACTGGTCGAAACTCTCTGGCTTGAGCCTCTGTTAAGTCACATGGATGAATTTCACAGTAAACCCCAAGCTCACGTATTCGGCGTGCAATCAATTGAGTGTATTGACTCCCAAAATCTAAAATCAACAGTGGTGTGGCATGTACATCCGTTGAAATATCTACTTCATTGCTCATCGATTATCCACCTCAGTTGTCTAGCTCAATATACTGCTAAATTCTCAATAGCATTTATAAGCGCTTATTTTATGAACGCTTGTTTCATGATCGATAGTTAGGTGCCTCTTTAGTAACAGTGACATCATGTACATGGCTTTCGCGAACTCCTGCACCAGAAATTTTCACAAACACTGCTTCAGTTTGCAGAGTTAGAATATCTTTAGAGCCGGTATAACCCATACCTGAGCGAACGCCACCAACGAGCTGGTAAATAATATTTGATATAGGCCCTTTATAGGGAACTCGGCCTTCAATCCCTTCAGGCACTAGTTTACCTGCACCAGAATTAGTGTCTTGAAAATATCGATCACTTGAGCCATTTGCTTGGGTCATTGCACCTAAAGAGCCCATACCACGATAAGATTTATAGTAACGGCCTTGATAAAGCTCAACCTCCCCTGGCGACTCTTCAGTGCCTGCAAATAAACCACCAATCATCATTGATGAGGCGCCAGCAGCGATAGCTTTTGAGCAATCACCAGAAAAGCGAATACCGCCATCGGCTATCACAGGGATACCCGTGCCAGCAAGACCTGCCACTGCCTCGGATACCGCTGTCAATTGTGGCACACCAATACCTGCTACTACCCGAGTTGTACAAATACTGCCTGGGCCAATACCAACTTTAACCCCATCGGCACCGGCGTCCGCCAAAGCTTTAGCGCCAGCTGCTGTGGCCACATTGCCAGCAATAATTTGCAAGTTTGGGTAATCTTGCTTAATACTTTTAACTCGGTTAATAACCCCTGCTGAATGACCATGAGCCGAATCAACCACTATTACATCAACGCCAGCTTCGGCCAATGCCGCTAACCGTTGATTAGAGTCACCGCCAATACCAATTGCAGCACCAACTCGCAGTTGACCTTGTTTATCTTTACAAGCAGCTGGATAAGCTTCGGCTTTTTGAATATCTTTCATGGTAATCATGCCTTTCAAATGAAAGTCATCGTTAACAACTAATACTTTTTCAATTCTATGTTTATGCAACAAGCTTTTTATATGACTAAAATCGTCACCCTCTTGGACAGTGACTAGCCTCTCTTTAGGGGTCATTATATGAGCAACGGAGGCATCAAACCGAGTTTCAAAACGCAAATCGCGGCTGGTGACTATACCTATAAGATTTTTACCATCAACTACTGGTACACCAGAAATATTATGCATTTGAGTAAGCTCTATTAGCTCACGGATTGTCGTGGTTTGGGTCACTGTAATTGGGTCTTTCACCACACCACTCTCGAATTTTTTCACCAGTCGAACCTGACGGGCCTGCTCTGCTACCGACATATTTTTGTGTAAAATACCAATCCCGCCGTCTTGGGCCATAGCAATAGCCAACCGAAATTCGGTCACGGTATCCATGGACGCCGAAAGAAAGGGAATATTAAGCGCAATATCTTTTGTAAGCTGAGTTTGTAAGCTTACATTGGCTGGAAGAACTTCCGAATGCCCTGGCACGAGTAAGACATCATCAAACGTCAGTGCTTCACCTTGAATCCGCAACATAACCACCTCCAATATCTTGTTTAAGGCGGGCATTCTACTGGATTATGCATACAATTGCGAATATAATTTAGCAAATTTCTGCCCTATTTATACAATATGGGTAGTTAAAATTAGAATAAAGCTAACTAACTATTAACGCAAACTCGGTTTTTCCAATAAAAACCAATTAACGTCATCTGCTGGAAAATATTGATCTCGATGATATACAAACCCATAATCGACTAATTGTAATTGATATTGATCCATTAATTCTCCAGCAAAATCTCTTTTGAATAAACGGTCTGTATGTCCACGATAGTTAATCATTACTGGCTTTGGGCTGTAATATTCGCAGACTAAAATATATTTTCGAGAGCATTTTACTAAATTTTCATAGACTTTATACAAAAAATCTGGATTAATATGAATTAGCACTCCCTTGGTAAAGGTTAGATCGAAACGGTTCTCAAGTGAAATGGGTTCAAGTATAGATTTATTTTCAACGTGAGCAATATTGGTAGCCGCGCATTCATTCGCCGCTTGCTTATTAATCTCGTAACCGGTCAACTCAAACGTTGGAGAAATTGAGTTCAAAGCTTTTAAATTTAGACCTATATTACAGCCCAACTCTAAAATAGTGTTAACTTGAGTTATATGACTAAGAATTCGCGCCCAAAATGGTACTAATCTTTTTTCTACCAAATCACCTTGGTTTCTTGTAATATAGTCATGACCAAATTCACTGGCCCAAAATTCTTCCTGCTCAGTTGAATGGTTCAAAACAAGTATCCTTTACAATGAAAATTTGAAAGTTAGTATTTTTAGATGATTAAAATCATTATCAATACCCAACAATAAATCGAGAGTTATTTTTAAAAATAAACTTGACTGTAAGCCCCAAGCCAATAGACACAAGAGTCACCAATGTTGCTTTTAGAAATACCCAGCCTAAGCTGTCGAAATTCTTCTCAAAACCGGTCATTGAAATAATGCTTAATACCCAAGGATGAATAAAAAATAATGCAAAACTAATAGACGCTATAAAACCGAGCCATGGAATTTCAACAGCCTCATATTTATTAAGCCAAGAGAGAGCAAAAAGTATTAAAAGAACTTTTTGAATAACCATTAAGTCAAAACCAGCCCAAACCCATGGATAGACTTTTTCAGCATTTCCAGCTTGACCTAAATAACTCATGCCTATGGTTAAACAAAGCACACTAAGACCTAACACTATGGTTTTGTTGCTTATCCAATGATCAACACTATTCTTATGCATACTATAAATTATGCCAAACAAATAAAAGGGTATAAAATAAACTACGCTATGCAATGGATTCAAAGCCAACAATGGTCGCTGAACATACATTGACACAAGAAAAAGCACGCTGGTTAAAGCAATTAAATAAGCACTATTGAGGTGCATTAAATACCTAAATAACGGTGAACATAAAAAAATAAGCATAATAAATGGAATATACCAATAGGCGGTTAAATGACGCCCAGCCGCATAGTCAGCAAACAAGGAGTAGATATTATCTAAATAGGAATTCTCGTGTAGTTCAAAAGGAAAAGGCACTTCTTGCCTTATGGAAAAATAAATAAGTATATATATAGTTGTCAGTAATAAATATGGCACCAGCACATTTTTAGTTTTTTTCATCATAAATGATTTATAATTATATTTTTTTCTGAAAATATTATGAAAGAAAAACCCAGAGATAAAAACAAACAAAGCTGTTGTACCAGTGATTAAATTTTCGATACTAATTTCTAAAAGAGTATCTCTACTCCAGCCACCATAACTGTGGCCAATAATAATTAATATAATGCTTATTGCTCGAAAATAGTCAAAAGCGACAATTCTTTTGAATTGAGTTTTATCAGCCACTACTTGATCAGTTAACTTAGAATTAACAGGAGGCTTCACATTTGACATATTAATGATTCCTTTCAATAATTTTCAAACAGTCAATAAACTCTATTAACATCATTTAAAATAGGATTAGTTTATAGAATAAAAAATATATTGCGCTCTATTTTTTAGTCTTTCAATAAGAGATTTTTTTATTAAAAAAAATAGTGTGTTTATTATCACTTTATCAGCCTCGCTATTCAGTGAAAATTTCATAATTTTCACAAACTTATAAACTTTAAACACCATGTACTTCAAAACACGAAATATTTCAAAATACTAGCCTATGCATTTGATTAAGCTGCATAACTTCAGGATGATTGAGTAGCCATTGATTAATCAATTCAAATGGTGCATGAGGTGCTGATACCAGTAAACCACTAATGACCGCTTCAATAAGTTGGTAATCGGCATAATAATCGAGCGTATAGCGAAATATTGAGTCTTGAACAGTTTGCTGCAAATGGACTTGCGAAGCTCTATCAAGTCGGCAGTGAATATAACTCAGTACATGCTCTCGATCGAGTAACTCTGTGGCTTGGCGCCAAGTTTCAAACAATGTGTTGCGACTGACTATTTGTAGGTCTAACCCATGAGCATAGGTTCTCGGCGCGGCATTTGAAACATAATCCATAGTTGATTGACGGTGAAGCACAATGCCTTGATCTATAAGTCGTGGATCAATTAATGGACAATCAGCTGTCAGCCGAATAACTCTTGAATATTGGCTTTGTGCTTGCTGTTCAGCAAACAATAGAGTCTGCCAATAACGATCAAGCACATCATACAAACTCCCTCTATAACAAGCTTGGCCTAATGAGGCGCAGTGCTCTGCAATGCAATCGTCGGATGCATCATTACTCGTGGCAACCCAAAGTGAATCGATCAATTGAGATTGACTTAATCGCAGCAACTGCCATTGCAGCATGCTTTTACCCGCAGCTGGCATAAGTACTTTACCAGGTAAGCGGTTTGAGCTCATTCTGGCTTGAATAATGGCAATACTTGATCCCGGTTGCCTCATTAATTCGCCTTATTTACAGCTGCAAGCCTTTGAGGTGTGCCTATATCATGCCATTCGCCTTTAAAATATGTAGCGCAAGCTTGGTTTGTAGCAACCCAATATCTCAACTGATCACCTAAACGAGCAGAATATGGAGCAAAACTATCTGTATTAGATTGTGTATTTGCCTCTAAGTTATTACTTACATTAGGTGGTGATATTTGCATTTCTTTTAACAAAAGCGTGTCGATTACCGCAATACCTGCATAAGTTAGTGGCTTATGCTCAAGTAATGGCTTAGGAGTATTTAATTGGTAAGCGGTAGACTTATTAATAATTTGTAAGTTTTCAGTAAACACAAAATCACCAGTTAAATTATGCTCAGGATTATTGACTAAAATTAAATGTACACCAGTCTCTAAAGAGCTTTGAGTAAGTGATTTAAAATCAAAATCAGTAAAAATATCCGCACTCACCACAAGCACTTTGTCACTGCCCAGCAAATGTAAAGCTTGCTTAAGACCTCCAGCGGTTTCTAAAGGCGTTTTTTCTATAGAGTATTGAATGTTTAAACCATAAGTCTCGCCATTGCCGCAGTGATCAATAATCTGCTGATGCAAATGACTCACATTAATAACCACTTCTTGAATACCAGCCTTGGCTGCATTTATAAGGTGCCAGTCAATCAAACAACGGCCCTTAACCTGCAATAAAGCTTTAGGCGTGGCGTTAGTTAATGGCTGCATGCGTGTACCAAGACCTGCAGCAAATAGCATCATATGTGTAATAGGCTTTGGCATTGTGGGAGTTATCAAACAATTAATCTCAAAGGTTTTAATATTACAGGGGCATTTTTTTCTAACAACTTTTTACCCAACAACTTTTTGCCTAACAACTTTTTACCCAACAACTTATGGCATTTTTAGTGAAGTTAGTCTATTTTTTTATTGATTCAGAGATAAAGCGCGAGTTTTTAAAACAGTTCAAGATTTAAGGCATAGTCATGCAAGCAATCATCAATTTTTTTAAAACATCGCTCAATTGTTCTGTAAATAATGTACCAGAGCCGCCAAGCCAAGCACTACCACCCAAGGTTGCAGCAAAACCACGAGTTGCAAACAATTCAATTCCGCAACCATTAGATCAAGCAAGTACGACCAATGTAAGTTTTAAAGATCTACAAACAATGTCGCCTTTGTCTCTAAGGGAGTATCAAACCGCCTTAGCGTTTAGTTTATTCCATGCATTTCATGTGGATCACACCAAAACCCATGAACAACAAGTACAAGCTTGTGTTTTTATCAAGAATTTTATTTGCAGCAATGGTAGTCAAGCTTTAAGTTTTTTGCCAATTATTAATGATATAAAGTGCACAATTGATACAAAAGGCATCATTAATATCTCCGAGGAGTTCAATAACTTACTGCCAGGCAGAAATATCAACCATATACCACAACGTTTTGATAAGACTGTCACCGGTTTGAATCACACCCTAGTTCGCATCGCGAATACAGGTGAGCTTGTTGAGCTTTGTAAATCATTTAACCCAACCTCATCTAAGGAACAAGCTTTGTTGGATGCCAGTATATATGCTCAAGGCTTTGCCAAAATTTCTGATCAAACCTTAGCAAATACAACTCCAAAGCGCTCACTAGTGTTAGGGACTGGTAGCTTTGGCTCTGTCTATCTGGGACGTGATATAAGCAGCCAACGCTTGAAAGCAATCAAAGTGATTCGTGAGCCTAATCAAGAACGACGAATATCAAACAATGAGTACCAAACATCCTTAGACTTAAAACATTATCTAAACAACAAGCCTAATACTTTGAAGTATTTTGCAACCAGTGATCACTTAGTTCACGCAGTTGGCAGTAAAGGCCTGTTAAAAAGTTATTTAATCCAGCCTTTAATTTTAGAGCCTAATAATGACAAATATATTAAACATTTGCACACACTGCCTGGGCAATCAAGAGAGTTTCGCGCATTACTGCATAGGTTGGTAAGTAATTTTCTTAAAATGGCGGCACTGTTAGAGAAAAACAACATGTGCCATCCAGATTTAAAACCTGCCAATACAATTGATAACACTTTAATAGATTTAAGTGGCATATGGCTGAATGGACAGGGGAGCTTAGGCGTGACCACTAAAAGCTATTTTGCCCCAGAGACTGATATGGCTTTTCAAATAAATGGCAAATATTTTTTTGATCATACTGAATTTATGGGAATTGGGCGATTTTTATGCGGCGCCTGTCTGTTTGAAACAGTTACAGGCAACCTACCCTGTGATTATCCTTTAGAATCTGTATTAAGCTTGCCAGAAAACCCTTTAACATACCAGTACACTCAAGGCTTTAAAGAGACTAAAGCAGTTGTGAAGGACCCATTGACTGATAAGACCTACTCGCTTTACGAACAAACAATTATTAAAATTGCCAAAAAAATGATGCATCACGATATTTCAAAACGCTTGTCACCATCATCAGCAATTCAACAAATATCTACGGCGCAGGATTTGGCAGCTGTACGTGAATCCCGCTAATTTCTGCTAGTAAAGCCTCGCTGAGCTCTAAGTCGATAGATTGAATATTTGCTTTCAATTGATCTAAAGAAGTTGCCCCAATAATATTCGTTGCCACAAATGGTCTTGAAGTGACAAATTGTAAAGCCATTTGGGCAGGATCAAGTTGATATTTTTCGGCAATTTTACAATAAGCTTCGGCAGCTTTTAAAGACTGCGGGTTAAGATAACGGGCAAACCGCTCAAACAAAGTTAAGCGTGCTCCAGCAGGTCTGGCCCCTTGACGATATTTGCCTGACAAGACCCCAAATGCTAAAGGCGAATAGGCAAGCAGCCCAACCCCACTACGATGACTCACCTCTGACAGACCAACTTCATATGTTCTGTTTAAAAGATTATAGGGGTTTTGTATGCTGACAACTGACTGCCAATCGTTTTTTTCAGCAATCGCTAAGCTTTGCATTACACCCCAAGGGGTTTCGTTAGATAACCCAATCTGCCGGATTTTGCCTGCTTGCACAAATTCATTAAGAATACTTAACGTTTCTTCAAGAGGTATAGCATTGGGATCATCTGTGGGGAATTGACCATCTTGGGCATAGCCTAATTTACCAAAAAAATTAGCACTGCGATCAGGCCAATGCAATTGATATAAATCGATATAATCAGTGTGCAATCGCTTTAAGCTATTATCCAGTGCGGTGGTTAAATTTTTGCGATCAAGATGTAAGCCGCCGGGGCGAATATATTCACTCATATCTTCTGAGGGGCCAACAACTTTAGAGGCTAGAACCCAATCTTTACGTTGATTGGGGTTTTTGGCAAACCAATTACCCACGATTGTTTCTGTTTGCCCATAGGTATCGGCTTTGGGTGGTACTGGATACATTTCTGCCACATCCAATGCATTAATCCCATGATCCTTTGCATAAGCTATTTGTGCAAAAGCATCTGCTTGAGTGTTTTGTTCACCCCAAGTCATAGTCCCCAAGGTTAGAGCGCTTATTTGTATAGACGATTGACCAAGCTTGCGATATTCCATTAATGGCTCCTTGATGTAAATTACTCAGGCTAATAAGATAACCTCATTAATGTTGACTGCACATGAAAGCTTAGTTTTTTAGAGCTTTTATTCTGGTTGCAAGTGGTGGGTGGGTTGAAAATAAAGATGCTAATTTATGCCCAGGCCTTATACCAAAAGAGTTCAGCTGTTCTGTAAGAATTGGCGGTTGTTGCTCTTGCTGCAATCGTTGCAATGCATTGATCATATTTTGACGACTTGAAAAACGCGCTCCACCCTCATCAGCCCTAAATTCACGATAGCGAGAAAACCAACTAATAATCATTGATGCTAAAACCCCAAACACAATCTGCGCCAACATAGACGTTAAAAAATAGCCCATGCCTGGTCCATTGTCGTTTTTAAAAACAGCTTTATCCACAATCATGCCCACGATTTTTGAAAAGAACAACACAAAAGTATTTAAGACACCTTGAAGTAAGGTCATAGTTACCATATCACCATTAGCAACGTGAGCGATTTCATGACCTAATACCGCTTCCACTTCTTCGCGTTGCATCTTATTAAGCAGGCCAGCACTTACGGCAACTAATGCATTATTTCGGTTGGCACCAGTAGCAAAGGCGTTAGCAGATTGATCGGGAAAAATACCAACCTCTGGCATAGCAATACCTGCAGCTTGAGCTTGACGCTGGACAGTTTGCAACAGCCATGACTCAGTTTGGTTTGTAGGATTTTCAATAATATCTACTCTCATGCCTCGCTTTGCCATTGTTTTAGACATGAGCAATGACACAAACGAGCCGCCAAAACCAAATAAAGCACAGATTACTAACAGTGAGATATAACTTGTACCAGTATTTGAATACCAAATTCTATCCAAACCAAATATAGAACTCACAATTGTGAATACAAAAAGCACAGCAATATTTGTTGCTAAAAATAAGCCAATCCGCATCATAGTGCACCTTCCATAAATTCGAGAGCTTAAGACTTAAGTTGCTTGACTTTTCTCATCTGACGCCAAAATGTATCATCCTTGATCAACTTTGGCTTAATCCACATCCATGTGGATTCAGATTCAAAAAGTCAAGCAACTCAAGCTTAAGGTCACATAAATTCCGTAGTAGTAAATATTTAACCAAATTATAAGCTTTAATTGGGGGCATTCAAACATATTTACAATAGCACTTTGCTTAAAATATAAAAAAACCACCTGCTGGTGGTTTTTTTATTGCTCAAAGGAGCATTTTGTTCATGGTAGTCTTAAATTGAAACTGTCTTAAATTGAAACTTCGATTATATTAGAATATCTACTAGTAATATCATAGACACTTCGAGTTTTGATTTTAATAAACCACTTACCTTGTGGTAATTTTAGGTTTTTAGAATTTAAAGCCGTCTTATTGATATGGACTAAATTATCCATTGCGTCTTTTGAAGCGCCGTATCGAACCACAAAGCTATCAATTTCACTCTCTGGCATATTTGTGCCATCTTCATACTTTGAAGCAGGCGTCCAACTTAATCGAACTTCTTCACGCTCTACACTATCGTCCGTCTCTTCTGCAACTACTTCTTCTTCAGTGTCTGGAGTGTCTGGAGTCTCTGCAACAACTTCCTCTTCGTCAGTCTCTGGAGTCTCTGCAACAACTTCCTCTTCATCAGTGTCTGTAGGTGTTGAGTCCTGGCCATCAATAATACCTTGAGCCACGCGATCTAAAATTTCTTCCACCAGATCATTAATACTTTTTTCAGCAATACCGCCAACGGCTTTATCTACTGCATTTTGAATATATGGATCCAAGGCTGTTGGTGTGCCCGAAGAGTCAGTGACTTGATTACCACCTTCCACCATTGAACCTTCACCATCAACTGCTGCTCCGCAACCTACTAACCCGGTTGTTAAAAACATCATACTAATAATTAGACTTAATTTATTCATCGTTTACATCTCCAGCAGCTTCAAAAAAATACTTAATCGCAATGACTGATATCATTTTAATATTAATTTGACGGCTAGTGATGTGATCTGTGTCACGTTTGAATTTATTGACGGCAAAGTCTGCACAATTGGTGGTTATTTTGATGACAATTGATTAGTTTTGAGTTGTTTTAGCTAGTTTTTATAGATATTTTAAGATTAGGCAAGAAATATGTCAGGATGCCGGGTGCCCACATGGAGTGTTGGCAAAGAATAAGCATCGCCATTAGCTATATCATTAAAACTCAACTCTATTATTTAAATATCTATATAATTTCAAGCTCAAATTTGTGATGATATGGCATCATAATAATCCCTAGCTCAAATAGTCATTTAGAGGTAGCAATGGAAAACGCAGTGAGTTCATCTATTTCGAGTATGCCTTCAGGTATAAGCAACCCAGACAAACAAACTGATAAGCCTATTAGTTTTTCCCGCCTCCCCTGTGATCTACTAGCAAAGATAGTGGGTCTTGCCACAGACAATGGCAATGATTTAAAAGCCTTAGCCTGTCTTGAATCTACCTCAAGGCAATTACGTGAAGTCTGTACTAGTCATCACGGCCCTCAATTAGCTCAATTAAATGCAGTGACCAAAAATTTAAATTATTTTTTAAACAATGCTCAAGATTACGATAGGTATAAAACCGGTCTCGAACACTATTTTGACGAAGCCAAATTTCACTTAAAACATCTTCCTGAATGTCTGCACCCTGCTTCAATAACTCTAAGCTCGCATAATGGCATTTCTGCTCATGATCTCCATTTAGCTCTGCGCGGTAATGATAATCGAGCTATAGAAGATAGGGCTTTTCCAAGCTTTGCTGATATTATGGCTATTCCAAAATTTGAAGTAGCTGAAATTAAAAGTTTTCTCTATGATGTAGAACACGTCAATAATATTAGAGATAGCTTTAATATCAAAACTGCACAAATGCGTATTAATCATCTTGAAGGTGTAATACCCCAGCTCGAACACATATTGCGAAATGAACAAAAGCAACGTGAATTTGAAGCATTTCAACAGTTTTCCCTACCCTATAAATGCTTACAATATCTAGGTAGTGGTCTAATAAAGGGCATGAACTGTGTCATTCCTGAAGTTATCACCAACCCAATACTCGCTGGAACTTTAGCTTTTGCAATGTTTGGCGGGGCTTGTAAAATGGTGACTGACTCTGAGATTCATGCCTATGTGCTCAGTATTCAGATAGGTCTTACTGCAGGCTGTATAGCTTGTAGTACAGTTGCTTTTCGCAATGCTGATATGTAATTAGGATGTTAATGGATTTATTCAATAGAGTGCCGCCAGCTGCAAGACTAATGATGATGTCGGCCATGGGTTTTAGCTTGATGAGTTTATGCGTCAAACTGGCCGCAAATGCAGGCATTCCATTAATGGAAATCTTAGCAGCGCGCTCGCTTGTGTCTATAGTTTTGTGTTTATGGCTCTTACAAGGCACAGGCATTAATTTATTAGGCACTAACCGCTGGTTGCTTATAACCCGTGGCCTGGTTGGGTTTGTCGCACTGTCAATGGTGTTTTATAGCGTAACTCACTTACCCCTGGCCGAAGCAACTGTATTACAATATTTAAACCCACTATTCACGGCTTTACTAGGCTTGTTTTTATTAAAAGAACCAATTCATAAGGGCGTCATCGCCTGCATTGCATTGAGTATGGTGGGGGTCTTAATTATGACTACCCCTGGTTTGTCAATTACAGACTTACGACTCAAGTATCCACCTTTAGCCTTGGCTGCGGCCCTGGGCGGCGCCAGCTTAAGTGCCTTAGCCTATGTGATTGTGCGCCGACTGAATGTCACTGAAAATCCTTTAGTAATCGTGCTGTATTTTCCACTGGTCTCATTGCCTGCAACCCTCCCCTTTGTGATTCCAAATTTTGTTATGCCAACGCTTGAATCGGGTTTTTATTTATTATTAGTAGGTCTATTTACGCAAATTGGTCAAATTTGCCTTACTCAAGCCATGCAAACCGAAAGCGCAGGCAAAGCTATGAGTTATTCATATTTACAAGTGGTTTTTGCAGGTATCTGGGGGGTAATCTTTTTAGCTGAAATCCCAGCTGTGGCCACCTTTATAGGCGCAGCATTTATAATGACTGGTGCCTGGATCAATATGGTTGCCAAAAATAAATAACTTACAATTCAAATGTCATGCAGGCTTTGGGCAAAGTCTTGGCTTTTATTCATTTTTAATAAGTTTTTTCAACAACCCCCAATCATTGGCTTGATCGGCATAATTACGTTTGAAATTTGGGTTGTCATACAGCAGATGAGCTTCATTTGGGGTCGCATTTTTTTTTGGCTTGGATGCTGCGCTAATACCAAATACTGTTTGATGCAGATCACTCTGAGTCGAGGTATGCACAAATGCAGCTAGGGATTTATTAAGAATTGGCCTGGGCTTATCGAGATGATCTTTTTGTGCATTCAACACTTGAATCGTTGGCTGGGGTTGGCACTGAGTCGAGCTTTCACAGCCTGAGCTTGATGAATCGTCAGCAGCTTCTGACATACCATCTAAATCAGTGGAGCCGCCAAGAGTTGGAAAATCAGGTGTTTTAACTTTTAACCGCACCACTCGTGGTTGATTATCAGTTTCACAGTTTTCAAAAGATATACCCTCTGGTGGGAAATCCTTTAGGTCTGGTGCATGGATAGTGACCCTTGTACCAGGTGGGATAATTAGAGTGATCTTAGAGATTTGTAGTAAGGTTTCGCGATCAATTGCTGCAGCTCCCATATTTGCAGAATAAACAGCTTTTTGACTCGCTGGAGAACCTGCAAATGCATCTGTATGAAAATCATCGGCAATTTTTTGAAAAGCGCTTCTGCCCACCGGTACTAACATTTGCGTCATTGGGTATACCTTTTGCGGTTAACGATATAGTCGTTAATTAAGATCTGTTAATATATATAAAAACTCAAATGTGTCTGGCTTATATCTCATCAGACTTAAACCTATTACCTTGTCAGAAAAGGAATCTGTCTCAAAAATTGATGAACTCTATTGTATTTCACACTTTTTCGACACATTACTTTTCTGAGGACCTAGTACCTTGTCAGACAAGGAATCTGTCTCAAAAATTGATGAACTCTATTGTATTTCACACTTTTTCGACACATTACTTTTCTGAGGATCTAGTACCTTGTCAGACAAGGAATCTGTCTCAAAAATTGATGAACTCTATTGTATTTCACACTTTTTCGACACATTACTTTTCTGAGGATCTATAATTCACAAAATATCAGTTTAATATGACTTATTTATGTCAATTAACGCTAATCTAATAATGTTATATGACATAAGATATTCTTCAATTAACGGCGCGATTGCCGTAAACTTACACAAATACAAGGCTAAGTCACTTATGAGTCAATCACAATCGCACCTTTTAAAACGTAAGATTTTTTTACCCTTCTTTTTAACCCAATTTTTTGGGGCTATGAATGATAATTTATTTAAAACCGTAATTTTAATAACCCTTGCATTAGTCGCCGCAGAACAAGCTGGTCTTTGGAGTAACGCGGCTCACTTAGCCTTTGTACTGCCATTTTTTATGTTTTCTGCTTGGTCTGGACATTACGCCGACCAAGTGGAAAAATCTCAATGGATTCAAAAAATCAAGCTATTAGAAATACTTATTATGAGTTTTGGCGTCGTCTGTTTATGGCTAGACTCTCTCACAGGCTTAATTATAATGTTGTTTCTTATGGGCACTCAATCCACATTGTTTGGCCCAGTCAAATTTGCCTTAATCCCACAACATATTGATAAAAAAGAGATTACCAGTGCCAATGCCTGGGTTGAATTAGGCACATTTTTAGCAATTCTTATTGGAAATTTACTTGCTGGTATTTTGTTTGAGTTGTCTAACCCACAATTATTAATTAGCATCTGCTTAATTGTATTAGCTGGGGTAGGCTATATCTCCTCTCGATATATCCCACAAGCCCCGCCTTATGATCATGACCAAAACACTCATAACGATACAAGTCAACAGCCATCTAAACGCTTATCAACTCTTGGCCTGTTACGTCTAGCTAAAGGACATAAAAGCTTATTTTTAAGTATGCTTGGCGTCTCTTGGTTTTGGTTTTTAGGCAGCGCTTATCTGACTCAATTGCCGGTCTTTACCAGTCAATATTTATCATCAACAGAAAGTGTTATTTCATTATTTTTAGTGGCATTTTCTATCGGTGTGGGCATTGGCTCTTTGCTGGCCAGTAAATTATCTGCTGGCACTATTGAAATTGGTCTAGTGCCTTTAGGTGCATTAGGCTTAAGTATTTTTGGTGGTTTATTAGCCGCAGTGCCAAGCCTTGCGGATGCAGGCGAGACTTATTCGTTTATTCAAGCGTTAAGCTCTGCCACTCATTTAAAAGTATTTACTATTTTGATTGGCCTTGGGGCGTCTGGCGGGCTGTATATTGTGCCATTGTATGGGCTTATTCAAACGCGCAGCCCAGCCCATCAATGTGCACAAATGATTGCAGCAAATAATATTTTAAACGCTCTACTTATGGTGGCAGCCGCGCTGGTCGGTATTCTCACACTTGGGGTGTTACACATTCCGCTGAATCAATTTTTCTGGTTATTAGTTCTATTAAATTGCCTTGTGGCTATTTACATTTTTACCTTAGTGCCAGAGTTTTTAGCCAGGTTTATGGTATTTTGCTTAGTAAGATGCATGTATCGGGTACAAAGCCAGGGTTTACGTGAACATATACCTGATGAAGGCCCAGTTATTTTAGTCTCTAATCATGTGAGTTTTGTGGATGCATTATTAATTGGTGGCATGGTCAGTCGCCCAACCCGTTTTATTATGTACCAACCAATTTATAAAATGCCAATTTTACATTTTATTTTTAAAAGCTTAGGTACTATTCCAATAGAGTCGAAAAGTAAAAATCCTGCAGTCTATGCAGCTGCATTCGACGCTATTGAAGAGAAATTAAATGACAATGAAGTGATTGTGATTTTTCCGGAAGGCAAACTCACAAAGGACGGCACCATTGATGAATTTAAGCCAGGGCTTTTGAAGGTACTTGAAAAAAATCCTGTGCCAGTGGTGCCAATTGCTATTCAAGGACTCTGGGGGAGCTTTTTTAGTCATAAAAATGGCCCTGCTATGGCTAAAAAACCCCGTAGAATATTTGCAAAAGTGGGCCTAGTTGCCGATAAGCCTTGGCAGCCACAAACAGATGCTCAAGACCAACCACTTATAGATCTACCAGCTTTACGCCAAAAAATTATTGAATTAAGCGAAATAAAAATTGAGTCTCAAATCAACGCATATAAGTCCTCAGACAAGTAATATGTCGAAAAAGTGTGAAACCCAATGGAGTTCATCAGCTTTTGAGACAGATTACTCGCCTGAAAATGTAGAACTCCATTAAAAAGCGCTAATAAAGGATATCCAATATGATAAGACACTTTCCCGAACAATTTGTATTTGGCGTCTCCACTGCAAGTTATCAAATTGAAGGCGCAGCGCAAAAAGATGGCCGTGCGCCTAGTATTTGGGATACTTTCAGTAAGACACCTGGCAAAGTTGTCAATGGTGATACTGGTGACGAAGCCTGCGACCACTATCATAGATTTAGTAAAGATTTTGAATTTTTAAACCAGCTCAACGCTGATGCCTACCGGTTCTCAACCGCTTGGCCGCGTATTTTACCGCAAGGTACAGGCCAAGTGAATGCTAAAGGCTTGGCTTTTTATGATCGTTTAGTGGATGATCTACTGCAAAAAAAAATTCAACCATGGATTTGCCTCTACCACTGGGATTTACCACAAGCCTTACAAGATAAGGGTGGCTGGTGCAATCGAGACATTCAATATTGGTTTACTGAATACGCCTTGATCGTTGCTGAACACCTTGGCGACCGAGTAAAACACTTCGCTATGCTCAATGAAGCCTGCGTCACAGCTTGGGTTGGTCACGGGGAAGGTGTGCATGCACCGGGACTTCAAGATCAACACTCTATGTTAGCAGCCAGCCATCATCAAAATTTAGCGCAAGGTCGAGCTATTAGTGAATTAAGACTTGCATTTCCAAGTTTACATTTAGGTACGGTATTAAATATTACCCCAGGTAAAGCCTTTGTTAATGATGAAGCTCACAAAACAGCTGCTCAGTGGTATAACGCTTGCTGGAACAATAATTTCGTTCAACCTGCCCTATTAGGTCGCTACCCTCAAGCTACACAAGCGGCTATGGCTAAAATCATACAATCTGGCGATTTAGATATTATTTTTCAGCCTTTAGATTTTGTTGGTTTGAATCATTATTCTTGCTCACGAATTGCACCAGATAGTACCAGCGCCACGAGCACACAATATAAGGAACCTATTGACGTCCCCTTAACTGATATGGGCTGGGGTATTGAACCGCAAGTTTTTTATAATATATTAATGGACTTAAAAAATAATTATGGCAATCCACCAGTATACATTACTGAAAACGGCGGCGCCTTTACTGATGAAGTTATGAGTCACGGGCAAGTCCAAGATACAGATCGAATTGGTCTATTTCATAGTTATCTCAATGCAATGCTTGATGCCATTGACCAAGGTGCCAATGTTAAAGGCTATTTACTTTGGTCATTATTAGATAACTACGAATGGGCCTGTGGCTATGACAAACGCTTTGGTATTATTCATGTAGATTACAACACTCAAAAACGTACGCCAAAAGCATCATTTGATTTCATGTCGCAAATAATGCGCCACCGAGTGTTAGACAGTCAAACTAAAACCATAGTACCTGCCAAACCACTCACCACTTTAATCCAAATGGCGCAAAATTATTATGCTCAAGGCTGGACACCTGCTACAAGTAGTAACTTTTCCATCCTGGAAGATGGCCCAAACCCGAAAGTTTGGATTACCAGTTCTGGCTTAAATAAGGGTCGGTTAACGCTTGCAGACTTTTTAGCGCTCGACCACCATATTCCTTTGGCTCAACAAATTGCTACCTTACCGCAAAAACCCTCAGCAGAAACCGAATTGCATTTGATGATTTACTCGCATTTCCCAGAATCTAGCGTGGTACTCCACACTCACTCACCCTATGCCAGCGCCTTATCAATGACTAACGCCAATTCAACCCATGATAAGGCCGACCAAGAAATAGTGTTTTCTGGTTACGAAATATTAAAAGCCTTTCCAGGTATTCAATCTCATGAAGCCTTTGTTAGTCTACTCATTTATGAAAACTCCCAAGATATGAGTGTGCTGGTGAATCAAATTAATCAGGACATAACACATTTTAATCTGCCAGCATTTTTAATTCGGGGTCATGGTCTATATACTTGGGGCAATAACTTGGCTGATGCTGAACGACACCTCGAAGCTTTGGAGTTTTTGCTCCATTGCGAATGGCTTAAAAGGAGTATGAAATGAGTTTACTTTCAATTTATGAACCCATTCAGGACATAACACATACCAATGATCAAGCTTATGCTCTGAATAAGGATTTAGAACATAATTATACCCTGGTCAATACTTTTGATCATGGTCAAGACATTGCTCATGCCCTTGAACAAGTTGGCGTTACCTTTGAGCGCTGGCAGGCACAAGCAACTGTTAGTGCAAATGATTCTACAGCAGCTGTATTACATGCTTACGCTGACCAGGTGCAGCAACTTAAAACAATTGGTGGCTATAGCACAGCAGATGTGATGAGCCTTGATTCAAAGCATCCGGATAAAGACAAGCTTCGTGAAAAATTTCTGAGTGAACATACTCATACTGAAGATGAAGTGCGGTTTTTTGTTGCTGGTTCAGGATTATTTTGTTTACATATTCAAAACAAAGTCTATGCGGTTTTGTGTGAACAACAGGATTTAATCTCCGTACCTGCAGGCGTAACTCATTGGTTTGATATGGGCAGCCAACCCTCATTTACTTGCATTAGGCTGTTTATCGACCCAGCCGGTTGGGTAGCACACTATACCGGCAGCACAGTGGCACAAAGCATACCTAATATGGATAGCTCTAAGCCATAAGACTACTATAGAGCACCCTGACACAATTTATAAAGCGCCAGCTCAGTGAGTTATAAAGCGCCAGCTCAGTGACAAAAGTGAGAACTAACGAATGAACACCCCTCAAGTACAAGCAATCCTAACCGATATTGAAGGCACAACCAGTTCAATTGCATTTGTAAGAGATGTATTATTTCTATACGCCTACAATAATATGGCTCGATTTGTTCAAGCTCATGAGCACAATCCTGATATTGCACCTTTATTGGCCCAAGCCAAAGCTTATGCTGGTGAGCCAGAGATGGACACGAATCAACTCATTCAACAATTAAGGTACTGGATTGATTCAGATGCAAAAATTACACCGTTAAAAAGTTTACAAGGCTGTATCTGGGCTGATGGTTATAAACAAGGTGACTATCAAGCGCATATGTATGCAGATGCAGTTGATAAATTACAACAATGGTATGCAGCTGATATACCATTATGGGTTTATTCATCTGGATCAGTTAAAGCACAACATATGTTTTTTAAGTACTCATCAGCGGGTGATATCTTGCATTTATTTCAAGGTTTTTTTGATACGCAAATTGGTAAGAAGCAAGACTCTGCATCATATTTAGCTATTAGCCAAGCTATTGGCTTAGCAACTGAAAATATATTGTTTTTATCGGATATTGAAGCTGAACTCGATGCAGCTGCCGCGGTAGGCATGCAAACTTACTGGCTGGTTCGCAAGCAAGACTCCACTGCTCAAATCACACAGCCTACAAGCGATCAATCATCGTCAAATAGCCGCTTGTGTCACCCGCAAGCAAAAGATTTTTATGCAATTGATATCAATTTGACTTAAGGTCATACCTTAAGCCTATAGATCTTCAGACAAGGTATAGAAACATAAAAGGCCCAATAGAGGGCCTTTTAATATGCGATACAATATTTTAAATAATATCGAGATCAGAGTTCATGTTGTCTGGAATCCAATAAGCTTCTTTTTTCTCTTTTAAGAAGCGCCATTGCTGCCATTTATTATTAATGTTGCAACGACTCATACGTAATTTCTTACTCCAGCCTATAGCAAGGCAATATTTAGGATTATGATAATTACGGATTAAGTACCAATCTGATTTGCCCGAAGGTGCAATCTTCCAGCGAGTCCAAAAGTTTTCTTTAGTGTTATAGTCTTTTTGCAAATACACACTTCTAAAACCAAAATAGTTTTTATGGTAGCCTATTAATGCTTGCGTATCAGCATGGCCAATTCGAATAAAATCACCAAAGTTTGCAATTTGAAATCGAGATGTTTGTGGTACTTCACTTGGTGGATGCTCTTTTAACTTAACATCTACATCGGCTCGCTTAGTGACAAACCCTGTTAAAAAGCCTTGTTTCATACTGTTATTTTCAAGGAATATTTCCGCCGAACGCTCTTGCTCACCCGGTGGCTTGGTTGGCTCAAGATAACGCTCGGTTGAGTTTTCAATATAACCACGTTCATCTTGCAGCTTTTCACCAACCGGTACGCCTTCAAGTATAACTTTTGGTGCAAGTTCGTCATGCTGCTCGCCTTCTTCGGCCTCAAGAGCATCAAGATCGTTGTCTATAACGTCGTCTTGCATTTCGAATGTTTCAGCGTTGGAGTCAACTGTATTGCCTTCCACATTTAACTTTTGGCTCGCTTGTGGTTTGGTATCACGCATTTGACTTTCAGATGCTTGGCTGTCGGTTGATTGGCCCTCGGCACTTGGGTCTATATCAAAGTAAACCTCAGCATGTGATAAATTACTTAATCCAAATGTGAGTAAGGCAATTGATCCAAAAGTACAAAGGCTCTTGGTTTTATTCATGTTGTTTTCTCCGGAACTTCGGCTAATTCGAGACTATACCTCTGCAGAAAAATCATTCAACTCATAAGTGAATATATTAAGAATATTCCATTTAAAGTTCATATGCTGTTTCTGAAGATCTATAGCTTAGGTGTTAGAACATATGTGTGCCCTTTCTTAACGGACAGCACATGAACTCTATCAAACTCCCAAGCTTTCACTGGTTACTATCATACACTAAAGCAGATAATATTCAGTGAGGTAATTTTTCTTTATATCTATTGTTATATACTGTAACAATTAGCTCAAGCTGAATAGAATATAGTGAAATAAAGCCTATCCAGAGGTGTATTACTTATCTAGTCATAAGTTAAAAAGTTATATAGCAGGAAGCCGACTCAAAATTTTAGGTCAGTCAATAACTCAAAAAGGTCTATCAATTAGCAATACTTGCGTCGGTTACAAGCTCAGCTTGAGATTTAAGCTTAGGTTGAGCATCACTCAATAAAGTTTCTTTATGCCCCATGATCATTGGTGCATCCATTGCTAACCAGGAATAGTATCCATCTCTAAAATAATACACACTTGAGTAGCCCCATTCAGCTGCAAAATAACTCGCCATAGCTCCGGCGTTATGTAACGGGCTATCACAATAAAACACAATAGGAGTTGCGCGATCAATAGCATCATTAGAATAAAGTGCTATAAATTCTTCGGCTGTGAAGTCAAGATGTAAGGCACCTTGAATATGGCCACTTTCCCAGTCACGTTTATCTCGTACATCTATAAATACAGCGCCTTGCTGATATAAATCAAACGCTTGGTTAACATCGATGGTAGTTGTGCCTTGAATAACCTTTGGTGCTTCAGCAAAAACACTGGAAAAAGACACTGAGAATAGACCAGCCAAGAGAAAAGTACAGGTTTTTGCAAGGGAAGCGCGAGTCATAAACTACTCCAAAATAATTAGCAATAAGTGGAGCCTCTACACCTAGTCAGAACTTGAGACAATGATAAATCGAATCGAGTCTTTTATTATTGATCTCAGTAGTTCGAGTTATCTTTAATAACATTTAATTCTATAAGGATGCCCCTTTATAAATATTAGACTGAATTAAGTGTGAAAGAAAAGGGCTTTTACAAAAAATAATATTTAAGTAACTTATAAAAGAATATAAATTACAAGACTTTACAACAAAAAAGCCAATGGTAAAAAATTAAATTAGCCAAATTTGTATCATTTATACTGCTGAATTAATTTGTCTAAATTCAATAAAGTGAGTAAGTTATTGTTTTGATTAATGACACCAGTAAATAATTGATTTGGAGTTGTACCATCTACTTGTAAACTAGAGACAATATAAGCTGAGTTGTATGCAACGACCTCTGCGACCGATTCCACTAAAATACCAACTTGCTGGCTATTTTGGTCAACAATTATAATGCGACTGGTGTGGGTTGATTGAGTAGTTTTTAAGCCAAGCTTTGGCCGAATATCTAATACACTGATAATTTCGCCTTGTAAGGTTAAAACCCCTAAAATATCAATAGGTGAACCAGGTACCGGGGTTAAATCAGTGAGCATGATAATTTCGAATACTTTTGATACTGGCACACCATAGGTTTTGGTGTCCAGTTTAAAAGTAACCCACTGTAACATCTCACCTTTATTGACTTCTTTATTAAGAACTTGCATTGTATGTCCTTCAAATATGAGCGCTATAACTGTTTGTTTTGGCAATTGTGGCAATTGCAACGGTTAGAATAGTATAAGCCCTCAGAAAAGTAATCTGTCGAGAAAGTGTGAAATACAACAGAGTTCATCGGCTTTTGAGACAGATTACTTGCATGAAAATAAAGTGTAACAACGACTTATGACGATGCTGAGTAAATACATCATGTGGCAACAAACCTAATATGATATTATTGCCACTTTAGGGCCATTTTGGGTTAAACCTTGTATGAAACCAATACCAAGCGACCAAGTTCATGCAATGCAAAACTCTTGCAGCAATGCAAATTATCCGGGATCTGCCTCACAAGAATCAAATACTGACATTACGCTGCAACCTTTAATGCTTAAGTCTGCTAATGAAGCAATGGGGTCTGCCACTGCTGCTGATCGAATCAAGCACATAAAGCAATACACTGATGCAGCCCAGGCTCTTACTTCACGTCTTGCTGGCATACAAACCCAATTTCTGCTTCAATCAAAAATAGACAGCGCAAACAAACCTCATATAATTGAAATGGATAGTCAATTATTAAATCTATCAGAAAACCATTGTTATACCGAGTCTTTTTGGCACAATATTTTTAACCAGCCTTATGATACTCAAAAATTTGGACATGATTTTAAACGTGCTTGTCAGAATTTATTGACCACCTTACGGCTGGATCTCGCACAAGAGCTTAACTCGGACACTATGAGCGCCATGCACGAGCAAGGTAATTTAAGTCAATACTTACAAGCCCAAGCCTCTTTGGCTGAAAGCAATAAAACACCACTCAAACAATTAATTTTAGCCTTTACGGCGCAAGTTCGCTTTGTATACGTATTAGCTCAATATAATAAAGCTGCAATAGATGCAGATAACCAAGAATTTAAACCATATGATTTAAACACTGCATTTAATATTTTCCCCTCCTCTTCCCCAGAAGTTTTACAGTGTATCCCAGGGACCATAACCAGAGTTCAAGAAGCACTCGAATACCTCAATACACTTTATGGCCAACAAGAGGATCTAGTCAATGATCTAAAAAGCACTTTGACCCATAGCTTTGATGAACTGGTTAATACATCCATACAAAAACACAATATTATTCAAAATACTGACCCTCGAATTCAAATACATATTAAGCCCGCACTGCATTTTGTCTTGGGTATACCTGAACCTCTAGTTGCTAAGCAAGATCAATTTTATAAACTACCATTGAAAAATAACTCGATGCAGATCGCACAATCAATGATACGGGATCTTGAGCAACTCACCGGGTCGGCACCATTAAATGAAGCTGAACATAATTTTGTACCACTATTATCAAGTGATATACAACAAAGAATCTCGACATCGGTAGAAGAATTTTTTTCTATTCTGTTTGATAGAATAAATAACAGAGATAATCCATATATAAGCGATAGAGATTTCGAACATCTTGAAATTTTTAAATGTCTTAAAGCCTTGGACCCAGAGTTTTCTATAACTCGACATGAATTTTTAGCGATAAATGAGGACGCCTGCAGCAGTCAGTCAAACACACCAATAATGAAAGTTAATTTAGAGGCGCTCACGGAAGCAATGCTGGCTCGACTATCTGGTTTTTTTATAATTTCGCCGCCAAGTTCAAACGAACTTATGCCAACACAACCAGTTCATAGTGATTATTGGTCAAGTGAACAAGGAATTAAAGCTTGTTGTGAATCATTAGTTACAGGTTTTGATAGCAAAAACCTAACACAAGACTTAGAACACACTATAAATCACCTATTTATGGTCTGCCAACCTTTTAAAGACTCTAGCGCATCGCTTATTGCAGTCTTACTTATTGAACTGAGCCAAAGGCCGCAAGTAGCTGATTTAAACAACCACATTGCCGACCCTGCAGTTGACCACTTAGATCAACCGATTCAAAAGGGTCTTAATGCCCTCGGTAAACTCAAATTAGATCTACTAAAACACTCTGACACGCATTATACTATTAATCGCTTAGAGACTATTATAGAGCAAATTTCGAGAAGAACTATAGACCAGAAATGTAAAACAATTATTGATCACTATTTAAATCAGCATAATATTTTGAATGCAGCCGCACTTGAAGATGATAGTTTAGAGTTCTCGCATAGCGACTCAAATAAATTATTTACCGAATTAACTACCACTAATACACCGGCCTTTATTTGGCATAAATTAACACCCAGTTTAGCCGCCGTATCAAAAACTCTAGAGCAACAAACTATAAGAAAATTTTGTTTATTAAAAGATTCAAGCCAAATTTTTATACGCAACTCAGGGCTTTATTCTACATTTAATGCCTCTGAATTGAAGCGGCATCTTATATTCAAAACCGCCCAAAGAAATCAACCTGAGCTTATTAAACACCTTTTAAAGAATCACAACTTAACTTGTGCAGATGTCGCTGTATCTTTAGCCAGCATAAACCAACTGAAGGTTCATTCCACCCTTGATATACTTATTAAAAATAACGATTACATCACTTTAAATTCTATTTTTGAATTCTTTAAAAACGACCCAAATGAGTCCAAAGACTTACATGAATATTTACGTAATTTAAACCATAATTCACCAATTAAATTGGCGAGCAGTTGCAACCATTTGCAATGCCTTAAACTCATTATGAAAACTCTACAAGACAATCATCAAACACTCGAGCCTTTAAACTTATTGACCCGGCAAAGAAATGGTATATTTGTTTTTCAAGCTATTGTTACTCAAGTCTTATCACAAAAAAAGAGCCCAAGTCAGTTTGGCGTATCAGATAAAAGCTTTGAAATTATTCAATGGGTTTTAAGTCATGATATAGATGTTTATGATACCTTGGATTTAAACCCTACTCTAAAAGATGTTAACCCCGCAAACACACCATTGTACTTAGCTGTTAAAAATAATCACTTTGAGTATGTTGATTTACTTGCCCACACTCCACAAGATAGATTAAAAGGTGCTTTAGCAATTGGGTCATCTGCTCAGCAATTAAAGCCATTACAAATTGCCGCACATTATGGTCATAAGGAAATGACTCAGAGTCTGTTTAATTTATATCATCGACTGAATATGAATATACCTAAAGAATTAATAAGCGCCGAATTGCATAGGCAGCCGCATATTCTTGCCACGCGTCAAGGTCATTGGCAAATTTTAGATATTTATAAGTCAGCCCTAAGTCTTAGTAAGTTACAACATATAACTCATCCAAAGAATATTACTTATACAAAAGAAGTTGTAGCCAGCTTGCACGCTTATCTTAATGGCCAGCAATTCAATGGACAGCACAAGCAACCAAACTCTAATGATCTCTTAAAAACTATACAATGGTATGAATCGCTTGGCTTTAATTGTAATGATCTCAATCGTGCCGACCCGACAACAGGTCGGCGATTATTGAACGAAATAACTCGTTTGGCATTTGAATCAGTGAGTTTACATTTACTAAACTCAGAAACTCAACTTGATTTAACAACTGAAGATAATAGTGGTGACACTTTATTGCATATTGCAATGCAACAAGGGAGTGAGCGTATTGTGCAAAAAATACTTCACCTTTATCCACTTGAAACTGTGGAGGATGCTTTGTTAACACCAAATAATAACGCAATGACCCCGCTAGTTTTGGCAGTGCGCCCTGACAATAGCAAGATATTAAATGCTGTATTACTCAATCAACAACTAATAACGAGCAAGCAAATTTCTAGGCACTTAATACAGATTGTGCAATCACAAGTTTTGCAGTTATTAGCCGATGTGAGTAACCACTCAAGCCCAGGATTGTATTCAAATATACAGTATATGGCGGCATGGATTGATTTAAATTGTACTAATAACTCAACTTCAAGCAATCACTTAACTGATAATAGATTAGATAAAGCACATCAGCTTAGTATTAGCTCGCTTATATCTGAAGATAACTTCAACACTCATGCACCTTTATTTTTGCAAACAATTGTCTACAACCAAGATCTCGAGTTATTAAATACGTTATTTAAATACGACTTTTTTCGGTTGCAAGTGAGTCAGAATAGCCTACAAGACCAACTTAAAAACATTCTATTAACCCAAGGTTTGAATTTGCCGGATGCCAAGCCGCAACAACTCATGCACACATTACTGCAACAAGAATTTAAGCCCACTTTTTGGCAAGGGCTTAACCAAGAGGCTCATAAGTCACTATCGACTTTTGTTGAACAGACTATTCGATCAAATGATATTCAGTTATTGGATTCTCTACATTCACACAACATAGTAAATACAATCAAGACAGAAGATTTTATTATTAATGCCGCAATGCATTATCGCTCTAAAGGCAGCCAAACATTGCCTTGGTTAATTAAAAATAAATACTTAACACTGCAAGAGATTAATCAGTATTTTACAGCTGGCCAAGGGTTAGCTCAACTGCTAAAAGCTGCTAAAGTAAATTCCTTTACTTTTATGCAAGACCTACTTGATATTGGCGTGGCCAGTAAACATTTATTAGGCTTTAATAGCAGCAGAAATAATATTGCTCACTCGGCAGTGGATGCCGGCTCAATTGATTTTATCCAATCCCTACTGGCCCAGTCTTATTTTAAGACCCAAGCAATTACTCAATTATTGACAACTCAAAATAATCACATGGTGTCACCTATTGCTTTAGCGGTACACAATAAGAATCATAAAATTTTAGACATTTTAAGCCCAGCGCTTATTGCTGCAGAGCTTAAAATAAACGGCAATATGATTTTAAACGTTGCCGCTAAAAATCGAGATATACAGACATTTAAAAACTTAGTTACCGTACATCAAGTAACGCCTGCACAGCTTCTAGCAAAGCCATTAATGAAATCGTCTATGATTAAAGCCGCCTTAAAACCTATTGCTGATGATTTATTTAATCCAAATCAAAATGGAGATTTTGCAATAGAATTGTTTGAGCTATTAATGAACCATGGAGTGAGCTTTCAACAACTCATGCAACATAAAGTTAATGTTAAAAGAGATACCATTGCAAGCCTTGCAAATAAATATAATGCTATTGGAATCATTTATTGGATGCAAAACCAAACACATCTATAAACTAATAGCTCAGAAAACTCAAAAAGGTTTAACAATTGTCTAGTAGCGGTATGCCAAGACGCTCAGCGACAAGTAAATATGACTCTACAACCTCGCCTAATCCTTGACGAAAGCGATCTTTATCGAGTTTATTCAGTGTTTGGGCATCCCAAATTCGGCATCCATCTGGAGAAAACTCATCTCCAAGCATTAATTCGCCTTCGAAAACGCCGAATTCGAGTTTAAAATCCACTAATATCAAGCCAGCTTTGGCAAATAATTGCGTTAAAACTTCATTGGTTTTATAACTGAGGGTTTTGATTTGCTCGACTTGTGCTGGTGTGGCATAACCAAAGGTCTCGATCAAGCTTTCTGTGAGCAATGGATCATCAAGCGCATCGTCTTTCAGGAAAAACTCTTGGGTTGGTGGCGTGAGAATTTGGCCTTCGGTTAAACCGTAGCGCTTAACTAAGCCACCAGCGGCCCGGTTACGTATCACCGACTCTAAAGGTAACATTTTAAGTGATTTAACAATTGACTCGTTACGATTCATTAAAGCATGAAAATGCGAGGCTATGCCAGCGGCTTTGAGTTGCTCCATAATATAGGCATTAAACTGATTATTTACAGCGCCTTTATCAGATAACTGTGAAATTTTGACGCCATTGAATGCACTGGCGTCATCTCGAAATTCCATAATGACGTAATTTGGATCATCTGTGGCATAAATTGTTTTTGCTTTGCCGCGATACAATTCTTGGGTTTTTTGCGGTAAAGCCTCATTAAATTGGGTCATAACATACTTCTCTTAGATATTTTTAATAGTAGGATTCAAAGCTTACATTTATTATTTTTTACTTGTGGCTTTTGGTGGTACCACTTTAAGTTTATCCAGCACATAGTTGGCCAATGCTTTATCAGCTGGTATATCTTGATCTTGCTCAACGGTAATACTCATTGATTGCTCTGTAGGTAGTGTCACAATACGAAGTGATTTAACTTTTTGCTCTTTAAGCCATTTATCATTGGTGGTGTCAACAAAAATAACACCTTTAGAGCGATCGCGATCGTTAATCTTCCAACCGACTGTTTGTACCTTAGTGATAAGGTAATCCCAAGTTCTTGCAAATCGAGCATTTATAGCTAGGTAGGGATAATCGTTGCCGTCTTTTTCAATATTAGTTGCAAGTGTATTAGTTTGTGCGGTTTGGTCTGCTAATTGATCTTGAGCAAATGCAACCCAATCCATAGTTTCTTGATTCAATAATGAGTCGGAGGAGATATCGGTTAACCACTTATTAGGCTTGGCGTTATCAGATTTACGGGTCCGATGAGCAATTTTTACTGCCCATTCGAATACACCTTCGCCGCTTTGAGCATTTGTTACTGGTGAAAATATATATTGATACTGATGCTGAAATCTTCTTTGGCCTTTTAAGCGGCCCCAGAAACTTGGCTTAGGGTATTCTAACTGCTCTGCCTCGGCCCAGTGAGTTATTAATTTAAAGCTTGAATGACCACTTTTTGTAGGTGCTGGCTTGTTGTTGACAGATACTTGTTTGTTAGCCCAATACTCTTGAGTATAATTTTTTAGATTTTGGATTGGATATAACCCGGAAAACTGGACGACATCTTGTTGCTCACGACGAATTAAGCGAATTGCCCCCTGCTCCAATGGAATAAGTAGACTTGCAACTCTTGGGACGCCAGTAATAAGATCCTTTGATTGTATTGCATCTCCGGTGTCTACAGCCAAATTATTGTCATCAAAATATACTGGATAAAGTGATTGACTGGCGATAGGTACTCCCCCAGGCCTTTTTATAGGAGCTTTAAGAGACTCAGCTGTTTGATAGTCGTCTTCCCGACTACGAAAACGTGAGTCATCATCTTGCCAAGCTGCACAGGCTGTCAATTGGCTGAGACATAGAATCATCAATGATAATTTTCCGAAATTCACTCAGCACATCCTTTCTAAGAAATAATTTTATGGTCGGGTTAGATAATATTGGAATTGGTTTACATCACAGATGCTTATTCGGCTACGGCCTGGTTGCCATTGTTGACGAGTGGCAGTAACTGTTTCAGCACCAGTTCTGCAGCTGCACTTGGCGGCACTAAGGGGAGACGTAATTGCGAGCATTGAATTTTGCCCATTGCATTCAGTATCCATTTGGTTGGTGACGGGCTAGATTCTATAAATAGATCTCTATGTAAAGGTCTTATTTGTGCATCTATACGAGAAGCTTGCTGCCAATGGTTGCCTGCTGCTAATTGGCATATTTGGGCCACTTGAGCCGGCATAACATTAGCAGTTACGGAGATACAGCCATCGCCCCCTACTTTGAGGTAAGCCAAGGCAGACATATCGTCACCTGAATAGAGAGTAAATGGCTGGTCACCAAGCTCGCCGCGCAAGTGAAATGCTCGATTTAAATCGCCAGTGGCGTCTTTCAAACCAACAATATTATCATGCTGTGCTAAGCGTAATACAGTATCGTTATGTAAATCGGCTACTGTTCGCCCAGGTACGTTATACAGTATTTGCGGGATAGTCACGGCATCAGCTTGAGTCATAAAATGCCGGTATAAACCCTCTTGTGTGGGTTTATTATAGTAAGGCACAACAGTAAGGTAGGCGTTTGCGCCAACTGACTGGGCCTCTTGAGCAAGGGCCAAAGCTTCTTGTGTTGAGTTACTGCCAGTTCCAGCAGCAACTGGCAAGCGGCCTTTTGCTAATTCAACTGCTTTACCAATAAGCTGCATATGCTCAGCTGTACTCAATGTGGCACATTCGCCAGTGGTGCCGGCAATAACCAGCCCATCTGTGCCTGCAACAACATGCCATTCAATAAGTTGCTCCAGACTTTGCCAATCTATACTGCCATCATTTTTCATGGGAGTAACTAATGCAACCCAACTTCCGCCTTGCATGCTATTTCCTTTGTCGATATTTTAGTTTTACCAAGGAGACAAGTTTAAATCAATTTTTTATAATAATTCAAGAAACTCAGTGGCTTTTTTAGCCTCATTTGAATCTGGGTAGTCTGCTAACAAAGTTTGCATCGCTTTTTTGGCTTTAACGTTTTCTTTTTTAGCGTCAAATATAGTCCCAACTTTATACAGCGCAGCTGGGGCTTTGGTATGATCTGGAAAATTGGAGTAAACCAATTTGAAATGTTTTAAAGCACTATCCAGAATCGGTTGAGGCATTGCTAAGTACACCTCAGCTAACCAATAGTGTGCGGGAGCTGCGTAAAAACCTTCAGGATTAGTATTGAGAATATCCAGTAATTCTTGTTCTGCATTTTTGTATTCTCTTTGACGTATGAAGGCAAGCGCATTGTTATAGTGCTCTTCATCTTCAGCATTAGGCGCGAGAATTTTACCACTGGAATTTCTTAGCGTTGTGGCTTTACTGCTCAATCCCTTATCGTTCAAGGATTGGTTGGCTTCTACGCTCTTATCACCACCTTTGCCCATTAAGCTTTTAGCGCCTAATGCTTCAACTCGCTGGTCAAGATCCACATAATGCTGTTTTTGCTGAACTTGCAATTGTTGTATTTGATAAGCTTGTTCTTCAACCAGGCCACGTAATTCGCCCACTTCTACTTGTAAGCTTTGGAGCTGATTAAAAATTTCCCAAATAGGATCTTGTTCGTTAGGATTTGATTGGGACTCTTGTGCGTAGCCTTGATCGTATCCACCGTATTCAGCTTGATTCGAAGTTTGAGCTGGACTGGTTTGATAGGTAGTGTTTTGCGGTAAAGTTTGCTCAGGAGTTTTATAGACATTGACGTCACGACGCTCAAGGGGTGTAACTGCTAACGCCAAAGAACTAAAGGCAACTAAGCCTGTGGCTACAAAACTAAAGTTAGACAAAGCTTTAAATCTGCTAATAATTTTTTTATTCTGTAAATTTTGACCTACAGTAATATAGGTTTTAGTCATAGGTTACCTACTTTTAAACTGCGATGGGGTTTAATACAATAATGAAATAAAACAATTGAATAATTAGGTAGCGCAAACTACCTGTACATTTTCAAAAAATAATCTGTCTAAAAGCTGATGAACTCTATTGTATTTCACACTTTTTCAACAGATTACTTGTTTGAGTGCCTATAAATATTCAATTGCAGATTAACTTACTTACTCACATAATTATGTGAGTTTCAAGTAGTATATCTTATGGTTGACCGGCTATGTAAACAATCTCTACACGACGATTGGCAGACCATGATTTTTCATCATGACCGAAAGCAACTGGTTTCTCTTCACCGTAGCTTACAACTTCCATTTGATTGGCAGCAACCCCATTTAAGCGAAGATATTTTTGCACTGCATTGCCGCGTCTTTCACCTAAAGCAACGTTGTATTCACGTGTACCACGCTCATCACCATGGCCCTCGATACGAACTTCTGCTTCTGGGTTAGAGTTTAAATATTGAGCGTGAGCTCTTAAAGCATCTAAGGCATCGGATCTAACAGATGATTGATCAAAATCGAAATAAAATACAGTTGTGGATAACATATCTGATGTTGCTACTTCATCCCCTTCACCATATTCCATACCGTATTCATCTTCCTCCATGTTGTCATCGCTCATGCTATCGATTTCAGCACGATCACCAGCCCCATAAGCATCAGTGTCAGAGCTTTCATCTTCCATTGCAGCTACTGGAGTTTCGTTATCAAGCCCATCATTTTCTGGGGCAGACTGGCAACCTGCAAGACCGATAAAAACTGTAGTTAAAAGTAATGCACGTTTGATATCTTGATTCATTGTGTAGACTCCTTGCCTTAGACATTTGCAATTGTTTTTACTCTGTGACGTAAACAGTCTGTAAAATCTGCTTATAGACTTATCAGATTCTAGCTTATAATAGGATAAAGTCACAGAATATAAAAACTTTTTCAAAGATTTATATAAATTCCTTTTAAAATTTATTGTTGAACTGGTAAATTTTAATCGTCACGCAAGGTTTCAAACTAGCCTTTATGGTGAATGAAACCCTTCGGTATAAACTCGTCATGAGACCAGTTTTATACAATGCGCTAGGAACAACACACTATCTTAAAAATGGAGACCATGCAGGCTCACGTACTTCACCAGTTCTTGATGGTAATCGCACTTGAGTTCGGCCATCTAACGACACCATAGATAACATACCACGGTTGTTTTCTTCGGTGGCAAACATAATCATTTGACCATTTGGCGCCAATGTGGGTGACTCATCAAGTGCAGTTTTAGTCACTACTCTCATCTGACCATACTTTAAATCCTGAACCGCAATGTGAAAGGACCCACTCTCTCGATGGACCATGACCAGATGCTCGCCATCTGGAGTTATAGTGCCGCGAGCATTGTAATCACCTTCAAAGGTCAAACGCTTCACTTTGCGACTGGACATGTCCAGTTGATAAATTTGAGGTGAGCCACCGCGGCTAGAGGTAAAAATGATACTTTTACCATCTGGTGCCCAACGTGGCTCTGTATCAATTGCGTAGTGTTTCGTGAGACGAGTAAAACGGCCGCTTTGCAGCTCAAGTAGATAAATTTCAGGGTTACCATCTTTTGATAAAGTCATCGCTAAGTAGCGACCATCAGGCGACCAATCAGGCGCGCCATTAATACCAGAAAATTTGGTCACTTGGCGCTTTTCCCCAGTGATTACATTATGCACATAAATTGCTGGGCGTGAAGATTCGTAAGATACATAAGCAATATGCTGGCCATCCGGTGCCCATGACGGTGACATTATTGGCTCTTTAGAACGGAGTAAAGTCGTGGCGCCATAACCATCAGCATCGGCTTTTTGTAACTCATATACATTGCCTTGCTTACTACGATCCTGGGAAATATAAAGCACCTCGGTTGAGAAAAAACCTTTTTTATCCAATAGCTTTTCATAAATTAAATCGCTTATGGTATGCGCTAATGCACGCCAATTTTTACCACTAACAGCTCGTTGTGCAAGCTTAAGAGTTTTGCCAGTTTCAATGTTGACTAAATCAAAATTTACTGTGATTCGATCACCTTCCCCAGTTATATTGCCAACTAATACGTAATCCATACTGAGCACACGCCAGTCTCGTAAAACTACATCCTCTTTTGATGAAGGCCGACTAAGCATACGATCTCTTTTCAAAGGTTTAAATTCGCCTGAGCGGGCTAGATCTTCTTGAATAATGGCGGCAATATCCTGTTTAGCACGACCAACAGAATTGGCGAATTGAGGAATTGCAATTGGAATGGCTGAAGTTTGCGACGAAGTCACTTCGATAGTCAACAATTGGTTTGCTTGCACTTGTGCGCCTACCAATAGAATTAATAGCAAGGCTATTTGGCGCACAATCGGCTGCCAAAGTGGTTTTTGTCTCATGGCTGTCGCTCTCCATTACATTAAAAAATATATTCAAAGTTTTTCGATATTTAAACTGCTGGCTTTATACGCACATTGAACCGCGAAAAGTGGCGTCGAAAAGTGCCAACATTAGTAGGCACAGGCAGCGAACGTGCATCTCTAATAGCTTCCATAGCAGCCCGATCAAAAGGTGGTGAACCACTACTTTCGATAATCCGTGCATTACGCACTTCACCGTCAGGAAAAAGCTCAAGCTCAATTAAAACTTGCATATCCGCCTTTGATGTCGGCGGCAATAATAAAAATCGCTGTACTTTTTGTTGGATAAGCTGCATGTAATAGGCAACTTCTTGCTGTTCCTTTGACTGCTGTTTTGCCGCTGCAGAGGCGTTTTCTGCTTGTTGAGCCATTAGAGCAGATTCGTCCGCCATAAGTTCATCTAGGCTAGCAGACTCAAGGTCTGAAAGCTGAGGTTTTGGCTCTGGTTTTGGCTCTGGTTTTGGCTCTGGTTTTGGCTCTGGTTTCGGTTCTGGTTTCGGTTCTGGTTTCGGTTCTGGTTTCGGCTCTGGTTTCGGCTCTGGCTTTGGTTCTGGCTTTGGTTCTGGCTTTGGTTCTGGCTTTGGTTCTGGCTTTGGTTCTGGCTTTGGTTCTGGCTTTGGTTCTGGCTTTGGTTCTGGCTTGGGCTCTGGTTTCGGCTCTGGTTTCGGCTTTGGTTTCGGCTTTGGTTTCGGCTCTGGCTTTGGTGTAGCCTTTTCTGCCGGTTTAGATGCTTTTTGTAAAGCTGTTGCAAGGTCGGCTTTTGAAACTAATTGAGTTTTAACTGGCTGCAGCATAGGCGGCGGCGTATTGCTCTGGGTTATTTGCATAACACCCCAAACTATAGCAAGTAAAGCTGTATGCAATAAAAGACTAATAGCAAAGTATTTACCTAAAGATTGTTTACTATACCCCCGCTCTAACAAGTGATAACTCCCTGTATTACTTTTTTTCTGTTGGCGGCGCTGGATCAGTCACCAGCGAAACATCATTGACACCCACTGAGTGCATATGGCCCAGCATAGCAGCAACTGCGCCATAAGAAGCCCCGGTATCGCCTTCTAGAAAAACCGCAACATTTGGTTTTTCTAGACGAATTTTAGCCACGGTATCACCAATAGCAGTAAGTGTTTTTGGTTTTTTTTCTTCACCTAGGTTAACAAAATATTCACCGTTTTTATTCACACTCATGACAATGGGTTCTTGATCTTGATCAACCGCTTGACCCTTTGCTGAGGGCAGCTCAAGTTTAATACCTTGAGTTAATAATGGTGCAGTCACCATAAAGACCACTAACAATACCAGCATTACGTCTATATAAGGTACAACATTGATGTCGGCCATCATCCGGCGTCGAGGCCGCATTTTTTCAGTTAACATGCTAGCTCCTTGTTACACAAGTGATAATTGTTACACATGAGGTGGCTTAGGTGCGGCACCTACATGAGTGGTCGCATTGGTTGTGGCTGATGCGGCTTTGTCTTTTTGGGTTTCCAAAAATACATGAGCTTGGCGGTGCAAAATACTGGAAAACTCATCAGAAAAAGCATCGTATGAGCTCACTAATTGGTCCGACTGAGTAGCAAATTTATTGTAAGCAATAACTGCCGGAATAGCAGCAGCTAAACCTATGGCTGTGGCAATAAGCGCTTCTGCAATAGATGGTGCAACCACATTGAGCGTTGCTTGCTGAGCATTAGCCAGGGATAAAAACGCAGTCATAATACCCCATACTGTACCGAACAAGCCTAGGTATGGGCTGGTAGATCCAACTGTTGCTAGAAATGGTAGATGGGCTTCAAGTCGATCACGTTCTCTTAATAACGTCACCCGCATAGCTCTTGATACACCATCCATAATTGAGTCTACATCTGTGCCCTTGGTTTGGCATAATCGATTAAACTCTTTAAAGCCTGCACGAAATACTTTTTCTTGACCTACCTGAGGTTCGGTACTGGTGTTGGTTTGTAAAAATAATCGGCCCAGATCTATACCTGACCAAAACCGCTCCTCAAAAGCCACCATAGCTGCATTAGATGACTTATATTCTTTCCAACGACCTATAATAACCCCCCAGCTCATCAATGAAGTAATCACGAGCAAAATCATAACAACTTGCACAACGATGCTGGCTTCTAAAAGAATACCTACCACTGAATACTGATCAGACATTTGTTACCTCACTCATATCCTTACGACGTACCTGCCAATCGCACATTTTTTCAATGGCAATTACGAGCAACGTTGCAATGTCTTTGTTAGAAATCTTTTCGAACTGTTCAAAATTTGGCGCAACGTGTACATCATTGATTACAAAGCCTGCTTCGTCTTTGAGCAAATCAACAGATAAATAGTTTAAACCAGTAATTTTAGCCACTTTAGCCACAAGTTTAGCAACTATTTTTTTTTCTTCCTTAGATGGCACAAAATTTTCGTACTGAGCCGTGTCACTTTGGGTGCTACCTGGTTTAAAAATTTGGTCTTTTTTGATTGAGGCAATGATTCGATTACCAATCACCAGATTACGGACAATAGTCCCGGGCGCTCGTTTATTACGTGGCATTACGCGCACACAGCTATCAAGCCCACGCCACGCTTTCATGAGTGTTTTAGCCTCTGCGTCACTTGTTATATTCATCTGTGGCTTAACCGATAGCCCATCAAATAATTGCACCACACAAGGCTCACCGCCAACTTGATCAATTAAAGACTTTAAATCTTGCACATCAAACGCAAAACCAGAGGGACATACAGGCACCTCAAAGGACACAAGTTTTTGGAACAACCTTGGCTTATCTCTCACCAGCCGAATGGCCTCAGGGCTTTGTAAAATGGTTGCGCCGGTAAGCCCATATTGACCTAAAGTAGCAGCACCAAAAGCGGTATTTTTTTGCGAAAATCGAGGGATTAGTAAATCGAAATCTGGAATTAACCCCTGATTACGCTCGTAAATATCTGATATTTCATCTTTGATAGTTAAATAACACTTACGTACATCAATAAAATGCACAAAATGACCCCGCTCTTCGCAGGCTTCAATTAAGCGCTGCAGCGAAAAGCTATTAGCATTCTCAGCGAGCAGACCAATTCTCAAGCCATCTGCCGATCGACGGGCATCTCGATAATGATGATCAAGGGTTGCTTCAGAAACATGACCTAAGCAGCACTCTAATTCTGGATCAACCAATATACGCCCAACCATGGCTTCACGGCCTAACAACATGCGATAACCCATAGAATCACGATTTGCAAGCGTTAACTCAATGAGTATTTCTTGCTCCCACAAGCGCAGTGTGGTTTGAATAACGTAGCGCTTTTCAGCAACCCCACTACTACTTTTGACTGGTCGATGGTCGTGGACTGGTGCTTCGCAGCGCACCACAACCCCGCGAGTTTTTTGTAATGGATGAACCTCAAAGCTAACCCAATTTTTACCTTTTCGAGTAAAAGGTTGAATATTAAAAGCATGAATACTTGAAGTTCTAGCGCCAGAGTCCACTCGTGCCAGGATTGCAGGCACACCAAGATCTGGATAAGCACACCACTCTTCACAGCCTACTAAAATTTTATCTTTCATTAATTGAAACTTCCTGTGTCTTTAAACCAAGGTGCTGGTAACTCAGCTGAGTAGCTATTCGCCCCCTTGGCGTGCGCATAATATAGCCTTGCTGTATTAAGTAGGGCTCGAGAACATCCTCTAGTGTAGATGCTGATTCACCAACACAGGCACCTAAACTTTCAATACCTACAGGTCCACCATCGAACTTATGCACAATGGCTTCCAGAAACTGTCGATCCATAGTATCTAGACCTTTAGGATCTACTGCGAGCATATTCAACGCGCTTTGTGCTGATGTTTGATCAATATGAGAATTTGAATACAGCTGGGCATAATCTCGCACTCGGCGTAATAAACGATTGGCAATGCGCGGCGTACCCCGAGCACGACTTGCAATTTCTTGCGCCCCTAAAGAGTCAATACTGACGCCTAGTATGGCTGCAGAACGAATAATAATTTGTGCAAGCTCGACTGCAGAATAAAACTCAAGTCGCTGAATTATACCAAAACGATCCCGCAGAGGAGATGTGAGGAGTCCGGCTCGTGTAGTGGCGCCAACTAATGTAAACGGCGGTAGATCAAGCCGTATTGAGCGCGCGGTTGGCCCTTCACCAATCATGATATCTAATTGGAAGTCTTCCATAGCTGGATATAAAATTTCTTCTATCGCAGCGCTCATTCGGTGAATTTCATCAATAAATAACACATCACCAGCATCAAGATTAGTCAGCTGTGCGGCTAAATCACCTTGCTTTTCAAGCACTGGACCAGATGTAGTTTTAAGTTGCCCACCCATCTCTTTAGCAATAATGCCTGCTAATGTAGTTTTCCCCAGACCTGGCGGGCCAAAAATTAAGGTATGATCCAAAGCTTCGTGGCGGCCGCGGGCAGCAGCAATAAATAGCGCCATTTGTTGTTTAACGGTTTCTTGGCCTAGATAAGATTCTAAGCTCGCTGGGCGTAATGCTTGCTCATTGGTTGGTTCTTCTTGAGTAAGGCTTGCATCTAAAACATCTTTGTCCATGATTGAATATTCCTTGAATTAATGCACTTTAACGCACTAATTGCTTTAATGCTAAGCGAATATATTCTTCACTGGTGCTGGCTTGGGTATCAAGCTGCTGTAAAACTTTTTTAGCATCTACAGGTTTGTAGCCTAAAGAAATAAGTGCAGCTTCTGCATCGCCAATAGCACTAGTATTTAAGGTAATATGATTTTCTGTTGCATCAGATGAACCAACTTTACCCTGCCATCGTTCAACACATGGCTTTAATTCCACAATTAAGCGTTCTGCAGTGCGCTTGCCTACTCCTGGCAACTGCACAAGCCTGGCAATATTTTCATCTCGAACGCAATGAATACACTCTTCAACAGTCAAACCAGACAATAAGGTAAGCGCTAACATTGGGCCTACACCATTGACTCTGATGAGCTCACGAAAAAAGTCCCGTTCCATTTTACGAACAAAACCAAACATATTCTGTGCATCTTCACGATAAATAACATGCACATAAAGAGAGACTGGATGACTAATCTCTGGTAGATCATAAAAGCTACTCATAGGGATTTTAATTTCAAAACCTACTCCGTGCACATCCAATATAATGAGTGGCGCTTCTTTTTCTAATAATATTCCGTGTACATATCCGATCATTCGGTGTTTATTCCTTTAAGGTATTATGCGACTAAGGTACTGCACGACAAGACTTATGGGTTATTCTAATATCTTTTATGACGAAAACGCGCGCCAACTGGTATGCGGTTGTGTTGACCGTCTTCCACCGGTGTCATATGTTGCGCTGTTCTGATGGATTGACCATGACACAAACAAACTGCAAGAGCGTCTGCTGCATCAGACGGAGGAGTTTCATCTAAGTTCAATAAACGAGTCACCATAGTTTGAACTTGCTGCTTATCTGCACGTCCCTGCCCCACAACCGCTTTTTTAATTTGCAATGCCGAATATTCTGCCGGCTCTAGGCCTCGACTAGTAGCTGCCACCATTGCTGCACCTCGTGCATGGCCAAGCTTCAAAGCAGACATGGGGTTTTTAGCCACAAACACTTGTTCAATTGCACAATGTTGTGGTTTAAATTCATCAAGCACTGCTTGAATATCAATATAAATTGTATGTAATCTTTGCGCAAAGCTCAGCTTACCAAGAGTGAGTACACCAAAATCTACTGCCACAAAATGATCTTTAAAACAATCAACTACGCCAAAACCTGTGAAACGCGAGCCTGGATCAATACCCAGCACTCGTATTCGATCTAACTCACTTGCTGGAAAATTTTGTGTTGATGGCTTGTTAGATTGTTTATTTTGAAGCTTATTAGCCTGATGCTCTAATGCCTTTGAAGACAGCTTTTGCTTATTCATAGGCTAGACCAAAGATCATTTTTATTGACTATCAATGGCATTTAAAACTTCTTCAGTAAACTCGGCATTCGAGTAAACATTTTGCACATCATCAAGCTCTTCTAAGCGATCAATCATTTTGAGTACCGTGGTAGCTGTATCTAGATCTAACTCGACTTGCACTGAGGCCGCCATATTAATTTCAGCTTGAACATAGGGTATTTTGGCATCTTTTAACGCTGCCTTGACTTCATTAAACACAATTGGCGAAGCATAGACTTCAAGTGAGTCATCATCATTATGGACAATATCGTCTGCCCCAGCTTCAAGGGCAACATCCATAAGTGTTTCTTCGTTAGTCACATTTGGCTCAAAGAAAAACTCACCGCGCTTTTCAAATAAATAAGCAACCGAGCCATCAGTGCCTAAATTGCCGCCAAATTTACTAAAAGCATGACGAACTTCTGCAACTGTGCGGTTACGGTTATCGGTCATTGCCTCAACTAACACAGCCACTCCACCAACCGCGTAGCCCTCATAAACAAGTTCTTCAAGGTTATCGGCGTCTTCTTCACCTGCCCCGCGTTTGGTGGCTCGATCAATGGTATCTCGAGTCATGTTCGCTTCTAGAGCTTTATCAATTGCTGTTCTTAAACGAGGATTATCGTCTATGTTGCTGCCACCTAAGCGAGCAGAAATTGTAATTTCACGAATTAGTCGAGTAAAAACCTTACCTTTTTTAGCATCCTGGGCCGCTTTGCGATGTTTAATATTGGCCCATTTACTGTGTCCTGCCATGTGCTATTTCTCTTCCTTTGAAACAGATGATTTTAATTGAGATGTTTTTAAACCAAGATCTTGTAGTTGTTGAAAGCTTGCAGCTGATGGTGCTTGCGTCATTGGGCAGGCGGCTGTTTGAGTTTTTGGGAAAGGAATAACCTCACGTAGGGATTGGGCACCAGTCATTAGCATAATGAGACGATCGAGGCCAAAAGCAATCCCGCCATGAGGTGGGCAGGCATATTGTAAAGCATCTAACAAAAACCCGAATTGTGCTTGTGCTTCTTCGGCCTCAATACCAAGTGAACTCAGCACCTGCAACTGCATATCATAACTATTAATACGAATTGAGCCACCACCAAGTTCAGTGCCATTTAATACCAGATCATAAGCTCTAGAGCGAGCTGTTTGCGGCGAATCACGAACTGTATCAATATCATCTAAAGGGGCAGTAAACGGATGATGACACGCATAAAAACGACCATCGGACTCTTCAAACATTGGAAACTCAGTAACCCAAAGTGGCTTCCAAGCTTGCTCCACTAGATTGAGCTCATGGGCAAGCTTGATGCGCAGCGCACTGAGAGCATCGCCAACTACTTTTTCATGATCGGCACCAAAGAAAACTACATCACCATCTTGTGCGTTAGTTCGATCAATTATGCCTTGCAGAGCAGCTTCACTTAAATTTTTAACAATTGGTGATTGCAAACCCTCTGGCACCTGAGAGCGGTCATTAATCTTAATATAAGCCAACCCTTTTGCGCCATAAGGAGCTACAAATGCAGGTAGTTGATCTAACTCTTTACGACTCAGCTTTGCACCACCAGGCACACAAAGTGCAGCTACACGGCCTTGCTGCAAATTGGCAGCGTTTGCAAAAACTTTAAAGCCTGAGTCTCTTAATAAATCGGCCACATCTACAAGTTCCATTTTGATGCGTAAGTCTGGCTTATCACTGCCAAACCGGCGAATTGCCTCGCTGTGAGTCATTCGAGGAAATGCTGTTAAATCAACTGATAAGAGTTTATCAAATACTGTTTTTAAGAGTTTTTCTGCCATTTGCATAATGGTTTCTTCGTCAACAAAAGAAGCTTCAATATCAATTTGGGTAAATTCTGGCTGGCGATCAGCGCGCAAGTCTTCATCACGAAAACATTTTACAATTTGATAATAACGGTCCATGCCGGACATCATGAATAATTGTTTAAATAGCTGCGGTGATTGAGGTAAGGCATAAAAAGACCCGGGGTGCACTCGGCTGGGTACAAGATAATCCCGCGCACCTTCTGGAGTTGCTCGAGTCAGCATAGGAGTTTCTAAATCCCAGTAGCCATCAGCCTCTAAAAACTGACGTACCACTGAAGCCACTTTGGCCCTAAATTTAAGTCTTTGTGTAAATTCAGGTCGACGAAGATCAATATAGCGATATTTCAGTCGAACATCTTCACCAACTGTTTGATATTCGTCGATTGGAAATGGCGGCGTTTTAGCCTGGCTGACAAGCTCTAATTCAAGCCCTAAAACTTCGACCTGACCGGTAGGTATGTCGTTATTACGCGTACCTTCTGGCCGTAGGCGTACTCGACCTTTGACGCCAACAATATACTCACTTCGCAGGGTTTCAGCTAAAGCAAAAGCATCCGCTGTATCTGGATCAAAGACTACTTGCAACAAGCCTTCTCGGTCACGCACATCTAAGAAAATAACTCCACCATGGTCACGGCGCCTGTGAACCCAGCCATTGATAAATACTTCTTGGTTGACATGTGCTTCTGTGACTTGTCCACAGTAATGGGTTCTCATGAGTTATTCCTATTAATATATAATGATGGATAGAGCTTCTTATACTTTTCTGAAGACAGCCTAGCTGCTAATCCTACCAAATCATGCTATTAAATTAAACTTTTAAATATATTTTTCGAGTTTTAATGTATATGAATGTATTTTAGCGGCTCGATAAAAACCTGCCCTTACGGCTAGGTTGCTTGACTTTTTAAATCTTAATCCACATGGATGTGGATTAAGCCAAAGTTGATCACGGACGATACATTTTGGCGTCAGATGAGAAGAGTCAAGCAATCTAGCCGTAAGCTCTCATAAAAACAGACTTACTCACAATTCCTGTGGATAAGTCTGTGATTAGCACGTGCATAGCCTCTTATAACCATCAGATACAAGGCTTTTCAAAGCTTGGTATACTTTTCATCCAGGTAAGTCAATTATTAATTGTACGAAATAATGTCAAGCCAAATTAATTATATTGCCTTTTGAAATCAAAAATGCTACCTTCTTTTTCAAATAGATGTTGATTTAATGTTACTTCTTGTTAAGCTTTTGAGTAATGTTGATTCCAACTATTTATTGTAATAAACAAATTTTTAACTACATTAAACGGGAATTTAATCATGCAAGTTAACAGCCAGCCACAAGCATATCCTAAAGCCGATGCTCTCTCAGCCCCAGATCTTATAGCCACTAGCCCACCATCAATAGTGGCAAGTAGACCACCGGTAGAGGCAAAGATGTCGCGGTATGACTACCCACTTTCGCAGCGCATTAGTGAGACCACCAAATGTGCATCTATGGCCAGTTGTTTGCCTGTTTGGGCTGCCACTACATTAGAAGTCGGTGTATTGAATAAATGCGAAGGTGAACCATTCATGCAAAGGCGCAATACTTTTCCCTGTAGTCCATCTTTTTTCTGCGTAATGGCAACATGCCAACCAGTGAGTATGGCAGCTTATGCTCTTTCTGCAGCATTAGCGATTCCTGTAGTTGGTACAGCTCTTGCCGTAGCTCCCTGCTTGCCAGACGATACTATCGATTTTTGCAAAAACCAAGTTAATAGCTTTAATTAACAATTAATTATCTTGTTTTTTCAATCGCTAATTAAACATTGTGAATTAACTAAAGCCAACAAATGGATCGAAATATGAACAATTGAACTCCGGCTGATGCCCATGATGAAAAACTTCTTTAGCTTGCCAGATTAAGTATTTAGCCTATTTATGTCATGTACAGAGGGTTATAAGAACTAGTGATGGGCAAATTTAGAACACTCTTATTTAGGAAATCAAATGTATTTAGGAAATCAAATGCAACTAAACCGAAAATATTTGAATACCAACAAAAGTTGCGCCCCTCATATCCACTGGATTTTTGCTTTTAAAGTCATCTTATTATCCACGTTAGTAATTGCACAAACCGCTGACGCAAACAAATACCGACGTACAAACTGTAAAACAGAATATACCGCTGATAAGGAAATTTACCGCTGTGAAGTGCATAGTGTCAAAGTTAAGCCAGTCAAACATTGCTTTACACCTGATAGATGTATCTGGGTGAATCGCAAAGTAACCGAAAAATCCGGGGATCATGTAAGATCTCGAAAACGCCCTTACTAATCTATCATCCGAGCCAGTCTATTCAATCTCGCCTTAATCCTCATAATTCAATGCAAGATTCTGCTCCAGGAAAGCTCTTAGTCAAGCACCCACTGAGCGCATTCTAGCTATTGACAATGCGTACACAGCTAAATTGCAAAAGTATGGTGTAACTTCAAAGTATTTGCACAGGAGAATATATATGTCTAGCAAAGCGCATAAAGAAAAGATCTGGGGATTAATTAAAGATATCAAGGTAGGTATGTTAACCACTCAGGACGGCCAAGATTTTAGAGCTCGCCCTATGCATTTGGTACAAGACGAATACGATGGGACTTTATGGTTTTTTACTAAGAAAAGTGCTGAAAAAGTCTTTGAAGCCGAGAAAGAGCATCATGTGTGCGTCACTTTTAGTGACAAAAAAGACGGCGTACATGTTTCACTCTCGGGCAAGGCTCAGTTAAGTAATGATCGAAATCTTATCAAAAAATTCTGGGGCCCATTTATAGCACCATGGTTTGATGGCGATGAAAACGACCCTGAAATTGTATTGCTAGAAATCAAAATTAGCCAAGGCGAGCATTGGGAATCGGAAAAAAGCAAAGTATTTCAGATGTATGAGCTAGCTAAAGCAAACTTGACTGACACCAAGCCTGATGTAGGCACAAATGAAAAATTTGGTTAGCAAGTAGATAGGCTTAATAGCTAAGCGCTTGGGTATTGAAAGTGGTGGGCCTTCCCAGACTCGAACTGGGGACCTGCCGATTATGAGTCGGATGCTCTAACCAACTGAGCTAAAGGCCCACTTTAACACCAAATCGCTGCATATTAAACCAACATAGATTAATACAGACAATACTTTCTATTGCAACACCAGCTTTGTACATTACAAAAAACATTCAATTCTGTGGCGACTCAAGTAAGTGCAAGTATTATAGGGTTTAAATTTCTGAGATTCAAGCATTTTTAAGACGATATATTAGCCATTAGCTTAAATAGTTAAAGTTTTTATCTAATATTACAATCTTGTTTAACCTATTATATCTATCATGGTATTTAAGCTGAGCTCGATTAGAGTAATCAAAGCAATCTCACCTTTGGCTCGGTAAAACAGCTTTCCTAGTTAGTTCTATTATTTTAGAGAGCATGGCTCTATGCATGATAATTCAAATTCCGCAAAATCTCAAAAGCTTATTGAAACCAACGACAGTACAAGCAATACTTTATCTGGCTTGATCCAAAGTCATGGCTTTTTGGTAGTTACTACTTTTAATTTAGAAATTGTAAAATTTTCTAGTGGTTTGCTGAAGTGTATCCATAAGTCAGCGGATGAAATTACTGGTCAAGCCTTATCCACAATAATGTGTACACGCCATATTGAAATTTTAAAAAGTTTTATCAATAGCAGTGCATTGAATCATAATAGAACCACTTCTACCCGTCTTTATACTAGTAACCATTCGAATAGTAACCATTCGAAAATTTTTTATGCAACTTTACATACGAAACAGAATTATTTATTTATTGAGCTTGAACCTTATAATAGAAATATCTTTTTACAGAGTCTCGATTTTTTTCAACTTGCACTCGGTTTTTCAAAAAGTCTCAATAAAACTGCAGGCTTGACCCAGGCTTATCAATTATTAGTCAATACCGTGCGTAGAATTAGTGGTTTTTCTAGAGTTAACTTACACCAGTTTCACCCTAATTGGATTGGTCAAGTTGTTGCGGAGTCTAAAGTAAATGATATAGACAGTTATTTAGGCCTTTATTTTCCTGGAGCAGATATCCCCGAACAAGCCAGGCAACTTTATACACTCAACTATATGCGCAACCTCCCTGATGTAAATGCTACTTGTCAAATTATCTTGCCTGATAATTTTGACCAAGATAACAAACCGCTAGATTTGAGTTTTGCTGAGTTACGCAGCCTTGCGCCTACTCACATTAAACACTTGAAAAGCATGAATGTACAAGCGGCTATGACAATTTCCATAATACATCATAACCAATTATGGGGTTTGATTACCTGCCATAATTTAGATGTATGTGAGTTTGCATACCCTCATCGGAGCTTAATTGAGCTTATAACCCACTCCTTTAGTGCACAGCTACCAAAGCTTTTAAGACAAGCAGAAAATATCGATGAAACCAATCATAAAACGGTGCAAACACTAAAATCCTTAGTGAAGTCAGATATAAATAACTCTAATAAAAAAAATCAAACCACAGCTGAATTCATAGAAGGAAAAATATATAGCTTTATTCGAGATTATGCAGCTTATCTTTTACAACCGCTGCAAGCTGTTGGACTTATTATTACTTATAAAAATCAATTTTTTGGTTATGGCAAAACGCCCGAGCAAAACAAATGCCTTCAATTAATCGCCCACCTCAAGCGGCGCTATAAAGATAGCATTGTAACAAGTTTTAAATTAAACGACGATTTACATTCAGCAGTTGGTCTTGCAAAAAATCTACCTGGAATACTTGCTGTACCTGGCCCAGCTGACTCTAATATTCGGTTTATATGGTTTCGCGAAGAAACTAAATATACTGTTGAGTGGGCCAAAGAGCCAACGCACGCCATAAAACATGTCACCAAACTAGAGCAGAGTCCTAATTACAGTCAGTGGCGTGAATTGATTGAAAACCAAGCACAATCATGGTCTCGACCAGATATTCAATATGCGCTAGAAATAAGTGATATCTTTATATCCAAAATTTTTATCGCACAACATCCACGAGATATCCATACAATTGAAGCCTTTTTAGATATGCCAGAATTAGGCATTATTGTAATTGATAGCAATCAAAGGCTTTTAGGTATTAACTCAAATGCTGCTATAAATCTTAATGTGGATACCCAAGATGCAACCCATAAAGCTTTTTGGGATGTAATGCCGCCAGAACTTGCAATGGTGATTGAGTCGCAAAGCTTCATTAATGATGACAACCAACAAATGGCTTATACCCCATCAAACTGTTTTGTTATTGAATGTAATACACACACTATTTTAAGCCTACCTTTCCCGTTAATGAGCTCTAATGCCAGCCGTTATGCGGTGTGCTATTTGATGCTCGATGTAAGCTTATTTATTACCGATACCGAACTCCTTGAAAACTTTAATCAAAAGTTGATGCTCAAAGCGTCTCAAGCTGAGAGTTACTTTAATCAGCCATTGCGCGATATATATCTATCATTACAAAATTTACACTTAGATCATCAACTCTCTTTGAATAGTCAAGCCCATAGGCACTTAAATCTACTCAAAGAAACTCAAAAAAGATCAAAAAATTTAGCTATTGACTTGCTCTGTAATTTGGTAGAGCTCTTAGAGCAACATGAAGACACTGAAAACCCTGATGAGGCTCAGCTTGAAAATATCTCACTGCACTATAGGGATTTATTGAAAGCGACGAGTCATTCTGAACAAAAGTTTGATAGCAATATATCTGATGAATTGTCGAAGTTACACAGCGCCCTATTACAAAGTAATAGTTTTTTTCACTGGCGTGACATTATATTTAGTTTTATTTTAGAACAAAGAGATGAGTTTACCCATATGAATCCGCAAGAATCAAAACCTTGCAAACCACCATGCGAAGATTAACTAGTAATGTGTATTTATTAATCAGATCGAGCTAGTATTGTATCAAGCAGGCGTGTTGGCAAAAGCCTTTTCAATACTGTAAACACATGGGTTGGCAGTGTTACTGGGTAACGGCTTTGTGGTGATTTATTTTCTAACGCATGGATTAGCGGTTTGAGTACAGCTTCGGGTAATAATGTAAACCGTGACTCTTTGTCTGTTTGATTATTTGATAGCCTTTGAGCTACAGCTTTATAAGTATCAGCATGAGCTGAATGTGTTAATGGCTGTATATGTTCAACAAATTTTTTATAAGCATGCGCTCGAAATTGGCTAGTGATAGGCCCAGGCTGGATTAGGCTGACATATATATTGGAATGTTTTAACTCAAGTCTCATGGTATCGGTTAAACCTTCAAGTGCAAACTTCGAGGCATTGTAGGCGCCGCGATACTTCAATGCAATAAATCCTAATACTGAAGAATTATGAATGATTCGACCTTCGCCTGCTTTACGCATATGGGGAATCACCAAGTTAGTTAATTCTTGCCAGCCGAATACATTGGCTTCAAATTGCTCGCGTAAAATATTTCTTGTCAAATCTTCAATTGCACCTGGCTGACCATAGGCACCATTATTAAATAAGGCATAAATTTGCTGGTCGGTTTGTTTAAGCACCCACTCCAGAGTGTCCATAATACTTTGTGAATTACTATAATCCATAAAATGCGCCGACAAGCCTTGTTGACGTAACATTTGCAGGTCTTCTGGCTTACGGGCAGTTGTGAAAACTTGATACCCTCTTAATTTAAGCCCTTGAGCAGCCGCCAGACCTATGCCAGACGAGCACCCTGTAATGAGTATAGGCTTACTATTGAATCGATTAGAGTTGCTCATTATGTCTCTTGCTTTTTGAGTTTATCCAACTGACTTAAAAAATTAGTTGCGATCGCCACGCCACACTCTGTGGCGAATGATTCAGGATGAAATTGTATCCCGTAGAGTGGATACTCTTTATGCTCTATGCCCATAAGCTCGCTACCATTAACTTGACTTTGAGCTAAAACTTGAGTGAGCTCTGTTTGTGGCTTTTCGTTTACATAAGCAGAATAATGAAAACAATCTGGCATTAATCCTTGTGGATCGGCCATTAACGAATGATAACGCATAACATTAGTATGATTGTCGATACCTTGAAATAGCACACCTGGTCTTTTAATTTCTAATTGACTCACTTTGCCGTGTATGGGAAGCTTGGCAGGACATAACTGGCCACCAAAATGATGATAAATCCCCTGAAAACCAAGACAAATACCCAGCACTGGCAACCCTTGAGGGACAAAGTCTGTAATAACTGTTTTCGAGTAACCAAAATAGTTATCATCCACTGGCGAGCCAGGCCCTGGACCAAGAATAACTCCGTCATATTCATTATCTTCAAGCATTGACAAAAAGTTAAAGTCACTTCTAACGACATCTACTTGCGTATCGGCTTGTAGCTGAAATAAATGCAATATATTAAAAACAAATGAATCATAGTGATCTATTAATAAAATTTTATTTTTTGAATAACTTGCTCTAGGCTTCATGACGCCCCCCAAGTTCTTCAAGTACTTGTTGCATGGCTGCAAGTTTATTTTTAACTTCTTTAAACTCTTTGGCGGGAATAGAATCGTACACTACTCCCGCGGATGTTTGCACAAAACAATCGTCACCTGCACTAAAAAGACTTCTTATTGATAGACAAAAAGCTGCATCGCCATTTAAACTCACCCGCCCAACCACACCGCCATAAGGACCGCGAGGTAGGCTTTCATTGGCATCGATTATTTTAATGGTTTCAATTTTAGGCGCACCGGTAACCACGCCACTAGGAAACAAACTGGCTAAAGCATCAAAAGAATTTTTTTGTGGCTGTAAATAACCAATAACGTTCGAAACTATATGCTGCACATGACTAAATTTGATGAGGTACATAAGGTCACTAACTAACACCGTACCTGGCAGGCAGACTCTTGCCAAATCATTCCGATGCAAATCAACCAACATATTATGTTCAGCTATTTCTTTGGGGTCTTTTAATAATTGGCGCGCTAGTAAAGCATCTTCGTTGGCTGTGCGGCCTCTATGGATTGTACCAGCGGCTGGAGTAGTCAATAATTGCCCTTGCTGATTACTTAATAGTATTTCTGGGCTTGCCCCTAAAAGTTCAATGTCTGCAAACTGTACGTAAAACATATATGGGCTTGGGTTGACTTGGCGAAGCCGATCATAAACTGCAAATTTATCACCGTTTATATTATACAGTGACTTAAAACCTACTTCGGCTTGGAATGAATACCCCAGAGCTATTTTGTGCTGGGTTGATTCTACAGCGGTAATAAACTCTGCTTCATTTTGGCTATAGCCTAAAAATTTAATCTTATGTAGATCGTGAGGTATCAAATAGCCTTTAGGCTTGCTATTGAGGATATCAATTTGAGTTTGCATGAAAGCAAATTTTTCTTCTCGAATCTGGGGTGGCTCATAGGAATAATAAGTTAACTCTTGGGTTGTGCTATCAAATAACAGGCCATCTAAATATAAGCCTAATTGAAATAATTTAAAGTCTTGATGCTCTGTTAGATGTAAGGTGGGTTCTATTAGATTAATGGCTTCATGACAAAAATAACCCACTAGACCGCCCTGATGCGAGGTGCCAAAACCACTCATATAACTCGCATCACGTAATACGGTGTAAGCATTTTTTTCCGGTGTAGTGTGTAAATCCACAGAGCCAGTATTGGCAACCCCGGTTGAATCGGCAATTGCTTGCGAGTCTCCGCGAAGCTTAAGCAAGCTTCCGGTAGCAGTCAAAGTAAACTTGGGGTCAAATCCCATGGAGTAAAATCGGTCTTGATGCCTTGGCAGGGCCAATGATTCAAATAGATAACTTGAGGTATGCAGCTGTCTCAACTGAGCAAAGAGTTGGTAGTAATCAACATCATTTGCGAGATGTTTAACCCATGGTTTTTGTGGTACCCAATCAAAATTTAACATGCCTACAACTTAAAATCGTTTAGAAGATACATTGAAAATGACTCAATAATTATATAAGCCAATATATCATAGATCTTTTGAGTTCGGATAGATTCAGATAAGGGCTGTGGGTAGATATGAAATTTTGTGGAGAAATTTTGTGGGTGTCTTGGCAAGATGATAGATTGGGAAGATGCTGCGGTGGGTGTCTAGCTAAGATGACCAAACGTGGGTGTCCTAGTGACCAAACGTGGGTGTCCTAGTAAAAATGTTTAATAATTGGCGTGCTAGTAAAGCATCTTCGTTGGCTGTGCGGCCTCTATGGATTGTACCAGCGGCTGGAGTAGTCAATAATTGCCCTTGCTGATTACTTAATAGTATTTCTGGGCTTGCCCCTAAAAGTTCAATGTCTGCAAACTGTACGTAAAACATATATGGGCTTGGGTTGACTTGGCGAAGCCGATCATAAACTGCAAATTTATCACCGTTTATATTATACAGTGACTTAAAACCTACTTCGGCTTGGAATGAATACCCCAGAGCTATTTTGTGCTGGGTTGATTCTACAGCGGTAATAAACTCTGCTTCATTTTGGCTATAGCCTAAAAATTTAATCTTATGTAGATCGTGAGGTATCAAATAGCCTTTAGGCTTGCTATTGAGGATATCAATTTGAGTTTGCATGAAAGCAAATTTTTCTTCTCGAATCTGGGGTGGCTCATAGGAATAATAAGTTAACTCTTGGGTTGTGCTATCAAATAACAGGCCATCTAAATATAAGCCTAATTGAAATAATTTAAAGTCTTGATGCTCTGTTAGATGTAAGGTGGGTTCTATTAGATTAATGGCTTCATGACAAAAATAACCCACTAGACCGCCCTGATGCGAGGTGCCAAAACCACTCATATAACTCGCATCACGTAATACGGTGTAAGCATTTTTTTCCGGTGTAGTGTGTAAATCCACAGAGCCAGTATTGGCAACCCCGGTTGAATCGGCAATTGCTTGCGAGTCTCCGCGAAGCTTGAGTAAGCTTCCGGTAGCAGTCAAAGTAAACTTGGGATCAAATCCCATGGAGTAAAATCGGTCTTGATGCCTTGGCAGAGCCAATGATTCAAATAGATAACTTGAGGTATGCAGCTGTCTCAACTGAGCAAAGAGTTGGTAGTAATCAACATCATTTGCGAGATGTTTAACCCATGGCTTTTGTGGTACCCAATCAAAATTTAACATGCCTACAACTTAAAATCGTTTAGAAGATACATTGAAAATGACTCAATAATTATATAAATCAATATATCATAGATCTTTTGAGTTCGGATAGATTCAGATAAGGGCTGTGGGTAGATATGAAATTTTGTGGGTGTCTTGGCAAGATGATAGTGGGTGTCTTGCTAAGATAAGATGGCCAAACGTGGGTGTCCTAATAAAAGACTAATAAATGGCCAAACGTGGGTGTCCTAATAAAAGACTAATAAAAGAAATGGGTATTTTATTAAATATTTTATAAAAAACGTAAGTCTTATAAGTGACTCAGTAAAAACTAGGCGGCAAATATACTGTTAGAGCTTGATTTGGCATCTTCACTTACATTGTCTAGCGGATAGATAGCTTCTACTCTGGTGCCACCCACAGAATATTCAAGTTTTTCTGTAAGACGTTGAATTAATAGAATACCTCTACCATAGGAGTCATCTTCTGAGCCTGGCTTAATATCTTGATAATTAAAGCCTGCACCTGAATCTTGAAATATGATAAGTAACTTACCAGGCTCACCAGGTATCAATTGCAGCTGTATATCGAGAGTGGCTGCTTGCAACTTTTGTAAGCGCTCAGCTCGCAACATATAATAGTCGATATAGCCATCTTCGGTATCTTTCAGCGTAGAAGATAAGCCAAGGATTCCATGCTCTAATGCATTAGAATAAAACTCGGCAAAAATTGTATGCAGATAATCCTTATGGCGTGCAAACTGCGGTTGATCACCAAGCATGGCCACAAGTTGATCTGGTACTGATAAATCTTGCTTCAGTAACTTAACATCTAAATTTAACGATAACGTCCAGCCCATGGCACAATCTCTTACCGGCATAGTGTCCATCGCACGCCCTGCTTCCACATCTAAGGTTTCCGCGGTGACGATAAGTGCACTGATATCATCTTCTGGTTTGGCACCTTGTAAAAAATTATGTAAATGATCAATAACTTCAGCCATAACAAACTCAGGCATTGAGTTGATAACATCTTTGAGTCGTTCTTCGCCATACATTTCGTCTAAACTGCTCATAGCTTCAGTTAGGCCATCAGTATAGATAAACATAGACTCGCCTTTTCGCAAACGAAATACATCTACACTGCGATCAAACTCATAAGGCTCTAACGCTGACAAGGGCATATGTTGTGATTGAATCTCTTCACGAATATTATGATCCGTATCAAGAATAAGGCAATTTGGCAGCCCCCCAGACCAAAGGGTAAACTCTTGGCCTGTTTTACTTTGCTCAATGATTGTAGCAGCGCAAAACATAGTGCTCGGTAAGACGCTACAGAGCAAAGAATTTAAGGTTTCTGCCATATCTCCAACCGAGACACCCCTTCTTGCGAGCGAGAAAAAATGTTGCGACATAGGCACGGCACCAATTGCTGCAGGCAATCCATGACCGGTAAAATCTGCCATTATCATATACATGCTACCAGATGGCCCAACTGCACCTAATAATAAATCGCCATTAAAGGTTGATGCGGGTGAGACATAAAATGTCATGTGAGATGCGTGTAGATAATTGCTTTTTAAAGCCGAAGTAAATACATGTTCGGCAATCTCGGTTTCAGCATCGATAATATTTTTAAATGCATTGAGTTCTTGATTTTTATTTTGAACCAACTCATTGAGTTCTTTGATCCGACTATGAGCTTTAATTTTTGCCATTAAAATAGCTTCATTAAAGGGTTTGGTTAAAAAATCATCGCCGCCACCTCTAAGGGCTTCGGCTAAAGCTTGCTCATCGGTAACAGCGGTGAGAAAAATTACCGGTACATGTTGATTTGCCTCTAAAGTGCTTTTAATCGATAAAGCAGCATCATATCCATTCAATCGAGGCATCATCACATCCATTAGAATAAGATCTGCTCCATTTTGAACAAATAATTCAACGGCTTCTCTACCATCTTCTGCTTCAATAACTTTATGGCCTTCATCTTCCAATAGATAGCGTAGTAACGCTCTATTAGCTTCGAAGTCATCTACTACTAAAATATCCATGAGGAAGATTCCATGAGAGTATAATGTGCTTATAAAACAATTCGCGAGCAAAATTTGATGGCTACTCTACCTTGTCAGAAAAGCAATGTGGACGATAAATGGATGGACACTAGTGTATTCCACACTTATCGTCCACATTACTTTTCTGAAGATCTATGCCTGCACAAAGGGAGTAGAATATGACAACTTTCGTTTATACGATCAAACACAATGCCTAAATTAAGCAACTATTGATTTTTAAGCTCAATTAGTCAATATCGAATTTTTTATCAAAACGAGATATTGTAAGAATTTTTTTAATCTGTGGACGAGAATTGGTAATCCGAATTGGAGTTGTTTCTCCAAGATGCTTTCGCATATTGAGTAACATACCTAGGGCTGAGCTATCCATATGTTCAGTATCTCGTAGATCAACAACATAGCTGGCACACTGAGAACTCGCGGTATCCGAATAAGCATCACGGAACTCTTTAACTTGCGTGAAATCGAACCGGCCTTTTATCGCAATAACCATTTCCTCACGATCACCAACATTTGAACGTACTGACATAAAAGCTTCCTCTGGGGTTGTTCGTTGACCATTACCAAGAATTCAAAACATTGAGTTTATTTGGATCACATTAAGCGTCATACACAAATCTGTTTTGGTATTTAACTTAAATATTAAACTCTTATAGCTTTTAAATTCTCTCGTGGTTTTTAAATTATAGTGGTCGATCCCGATTAAGACTAAGAGTGCGTTTACAAATCAGTCGCATTTTTCTGTATATTGACCAATATCAATCTTTATAAGTCATATTAAGCTGCTTCGTTGGTTTAGTTTTTATTTCAAAGTTGTCACTAACTTGTTATAAATCTAATGAGACAGCTATAATAGCTATAAATAGGATAAGCTCGTTAATCTAGAAACCCTAATTACTTTAGGTTTATAGGGCTTTAAATAATGAATTGGAAGAAACCATTGAAGACTGATAATTTCGCTGAGCCATCGCCCATGCAAGATATACAAGCAAGTCATCACTCGAATATAAATGAGGGTACTAAGCCCCAGTGTAAGGGTCTTAGCTCTAAAGGACGACAAACAAAGCCAGAAATTCAAAGCTCGATTGAAAAAGAGCCAGAGCTATTGTGTATCGGCGTTATGACCGGCAACTCTTTGGATGGTATTGATACAGTATTAACCTTATTCAAAGGTGATTCGAGTATAACAGACTACTCTAGTCACTTTCGTACCTTAGATAAGCCGCTATATAACGCCATTAGATACTTACAAAAAGTCGTACAAGCTCAGTCAGGTAATATGGATGAGGTAGCTTGTAATTTCCAAACAGACTACGAAGGTGTAATGATTGGACTGGAAGAGTTGATACGTATTTTCACTCTAGAAGTCAGCAAAACAATTCACGAGCTTATTGGTCAAGCGCTACTCAACCCAGAAATTAATGAGTATATTCGTGACTTTGGCATAGATATTATTGGCTTTCACGGGCAAACATGTGATCACCGACCACCCTCAGCAATTGGTACTTTCGATCCAAAACAAGTTTATACTGTGCAAATTGGTGATGGGCAACTTTTAGCTGATACTCTGGGTATTTCGGTAATCTGTGATTTTCGCTCAGATGATCTTATGAATGGCGGCGAGGCAGCTCCGTTGGCCCCTTTTCATCATTACCATCTTGCAAACCATTTCAAGTCATTAAATTATTTCCCAGCAATTATATGCAATGGCGGCAATACTGGTAACCTCACTCTAATATTACAACAAGACTCAAACCAAAAGCTTGACAACAATTCTAAAGACATAGATTGTCAACCAAATGCTTATGGCTGGGACACAGGCCCTTTTAATCATTATACAGATGCTTTAATCCGTAAAAATACACACTTATCTTACGACTTGAATGGGCTTATAGGTGCACAAGGTCATGTTATTTCGTCACTTTTGGAATCATTATTTAATCAAAGTACGAGTATCGGAAAAAATAACTTCAATTTTTTAACTCAACCACCACCTAAATCTGCGGATCCAAACATGTATACTTGGCTTGCAGATTTAGACAACGAACAATTTGCCTTAGCAGATAGAGTCAGAACTTGTGAATATTTTGCTGCTTATTCATTTTTTTTTAGCTTAGGATTAACTCCTGATACAGCAAAACTTCCTTACAAATTTGCATTGTGCGGTGGCGGCTGGCAAAATCCTGTAGTTATGCAATATTTTATTGAATTTGTCACCACACCCTACTTTACTAGAGAACTCAACCAGCTTGAATTGAGTAGATTGCCGATTTTACACGAGCATATGCATATTTTTCAAAGTATTGCCAACCGATTACGACAAGATAATTCCAAGCCTGAGATTCATTTAACCGACGACTTAGGCCTTAGCAGTCAAAATATGGAAGCCCGTATTTGGGCTGATATGGCTCGTTGCCGAGTAACTAATATACCGTTTAGTATTAAAACTACAACTGGAGTTAACAAGCCAACTGTTGGTGGCATTATCTATTGCCCATACAAAGACCTCAATACTGTTTCTGCAAATACACTCAAAGCTATGAATCAGGCAAAACTCAAGCCAGATAATGAGTTTATACTTGAACAAAAATCGATTCCAGCTCAATGGAGTCGTGCAAGCGCTGGCTGGCAATTAGATGTTTGAATTACCTCGATGTCTTATTTTTGATTGGGATGAATGTTTAGTAACTCAAGCCGACCTCATTGCGCAAGTTACTGAAGCAACCCTAAAAAAACACCTTTCGCTTGAAGAATATTACCTACACAAAGATCAAGAGGTGATTTCAGGGCAATCAATGAAACAAGTTTTTCCTCGAATTTTTGGGGAGGATCGGTGGCATTACGTTAGAGATTCTTTTTACGAGCTTTTCGCACAAACACATCTAGAACAATTACAATTCATGCCCGGTGCTTTAGACCTATTGAACGCTATCCATCAGCTGAAAATTCCGATGTTTATAGTGAGTAATAAAAAAGGCCATTTACTTCGAATTGAAGTACAACATTTAAATGTTGATCATCTATTCACTGCAATTATTGGCTCTGAAGATGCCTTAGAAGATAAACCAAGTCGACTTCCTGTGGATTTAGCATTACATAAGACACCCTTTAGTTTAACAGCCCCAAATCTTTACGGTCCAAGTATATGGTTCATTGGCGATCGCTTAACGGATATCCAAACTGCTCATGCCTGTGGCTGTACAGCAGTTTATGTGGGTAGTTGTCAAGAGGTAGTCTTACAAGACACCCACTGTGATTATTCTGTTATAAACTTAAAAGAATTACAAATTTTGCTTGCAAGCTCAAAGTTACTTGAATCATGGGGGTGGGTTAAAGCGCAAAAAATATCAGTATTTGGGGATATGTCGCCGCGACAATATACTCGGTATCAATTAAACGAACAAACTTTAATGATAATGGATGCTCATCGTCAACCAGAAAGTATTCAACCATTTATTAAAATCCAAAAACACCTTAAGCACCTTGGATACTCGGTCCCCACGATCTATGAGCACGATCAAGCTAATAACTTACTGTTAATAGAAGACTTTGGAGATAACGCCTTCCAGGATATTTTAAAAAATCAGCCTGAGAAAGAGCAAAAGTTATACCAATTAGCTATAGACCTACTCATTGATTTACATAGTCGTCAAGTTAACGAAACAGCTCCATCATATATCGAGCACTACGATCAAAATATATATTTGGATAAGCTCGATGCTTATTTGAAAGTTTACTGGCCAAAAGCTAAAAACTGTATTTTATCAGACGTACAAAGTGATTCTTTCTTATCAATATGGCAAAAATTACTTACAACCGCCCATCAAGTCCCTCAAACGCTTGTATTAAGAGATTATAATCGTCGTAATATTTTTTTTCTTAAAGATAGGACTGGTTTAAGTCAATGTGGTCTAATTGATTTTCAAGATGCTGTGCGTGGCCCAATTACTGAGGATTTACTCTCTTTGCTAACGAGTAGTCGCATTCCAATGGATGAAACTTTGCGCAGATCATTAATTGATCGGTACCTGAGTGCATTCGAAAACCTTAATACTCAAAAATTTTGGGCTTCGTGGAATATTTTAACTACTCATCGAGTTTTACGTCTGCTTGGACTTTATAGTGAAGCTGGGATAACGGAAAGTGGCACTGACTTTACTCAATATATTCCTCGATTAGAACAATTGCTATTGAAACAGCTTGAATGCGATGAATTGTGGGCTTTACGAGAGTGGTTTAAATTTTAAGAATTTATTTAAAATAATTTATTTAGATAAAATAATTTATTTAGACACCCCCTCAGAGAATTTAATCAGACACCCGCTTTTTTTCTCCAAAATTAAAAGAACTTAATCAGACACCCGCTTTTTTACTCCAAAATTAAAAGTACTTTTTAATTCTTGTGAACTCAATCACACTTAACGCCAAGTATTTGCGATATTATTTTATTGCTCATTAATGTTCACAGTAGGATAAACAATTGGCTCTTCCACGTCGCAACCAAATCTCACTTGATGCCACCCCTTTTTATCATTGTATGACTCGCTGTGTAAGAAGAGCATTTTTGTGTGGCACTGACTCTGTGACTGGTAAAAATTATGGGTATCGGAAAAAATGGGTTGAAGATAGGCTATTTCAACTAGAATCTATTTTTTCAATTAGACTTTGTGCATACGCCATAATGAGCAATCATTATCATATAGTGATTTGTGTGGATGAAAATCAGGCTAACGAATGGGATGATATGGAAGTGATCTCTCGTTGGCATAGTCTCTTTAAGGGTAACTTTGTATCACAAAAATTTATCAAAGGAGACCAACTTAGCTTTTTAGAACAAAAATTACTCAATGTATCAATTGCTTTATGGCGAGAAAGATTAATGAATGTTAGCTGGTTTTTAAGATGTATCAATGAATATATTGCTAAACAAGCGAATAATGAAGAAGGCTTAACCGGGCGATTTTGGGAAAGCAGATTCAAAAGCCAAGCATTATTAGATGAAAAAGCTGTGTTAAGCTGTATGGCATATGTTGACTTAAACCCTATTCGAGCGAACGCCGCTGCTACACCGGAGGAATCTGAATACACTTCAATAAAAACCAGAATAACAAAGTCTAATAATTCCTTATATCCATTTCAAAATAATCAGACAAATTCAACAGTAAAAAAACTCGCTATCAGCCTCGCTGAGTATCTTGAGTTGGTTGATTGGTCTGGGCGAGAAATCAAAGAAAACAAAAAAGGATTTATTCGTCATCATTATCCACCAATCTTAGATAGATTAGGTTTTACGCCGATTCAATGGGAGTTCACTACAAGCTGCTTTGAAAAGTGCTTTAAATCTTTAGTAGGCTCAGCTAGATCTCTTAAACAAAAATCATCTGTTTTTGGTCTGCAGAGAATATCCGGGTTATCTGCCTGTAGGTTTGCTTTTAATTGATTTTAATCCTGAGCCTATTAATATAAATTATAGATTTTTATGATCATAGATTAAATAGTAATTCAAATTATAAACTCAAAATAACCCCACTCAAGCTAGACTTTAATAGTAATCAAAAAAATTAATTTAAAATGAGCAAAAGCGGGTGTCTAATTAAAAATAAATTAAAAATTATTTTAAGATTCTCGTAATCTTTTAATTTTTTGATCTTTCAACTGCCAAATATCGTTAAGCCATAATTGAAATTCTTGCCTGAATTCTTCATCATTAAAATAATCTTTTTCAGCAAAATGACTTGGTATTTGCATACCATCTATAATTATTGATATACGTTGCACCCGCCCACAAAAATAGTCCCACAAACCATGTTGTTTCGTATGATACTCAATAGTAATATCAATTAGATGCTTAGCTTTCCCTTCTAAAGCGGCAATTGCAAAAGCCAAGCCACCTGCTCTGGGTGTCAGTAGATTTTCAAATTTACTCGAATATTTTTCATGCTTTGCTGGAGTAAACCTTGTGCCTTCTGCAAAATTGACAATCGACGTAGGCATATATTGAAATTTGCGGCAGCATTCCATTGTTTGTTCTAAATCTTTATGCTTCAAAGATGGGTTTTGGGCAATTTGCTCTTTAGTGTACCTTCCCATAAATGGACAATCTACGGATTGCCATGCAAAACCAAAAATTGGTAACTTTTTTAGCTCCGCTTTAATAAAAAAACGCATAAAAGGTAAGCGTGAATGAATGGCATGCATAAGAACAGGCACATCTGAGTTCGATTGATGATTTGAAACCACCAAATATAAGCCCTCCTTACTCATTGGCGTATTAATCTGAATATCCCAAGTAATTCGCGCAAATACTTTTTCTACAAAAATACAGACATCTACCCAGCAAGAACACAACCAAATAATTGGATGAGACCAAAATATTTGCCATTTCATATTCCTAGAGCTCATTTTGATGAGTCCAAGAAACATGACTGGGAGTCCAAAAAAGACTAGGTTACAAAAAATTAAAGTGACAGCAATTGAGCCACGAATTACCTCAAAAAAATGTTTCATTTTATTCGCCTAATCTTGATCGATGATGCTCTACTTGTAGTTTAACTTGACGTGGTGCCGTACCGCCTAAATGATCCCTTGCATTAACTGAGCCCTCTAGGGTGAGTACCTCAAAAACATCTGCATCTATTGCAGAATGGAAGGATTGAAGCTCACTTAAAGTTAATTCACTTAAATCAACTGTTTTACTTGCAGCAAAGGCTACAGCTTGACCTACACAATCATGTGCGTCTCTAAAAGGTAAATTTTTGCGCACTAGATAATCGGCTAAGTCTGTTGCCGTACTAAACCCTTTAAGTGCAGCTTGACGCATAGCCTCTTTATTAACTTCCATATTTGGCAGCATCTGCGCAAATGCCATCAATGAATTATAGAGGGTGTCTACCGTATCAAATAAAGGCTCTTTATCCTCTTGATTGTCTTTATTGTAAGCCAAAGGCTGTGACTTCATTAAAGTCAGTAAACTTGTTAAATGCCCGTACACTCGACCTGTTTTACCGCGAACAAGCTCTGCTACATCTGGATTTTTCTTTTGAGGCATAATCGATGAGCCTGTACAAAACCGATCAGGTAAATCAATAAATTGATATTGAGCCGACATCCATGTAATAACCTCTTCTGCCATTCTTGAAAGATGCATCATTGTAATGCTGGCACAACTTACAAATTCAATAGCAAAGTCTCTGTCACTAACACCGTCTAAAGAGTTTTGGCTAATTTTTTCAAAACCTAATAATTTTGCAGTGATTTGTCGATTAATCGGAAAAGTTGTGCCGGCCAATGCAGCACTACCTAACGGCATGGAGTTAACTCGTTTTCTAGTATCTCTTAAACGTTCTTCGTCTCGGGCTAGCATTTCTACCCATGCTAAAACATGATGCCCAAGGGTAACCGGTTGAGCTACTTGTAAATGTGTGAAACCGGGAATAATAGTATCCGAGTGAATAGCGGCTAATGCGACTAAACCTTTTTGTAATTCTATAATCTGTGATAAACAATCATCAATTGACTGTCTTAAAAAAAGTCGTATATCAGTAGCTATTTGATCATTTCGAGATCGACCAGTGTGTAATTTTTTACCATCACTACCAATTAGAGCTGTTAAACGAGCTTCGATGTTCATATGAACATCTTCTAAAGCAGCTGACCACTCAAACTTTCCATCCAAAATTTCTTGACTAATAGTGTCTAAACCATTTTTGATAGAGTTATATTCAATTTCAGTTAAAACTTCAACTTTATATAACATTTGTGCATGAGCCAAAGAACCCTGGATATCTGCTTGTGCTAGTCTTTGATCAAATTGCACAGAGGCAGTAAATACCTCAACAAATGCATCTGTAGCTTCGCTGAATCTTCCTCCCCACAGTTTTTGAGGTTTTTGTTTATTTGATGTATGGTCGGTTGTCACTTTAATTGTTATCCTCAGTTTTAGAAAAATATTAGTCAGCTACTTTTAAGTTGATCTCGTCAAATATGGTTTACGCCAAATACTTAAATATAATTTACAGATTTGCATCAAATAATTGGATCAGCTTAGATACGCTAACCTAAGCTGATCATTTAAAGGGTATTGTACTTGATTCATTCATCAGAACAAGATTTTAAAGCAATTGAATTCACCTTGTGGCTGCAAACTCTTAACCAAACCCATCAAAGAGGTTTTTTATACATCGAGACCCACGGAGGCGATCATGCTCAAAAGTGGCAGAGTTTTCTGGATTGGTCAAATAGTCAAGGGCAAGCTATTAAGACGTATCTTTATTCCCATATAGACTCGGATACAGGACACCCACATCAAAAAGAACAACTCCCACTTGGCCAAGAGCTTGATGTATTTATCTATAATCTATGGTCAGGCTTTCATCCTGATCGATTTTGTGCTTTAGCCGGTTGTGTGAAAGGCGGGGGTTTGATTGGAGTTTTTGGGCCTCCTTTGAATAAGCTCCATCTATTTCAGGACCCTGAATATAAACAAATGATATTAACACCTAGTATTTGCCCGCTTAATACCAATTTTTTATATCGTTTAGCCATACAAATTCAAAAACTCGCGCTAATAAAACCCGCAAGCGCCAAAATACTTGATTACCAGTTATCTATCACAATGTTGCGCACATGGAGCAGAATAAACAATAACTTACCAACAAAGCATGGTGACAGCCCACTTGAATTATGCCTCAATAACGACCAAAAAAAAGCTTTTGAAACAATAATTAATTTAAAACACAATGTAACCAATTGGCTCAGTCTATTGAGTGAAAGAGGTTACGGTAAAACCACTGTTATATTACAAGCAATGAAATACCTTGCATGTAACGAATCAAACCATTCAATAATTTTATACATTAGCCAAAACAAAGCACTTCGAAAAACAATTGAAAACTTTTTACCACAAAACAATTGTGGTGACACCCGTTATTTAAACCAAAATAATCAAAACCAAAATAATCAAGACACCCACCATATTTCCAGCAATGCAAAAGCGGTTATAAAGACACCCACACTAGACTTAACATCTAAAACTCTTTCCAACGTCATTGCACAAGGAAAAGTTAATTCCCAGCCCATGATTTATCTTTTTGTAGATGAAGCTGCGCAATACAGTAATAAAAAACTTGAAAATACGCTTAATGACTTATACACAGCTTACCAAGACCAAATTAAAGTCATTTTAATATCAAGCATTGACGGCTATGAAGGTCATGGGCGTTCACTAATGTATTTAAAGCCCCCTAAAAAGCTCACTAATATGGCTCTAAGTACTCCTTGTCGCTGGTCTGGACAAGATCCAATCGATCAATGGATCAAATTTACCTTTTTTGCGCAAACTCAATCGCTAGACACCCACCATAAACATTCGCTAGACACCCACCATAAACATTCGCTAGACACCCACCACAAACAAAAGCATACCCAACTCACCGTTCGTACAATGAATCAGGACGATGATTTATCAATTATTATGTCAATTCTTCATACCGGTCACTATAAGACACGCCCATCGGATGCGCGTCTTATTTTAGATGGCTCAAATCAGCAAGTTTATATAGGTTTACTTAATAATCAACCAGTTGCTTGCATCTGGCTAAGCTATGAAGGCCGAATACATTCTCAACTTCACCAACCTATTATAGAAAAATCCAGACGCCTACAAGGACATCTTGCACCTCAGTATTATGTGCACCAGTTGAAAAAATCTGATTTAGGTCTAGCCTCTTATGAGCTTCAACGGTCTTGGATTAGAATTATTAGAATATGCGTTCTTCCAGCATTACAACAATCTGGCTTTGGCACTCAGCTTATTCAACATGTAGAAACTCAACATCCCAACCATAGGATTGCTGTGAGTTTTAAGGCTAACCCACTTATTGAAAAGTTTTGGCAGCATTGTGGCTGGTCGAAAGTTACGTCAAGTTTTTATATTCAGCCTTTGAAGAGCTATATATTTTCAGAACAGTAATCTGTCTCAAAAGCTGATGAACTCCATTATATTTCACACTTTCTCGACAGATTACTGTTCTGAGGACCTAAAAACCAACAATATATTATTTTGAGCAAACCTTATGCACAATTCAAAGCTCCTCTATAAAAGTCTTTCTGCACCAGCACTTACTGTAAGTAGTTTAACTCAACCACCGCAAATTGCAGATATACCAAGAGGAAGCATCAGTACAGATGATCATCTAATTCGCCAATCAAGCCAATTATTATCACGTTCAGCCCCCATAGGTTCAAGCTATCTATCTGAGATTGAAACCGCAAAAAATCATATTTTGCCTCAAGCTTTACCCATTAATTGCTCTGATCAACCAATGAGCTCTGCCAGCCAAACATCACCATTATGCGGTCTGAATACTCAAAGATACCCACATTTTAGCCATGACAAGAAACTACAAATTGCCACTAATGATGGTAAAAAACTTAATGGTCGACTTTGGCAAGCTAACCCTAATACGCTTTCAAACAATGTTTTGATTGTTTTTCATGGAATGGGAGAACATAGCGGCTGTTACCAGGGGTTAGCAGAAACTCTACAAAAAGATGGAGTCGATACCTTGGCTTTTGATTTTCGTGGACACGGTTTATCCACAGGACGTAGAGGGGTAATTCGTAGTTATAATGCCTTGCATACAGACACCCAAGCAATATTAAATTATGTAAAAAAACAATATCCTCAGGCTCAGATTAATCTTATGGGCCATAGTATGGGCGGCGGTTTGTTATTAAATCATCTCCTCAAATTTAGTGATAAACTGAAAGACTTGCATATTAATTCCATTATTGCGACTAATCCATGGCTCACCCTCAACAAACAACCAACTTTCATGCAAAGATGGTTGTTTTGGGCAATTGGTAGCCTGCACCCGAGCTATGCCATTAACATGGGTAAGCATTTGGTAGCATCGCCAGATCGCTCACCTAAAAAAGATTTATTATGTCATGCTATGATTTCACCTAATTTATTTCTTGGTGCTGAAAGTGCGGGCTTACAAAATATTAAAGATGCTTGTGCATTCCCAACTGATTTACGTGCAAAAACTACCATAATGCATACACCCACTGATCTTATAACTAGCCCCCAATCTAGCGAATTTTTTGCCCACAAAGCGGGTATAAACTACAAGCAATTACCAAATATGGATCACACCCCTCACGTCACAAGTAATAGATATAAGTTTTATAATATTATTTCCAAGCATGTTGACGATAAATCAAACAATTTAAATATATGATCAACAGCACATATTCAAAACCTATACCTGTTATGACTTCAATTCTGAGTCATTTTGAGATATTCTGTAATACCAAAACATAATTGAAATAATTATGTTCAAAATGCTTAGGAGTTTGACTTTGAAACTTTCAGATCAAGATATACACAGCATTGCTCACTTGGCACGACTTGGTATTACTAGGGAGGAGGCTCAAGATTTAACCCAAGATCTAAATCGTATCATTGATTGGGTTGGCTTACTTCAGGCAGCACCAACTCAAAACGTAAAGCCTATAGCTCACCCGCACGATGAGTCCGCCCCACTGAGAGAAGATTCAATAACGGAACAACACGAGACCGAAATATTAATGGCCAATGCACCACATGAGCATGATAATTTCTTTCTCGTCCCCCGAGTACTTTAACCATAACTTGGGCTATTTAAATATTGCATTCAATTAAAAGGGATACATACTCTTGGATATTTCTCAACATTCAATAGACCAAATGTCTTTAAGTCAACTTCGATTTGCAATTGACGATGGTCAACTTACTAGTGAAACCTTATGTAATCACTACCATCAGCAGTCATTGCAAAAAAATACAAAAATCAATGCCTATATTCATTTAATTGATCAAAATACATTGCTATCACTGTTGAACAAAGTCGAAACTGGCTCTAACTCAAAAGCGAAACACAATGCTTTAGCTGGAATTCCAATAGCACATAAAGACTTATTTTGTACCATAGACTATCCAACAACTTGCGGCTCTAAAATGCTCGAAAAATTTGTCAGCCCATTTGATGCAGAAATAGTCGCAGCAACTCGTCGTTCTGGTGCCGTTATTTTGGGTAAGACAAATATGGATGAGTTTGCCATGGGTTCAGCTAATGAAACCAGTTATTTTGGCCCAGTACCAAATCCTTGGGATCTTAGTCGTGTAGCTGGCGGGTCATCTGGCGGCTCTGCAGCTGCGGTTGCCGCAGGTATGATTCCCCTAGCTACTGCCTCAGATACTGGTGGCTCCATCCGCCAGCCAGCGGCTTTTTGTGGCGTGACTGGCTTTAAGCCAACCTACGGTAGTATTTCCCGTTGGGGTATGGTGGCTTTTGCATCAAGTCTGGATCAAGCAGGTCCGATTGCAAAGTCTGCAGAAGATTGCGCTTTTTTTATGGATGAAGTCAATTATGCCGACCCAAAAGACTCTACTTGCTTCCAAGGCCAAAGAAAAAAGTTTTTTAGTGGTTTACAACAAGACTATAACTTTAATGGTAAGACAATCGGCTACTTACCTACATGGTTAGCGCATGAGGGTTTAGATAAGGAAATATTAGCAGCTTATAACGCAACCCAAGCTCACTTTGAATCTCTTGGCGCAAAATTTGTACCTTTAGAGCTTCCAAGTTTATATTACGCAATGCCGGCATATTATATTTTGGCCCCAGCTGAAGCGTCATCTAATCTATCACGTTTTGATGGTGTTCGTTTTGGTCACCGCTGTGAAAATCCAATTGATTTAGAGGATCTCTACAAACGCAGTCGGCAAGAAGGCTTTGGTCGAGAAGTTAAACGCCGGATTCTAACGGGCACTTATGTCTTAAGTGAAGGATACTTCGATAAATACTATAAACAAGCGCAAAAAATTCGTCGGCTTATTCGTGATGACTTTGATCAAGCCTTCAAACAAGTAGATGCTATCTTAACGCCAACTACCCCATCAGTTGCTTTTAAATCTGGAATTACCAACCGAGATCCGGTAGAAGTCTACTTGCAGGATATATTTACCATTCCTGCCAATCTGGCTGGACTACCAGCTATTTCATTTCCGGTACAACAAGTACACAACTTACCCATTGGTATGCAGCTCTTTGGGCAACGATTTAATGACGACATAATTTTGCAAATGGCTCATAAATTTCAGCAAACCACAACTTTCCACCAACAAGTTTGCCCTGCAAATTTATGATTCAATAACTTCGGAGCCGAATATGCAATGGGAAACTGTTATTGGACTTGAAATTCACGTCCAGCTTGCCACACAAAGTAAACTTTTTTCAGGGGCTACTAATCAGTTTGGCGCACAAGCCAACGCCAACGCTTGCCCAATTGATCTAGGTTTTCCTGGGACTTTACCTGTTATAAATCAGACCGCTGTGCGAATGGCCTGTTTATTCGGTCTTGCAGTAGATGCAAAAATTAATCAAGATTGCTTTTTTGATCGTAAAAACTATTTTTACCCCGATTTACCTAAAGGATATCAAATCAGTCAATCTGAGAAGCCTATAGTTGATGGCGGCAGCATTACGCTAAAAACCACCGGACAGGTAGTTCAATTAACTCGTGCTCACCTAGAGGAAGATGCTGGGAAATCCATCCATGGTGTGGTTCATGGCCAGTCTGGCATTGACCTAAACCGAGCCGGTACACCCTTACTTGAAATTGTTTCTGAACCAGAACTGCATAATGCTGAAGATGCTGCGGAGTACTTTCGTAGTATACAAAATCTTGTTCGATATCTTAAAATATCCGATGGCAATATGGCTGAAGGTTCTTTACGCTGTGATGCGAATGTATCAATTAGACCTCTAGGCAGCACAACTTTAGGCAAACGAGCCGAGGTTAAAAATTTAAACTCATTTAGGTTCATTGAGAAAGCCATTAATTATGAAGTAAGTCGTCAAATTTATGCCCTTGAAAATGATCTCCCTTTACAGCAAGAAACTAGACTATACGACCCAGATAAAGACGAAACTCGATCAATGCGCAGTAAAGAAGACGCTAACGATTACCGCTATTTTCCTGACCCAGACTTATTGCCCCTGAATATTTCCAATGAACTCTTAGAATTATTAAAATTAGAATTGCCAGAACTTGCTTCTAATAAATTTAAAAGATATCAAATAGATTACAAACTCAATGATTACGATGCTGAACAACTTTCTGTATCTATAGATACCGCCACATATTTTGAACACACCTTAGCACAAGCCGCAAATCACCAACCAACACCAAAAATTGCTAAACTCTGTGCAAATTGGATATTAGGTGAGTTGTTTGCTGCTTTGAACAAACACCAAACACAAATTCAAGCCTCGCCAGTAACCCCCAAACAGCTAGGCCAATTAGTCCATCTTGTAGCAAATGACACTATATCTGCAAATGCAGGTAAAACTGTTTTTGAAGAGCTTTATACTCACCCCAGTGAAGACACTGAAGCAGCTTTTAACATTGTTGAAGCTCAAGGTTTACAACAAATCAGCGATACATCAGCAATTGAAGTGATTATTAATGAGGTTATTACTGCTCATCCAGAACAACTTACTCAATACATTAACGCGCCACCAGAAAAACGCCAAAAAATGACTGGTTTTTTTATTGGGCAAATTATGAAGCAAACTCAAGGCAAGGCTAACCCCAAAACTATCAAAGAACTCCTACACAAGGCTCTGGCTCAGCATTGCGCATCTTAATACCCAGTTCAATTATCTAGGTTTATGAAAAGAATAAATAACCTAGTAATATTGCAGCTAGTGCTCCTGTAGCATCAGCCATTAGGCAGGTAGAAATAAGATATCGAGTCTTTTTAATACCTGCAGCACCTAAATACACAGCGGCTACATAAAAAGTAGTTTCTGTACTCCCTTGCGCAATCGCAGCTATTCGCCCTTGAAGTGAATCCACACCATAAGTATTCATCGCTTCAAGCATCATAGCTCTGGCGCCGCTACCACTGAAAGGTTTCATAAATGCGGTTGGCAATGCCCCTATAAACTGGTCATCTAGACCAATAAACTGGACACCCACTCTAAATATACCCAAAATAAAATCAAACACACCAGAAGCCCTGAGCAAACCAATGGCAACTAGCATAGCAACTAAATATGGAATAATATTGACCGCAACTTGGAAACCTTGTTTAGCCCCCGTTATAAACTCTTGATAAACATCAAGCTTGGCCTTTACACCCAGGATTAATAATCCCGCCACTACAGCAACAACTAAACCATTACCAAAACCAGCCAAGATATTTTGGCCATTTGGCAACATAACAGCAACTAAAGTAATAGCGATTAATATCAAAAGATATATGAAGACACCCACAATAATTCCGGGAGAGAAAATATTTAATTTTTGACGCCAAGCCACTATGCTTAAGCCCAATAGTGATGAACAAGAAGTTGCTAAAATAATTGGTAGCAAGACATCTGCTGGTTGTGCGGCGCCTAATTGAGCTCGATACATAATAATTGTCATAGGCAGTAAGGTGACACTGGTAGTATTTAAAACCACAAACAATAATTGCGCATCAGAAATACTGCTAGTCTGATTAAGGTTTTGCATCGACTGCATCGCTTGAATACCCATAGGGGTGGCCGCGTTGTCTAAACCAAAAACATTAGCAGAAAGATTCATGGTGATATGACCTAATGCTGGATGTCCAGCAGGTAGGCTTGGCATAAGCCGCTTGAAAATTGGCGATAGTTTTTGGCTTATAGTTTCGAGCACCCCCGACCGCTCAGCAATCTGAAATAATCCCATCCAGAAACAAAGTGCACCTATTAAACCAAGGGCGATATCAACACTTAATCGGCTCATATCAAATAAAGCAGTTACCCATAACTGCCAAGCTTGTGCGCCGACCATAAAGGATTGAACCAATACACCAAAACATGACAGCAAGATAATTCCAACCCAAACTGCGTTTAACATATCGATTCTCCTGAGCTTATTTTATAATGGAAAAAAACGTTTAAATTTTATAATATGACTTCTCTGTTTAAAAAAGCACTTTCGCACTCTGTTGATAAATACTATATTAAAATTAACCTGGAAATTTTATTGATTCACAAAGGAGATGTCCCCCATGGTTAAGGTCAACATAGGTATTGATGAGCAGCATAGGAAACAAATTGCTGCTGGTCTAAAGAATTTACTTGCTGACTCATACACTCTATATTTACAAACGCATTATTTTCACTGGAATGTTACCGGTGAACATTTTAGAGATTTCCATCTGATGTTTGAAGAGCAATATACAGAACTTGCAGTTGCTGTAGACGATATTGCTGAAAGAATTCGAGCTTTAGGTGTTTTTGCCCCAGGAACATATAAATCATTTGCATCTTTATCAGCAATTGAAGAAGTAGAAGAAATACCAGATGCATTAGAAATGGTTAAAATTTTGACAAGAGCTCATGAGCAAGTGGTTTTAACATCTCGAAAGGTATTGAAAACAGCCCAAGAAGCCGAGGATGAATCTTCAGCGTCACTGGTTTCCGATAGAATGCGGGTTCATGAAAAAACAGCTTGGATGTTAAGAGCCACTGTGGCAGAGTAAAAACTTATAACAAAACAGCCAAAATATTAGATTAATATTTTGGCTGTTTTGTATTTGATATTGATTAAATACGTAGTCAGAAGTTAAGCAAATTTAAATGTTAAAATTTTGACCATGAAACTACAGTTTTAAGTTCGTCTATCCCTAGATCACCCTCAAGTTCAGCAGCTTTAAGCCCGTTTAAAACGTAAGCATAACGAGCATTAGCGTAATCACTTCTAGCCCTAAATAACAGCCTTTGAGCTTGTAGAACATCTACAATATTACGTGTACCCACATCGTACCCAGCTTGTGTGGCATCTAAAGCAGATTGTGCTGAGGCAATAGCTTGGCCTTGCGCTTGAATACGAACTTTATCGGTTTTCAAAGTTTTAATAAGATTTGCTGCATCGCGATGTAAGCGTTTTTGTAAACCGCTCAAGTCAGTGCGAGCTTTTTCTAAATTAAGGGCTGCTTGACGAATCTTAGATCTTAAACCACCCCCTTGAAATGGCACCCACTGAGCCTCAAGCCCAATAGACTGGGTATTCGACTCAGTAAAGCTATCGCTGTTACTATAACTCGCAACCGCATTAACTGTAGGTAAATATGATGATTTAACTGATTTATACTCTGTTTCAGCTTGCTGCACATTTAAATTTACAACTTTCATATTTAAATTACGCGCCTTAACACTTTCAAGCCAAGCTGAGTAATTATCAGCATAAGACCATTTGAGATCTTTTTGGTCTTCAAGCTTTGCGATCTCATTAAAAGGCTGACCGATAATAATTGATAAATTTTCATGAGCAATGGCAATTTCGTTATCAGCTACAGCTAACACCACATTGGCTTGATCCAATGCAGCTTGTGCTTCAAGTACATCAGTTTTGGCGAGCAAGCCGACTTTAAATCGCTGGCGAGTTTGTTCAAGCTGTCGATTGATAGCTTTTTTTTCGGCGAAAGCTAAAGTTTTACTTTCTTCAGCCATCAATAAATTAAAGTAAGCTTGTGACACTCGGAGCATAAGTTGCTGTAAAGCCTGTTGACGGTTTAGTTCTATAACATCGAGTTCTAAGTTAGCGCCTTTATAACCATGATAGGCTGGTACATTAAGCAAAGGCTGGGATAGACTTACAGCGTAACTTGAACTGGTACCATCAAAGTCATTATTGAAGAAATTACCACCTGCACCTGACCCTGCACCGTTAGGATCAGTTGTTCCTGGATTCACGCCAGAAGCTTGTGTTTCGGTTTCAACTTGTGCTACTGCGGCTGTAGTGGATAATCGAGGTAATAAAGCTGCGCGGGCTTGAGCTTTAATTTCTCCACGGGAGGCGAAGGATGCTTGATCAGAGAGCCATTGAGTGTCTTCTTGTAGCGCAAGCTCCCAGGCGTTAACTAGATTAATATTTTCAATTGAACTCTTATCTAAATTGTTTTGATCTGCACTCAAAACAATTGACGAGCTTAAGCTTGAGAACAAACCTATTAAGCAAATGTACGTCAATCTCATCAATATGTCTCCAACTAAGCAGAATTTAATTGTTCATCATTAGTTTTGAATAGCTTTAGAAGTATTGTTCATATGGTCAAAAAACTCGCTTTTAGGATCAACAACCATAATATTACCGTTACCAGCAAAGGTTTTACGATAGGCTTCTAAGCTTCTATGAAACTTAAAAAATTCCGCATCCTGATTATAAGCTTTTGCATATGTAGAAGCAGCTATAGCATCGCCTTCACCACGAGTATTTTGAGCTCGCTGATAAGCATCTGCTAAAATAATTCGTTGTTGTTTCTCAGCATTAGCTCGAATAGTTTCAGCTAACTCTTTACCTTCTGAGCGTAACTCTTGCGCATCTTCTTTCCTTTCTGCGCTCATACGATTATAGACATTTTGCGAAACAGTGTCTGGTAAATCAATTTTTTTAACGCGTATGTCAACTACTTCAATGCCAAGCTCATCTTGCGCAGCTTCATTGACATTTTTCAAAATTTCAACCATTAGTTCATCACGTTGACCCGCAACAACTTCATACACTGTTCGCTTACCAAATTCATTTCTTAGAGACTCATTAACCCGAGGAATCAGACGACTTTGTGCTTTAGCATTAATCCCCCCAGTAGCTGTATAAAACTGTTTGACATCTTTGATACGCCACATTGCATAGGAGTCAACTAACAAGAGTTTCTTCTCACGTGTTAAATAATCACCTTCTAAAACATAAGCAGCTTGTAGACGCCCATCAAAACGCATCACTTGATCCACAAATGGTATTTTAACATGCAGCCCAGGCTTGACATTATCAACCACTACCTCACGAAATCTCAGCTGCACAGCTCTTTCGGCCTCGGAAACAGTATAAAAAGTATTACTTGCAACAAAAACAATAATAGCGAAAGCTATAATTAACAAAGGATGATTTTTCATTTATCGGCCCTCACGTTGCGTTTGATTAGTTCGTGAAATTTTGGGCGTAAAGGACTCAAGTGGTGGCAACCCGTTGCTCAATTGTTGTTGCGTAGATTGCGAATTCTTAGAAGTTGATTTACCATTTTTGGCATTTTTCAAAATTTGATCCATAGGTAAATACATCATATTATTAGCCGAATCTGCTGAAATATAAACCTTAGGAGTTTCGCCGTATACAGTTTCCATTGTTTCAAGATACAACCGTTCACGAGTTACCAACGGGGCTTTGGTGTATTCACTAAGAAGCTGATTAAAGCGCTGGGTATTACCAGTTGCTTCAGCAATTACTTCACCTTTATAAGCTTCAGATTCCGCAATTAATCGCGCGCTACGGCCACGAGCTTCAGGCACAACTTGATTGGCATAGGCTCTAGCCTCATTTTGCAATCGAACCTTATCTTCTTTAGCGCGAATTACATCATCAAAAGCCTCTTTGACAGGTTTTGGTGGTTGAGTATCAGCAATACTGACTTTAGTGACGTAAAGCCCACTTTGATAATCGTCAAGATATTCTTGTAAACGAGCTTTCACATCAGTGGCTACTTTTTGACGCCCACTGGTAATCACCGAATCCATAGATTCACCACCAACAACATGTCGTAAGGCAGATGAGGTTGCTTGCTCTAGGCCAGAAATTGGATTAACAATTTTAAGAAAGTAATCTCGAGCTTCATCCACACGATACTGAATGTTAACACTAACATTCACAATATTTTGATCTTCACTAATCATTAATGCCTGATGATCGTATCCCTGAACCTCTTGGACGTCCACCTTGAGAACTTGATCCACCAGCGGAATTCGCCAATGTAAACCAGCAGTTTGTTCTGTGTGAAATTTACCAAATCGAAGTACAACTGCTCTCTCAGCTTGTTCAACTGTATAAATACCTGAACCAATGAGCAATACAATACCAACGATAAGAGCAATGACAATAATTGGACCGGCGTTGAATGAAGAACTTCCTCCATTACCGCCCCCGCCTCTAAATTTATTTTGCATTTTTTTAAAGAACTCGTCTAAATCAGGCGGTCCTTTGTCGTTGCCTGAGCGCCAAGGATCGTTTGGTGGTTTTCCGCCAGGTTCATTCCATGCCATCGTTTCAGCTCCAATTTTATTGTTCAGCTTGTCTAAATTGCTTTAAAGCAGTATCAATCTGTCGCTCGTTACCAGATAACTTAAGGTATACCTGGCCATCTTCATCACAAGCTTCAGCTACAACCCAACCTTTTTCATACAGATAAGCACGCAGTGCAGATTCTTTCGCTTTTAAACGAACTCTTTTTTCAACATGATTAGCAATGAGTAATTCAGCTAAAGATTTACGTAATAGATCAATGCCTAAATTTGCCTTTGCTGATAGCCAGATTTTAACAGGGTTGCCATCTTGATCGTATTCAATTCTTGGCTGAAGATGTGTTTGATCAATTTTATTACCCACAAGTAAACGCGGTATATCTTTAGCCCCTACTTCATCTAAAACATGATTTACAGCATTTAGTTTTTCTACTTGCTGAGCTTTTGGCTCCGACGCATCAGTGACCACAACCAATAAATCCGCTAACAGTGTCTCTTCTAAGGTAGCACGAAATGCATCAACTAGCGTATGAGGTAAATTTTCTACAAAACCAACAGTATCACTGACAAAGAGTTGTCCAAGAGCTGGAATATGTAAATTACGAATAGAGGGGTCAAGTGTAGAAAACAATTGATCTTTTGCAAGCACTTCAGATGTAGTCAATTGATTAAAGAGTGTGGATTTTCCAGCATTAGTATACCCAATAAAAGAAATACTTGGTACACCAGTACGCACACGGCTTCGACGACTTTGAGCCCGCTGGCGCCTAACTTTTTCAAGTCTTTTACGAATATTTTCAATTTGATTTCTAACCATTCTACGGTCAGCTTCCAGTTGAGTCTCACCTGGACCCCGTAAGCCAATACCGCCTTTTTGTCTCTCAAGATGTGACCAGCCTCGCACTAAGCGAGAGGATAAATGTTGTAATTGTGCAAGCTCAACTTGCAGCTTACCTTCATAAGTCTTGGCTCGCTGGGCAAAAATATCAAGAATGACACCAGTCCTATCAACTACTCGAGTATCACATTTTGCTTCCAGATTACGTAATTGGGCTGGAGATAAATCATCGTTAACCAATAGTACGCTTGGGCCATGAACCGCTAGTAAATCGACAATTTCCTCTGCTTTACCTTGGCCGATAAAAAATTTAGGATCTGGAGCATCTCGAACCACATCAACTACATCAACAATTTTGACGCCAGCGCTTAAACAAAGCAGACGAAACTCTTCAATGTTGTTTGAGTGAATAGACGCTCTTTTGAAACTTGGATTTATAAGAACCGCTTGCTCTTCCCAATCGGCTCGTTCAAAAAAAAGCATTAAATAGGGTCAATCCTTACATGGAGTCTTCGAAACCGTCATAAGCCTCTTGATCTGCCTCATCACCTTCAGCAGGTGATAAACGCGGATTTCTCGCAGGCACTACAGTAGAAATGGCGTGTTTATAGACCATTTGGGAGACAGCATTGCGCAACAAAACCACGTATTGATCAAAAGATTCAACTTGACCTTGCAATTTAATGCCATTTACTAAAAAAATAGATACAGGAATTCGCTCTTTACGTAAAGCATTTAAAAACGGGTCCTGTAAACTTTGACCTTTTGACATTACAAGTTCTCCTAAAGAAATCAAGTGTTCATAATTGGGTAATCTTCAAAAAACAAATGCTATCTTTCAAGCAAAATTAAAAGCGAGCGCAAAACTCAAATATAACTTCATAGACTTTTTCCATAGATTCTATAATCAATTAAATTGAATGAATTATGGGTAAACTTATTAAGTTAGTATAATGAGTCAACATTCTAGCGATTTTTCTAAGATATTCAATCATTTCGGCATTTAAATACTTAAAAAATTATGTTTGTAGATGATTGCTAGCTGTACCTTATAAAAAAAGTAATCGAGCTGGAAAGTTGATAGATACTAGAGTATTGAGTTTTTTTAGAGCAATTACTTTCCTGAAGACCTATACACTTGGCCACTATTCAATAATTCATTCAACCCTAAGTTGGATGGATAGTAACACCTCTTAAGGCAGTGTAAAGTGAAGAGTCGGCATAGAATAATTATCACTCAACACATTGATCAAATTTTACTCAAAACAGCTAACCGTCATCCTTGACCTTGACTCCAAAATGACTTATTTCTCTCTATTGGCCTTATACAGTACGATTATTAGTCTTTAATAGACTATACAATCATATTATCAGCTATTTGATCTGATCTAATTAATTACTCAAGTAGCCTAGTTAAAATTATAACTCGCTGTTTTTCATATGATTTGGCAATAGGAAGCCCCAATAACTTCAATTTTTTTATCTTTATCAATTTTTTTGAAATAAATTTTGGTATGATATGGCAATCTCGAAAAAACAAACTCATTTTTAATGTTACCCATATTGATAAGAAAGGACTTTTCTTATGTATATTTTAGGAATTTCAGCGTTTTATCATGATAGTGCTGCCTGCTTAATTGTTGACGGTAACATCATTGCTGCCGCACAAGAAGAACGCTTCACTCGTAAAAAGCATGATGAGGGCTTCCCTGAAAATGCTATTCAGTTCTGCCTTAAAACTGCTGGCATAAAATCATCACAACTAGACTATGTAGTTTTCTATGAAAAGCCTTTACTCAAGTTTGATAGGCTTATGGAGACTTACGTAGGCTACGCACCCCAGGGGTTTTCATCTTTCAAAAGAGCCCTACCCATGTGGCTCAAGAAAAAACTATTTTTACCAAGAGAAATTGATAAAGGCTTAAATAACGAATATTCTGGCCCAATTCTCTTCCCAGAGCACCATCAGTCTCATGCTGCCTCAGCTTTTTACCCTTCACCTTTTGAAACAGCAGCCATATTAACTATTGATGGTGTTGGCGAGTGGGCGAGCACCTCAATTGCAATAGGCGATGGTCGTACGCTTAAAATGCTTAAAGAAATTCGCTTTCCACATTCTTTAGGCCTGCTCTATTCAGCCTTTACTTATTATTCTGGCTTTAAAGTGAACTCAGGTGAGTATAAATTGATGGGACTTGCCCCCTATGGTGAGCCAAAGTATGTAGATAAAATTTTACAGCTCATCGATATCAAAGATGATGGCTCATACCAACTTGATATGAGTTATTTCAATTATGCTCAGGGTCTAACTATGACCAATAATAAATTTAATGACCTCTTTGGCGGCCCGCCACGCAAGCAAGAAAGCGATGCCACACAAAGAGATATGGATATCGCAGCTAGTATTCAAGCAGTGACAGAAACTATAATGAAAAAGCTTGCTACCTATGCCCTTAAATTAGCAGGTACTAAAAACCTATGTATGGCAGGCGGTGTGGCACTCAACTGCGTCGGTAACGGTAAAATACTGCAAGAAATTGAAGGTTTAGATAACTTATTCATTCAACCTGCTTCCGGCGACGCTGGCGGGTCTCTTGGTGCTGCACTTTTTACTTGGCATCAAATATTGGCTAAACCAAGAGTTGTAAACGGTACTGACGACTTACAAAATGGCTCGTTACTCGGACCTTCATTTACAAATGATGAAGTCAAAATTGCTATTGATTCCTTTCAGGCTAAGGCTCATTTTTATGAAAACGAAGACCAGCTTGCAGATGTTGTCTCTGAAGCCTTAGCGAATAGCAAAGTTGTTGGTTTATTTAATGGTCGTGCAGAGTTTGGCCCACGAGCACTTGGTGCTCGCTCTATTATTGGTGACCCAAGAAATCCTGAAATGCAAAAAGTAATGAACTTAAAAATTAAATTTCGCGAAAGCTTTAGGCCTTTTGCTCCATGTGTATTGGCAGAAGACATGGACAAATACTTTGATTTGAGAGCTCCCTCGCCTTACATGTTGTTAGTTGGTCAAGTAAAAGATGAAATTCGCCTTAAGCTCACCCCCGAGCAAGAGGGCTTATTTGGAGTGGACAAACTCAATGTTGCCCGCTCAACTATACCAGCAATTACTCATGTAGATTATTCAGCTCGAGTACAGTCGGTTGACAACAAGCGCAACCCAAGACTTTATCGAATAATGTCGCAATTTAAAGCTAAAACAGACTGTTCGGTAATCATCAATACAAGTTTCAATGTTCGTGGCGAACCGATTGTTTTATCCCCAGAAGATGCTTATAAATGCTTTATGTTTACTCATATGGATGTTTTAGTTGTAGAAAACTATGTTCTTTATAAAGAAGAACAACCAGCACTCAAGGGTGCAGAACAACATTTAGCAGAGTTTAAGCTGGATTAATTTATAGCGGTTTTATCCTCATTGACGTATTACACATTATTCAATTCATTAAAGGAGTACACTTATGGCTCGTAAAAGTTTTATCGGTGAATATATAGATTATTTAAAACAAAGTAAAAAATGGTGGCTTGCGCCAGTTATGGTCATTATCGGCTTACTTGGAGTTTTAGTGGTTTTGGGCGGTACGTCAGTGGCTCCATTTATATATACTTTATTTTAAACACACAAGTTTTTTGATATAACGACCAATGACAGTAGATATCCTTTCATCTTAGCTGTTATTGGTGTTTACTTGTTTTTCAACTCTCTATTATTCAAGTCCTTTTGGAGCTTACATGAAACTTGTCGATATTAATTTTGACCCCTCAAAGAAAGAATTGCTTGAGTTTGGTCGAACCATGATTATAGGTTTTAGTATCTTTGCTTTGATCGCCTACTTTGGGTTAGCAAAACCAAGTATAGCCCTAGGGCTATTTATTTTTGGTTGTGTTAGTTTTGGTCTTTCATTTTTAGGCAAAGCTGCATTAGTTGTATACGTTCCTTGGATGGGTATTGCTTTTGTAATGGGAACAATTGTGAGTAATTTAATTCTTGCACTTTTATTTTATGGCATGATCACCCCAATTGCATTGTGCTTTAAACTCATGGGTCGAGATCCAATGAATCGTAGCTTTGATAAAAAACCTACCACCTATTGGAAAGAAGCTGTTAATCGCGATAATCATGGCGTAGATGAATATGAAAAGCAGTTTTAAATTTTAACCATGCTCATAATTTAATTCTAAGTGTACTTAGGTCCTCTGAAAAGTAATCTGTCGAGAAAGTGTGAAATACAATGGAATTCATCAGCTTTTGAGACAGATTACTTGTCTGAAAATCTATAGTTTGATTCTAAAAATTTAAAAAAATAACTCTAATTTATAGCGAGCTTCACATGAAAAAAGCTTTCCTTGTCGTTAATGTAGTTTTAATAGTATTTGTTATAGCCCTTTTAGAAGGGGTAGCTTTTTTAGTCATCAAAGGTAATCTAGGTGAATTTGATCTAGCTACCCAAGGTGGCACGACTATGAAAGAGTCGATGTACCAAGTTTGGGAGCATCCGGCAAATTATAAATCTTGGTCTGGCAAAACTGAATTTAATCAACAAGCTTTTCGCAGACGCGAAGACCTCACAACGCCTGCCCCAAAAAACACTACCAGAATCTTTATAATGGGCGGCTCAGCTGCATTTGGCTCTCAAGCAATGCCTGGCTCGATTTATCTTCAGCTTTCCGGACAAGGGGAATATAAAAATGAACTCACTATTGCTGCTCAGCTGGAGCAAAAGCTGAATCAACAATATCCAGCAAAGAATTTTGAAGTGATCAATGCTGCAACTAATTGGAGCCGCATACACCAACAAATGATTCATTATCTGCGTAAAATTCGTAAACTAGAACCAGATTTAGTTATATCTATGGATGCATATAATGATTCAACAGCAATAGAGAATAATAATGCATGGAGCGATACAGCCAAAATTGCCAATCAAACTTTATTTGGTAATATCAAGCATGAGATTTCGCCAATTTTTCAAAAGTCATATTCAGCTTATTTAGCAGCGATGTTAATTTTTAGAACTGGCGGATCAGTTGAACCTGATCAATCACTTCTAGCAAAATACTCTCAATATAAAATGCCTGAAGATTTTCAACAACAACTTGATGCTGCCGCTCAATCAGATAAAAACACTCTTGATGGGATAATTAACGAGTATATGAGTTCATTGCACTATTTCGATGCCGTATTAGATCAAGATAAAGTGCCACATATGTTTTATTTACAGCCATTGGCTGTGCTAGATAACAATAAGCCACACACACGTATTGAAAAGGCCATACGTGGATATCAATGGAGCAAGTTAAATACTGAGCAATTAACTCGTATTAATTTCTTCAAAGCTATTGAAAAAAATGGCCGCAAGCTAGATTCTTCTGGTGAAATTGAATTTGGCTCAATGTTAGATATTTTTAGTCAAGTAAAAGGCAATGTCTATTCGGATTATTGCCACTTCACACCGCTTGGGAATGAACGAATTGCTGAATTTTTCTTAAAGCAAATCCAAACTCGCCACCCAGAAATTCTTAACTAAACTCTAAGATCCGGAAGCATCCGAGCGCCCAACTCCATTTGAAGTTGCGTTCGGGTTTTTTAATTGGTTCATTTCTTCTTGTTTCAAGTTTGCTATGCACTTTTCAAAAGTTCGGCTGATCATAGTTGAATTGCGAATGAGTTCAATTTTGGGCCAAGTTGCATGCTCCCCCATTTCAATAAAGCCTTGTAATTCATCTTTAGTTGGATTCTTGGTCAGCCGAAAAATTGCACCTGGAATACGAGGTGGTACAATATTAATATCTCCATCATATCTTTGAGACACCACTGATTGGGCTTTATCCAGCATTAATGCAAGATCATTATTAGGCACATTACGCCTTAAAAAATCAAGGCCCAAATAAGCATTAAGACTTATATTTTTGGTAATAATTTCACGCAAGCTGCGTATAAGGCCCGCTCTTTGGCCTTCTTTTGCCAAAAATGGTATTACATGGGGGTTAGTTTGACTTACTATTGTATGGTTAACACCATAAAGTCGCGATAATCGATGAGTAGGTAGATCATTTTTAATTGAGCCATCCACCCATTTACGACTGGGAATATATGGCACTAACTCTCCACGTACATCCTTTGCCATAAGCATAACCGCAGGGAAGACACCAGGAATTGCTGAAGAGGCCAAGGATGCGGTGCGCACCAAAACACTAGGTGATGTTTTACTATTGAGTAGTCGACTTTCTTGATGAGTATCATATGGCGAGACAGTAATGTTTATAAAGCGTCCTGTTTTTTCATAGGCCTCATTAAATGTCATCTCAGGCACATTGCGTTTTAAGCATTCATCAAGATGTTCACCATCTAACAATGGTCGACCTTTAAAAATACTGCGCCAGCCAACTAATTTAAACGCCTCAGTATATAAATTACTTGGCTCGAGAACTTCACTTAACTCTTGATCCGTATGGGTACCTATAGCAGCAACTATTATTGATCCGGCACTAGATCCTGATAACACTGACGGTAACAAGCGTTCATCCCATAACGCCTTACAAACGCCTAAATGAAATAACCCTAAAGCCGCGCCACCACTTAACATCATTGCTGAACGACCAAAAGCGTGTCCAGTACTTTTGAAAAACTCGAGCTTTTTAGTAAAAGGAAAGTTGACTGGGTCATCAATTTCGCAGAGATACTCTAAGGAACGACATACTTCTTGTAAATAATCTTGGATTAATTTTTTGGTGCCAAAAGCAGATGTAGAATAAAGCTCACTTGAGGCAATATTACCTAAATTGCCATGTAGGCCTTCCTGTAAGCAAAATACTAGTCGGTCAGTGTCGCCTTTCTGGCGGGCTTCACGGAGGTCATTAAATCGATAACGAATTAAAGGATAATCATAATAAGGTGAGGCATCATCTTCTTTCCAGTCATCCATGCCACTAATACGGTCAAATTCTAAGGCCGCACCCTTCCATTCTTCATATGTACTCGCATGCAACATCGCTCGTTTAATTGATTTCAATGCATTTTTCATAGAACTCTCTTTCTAGCACGCTCTTTATAGGGCCAGTGTGTAATTGAACCAGCTATTAACTAAGGCCTACCCAAGATTATAACGTGTCAGAGCATTTTTATTTGGTCTGGACTAGCTGATTTAACTAATATAACGTGAGTGAGTTGAATTTGTATTCTACGTATAATAATCAATCAATGATACGGCATACCAACTGTGCTTAGGGTTGTTTCTGGAAGGTCATTATTTTAGCAGTGCCATTATCAGTTTGATCAAGTAAAAAACGCCAATCGGGGACTAAAGTAAATTGATCAAAAGTTGAGGTGCATATTGCTTCAATTCTACATCGAGGGTGCATACAACTCACAAAAGTATATCTTTGGCCATTTTGTGGTCTATACCACACATCACTTTGTAATAATGGCTTATCGTGGATCGGACATCGACCAATCTTAAGACGTTCTAATCGACTTTTTCTTGACTGATCTTGCACACCATCTACCCAACGTCGAGGACGTGTTTTAAATCGGTTTAACATCTCATTGGGTGATATTTCTTGATGTGACATACATACCTCTATTAACTATTCTTTTTATGTGCTATATGGCTTGTATACTATGTAATAGCATTACTTACCTTATGCCTAATAGAGTACTCAAATAAACAAGTCAATTTGTTACTTTGATGGGAGAATTATGTACAAATTGTGTTGTCATAAGCCTTGTTTGTGGTAGAAATAAACTCATTATAGCGATGAGCTTTTCTTTTTTAGCTAAAAAAGCTGAGTGCTGTATACAAAAAAACGCGCTCAGTAGCGCGCTTTTTTATATAAGAAATAAGACCCAGTTGCAAAAGAATTAAAAATCCTCAACTCCAAGACTATAAAGACTTGCTGCACCTGATTTGAGTTGTTCGGCATGAGCGTATGCTCGAGGCAACATCCGCTGGTAGAAAAATTGTGCCACCGCAACTTTATTATTGCCAAGAGTATTATTGCCAAGAGTATTTTTACCAGGAGTGTTGTTACCAGGAGCATGCTGATCTTCCAAAGCAAGCCCTACTGCGGCCATTTTTGCCCATACAAAAGCAAATCCAAGATAGCCTGTAAAATGTAAATAATCTACCGACGCAGCACCTACTTCATTCAGATCATTGTGCGCCGCATCAATAACCCACTGAGTGGTGGTCTTATGATGTTCAAGCAACTTTTTAAGTTGCACAATAAACTCTGCAACTAATTGAGCTGACTGAGAATTACAAAAGTCTTCGATATCAGCATAAAAAGGTTTTAACAGCTCGCCTTGGGTTTTTACAATTTTACGGCCCATTAAATCAAGAGCTTGGATACCATTGGTACCTTCATAAATTTGAGCAATACGTGTGTCTCGTACAAGTTGCTCAACGCCCCACTCTCTGATATAACCATGACCACCAAACACTTGCTGGGCATTGACACAAGCCTCTAAACCTATATCGGTTAAAAAGGCTTTTGCCACAGGAATAAGTAAAGCGATAAGATCTTGAGCCTTAGTGACAGCTGTTTGATTTGATGAGAAATGAGCAACATCCAAACTTTGGGCTAGATAAACCCCAAAGGCGCGACCACCTTCAACAAAAGCTCGCACAGACAATAGCATACGCCGCACATCAGCATGATGGATAATCGGATCAGCCATTTGTGTAGGCTCAACCACACCAGTTGCAGCCCGACCTTGGGTGCGATCTAGTGCGTAATCACGAGCTAACTGATAAGCCATCTCTGCCGAACCAAGACCTTGTAAACCGATAGAGAGCCGCTCATAGTTCATCATAGTGAACATACCTGCCAGACCTTTGTTTTCTTCGCCTACAAGCCAGCCCTTAGCACCATCAAAGTTCATTACACAAGTAGCTGAACCTTGAATACCCATTTTATGCTCAATAGACCCAACCGAGAGCGTGTTGCGCTCACCTAAGTGACCATGATCGTCAACAAAAAACTTCGGGCAAATAAATAATGAAATACCCCGGCTACCGGCTGGAGCATTGGGCGTTTTAGCTAAAACCAAGTGAACAATATTTTCACACAGATCATGTTCGCCACCAGTTATAAATATTTTAGTGCCGGTTACAGCAAAGGAGCCATCATCATTTGGCACAGCTTTAGCCTTCATGATACCTAAATCAGTGCCACAATGAGGCTCGGTTAAACCCATTGCCGATGACCATTTACCAGAATAAAGAGGTGCAAGATATTTTTGTTTAAGTGCGTCACTCCCGTGACGCATTAAACACATTGCGCCGCCAGCAGATAAGATAGGATAAAGTGCTAAAGAATTATTCGCCGCAAATAACATTTCTTCAAAGAGGACTACTAGGGTTTTTGGTAAACCTTGACCGCCATACTCAGGATTACCACCTAAACCACACCAACCGCCTTCGGCGATCATTTTGTAAGCTTTTTTGAAGCCTTGAGGTGTAGTTACCTCGCCATTATGCAATTGGCAGCCTTCTTCATCACCAGAACGAAATAGAGGGTATAATACATCGCGGCTTAATTTACCTGCTTCTTCTAAAATTGCAGTGGCTAAATCTATAGAGAAATCTGAAGTTGCTGCTTGTTCACTCCAAAATTTGTCAACTTCAAAAACATTTTTGAGTAAAAATTGCATGTCTTCCAAGGGAGCTTGATAAGCAGCCATAACTAATCCTTCAATTATTTATTGGTGACGCAACTCAACCCCCTGCTTATTTTTCAAGACAAAGGGCCAGTAAATTTAAAACAATTTAATATCAAAAGTACTTAAATACCAAGATTAAAGTCATCAGCATCAAGCGCCATCAATGTTTGACCACCGGCTTCACAGGCAAGCTTATGGCTAAAGGCTCTTGGCATAATTCGCTTAAAATAAAATTGAGCGGTTTTAATTTTTGCTTGATAGTATTTTTCTTCGTCAGTGCCTTGCTCAATGGCTTTAATAGCGGTTAATGCCATTTTAGCCCAAATATACCCAAGAGTAATGTATCCAGAATACATGAGATAATCAACAGATGCAGCGCCAACCTCATCGCGATCTTTCATGGCCGCCATGCCAATCTGTGTGGTTAATTCGCCCCATTCCTTATTCATCTTAATTAAAGGTTCTGTAAATTCGCGCATGGCTTCTGTATCAATTTGATCTTTACAAAACACATGAATTACTTTGGTAAATTTGCGTAATAGCTGGCCTTGAGTCATTAATACTTTTCGACCAAGTAAATCTAGGGCTTGAATACCTGTGGTGCCTTCATAAATTGTACCTATGCGAGCATCTCGAACATGCTGCTCCATACCCCATTCTGCAATATAACCATGACCACCTAACACTTGTACCCCAAGATTTGCACTTTCAGAGCCAGCTTCAGTTAAAAAAGCTTTAGCTATGGGCGTTAGAAAAGCGAGCATGTCATCCGCTGTTTGTTTTTGCTCTTCATCTTGGGAATGCAGTAAAATATCAGATTGTAATCCGAGCAAATAGCATAGCGCACGGCCACCTTCTGCAAAGGCTTTTTGAGTCATTAACATTCGACGAACATCTGGATGCACAATAATAGGATCTGCAGGCCCATCTGGATTTTTAACCCCAGATAATGAACGCATAGCTAAACGATCTTTGGCATAGGCAAGCGCCCCTTGAAAGCTGCCTTCCGCATGACAAATCCCTTGAATTGCTGTACCAATTCGCGCAGTATTCATAAAAGTAAACATGGCGTTTAAACCTTTGTTGACTTCCCCAAGCAAAAACCCTTGAGCTTCATCAAAATTGATAACACAAGTAGCTGAACCTTTTATGCCCATTTTATGCTCTATAGAGCCACATTCAACCGCATTTCTTTCGCCTATATTGCCGTTTGCATCTGGTAAAAATTTGGGCACTATGAATAAAGAAATCCCTTTTGTGCCTTCTGGCGATCCTTGTATTCGTGCAATAACAATATGTAAAATATTCTCTACCAAGTCGTGCTCACCAGCGGAGATAAATATTTTAGTGCCGGTAATACTGTAACTACCATCTTCATTTGGCAGTGCTTTAGTTTTTAAAGTGCCTAAATCAGAACCACAATGAGCTTCAGTTAAACACATTGTACCGGTCCATTCACCAGTAACTAATCGGGTTAAGTAAGTTTGCTGTTGATGCTCGGTGCCATGTTCTGTAAGAGTGTGCACCGCTCCATGACTCAGCCCTGGATACATAGACCATGCCCAATTAGCACTACCTGTCATTTCACTCATAACAATATTCAATAAATTTGGCAGACCTTGACCACCAAATTTTTCTGGCGCAGGCAGCGATGGCCAGCCACCTTCAACAAATTTTTTGTAAGCTTCTTTAAAGCCAGCAGGAGTAGTTACAACTCCTTTATCAAAGTGACAGCCTTCGGCGTCTCCAGATTGATTTAATGGCGCAACTTCGTTTTCAGCAAACTTTGCACCTTCTTCCAAAATTGCATCAATTAAATCTTCACTCACTTCCCAATCGTCTTTTAATCCCTCGCATACACCCTGCGTATTTAAAACTTCGTGAATTATAAATTTCATGTCTCTTAAGGGCGCTTTATATGTAAGCATTAAGACTTCTCCTGACTTTTACTAAAAAATTTAACATTGCTGATAAGTAATACTTTGAGAGCTTTATTAAGCATAACTAACTTTGAATAAAATGCTGGCTCTATGACTTAAATATAACTTGACTGAATTACTTATGATAGTCATTTTCCTGACCTAGAAGTCTCATATTTAGGAGATTTAGTGGATAAACAGGCAGTTATTAAAATTTGATATCACTATTGTATTCTTTTTAGCTAGTATTTATTGTATTCTTTTTAGCTGTAGTTCCTCAGAAAAGTAATCAGTCGAGAAAGTGTGAAATACAATAGAGTTCATTAGCTTTTGAGACCTATTACTTTTCTGAAAATGTAGAGTATTCAATTATACAATTAAAATGTTTTCATTGGTTTTAAAGCCTTATCAAACCAAGTCTTGGGCTTAAAAGTTAATAGACACTAGAATATTGCAGACTTTTCAAGCAAATCACTTCTTTGAAGGTCTATAAGGTATATACTGATAAGATAATTTGAAATTTTTGGAAATAAAAGTAATTTTTAAGAGATTTAAGTCAAATTAGCTTTTATAGCAATTTATTTATTAGCATAAACTAGTAAGGGTTTAATGAAACATCATAATCCGCAAACTAATTATCTCAGCCGATCAGAAAAGTCTGAGTATGATAACTTGGAGCGACGGGTCTTCACCCTCTCACATCAATGGATGGATCATACCGCACATTTACACAAAAATGCCTGTGTTGATCAGCTTTGCGATTTTATAACTCAACATAAATTTGAGCATTTTCTCGCTTATAAACCCTCTGCTGCCGCCTCCAAACAAGATTATTATTTGGGTCAAATAATAGCTATTTTTGTCGAGTTAAATCACGTTGCAGAACAAAAATCTCGCTATACAGAAGAGCAAAAAAGAAAACGACGAGAATTAGATCTGATCTTAGATGAACATTATCGCCTCAATAGCAACCATATGAGTGATAAAAAAGTTAATTTAAGCCAAGACAGTGGGTCTAACTTCTTACTAAATATTGATAGTAAGCCACAAGAACACATTAATCTAAGTCCAGATATTGATGATGATAGTAATCACAATGACAATAACAATGAAGACAGTTTAGATAATGAAAACAATGCAAGCGACCAAACTTCAAATTCATTATGGAAAAAAATAACCACTGGTTTATTTAATAAATAACACACACAAACTCTATTTAATATCCGCAAAGCATTAGATTGTGAAATTCATTAGGCGACCAATGATAAACTATTAGTTTGCTTGCTTGCTGGATTAACCCCGGTTCGTGATTCAACTTCTGAATATATGGCGGCTTGGTTAGCACTTAAACTTGTCTCTACAGGTTCTTCACGAATACTTTCTTCAGCCTCACTAATCCTTTGAGAAGCTTGCTGAGCTACTTGTCTATCTTGTGCAGAGGGTTCCACTGGTGCTTGAGCTGCACGTCTAATTTGTTCTGCTTCAGCTTTGACTTGTTGTGGCTTAGCAGAATGACTTGAAAATTTAACATCAACTTCACCCTCAACTGCATAGCGCTTGCCATCAGGACCAAGGGTATAGGTATAATTTGGCGAACCTGTAGCAGACCCGCCGGCTGCAGCATGAGCCTGTTCATGTTGACGAACTTCAGCATCGCGAATTTTTAATTGATCAATCTGTTTGAGATCATCTACTGATAACTCTTGTTGATTATTGGTTAAAGAATTAGCCTCTTGTGCTGATGATCCAGCATTGGCATCTGAATTGCTAGCATCTGAAAATTTTTGGGCATTTTTCGCTTGGTCTGATATGGTAACGCTTACTCCAGGTGAAGCCGGCTTAACGAAACCATTAGCTAATTGATTGGTACTCTGAAAAGCATCTGCTTGTTGACTTGATGATTGGCTAGTAGTTGGTGATGATATGTTTGGCAAAACTTGCGAATTAGATACTGAATTATTTAAAGCCACATCTTTTGAATGAGACCGAGTCATTTGCTGAGCTGAAAAAAATTGACTAGATATCATATTGTAACTTCCTTAAAAATCAATTAAATACGAGTCTAGATAAATCTTAAGCACGTATATCAAGCAATGATCCAATCATTTTATTTTCAGTGCTAATTACTTTTGAAGATACGCTCACTTGTAGCTCAGCACGCATCAAACCAATTGAAGCATCGGTTAAATTCATTATTTCAGAGTTACTTGTGCTAGAACCTAAGGGCTTGATACTCTCGCTTTGTGATGATACCGAAGCTATAGTTTGTGCACTCTGCTCAAGCTGAGCGACACCTTTTTGAATGCCAAGTAAACCAGCATTGAAGCCACCGCCAATATTCACCATAAACCTCGACTATTCATTCAATGTTTACCTCAATTAATTTGATAAAGGGTATAAAAATAATTGACCCATAACTATTATGCTACCACCAAAACCTTGGTATTCAAGTAATTCTTACAAAGTTTAAATGCATTAGCTTGTAAACAGTATAAAAACAGCTAAAACGCATAAATAATCCATTAGATTAAAACCGAAAAATAAAAAACCGCACATTTTGAATAAAATATGCGGTTTTTTTTAAGTGATATTACTATTGTAGATTTATTCCATCTAACACACTAGGCAACATTGTCATGCCAGCCTATTGCTCAATTTGCTCCATATACACTTGATCATTCGTTGATTCATCTTGCGACACCGTTTTACCTTTTGAAGGAGCAGGTGAATCAATCGTAAAGAGTGAATCGGTTGTATCTGATTGAGAAACTCCGTTTGAATTCATGTCACTGGATTGCTCAGACTCTTGCATAGAATCAATTGAAGTGGAATTCATTTTCATGGAATCTTCAGATACATCGGTTTTATCGTCTCGTACTTCTTGCTCAACTGGAGATTCTTGTGACTTAGAAAATACTTCATTTTCATCTACTGGCAATTCAGGAACTTTACGTTCACCGGCAAATTCAAATAAACCATTACCACCTATGTTTAATTCAATTTCACGAATGTATTTATATTTTCGTTTAGTGATTTCTCTTAGGCGTTTTTTATTACGCACAATACTTGGACGTAAAAAGATCAATAAATTTCGTTTCACTCTTGAGCGTCTTTGGCTTTTAAATAATCGACCAATGATTGGTATATCACCAAGAATGGGAACTTTACTTTCAGAATCGGTGAAATCATCTTGTATTAAGCCGCCAAGAACAATAGTTTCGCCCTCGTCAGCTAAAATAGTTGTCTTAACACTTCGTTTATTAGTAATTAAATCGGCTGAGTTTATACCCTCTGCTGATGGCACAACCGCACTGACTTCCTGCATAACTTGTAAACGGACAACGTCACCTTCATTAATTTGTGGTGTGACTTGTAGAGTTAAACCAACATCTTCACGATTAATAGTCTGAAATGGATTAGCTGTGCCATTTTGGCTATTAGTTGTACTACCAGTTATAAATGGTACATTTTGACCAACAACAATTTCAGCTTCTTCATTGTCTAAAGTCATAATACTTGGAGTAGATAATAAGTTAGTGTTTGATGCATTGGCTAAGGCTTGAATGAGCGCTCCATAGCCAGTGCTACCATTTGAAGACCGTTCACCGCCAGCAATAGTAATACCATCACCTAAGCCACCAGTTGGTACGCCTGTAGCCAATGAACTTATTACGGTATTGAGGTTTGTGCCTAAATTACTAAAATTTATACCTACCGCTGGGGTGTTTAAATCCTTATCTAAAGCGGCCCACTGTATACCAAGAGATTCACCAATATCTCCTGAAACCTCAACTACTGCGGCTTCAATCAATACTTGGGCGCGTCGTAAGTCTAGCTGAGCCACAAGCTGCTCCATGGAGCTAATGTCGTTAGGATCACCTTTAATAACGATGGCATTTAAAGTTTCATCTGCTTGTATTTGAGTCTCAGTGACAGGTTTACCTTCTTCTGGCTGCTTTTGCGCTACTAGATTTTGCAAAATAGTAGCAATTTGTGCCGCTTCAGCATGTCTAAGCCTAATAACTTTAGTTGACCCACCACCATTCGCTAAAGGTGTATCTAGCTTAGCAACTAGGGCTTTAATTTTTGCACGAGCTTTAGCATCACCACGCACCATTAAGCGGTTGGCATTTTCATCGGCAACAACTTTTACTCGAGCAGTTGCGGTTTCTGGTGTTTTCTTAGTTGATTTAGATGTATCTATAGGGGTAAGGCTGGTTAACATGTCTAACACATTACCCACCCATGCATCTTTTAATTGAATAATTTCATATTCTTCGCTTTCTGCAGCATCAAGCTCACCAATAATTTGCTCAATCCGTCGAATATTATCTTCATGATCGCTGATGATGAGTGCATTAGCAGATACTACACCTGCTAAATGCCCATACTGTGGCACCATTGGTCTTAATATTGGGATTAACTCAAGAGCTGGAGTATTTTTAACTTGAATAACTCGAGTCACAATTTCTTGGCTTGATTTAAGTTGGCCATTGATCTTCAAAGGTAGATTGTCACTTTTCACACCAGAAGCCGGCACAATTTTAATAAAATCACCGCTAGGTACAGCTGCATAACCATGTACTGAGAGTACTGATAAAAACAGCTCGTAAACCGCTTGCGACGTCATGTCGGAATTTGACATAACAGTCACTTTGGTTTTGACACGAGGATCAATAATAAAACTTTTTTGAGTCATATCAGCAACTTGTGATATAAACACACGAATATCTGCATCCTTGAGACTCACTTTCCAAGTTGGCTCGGCGAGTGATAACTGGCTAATAAAAAGCAGCAGAAAACTCAACAGCACTTTAAATTTATTCATTTGACTCACCTAAAGTCTCCAATTGTTATTATCAAAGTAGGTCATTGAGCCAACTTTGATATGTCCATTCTTAATTTCTAACATTTGTTCTAACGAGGAACATCCACATTGACTGTAAATGTTCTGGTACCTCGTTGAATTTTAACTTGAGCGTTACCTTTTTGCATTACCCCTTGAATGAGTCCTGCATCAGCAGTTGAACTGCCGAGCTGTTGACCATCAACTGTTAGCACTTTATCACCAACTCTCAATCCCATAGTACGCAGCAAGTCGGTTGGCGCATTTGACCCTATCACATATCCAGACTTATTGCCTTGTGACACTAACCCCATCTCTGAAATAACTTGACCTGGATTATCATCTAAATCTTTTTGTATTGCAGTAATAACCTCGTTGGAGTCAAATACTTGCCCAGATTTGGCCATTCGACCTAAATTAGATCGTGCTGACGAGGAAGATTCTTGGGATGTTTGATTGCTTTGCTTTAAAAAATTAGCGCGGCTTTCAGCAAAACTTGATTGGGAATTTGAAGGCTGAGCTGAAGATTGAGTATCCGTAGCAGTAAGCCCAGAATCTTTGCCATTAGTATCGGCAAACTCTAAAGTTTCATAGCGACCATTTCGAGCTAGAATAACTCGGTCACTTCTTACTTCTTTCAAAGTCACTCCTGAAGCAATCGAGTCACCTACGGAAAAAGATTCTGGTTTTTTATTAATTTCACCGATTATTGCTGACGACTTACCGCCGCTAGTACCAAGAAATACCCCAAGTAATTCCAATTGTAAAGTTGTTTTAGGCGCTTCAACGATTTTTTCTGGTTGTGCTTTTTTAACGATGGGTTTGCCAAACAACATAAGCTTTTGCAACTGAGGCACATCAACCACAGCGGCTTGTCTTGGGCTATCACGCATAGACTTTGACTGAATAGGAGGTTGTACAGGCTCTGCTCCAGCAATAATCATCCAGATTAAATGAGCCAAAAAATAGCCAATAAAGATAAGACACAACACGCTTATGGCTCTTAAACCGAGCTGTATATGGTGTTCTTTCAAAAACTTGTCGACCATGGAATAACTCATACTTCTTTAGTTAATGCACAATAAGCTGTATTTAAAGCTTGCCCAAATAAACCTAACTCTTTAAAGCAATATTAAGCAATATTAAGCAATATATTATTAAAGCTTAGCTTGACTTGGGCACACTATAGGTTTCAGCGGCTGTGATATTTCAATTCTTGGTGCAGTTGACTTTGGTAAACCTGCTGGCACTGCACCTGCACGCGCTGCTAACTGATCATACACCGCAAGGGTTAAATCTTGACCAGAATTTTGAGTATAGGCCTCTAATGCTTTACCCGCACCCTCTTCGATGATAGGTAAACTTATTTCATTACCTTTAGTTTCAATTTCACCTGTAAGTGGCACAAATTTAATGGTTTTTGGTGATTGACCGCCAACTCCAACCAAACCTCCAGGCCAAATAACTTCACCGCTTGCTGCTGAAATCGCACCTTTAGTACGATTTAAAGCTATATTAACCTGTTTAAATTCAATACTATTCTCAAATGAATTAACTTGTGGTGCAAAGAGTTGAATTACATCTAAGTCTAAATCGCCATTCAGATCATTTAATTGTAGCCAATTAAATTGGCCGCAAGGCCCACCGAAAACGCCTGAAATAATTGGCAGTGTCAAGCCAAAGTCTAATTGAGTGTTACTGTCGCTTGAGTAATTATTTTTTAAGCTTATTTGGCCACACATTTTTAATGCTAGCAAACACAATGGATTTAAATTCCATTCCAATGAATAAGCCGCTGGTGAGCGCACCGCATTGATTTGAACTTGACCTGACCAAAGAGTTCCATGCACCTGCCGTAAAATAAACTGGCGCGCTGGTGAGATATAATGGTCGCTTGGCACAACTAAACGTGCTGGTAAAGTAGCAATCCCCCAAATAAGGGTGCTTACTATAGCAATTATTACTGCAAGACTTTTCATAGTTCCTGAAATCCTTTAATGAAAGCTATGATAGCAAACAACTGCAGCCGGCTACACCGCTGCTTCTGCTTCATACTCACGCTCAAATATTGCTTTGAGAAACTGCCCAGTATAAGACTTTTTATCTTGAGCGACATCAAATGGAGCACCAGCACAAATCACTTCGCCGCCACCATCACCACCTTCAGGCCCCATATCAATGATCCAATCTGAAGTTTTTATTACATCTAAATTATGTTCAATAATAATGAGAGTATTTCCCCTGTCTCTTAGAGTATGGACTACCTTGAGCAATTGTTGTATGTCATGAAAATGTAAGCCTGTTGTTGGCTCATCTAAAATATACAAAGTTCGACCTGTATCACGCTTGGATAATTCACGAGAAAGCTTGACTCGTTGTGCCTCCCCTCCAGAAAGTGTAATTGCAGATTGACCTAAACAAATATAGCCTAAGCCAACATCCAGTAAGGTTTGAAGCCGTTTTGCTATTGCAGGAATAGCATCAAAAAACTCCCTGGCGTCCACAACTGTCATTTGCAGAATATCATATACATTTTTTGACTTATATTGAACCTCTAGAGTTTCTGGGTTATAACGGCGTCCTTGACATTCATCGCAAGGCACGTAAATATCCGGTAAAAAATGCATCTCAACTTTAATGACCCCATCACCCTGACAGGCTTCACATCGCCCACCTTTCACATTAAAGCTAAATCGCCCTGGCTTATAGCCCCGTGCCCGTGCTTCTTGAGTACCAGCAAAAAGCTCTCTAATTGGAGTAAAGATCCCTGTATAAGTTGCAGGATTAGAACGAGGGGTTCTACCAATCGGTGATTGATCAATATCAACTACTTTATCAAGTAGATCGAGCCCCTCAATAACCTCACATGGAGCCTGCTGAATTAATCTGGCGCCATTTAATGCTTTTGCTGCAGCGGGATATAATGTCGTGTTCACTAATGTGGACTTACCGGAACCAGATACACCTGTCACGCAGGTAAGTAGACCTATTGGAATTTCAATAGTAATATTTTTTAGATTGTTGCCAACTGCTCCTATGATTTTAATTAAAGCCTCGGGGTCTGGCTCTTGAATCATGTCCGGGATTTGAATGGCACGCTTACCAGATAAAAACTGACCAGTAATTGATTCTTTGGCTTTAATAATATCTTTTACTTGGCCCTGGGCAACAACTTCACCGCCCTTAGCCCCTGCATAAGGGCCTATATCGATAATATGGTCTGCGTGACGAATGGCGTCTTCATCATGCTCTACCACGATAACTGTATTCCCAAGATCACGTAGCCTGGTTAATGTGGCGAGTAGGCGCTCGTTGTCTCTTTGATGCAGGCCTATAGATGGCTCATCGAGCACGTACATAACCCCAACTAAACCCGCACCAATTTGACTGGCTAACCGAATTCTTTGCGACTCGCCCCCAGATAAAGTATCTGCCGAGCGGGATAAGCTTAAATAATTTAAACCAACGTTTTCTAAAAACTCTAAACGCTCGCCAATTTCTTTAAGTATGGGGCGGGCTATTTCACCTTGTGAACCTGATAACTTAAGGGTTTTAAACCACTTCGATGCCACCTCAACTGACCATTGAGTAATATCCGGTAAAGAAGTTTCAGCAACAAATATATTTCTTGCAGCTTCATTAAGCCTTGCACCTTGACATTTGCTGCATGGCCTAGCAGCCACATATTGGGAGAGCTCCTCGCGCACTGAATTGGACTCAGTATCTCTAAACCGTCGGGAGTAATTAGGAATTATACCTTCAAACGGAGTTTTACGAACATAGCGACCACCTCTATCATTTGCATAAACAAATTCAATAGGTTCATCTCCACCGTGCAGGATAATAGCTTGATGTTTCTTTGACAATTTTTTGAACGGTTTTTGCAAATCAATGCCGTAATGACTCGCTAGAGACTCAAGCATTTGAAAATAAAATTGATTACGCGGATCCCAGCCACGAGCGGCACCAGAACTTAAGCTTAGATCGCCATTAACAATCAGCTCAGGATCAAAGTACTGTTTTTGACCTAAACCATCACACTCAGCGCAAGCTCCAGCTGGATTGTTAAACGAAAATAATCTTGGTGATAACTCAGCAATTGCATGGCCGCATTTGGCGCAAGCAAAGCGTGAAGAAAATAAAATTTCTTCAAAATCGTCGTTATCCATTGAAGCAAGCTTAGCCAAGCCATCGCTTGCATTTAGGGCAGTTTCCACAGAATCAGCGATACGGGTACGCATATCTTTGCTGATTTTGAAGCGATCCACCACAACTTCAATTGAATGCTTATTTTTTTTATTTAATTTGGGGACATCGTCTAGCATATACACATGATTATTAACGCGCACACGGACATATCCAGCAACTCGTAATTGTTCAAATATTGCAAGATGTTCGCCTTTCCTGTCATCTATCAATGGCGCAAGTACCATAACTTTTTGGCCTTGAGGAACAGCCAAAATTTGATCTACAATTTGCGTTACAGTTTGTGCTTTCAGAGGTAACTGGTGAGTTGGACATCGAGGCTCACCCACTCGAGCAAATAGCAACCGTAAGTAGTCATAAATTTCTGTAGTTGTGCCAACAGTTGAGCGCGGATTATGGGAGGTTGTTTTTTGTTCGATCGATATAGCTGGTGATAAGCCTTCAATAGCATCTACATCGGGTTTTTCCATCAAAGATAAAAATTGTCGGGCATAGGCAGATAAAGATTCAACGTAGCGTCTTTGACCTTCTGCATATAAAGTATCAAATGCAAGGGATGATTTGCCAGAGCCAGATAGTCCAGTGATAACCACAAATTTATCGCGAGGTATTATAAGATCAATATTTTTTAAATTGTGCGTACGCGCACCTCGAATATTAATTGAAGTCATTGAAGCCATACCAATTTTTCCTTTGAAATAAAAACAGTTAAAAGTGTGGTAAAGTTTAGCCAGGACCAATTCTAACCTATATCGTGTGAAGGCAATGATGAATAAACTTGAAAGCCAAGCCACTTTGAGCCTCGCCCTACTCTTTGCAATTCGAATGTTCGGTCTGTTTATCTTACTGCCGATTTTAGCCGTGCTAGGTACAGATTTAAAAGAGGCAACGCCATCTCTCATAGGTTTCGCTATTGGAGTCTATGGGCTAACCCAGGCTTGCCTGCAAATTCCTTTTGGCACTTTATCCGATAAATGGGGTCGAAAACCACTCATTTTGCTTGGTTTGGCTTTGTTTATTACCGGCAGTTTAGTAGCAGCCGTTTCAACAAGTATCTGGGGCATGATTCTTGGCCGCGCACTCCAAGGTAGCGGTGCTATTGGCGGTATTATTATCGCATTGGTATCTGATGTTACCCGCGTGGAAGTGCGCACCAAAGCTATGGCAATTATTGGTGGCAGTATTGGTTTTTCTTTTTTGCTAGCACTTATAATTGGCCCAGTTTTAGCCACATCTCTTGGTCTGCACGGGATATTTTATTTAGTCGCCTTACTTGGCATTGCAGGCTTTTTGCTCGCATTCTTTATAATACCCGGTCAATGGCAACCCTCGCAATCCTTTCGCTTAATGGCTATAAAGTCGTCACTGAACTACTCAGCTATAGATGCTATAAAAGATCCTCAACTCATACGTTTAAATATAAGTATCTTTTTACTTCACCTATTATTAACAACTATTTTTATTGCCGTACCACCCTTGCTAGTCAATACACATCAAATGGTACTTGATGAGCATTGGCAGCTTTATTTGCCAGTAATGTTACTCTCTTTTCTTACGGTTATTCCATGTATTATTTTTGCCGAAAAAAAGGGTAAAGTTAGGCCAGTCATGCTGACAATGATCGGCTTACTTATGCTCAGTAGTTTGATGATGCATTTTGGTTATCAAAGCTTTACGCAACTTGCTATTGCACTATTTTTATTTTTTTCTGGCTTCAATGCCTTGGAAGCTACACTGCCTTCACTTGTGAGTAAAATAGCTCCAGCAGGTCATCGCGGAGTCTGCATGAGTACCTACTCTACTTTTCAGTTTATGGGCTCATTTGCAGGTGGTGCTCTGGGTGGCATGCTCTACCAGGCTTTTGATTTTGAGGGAATAATGTTATTTGCTGGTTTAGTCAGCGGCTTATGGCTATTGATTATCTTTAGTTTTGCAGCTCCGGCTCATTTAAAATCTTACTCGGTGACTATTGCAAATATTGATATTGATCTCAAAAAATTTGAGCATCATATATTGCTGTTACCAGGTGTACGTGAAGTCTTTATCAATATTGGTGAACAAGTAGCTTATTTAAAAGTAGATAATCGCAAATTCGATCCCGCATTCCTAGACGACCTTAAATTATTTGGTGGCACAGCTACAGGACCCACGAATTATGAATCAAACCTCAGTTGACCTTATTATCCATTGCCGCTGGCTGGCGAAAGTTGACCGTCATCCAAGTCAATTAAACCCACAAGATAAACTATGGCTTGAACATCAAGCGTTAGTATCGCGTAATGGCAAAATTGTAGACATCCTCGATTCGAGTGCCTGTAATCGCCAATATGTTGCTCAATTTGAATATCATTTACCGCAACATTTAATTATTCCAGGTTTAGTTAATAGTCATACACATGCGGCAATGTCGTTACTTCGAGGCTATGCAGATGACTATCCATTAATGACTTGGTTAGAACAATATATTTGGCCTGCAGAAAATAATTTTGTATCGCCAAAATTTGTAGAAACCGGTACCCAACTCGCTATTTGTGAAATGTTACAATCAGGTGTTACCTGCTTTAACGATATGTATTTTTTTCCAGAAGTAGTTACTTCAATCTTAGAAAAAAAAGGTTTAAAAGGTTGTGTTAGCGGCCCTATTATTGAGTTCCCCAACCCTTGGGGTCAAAATGCTCAAGAGTGTATTGATAAAACAACTCAGCTTGTCCAAAAATATGCAAATAATGACCTAATTCACGTAGGCTACGGTCCACATGCACCATATACTGTCACTGATGCTACCTTCACCACTATTATTGAGGCTGCGCAAAATAATAATACCTGGATACACACCCATCTCCATGAAACTCAACATGAAGTCGAAGAAAGTATTAAAGAGCATGGCTGTCGACCCATAGAAAGATTACACAAGCTTGGATTTTTTGAAGCACACACTCAAGTGGTTCATATGACCCAAATTGAAGATTCAGACCTTGAGTTTTTAAATAAAAAATCCACTCATATCATCCATTGTCCAGAATCTAATTTGAAGTTGGCTAGTGGTTTTTGCCCAATAGAAGCCTTTCGCAGAACCGGTTTTAATTTCGGTATTGGCACTGATGGTGCAGCGAGCAATAACGATCTCGATATGCTTGGAGAAATGAAAACCGCCGCTTTACTTGCTAAAGCTGTTGACAAAAACGCTCAAGCATTACCAGCCTACGCTGCGCTCTACGGCGCAACCCGGGGCGGCGCACTTGCTTTTAATCTTCAAACTACAGGCAGTTTATTGCCGGACTTTGATGCAGATATAGTAGCAATAGATATGGGGCACTTAAACACCCAACCAATTTATGATCCAATTGCCCAATTAGTGTATGCAGCGCGGAGCCATCAAGTTTCCCATGTGTGGGTTAATGGTCAATTACAATATGACCATGGCAGCTTTACTCAATTTGACGAGCACAAGTTACAAGAAGCAGTTCATCATTGGCAAAACTTGTTACAAGCCCAACAAGGTCAATAAAAAATTTAGAGTTCCTCAGAAAAGAAATCTGTTGAAAAAGTGTGAAATACAATGGACTTCATCAGCTTTTGAGATAGATTACTTTTCTGAATAATTTAGAGTTCCTCAGAAAAGTAATCTGTCGAAAAAATGTGAAATACAATGGGCTTCATCAGCTTTTGAGATAGATTACTTTTCTGAATAATTTAGAGGTGTAGAATTATGACAATAGATTCAGCAATAGAGACCAATCACGACCCACAAGAACTGCAAAAATTTGGCCAACAAGCAAGTCATTGGTGGGATCCGCAAGGTCCAATGTGGACTTTGCACGCTATTAATCCTATACGATCTCAATATATAGATAGTTTTATTAATGTCGCCGAACGACACCTATTGGATATAGGCTGTGGTGCAGGACTGCTTGCTGAGAGCATGGCTTACCGTGGCGCCAAAGTAACAGGTATTGATTTAAACCAACAAGTACTACAAGTTGCAGCTGAGCATGCTCAGAGCAATAATTTAGCTATCGATTACCAGCTATCCTCCGCGGAAAGCTTCGCAGATACAAATCATTCGAACCAAGACGTCATTGTATGTATGGAAATGCTTGAGCATGTACCTGACCCAAAGGCAATAATTCAAGCATGCGCCAGGATACTTAAACCAGGCGGGTATTTATTTTTATCAACAATTAACCGTAGACCAAAAGCTTTTCTGCAAGCTATTGTAGCTGCTGAGTATTTAATGAATCTCATTCCCAAGGGAACCCATGAATATGATCGCTTAATTAAACCTTCGGAGCTTGCACAATGGTGCCGCAGTGCAGATCTTGACGTATTAAATATGAAAGGCTTAACCTATAATCCTATTTCTAAAAACTTTAGACTTTCAAATTCTACAGATGTAAATTATTTTATGGTTACACAAAAACCAATTCCAGCAGCCAACTAAGAGAAGCCTCACAATGACTTCAAAAAATAATACTGTCCATGCCACAGAAATCAACTCATCGGCTCAAGAATCCACCAGCCCTCTTGTCAAACTCCTCAATGGAGCAACTTTAGCTATATTTGGTGCTACTGGGTCTCTCGGTTCGGAACTTGCCCAGCTTGCTGGCAAACACGGTGCAAAGCTTATTTTATCTGGTAGGGATTCAGATAAGCTAGCCGCCTTGGCAGATGACTTAGCAATTGATGACGTAGCACTTTGGCCTTTAGATTTAGCCAAAGCGAGTGCAACAGAAATACATGATGGCGCTCTACAGATTGGCGATACATTTCCATGCATTGACTATGTGATCCATTGCAGTGCCATGCTTGGTCAACAATCCCCCTTAATGCAATACGACCCAGCCATTTGGCATCAGGTTATGCAAGTTAATGTTAATAGCCCATTATTTATTAACCAAGCTATTTTTCCGCTATTAGAGGCAAGCACGAAAGGTTTTGTTATTTTTGTTGGCGATAAAAAAACCACATCTTCGCCATATTGGGGGGCTTATGGTGCTTCAAAAGCGCTGATAATCAACTTAGCCAACTCGCTTCATGTTGAACTAGCTGCTAACGGCCACTCCCAAGCTTTGCTGTTTGAGCCTAAACCTTTTACATCAAAACTACGGGCAAATGCTTATCCAGGGAGCAACCCAGAACTCGAATGCTCGCCAGCTGCAGAAGCTCTACGGCTGTTAGAGTCTCTACTGACATAATTTTCAGCTAGTATTAATTTGAAAATATATTCGTCTTGAAAATGTATCAAATATAACAAGTTGCGACCGAGGTTTATTGATGGGATTATTACGCAAAAAAAAATTAAATCTCAATCGTTCATTTAATCTAAGCAATAATCCTTTTGCTCAAGAACAAATAATGAGTATGGAGCTCCTACAAAACCTTCAAAAATCGCTTCACTTTGAAGAACTCATTAATATTTTTTCAACCACAATTCATAGTTTTTTAAAAATTCGCTCTATCCAATGGCTTTCTCGGCGATCACAAGCCGCGTCTCCAAGGAATACGGCTCACGAGTTATTTTCTATAATAGCAATCGATGATGAAATTATTGGCTATTTAAAATTTAATAATCCCAACAAATTTACCTCTGAAGAGTCAAAGCTACTCTTAAGTCTAAGTAAATTATTAGTCTATCCGTTAAAAAACTCATTGGTGCACCAGGAGGCATTGAACTCTGCGCAGCAAGATCCTTTAACTCAACTGCAAAATAGAAAGTCTATGGCTATTAACCTACAGATTTGTCACGAAACTGCATCTCGCTATAAACAATCATTAAGCATTCTCTTAGTAGATATTGATTATTTCAAAAGAATTAATGATACCTTTGGCCATCCTATAGGCGATAAGGTACTGAAACACCTTTCAAAAATTTTGCAACTTTGTTGTCGCGGAGCAGATCAAGCGTTTCGTTTCGGTGGTGAAGAATTTTTAATTTCGCTGCCAATCACCAATCAACAAGGTGCTATAGAACTTGCAGAACGTTTAAGAAAAGCTATAGAAATAGATACTTTCGAACATATTTTGACCAAGAAAGATAACCTAGAATATTTACCCATCACTGTCAGCATTGGTTTAGCAACACTTTTGCCTGATGAATCATTAGACTCATTAATTCATAGAGCTGACAAAGCGCTATATAGCGCGAAAGCAAATGGTCGAAATATTGTAAGTGTGGCTCATTTTTAAAACAAGCTACTTGAGCTGAATTAGACCTCATTTCAAATACTCAACTCGCTGTTACAGTGCTTTTTTATAGCAAATTGCAATATTTTCAGTAAAAAGTCACCCAAAAGCTGTTACTTTGGAACTATTCACATAATAAAATAGTCTCAATTGAAGAGGATCTGTATATGAAAGCTTTTAAAAACCACTTATCGCCACCTAGCTTAAAAACATATTTGTTATTGATTTCATTAGGAATTTCAATATTTTTAACCCTACCACACGCTCGCGCCAATGATGGCTTTATTGCCGGCTCCATACTTGGCTTAACTGTCGGGTCTGCATTGCAAGCCAATCACTCCAGCATTGAAATTAATAAAACTTATGGCCCTATACGTTCATATTCCAGGCCTCACCATAGCTATGTAGAACGTGAAGTTTACTACGATGACTATAATGATAGTGACTACAATTATCGTGCCAATAGACGTGATCATAGACAAATTCATCGTGATATTCGCCGAGAGCGGCGGTTTAACCGTAATTTTCATCGGCAACAACAAAGATCTACTTTTAGATCTCCTCGATTTCGCTCGCCTCAACATTTTCAAAATAACCACCAGCAACGTACTTTTCGTGAAGTTAGACCATTAAGACAACCTCATAACAACGGTATGTCCAACCATGAATATCAGTACAAGTTACGTTTTGAACAAAATAATTTAAGATAGCCTACAACCTACAGGTCCTTAGACAAGTAATCTGTCGAGAAAGTGTGCAATACAATAGAGTTCACCAGTTTTTGAGATAGATTACTTGTCTGAAAATGTAAAAGTCACACCTCTTTCGCACTGGTGTCTATACTTATTAAATGATAAGGAAATCCGCATCTGAAATAAAGGTTCAACTCGAGTATTGCGATCGCAAAACTTTACGAGTACTAAGGCAGCGTTTTAAAAAAATCAACGATGGCCGGCTTATTCGCGCATCCCAAGGGCTTAACGCCAATCAACGTACTTTTTTTCAATCTTTAGCAGTATTACTCCATATTAATCATCCTTTATTGCCTGGATATATTAACAAAGACACACCAGCAACTATTTCTCACTTTAATCCTAGCCAACTCAATTTAAGAGCTATCAAAACTCTTTTTAAATCGTTTGCATATAAACCAACACCTCCATTTGACCCTGATATCTTCAGTGTATTTCTTATGGGCAGCACTGGCAGTGTGGCTCATGCGGGAGGAAGTGATATGGATATTTGGGTTTGTTATAACCCTGATTTACCTGTAGATCGTTTAAATCTACTGAATCAAAAGCTACATCAAATAACTGTATGGGCGAAAAAAGAAGTCGCATTAGATATTTACTTTTTCCCAATGAATGCCGACGCCTTTCGCCAAGGTTTACATACGAGCCAATTAAATAACGAAGATTCCGGTAGTGCTCAACATTATTTGTTACTTGATGAATTTTATAGAACGGGGTTATTACTTGAAGGCCGATACCCGATGTGGTGGCTTATCTCTCCAGAAATCGAACATGAATATGCAGCCTATGTTAATTTCATCCTTAACCGAAAATTTATAGAAGAAGACGAGGCAATTGATTTTGGTAATATGATTTCCATACCCGCAGGTGAATTTATTGGTGCAGGCATATGGCAACTTTATAAAGCAATAGATTCACCCTATAAATCATTAGTTAAGATATTACTCACCGAAGCTTATGCTGCGCAATATCCAAATGTTGAATTGGTAAGCATGAATTTCAAGCAATTAATTCATCAAGGTGTAGAAGATTTAGATCGAGTAGACCCTTATCTTATGGTCTTTAATACCATTGAAAGCTATTTATTAAAATCCAAAGATTATGCAAGACTAACGCTGGCTCAACAATGCTTTTACTTAAAAACCAAAGTCGAGGTTTCTAAGATAAAATCTACAGAAACCAACTGGCGTAAACTATTAATGAAAAATATAGTTGGACAGTGGCAATGGCAAGCGGATGATTTAGTTCAGCTGGATAATCGCAAATCCTGGGATATTTTTGATGTCAATGCCCGTAAAAAAGCGCTAGTGCGTGAAATGAATATGAGCTATAGATTTTTGTTGAGTTTTGCCAAACGACATCGATCTGAAGTCACCATTAATACATCTGACATCACCTTACTTGGTCGGAAACTCCACGCCGCATTCGAAAAAAAACGGGGCAAGATCGAACGAGCTAACCCAAATATCGCCCCAGATATTACGGAGCAAGCATTTACAATTTATGTAGATGAAGACATAAGTACTCATTCGTATATTTGGTCAATTTATGCTGGGTCATTATCTCAAATAGACAGAAAAATACAAAACCCACTTAAACGTTCCCGTAGTTTTGTTGAACCTTTAGCCTGGACCTATTTCAATGAGATATATTTTAGCGGGACTCATCTTAATATTCATGCTCCTAACACCCAAATTGGGGTGGTTGATGCTGCACAAGTGTATGACCTACTTGGGAAACACTTCCCCAAGCGTCACCAATCAGCTGAAATGAATGCATTTCAAGAAGTTGCTCAAACTCAACTCATTGTACTCTTTGTTGAATACGGTAATCCTCGTAAATATTTAGCAAATTTTGAAAAAAACTTCAATCAGGACGATCCCTTAAACCAAGCAACCGATCCAGCTTCAGCGGTGAATTGCCTTGATTGTATTTCAGTTAACTCTTGGCAAGAGATTACATGTCTACATTACGATGAATCTGAAGGCATCATTCAATGTTTAGTCCAGTTATTAATCGATATGCCGCCAGCAGAACATGATATCACTTTAATTGTCGAATCTGGCATGAAATATCATAACGAAATTGTTAAACTACGTATGGAAACTCTCGTGCAAGAGTTTTTTTTCTGTTTTCAAAAACATAAATTTGCCGCCTCTGCTCGATTTGTAGTACAAATTGGCTTGCAAATCTATGGTATTCAATCTAAAAGCGAACAAGTTTACACCAAAAAATTTAAATCGACTCATGCACTTAACCTTTGGTTGAGTGAGCCGCAAAAAGACTTTAGTCCAATTATTTTTGAAAATAAAACCCTGTCAAACCATAAACTAAAACTAGCTGCACGTTATAATACTCCTCAGACAATTCAAATTTTTTACGAAGTTAATAGTAATACTGTAGAAGTTATTATTTTCGATGAAAAAGGCTCCTTATTTTCATACGAAGCGGATTTTTCTAGTGATCAGTATTTTATTGCCCATACTTTTCGCTTCCTTCGAGCAATTATTGAACGGCAAGAATTGACCCAGATGGAAGCTTTTAATCACGATATCGGCCGCGATGAAATCGAATTTTATGAAATATTCAACGATTTTCGTAAAAGACAATTAGTCGCCACAAAACAAGATATTTTTCAACATATTGAACAAGAAGGCTTTGCAGAGGTTATCGCCTTACTCGACCAAACTAATGCTGGTGAAACTACCTATCGCATTTTTTGTGATGATATTGAATTTTCACAGCTTAATTTCGGCTCGAACCTTTATATCGCAGTTGCCAAACATATTATGTCTTTAAGAGAACAACCATCCACCTACTATCCTTGCTATTTAACCGACATTGACTTAAACGGTTTAAAAATAACCCATAGCGCTTCTGCAAGTTTACAGGTATCTCAATATTTAACCTATAAGCTTCAAATTGAAAACAGTATCAATACTGCCCTGAGAAGTCTTTATTTATAGCTTTATAAACTATAAATCTCAATCAAACTCAATGTAACCTCCTGTAATTATGGCAAATAGCCTGTATTGAGAAGGATTATTGCGGGTTATAGGGCTTTAGTTATATATTTTTTTAAACTAATGGCATTTATTATTAAGTTAAGGATTGATTATATTATTCCAAATATGGTCAATAACTCAATTTTTAGTAAATATATGGAGACTATTATGGGTGGTACAGTTAACGTTTCAGGTATTAATGGAGTTCGCAGCGTGTCAGATGAAGGTAGAGGGTTTACTACCGAGGAGACCCAATCACTTGAACACGAAGAGTGGGCTGATGCGCTTGATATCTCAGATGAAACTCTCAACGGTCAAGCTAGCGATTTAACACCTGAAGAAACTCAAGTTATTAATGAAGACTTTTTGCATTCTAGCATTGCAATTAACGGTTTGTATGATGCAATTAATTCAGCCACTAAAAATCAACAAGCACCAAGTGGAGCTGAAAAACCAATGGCAACTGGACTTGATCATGTAACTCGAGAAGCAACTACAACTGCTCAAGAAGCTACTATTACTGGATCGGTGGCATCTGCTGAATTATAATTCCATGGCTGTGATATAAATCACAGCCTTTTTTTTTCTATCATTTTATTATATTACTCTTTAACCTAAAAGAGTTTATCCATGTCATTTGCTCGTATCATCGCTCGTGGCCGTCTTGGCATTGAAGCTCCTATGGTTTCCGTAGAAGTTTTCATCTCCAAAGGTCTACCGTCACTCTCTGTTGTGGGCTTACCTGAAGCTGCAGTGCGAGAAAGTAAAGATCGAGTGAGATCTGCTTTAATTCATGCAGGCTTTGAGTTTCCGCGTCATCGGGTAGTCATTAATCTAGGCCCTGCAGATTTGCCCAAAGAAGGTGGTCGATACGATCTTGCAATAGCTATTGGTTTACTTGCTGCTAGTGAGCAAATTCCTGTAGAAGCGACTGAAAATCATGAGTTTATTGGTGAGTTATCATTAAGTGGTGAATTAAGAGGCGTCAACGGTGTACTTGCCGCCGCCATGGCTGCAAACGAGCAACAACATTGTCTTGTTCTTGCCAAAGCTAATAGCCAAGAAGCTGGGCTTTGTACTGGTTTAACCGCACTGACTGCCGAGCACTTAATTGATGTCTGCCAGTATTTAGCCGGCGAGACACAACTGGAGCCTGCAAAGCATCAACCATCTCAATCATCAACTCAAACAATACATGATTTAGCAGACGTACGTGGTCAAGATTTTGCTAGGCGAGCTATTGAGATTGCTGCTGCTGGCCAACATCATATGCTGATGGTGGGTTCACCTGGCTCGGGCAAAACAATGTTGGCCGAGCGTTTGAACACTATTTTACCCAAACTTAGCTTAAAAGATGCTATGGAAATAGCCCGTATATACAGTTGCCGAGGTCAATGGTCTGCTGATCAATGGCGTGTGAGACCATTTCGTGCGCCCCATCATACGGCATCAGCTGTTGCATTAGTCGGCGGCGGCAGTAGACCATTGCCTGGAGAAATCTCCTTAGCACATCATGGCATATTGTTCTTAGATGAGTTTCCTCAATTTGAAAGGCGAGTGTTAGAGGTTCTACGAGAGCCACTTGAATCAGCCAAAATTCAACTCTCACGGGCAGCTTACCAAACAACCTACCCAGCTAATTTTCAACTTATAGCTGCTATGAACCCCTGCCCTTGTGGCTATGCAGAAGATAGTAAAAAATCTTGCCAATGCACTCAAGAACAAATTAGCCGCTATCAAAATAAAATTTCTGGACCCTTACTTGATCGAATTGATCTTCAAGTGCGGGTTCAACCTGTAGATCATAGTCTGTTGTTGAATAAATCGGTTCCAGGTGAGTCAAGTAGCATAGTTCGACAACGGGTTGTTCAAGCTGCACAAATACAATTTGATAGACAAGGCTGCTATAACTCCCAGCTTAATTCCACAATACTTGAAAAAGTGGTGATATTAAAAGACAATGAAAAGTCATTTATCATTAAAGCAGCTGATAAGCTTGCCCTCTCAGCGAGAGGCTTACATCGATTACTGCGAGTGTCACGCACAATTGCTGATTTACAAGAATCTACAGAAGTCCAGCAAAACCATATTGCCGAAGCTTTGGCATTTCGTTTAGCATCAAAACCCCAGCCCATTTAATTCAGCTTGACTGACAAACTTTCAGTTTAATCAGTAGAATAGCCCTTCGTTCACTTTACATTAACGTTTTTTTCAATGTATGATGGGCGACTAATTGCTCACTCAGTTAATCTTTACAAAATGAGCCAAAAAAGTATTAGAAACTAGAAACAGTATTTGAAATTAAAAACAGTATTCGTAATTAAAAACAGTATTAAGAAAAGCATTACAAATAGTTGCTACCAATTATCTTGATTCAAACTGCACTGCGCTAACTCAAGTCATTTAGCTTTCATCAACCGGTAAGACAATCTGCTTAGAGTATCAGCTTGGGATAGGCTGTTACAGTAGTTGAATAATTTGTAGATAAACAATTAAAAGTCAAAAATGGATTTACGACTCAGCACACCTATTCAGGTGACTGTTATCAACAGAAACACAACGCGCTTAATAAGTTGTCACCTTGATCACCTATCGGGTAATTGCACAGGGTGTTTATTAGATCGTGTAAACCACCCTAAGGGTGAGTGCATTTTTGGAGGCTATCGTGGATCAAAGTGTATTTTGTGGATTTTCAAACGCAACTGGAAGCTATTTGCTTGCATTGTGTCAAGCAGCTGAAAAAGTCTACAACATTGAGGCTTCTGACTTATTACAGATTTGTAGCCTAACACCAGAGTCTTTATCCAAAGACAAAAAAACTATACCCGTTTTTTATATCTATTCGGTCATAATGCATGTTGTCAAAGCCACCGAAGATGAAATGGTGGCTTTTAAACTAGCCCAACATTTTGATCTCAAAGCTTTTGATACTCTTGGTTATTTATTAATGCACTGTGACACTATTGGTGAGGGGCTTGCCCGAGTCCAACGTTTCGAGCGTCTGGCTTTAGAACATAGTATTACCAGTATTGAATCTGATGGCTCCATAGCTCGAGTGAGCTGGACCTGTAATTATGAAAATGATGGCAGTCGTTTTTTTCGAGAATTGATTGTGACCGGCTGGATTTCAATGGTTAACCGGATGCTCGATTCCCATTTAGGTTGTAAAGAAGTTCACTTTGAACACCCACCACCAGAGACTAAAAATCGTTCGCTGTATCAAACTCTAGCTGAGTACGAAACTTTTTATGGCTGCCCAGTACTCTTTAATAGCCATTGGAGCGGTGTTGCTTTTCAGCAAAGTTATTTGGCAATGCCCTTTGGCGACTCAGACCCTCGCTTGCGCTCAATTATGGAAGAATACGCAGAGCTGATGCTCACAGAGCTTGATTTACAAAACACATTTTTAACTGAAGCCCGGGAAACAATGTATCGGCAAATTTTAAATGGTGAAGTTCATTTTGAAACATTTGCAGAAAAAATGTGTTTAAGCACCAGAGCATTACAAGCCAGATTTCAAAAAATTGGTATGACTTATTGCGAAATGATGGACGAAATTCGTCGAATGCTGGCGTTAATTTACCTTGAAGACGAAAGTTTATCATTGCTTGAAGTTGCAATATTATTGGCATATAACGACCAAAGCAGCTTTGCTCGAGCATTTAAGCGTTGGACCGGCGAGACACCTCGTCGTTATCGACAACGCATAGCATCTTTAGAATCTATTTACAAACCTGTTGCTGGTGGTTTTAAACCAGACTACAAACCTTATTCGGTTGTGTGTATGGATGCTAAAGATCAAGAACGACGGCATCGTGATCGGAGAAAGACCTCATCGCTGGCCTAATATTAGGGAAATCTGCTTGCTGTTGATATCTTTCATCCCCTGAACGGGTATTAACATGCCATATTCGAGCATTAACAGTGGCAATATTCATATTTTTGATCAAGGCATAATCGATCAATTGTTGGTGTCCGCGATATATATAAGAATAATCAGACTTAAGATTTAATGGCGATTGATAACCTTGAGCTAAAATCCATTGTACCGGTGATTCATGGGGCATAGCATTAAAATCGCCTAACCAAATAATACCATTACTCCCAATATGTTGACTGATCCAGGCTGTATATTCCTCTACTTGCAGCTGCCGTCGAGAGTTGCAAGGGCTTTGTGAAGTTTTATCTTGTGGACAACCACCACGTTTAGACTTTAAATGACTGACTGCCACGTAGAATTGCTGTTTTTCAGGGGTGTCAGAATGAGACTCAGGCACAGTTTCAAAGCCTTGCATTAAGGTAGGTCTGCCAAGATAGCGTCTATTGCGTGCGTTAGAGCCACCAGTAAACTCACTTCTCAACGGGCCTACTGGGTTAAGTTTTAACTGATCGTAAATAATAAATTGAGTTATTTGATCTGAGCCAAATATCCGCTGAGCTGCGTTTACCCCGGCTATTTGATAAGACCTTTTATTGTCAAAATATTGATTTAATCCATCCACTAAATCTTGTATTACTGGATTAGCTTGATGAAGATCGTTTTCCACCTCAATTAAACCAAATACATCTGCGTCCAAAGCTGTAAGGCCTTGCAACACTGCATTTTTTTGTTGCTCATAATGTCGAGTTGTGCGTGCCCCTCGACTTTTTGCAAAGTTAACTTGATTATTAGGCTCGACAACGCCATTAAATAAATTATGAACATTAATACTTACAATACGTAAATTAAAGGCATCGGCTGCTGGTACATTAGTTGACGAAGAAACTAAGGGTTTAGATTGCAAGCCATTATCTACAAGTTGCTGTTTACCTACAATGACAGCGCAAATAAATACAACCCAAACACTAGTAATTCGAATTATTTTTTTATTCATGACAATCTTTACGCTTTTCTATTCTTAGGTGAGGCTATTTTAAACTGTTTCTAATTGCGCAATACTTGCCATTAACCATTTACTACCAGCAGTTTTAAAATTTACTTGCACTCGTTGACGTGCGCCTTTACCTTCCAGAGCTAAGATAACACCTTCACCAAATATCTTATGCTGCACATTTGTACCTAAAGTAAGATATGACTCATCATCACTTGAAACCGCACCTTGAGAGCCAGAGGTTGTTGCAGCTTGGTTATTAGAAAAATGAGCATAACCACTTGAGGAACTGGCAAAGGCTTCACTTGCCAGCGACCGATTACCAAGTGTAGATGGCCTTGTAATTGAGCCTAAGCGAACTTCTTGTATACACTCAGAGGGAATTTCACGCACAAAGCGTGAGACACGAGTTCGACGCTCTTCACCGTATATCCGCCGAACTTCAGCATGACTCAGTAATAAATACTCCTCAGCACGGGTGATACCTACGTAACATAAGCGACGTTCTTCTTCTATTTTGCTAGAGTCTTGCATAGACATTTGGCTTGGGAACAGCCCCTCTTCCATACCAGATAAATACACGATAGGGAATTCCAAGCCTTTGGCAGAGTGTATAGTCATCAACTGTACTGCATCCTCAAAAGCATCGGCTTGTCGTTCACCACTTTCAAGCGCCACATGCTCTAAAAAAGCAACCAGGGATTGATTCACTGTCACTTGCACCTCAGGCGACGGACTTACAGCTTGATTTCTATGGGCTTCAAACAGAGGCTCATTCACCATTTCAGGATCAAACCATTTATCCTCTGGTGTCATTTGCGCCAGATGATCAAATGATTGTGTTGCGGAGACGAGTTCTTTTAAGTTTTCAAGTTTCGATTGCTTTTGCTCATGGGGTTCTTTGTTATAATGAGCATCAATTTGCGCTTCAAAAATAACAAAAGATGTCAGCTCGCTAAGGCTGTAATTAATAGCTTTGTGTTGAAAGCTGCGAATCATCTCAATAAAAGCTGCCACGGCATTACGGGCTCGCCCCTTAAGCCCTTCACTCGAGCTGCCTTGAGCAATTAAAGATTCGGCGGCCACCCACAGTGATGCATCATCGCGCAGGGCACGCTCTCGAATAATTTGTACTGTACGATCACCAATACCACGGGTTGGGAAATTGACAACTCGCTCAAAAGCTGCGTCATCTTGAGTCAACCCAATCAATCGCAGATAAGCTAAGGTATTTTTAATTTCTGCTCGATCAAAAAAACGTAAGCCGCCATAAATTCTATAAGGCACTCGCCCATAGATTAAGGCTTCTTCTAGTACCCGCGACTGAGCATTTGAGCGATACAAAATAGCTTGGCTTTTATAATGCTTACCCTGCTCTTTATGTTGTTTGATCTGGTCTACGATATATTTAGCTTCATCTTGCTCGTTATAAGCAGCATAAAGCCCAATTGGCTGGCCTGCATCACCTTCAGTCCACAAAGATTTTCCCAGTCGATTCTGATTTTGCGAAATAACCGCATTAGCTGCCGCTAAAATAGTGGCTGTTGAACGGTAGTTTTGCTCCAATCGAACTGTCTCGGTACCGGCAAAAGAGTCAGCAAAGCCAAGAATATTTTGAATTTGAGCACCACGCCAGCCGTAAATTGACTGATCGTCATCACCAACAATAGTGAGCGATGTTGCTTCACCTAATAAAGTTTCTAACCATTGATATTGAATAGAATTAGTATCTTGAAATTCATCCACCAAAATATGTTGAAACTTATGTCGGTATAAGGCTGAAACTTCTGGATTATTTTGGAGCAGTTTAAGACTGCGTAGTAGTAGTTCGGCAAAATCTACCAGGCTGGATTGTTCACATTGTTTTTGATAAGTCGAATAGACCTGGTGCAATAGTTGGGCTTGGCGATCATTACACTCGCCCACCTCTGCAGGTGTCCGACCAGCATCTTTTTCACTGTTGATATACCACTTTGAAAGTTTAGGTGTAAAGTCGGTATCCGTAATATTATGATCTTTATGGATGCGTTTGATCATACGTAATTGATCATCAGCATCAAGAATTTGAAACTCCTCCAGCAAGCCTGCATCTCGCCAATGAATACGTAATAATCGATGCGCCAGACCATGAAAGGTACCCACCCACATACCTCGTACATTCATATTACACAGGCTTTCAATACGCGTACGCATCTCAGCCGCTGCTTTGTTAGTAAAAGTAACTGCTAACAAACGATAAGGGGAAACCCCTTGAGAGCCTATTAACCAGGCTGCACGGCTTACAAGCACCCGGGTTTTACCACTACCAGCGCCAGCTAAGACTCTAAGAAATCGAGCCTGCGACTCTACTGCATTGTGTTGGGCAGGGTTTAATCCTTGACTCATAGGGTCTCCATATAAAAATTCGCGAACACAGCCTTTGAAAAGCTAATATATCAAATAATACAATGATCTTGAGGCAATTAGGACGACTCTTTGACAATAACTTTTGGGGTATTTTACCTCATAAGGCCAGGTAGAGCTTCAAGCTCATTAAGGTAATCTTGTACTTTGAGGGCATGATTCAATACATTTGATTGTTTAATAGAATCAAGATGGGTCGTATCACTGAGCATTGATTGCATTCTAAGCCCAGTAGCTTGCATTGAAACAAAACGAGAAGAATTATGAGATGTGCTGCTAATCTTGGATAGTTTATCTTGTGACTGGCTCACCAATTGGTCGGCATTAGCTTTCATGGTCTTAATTTCTGCTGAACTAATACCCTTTGAGTGCCCAAATAAATTATGTTGTATGCCTGTAAACATTAAAAATTCCAAATTTATTATCATTGTAAATAGGATAAATTCTACACCCTACCAAGAGTTCCTGGAAGCCTGAGCTACAAATGAATGCTTTTGTGTCAATTACTCTATGACAAATCACAATTCCTATAGATCTTAGCAATTACAGATCACACAAGCCTTGTAACCTTCTCACAACACTCTCACAACCCTCTCACAACACTAAGCTCAGTCAATTTAAATATAATTTGCGGATGAGTATAATTTCCAATTCAATCAAAACTGGCTTTAATAGTGGAGTTAATCAACTCAAAAATGCCAAAAATAATGTAATTGGTGGTTTTAAACTTTTAGCATCCGTTTGTTCATTGGAGGGTAATAGACCCACTGGGCGTTTATCTAGTTCAAATAATGGCTTAGCTACAAGTATGCGAGAGCCAAATCAAAATACAAATATCAATCTACAGAGTATGCAAACTCAGCCTCTACTCAATAACGCAGAAAGTCAAAAAATTATTGATGAAGTTTTTGACTTTTATGACAAAAATCAATTATTTCGTAAGAATCCTACTGTTAGTGGGCTATCAGTTAGCAAGGTGATGAATGATGCAACACATTCAAAAAAAAGGTTATTTTTGCATAAACTACGCAACCAAATGACGCTCTCGCCGAATAGTCTAGGCCAAGTAAACCCTCAATTGGCAAACCTCCCACCAAATAAAGTAAACCAAGGCATGAATCTCCCTTCTAATCCACTGCAACCGCCCCCAATTTATAGCGAGTCTTTCCAAGTGCAAACTCTTTATACTCACTCTAAACTTGGTCGAGATGAGGGCCACTATAAACCGATTCACCATGATATGCTGAGTAATTTTGGTTGGATATACGCTGGCATTAAAAACCAACAAGTTGATCAATCTGGCGATAAAAAAGCTGTAAACCTTATGATCAATGATGAAGCAACTAATCAATCTGCCAATGCAAAAATTGACGCTAACATGTTATTTCGAGGTGGCGACAGTAATAAAGGTTTATCCGCACTTGGTTATGAGCTTGCGTTTTTAAATGCCGCTGGATTTACAGTTGAAGGACGTAAAATGGATCCTTCAACCGGTTTAGCTAAAGTCAAATTAACACCTCCCAAAGGTAATATTCCAAGCTTTCAAGATATAATGAATAATTGTGCTCGAGGATTTTGTCTCAGCGACTATCAAGAGACTTCAAACCGTAAATTAGATGTTCAGGTATTAAAAAACCTAATTGATAATGATCCCGAGTGGAGCTCGTTAATTCAAGTCGACTGGGCCAAGCACGGGATTTTATAATTCTTTTGCCAGTGTAGCTTTAGGCATCCTGCAAAATACCAATCGCTTTTAAACGCTCAGTAAGATAAGCCTGGGCTTTTATATCACGATATTTTTTCTCACCACCGGTTTGTTCAACACAGCGAGGCAATGGATCGAGCGAACATTGATTTTTTGGATGGACAAAAAACGGCATTGAATAGCGTGGCGCTTGGTTACCATCTAAATTGACAACACGATGGGTGGTGGCTGAAAACAAGCCATTGGTCAAATTTTCGAGCATATCCGCTGAGTCAACGATTATAGAATCCTCTGGGGCAATCACCGGCATCCAGCTGCCATCTTTTTGTAATAACTCAAGTCCTGGCGCTGTAGCGCTTAACAATAGCGTAATGAAATTTATATCTTCATGAGCTGCTGCCCGAACACTGCCTGGATCCACCGGGTGATTCACTGCCGGATAATGAATCAGTCTAAATAATGATTCACCATCTTCCACACAATCAGATAGAAAATTGGCAGACTCACCAATATATAACGAACAAGCTTGTAATACACTTTTCGAGAGAGTATCTAATTGGCCATAAAGCTGAGTCAATTGAGCTTTAAAATCTGCGCCATCGAACTGGTGCAAACTTTGTGGCCACTCATTAGGCGGTTTATCCAGTTCCTGATGACTACGCTGTCCTTCAGGCCTAATTATATGCCAAAATTCTTTTAAATCTGGGGCATTGTTATCTTTGGCGCGTTCTGTGCCAAAAGCAGTAAAGCCAACTTGACCACCAATTTCTGGGTGAGCATGTTGCATTTTGACCGCATTTGGCAAATCGAATAAGTGTTTTAATTGAGTATAAGCAGCGGTTATTTGTGCTTTGTTAATATCATGATCCACCAATGCAAAAAAACCAATATCTTTTAAGGCATCACCAAGGGCGTTACGAGCATCTACATCACCATTTGCAAGCGCTGTACAAGAAATAACTGGTATAGATGATTCTATCGGTTTGTCCTGAGAATCAAGCTGAGCCACTTGCGATATATCACTTGACTGACGAATAGTATTTAAATGAGCTACCATATTACATCTCCACATTCCATTGTATTCCCAAGGGCTTAATTTACAAAGCCGAGGAAAATTGAGTTTTGATTAATCTTTTAAAAATTGAACATACCAATACAAATTTATACAGGTTAATGCATGGTAAAACAGCGCAACCGGAAAGAAAAGGACTAATCTTTGGCAGCACAACAGAATAAATCAAACAATTGGCTGATAACTTTGTCAGCTTTTCTCTCAAAATTGGGCAGTTACTTATGTCTTGGCCTTTTTTGGTGTGTAGCGCAACTGCCCCACGCCATGAATTTACAAATAGGTCGTGGGCTGGGCCTTATGAGTTATTGGTTAATGCCAAGAAGACGGGCTATTGCTGAAAAAAATATTAATGCCTGTTTTAGCGAGCTCAATGCTGTTGAGCGGCAAGATTTGGCTCGAGAATGCATGATTGCCAATGTGCAGGGTTTACTAGAGTCAGCTAAAGGTTGGTGGGGTAACACTCAATCAATATTAGATACCGCAAGCGTAGTTGGCCAGCAGCATATTCATCAGCTAGCGCAAGATAATTCTGGCTGTATTTTGATTGGCGGTCACTATACAACACTGGACTTAGCTGGTCATATATTAGGTGAAATTTGGCCTATTACCATATTATATCGGCCGTTCAATAACCCAATTTTTGATGCAGCGATTCTCAAGGCTCGAGCCAAAAATTATGCCGAAGTTATTGATAAAAATAAAATGCGGCATCTTGTAAGGTCGGTGCAACAAGGTGGGGTATTATGGTATCCAGCTGATCAAGATTATGGCGCTAAGGACTCGGTGTTTGCACCTTTTTTTGGCTTAGAAGCGGCGAGCTTAGCCACCACTGCTGGCTTAGTTAAAATGTGTCGCTGCCCTGTACTTTGTCTTTATCATCATCGCTTGCCAGATAATACCTACCAGCTTGAAATAAGACGTCTAGATGATTTTGATGCAGAGAATAGTATTCATGCTGCCACTCAAGTAAACCAAGCTATAGAAACCGGCATACGCCAGTTTCCAGCCCAATATATGTGGGTGCACCGACGCTTTAAAACAAGGCCAGCGGGTCTACCAGATTTTTATGCTGACTAATCGTTGGTTGTCTTTGACTTGTGATTATCGCCTTGAGGATCGCTATCCAGAGAATTTTGTTTCACACTTAGGCGCCAAGCACTCAACCAATAAAAGAATATTGGCACAAAGAATACCGCTAGAAAAGTTGCGGCCAACATACCGCCCATAACACCTGTGCCTACACTTTGACGAGCGCCTGCACCCGCCCCACTACTGGTTACTAGCGGTATAACCCCTAAAATAAAGGCCAGCGAAGTCATAAGTATGGGGCGAAATCTCAAGCGGGCGGCTTCCATTGCCGCTTGACCCGCATCCATGCCATCTTGCACCAGTAAAACCGCGTATTCCACGATTAAAATACCATTTCGAGCGGCAAGGCCAAGGAGTGTGACTAGTCCAATTTGAAAATACACATCGTTACTTAAGCCAGATATATACAAGGCAGCAAAAGCACCAAAAGTCCCAAAAGGCAAAGCGAGGATAACGCTAAAAGGGAGCGACCATTTGCCATAAAGCGCGGCAAGAATTAAGAACACCATAATTATGGCCGCAATAAAAGCAAAAGCTGCTGTGCCAGAGGATTCAACTTCTTGTAAAGACGCGCCCGACCAGGCTAAGTCAAAGCCATCTGGTAATGATTTACCCAACCGGGTGACTTCTGCTAAGGCCTCGCCGGACGAAACTCCTTCTTGAGCTTCACCAATCAACTTAACCGATAATAAGTTATTATAACGCTCCAGAGTATCCGGACCACTAGAAAACTCTACTTCCGCAAAAGTTGCTAAAGAAACCATTTGGCCGTCGCCATTAGGTACTGGAATGCGCCCAATATCATCAGGTGATAAGCGAAACTCTTCATCGGCTGACAAAAGCACCTGCCATAAGCGCCCTTTTGACGAGAAATCATTGACATAATACTTCCCTAAAGTAGCGCCCAAGGTTTGAAATACAGCTTCAAGTGGAATACCCATAGTTTTCGCTTGAGTGTAATCGATGCTTAAACGCAATTGTGGTGTATTAGGTCGCCAGCTTGAAAACACTGGACCTAATTTAGGACTTTGAAAACTTGCACCTTGAAAAGCTTCCATAGCTTTTTGTAATTCTTCATATCCTTGGCGTTTTGAGTCTTGTATATAGACTTCAAAACCACCTGTACTGCCAAGCCCCATAATTGCTGGCGGGTTAAAAGCTAACACCATAGCTTCTTTTATAGCTGCGGTTTTCATCCAAAATTCGCCGACTAATTCTTTGGATGTCATTTGACGCTCATCCCAAGGTTTTTGAGTGACAAACATGGTAGCTACATTATTTTTGTAGCCGTTACCTATAAAATCTAAACCCGCAAAGGCTATAACATCTTTATTTGCTGGATTCGATTCAATAATATCCACAACTTCTTCGACTACTTTGTGAGTTCGATGTAAGGTCGCACCGTCTGGCAGCACAACAACTGCAATAAAGTAGCCTTGATCTTCATCTGGCACTAGTGATGAGGGGATATCCATGAATAATTTATACGTTAAACCAAGCATACCAGCAAATAATACCAGCGCGATGACTCCATGCTTTAACAAGCCTTTAACACCAGCCAAATAGCCGCGAGTAAAGTGATCAAATGCAATATTAAATGTTCTAAAAAACCAACCTTGGGCTGGTGCATGAGGTTTTAAAATTAAAACACATAAAGTTGGCGTGAGCACCAATGCCACAACACACGACCAAATGACCGCAATAGACAAGGTTATGGCGAATTGTCGATAGAGCTCACCGGCTAGACCACCAATAAAAGCCACCGGAATATAAGCCGCACAAAGTACTAATACAATAGCAATCACAGGACCGGTAACCTCTTCCATTGCTTGAACGGCAGCCTCTTTAGCATGCTTGCCTTGCTCACGCATAATACGCTCAACGTTTTCCAGCACAACAATGGCATCGTCGACCACGATGCCTATAGATAACACCAAGCCGAATAAAGTGAGGGTATTAATGGAATAGCCAAGTAAATACATGCCGGCGAAAGTACCAACTAATGAAACTGGTACAGCTAAACAGGGAATAATAGTGGCGCGCCAGTTTTGTAAAAAAATGAATACCACTAAAAATACTAATATCATGGCTTCAACAAGAGTTTTTATAACTTCGTGAATGGAGACTTCAATAAAGCGAGTAGTATCATAGGGAATTGCATATTTAATGCCTTTGGGGAAAGCCTCAGCTGATGCTTTGAGCTGATTTTTAACCGCGTCAGCTACTTCAAGCGCATTAGCACCTGGCTGTAAGAACACCCCAACCAGTGTTGCGGTTTGACCATTGAATTCACCAATAAAGTCTGTATCTTTTGCACCTATAGCGATGCGAGCAACATCTCCAAGTTTAACTAAACTAGCATCCGCATTCGCGCGCACAATAATATTTTCAAATTCCTCTGGAGTGGATAAACGATCACTTGAAGTCACCGTATACACTAAATCTTGCTTGGTTGATTTTAAAGGTGTTGCGCCAATTTTACCCGCAGCAAATTGAGTGTTTTGTTCACGAATCGCGGCTACAATTTCTGGCACCGAAACATTCATTGCCGCCATTAAGTCTGGTCTTAACCAGATACGCATGGCATAATCTTTTGCACCAAAAATTTGTACATTGGTGGTACCTTGAATGCGCTTTAATTTATCTAATACATTCAGCCGTACATAATTAGACATTTCAATGTCGTTTTTGGAATCATCCGGCGAATAAAACGCTATAACTTGTAAAAAACTCGAAGAGCCCTTCTCAACTACCACACCCTGTCGCCTCACTTCTTCAGGTAAGGTGGCTTCTACTTGTTTGACCCTGTTATTGACATTGACCGCTGCTTGATCTGCATCACTGCCAATTTCAAAGGTTAAATTAAGTGTCATTACTCCAGAACTAGTCGAGTTGGACGCCATGGATACCAGCTGCTCAACGCCATTAAGGGCATCTTCAATAGGTGATGCCACGCTTTGCTCTAAAACATCCGCAGAAGCCCCTGGATAAACGGCAGTAACTGTGACTACTGGCGGCGCAATCTCAGGATACTGGGCTATTGGCAATTGCGGTAAAGCAGCAAAGCCCATAATTAATATAAAAATAGCAACAACACAGGCAAAAATTGGTCGCTCGATACAAAATCTAGAAATCATTCGCTATTATTCCTGAGCATTAAAAATAATTGACAGACATGTGGTATTAAATTAACCCATTATTGAAGAATTCACTCAGGATTAAATAGAACCATCGAGCATTTGGTCACTCTGAGCTGTTGACTCCTTGGATTCGGACTCCTGAGACTCGGACTCTTGCGATTTGGGTTGGGCTTTAACTGGCGACATTGGCGCAAAAATACGCGCCATACCACTATCGATTACTTGCATATCTTGTTTTAAGCCACTACGAATAATCCAGTGATTTTCATTATTAATCACTACCCATTCACCAACTTCTACCGGCTGTGCTTGAGCCACGTAACCCTCATCTTGCTGAGTATAAACATAGACAAACTTACCTTGAGCATTACTCAATACTGCTTTTTGTGGCACGGTAAGTACATTAGGTTTATAGGCACCTTCCACATAAATTCTCAGAAACTGCCCTGCTGCCAGGGTATTATTAGAGTTTTTAAAAATTGCGCGGCCTTCTTGCGAACCGGTCATGGGTTGTACTCGGCTATCAATAAAATCTATATTACCGGTTTTGGCATAAAAACCACCATCAGGATAGCGCAATCGCGCCACCCAATCCTGTTGCTCCGGAAGCTTAATTTTGTTATTGGCTACCTGCGCCATGACTTTACTCATAGTCCGTGCTGGCAAATTAAATTTGGCATACATAGGATTAGTACGGGTAATATCTACCAACAGAGTTTCACCGTTACGCACATAATCGCCCACTGAAACTTTAGCGCTACCGGTAACGCCAGTTATTGGTGATTTAACATCAGCAAATTCTAAGTCCAATTCCACTTCTTTGAGTCGTGCCTCGCCTGCCGCAATATCAGCGGCTGCAATTGCTTTGGCAGATATGGCATCATCAACATCTTTTTGTGCAATTGCTCGTTGGTTTTTCAAAGTATTAACCCGGCGTAAATTACGCACTGCTTGATCATAACGGGCTTGCAACGCTTTAAGATCGGCTTTTTGCCTGGCAACTGCTTCAGCCAAAGTACCAACATCCAGAGTAAATAAAGAATCGCCTTTTTGCACCTCTTGGCCTTCTTTAAAATTCTTAGAGACAACATAGCCAGATACTCGGGGTCGAATTTCAGCTTCCTCAAAGCCCACGAGAATTGTGGGCAGCTCTATTTTTACCGGTGCATTTACGGCTTTTACCTGAAACACGGTGACTTGAGCTGGTGGCGGGCCTTCTTGAGCATACAAGCTGGTGGCTAGAAATACACTTAACAGCAAAGCCAAAAGTTGCAATTGATCTCTGCTGGCTCGGTAAAAATTATCCCCAGTTATCCCTTTCTTCTGTTCAATTAAACTCATAATATGACTCACATCACAGTTTTCAAAAAAATAATATAACTCTACATTGTCAGCAAAGTAATCTGTCTCAAAAGCTGATGAACTTCATTGTATTTCACACTTTCTCGAAAGATTACTTTTCTGAGGATCTACACGCACAATATAAAAAAGTAGTTTAGCAGAATTGGTTATTAGAGTGACATAGACTTGAGCAGTAATTAATTTGCTCACTTCTCAAAAAAAACCCGTTGGTATTATGCAACACCAACGGGCCATTTTTGGGCGCTACCGAAAGCTTTACATAGGTGCTGCCATAAGCGGGGTTTGACTCGGTCGTAGATAACTCAGCACATCAACTAATGGTGCACTCAACATTTCTAAAAAGCGTGCAATACCCTCAGGGCTTTGGGTGTAATCAATTATAGTTTCATGCTTGATAATATCTCTGGCTACTTTACCGGGACTTGCAAAGCCATCAATTAAACCAAGCTCTTTCGCTTTTTTACCACTCCAGAATAAGCCACTAAAAATTTCGTCAGAAGATTTCAAACGATCACCACGGCCTGCGGTTACATCGCTCACGAATTTCTCATGCACGTCTTTTAAAATGCCTTCAAAATGTTGTTTCTGACTTGGTTTAATATCACTAAATGGATCAAGCATGGCTTTATTAGCACCTGCAGTAAAGACACGGCGCTCTACACCGACTTTATCCATCAGCTCAACAAAGCCATAACCGGCACTGATAACTCCAATGGAGCCGACAACACTGGCTTCATTAGCATAAATTTCATCGCTCGCTGCGGCAATATAATATGCACCTGAAGTGCCCATATCCACAATAGAGGAATATACTTTTTTCTCAGGATACTTTTCACGTAATCTTAGGATTTCGTCATAAATCATTGCCGCATTAACTGGCGTCCCACCAGGACTATTAATACGCAATAAAATAGCCTTGGAGTGTTCTGCTTCAAAGGCTTTGCGTAATGATGCAACCATTTGATCAGCTGAAACACCCATACCACGACCTTCACCAATCATGCCATTAACCTGGATCATTGCCGTATGCGGCTTGGCGTTATCTTTTTGGTCACCCAAACCACCAAAACCACCATCAAACACTGCTAATGCTAATATGGTAAACAGATAAATAAACAATAAAAGTTTAAAGAAGTTGCTCCAACGTCTTGAACGAGTTTGTTCCGTTGATAGCTTCATTACCAGCTTGTCCAATAATGGGCTTGAACTCTTAGTGGAATGTGTATTACTCGAATTTGTGGGTTTTGGCACCCAGCCATCATCACTTGTTGCCATATCTACATCCTTGGATATTTGTTCTACCGCTATTTGTGCTAATTCTCGTATTAATGATTCTAGCTGGTGATTGCAAGCTGCGCCTTATGTTGCGGATAATGTTCTTGAATGAGTCGACACATATTAGGCGGCGGCATGGCTTCTACTTGAATTGGCTCGCTATCAGGTTGTGGAATAATAAGTTTACGAGCATGCAGCATCAACCCGGTAAAGCCAGCTTTTTTGGCCCAATAATCTAATTCAGGCTTGCCATACTTAACATCGCCTAAAATTGGGGCCTCTAAATGCAAAGCATGCACTCTTATTTGGTGGGTGCGCCCGGTTATAGGTGATACTTGACACCAACTGAGTGTGCCATCTTTAAAGGCCCACTCGCCTATAACTTCGAAATTGGTGTGTGCGTTTTGGCCCTGCGCATTGACTTTGACCATGCGCTCGCCACTGGCTCGCTCCACTCGTAATAAAGGGGCTTTAACCGAAAATACACTTTGCTTAAAGCGACCGGTTAGAAAAGCCCAATAAAACTTCTGGATAGTGCTTTCGCGCAATTGCTGATGGAGAAATCTCAACATACTGCGTTTTTTAGCAATCATTATAACGCCCGAAGTATCACGATCTAGGCGATGCACCAGCTCCCAGTTTTGCGCATGCTGAAAATTAGAACGAATTAACTCAATAAGACCTATTTGTACACCACTGCCACCATGTACGGCTAAGCCTGGTGGCTTATTGATAACAAGTAAGCTTTTGTCTTCATAAACGGTCCATTCGGCAAGTTTCTGTTCGAGCCCTTCAAGCTGCTGTGCAGGGGGCTGAGTTCGTGATTTTTGAGTTAAAATACGCATAGGTGGCAGGCGTAATTGGTCTTTAGGCTGAAGTTTATAGTCTGGCTTTTTACGTGCTTTGTTCACCCGGATTTCGCCGCGCCTCAGCAAATTATAGATGCGCGACTTAGGCACTTTTTTAAGCTTACGAAATAAATAGTTATCCAGTCGCTGGCCAGCATCATCCTCACAGATTTCAATTACCCGCACACCTTCATCTTGAGTCAATTGTTGATGCATTATTAACCTTTTCATAACAAAAATAGTTTAAACTCGGTTTTTTAAAAGCGAATCAATGAGGAGTCTCCATGAAACTCGCCAGACCCATACTTTCTAAAGTTGAAAGTAACATACATGAAATGAATACAGCGAGCACTTTGCCTAGTGATTCAGCGACTAATGTGCCTGCTTATATCAATAGCAACTTCTTGGCACAAAATGACCTACTCAAAAAAGTAGTGGGCGTAGGTACAACTGTAGGCTGTGCAACGGTTGCAGCTGCCACCATATGCGGCCCTTTAAAATCAATCAAATTGAGCTGCGCCGCAGGTAAAATGCCCCGCCTTCCACAAATTTTTAGTACTTTAAAGCCAACCGAGATTGCCCCACAATTTAAGGCAATTTTATTGAATAATCTGACGCTTTTTGGGCCAAAACTTATATTAGATGTCGCTGTAGATAGGCTGCCAGGTTTTAAAAATTTATCTCAACCGCAAAAAGCCGCTTTAACCAGCATAGGCTCAGCGGTTATTTGCACCTCGGCTTTTTTAAAGCAAGGTATTAAAGCGAATAATTTAATGATATCTGGTGTCAATGCAGGAGCTCAAGAGCTCGTCGCAGCCAGGGGTAAGAATACGCTTATTGGCACAGCTGCAGCGTTTGTAACCCGTGAAACAACAGGTATTGCCGCCTTTTCAATGCCTGAGAATACCGCATTAGTCAATCAAGCAACCGCTGTGAGCACACTAGCTGATTTGATATTTTCAAGTTTATCGACAGTATCGGTTAATAAGCTTTCACCTGCAGCCATCGCTGGGTTTTGTATTTCACGAGGCTTAGAAGCCAAGTTACTGATAGCTACGACTCAAGTAATGACTGCAGTGATTGCAAAACAAGCCCATCAATTAATGCAATTGGAGTCACAGTCCAATGATAAGAGCCAATGCTAAGAGTGATCAACCATAATAAGTTCATCTACGGCAAAGCCTAGTTGTTTTGCCTTACTAATGAGCCGTTGTTGTATCTCTGCTGGTACTTGCGGGGTGCGTGATAAAAACCAAAAATATGATTTATCTGGGCCTGTTACCAGAGCGTATTGATAGTCTTCTAGATGGAAGACAATATAACCACCATAAAATGGCCCAAAAAATGAAACTTTTAAATGGGCTTTATCTGGCGAGTCAACAAAGTAGGCTTTGCCTTCTGCGGTTTGCCATTGATCTTTTTGAGCGTTATAGCCTTTGTTAACTACTCTAATACCATCGTCTTCTCTTTGCGAATAAGTGGCGGTGACTTGAGATAAACCTGATTCAAACGAATGATCTAGTCGGGCAATTTCATACCAAGTGCCAAGGTATTTATTAACATCAAAATTTGTCACCGGCTGAATATTATCTGGCACCTTGTGCACACCAAATAACCCCATACAGCCAGTCAGCGTAACTCCCATAAGGGCAGTACAGAGCATTAGAGTAGTTTTTTTCATTGAATTTTCCATAGTTGTAGGTCTTCAGGCAAGTAGTCTGTCGAGAAAGTGTGCAATACAATGGAGCTCACCAACTTTTGAGACAGATTACTTGTCTGAAATTGTATAGCATTGAATTTAAATTGATATAAATTACAGTCAAAAGCTGTTTTGATATGGGTCACCAACCAGATAAGTTGGCTAAGAAGGTATTTTACACAGATTCAACATTGACTACATCTAAATAATTACCACGAACGCCTATAATTCGAACTTGGGTTCCTAGTGGTGCATCCTGACCATAGGCATTCCAACGGGTGTCATCGATGGAAACCACTCCACGGCCATTAATAATTGGCTCAATAAGCGCAGTTTCACGCCCAATAAATTGTTGGGTTCTGGAATTAAGCCCTTCTGCAAGGCTTTTATCTGCTTGCGACTTGCCACCACCTAAAGTTGCCCAACCAAGCACAAAGACTAATGTAAAAAATCCGAAGGTTATAATTTGTGACTGCCAGCTTAAATCTGGACCTAAAAACAATATAAGCGACATGACCAGGGCTGCCAGCCCAACCCAAAATAAAAAAACGCCAGAAATGACGAGCTCTAAGATGAGTAAAATTATTCCAAGCCCTAGCCAATCCCAAGGGGTCATAATTAAGGTCACTTAATCTCCTTACGGCATTTTTGCAAAGGGTTTATATGAGAGGCTTTACGATTTAGTTGTACTTGAACGTAAAAGTTCCTGCACGCCATCGATTGCACCTATAACACTGCTAGACTCTAAAGGTACCATAATGACTTTAGTATTATTACTGGCAATCAACGCACCAAGTGACTGGATATATTTTTCAGCAACAAAGTATCGAATGGCATTTATATCACCTTTGGCTATAGCTTCGGATAATACATGAGTTGCTTTAGCTTCGGCTTCGGCTTGACGTTCACGGGCTTCAGCCTCTAAAAATGCGGCTTCACGGCTGCCTTGAGCTTCTAAAATGGAGGCTTGTTTTTTACCTTCGGCAGTTAAAATATAAGATTGCCTAGCACCTTCGGCCTCAAGAATGGATGCACGTTTTTCACGCTCAGCTTTCATTTGCCGCGCCATAGCATCCACTAGGTTTGCTGGCGGTGAAATATCTTTAATCTCAATGCGGGTAACTTTGATCCCCCAAGGATTAGTGGCTGCATCCACTTTATTGAGTAAATGCGCATTAATGTTGTCTCTTTGCGACAGCATTTCGTCTAAGTCCATACTCCCAAGTACAGTTCTGATATTAGTCATCACCAAGTTACGTATAGCATGATCTAACAAGGTTATTTTATAAGCTGCGTAAGATGCGTCCATCACTTGATAAAAACAAACCGCATCAATAGTAACCATGGCATTATCACGTGAGATGACTTCTTGCGGTGGTATATCTAATACCTGCTCCATCATATTAAGCTTACGGCCAACCTGGTCAAAAAATGGAATAATAAAATTGAGTCCAGGGCTTAAGCAGCGTGTATAGCGACCAAAGCGCTCCACTGTCCATTCATAACCCTGCGGCACTCTTTTGATGCCACCATAAGCGACTAGTATTAAAACTACAAATAAGACTAAAGCAACGCCGCCGGCTTCCATCATGATAAAACCTTCATACTCGATTTATAGTTCAGTTCTTATGCGATTAGCAATGATCATTAAACATACCAAAACGTTGCGCAAATTCGCGAGTTGAACGCATCAAGGCATCGGCAATACCTGGCTCGGAAGCTGAGTGACCAGCATCTCGAATAATTTGCAACTGCACGATAGGCCATGCTTGTTGCAATTCATAGGCAGAATCTATTGGGCAGACTAAATCATACCGACCATGCACCATAATGCCTGGGATATCAGCAATTTTATGCACATTATCAAGAATATAATTAGGCTCTAAAAACGCATTATTTGAAAAGTAATGGCTTTCCATAATAGCAATTGAAGTGGCCATTGGTGGCTCGGTCAGCTGGTCGATTAAGATATGGTTTGGTCTTAAAGTAGAACAATGTGCCTCCCAAGTGGTCCAGCTCTTAGCAGCAGACATACGCGCGAGCTCGTCCGCGCCACGAAATTTATCACTGTAAGCGAGCATAAGGTTATCGCGCTTTTCTGGCACGATAGGCTTAATAAAACCATTCCAAGCTTCGGGGAAAATACGACTAGCGCCACCTTTTTTGTATAACCAATCTAAATCTGCCTGGCGAGCTAAAAAAGTGCCTCTTAAAAGTAATGCTTTCACTCGGTCTGGGTAGGCAATTGCGTACACTAAGGATAAAGTTGCCCCCCAAGAGCCACCGAACACTATCCAATCGTCGATACCTAAATGATTACGAATCGACTCCATATCTCGCACGAGATCATGAGTTGTATTGTTTTCTAATTCAAGATGAGGAGTAGATTTGCCACAACCACGCTGGTCAAATAAAATAATGCGGAAGTATTCAGGATCAAAAAAGCGTCTCTGCAAAGGCACAGTGCCGCTCCCTGGGCCACCATGACAGACCAAAACTGGCAAACCTTGCGGGTTGCCACACTCTTCTACATGAATAACATGAGGTGTATCAACTTTGATCTTATGGTCGGCATAAGGTCTAATTTCTGGAAATAGAATTAGCATAAACACTTCCTTGTGTGCGAGTTTAACCCTCAGTAAGAGTATAGATGAGCCTTAGCTTCTTGCTTGACGCTTACGCTCATGCTCTTTAAGTAGCTTTTTACGGATTCTAATCGTTAAAGGCGTTACTTCAACTAACTCATCATCTTCTATGAATTCAAGCGCACTTTCAAGCGTGTGACGCACTGGTGGCGTTAATACGATATTTTCATCTGTACCTGAAGCCCGCATATTAGTCAACTGTTTGGCTTTCAGCGGGTTAACCACTAAGTCGTTGCCTCTACTATGCAAACCTATGACCATACCTTCGTACACTTCTACAGTAGGATCAATAATCAGCCTACCACGCTCTTGTAAATTAAACAGCGCAAAACCCATAGCTTTGCCGTCGGCCATTGAAATCATAACGCCGCTCACTCTGGCGCCAAGCTTACCCTCTTTTTTCGGGCCATAATGAGCAAAGGAATGGTTCACAATACCAGTACCAGAAGTCAAAGTCATAAACATAGCGCGAAAGCCAATCAACCCCCTAGAAGGCACTTGAAATGTGAGACGAGCGCGCCCACTACCGTCAACTACCATGTCTTTAAGATCGGCTTTTCTTAAACCTAACTCTTCCATGACGCCACCTTGATGGCTTTCTTCAATATCCACAATAAGGTCTTCAAATGGCTCACACATAACGCCATCTATTTCACGATCAATAACTTCAGGTCGGGATACACCAAGCTCAAAGCCTTCACGGCGCATTGTTTCAATTAATACACTTAAGTGTAATTCACCACGGCCAGATACTCTAAATTTGTCAGGATCTTCCGTTTGCTCTACCCGTAAAGCCACATTATGCAGTTTTTCTTTTTCAAGTCTTTCGCCAATTTGCCGCGAGGTTACATATTTACCCTCTTTACCAGCAAAGGGCGAGGTATTGACTTGAAAAGTCATGCTCACGGTTGGCTCATCTATAGAAAGTGGCGTCATTGCTTCAGGAGTGGATGGGTCGCACAAAGTATCTGAGATGTTTAATTTATCAATACCACTAATACAAATAATATCACCAGCATCTGCAGTGTCTCGCTCTTCTCGCTCAAGCCCTAAATAGCCCATAACTTGAAGAATTTTACCATTACGCTTTTTACCATCACGATCGATAACAGTTACTTGCATATTCTTTTTCACTTGGCCTCGTGTAATACGACCAATACCTAGTACGCCCACATAAGGCGAATAATCTAATGATGAAATTTGCATTTGGAAAGGGCCGTCGGCATCAACCTCAGGCGCTTTGACCTGCTCAACAATAGTTCTGAATAACGGTGTTAAGTCATCTTCCATAGTTTCGGCAGTTAAACCAGCTGTCCCCAATAAAGCACTGGCATAGACCGTATAAAACTCAAGCTGTTCATCAGTAGCGCCAAGTCGATCAAACAAATCAAAGACTTCGTTTTGTACCCAATCAGGTCTGGCGTTTGGTCGATCGATTTTATTAATAACAAGAATTGGGTCTAAACCTTGCTGGAAAGCTTTTTGCGTTACAAATCGAGTTTGAGGCATTGGGCCATCAACTGAGTCAACCAAGAGTAAAACACTATCCACCATGGAAAGAACACGCTCTACTTCACCACCGAAGTCGGCGTGACCAGGAGTATCAACAATGTTAATTCTGTAAAGCTCACCAGAAACAGGATCTTTCCAATTAATGGCCGTGTTTTTAGATAAAATGGTAATTCCACGCTCTTGCTCTAGGGCGTTAGAATCCATTACTCGCTCAACGGGTGTACTACGGCTATCAAAAGTACCCGATTGTTGGAGTAATTTATCCACCAAGGTTGTCTTACCATGGTCAACGTGGGCTACGATTGCAACATTTCTCACATTCTTAATCAACTTGTGCCTCTCTTTAAAATTCTTTGGATAGAATTTTACTGTCTTGTTTCTTGGGGAAGTAGCTTACTTCTTAGGATGCTCTTAGGTTTCTTGGGAAAAGTGTTGCTATTGATCAGAGCCCTTTTATGTACAAATTATGTACAGATACTGATATTGCAACAATAAAAAAACTTGCGCATGAATAATATCACATCCCCAACAAAGCGTGTAAAACCTGGCGATTCTAGACTCAACTTTTATTGAGCCGGATTAAATGCCGAGCTGTGCATCATTTAGCGCACCACTTAAGTGCACATCTTGTTTTGAAACTTCTATTTGAACCAGTATAGATCCAAAAAAAATATGCCTGAAATTTATTTTAAATGATAGCTATACGCAAGTGTTTCACCTTAATCTTCATTGATTTATAGTATCTTGCGAGAATAACGTTTATCGAGCTACTTTTTAATTGTACTCACTTGAGTTTTTCTCATTTTGAATTATTTCACTTTGAATCTTTTTTTTTCAATAACGTCCAATTGGAGGACTGCTACATGACAAGCAAAACTCTGTCTCTAGTCAAAGAAACTGATGCTCGCTGGATTGATATGCGATTCACCGACACGCACGGCAAAGAACAACACGTCACTATTCCTGCAAGAGATGCAGATGATGACTTTTTTGAACTGGGCAAAATGTTTGATGGCTCGTCTATTGCTGGTTGGAAAGGCATCAATGAGTCTGACATGATTTTGCTACCAGATGATTCTTCAGCTGTATTAGACCCATTTTTTGATGAACCAACCATTATTATCCGTTGCGACATCATTGAACCAAACACTATGCAAGGCTATGAGCGAGATCCACGTTCCGTTGCCAAACGCGCTGAAGCATTTTTAAAATCTTCTGGCATTGCTGATACAGCCTACTTTGGCCCAGAACCAGAGTTTTTTGTGTTTGATGATGTGAAATGGAAAAGCGACATTAGCGGTGCAAGCTATTCAATCCAATCATCTGAAGCAGCTTGGGCATCTAACTTAAATATCGAAGGCGGCAATATAGGTCATAGACCTGTTATTAAAGGCGGTTATTTTCCTGTACCACCAGTGGATTCAGCACATGACATGCGGGCTGATATGTGCGCAGCCATGGAAGCCATGGGTCTTAAAATTGAAGTCCACCATCACGAAGTTGGTACAGCTTGCCAAAACGAAATTGGCGTTGGCTTTAATACTTTGGTTCAAAAGGCCGATGAAGTCCAAACCTATAAATATTGCGTGCATAACGTAGCTCACCAATATGGTAAAACAGCTACATTTATGCCCAAACCTTTAGTTGGTGATAATGGCTCTGGTATGCATGTTCACCAATCCCTAGCCAAAGATGGTAAAAACCTATTTGCAGGTGATGGTTATGCTGGCCTGTCCGATACAGCTTTATTCTATATCGGTGGTATTATTAAACACGCTAAAGCGCTCAATGCATTTACTAATGCTTCGACCAATTCATATAAGCGTTTAGTGCCTGGTTTTGAAGCGCCTGTTATGCTGGCTTACTCTGCAAGAAACCGCTCGGCTTCAATTCGTATTCCCTATGTAAACTCACCCAAAGCTCGCCGAATTGAAACTCGTTTTCCTGATCCAACTGGTAACCCTTATTTGTCATTTTCGGCGCTCATGATGGCTGGACTTGATGGTATCAAAAATAAAATTCATCCTGGCGATGCTATGGATAAAGATCTTTATGACCTCCCACCTGAGGAAGCCAATGAGATCCCGCAAGTAGCTACATCGCTTAAAGAAGCTTTAGAATGCCTAGAAGCAGACCATGCATTCTTACTTGAAGGCGGAGTATTTACCAAGGATATGATCGAAGGCTACGTACAGCTTAAGCGCTTGGAAGTTGCGCGATTGCATCAAGCAACTCATCCTATAGAGTTTGAAATGTATTATTCTTTATAATATATTCAATGTTATAAAAAAACCGGCAATTGCCGGTTTTTTTATGTTGATCGAATAAGCCTAGAATTAAGGTGAATTGACTCAAAATGCCACATAAAAAACTCAACTTGCCAAGCAAAATTTGCCCAGTCTGCCAAAAAGAATTTAGCTGGCGTAAACGCTGGGAAAACAAATGGGCAGAAGTCAAGTATTGCTCACAAAGATGTCGGCGACATAAAAAATCCAACAACGTAAAAGGCTGAAGATGAATATACTTATTTTTATTCCTGCGAGATATCACTCAACCCGATTTCCAGGCAAACCACTGGCTTTGCTGAGTGGTCAAAGCATGCTCCAAAGAGTTTGGAAGATTGCATTACAAGCTAAACACAATTGTCTTCAAGCCAGTCAACAACTCAGCCCAACAATGTCCATTGATATACTCGTGGGTACAGAAGACCAGAGAATTATAGATCATTGTGTCAGCCATCAGATGCAAGCAATTTTAACCACAGATCAATGTGACTCTGGCACCCAAAGAGCAGCGATCGCTCTCAACCAAACTAAGCACCAAGCTGATTATATTATAAATTTACAGGGTGATAACGCCCTCTGCCCGCCTTGGTTTGTAGAATCAATTATTCAATCCTGTATCAATACACACACTCCAAGTGTTATCACACCCTATGTCAAGCTCGATTGGGCGGCGCTTGATCGACTAAGGACAGAAAAAAATACAACACCTTTTTCAGGCACCTGCGTAGTTATGGGTAAAAACCAACAGGCTTTTTGGTTTTCCAAAAATATCATACCCGCTATTCGTAATGAGCAACAACTCAGAGCAACCACGGCGATATCACCGGTTGCAAGACACATTGGCCTCTATGCCTACCACCAGTCGATTTTACAAGACTTTAACCTTTATAAACCCACTGAATATGAAACTTATGAAGGCTTAGAACAGCTTAAATTTTTGGCAAACGCAATCCCTATTCAAATGGTGGAGGTTAATTATCAAGGCCGAACTGGTATGACAGGTATAGACTCCCCAGAAGACTTACAACGAGCTGAAACTTTGATTGCAATCGAGGGAGAGCTTACTCCATGAAAAACTCCTCATTCAAAACAACTCGATTACTTATTGCACGTCATGGCAATACTTTTTTACCTACTGAATCGCCACGTCGCGTAGGTGGGCGCACAGACCTACCACTGGTTGAGACTCATAAAGCCAAAGCCATAGGCTTATATCTGCAAGAGCAATTTACGCCTCATCTTGTGTATTCATCACCATTAAAAAGAACACTTGAAACCACTGAAATCGCTCTAGCAACAGCAGGTATGACACACCTACCAATTATCTCTGCAGACATTTTTAAAGAAATTGATTATGGTCCAGATGAGAATAAAACCGAAGCAGAAGTTGTACAACGCTTAGGACAAACAGCAATCGATGATTGGAACAATGCTGCCCAAGTTCCATCTGGCTGGCTGGTTGAACCACAAAAAATTAAGAGAGCTTGGCGGGAATTTTGTCATGAATTAATTGATAAATTCGTCGGGCAAAATATTCTGGTGGTCACAAGTAATGGCGTAGCTCGATTCGCACCAGCTATTGTCGACAACCCTGTGAGCAGTAATACAATTAAAGACTTGAAAATTAAAACAGGTCATATATGTTTATTTGAAACCACAAGCGAACCATTGAATACAGAGACTAATAATGATTTAAAACCCGATTGGCAATGTATTTTTTGGAATAAAAAACCTTAAAGTTATTGTAAGACTCTATAGATCCTCAGAAAAGTAATCTAACGAGAAAGTGTGAAATACAATGGAGTTCATCAACTTTTGAGATAGATTACTTTTCTGACAAGGTGAAAGAATCCTCAGAAAAGTAATCTAACGAGAAAGTGTGAAATACAATAGAGTTCATCAACTTTGAGATAGATTACTTTTCTGACAAGGTGAAAGAATCCTCAGAAAAGTAATCTAACGAGAAAGTGTGAAATACAATGGAGTTCATCAACTTTTGAGATAGATTACTTTTTTTGAGATAGATTACTTTTCTGAAAATGGATAGTCCATAAAACCGTCATTCTTTTTTTGAAAGCGGTGTATACTACGACGCTCTTTTTTATCTGGGCGGCCATGTGACTTTGGCTGACTTAAGCGATCTAAAGCAATTTTTTCTCGAAGCTCAATACTTGCTTGAGTTTCTTGGTACATTTGTTGCGCTAGAGATGCATTACCTCGATGGGTCGAAATTGCTAATACATCAATAGTTTTTCTTTCTGTGCCGCGAACTATTTCAATACGATCTTGTAGCTTTATACAATATTTTGGCTTTACAGATGTATGATTAATTTTTACTTTACCGCCATTTATGGCAGCTTGTGCCAGAGTTCTGGTTTTAAAAAACCGTGCTGCCCATAACCATTTGTCAATACGAACATTGTCCTCAGCAGTCATCTAATGAATATCCCCTTATACACTTATTAAATATATACTTAGCGAATATACACATATCATAGACAATACATGTACACCATTGAACCAATTTAAAAATAAGCAGTCACACAAGTGATCACATTATATTCATACAACCCTCACAGACTATTCAGCATAGCCTCACATCATTTTTAGTAAACTAATAACGTTTATCTTAAATTTTAACAACATAGTGAGTAAAATCATGCAGCTAAAATATACCATGCGTTTTATGATCGTATTAATCACCTTGTACTTAGGCGGTTGTGGCGGTGAAGATGACAACCTCAGGGCTGAGCAGCTTACCGGATTAGATGGTTTTTGGACTTCTGAGTGCTATTACGATCGAGTTCAAGACGCTTATGTGGTGGACGAAATTTTATTTTCAGGTACACGGTTTAGTGGCTCGGCGTATATCTATTTAAACGCCAGAGATTGTAATGGGCCTACACCGCGAGTAGTTGACTACAGCGGCTCATTTTTTGCAACTGAAGATGTGGTACTCGGCACAGGCCTCTTGGCCCGGGAATTTGAGTTCAATTTAGATGATAACTTTGGCTCTAACCGCCCAAGCCTTGCCTATTATCAAATTTCTAATGGCCGTTTAACTGAGTATTTTGACACTAGCGGCAGTGAATTTTTAGTGTATAATTGACTTTTTTTTGTTCAACTTTTTTTGTTCGACTAGGCATTCGTGAATAATGAGTATAGATCCCAAACATAAGCAACTGATTATCCAAGGGATACTAGTAGTAACGCTCACACTAATATTTATTCTATGCTGGATTTACGTGATTCCAGCCGAGGATGCAGTCATACTTTATGAGCATTCTAAGCATTTAGCACAAGAAGGCGTCATAAGTTATGGCGGTGCTACACTGCCCTCTGAAGGCGCCACTGACTTTTTATGGATGTGCTTAATTGCACTCATGGAATATTTGCATATTGAGTCATTTGCATCATCGTTAATACTCAATTTTTTTGCAAGTCTATTATTTTTACGGTTGTTTCCAAATAAAGAGCGTTTAATTATATTAGCCGCTTTACTGGTAACTCCTTATTTTTATTCAAGTCTTCATGGCTTTAGTAGTATTTTATTTGCCACTATTTACTCTTGGTCTATTTACTTTGCATTACAGCATCGCACGAAAGAGCTGAGTCTTATGTTATTAGCGCTTTGTTTGGTACGGCCAGACGGAGTAGTTTGGGGTTTTGGCTTAATGATGTATCAGTTTTTTAGCAAGGAAGTTGATAAAAAAACCCTGATTAAACATGCAGCTTTATATCTCACATTACCTGGCTTAGCCTATTTTGCTTGGCGATTTTGGTATTTTGGCCACATACTACCTCTGCCATTTTACGTCAAAGCTGGTGGTGAACGAGATTTAGGGCCTTTCTGGCTTGAGTCATTGTATGTGATTAAACTTGCCACTATGCCGATTATTATCGCTATTCTTAGCGGTAGAAATATCAAAGCAAATGCCAAATTATTCTTTGCCTTTTTTATCGCGCCTATACTATTTTATTCATCAATGCAGCTCGAACAAAACGTGGGTAACCGGTTTGTGGCACCAATGTTTTTTGGCACACTTATTTTACTTTCAATGCGTAATCGTAAAATATCGCTCATTATTTTTATAGGTCTATCAGTTTTTTTATCCAAACAAGTCACTCAATTTACTTTTAACGCATTACTTACCTCACAAAATGAAAATATTTATAAATTATCAAAAGAGTTATCAACAATTGATGGTAAATTACTCACTACCGAAGCGGGTAGATTAGCTTATTATTCTTTATGGCGCACACATGATAGCTGGGGCCTTAACTCACCGCAATATACTTTTGAGTTAATCAGCCCAGATGATATTTTAAGAGAAAAGTATGACTTAGTAGTAGCTCACTGTAATCTATACAACCTCACCACTCAACGATCTAAGACTAAAAAATCCCGTACTTGGCAAAATATGTGCCGCAATATCACCATTGCAGTCAAAGACCCAAGCTATAAAATATTTCTAGTCCCCTATTTAGCAACGAGCGATACTAATTGCCGGCGCCATGATATTTTTGCAGTACGGCAGAATTCTAAAAACTCCAAAGCAATTGAAGCTATATTGAAGAAATATAATTCAATTAATTTTAATGCCAATAATCCCTATACCATGACTGGAGATACTGTGTGTGGGTTTGATAAAGCCAGTAAATCTGGCCTAGCACAACCCATTTAGATATATTTTAAAAGTAGCTTGTTATATTGCTATAACTTGGGAAAGCTTCATTTGCTTGAATTTACTGGCTTAAACGAAGCTCTTGCTCTGCCAAATTTAAATCATAGGTCACCATATCTTGCACAAGGTGCTCAAAACTAGTCTGTGGTTGCCAACCTAAAACTTCTTTGGCCTTGGTTGCATCGCCAAGCAGTGTTTCAACTTCAGCTGGCCTAAAAAATTCTGGTGATACTGAGACTATCAACTGGTTGTTATTTGTGTAAGCTTTTTCAGCAACTCCAGCGCCCTCCCAATGCAAAGGCATATCTAGCTTGGCTGCCACTGCATTAACAAAGTCTCGTACTGTGTGTTGCACACCAGTAGATATTACAAAGTCATCTGGCGTGTCTTGTTGTAACATCAACCACTGCATTTCCACGTAATCTTTAGCATGACCCCAATCTCGCTTAGCGTCTAAGTTACCTAAAAAGAGTGACTCTTGCAGCCCAAGTTTTATTCTCGTCATTGCGCGGGTTATTTTTCTTGAGACAAAGGTTTCGCCTCTATAAGGAGACTCATGATTAAATAAAATGCCATTACTTAAGTGCATCCCGTAAGCTTCACGATAATTTATACCAATCCAATAGGCATACATTTTTGCGCAAGCATAAGGTGATCGAGGGTAAAAAGGGGTAGACTCTTTTTGTGGCACTTCCTGGACTAAACCATAAAGCTCCGACGTGGACGCTTGATAGATTCGAGTCTTTTGCTCAAGCCCAAGTAAACGCACCGCTTCTAAAATTCTTAATAATCCAAGGCCATCTACCTGTGCTGTATATTCAGGCTGCGCGAAAGACACTTTAACGTGGCTTTGTGCGCCAAGATTATAAATTTCGCTTGGTTTTGATGTTTGAATAATTTGCATAAGTGAGCCACCATCGGCAAGATCCCCATCGTGTAGCGTCAAGTGTTCTTGGTACTGCTTTTGATACCCGAGCGAGTTAAGGTGTTCATACAATTTTTGTGTATTATCAATTGAAGTACGTCGTACCACACCATGCACTTGATAGCCTTTACTTAATAATAAACCTGCTAAATAAATTCCATCTTGCCCGGTAATACCAGTTATTAATGCGACTTTTTTTGACATATTGAGCTCCTTAGTATGTGCTTGTTGTTGACGAGTCTTTGCTTACTTCATGAATGTTATTTTGGATAATTAGTTGAATTATATTAATATATTGGTGATCAAAAACATCCCAAGAATAATGCTGTTGAACATAATCGTATCCGGCTAAACCCTGTTGTTGTCTCAGCGAATCATCTTTTAACATAGAATTAATGTGCTTTTCAAAAGTTACATAATTTTTAAACATACCGCCGCCGCTACTTAAAAGAATATGATCTTTTAATACCGCGCAGGCTTCATTGACTAAAACCGGGACTTTATGCGCAAAGCTTTCAAGTAAAACTAAAGATAGTGATTCATACAGTGAGGGAATAACCAATAATTTGGCTCGTGCTAACAGAAAATGCTTAACCTGCTCACTCACAAACCCAAGCACATCAATTTGGGGATGATTTGGAATTGGCATATCAATACCCCCAGCTACAAGCAAACGCACCTTTGACTGACTGCTTTCAATATAGCGGCTAAAAAAATCAAAAAGATCACCACAGCCCTTTGAAGGTGACACTCGGCCTAAATATAAGATAAATTCAATATTTTCATACTTTGACATATTGTTAGGATCTATAGGGCTGATTGGTGACTTCGCTAAAACATCTACCCCAACACCAATAACATCACTTTTTTGTCTGGTGGCTGGAAAAATATTATACATCAACTGCAGCTCACTTTGCGTATTACAAATGACTCGTTGGGCAGCATTAAATATATGTTGATAGACCGGGAAAAAAGTTGTTGTTTCATGATGTAAATGAGGTACTAAAATTGATTTTTTCGCGACCATCGGCAAACAAGCCGCAGTAGTATAATACAGTGAAGTACAGAATATAAATACGTCATAATCGCTTTGAGCTGCTACTACAAATTCTTTCAGGTCTGGTGAATACGGCCCCTGAAACTTTAACCAATCATCACCCAATTGGTTGAGCTTTTTAGTCTGATTATAAGGCAGCCATTTGCCGGTTAATTTATACAATTTTCTTCGCCAAAGCACAGGCCAACTGTATTTTATACTTTGTATAACAGCTTTGCTTTGTCTAGCATCTCTTTGCTCACAATTAAACCTTTTAATAACAATGCCGTCAGTCTCAGTTTCACCTGGCTTATAATAACAGCTCCAATCTTTATAATCTTTTGCACAAGTCGTTATGACTTCAACGCTACAATAAGCGGACAGTCGCCTAACGATCATAGCTGCATGAGCTTCAGCACCGCCATTCACATCTTGACCATAACGTTGAGTAACAATTGCAATGCGAGGTTTTTGTTTCGCAAAAAATTCACCACTCTTCATTCAAATAAACCTTATTTTTTTCTGTGCTTGCATGATAGCTCGCAGGATAACGAGTGGGCTGACTATTGATACTTGTGTCATCAAGCGGTAAGCCATGTAATACTTGACGATACAGCGATGCATAACTTTGGGCGGCTTTATCCCAAGTGAAGCTTTTACCATAGTCATAAGCTGCTAGACGAAACTCTTCATTTTGCGCGAAATACGCTAAACCATTTTGCACGAGTTGAGCCATAGAATGAGGCTCAAAGCTATCCCACTCAAATGTATGACCGCCGCCTACCTCAGGTAAGCTGGTTGCATTAGAACAAAAGACCGGTAACCCTGCAGTGAGCCCTTCAATCACCGGTATACCAAAACCTTCATTTATACTTGGGAAAAAAAAAGCTTTAGCATTTTCATAAAGCCATTTTTTTTCTTCATTAGAGATTTTACCCAGTAAAAAAACTCGGTCATCAACGCCAAGTTCAACTGCCATTGATTGTATATACTCACCATATGGAGTGGTATTTTTACCGGCAATTAATAAAATTTCGCCTGGCATGACTTGTAACATAGATAATAAAACACTAAAGTTTTTCTTTGGTAAAAACTCACCAATTGAAAAGAAAAAAGAGCTGTTAGCTTGTAGATCTAATCCAGAGATTGACGGCTGTAAGGCTTCACAGGTTATATCAAAACTGCCATGGTAAATAACTAGAACAGGTTTATTATTTACTTTGAGATGTGTCTCAATTTCAGCTTTAGCAAACCATGAACCAGTTGTAATTATTGAGGCTCTATCCACCCGCCGTTGCAGTCGCTTTAACTTACGACTAATTTTTTTTTGATCTGTTGAATCGCGTATAAAATTAAGATCATGAATTGTCAAAATAACAGGCGTATTAGTATCTAGTGGAAAGTAAATTGAATTTTGATTGGTTACGTGCCAAAGATCATATTGCCAATTGTTAGCACAATAAGGTGATACTATTTTTGGGCAAAATTTTCTAAATAATTTCGGCATACTTCTCATGGGTAGGCTTGGATTAAAAAATTCATAGCTTTTTGTAGGCGCAAGCCCAGTAAAAGCAAACTCTTCGCCATAATTTGACACAAGTGCGTTAGATAAATGTAAACTCAATTGCCCCAACCCATTATAAATTGCTTTTGAAGCCATTAAATCTAATAATATTGTTGGCTTTGTAATCGCTGCTTTGTTGTTCATTGAACAATCTCCTGTAAAGCTCTATGCACCTTTGGTTTGATGATTAACATCAGTGTGGCCTGACAAGCGATCTAAGTCGGCGTCTACCATAATTTTACAAAGTGTCTCTAAATTGGTGCGCGAGGCCCACCCAAAAGCCTGCCACGCCTTACTGGCATCGCCAATGAGCAACTGTGTTTCTGTTGGCCTGTAGAATTCTGGATTAACTTTCACAAGAATTTCTTGAGTGGCATTATTAATACCCACTTCATCGACTCCAGTACCTTCAAAACCAATATCAATCTTTACCGCTTTGAAGGCCATAGTAACGAAATCACGCACAGATACTCCTTTATTTGTGGCTAGTATATAGTTATCAGCTTGAGGGGCCTGCATTATTTGATACATACCCTCAACATAATCTTTAGCATAACCCCAGTCTCTTTTGGCATCTAAATTGCCAAGCTCTAAACACTTCAATTGACCAGACTTAATTTGAGCAACCCCATGAGTGATCTTGCGCGTTACAAAATTAATACCCCGTAAGGGTGACTCGTGGTTAAATAAAATACCACTTGCAGCAAAAATTCCATAGGACTTTTTGTAATGTTGAGTCATCCAATAGGCATATAATTTTGCTGCACCATAAGGATTTGTCGGGCAAAATGGGGTTAACTCTGTTTGTGGGAAAGCCGTAACTGTGCCAAACATCTCTGAAGTTGATGCTTGAAAAAAACGAATACTCGTATCTACATTTCTGATTGCCTCTAAAATATTCACAGCACCCATGCCTGTGACCAAGCCTGTAGCCAGTGGTTCTTTAAAAGAAACCCCAACAGAACTTTGAGCCGCTAGATTATAGACTTCATTTGGTCGCATATCATCAATCAACCGAAAAATACTCTCTGGGTCAGTGATATCGCAGTTGGCAATTGATAAATCTGGCGACTGCAAAACTCCAAGCGCAGCTAAGCGCCAAGTATTTTCAGGGCTTGAGGCCCTACAAGCTCCAACCACTTGATAGCCTTTATTCAACAATAATTCCGTTAAGTAAGCACCATCTTGACCAGTTACACCTGTCACTAGGGCTTTTTTCATATAGGCTCCATAAATATGCTCTATTATTTTGTTTAAATTGAAGATTGCAACAATAAGCACCTGAAATACAATGAATCAAAATAAGTGAAATAGTCCATCTTATCAATAGATTATGATCTTAGCTGCTAAAAAAGTCCTATAAAATAAAAATAAATTGAACCAACTATGAAGGATTACAGCTGAATTTGCATAAATTTACGCAACTCTGCAAACTCGTCCCATTGGTGTACTACATACTGGCAAAAGCCCCAAAATCTTGGCATGAGCGGTAAATAGTTTAGTTTTTTATCTCTAAGCGCCAATCGGGCATAAACGCCTAATATTCTTAAGTTACGTTGCAGCCCCATCCACTCGTAGTCTCTATAAAACTCGTTTTTTGCTGGGACTTGGCAATGCAAATGTGCGCCAAGCCCTTGACGAAATTCTTCTACCAGCTGTTGCTCAGTATTTTTTGGCCAGGTAATGTATCGATCCTGGAGTAATGACACAAGATCGTAAGTGACCGGCCCCCAGAGACCATCTTGAAAATCAATAAGGCCAATACCAAAATTTTTATGCGAATCAATGTGTATATTCATACAAATAAAATCTTTATGTACGAATACTTGGGGTTGATTCAGCGCAGACTCCACAAGCAAGGGATAAATAGTTGCTAATGCTTGCGAAAATTCATTCACTTGCTGTTGCGTGAACAAGCCTGCCTCTATTGCATAGCGCCTTAAAAACCACTCATCAAACATTAATAATTCGCTTTTAAGCAAACCTGCGCTATAAACTGGCAACCATTGCGGCTTCGGTAAACTGGCCAGGGTGTGTAAACATTGAATTGGGCCTTTAAACTCAAGCATATTTTCATTGGTGCATAACTGGGCATAAAGACTCACATCACCTAGATCTTCCAGTAATACAAAACCCTGGGTAAGATCATGATGAAAAATGTGTGGTACTGGCACATTATGCTTTAATAGGTATTCGCCTATTTGTATAAAGGGTGTGGAATTTTCCTTGTCTACAGGCGCATCCATCAGTATAAATTGATCAGCCCCAGACTCAACCCGCCAATACTCCCGAAAGCTTGCATCACCTGGTATTTTTTTTAGTTCAAATGATGCACCAATACATTGAGCTAACCATTGGGTTATTTGCTGGTAACGGGGGTTGTCTGTTGATTGGCTCGTAATTTCAATCATTTAATTTCCTTTAATCGATATTCTCTTTAAACATGAGATTTAAGTGCTATAGATCCTCAGAACAGTAATCTGTCGAAAAAGTGTGAAATATAATGGAGTTCACCAGCTTTTGAGACAAATTACTTGTCTGAAAATGTTCTTTAGGTCCTCAGACAAGTAATCTGTCGAAAAAGTGTGAAATATAGTGGAGTTCACCAGCTTTTGAGACAAATTACTTGTCTGAAAATGTTCTTTAGGTCCTCAGACAAGTAATCTGTCGAAAAAGTGTGAAATATAGTGGAGTTCACCAGCTTTTGAAACAAATTACTTGTCTGAAAATGTTCTTTAGGTCCTCAGACAAGTAATCTGTCGAAAAAGTGTGAAATATAGTGGAGTTCACCAGCTTTTGAAACAAATTACTTGTCTGAAAATGTATAGCGCGCAAGACGAATGCTATCAAATCACGTATACTTGTGGCTGTCCTAGAAATCTTCAGCAAAGTCATGTGGATGAACAATGTGGAATACACATGTGCTCAGCCAAGTATCGGTCATATGACGTTTCTGACTAGGTAGAGAATAGGAAGTTTACAGCACTTAAGTTTTAATGTTTAGTCGAGGTTTTTTGCCACGCCATGGAAGGGTCTTTATATTGCTTTACTCGTTTTTTAAGTCATATGCTGACCCAGCTCAGTAGCCTATTGATATTAATTGTAATTTGTATCAGCTCAAGTCCTGCATTCGCGGCAGAACCTAGCCGCACCCAAAAGCCTGTTGAAACCAGTGAAGATAATTTTACCTATGACTCCACGCTTGCACAGTGGAACCAATGGACAGGCAATGCCGAAAATTTGTGTTTAGCAAAACCCCTCTACTGTGGCTGCGATGGTTATTTCACTGAACCAGAAACCTCAGCCGAGCTGCAAGAATATAAAAAAACCTTAAGTTCAACAGAAAAAAAAGAGCCGTTTATTGGTTTAGCCGACCAATACAACTATTCATTTAACGGCATTGCTGAACTGGCCGGCAATGTGGTGATTGAATTTGATCAGCTGGAAGTCAATGCTGAAGAAATGAAACTTGACGACGAAAAAAGCCAAGCCAATTTTACAGGTGCAGTGCAACTTAAGCTACCAGGTTTTCGATTATCAGGCCCCAAAGCGCAGGTATCCACAAAAAACCAACAAGCAAGTATCGATAACGCTGGGATGATTTTTTACCAATCTGGCCTAAGAGGCACGGCTGAAGAGATTGTGCTGGATGGACGTAAAGGTCTAGAAATTAAAAATGGTAACCTCACCTCATGCTCACCAGGTAATGAAAGCTGGCGTGTTTATGGTAAAAATATCGATCTTGATATTAAAAAAGGTTGGGGCATTGTCAAACATATGCAGCTTAAGTTTGGCAAAGTTCCCGTATTTTATATCCCCTATTTTACCTTCCCATTAGATGATCGCCGTAAATCTGGTTTATTAGTGCCAAGACTTGATCTCGCTGAACCAGACATATCCTGGCCATATTATTTTAATCTTGCGCCTAATTATGACCTGACCTTGACTCCAAGATTTATTGGCGGTCGAGGCAACATGCTCCAAACCGAAGTTCGTTACCTGAGTGAAGACTATGAAGGTCGAATTTATGGCGATATCTTGCCAAGTGATGACCAAAGAGAAGAATTAGGCTTTGACAGCGAACGATCGCATTTTTTACTTGAACACAGCGGTAATGCCTTTGAACGATGGAATTACGATATCCATATAGAACATGTATCAGATAGTGATTATTTTATAGATTTCGGTGACTCGTTAAACTCACAAAGCCAGACATTTTTAGATAAAAGCTTTAATGTTCGCTACGTTCATCCACGGTGGTCTTTTTTTACACGCTTTCAAGCCTACCAAGTATTAGATGAAACCCTCGATGAAGCAAACTACCCCTATCGTAGACTACCTGAAATGCAACTGGGACATTTTGGTCGTCTTACTGAGCAACTGCCAATATTTTGGGAAAACAAATTTAACTATGTGTATTTTGAGCAGCCTAGAGCATTAGTGCCTACCGCCCATCGCCTGGGTTGGCATTCAATCTTAAGTGCTCCATTCGATACAACTTGGGGCGCAATTGAACCCAAGCTTGAGCTTAATCATCGTATATATAGTTTAAGTGGTGATGTGGATGAAGACAATTTAAGCTATACCTTGCCAACCGCTAGTCTTGATTCAAAAATGGTATTTAATAGAAAGCTTGGTAGTCATTATCTGCAAACTTTAGAGCCAAGAGCTTTTTATACTTATACGCCCTATGAAGATCAAAGTGCTGTGCCGCTGTTTGATACCTCCCAACTCACTTTAGATTATGATCAATTATTTTTGAGTAATCCATTTATAGGTGGTGATCGTATTGCTGACCGCCAACAAGTGAGCTTTGGCCTCACTTCAAGAATCTTCGATGAACGCAATGGCCGTGTAGTATTACAAGCCGATCTTGGTCAAGGTTTTATTCTCAACACCCCACAAACCAATGATTTAAACGAGAACCTAATAGATGACGATAGAACACCAATTATTTCTCGATTAAGTTTTACGCCTCACGAGCGTCTTGCATGGACTACTCAAGTGAACTGGCAAGATAACACTCAAGGGCTCTATTCTGCTTCCAGTCGGGTCAGTTATTTTCGGCCCAGACCAGATTATCTTGCACAAGATGCTTTAAACTTTGAATATAGATATCGACAGGAAGAACTCAATCTTGAAGAAATCAACCAATATGAAATTTCCGCGGCACATACCCTGAACCATAATTTTAAACTTCTAGGTAAGGTACGCTATGATAATCGACAAAATAGAACTTTTGAGCATTTAATTGGCGTGAGTTATTCAAATTGCTGTTGGCAGGCCTCGGTTGTGTACCATCGACTCATTGAAAGTGATGAAACTTCGCTTAATGCTACAGGCGCAGAACACTCCATACTCTTTGAATTTAGACTCAAAAGTCTTGGTGGACTGGGTGGCGGGCTTGGTGGCTTTTTGACCGAGCAAATCCCTGGGTATGAAGACCGTAGATATTAATTTCTCAAAACCAGCGACTCATGTTAACTTTTATTCACTATTCAACATTTTTTATTCAAACCGATGGACATATAAGATGCTCAAAATTTTTTCACAAATGAAAATAAGCTTACTCACACAATTGGGTTGTTTAATAGTGTGTACCAGTGTATTGCTAACCCAGGTTCAGGCCAAAGATTTAGAGTTACTTGACCGGGTGGCTATTATTGTTAATGACGATGCTATTTTAGCAAGCGACATCCGCGAGCGCATGGCAGATATTAAAATTCAAATTGGTTTAAGAAACGGTACTGCCCCACCAGATGAAGTACTACTTCGCCAGCTAGTTGATCGGATGATCAATGAGTCAATCCAAGATCAAATGGCGCAAAAGTTTCAAATAAAAGTACAAGACAAGGCAATTAATTCTGCAATGAATCGGATTGTTAAAGAGCAACAAATGGATCTACAAGCCTATAAACAACAAATTAAGGCCAATGACTTACCCGCTAATATATTTCGTGACCAAATTGAAAAGCAGCTTATACATTTTCAACTACAGCAAAAAGCCCTTGGTCAACGAGTGCAGGTTTCTGAAAAAGATATCCAAAATTTTTTAGAATCGCAAACTTTTGCTGATAACAACCAAACTGAATATAAACTTCGTCATATTTTGCTATCACTTAATGAAAGAGCCTCGCCAGAAGCCGTGCAGCAAAAAACCAAACTCGCTGAAGCCCTGGTGGATGCAATTCGCGATCAAGAAGTTACCTTTGAGTCTGCTGCTATTGCCAATTCTAGTGATCGCTATGCGTTAAATGGTGGCGATTTAGGCTGGCGTAAAATTAGTCAAATTCCTAGCCGGTTTATAACCAGTTTAAAAACCCTCGAGCCAGGTGGGGTTACAGATCCAATTCGCAGCCCAAGTGGCTTGCATATTTTACAGCTTGAAGAAAAACGTGGCGAAAAAACCTATCTGATCGAACAAGCGAATATTCAACATATTCTGATCAAACCCAATCAAATTCGTAGCGATGAAAATGCTCAAGCTTTTGCAGCAGATTTAAGACAAAAAATTAAAGATGGCCGACCTTTTGCCGAACTTGCAACCACATTTTCTGATGATCCCGGCTCGGCCTTAAGTGGCGGTAAGCTTGGCTGGACTAATCTTGATGAACTTGACCCTAAGTTTCGTCAAGTAGCCGAAGATATCAAGCTGAATACTTTAAGTCCTGTATTTCAAAGTAGTTTTGGCTATCATATTTTACAAGTAACTGGCCGGCGCAAAGAAGATTTTAGTGAAGCCAAAAAGCTAAGCCAAGCCAAGCAATATTTACAACAAAGAGCCTTTGAGGAGCAGCTGCCATTATGGCTTAGCGAAATTCGTGGCGAAGCTTTTGTTGATTTCAAACCCCCGTTTGATGAGCTATTTCCAAAACCTGACGAGTCTGAATAATGCTATTGCTTACTCTAGGCGAACCCGCTGGTATTGGGCCAGACATTATAATTCAACTGGCCCAAAATGAGCTTCACACTCAGTTAGCTATGCCGTTAGTATGCATATCATGTCCAGAACTATTGCGCCAAAGGGCTCAACTTTTACAGCTGCCGCTTAAAGTGCGCTCTATACAACAAGCAGAGCTGGCAGATACCCTAGTCAATAAACCTGGCGAGCTGCTGTGCTTAGACCAAATTAACTTAAAACAACCACAGCCTGGCCAATCGACGCCAGGTGTGCTCTCGATCAACACCAGCCAATGGGTGCTTGATACGATTCAAGCAGCAGCCTGGTTAGCCCTATCACTGCCCCATACAGCTTTGGTCACAGGGCCAGTGCAAAAATCTATTATTAATGATGCAGGTATCGCTTTTTCTGGTCATACAGAGTACTTGGCTGATATTTGCAATGCTTATAACCCTATAAAAAATCATCGGCCCCTTATGATGCTCACCACTGGCCAAGCCCTTGAGCAGCCTTTACGGGTTGCTTTAGTCACAACTCATCACCCGTTATATCGCATACCTGCACTTATAACTCAAACACGAGTTCTTGAAACTATTGTGAGCTTGCATCACGAGCTCGAAAATAAGTACCAGTTAATCAACCCTCGCCTATTAATTACTGGGCTTAACCCCCATGCTGGTGAAGCTGGCCATCTTGGCCGTGAAGAAATTGAAGCAATAACGCCTGCGGTCTTAGAGGCGCAAGCTCAAGGCATTAATATTATTGGGCCGCTGCCGGCTGATACCCTCTTTACACCGCATCATTTACATAATGCCGATGCAGTAATTGCTATGTATCATGATCAAGGTTTGCCGGTTTTAAAATACGCCGGCTTTGGTCAAAGCATAAACGTCACCTTAGGGCTGCCATTAATCAGAACCTCTGTGGACCATGGCACAGCGCTCGATCGAGCAGGCAAGCCTGGTCAGGCAAATTCAACGAGTTTATTAGCCGCGCTACTCGAGGCAGAACATCTTTTGAGCATTCGACAAGAGTCAGCTAGTTAATATAAAGAATTAATATAAAGAGTAAACATAAGGCAAGATCCAATGGCACCTCAGCACAAAAATAATTCAAACTCTCTGCAAGGCCATAAAGCTCGTAAACGCTTTGGACAAAACTTTCTTATAGATGAAGATATTATTCGAGATATCGTTACCGGTTTAGGGCCAAACGAAGCTGATTTTGTGATTGAAATTGGACCAGGTTTAGGGGCAATAACCCAATTAATCGCTGAATCTGGCTGTCAATTACAGCTTATTGAACTTGATCGGGATTTAATCGCTCGCCTAACAGAAGCTTTCAAAGCACAAATCCATAATCAAAAACTTTGGATATTAAATCAAGATATTTTACAGGTAGATCTTTCACAGCTTATTCAAGCGCGCACCCAACCGGATAAACCAGGCCGTCATCAAGCCAAATTAATTGGCAATTTGCCTTATAATATTTCGAGCCCAGTGTTATTTCATGTATTAGAACATTTGTCATTTATTTCTGAGATGACTTTTATGCTCCAAAAAGAGGTAGTAGATCGACTAAGTGCCTCGCCAAGTACCAGCGCCTATTCAGCACTGAGTGTGATAATTCAGTTTCATTGTGAAGTAGAAAAAATACTTGATGTCCCGCCTGAGAGTTTTAACCCGCCACCTAAAGTTGCTTCTGCGGTGGTCAAACTCATACCAAAAGATTTAAACACAGCCTACCCCAACTTAGATTGGCATAATTTTGATGTATTAAAATTTCGCAGCTTTGTGCATAAGTGTTATCAGCAACGCCGCAAAACTTTAAAAAACAACCTCAAAGAAATAATGGACTACGATACGATACAATCCTTAAATATAGACCCCAAGCGTCGCCCTGAAACTTTGAGTGTTGCAGAATGCGTTACTCTATTTGAGCGCAGCAATTCTATCGAGCTTTAGTCTAGAATTTAAACTCTCATTTCCACGTTCCAGAGCCGGTGTAAGTATTCGAGCATGAAAGTAGGCAGCAGATAATTCTCGTTCCCACGTTCCTGAGACTGTGAAAATATTCAAACGCGCAGGTTTTGTTGATTATTATGCACCTACCGGAGTTTGTTAAAAAAGCTGAAATTGTAGTTTCATCTAAGCTGTTGCACTTACATCTCGCATGGAAACTCTTTGTTGCGCTATAGTACTGGCAATAAGTCGTTTAGCAAGCTCCATTTGCGGCTTTGCATCAAGCTTTCGATATATCTCTAGTGCGTCTGTGTATTTATTAATTGCACCACTTAAAAACCCTCGGCTTTGATAGGCCTTGCCAAGATTACCAAGATTTGAAGCCTTACTTTTTGTTGCTTCTAACCCATCATTGATAAGCACAGATTTCTCATATGCTGCAATGGCTTTTTCAAAGAATCGCTCCGATTCAGGAAATTTTCCTTCAGCGGCGCGTGCATCGCTTTGCTTTTTACATGCATTGGCTAAATTGCTGTAATTATTTGCGGTGCCTAAGGTTTCACGGTTGAGTACTGAGTCGTATGCACTGGCTTTTTCATAGTATACTATCGCCTCAGCCAATTGCTTGTTGGCCGCATACATAACACCTAGGTGGCCATTGGCAGAGGCTGCATTTTGAAATTCATATGAAGCGCTGTGCAAATCTACCGCCTCGCTACAAGCTCTTATAGCTACATCGTAATCTTCATCAAGATAGGCAATATTCGCTTCACCACCCTTTTTCGTCGCATTGCTTTGATTGTGTGTCATCATCATTCTATAGTTTAAAGCATCAGCGTAAGCAGTAGCTGCGCTCTCAAAATCCTTCGCTTTAATAGATGCATCACCTTGATTGCTAAGCGCTAACACACCATTTTGTTTTTGACCAAGATCATTCATTAGTTGTAATGCTTGTTGGTAACGTGTGCAAGCGTCTTGAAATAAATCGCACGTTTGTTTTTGATAACCTTGTTCTGATAATCTTGCGACTTTAACTTCTTTTTCGATAAACTCCTTATTGTTTACTGGAAAAGTATCTAGTTTACCGCCAGCTTTGGGATCAAGAAAGCCATCGGTAACACGTCGCAAGGTCAGAGCAAGCATAGCAACGCCAAGGGATGCCCAGCCCGCACCCTCACCTCGGTCTGGATCGACTTGCTCGGCGGTTGCAATGACTGCTGCAGCTGTTGATACACCATCCAGAGAAACAGCGACACTACGCCAAAATTTAAGATTATTATCAGAAGGGTCCTCAGCTGATATAATCGCACTCACCTTAGCAAGGGTTTCAGCGATTATACAACCAATAGCGCTTTGCATAAATTTGATTTTATCTTCTTCTTGGCCTTTGATTGAAATAACATTCGTAAGCTGTGTTTGCATAATATTTGCACCAGCAGCGGTGATTTCGCTTATATGGTTAAAAGTGTTGCCGTTATGATGGGCATGTCGCATACAAGGTAGTAGGCTGTATTGGATGACTGAAGCAATTGGTTTTACTAAAAAAGTAGTTCCGATTTTTTGGAGGTTACTAGGTAAACCTTTAAGGCTAAAGGTTTTTTGACTATCACCCTCAAATTCATTTCTAGCTGGTGCGTTACGTGGTAACACATCTTGCCTGTTTGAAATTGAAATTATATTGCCCATCTCTTTTATCTCTTTGTTGGATATCGAATAAAACGCATGATATCATTACGAATATGCTCGTTATACCTTTGGTTACATATTACGATTATGTATTGAATAGCTTATTTCTTACATAAAGTATGTATAACCAAAAGCTATGAGCTTCTGTAAATTCACTATTACTGAAGAGCGATACGTTATTCGAACTCATAATTTACTTTAAGGCTCGACAACACCATGCTGAATTTTCTCTCAACACTTACCGGTAGCTTCCCCGTACAAGTCAAACTTCTTGGAGAAGAGCGTACGCTTCGCGTTGAAGGCTGCTTTAATAAAAAAGAGCAAGTTTTTCTCAGTGTGGCCGATAAAGTTGGCTCTTTTACTAAACCACTCTACGTAGCGCCTGAGATCGGCTGCGAAACAGCGTTAGAAAAATTGCAAACAGGTGAAGCTCGATTGCGGGTTGTTAATAAAGATGTTGCTGGCTCAGTTTTTTTCATTGAACCAAAACATAAAAGCGTTCTGAACCAAGTATTCTCGATGATGCCAACAACCTGGACTCAAAAAGGGTATCAACTGCAAGCCAGTGAAGCTTTTATGTATAAAGGCAAGCTTTTTGATCAACACGAGTGTTTTTTCGAAGCATTGAGGTGTAATGACAACGTATCGAGTTCTTGGCATCATGTAAGCGCAACTCTTGAAAAAAACGGGTGTATTACATTTAATAACGCTTCCTTCACAGACATAGAGTGTTACGTCAAAGCACTTACATTGAATTATGACAACAGTTCTGTTTGGCATGGTCTTAGCGTCAGGCTTGATACCAACGAAACAGTGGCGGTGAATGGTAAAACATACGATAAGCTTAAGTGTGCTGTACGTGCTGTAGAAACCAATAAAGGTTCAGCTTCAGCGTGGGATTTACTTGGCACCGTTATGAGCAATTCAGATAAAGTCATAATAGCAGGCACGTCTTTTAATAAGCGCCAGTGTTTTTTAAAATCCACTACATTAATTGATAATTACGGTTTTGCTTGGTCTGACTTAGGCAATACACTGAATAAAGGCGAAACTATTGAAGTAGAAGGGACTACTTTTAACGCCAAGCAATGTCATATTAAAGCGCTTGAACTCAATACAAATAATACATGTGCGTGGAACAGGATTGGCAAGCTACTGACTCAAAATGAAAAAGTACACGTAAAAGGTATAACCTACTCACAACAAGAGTGTTTTATTAAATCGCTTCAATTGGCACCAAACAATAGTAGCGCTTGGAATAACCTGGCAGTAGCGCTCGAACCTATGCAAACTGTCGTGGTCAATGGCTATAATGTTGATGTAGCAAGGTGCATGTACTTTGTAGATAAAGCAACCGACAGCTTTGATTAATCTTATGTATTTGAGCCTTTAATAGTTATCTGCATAATCTTGTTTTTACCTTAAGGCGCGAAAATACCATGCTTACTTATCTCTCAACATTTTCTGGTAGCTTCCCCGTACAAGTTAAACTGCTTGGAGAAGAGCGTACACTTCGCGTTGAAGGCTGCTTTAATAAAAAAGAGCAGGTTTTTCTAAGTGTGGCTGATAAGGTTGGCTCTTTTGCTAAACCACTCTACGTAGCACCTGAGATCGGCTGCCAAACAGCGTTAGAAAAATTGCAAACAGGTGAAGCCCGATTGCGAGTTGTTAATAAAGATATTACTGGCTCAGTTTTTTTCATCGAACCAAAACATAAAAACGTTCTGAACCAGGTATTCTCGATGATACCAAAAACCTGGACTAAAAAAGGGTATCAACTGCAAGCCAGTGAAGCTTTCATATACAAAGGTAAGCTTTTTGATCAACACGAGTGCTTTTACGAGGCATTGAGGTGTAATGATAACCTATCTATGTCTTGGAGCAATATAAGCGCAACTCTAGCAAAAAATGAGCGTATTATATTTAACAACGCTTCCTTAACAGACATACAGTGTTACGTCAAAGCACTTACATTGGATTGTGACAACAGTTTTGGTTGGCATGGTCTAAGCAACAAGCTTGATGCTAAAGAAACAGTGGTGGTGAATGGAAAAAAATACGATAAACTTAAGTGTGCTGCACGCGCTGTAGAAACCGATAAAGGTTCAGCTTTAACGTGGTATTTTCTTGGTACCTTTATGAGCAATTCAGATAAAGTCATGATAGCAGGCAAGTCTTTTAACAAGCGCCAGTGTTTTTTAAAATCCACGACACTAATTAACAATAAAGGTTTTGCTTGGTCTGAATTAGGCAATACACTTAATAAAGGCGAAACTATCCAAGTAGAAGGTATGACTTTTAACTCAAAGCAATGTCAAATTAAAGCTCTTGAACTCAACGAAATTCATACATTGGCGTTGAACAGGATTGGTAAGCTGCTTACTCAAAATGAAAAAGTACAGATAAATGGTAAAGACTACTCACAACATGAGTGTTTTATTCAATCACTTCAATTGGCACCAAACAATAGTAGCGCTTGGAATAACCTGGCAAAATCACTTGAACCGATGCAAACTATCGTTGTTAATGGCTATAACGTTGATGCAGCAAGGTGCATGTTCTTTGCAGGTCAAGCAACCAACAGCTTTGATTAATTTTATGTATTTGAGCCTTTCATAAAAGCACAGATTGCATTTATATCTTAAAGCGCGAAAATACCATGCTTACTTATCTCTCAACACTTACTGGTAGCTTCCCCGTACAAGTTAAACTTCTTGGAGAAGAGCGTACACTTCGCGTTGAAGGCTGCTTTAATAAAAAAGAGCAAGTTTTTCTCAGTGTGGCCGATAAAGTTGGCTCTTTTACTAAACCACATCACCTGGAGCGTGGGAACGAGAAAAAAGACACTATTCAAGGGACACTATGAGCAGTTATATTATTGGCGATTTGCAAGGGTGTTACTCCCCTTTTCTGCGATTATTAGACACTATTAAATTTAATCCTAAGCAAGACACTGTCTGGTTAGCGGGCGATTTAATTAATAGAGGCTGTGATTCACTGTCTACTTTAAGATACATTGTTCAACACAATCAATCTTTTAAATGCGTTTTGGGGAATCATGATACCCATATGTTGGCTTGCTTTTATAGCCATCATGCACCCTTTGTAAGTGACACCTTTGCCGACATTACAATGGCGCCAGATGCATTTAAACTCTTAGAGTGGCTTAGAAATCAGCCAATTTGTCATTATTTTTCAAAGTACAATGTTTTCTTAAGCCATGCAGGTCTTTACCCTTTTTGGACAGTTTCACAAGCTTTAGCCTATGCAAAAGAAGTTGAACAACACCTGCAAATGAAAAACACAGCTGATTTTGGGCAGTTCATTCAAGTAATTTACGGCAATACTCCTTACCAATGGTCACCAACCTTAACAAATAATGATCGCTTAAGATTTATAGTCAATGCTTTTACTCGTATGCGAGCAGTTAGCCCTGATGGCACCTTAGACTTACACCACAAAGGTGATCTCAAGGATATAAAAAAACCGCTTTTACCATGGTTTAATCATAGCAAATCCCATCCAAGTAGTGCCCATATCGCTTTTGGGCATTGGGCATCTTTAGAGGGGCATATTGAAGAGCACACAAATCAGCCATTTAACCTATTTGCGTTAGATACAGGCTGTGTGTGGGGTGGACAATTAACCGCTTTGTGTTTGGATAATTTTAAAACTTATTCTGTCGAACAGTAGGTTACTACCAAATTAATTGATGTCTTTCTCATTGCAAATATAAGCTAAACAGGCCTTTAAGTGTCTATTTATTAGGCCCGTAATTCATACACCTCAAAAATGCAAGTAATTGATCTTAAAAAAAATACTTGTATTACCCCCCCACATTCAGGCTATATTGAATGTAGGCCAATTAAAAAACCAACCCACGTGATGATTATATATTTACTGCTAAATAACTAACTCATTGTAATTTAATTCTTTTAATGAAATGAATATCAGAGGTGAAAAATATGAGCATATTGAAACACTACCAAGCAAGATTTGAATCTCTTAAAGAAGAAGAATATTCAGTTGAAGAATACTTGCAACTGTGTAAAGAAGACCCAACGGTTTATGCCACAGCCGCAGAACGCCTACTTATGGCTATTGGTGAACCTGAATACGTTGATACCGCGAAAGATCCACGCCTAAGCCGTATATTTTCTAACAAAGTCATTAAGCGTTATCCAGCATTTGATGAATTTTATGGTATGGAAGAAGCGATTGAACATATTGTTTCATATTTTAAACATGCGGCCCAAGGCTTGGAAGAGAAAAAACAATTACTTTATTTACTAGGCCCCGTGGGTGGTGGTAAATCTTCACTTGCTGAAAAACTCAAGCAATTAATGGAGCGCGTGCCATTTTATGCAGTCAAAGGCTCGCCAATAAACGAATGCCCACTAGGTTTATTTAACCCTGATGAAGATGGTGAAATTCTTGAAGAAGAATACGGTATCCCGCGCCGTTATGTGAAAACAATCATGTCGCCATGGGCTGTTAAACGGCTCAATGAATTTAAAGGCGATATTAGCCAATTTAAAGTGGTTAAACTCTACCCTTCAGTATTAAATCAAATCGCAGTGGCTAAAACAGAGCCTGGTGATGAAAACAACCAAGATATTTCCGCATTAGTTGGTAAAGTTGATATTCGTAAACTTGAAGAGTTCGCCCAACATGACCCTGACTGTTATGCATTCTCTGGTGGGCTGTGTAAAGGCAACCAAGGTCTGCTTGAATTTGTGGAAATGTTTAAAGCACCAATCAAAGTACTGCATCCTTTATTAACAGCCACCCAAGAAGGCAATTATAACGGCACCGAAGGCTTAGGCGCCATTCCTTTTGAAGGGATCATCTTAGCTCACTCAAACGAAAGTGAATGGCAAACTTTTAGAAACAATAAAAGCAACGAAGCATTTATAGATCGAATCTACATTGTTAAAGTGCCTTATTGCTTAAGAGTGAGTGATGAAGTTAAAATTTACGAAAAATTATTACGCACCTCTTCTTTAGCTAATGCTCACTGCGCTCCTGACACTTTAAAAATGTTGGCGCAATTTGCCACCCTATCCCGTTTAAAAGAACCTGAAAATTCGTCAATTTTTTCTAAAATGCGCGTATACGATGGCGAAAATTTAAAAGATACCGATCCTAAAGCAAAGTCTATGCAAGAATATAAAGATAATTCTGGTGTGGATGAAGGTATGACAGGTTTATCCACTCGATTTTCGTTTAAGATTTTGTCAAAAGTCTTTAACTTTGATCATTCAGAGGTGGCGGCAAACCCTGTTCATTTATTACATGTGCTTGAAAATCAAATCGAGCAACAACAGTTTCCAGCCGAATTACAAGAGCGTTATTTACGCTTTATCAAAGAATGGCTCGCGCCTCATTATGTAGATTTTATCGGCAAAGAAATTCAAACTGCTTATTTGGAATCTTATTCCGAGTATGGTCAAAATATATTCGATCGCTATGTAACCTACGCAGATTTTTGGATTCAAGATCAAGAATACCGCGATCCAGATACGGGTGAAAACTTTAATCGTGGCTCTTTAAATAGTGAACTGGAAAAAATTGAAAAACCAGCTGGAATTTCTAATCCTAAAGACTTCCGTAATGAAGTGGTTAACTTTGTACTGCGAGCTCGCGCTAATCATGAAGGTAAAAACCCATCTTGGCTCAGTTATGAAAAATTGAGATCTGTCATCGAAAAGAAAATGTTCTCTAACACGGAAGACCTCTTACCAGTTATATCCTTTAATTCTAAAGCCTCAAATGACGACCTGCGTAAACACGAAGACTTTGTGCAACGTATGGTTGACCGAGGCTATACCGAAAAGCAAGTTCGACTTTTATCAGAGTGGTATTTGCGGGTAAGAAAATCTCAGTAGGAGAAGCCTGTGAGCTATATTGTTGACCGAAGACTCAACGGTAAAAATAAAAGTACAGTAAACCGTCAACGTTTTTTGCGCCGTTATAAAAAGCATATTAAAAAAGCTGTATCAGAGGCGGTTAATAACCGCAGCATTACTGACTTAGAACATGGCGAGAGTGTTTCCATTCCACAAAAGGATATTTCAGAGCCCAGGTTTAATCATACTAAAGGTGGTCGCCGTGAGGCGGTTCACCCAGGTAATAAAGATTTTATTACCGGCGACAGAATTAGCCGACCACCTGGCGGTGAAGGCGGTGGTTCTGGCGAAGGTGATGCGAGTGATTCTGGCGAAGGTATGGATGAGTTTGTGTTTCAAATCACTCAAGATGAATTCTTAGAATTTTTATTTGAAGATTTAGAGTTACCAAATCTTATCAAGCGTCAACTGGCTGGCATTGAATCGTTTAAGGTCAAAAAAGCCGGTGTTGTAAGCACTGGTAGCCCCTCAAAAATACATATTATTCGCTCTCTAAGACAAGCTACTGGCCGCCGAGTTGCTTTTACCGGTTCAAGTAAACGCCGGCTTAAATTACGCATGGCGGAACTTGAATGCGAACTGGAAAAAGACGCTCGCCTAAGGGATTCAGCTGTAATCGCGGAATTAGAGGAGGAAATTGACCGGCTTAAACGTAAAATTGCCAGTATTCCATTTATTGATGATATCGACCTGCGTTATAATTTACATGTAAAAGTGCCACAGCCTACCTCTAAAGCAGTTATGTTTTGCTTAATGGATGTTTCTGGTTCAATGAATCAGTCGATGAAAGACATCGCTAAACGTTTTTTTATCTTGTTGTATATGTTTTTAAAACGTAATTATGAAAAAATTGAAGTTGTTTTCATTCGCCACCATACCAGCGCAAAAGAAGTTGATGAACAAGAATTCTTTTATTCGCGGGAAACTGGCGGCACTATAGTTTCTAGCGCCTTAAAACTAATGCAAGAAGTAATGGAAGAGCGCTACCCTGTTAGTGAATGGAATATTTATGGTGCTCAAGCTTCCGATGGTGATAACTGGAATGATGACTCCCCAGTGTGTAAAAAACTATTGGTAGACAACATTTTACCCCTGGTGCAATATTATTCTTATATAGAAATAAACCCTCGTAGACATCAAGCTTTATGGCGAGAGTACGAGACTATTGCAGAGTCTATGGACGATGTTTTTGCTATGCAGCAAATTTCCGACCCGGGTGATATTTATCCAGTCTTTCGTGAATTATTTCAAAGACGTAGTAATTCAATGACGGCATTTTCTGCAAGCGATTAGCTTGAAGATTTAAAGGCTGAGCTCCTGCTGGTCAACCGAGCATTAATCTCATAAGGAATTAATCATTATGTCACACAGTGAAATATTGCAAAAACAATTAGATGATGATCCGCGAGATTTTATCTCCACAGGATCTGAGTGGACTTTTGATCTTATAGAAACTTATGACCGTGAAATTGGTAAAATAGCTGCTGAATATAAACTCGATACCTACCCTAACCAAATAGAAATTATTGCCGCCGAACAAATGATGGATGCCTACGCCTCTGTAGGTATGCCAGTAGGCTATCAACATTGGTCTTTTGGCAAACAGTTTGTTTCGGTTGAAAAAAACTACCGTCGTGGTCAAATGGGCCTGGCTTACGAGATTGTTATTAATTCTGACCCTTGTATTGCGTATCTTATGGAAGAGAACACCATGACTATGCAAGCATTAGTTATTGCACATGCTTGCTATGGTCATAATTCATTTTTTAAAGGCAATTATCTTTTCAAAACATGGACTGATGCATCTTCAATTATTGACTATTTGGTTTTTGCCAAAAATTACATCCATGACTGTGAAGAAAAATATGGTCTTGATGAAGTTGAAGCTGTCTTAGATGCTTGTCATGCATTGATGAACTATGGAGTTGACCGCTATAAACGACCCTCGCCTATTTCAGCAGCAGAAGAAAAAAGACGCCAGAAAAAACGCGAAACTTTATTACAGGCGCAGGTAAACGAGCTTTGGCGCACTATTCCACAGTTAAAAAAGAAAAAAGAAGAATCTATTATAAGGTTTCCAGAAGAGCCACAAGAAAATATTCTATATTTTTTAGAAAAAAAAGCCCCATTACTCGAGCCATGGCAGCGTGAAGTTGTACGTATAGTCCGCAAAATTGCCCAGTATTTTTACCCACAGCGGCAAACTCAAGTGATGAACGAAGGCTGGGCTACTTTTTGGCATTATACGCTTTTGAATGATCTTTATGATCGAGGTAAAGTCACCGAAGGCTTTATGATGGAATTTTTACAATCCCACAGTGGTGTGGTTTTTCAGCCTGAATTCGATTCGCCCTATTATTCTGGCATAAACCCATATGCCTTGGGTTTCACTATGATGCAAGATATACGACGCATTTGTGAACACCCAACCGCTGAAGATAAGCAATGGTTTCCAGATATCGCTGGTTCAAATTGGTTAGAAACTATGCATTTTGCAATGCAAAATTTTAAAGATGAGAGTTTTATATTGCAATTTTTATCGCCTAAAGTCATGCGAGAATTTAAACTCTTCTCAATTTTAGATGATGATGTTCAAAAAGAATTAGAAGTAGCAGCTATTCATGATGATAACGGCTATAAATATATTCGCGAAAGTTTAGGCGCGCAATATAATCTCAGTGTCAATGAACCAAATATACAAGTTTACGATGTGGATGTACGTGGTTCACGAGCTATGACGCTGCGCCATTATCAACATGATCGCCGGCCACTCCATGGTGATACAGCCGATGAAGTACTTAAACACTTGCATGGTTTATGGAAATTTGATGTCAAGTTAGATTCGGTCGACAATGAAGAAAGTGTCAAACAATCTTGGCAGTGCCCAATAGTCAATGATGAACCAAAGGACTAATCCAGTCTTCTGTTGCTAGAATACTCAAGGCATTTATGGAAATTCATGAATTAACAGCTTTTTTGTCGGTCAACCAAATGGGTTCATTTTCTAAAGCAGCTGCGGCTCAAGGGGTCACTCAACCAGCAATGAGCCGACGCATCCAAAGCCTTGAGCAGATTTTAGAAGTTAAGTTATTTGATCGAGTTGGCCACGATATTTACCTAACACCTGCCGGGCATACTTTAAAACCCTTTGCAGAAGCAATCTTAGAGTCAATCCAAGAAGCTAAGCACCAACTCCATAATTTAAATGATGAGCCTCGAGGTGTCTTAAAAATAGTTATGAGTCACCACATGGCTGTTCACCATATGCCAGTACATCTTAAAAATTTTTCTGAACGCTTTCAAAAAGTTCAGCTCGATTTCGAGTTTATGTCCTCTGAGTCAGGCTTTGATGCTATTACTCAAGGTAAAGGTGAAATTGGTTTATTTACCCTGCCGCAAAACCCAGAGCAATTCCCAAGGTTAGCTTTTGAAACCTTCCAAGAGGATCCACTCATTATTGTTGTGGGCAAAAATCACCCACTAGCCCACTCAAAACAACCAAATAGCATGCAAGATCTTATGAAGTTTAAAGCTATTTTACCACCACTTAATAGTATGACGGTGCAACCTTTATTAAGCGTGTTAAATAATAATTCAATTACTCTTCACCAGGTTATGGCATGCAGTTCATTAGAAAGCATAAAAATGTTAATCTCTATAGACACTGGCTGGGGGCTTTTGCCTCGCTCTATGCTCGATAAAAATTTAATCGAATATGCCATCCCTGAGCTTGCACACCTCTCTCGCAAGCTTGGCATGGCATTTCATAAACATAAAAGCTTATCCCAAGCGGGCTTAGCATTTCAAAAACTACTTCAAGAAAGCACCCCGTAACTGGTTATATCTAAGCTCGTAGATTATAGTAATGCCAGAGTTTATTTAAAAAGGCATATCAAAAATACGTCACCATTTTTCTCTGAGTTTAAAGCTAGGAATAAAAAACAGCCTAAGTTATAGAGACTCAGTGTAACATTTCAAGGGTAATCGATGACTGATACTACAGCTAAACCGAGTTCAAGCTCCACAAATCCACATTCTGAAGCTCTTTACAAAACAAAGTCTACAGGTAATGATATTCTTTTTTTTTCATCGGATGACTGGGGTTGGAAAACAAGTAAATATCATGTGAGTACACGCCTGGCAAAACAAGGTAAGGTGTTATTTATTTCAAGTATAGGCTTTCGTGCACCAACTGCCTCAAGTCAGGATATGGGTAGAATATGGAGAAAATTAAAAAGTTTTTTTAAAGGCACCACCAAAGTACACCCAAACCTGCATGTGCTTACCCCATTGGTTATTCCATTTCAAAATTTTCCAGGCAAAAACTTTTTCAATCAATTACTGGTAAAAGCTCAAGTGGCTTTTGCAATGAAAAAACTTGGCATGCACAACCCACTCATGTTTGTATTTTCTCAAAATTGGTATCCTTATATACGCTCAATTAAAAGAAGTAAATGTATTTACTATGTGGTAGACGATCACTCATCGTTTAAAGGCTTAAACGCCCAACAGTTTAAAGAATGGGATCGTCAAATGTGCCAACATGCAGATGGCATTTTATGTACTTCCCGCTCACTGTATGAGCAAAAAAAGCAGTACAACTCCAAAACTATTAATATGCCTCACGGGGTAGATCATGATAATTTTTACAGAACATGGGACGACTCAGTCACACCCAACCCTGAAATGATGGCTATGCCAGGGCCAAAAATGCTATTTTTTGGTCATATTTCCTATGAATGGGTGGATGTTGAGCTCCTCAGTCAATGTGCTCAATTAAAGCCAGACTGGAGCTGGGTCTTAGTTGGTAGAAATTCAATGGCGGATGACGAATTTAAAAACTTTGATAACATTTATTATCTTGGTGAGCAAGAATTCACAGACTTACCTAATTTCTGTAAAGCTGCCGATGTAGGCATTATACCATTTATAGATTCTGGCCTCACACGTAACTGTAACCCGCTGAAACTGCCGGAATATGTTACTGCTGGCCTAGGTGTAGTTTCAACGCCTATTCCATCGGTCATTGAACTCTATTCAGAGGATGCTGAAGTGGCCCGTTCACCAGAGGATTTTGTAGCAGCTTGTGAACGCATGATGGCGCGCACCCCAGCAGATCGTAGAATTCGCGCGGAAAAAATGTCGGTACATTCATGGGATAACCGTGTAGCAAGGATCTTACAACATATCGAAGCAGATTTTTAAGCAAACACATGGTCTTTAATCAAACTGCCTGAGGTTTTTGGTGACCTAGCCGTAAGCTCTCGGCTTTTGAGCTGCGCGCTTAATAAGCTTCAGCTCTTTAAACCTTTATAATAAGTAATCTATTATAAGTTATAATATGGTTTATAAATTTATAATCGCTATTAACATCTTGATCAAGAGATTAGGCCCAAGGAGAATTTCGTGAATTTTGGCAATTACCATATTTCGCTTAGACCTGCACGCATAAAGCTTGGCACTCATGCTGCCACTGCACTCATACTTGCTCATGTATTTGTTTTGTCAGGTTGCACAACTAGTGGCCCGATAAAATCAAACAAACCTGAAAGCCAAGCACAAGTTGAAAGCACCCAGCCAACCCCACCGCCAGCTAAAAAATATGCACCAATGAGTCCAGAAACTTTATACGACCTTATGATTGCGGAAATGGCTGGTAAAGTGAATCGGCCAGACATTGCGCTGGGGAACTACATGCGCCAAGCCCATAGCACCAATGATATAGCAGTCATTGAACGCTATGCTCGTATTGCTTCATTTATGCGGGCTAACCAAGCCACCTTAGATGCAACCACACTTTGGTTAAAACAAGAACCCACTAACCCCACCGCATTACAATTATTGCTAGAAGATACAATAAGAAACGATAAAGCCCCTGCCATAGAAGCGGCACTTCGAAAACTAGTGCCTAAAAATAAGCTTAATATTCAAGGTATCGAGCAGGAACTCATTGCTATACCTGAAGAGCAACATGTACAGCTGCAAAAGGCTTTGAACCCGGTTATTAAAGACAATAAAAATAATCATATTTTACGCTACATGCGGGCTCGTAGCTCCATTGCCACCAAAGATTATAAACAAGCACTTGCAGACACACAATTTATTGAAAAAAACCATAAGTCTTTTCCACCAGCTTTAATTGTAAAAATAGAAGCTTTAGAAAAGCTTGGCCAACCGGAAGAAGCCTTAGAAGCCCTGGAAAAGCTCAGTCAAATAGACCCTGCTAATAAACAAATTCGTATATATTATGCCCGTGCGCTAATACAAAATAGAAAAATGGAAACAGCAGACGAAATTTTTAAACAACTTGTAACAGACTTCCCCGATGACCTTGACCTGCAACTAACAGCGGGTATTTTAGCCGCCGAGTTACAAAAAATAGAGCAAGCTAATGCGTATTTTGCAAAGCTTTTACAACAAAATCATCGAGTTGATGAAATTTATTTGCAACAAGGTATGATGTACGAAGTTAATCAAGAGCCAAACAAAGCAATTAGTGCTTACTTACAAGTAAATGATCAAAAACATATCGAAAAATCTCGTCTAAGAGCGGCTAAACTTGCTGGTGAAGCAGGCGACACTCAAAAAGCGATTCAAATTTTAGAAGCAGCTATTGAGAAGCAACCTCAGCATCGAGTGAACTACGAAATTGCGATTTCAGAGGTGCTCACAATTTTTGGCACACCAGCAGATGCACTTACGCGCTTAAATAAGCTACTAAAAACAAACCCAGATCAACCTGATTTACTCCATGCTCGGGCAATGGTGGCTGAGTCCATGGATCGAATGGATATATTCGAAACCGATCTGAGACGAATCCTTAAAAAAGACCCTAATAATTCTGCAGTATTGAATGCTTTAGGTTACACCTTTGCCAATAAAGATATCCGCCTCGATGAGGCCAAGACTCTCATTGAAAAAGCCCTTAAAATCGACCCTAAAAGTGCACCAATTTTAGACAGCATGGGTTGGGTTTATTTTAAACTTGGCGACTTGGCAAAAGCACGTGAATATCTGGCCAAAGCCTATAAAATTGTGCCAGATCATGAGATTGCAGCCCATTATGGCGAAATATTGTGGCTATCCGGTGAAGAAGCTAAAGCCAAAAAGATTTGGCAAGCGGCCCTTGAACACACTCCAGATTCGAAAATCATACAATCCACAATGAAGCGCTTAGATCCATAATTTTATGCTTTTAACGCTAAGTCACTCCTAGATCAGGCCTTTGTTGTACACAGGCCTGATCTATCAAAAGCACTCTTTCAAAAAGATTCAAGCTTAATAAACCTTTACTTATTTGTCCATTGATGTGTCGTGCTTAAAATAAAGCGGTAAATAATTCTTTACACAAACAAATGATATGTTGTAACATATCTATCTTATAACGCGAGTAGTGGCTATTACTGCAGCAATAGCCACTGCAGTAATAGCCAGTTCAGTTTTAGGTATTGAAGGATTATAGATCAATGAAAAACACACAAGTTTATGCCGATAAAACAGCAATAGGGTTATCAATTCTATGCACAATTCACTGTTTGGCTTTACCCTTAATTATAATCCTAACGCCCTCGTTTGCTGCACTCACCATAAATGATGAGTCATTTCATCAATGGATGCTATTTGCAGTCGTACCGATCAGCCTAGTTGCACTAATCAATGGATATAAAAAACACCAAAAAATTGAAATGTTTATATTTGGATTTTTAGGCTTGGGTTTTTTAGCGTTTGCAGCTTTTGCAGGGCATGACTTTGTAACCGAAACTGAAGAAAAAATATTGACTGTTATTGGAGCATGTATTGTTTCTAGCGTTCATATAATGAATCATCTGTCCTGTAAAAATGCCAATGTATATAAATTTACTTCAGAGTTTTGAATATTAATTCCAATACTGTACCAGCGGATCAATTGTATGCAAGCCACTCATTTAAGTCACACTCACCATTCAAGTCACACCCACAGCCCCATTACTTCAAGTTCAGAGTGCTCCCCAACCTGTAATTCAAAGTGCTCTCATTTAAAAACAACTCATGAACACCACTCAAGTCGACTGCCTTCACCCATGCAAACCTGCTTGAAAACCAATGGCACTCATACAGCCTGTGCTCAGAATATAGTTGATTGTAAAAAAAAATTAGATCAAGCCCGATCTATAACCACAAGCAGAATCACTCAACTTAAAGATTCAATTGCAGAGTGTAATCAAGCGGACTACGCACGCTTACATAAACGACAAGAACGATTAGAGCTACGGTTAAATGACTTTGATGCAATCCCCAAAATGCTGGAAGAGCAGAAACTTAACTTTAAAGGTTTTTCAGGTTGGGATACAAATAGTGTCAAGGAAATGCCCAGTCAATCGGGATATAGCCAATTTGAATCGATTATTGCTCAAGACACGGCAGGTAAAGAAGTTCAAATTCCGCTTGATAGTCGGTATCGTCGCGCTGAAGGCGAGGAAGTAGACCTACTCAGTCAAAAAGTCCAACATGAAGATCATTTTCATAATGTATGGCGCCCAGCTTCATTAAAAAAAATAGTCAACGAAAAAACTGAATGGACAATCAAGGAAGATGAAGAAGGCTGCCCTTGCTGTATTGCTGGCTTAGATTTTGATGAATTTGCCGCAGCCATAAAAGAATTATCGCAATCTAATAGCGTTGATGAAAGCATGCTTCAGCTAGCGGATTTTAACGATCCTGCCCATTGGGGGATTTTACTTGGTGTGGCAGCGCCCTTAGGTCTTATAGGCCTATCAGCAGCAATTCGAAATATTAAAGGCACCATAAAAACACGTCAGCATTTAAAAACTGTGATCAAAGGCATTGAAGCAGACCTTAAAGTATTAAAACACTCAAATCTAGATGCTGCACTTAAACTCTCTGCCTTTAAAAGAAGTTTACAATATTCAAAATTTGATGCGGATTTTAATTTAATTGTACCAGGTTTCATTAATGGTGCTGCTTCATCCTTAGTCCTATCAACTCTTTTAGTAAAACATCCATTTGCATTACCTGTTATTGCTTTATATGCAAGCGGACAAATGGCGAGAAATTCATATGATTTAACAAGGGTATGGAATCGCAAGGTTGAGTCAATTGCTGGTGACACCCCCTCACTCTTGGAGGGGAAAAACAAAATAAACCGTATAGCCCATGAACAACGTAAATTTTATGCATCAAATACTTTAGGTTTTGCAACCTTTGCTACAGGTGCGCTGGTAACATTCTTATCTCTACCAGCGCTTGGTCTTTTCGGTGCAGGTGCAGTAACTTTACCAATTGGTTTAGCTTTGCTCTCTCTTGGCGCTGTTTCTACTGGAGTAATGAATAATATATGGCCACGAAAATTCAAACCTCGTAATGGGGATTTAGGTATTTCAAGGTTAGATTTAAAAAACCAAACGTCTATCATTCAAGCTCTGCATGAGCGTCGCTCGCAAAAGAAAATCTTACAGTCTGGTTTTTCTATTTTCAAAAGCGATAAGCAATCCCAAAAAAGGTGGCTGAAATTTTTAACCGCCTTACCCGAATGGAAAGATTTTCTACCGCAAAAGCTAGCCACAAAGTGCTCTAAATTCTTTAATAAGATAATGCCATTTATACCAGCTACTGGCTCTCGTGCAAGTCAAAAGAAGCATCAGCTCAATAAAAATATAGCGCGTAGCCTTCATCAGGAACAAACTCAATCTCGAGCGTTACAAGAGTCTCGGTTAAATCTCATGCAGCAAATGCTTAAACAACCCTGTACAGATGCTCGCCTACAAACAGATGAAGAGCTGCTAACGAATACTTGGCGTCAACTTAAAGCCTTGAAGCTTGAACAAGAAGTGCTTAGCGTTTGGTTGAACGAAGGGTTTGCCAAACCTATTCATACTCAGGACACAGGCTGTTGCGGCGATACAGAACACGGGCATAACCACGGACACAACCATGGACACAACCATGGACACAACCATGGACACAACCATGGACACAACCATGGACACAACCACGGACACAACCACGGACATAATCATAGCCACCATGCCACTGAAAGCACTCAATTGACACCTGGTATAGAATTAAAAGCAGATAATTGTTTAACGTTTAATATTAAAACTTTCGTCAACCAAAGTAAGCTTGAAGATCGATCAAGGTTTGAATCATCTATTGATTATCTATTATTTTTTAAGCATGCCAAGACATTAAAATATCAACAATATGGTTTGAATGATTACTATTGGCAGATTACTAAAGGGCTGGAGCGGTTGTAGAGCTCAATAATCGCACCCAAAAGGAGAACTTACGGCTAGGTTTTAAGCTAACCCGCTAGACAGGTGGCGCAAATACAGTTCATCTCAAGTTGAGGGCTGACCAAATTAAAGCCTGCATGTTCTATATTCGCTTTTAACTGGTCAACTATGCTTTTGTTGATGGTAATTTCTTTAACTTTTTGGCAGTTACCGCAAATCACAAATTGCGGTACTTCATGAGCATGGTCACAGGTAATATGAGAACAAGCAACATACTTATTAGCCAAATTGAGTTTATGAACTAATTGCTCCCGCTCAAGAAACTCTAAGATTCTGTATATAGACATAGCCGGCATAGATTCACCAAATTCTGTCTCGCATATACTTATTAATTCATAAGCCGACAAGGCTTTCTCTGCCATAAGCAAACCAACAAGCACTCGTTTACGTTTGACTGTCAGACGTGAGCCGTGTTGTGTACATTGCTGATGGGCGTGATCAATAATTCGATCTATTTTACTCATACTTTTTTACCTCAAGTGAATATCTTATGGCTTATACCGAGCCTGGCTGCACCTACTTGTCGAGGTAAAATCTATACTTCACTGATATAATTTGCATCTGGCCACCTGAGTGAATAGAATACCCTTTACCAGTATTATTTTACCAGCCTCATTAAGGTCAATCAGATGAAATCAACTTACAAAAGTCCACAATTATTAAAATTATGTACTGCTTCTTTGTCAAAGAAGTGCGTCATTGTATTAAGCCTATGTTTTAGTATTTTGTCTGGGTGCTCCACTTGGCAATCGCAAGAAGACTCTCCAGCAGCCGTTGCCAAAGCCGAACCTTTTCTTGGTGATCACTGGGAAATTCAAAGTAAAATTGGCTTTAAAACGCCAGATCAAAGTGGCTCAGCTAATATGAAATGGGTCCAAAACGGTGAATCATACAATATATTAATCACCGATCCACTCGGTAGGACCCTTGGCCAGGTTAAGAGTAATGGCTTTAAAGTCCAATTTATTACCAAAGACAAGACCGTAGAAGCCAACTCAGCTGATGATGTAGTCTTTAGGTTACTTGGTCGCCCGTTTCCCGTATCTCAACTCAAATACTGGATCAAAGGCTTAAAGGCCCCACTACTTGCTTCTCAACCTATAAGCGCTTCTGACGATGAATTACAGTTTATTCAATCCCAATGGTTCGTTAAAATAAACGACTTCCAAGAACAAGAAGGCTTTCGCTTACCTGGTAAACTTGACATGGTCTACCCAGCTCCAGAATCAAAAAACCTAGAAGATGTTCCCGAAGCCGCGTTTCAACTTAAAATCTCAATTAAAAACTGGTTACTTTTACCTGACGAAGAGCTGGACGATACAGCTGATCAACCACTCAATAAGCCAAGCTTAAATTCAACCGAGACCAGCCCACAATCGAATCTGCCAGTTAATGGCCAAGAGGTCATGGAGCGCAATTGATTGTTGCCACCAATAATTCCCCAGAGAGTATTTTCGCCAGCTAAAGTTAATTTATTTTTACATATTTTAGGCCAAGCTGATAATGGCTACCATAAGCTGCAAACAGTTTTTTGCTTACTCAACTGGGGTGATTGGCTTGAATTTAAACAAGCTGAAAACTCTGCTGCGCCTATTTGTATTTACGGTTTAGGGCAAATCCCCCTAGCCGACAATTTAATTGCTAAAGCTTATCGCCTATTTACGCAAGCAATTGATTTTAGCCTGCCTCCAATTGAAATCACCATAGCAAAGAATATCCCGCTCGGTGGTGGTCTAGGTGGCGGCAGCAGTAATGCGGCTAGCACTTTACAGGTCCTTAATCAATGGGCAAATAACCCGCTTACCTTGCAAGAACTCATGCAAATCGGTAGTAAACTTGGCGCAGATGTACCTATTTTTTTACACGGTCAACATGCTTGGGCAGAAGGAATTGGCGATATAATCTATCCCATTGCATTACAACCGCTCTATTGTGTTTTAATCTTACCAAATGTGCATATTAATACTGCGCATATTTTTCAAGACTCACAGCTCCCCCGTGGTGCAGCGGCTTTAAAGCGACCAAAGCTTCACTCAGCACACCAGAGTTTATTAGTGGATTTACCAGCACATAATCATTGCGAAGCGGTGGTGCGCTCAAACTACCCTCTAATCGAGGCAATGTTTCAAATTATTAATACTATTACAAGCATTCCAACCAACCAACAAGTTCGCTTAAGCGGCACTGGGTCAACTCTTTTTTTGCCCACAATTCACGCCCAAAGCGCACAAGAGATTATGACTAAAATTGATCAGCAGCTTGCAAAAAATGCTCAAACACATAAACAATACAAATTAACCATAGTCAAAAGCATGGTATGATCTAGCAACTAACCTTGCCGTAAACTCAAAATATTTGAGAACTCAAACCTCGATACAAGGACGTCAATGTGACTCAACCTTTTCCAGACAATGATAATCAAACAGCTCAAGCAAACAACCAAACTGCTCAAGCAAACAACCAAACTGCTCAAGCAAACAATCAAACTGCTCAAGCAAACAACCACACAACTCAGCTAGAGAACGAAACCCATTTTGGCTTCAAGCAAGTGCCAAAAGAGTCAAAACGCCATCTAGTTGGTGAGGTTTTTGATTCAGTGGCCAGTCAATATGACGTTATGAATGATCTTATGTCTATGGGTGTCCATAGATTATGGAAACGTTTTTTTATTCGCTTTGCAAACATCCAACCGCATATGAAAGTATTAGACTTAGCGGCTGGTACAGCAGACATTACCCATCTTATTGCTAAAAAATTAAATCACACCGGCTATGTGATCGCCTCAGATATTAATGAGAGTATGTTAACTATCGGGCGTGATAAAATGATAGACCAAGGGCGAGTCAGCTCGCTTGGCTATGCCATTGCTAATGCTGAGTATTTACCATTTCCAGACAATAGTTTTGACCGGATTACAATTGCTTTTGGCTTGCGAAACGTAACAGATAAAGATCAAGCCTTACGTGAAATGCATCGCACTCTCAAGCCTGGTGGCCAAGCATTAATTTTAGAGTTTTCCGCAGTAAAACAACCGCTGTTGAAAAAACTCTACGACATCTATAGCTTTAAAGTGCTGCCTAAAATTGGTAATGTTGTGGCAAAAGATGGTCAAAGTTATCAATATTTAGCCGAATCTATTCGCCAACATCCAAATCAAGAGACATTACAAGCCATGCTCTTGGATGCAGGTTTCGCCAAAGCCGACTTCACCAACATGCAACAAGGTATAGTCGCCATTCACCGTGGTTTTAAATCCTGCTAACAAGAGCTATGGTCAAAATAGTTATTGATCAAATTGACTTGTGAACGAATCGAAATAAATCAAAGGGGCTTTTGTTGTGATATTTACAGCATTTAAATCTATCGCCAAAGTTGGTGTCACAGCACAAGCTTTTAAACAACTTCTTGGCAATGAGTTGATACTTGGACTCATTGAAAGCCATGTAAATCATGCCTGCCAAATTTCCGCAGGTGTGCCACAGAAAATTCAAGCTTTGCAAGGCCAAAGTATTAATATATCTTTAGCTGTGCCCGCTGTTCACTGGCATATCAGCTTTTGGCACGAACAAATTATATTAAAACCTGGGTTAGATCAATCAGCCCAAGCTGAGATTAAAATATCTTTACTTGATCTACTTTCAACTAGTATTTTACAGAAAAACTCACCTTCTTTTGACTTAGAAGGCGACCTTGAACTCCTGCTCGCTACGCGTAAAATTATGCAGTCGCTAGATATTGATTTAGGCAGTATTCTTGCACCTAAAATAGGCCCTCAAGCAACAGATATTCTCTTAAAAACAGGCCATCACTTAAATATTCATTTAAAAACTGTGCTGGATAAACTCATGACCAGTGGGCAAGAATTTATAAGTCAAGAACAACCCTTATTAGCCACAAGCTCTGAATTAAGCCATTTAAAGAAACAGTACCGCCAGTTACATGCAGACTTAGAAAGAGCTCAAGCTCGTATCCAACGGCTGGAGGCAGAGCGGGACGCCTGAAAATAGCTATGCCAGAAGTATCTTCTAAAAATATCGATCAAACTGATCACTCAGAGTCTATTGCTCAATATAGAGTCAAGCGGCCTATAATGGGTGTGATCTGGCGCAGCATGACCTTTATTCATGTGTTTTTAGCCTATAGACTCTATGAATTTCTCCCCCAATCTGGCCTGAGTAAAGCCTGCCATTGGCTGGCATATTGCTTGCCTACAAGATGGTCTCACAATCTACGCAGTGCAAGCTTGGCATCTCGCACCCAGCAAGCCTTTCAAAGCTTAGGCCCGGTGGCTATTAAATTCGGTCAAATGCTGTCCACCCGGCATGACCTTTTAACGCCAGAAACAGCCAGCGCTTTAAGTCATTTGCAAGATCAAATGCCCCACTTTACTAGCGATCAAGCTCGATCAATTATTACACAAAGTTTTGGTTTACCAATAACAGATATATTCTCACGTTTTGATGAAACTCCGTTAGCGGCCGCAAGTATTGCGCAAATCCACACCGCAGAGCTGAAACCATCCGCCTCACTTACAGCTTCACCTGAAGAAGTGATTATTAAAATAATTCGCCCTGGTATAGTTCCAGCAATACTTAAAGAAACCCAAGTATTATTAGCTTTGGCCAAAATGATTATGCGTCTCGTACCAGAAGCCAGGCGTTTTCACCTAGAAACCCTCGTGGAGGATTATCAGCGCATTATTCTTGATGAATGTGACCTTCGAAAAGAAGCCAAAAACACCCAACAATTTGCTCGAAATTTTGAACAATCCGATCTACTCTACGTCCCCAAAATTCATAGCCCATGGGTCTCTATGAATGTATTTGTTATGGAACGGGTCTATGGTATTCCTGTCAATGATGTAGGCCAATTGCAAAAACTTGGGGTTGATTTACAACAATTATCAACAATTGGCGCCACAATTTTCTTAACTCAAGTATTTCGAGATAATTTTTTTCACGCTGATATGCACCCTGGCAATATTCTGGTAGATGCCACCGACCCGCAAAACCCGCGCTATATAGCTCTAGACTGTGCTATTGCAGGTCACTTAAAACCTCGGGATCATCGGTTATTAACACGTCAACTTTTAGCTTTATTTAAACAAGATTACTTAAGATTAGCTCGCCTATTAATTAATGGCGGCTGGGTGCCTGCAGACACTCATCGTCAAGAATTTGCAATTGCTTTAGAGCAGGTTTGTTCGCCAATTATGTCTAAACCCTTATCTGAAATTGATTTTGGCCCTTTACTTGCCAGTTTATTTCGTACTGCGCGTGCATTTGATTTGCAGGCATTACCCCAATTTGTTCTGCTGGAAAAAACCTTACTGCATGTAGAAGGTCTTGGTCGTCAACTAGACCCTGATCTGGACATATGGACCTTAGGCCAACCATTACTTACTCGGTGGTTACGTGCAAGCGCCTTGGAGCCAAATAAAATTAAAGGGGTACAAAGACGAGTTAATCATATAATTGAAACTCTGCCCGAGGCACTTGAAGATTGGTATGATCAGCAAATAGGCCTTAGAGCAACTACCGCAGAGGCCAATGGCGTACGCTTAAAGACACTTGAACTGGCTCTAGAAGCTAATACTAAAAGACAGCGTGCAACCCAACTTGGCCTACTTTATACTATGCTAGGCTTTGTGTTTTGGGGTTTAAATCAATGGAGTTTTCCACTTATTGCGGCAATCCCATTGGCCTTGAGTATTTATTATCTAGCGCTGCCAGTATCAAAAAAACTGACTTAAAAACTGACTTTGAAACTAGCTTTACAAACTAACTGACAACAATAAATAATCTTTCAAGCAAATGGATATATTATGAGTGATACAATAGATTTTTCTGGTAAAGATATAAGTCTTGCCGACTCAGGCTCTATTTCAGATAGCCATAGACCACCTGCGAGCACTTCACCCACTGGCGATACAGATTTAAGCGATGATTTCGATTTTACAGAAGCTATACTCACCTTAGAAAAAGATTTACATCAGCGCCGATCAGCTGACCCAAAAGACTCCTATACCGCAAGCTTATTTAATAAAGGTATTAATAAAATTCTTGAAAAAGTAGGTGAAGAAGCTTTTGAAGTGGTATTAGCTGCCAAAGACACTCAAGATGTGGCCTCACGAGTGGATTTAATCAGTGAGGTTGCTGACCTTTGGTACCATCTTGCAGTAATGCTCAGATATTTGAATATCCCTCAATCTGCCATTTTTGAAGAACTTAAAAAAAGACAAGGGACCTCTGGCCACACTGAAAAAGCGCATCGACTGGATCAGCAAGACACTTCGCTGCAAGTCCAAGCGCCGCAGCTCAGTCAGTCCAAGCCAAAACAACAACTCAGCCTGGAAAATGAGACTAACGGCAAACCCAAGCCAAATAATTCAGAGCCTCATTCAATTGGCTCAGACCACACCCCAACAGAAATTATTCCCACAAATAAGGTTTAATGATTTGTAGAGTGAGTTTAAAGTTAACCTCTATTTAATAAAGATATTGCAAATATAAGGACACACATTATGGGTTTTGGTGGCATTAGCGCATTTCAACTAATTATCGTATTACTCATTGTGCTATTACTTTTTGGTGGTAAGCGCCTCAAAAATATTGGTACAGACCTTGGTAGCGCCATTAAAGGCTTTCGTAAAACTTTAGATAATGAAAGTGAGGGCAATGAAAAAGACAATGGCAATAATACACATGAAGCAGACGCCGAAACTCTTTTGAAAAAAAATCAAGCGCTGGATGAGTCAACTCAGCAGTCATCGCACAATACAACGACCGAACCTACAGATTTACATAAAAAATCATAAGCTTTAAGCTATCCTGATCCTAGCTCTAAGTTCTCAGGCTATCAACAGGCTCTATAAGCAACTGACTATACAAGAGAATTATATTAGTGTTTGATATTGGTTTATTCGAAATCTTAATGATTGCTATCATTAGCTTAATTATTCTTGGGCCAGACAAGATGCCTCATGCTGTGCGCATGTGCGCTGCCTATTGGGGCAGGCTTAAACGTACTTTTCTTGAAACCAAATTAGAAATTGAAGAGCAACTAGAATTAGAAGACCTAAAAAAACAACTGCGTAAAGAGCAAGCTAAAATTGAAAACCTTATTGATTCACAAATAAACGATTCTCCAGCTCAAGAGCCTAGTACCCCAAAGTCGACAACATCAGAGAAAAAAGCTGATGAATAACCCTCAGTCTGCCGACAATGACATTAGTTCAGATCATTCGAGCTCATCAAGCTCGAATAATAATCAAACTGCAGATACACAAGCCAACCCTATGTCCTTTATAGAACACTTAAGTGAGCTTAGAAAACGCTTGATCCGCATGCTGGTCACAATAATAGTCTGCTTTATACCCCTTATGTTTTTCTCACAAGAAATCTACACCTTTGTCGCCACTCCTGTTTTTAATGTATTGCCACAAAATGCGTCAATGATTGCCACCGAAGTAACCTCTACTTTTTTTGCGCCATTTAAATTAACCTTTTTCGTGGCACTTGCCTTATCTGCACCGATGATTTTACATCAAATTTGGGCCTTTATTTCCCCGGGGCTGTATCTCCATGAGCGCCAAGTGGCTATCCCTTTACTGCTTTCAAGTGTAGTGTTGTTTTATTTAGGTATCGCATTTGCCTATTATGTGGTTTTTCCAATTTTATTAACTTTTTTTGCCGCAGCAAGCCCTGAAGGTGTGGCTTTTATGCCAGATATCCAAGAGTATCTTAATGTTGCTTTAAAATTATTTTTAGCCTTTGGTGCTGCCTTTGAAATTCCAGTGGCGCTTATGTTACTTATTTGGTCCGGAGTCGTTACAGCTCAAGACATTAAAAGTAAAAGGCCATATATCATTGTGATCTGCTTTGTTATAGCCATGCTTATGACCCCGCCAGATATTTTCAGCCAAACACTACTTGCAGTCCCCATGTGGATGCTCTTTGAACTTGGGCTTTTTATGAGCCGTTGGATTCAACCAAAATCAGCTCGACTTTAATTGTGACCTATCATTGCTTCAATAATGAACTATTATTGAACTTTAAGCTGAGTACTCGGTCAATAAATAGCCGACAATGAGAATTGCATGAACAATTAACACCACACACCATTCTTATAATAATTTACCTGAGAAGTACCCTATGAAGCTAAACAAGACTTTTATTGCTGCTACTTGCCTTGGCTTATTCACTACAAGTCTAAGCTTGGCCGCTAAACCTCAAATTGACTCTATTGCAGACCAAAAAGCTGAACAAGGCAGTGGTTTTGCAGTAAAACCTCAACTTACAAACGGCGCGAACGATCAAACCAACTGGTCTATTGCATTTGCACCAGATGGAGTCAAAGTAACTCCTGGAAGCGGTGAAGTTGTCTGGGATATACCAGCTGATTTGCCATCAGAAAGTTTTTATATTGGGCTTCGAGCGTCAAATAAGGACGGCAACACAATAGATACATTTATTGTCCACGTGGGCGTACCTCAAGTTGTTGCCGTAGGGCCAGGTGAATCCGCAGCTAACTTAAGTGATGCTTTACGTAAATCTCATCCCGCCGGCACAACTTTTGTCGTCAAAGATGGCGAATATACAAGCGACGATTATTTAGTTGGTTTAACCAACGGCGGCCGCCAGCAAATGCCACCCACTGGTAATGCTAATGCTTATTCAACCATTATGGCGGCTAACCCAGGAGATGTAACTCTAAGCGGTGAAGCTGGTGTTAATATTCGCGGCGATGTTGGCTCGCCAAGCTACTTAGCAATCAAAGGTTTTTTTATTAATAAAACCTATCTCACAGCCACCGGCCAACCATGCAAAGGCGATACTTCTTGCTACCCCCATCATATTAAATTTACGCATAACGGTGCGCATACATCGCCTGGCCGATCAGTTGGCACTAGTTTTAGTCGCAACATATTATTTGAAAACAACTACTTCTTTGGTGGTTCACGAGTCAAATTAAGCGCTTACAGAGCCGATAAAATTATTGCTCGGCGTAATATCTTTAGATTCGACTACTCAGCCGATAGCCCAGGGCCACAAAACACCTTGTCTTTTTACTCGACAACCAACTCTTTTGCGCAAAATAATATAGCCGTAGACTCGGACTCAATTGAATTTTGGCAAGGGGGCCAAGATTCTGGAGAATTTGGTTGTCCGGTAACTTCTGGTGATGCTGAGATAGATTTTGATCGTAATATCCAGCTTAATTCAGCTAAAGCTTGGGGCTTATTAGACTCAGGTTCATCCGGTAATTGTGTAGCCACCTTAACCGATAACGTCAGTTGGGATGTGCGGCCCACTATAAGACACCTGCAACCGCAAGGGGCTGTGTTAATCGATCATATGACGCTGGGCGATACGGTTATTGGTGATAACTCTGATTATCTTATCAATGGCTTTCCGGGCAATACCCGTGGCTTAACTAACTCAATAATTCATAATGCTAACACTAAAAATCTCTTCTTTGATTTTAAACGTGGCCAAACAGACTCAATACTTGGGCAAACTTTTAACAGAGTTGGGGTGAATCATGTGAATATTAGCCAATCACAAGGCTCGCGTAACAAAGATAATAATGACCTTGCTAATATTTCAGATGATGACCCTATCTACACCACTGACAATACTTCTGGCGGCTTGAAGTATATTGTGCGCGCAGAGCCAAACTCTAACCTCTCTGGCAAAGCCAATGACGGCAAAGCTTTAGGGGCTCAAATCATGACCATGAAAGGCCGGTCGGGTACAGTCTTTGGCGATAGCGGCTACAATAGCGAAACCGAAACCAGAGCATGGCCTTTCCCAATGCAGGAAATAATGCAAGACAAAATGGCAGCTATGCGTTATACAGGGCCAACTTTTTCAGGCCCAAGAGAGCAGCGCACAAAAGATGGTAGTGCAAGCCTTTCAGGTAATCGCGGTTTTGCTCGCTCAGGTACAGATTTAACTCATTATATTTGGGGTTATCTCGATAACCCTGTACCACCTATGAATGTTACAGCCCAAGCAGCGGATGATAAGAAAGTTATTATTCGCTGGGACCCGCTAGCCGATAATTACAAAAGCGGCATAACCGGTCATCGAGTGTATGATTTTAGTGAACAATCCGGCAAGCTGTCTAACCCAAGAAACTTTTCTAGTGATGCGGTACAAGCTGTCTTGGATAATCCAAAAGGCAATAGCTTTGTGGTTACCCGTTTAACCAGCAATCGTGGTGAGAGTGGCTACTCTTACCCAGCCACCACTCAAGACCCAGGTGATATTCCAGCTTCTAACACTGCGGTTAAAACCGATATTCCAACCCCGAGTTTAAGAGTTATCGAAGTTATTCGAGATGAAGCGCCTGCAGCAGGCGAGGAATCTACCGAATAAGGCTTTGTCGCTTGAAGAGCTGAGCAACCGAATGAAGTATTTACTTGGGATATCACAAAATTACGAACTCAAAAACTTGGCGAATATCGGTCACTCTATGTCGTGCTTGATCTCTACAGTCGATTTGTGGTGGCCTGGATGGTGGTCTTTATTAACCATGCACCACCAGCAGAAGATGGCGAGTATCAGGATACTCCTAAGCCGTTAATTTTGAGTTTGCTACTGGCCGTAGGCCGTAACCAAGAGCCTGCAAAATTTTTATGACGCTTTCGAAACCAGGATTTCCGGTTTCAGACAAAGACTTTTGAATCCCATTTCGAGTAATGCCAGTTATCTCTGATATGTTTGTAATACCTTTTGACTTCGCAATCATTCGTAGCTGACGAAGAAATGAGGGTAGGCAGTTATCTTCATAGTAAGCTTCAAATGCCATTGTTAAATAACCGGTTATTTCTTCTGGATGTTCTTTGTAATAAGCTATTTCTGATTCATCAAGAGTTCTATACTTTTGTTTATTCGTTGTCATTTTGATACTCCTTCCAATAGGTTTTGGCGCTTTCAATGTCTTTTTCTTGAGATTGTTTATCTCCGCCACAGAGTAAAAGTACTATTTTTTCACCGTCTTCAGCATAGTAAACACGAAATCCAGATCCGAAAAAGAACCTTAATTCAGAAACGTTATCTCCAACTGGTCGATGATCACCAAAGTTCCCTTGCTCTAATCGGCGCACCCTAGCTTTAATTCGTTGTTGATTTTGTTTATCTTTTAAGTTATCAATCCAGTCAGTGTAGGGCTCATAACCGTTCTTATCACTGAAGATGAGAACGTTTCTTGTGATTACCTCCAACTCAACTTCTCCTAATATCACTATAGTTTATGTATACTATAGTATGCAACCATAAAGTCAATAGAATATGTTTTAATTTGCAAATATAGGAACTAATTTTTAGTTTTATCTTACATAAGTATATGAAATATATACATTTAAACCTTTAAGTGTCCGGTAACTTTTATTATCGAAATAATATATTTAGTGTAATTAATGTAATCAGCGTTGAATCTAAGGACGCTATTTAAACAGTTATCAGTACCGTGTAATCTGCGGCAAGTTTACTTGACCACATCAATTTGAAGCCAGCTCCTGTAAGCAGACTCCGAAGGGCCAACCTTCATCATTTATGTAGCTTAAGCTACAAGGGTTTGATTCCTTTCAAACCAATGCTGCATTGCTGCGGCACACACAGTTATAGTGACTGAGAGAAGCCCAGTAACTTCAATTGCATCAACAAACATACCAATGCATAACTCACAACGAGTAAAGGCCCAGCTGGTAAGTCTAAAAATGCAGAAACTATTATTCCAAATAATACAGACAAACCACCACACAACCAGGCTGAGACATATGGCTTAAGTTTATGCAGCGCGGCTAAAGCCGGTAGAATTAGACTCGCAAAAACTACATAAACCCCAACCAACTGCACCGATGAAGTAATTACAAAGGCAAACATTACGTAAAAACCAACACCATGACGAATACTGGGCAACCCAAACCATAAGGCTAAAACACCAGCATAAATTGGTGCATGACTGAGTATTTCGCCCCAGGAAACAAATAAAATTTGTCCAGAAAGTAAATGCTCTATCTCCTCACCACCATTTGGCTGGTTAGCTAAGATCAATAAAGCTAAAGAGGCGGCTAACACAAAGCAACAGCCTATAATTGTTTCTTGCAATGTAGGTGCTTTACGCTCCACATATCGAAAGAAAAAAGCAGCTACTAATGCAAATACAAGCGCCGATAATTGAATGATCCACCAGGGTGGGTCATGTAGGACACTTGAGGCCACCACCAAACCTAACCCAGCAATTTGGGCAATGGCTAAGTCAATAAAAATAATGCCTCTTTTAAGCACTTCTATGCCAAGGGGTGCATGAGTTAAGGCAACCATAAGGCCAGCAATCAATGCTGGCCCCACAATTGTTAATAGCTCCCAATCCATAAGCCCTATACTATTCATCTATAGTCTCATATTCATCATCTATAGCCTCATGCAAGTCTTTTAAAGTCTGCTCATAAAGAGCAAACAGATCATCAGCACCCTCGCCGCCGCCAACGGTGTAAGGTAAAACCAATGGTGGAATGGAAGTTTTATTAGCAAGCCAGTCACTGGCATCATCAGGGTCATAGGGCGTTCTGATGATTGCCGATACTTGTGAGTTTTTAACTTTTTTGAGCAATGCTCGCAAATGTGAACTACTCGGCGGAATACCTGGTTTAGCCTCCAGAGTATCCACTAATTCAAGACCCAACCAACCAATCAAATAACTCCAGGACTTGTGGTGTGTAATCACCGCTTTGCCTTTTAGAGATTGGGCATCTGCCTCCCACCGCGTGATTGACTCCTGCCATTGCTTGATAAAATTTTCATAATTGTGTTGAATTGCAGCAGCATTGGCTTGATCCAGTTTTTGTAATCGCTGGTTCAGCTGTTTGGCAACTAACACAATATTATGCGGGTTAAGATGCACATGTGGATTACCACCTGGATGGACATCCCCCATACTTCGATCCACTCGCGTAGGTTTCTCTAGCACTGGCACAAAATCTGCCGCCATTAAATAAAACTCACGACCAGGCTGAACGCTGGCTTTGCCGGATTTTTGAAGTAAAATTGGCAGCCAACCCACTTCAAGGTCAGCGCCAGAACATATGACTAAATCACTGCCACGCATCTTCGCGATTAAACTTGGCCGAGCCCGGATATGATGAGGATCTTGGTCAGCATGAGTTGCTGCATAGGCATCAACATATTCGCCGCCAATAAGTTGTGCCAGTGAAGCCCATTCGGGCTCGCAGGCAAAGACTTTAATTTGGCTAGCGGCTAGGCTGGGCAAAGTACAGACTAAGCCTAAAATTATTAGGGCAATTTTGGACATATAGTGCATAAATTACTCCTAATATTTATGCGCAGCATGGGCGCCAAGACTTACGATATATTGCAATACCACTTGATTATCCTGCTGATCGCTGGCAAGTTCTTCTCGATTAAATTGCAAGCGTATGCGGCTAAATTCACTATTAGTCCAATCAACCATAAGGCCATAGGTTTCAGGCTCAAAACCATTCGCATCTAAGGCAGAGCCTGCTAAGCCAGCCGGTACATCCGCTGGCTCAAGTAAACTATATCTTGCGCCAACTCGCCATTGTGGTAGAAACTTATACACACCTTGGACATACCAACCACTGGCTTGATCATCAAAATTGACTAATCCAGAATTGGCTTGGGTATCTTCATAAGCGCCATCTTCATCGCGCATAAAGTATTCAGCTTGCAATAACACTTCTTGCTGTTGACTATTCCCTGTGGGTGCCCAGGTATAACGTGCATCAGCTATATAAAGGTCTTGGTCACCAGTAAATGTAAGCGAGTCTTCATTGGCACCGCGCTCGCCTGCTTCTCCAGACAACATTGATGCACCTAAACGCCAACTTTGGTTATTGCCTATATCACCACCTATACGAGCAAAAGCTGAGAAGGCATCAACCCCTTCACCGTCGGCGCCACCAAATGGATAATCGTCGCCGCGAAACATACCACCACCAATTTCAGAATAAAAATCAAAAGGTAAAACATAGGTTGCTTCTAAGCCATCATCGTTGTAGTTACTGTTCAAAAACACCCGATAAGGTAGGGGTCGATCAGCAAAGTCGTCCGCATGGGAGTGATGCTCATTTAAGTAACCAAGTGTCCAAAAAGCCCGACCAGCTTTGACACTTAGTCCATTAGGTAAGCCTGCATTGGCTAAAGTTTTCATATAAGCTTCTTCAAGCTCGATAATATCTGCGCCATCTTCACGCACAACAGCGGCTGTTAAGCTGCCATAAAATTTATCATCAATATTGGCTGAAAAATTCAGTTCAGACTCACCTAAAGCAAAGCCTTCACTGCCTCGCTCGCCCTCTTCACCCACACCAAAGCCTGCAAATTCAGATTCTTCTGCGGAAAATCGTGAAAATGCACCATTGAGAATAATACCAATCGATGGGTTAAATTCATTGCCAAATATTCTTCGACCGGCAGAGCTATCTGCAGAATCAGCCGCTGAAGTATTCTTAGCTTGAGCAGAATCTAACTGCGCCTCTAAATCAGACATGCGCCTCTAAATCAGACATGCGTTTTTCATAAGTATCATTCATGGTTTGCATTTTTTGCTGAAGTTGTTGCATATTGTGTTGCGACCTAGCGGGACCATTACTTGGCGTTTCAGCAGCTATTAGCGTTTGAGACATCGATAAACTTGCAAAAGCTACAGACATTGCGAGAGTAGAGGTTTTCATGTATTTCTCCTGACATGAAACAACACACCGTCTTCTAACGGTGGGTTATAAATTTAAATTAATGTGAAAGTTTATTAATTCAGGAGAAAACTGGGGGTGCTCGCGGGGCGGCCTTGGGGAATAATTTTTTTACCCGTGGCAAACTTACCATAAGCACAAGTATAAAAACTTGCACAAATGAAAGCTCAAGCCAATGAAGACAAGTTGGTATAGCAGCAAGATGAGCATGCTGATAGATTAAGTAAACGTTACAAACCTGACCATTATGTTGATGCTGCTCATAATCATGCTCTGCCAAATGCACAATAGAAAGCATTTGCATAGAAATGAAAGCAACAATTAAAAACAGCCCAAATCTCTTGTTCATAGGATCCGTGCAGGTTAGATAGGTGAATGGCGCAAGCTTAATAAGCTATAAGTCATACAGCTTTAAAATACATGTATAATTTAATAAGGGTAAACTTATAGCATACTTTTGAATAGAATGAAAAATTTAAAGATCAAAAAAAATTGGCAGCGAGCTTAATAACTCGCATTATAGATAAGACTGGTAGACATGCGAGTAATAACCGCTAGCATCGCCTTAATGCAAGTGTATTAATTTGCTCCACTAATCGAGCTTGAAGATTAGATTTGTTAAGTAAAGCAGCTTGGCCCTCGTGGGTTTCACCTTGGCCACGTAAGTCTTTAATTTCTGCACCCAATGTGTTGTGTTCATTGACTACATCATGAATATTTTGGGTATTTAATTGGGGAAATAAACTTTGCAATGGCACTTGCACCAACGGCGCTTCAACTGCAGCATTCGTATTTTGCATAAATTTTTGGGGTGGTAAAAACACAAATGACTCTGGTGTCTTAGTATCAATACGGGGCTTAGGAGCTTGTTGATCTTGAGAAAAAAAGCTATTGCCTTTAATCGTAGATTCAGTCGCAATCTTATCCAGGTGCTGGTGGCCTACTTGAACGCTATAAAGGCTCGCCATTTGTGCCAAAGTTCGAGGAGCAGTTCTGGATGAGGAATCAAGCACTTGCTTAATATCCTGCAAATCAACCGCTATAGATGCTTCTGAAGTCTTATTTGCTGGGGCAGACTCATTCTGCTTGACTGAATGAGTCTCAGCACGTGCAAAAGTTGCTGCTGGAGCAGAGCTAGCTGTTGAATTAATCATGAACACACCTTACACACGTTAAACACCTTAAAAAACTTTATATAGTTTACTGTATAACTAAAAACCACAGATATATACCTTTTTCTGTATTTATATATACTTATGGGTAATGAAGTTTTATAGCTCATGCAAGTAACTGTTGTTGATAATTAGCATACATTTGTTCAAATACTTCTGGCGTCATCTTGTCCTGCTGGGTTACATAGATTGCGTAAAGATACTCTTTTTGTAATTGGTTTTGTGGCTGGTTATGTGCTTGGTCAGCAGCATTAACTGGCGGCATAGTATGCACTGCTCGGTTAAAATCTGCGTAAAATTCATTTTGCACTGCAAGGTTTTCAGGTACCGCCACAAATTTATTGGCAAACAGATTAAGTGCCGGCAAATAAGTAGCGGCAAACTGCAACAAGCTTTCCACTTTGCCAGAGCCACAAGGGTTGGTAGCTTGTGAGTCAACGCCATGAATCGTGGTTGCAATCTGCGCCATTTGCTCCACAAGTTTTGCCGCCATAGCCTGTAGGCCTAAAGCCTGGCTAGGTTTGCTTGGCCCAGCCTCATCAGCTGTAGATGTCATAGATGCCATAGATGCTCGCCAAATCATTGCAATAATTGCTTCCGGTGAAGTTTGCAGATCTGCAAATTCACGCTGAAAAGTGCGTAAATTATTATTCAAAGTCTGCATAAATTCTGTGGCTGCTGATTTAACCTGATATTTATCAGCTATATTTCGGTTTGTAGGCGCATGATCGATACTGTGCATAATTGACGAGAGGGTTAACTCATCACTTTCTGGAGCGTGTTTTTGCAGGCTAGCATCCAGGGTTTTTAAAGCTTTCACTTGCTCGCGCGCTATAGCCCGAGTATAGGGGTCATGTACCCCATCAACAATTTGAATATCGTCTGGATTACGTCGCTGAAATTGAGCCGCATCAGCTAGCTCTAATTCAACTGGATTTGCATTATTTACCCTGGCTTGTTGCCTTGGATGCATAGGTCCTGCGGCAGCACCCTCTGGCGCTGCTGCCGCTCGGGCAGATGTAAAGCAGCCTTGAAGAGAAGTAACCGTTAAAGCAGTCACTGCTATCAATGCTGGTAAGGCTAAAGCACCGGCCATATTTTGCGTAAAATCACTACGAAATTTACTAGTATCACCATCAAGCGCTTGACTACCAATTAAAAAACTAATTTCGCTTTGTAGCAGTTTTAAAAGAACAATTTTGAGCCCAATCACTGCCGCATAACCTTCTCTGTCCTGTAAACTAGGGCTTTGAGCCCCGCCCATTGCAAGAGTAATCAAGGTTGCTGCACCGGCTAAAATTGTGGAACCTAAGGCCGAGCGGTAAAAACCTGCAGGCTCAAAATTTAACGCATCATTGCCATTAGCAGCTTGCATTACCGCTAAACCACTGGCATGTTCCGCCAAAGAATAAAGTGTAGTCAGGCCTATAGCCAAAAAATTGTTACGTGGAAAGATATCTGGTGCAGCTGCATCTAAACGTGAATCAATCATAACTCCAAACGAAAAACCAACTAAGACTGACGCTAAAGTGCCGGTAGAACCGACAGCTGCACTTAAAGGCAAGGTTGTTTTAAATTTTTCTGCAAAAATTTCGGCTTTTGCCTGGTTAGCCGCCTCTGCTGCTGCTTGTGCTCTCGCTTGTTGGGCGGCTTGTAGTGCGGCTTGCTGGGCTTTTTGCTCGGCTTTAGCTTTTTGCCTGTCACGAAAGGCTTGGATAGGTGTATTAACCTCAGATTGTAAACACTCCAATGCTACATTTTCAGATGCAGTTAAATCCTCACCACAGACAAAAGTATTACCGTTTAAAATTGAAAATTCATCTGTAAAAGCCACCGCGTCCGGCAGTCGATTCACAGGTATAAAATTATTGTCGCATTGAGTTTGACTCAGCAGATGGCGTACTGACAAAATGTCGTCGTTGGTATTCAAAAATTGGCAGTATTTTTCCGTATCACCGAGCCTAAAGCCTAATTGACCTATAAGCGGATTTGCTTGGCTTAGTAGGCGGCTATGGGCTGGCTGGGCTTGACCAATACAGGCTAGTACGCCAGTGGCTAATGATAATATATTTCTTGAGCAAGAGAGCCCAAATGAATTGGCTTGAATACTTGTCATATTAAATACCTCTAAATACTCTACTTAAAACTATGGCAAAACATTAGCATAATTCTTATAAGGAAGTTAACTAATTTGACGATTAAACTCAGTGTGTTTTAAAAAAACAGCTAAGATCGATACCAACCAGCAATCGAGTATCTATCTCGCTGGCTGGGTAAAACTTCATGTGGAAACTCTTCGCTTAAAAACACTATAAAGTGACCCAATTGCGGCACTACCTGAATGCCTTTAAAATCATTATCATCTGCATAAATAACAAGCTCTCCGCCATCTTCCTTAGACCAATGTGTATTAAAATAAGCCACAACTGAAAGTGTTCGATTAGGTTTACGCAAATATTGGGGGGTGAAATCATCTGGATAAATATCTTTAAAGGCATCATAATGGCGTTTATAAAAGTCACCCTTGGAATAATGAGCAAAATGACTTTCAAATGACACCAGCCCAAGGTAGAGCCGTCGATTTAAGAATAATTGCAGCTGTTGCGCCCATTCATTCCATAACTGACAAGCATAAGTCTGCCCTTCAATCCAACAAATTGAGTTACTGCGTACAAAGGGGTTCACACTATGCAAGCCATGACGCCCTATACCTGCGGTAACAAAATCATCAATAGAGATCTGATTTAACTCGTTAAGAATAGCTTGTGATAGCTCAAGTGGCAGGCTATTACTATTAATACTCATACCAGTATTGAGCAGCTCAGTGGCAATTTTTTCAAATAGTTGACTACTGTTGTCTACTAATAATTCTGGGTAGTGATTTGCACTATCATGCATATGTAATGCACCTAAAATATACTGGCCTTAGGCTTAAGTGGCTTGAACGTATACCATCTATTTATTGTCAGAAAAGTAATGTGTCTTAAAAGCTGATGAACTCTATTGTATTTCACGCTTTCTCGACCGATTCCTTCTCTGAGGACTTATTTTCAGAAAAGTAATTTGCCTCAAAAGCTGATGAACTCTATTGTATTTCACGCTTTCTCGACCGATTCCTTCTCTGAGGACTTATTTTCAGAAAAATAGGATAAATACAAGTAACTCAAAAAAAGCCAAAAAAAAAGCAGAGTATGAACTCTGCTTATGAATATCCAAATATAAATTTGGATAAAGTGGTGCGCCAGGAGGGACTTGAACCCCCACACCTTGCGGTACTGGAACCTAAATCCAGCGCGTCTACCAATTCCGCCACTGGCGCGTGAGATGGATTCTATCAAATAATCTTATCAGTTGGAAGCAATTTTAGCTTTTTTTTGCATAAAACAATTTATAAATGCAAAACATGAAGCTTATCGCTGAGGCGATCGTTTGTGGATAAAGCTGGATAAATAGCTTTTTTTTATAACTTTATCAGCAACCATAGCCACAAGCTGGGGATGCACATTAAGACCTTTAAATTTTGCTCTTACAAGCACTTGATCATCTGCACCCTCTGCCAATGAGTGCATACCACGATGGTAGTCGACTATATTAAACTTCATAAGACCTCCGAAGAATATTAATTTGGCAGTATGCTCGTCTAAAAATTACTCCAGAAAAAAAGTCAATAAAAATTTACTTAGTTTAATGTGGAGAATAATTTACATATTTTTTTAGAATTTCACCTGGCGCGCACTCAACTGCCAAGTGGACTAGATTCCAGTAATGTCCAACTATCAACCGATCTAAAAGTAATGTTGCGCCATTAGGTGAAAAACTTTGCGTGTTTTGCTTCCAGTCTTTTTTTATCAATTTCATTGCTTGTTGATGTAAATTCGATTGCGAAAAATCAAACTTTTCATTGACAAAAGGGGTATTAGCTAATTCTACCCAGGGTTTATAAAAAGCCTCGCCTAAAGGCTTGGTTTTGGGCCGGCGGATGCCTCGTAAAATCAACAGCCTCTCAATTTCAGCGTAGTCATACACTAAAGCAGCTTCAACTGCTTGTTTGAATAAATCAACAATATTAGGCTCTAACTGCTTCACTGCACCATAATCAAACATTATAATTTGCCCGCTGGGTTTGTAAGCAAAATTACCAGCATGGGGGTCTACATGTATTGTTTGAAAAATAAAAATTTGTTGCAGCATGCAATCTAATAAATTTTCAGCAACTTTACGCGTCAGACTGTCATCACCTCTATTGTTTTTTCTTAATTCTTGCAGTGAAATAAGTGAGGCACCCTGTATTAACTCAAGTGTTAATATTGTTGAAGTTGAATACTCCGGATACACCTTAGGCACAATGACTTGATCATTATCTTGGTAAAAGTCATAAAACTTTTGCGCCGATTCAGCCTCAAGTAAATAATCCAACTCTCTATGAATAACTGATTCTGCTTCTGTATATATGGCATTGGTTGATTTTTTTTCTATACCCATCAAAGGTAGTATTTTTAATAAGCGTTTTAAATGCTTCAAATCGGTCAAACAATGCTCTTTAACATCTGGATACTGCACCTTGACCACAACATCTTCGCCAGAGAATAACCGAGCTTTGTGCACTTGGCCTAATGAAGCTGCTCTATAAGGGGTTTGATCAAATTCGGCAAACAAAAGTTCAGGTGATTTACCAAATTCTTTTTCAATAGTTTCAGCAATAATTGCGTAATCAATAGGCTTTGCATTTTGCCGCAGTTGGCCTAAGGCATCGGATACTTCTGGTGGGAGCACATCCTTTACTTGCGAAAAAATTTGCCCTACTTTCATTAATGGGCCTTTCATTTCACTCAAAGTTTGGGCTACTTCATTGCCAAGGCGGCGCTTAAACTGTTGTTCAGACTGAGCTTTTTCTTCAGTATTTTGAAATAAAGACTTTGCTTTGGTTGAGGCAAAATCCGCCGCTAAACCAGCTGATACTCTAGCAAATTTAGTAGCTCTAGCTTTAGGACCTTTAAATATACTCATGCCACACTAACCCTTAATATATGCAAAATTTGTCACTTTCAATATTCTACTCATAAATGACTATACTTAATTTATTTATTAATTTCATACTAGCATCTCAGCTCATTTGTGGGTTCTCCGCTAGATAGGTTACAGCTTTTATCCGCTCAATTAATGCGGAATCTAGTTCATTCAGCACTTAACAGGCGCTATAAATATGGTCATTCTCTTATATGTTTTACCGGTACTGCTACTCATTTGCGTTATTATTGCAGTGTTCATTGATATAAATGCCGCTAAAGGCAAAATACTCATGATTGCAGTAATTGTGTTTGCACTTATTGTTGTTATCGGTAGTGAAATTGGCATTCATCAAGAGTCACGAAGTAAAACACAAATCGAACAAGAAACAGCCAGCGTGCAAGCATGGAAAACTGGCCAAATCAGTCGTCTTGTTAGTATTTTAGCTGGTTTAACAGAAACAACTCGCAATGAAGGTAAAAAATTAAACGGACTTGCGCATTATGGCTGGACAATCCAAAATCCAGCAATCCAAGAGGCCTTTAGCGCCGACGCAGCTCGCACCGAGCTTAAAGAGATTATCCCCCCTCCACAACACCCTATCATTATTGAAAACCTGCCTGAACATCTCGACAAAATGTTAATCGCTTTTGCCTTTGAGGAACTCGGTTATATTGTTAAAGCACCACAAATCCAAGCACAATTTGCCCCTCAAAAAGATGAGTCTAAAGATTCACAAGCACTAGCTGATGCGACTCAAGCCAATACAAACACGCAAGCAATGATGAACGAAGCACAAGTAAAAGCCCCCCTAAAAACTGATGACGATGCCTTAAAATATCCAGCCAACATACTTTATTTTGGTCACTTGGTGCGCAATAATGATATTAAGTTAATACTTTATACTCTTAAACGGGCCGGTATTAGTATGCATAAAGTAAAAAACTTTCAACAAAATACCAATGCAAATGCTCGCTCAATTCAGTTTGATTATTCTAAAATATATACGAAAAGACCTGCCTTATCTGTAGCGACTATTAAAAATACTAAACTATTTAAACGTTGAGATTGAGCTCAATCAATTAAGTCGAAAGCTTATGGCCAGGTTGCTTGACATAAGATCACATTAAGCCGTGCTTTAGATTACTCTCAAAGTAGATTAAAAAATGATAATATGAATTTTAATACTCGTGATATAAAGGGCATAAACGAACATGAACGACACCACTGCAACTGATAAGTCAAAACATCTTATTTGGATAGATCTTGAAATGACTGGCCTGGATACAAACAACGATCTTATTATTGAAATAGCGACCGTTGTAACCGATTCTGATCTGAACATTTTGGCAGAAGGCCCTGTGATGGCTATTCATCAATCGGAAGCTGCAATGAATGCTATGGACGAATGGTGTACAAAACAACATGGTCGTTCGGGTTTAACCGAGCGCGTAGCACAGAGCACAACTTCAGAAGCGCAGGCTGAAGCTGCAACTTTAGAATTTCTACAACAACACGTAGACCAGGGGAAATCCCCCATGTGTGGTAATTCAATTTGCCAAGATAGGCGTTTTTTAGCGCAACATATGCCTCAACTTGAAGCATATTTTCACTATCGCCACATTGATGTAAGTACTATTAAAGAATTAGCTCAACGTTGGAACCCAAAAGCCACTAAAGGTTTCAAAAAAAATAATACTCATTTAGCACTTGATGATATTCGTGAATCTATTGCAGAACTACAACATTTTCGTAATACTTGGCTTACATCAGAAGTAGCTGAATAATACTTAACACCAAAACTTAGCTTTATAAGGATTAATTTATGCTATCAATTATTAAAAAAAACCAACAGGCTATTTTAGAACTTTGTTTTGGCCAGCTTGATAAAGTAGGTAGAAGCCTAGCCCAACATGGTGTTTCAAACACTATTAATAGACACCACTTTGTAGGCGTGGCTTACATGCAAAAAGCTAGGCTCAATGGCGAACTTGCCCGATTAGAACTTAAACTTTATCACACCTTAAAACCTGTCAAGAAAATACAAAATTCTATAGATAATCGCATTGACCAAGCAATTGATTATTTGCCAGCTCATTTAGCGCAGAAAGCTCATTGTACGCATAATAAAATTAAAAATATTGTGCATTTGTAAGTCTCAAATGTGTATCTAAATAACTTGGTTCTGGCCTAACTACGCCAGAACCAAGGCGTAAAGAGTACCAAAATTGGGAAAATCTCTAATCGACCGAGCAACATGCCTAAACAAAGCACCCATTTTGTCACAATAGGTAGGGAGCCAAAATTTGAAGCAGCATCACCCAACGCTGGCCCAAGATTATTTAAAGCCGATGCAATTACTGAAAACCCAGTAACAAAGTCAAGCCCGGTAGCCAATACCGCCATCAGCAAAATCATAAACACTAAAAGATAAGCGCCAAGATAAGCCGATACTGCACCCACAATTCGCTCGGATACAGGTTTATTCCCCACTTTGGTCACACTAACGCTCGCCGGATGTATTAATTTCTTCAGCTCACACGCTAAAAGCTTGAAGATTAACAAAACTCTAATGACTTTTATGCCACCAGAAGTTGAGCCTGCACAGCCGCCCATAAAACTTGTGATGAACAATAAACCAATCACTAAGGCCGGCCAGTGAGAAAAGTCAGCTGTACCAAAGCCAGATGAAGATGCAACCGTTACAACCTCAAATACACTGTATCTAAAAGCTTCAGCAATAGAAGAATATTCCTGGGAATACCAAAGAAATAAAGCACTTATAATTATTATGCTCACCAGTGCAAAAAAATAAAATCTTACCTCTGAATCTTTAATATAATGACGTAAGGCTTTGTTTTGCCAGCATGCAAAATGTAAAGCAAAATTACAGCTTGAGATAAACATAAAAAACACACAAACAGCTTCTATTGCAATAGAATTAAAATAACCAATACTTTGATCATGGGTGGAAAGCCCACCAGTAGCCACCGTTGAGAAACTATGACCTATAGCATCAAAAGCGCTCATCCCTGCAAACCAATAACACAAGGCACAAGTTATAGTTAAAGCTAAGTAAATATACCAAAGCGCTTTAGCAGTTTCGGTTATACGTGGAGTTAACTTTGAATCTTTCATAGGACCGGGTGTTTCGGCGCGATAAAGCTGCATCCCACCCACCCCTAACATTGGTAAAATAGCTACTGCTAAAACAATAATACCCATACCACCAAGCCATTGCAGTTGTTGGCGATGGTAAAGTAAAGATTTAGGCATGTCATCCAGGCCAGATAATACAGTAGAACCAGTAGTAGTTAAGCCTGATACAGCTTCAAACATTGCATCTGTAAACAAAATATCTGGGTTTTGAAATAAATATATGGGCAAAGCGCCAAAAAACGACAGCAAAGTCCAAAACATAACCACAATAAAAAAACCATCTTTCGCCCGTAACTCTCTTGGTGGAAAGTTACTCACAGCAGACCAAATACATAAACCGACAGATAAAGTCAAAGCAAAAGCGCAAAGAAAAGGCACCACGCCTTCATCACTATAAATAAGTGCCACTAGCACTGGCGGCAGCATTGTTACGCTATAAGCCATTAACAACACACCAAATACTCTGAATATAACGCTAAAATTCATTAACTTACTATTTTACCTCTACATTTTCAGAAAAGTAATCTGCCTCAAAAGTTGATGAACTTCATTGTATTTCACACTTTCTCGACAAATTACTTTTCTGAGGACATTTTCAGAAAAGCAATCTGCCTCAAAAGTTGATGAACTTCATTGTATTTCACACTTTCTCGACAAATTACTTTTCTGAGGACATTTTCAGAAAAGTAATCTGCCTCAAAAGTTGATGAACTTCATTGTATTTCACACTTTCTCGACAAATTACTTTTCTGAGGACATTTGTCACTTAAAAGAGGGCTTGAAAGCTTGAAATAAATTATTAGTTTTACTGGAATTAAAAAAAGCCAAAACCAACTTCAAATAACCGCTCTACATCACGAATTCGGCGTTTATCAACCAAAAATATAATTAAATGATCTTCTGCCTGAATAATCACATCATCGTGACCGATAATAACTTCTTCATTACGTACAATAGCCCCAATAGTCGCCCCGTCAGGCAGGTCCACATCAGCAATTGCTCTACCTATAACCTTTGATGTTCTTTCGTCGCCATGAGCTATAGCTTCGATGGCTTCTGCAGCACCTCGGCGTAACGAGTGTAAGTTAACAACATCAGCTCGGCGCACATGAGTGAGCAAGCTACCAATAGTGGCTTGCTGAGGGCTAATTGCAATATCTATATCGCCACCTTGTACTAAATCTACAAAGGCTGGCTTATTAATCAAGGTCATAACTTTTCGCGCGCCTAAGCGCTTAGCAAGCATAGAAGACATAATATTTGCTTGATCATCATTGGTGACTGCCAAAAAAACATCGGTATCTTCAATACCTTCTTGCAATAATAGCTCTTGATTGGTGACATCACCTTGTAGAACAATCGCGCGAGTTAATTTTTGAGCCACTATTTTACTACGCGCCGCATTACGCTCAATAATTTTGATTTGGTATCGACTTTCCAAAGTTATGGCAAGTCGCTCACCGATATTCCCGCCCCCAGCAACAATAATTCTTTTATAGGGGTGTTCAAGACGGCGTAGCTCGCTCATTACCGCACGTATATGGTTTCTAGCTGCGATGAAAAACACCTCATCGTCTACCTCTAGAACAGTGCTGCCTTCAGGTAAAATTGGTCTATCTCGACGAAATATTGCAGCTACTCGTGTTTCCACATTCGGCATATGCTGATGCAAGTAGCGCAGCTCTTGGCCTACCAAAGGCCCGCCATAATAAGCTTTAACTGCAACCAACTGCACACGGCCCTCGGCAAAGTCTAATACTTGTAAGGCCCCGGGGAATTCAATTAATCGACAAATATAATTGGTAACTACTTGTTCCGGACTAATAATAACGTCAATTGGTACCGCCGAGCTTTGAAACAAGCCTGCTCTATTAAAATAACTCGGTGCTCTTACACGTGCTATTTTGGAAGGCGTACGAAATAAAGTATGCGCAATTTGACAAGCGACCATATTGACTTCATCACTACTGGTCACAGCAATCAACATTTCTGCATCTCGGGCACCAGCATTTTCTAACACATCTGGATACGAACCATGGCCTAATACAACTCGCACATCAATTTGATCTTGGAGTTCATTAAGGCGCTGAGCCGAGGTATCAACAATTGTAATATCATTGGCTTCACTGGCTAGATTTTCTGCAAGAGTACCGCCAACCTGGCCAGCCCCCAGAATAATTATTTTCATACTGCAAAGTCTTCCTGCAAGTTATGTTTAAATTAGGATAGTCCATTCTTCATTGATTTTTTGGGGCGTGTACTGTAAGGAAAGCCTTGCCCACAAAAAAAACCAAGTAAACTTAGGAGTCGGTAGATTTTTTAAACAATGCATAAAAAAAGCCATCGCCTAAATGTAAGCCAGGCAAACGTTGATAGCCACAACTTTGCCTCTCACCTAATAAAAGATTAAGTTCAACTTCCGCTAAAGAATTTTTTGCTCGACTTAATAATTTTTGGCAATTATCGACGTTTTCGGCTTTTAAGATTGAGCAAGTAGAAAACAATAAGTAGCCACCTGGGTTAAGTAAAGCTTCGCAGTGCTCTAATAACTCCAACTGTAATTCTGCTAAGTCTGCAATATCAGTGGCTCGCCTGCACCAAGCGATATCCGGGTGTCGACCAATAACACCTGTGCCACTACAGGGAGCATCAAGCAAAATAACATCGTATTTTTCAGCTATTGATCGTAAGTCAGCTGTTGCGATATTAACCCCATTTCGCAAAAGTTTAAGTCGCTGAAGGTTTTCTTGTAATCGTTGCAAACGGCCTGTTTCAGAATCTCTTACATCAAGTTGCACCTTAGCGGGCAAGGCTTCTAGCAGATGAGAAGTTTTACCGCCTGGAGCAGCACAGGCATCAAGCCATCTCATATTAGCTTGTTGATGAGTTGGTTGAGTAACCTGCAATAAAACCTCTACTGCCAGCTGCGCCGACACATCTTGCACCGAAAACTCTCCCGCTTCATAACCAGGTAATTGTCTGATGGGTTGAGGTTTTAATAAGGGCACCCACCAAGGGGATAATTCTTTTAATTGATCATCACCTATCACTTGAGACTCAATAGCTGGATTATCAGTATAGTCTGCATACGAAATGGCTTGTCGATTGACACGCAAATGGATATCAGGTTGCTTGGCCATTTGCTGAAAGATTTCACGCCATTGATCTGGCCAATCAGTCCGAATACGGCCTTCAAGCCATTGGGGTAAGCCCCCTTTGTGGTCTGGCGGTAAACTCTCTGCTAGACCACCCGCTTGATCCTCTATATCACGATTTAAGTTTCTTAACAGACCATTGACTAAGCCAGAAAACTGATCGAAACCAAGACATTTCACCAGCTCGACCATGGAATGAATAACCGCATGAGCTGGCATTTTTAAAAAATACAATTGATAAAAGCCAACTTCTACCAACACACCAACCCACTCTTCGCGTTTTCGGAGGGGCTTAGTTAATAAAGTATTGACACACTGATTTAAAAAAGACTTTCGCCGTAAACAACCAAGCACTAATTCCATAACAAAACCACGGTCTTGTGGCGACAGCTGCTCAAGGGAATTATTCTGTAAATGTTGCAAAGATTTACCGTTATAAATCACTTCAAGTAATAGCTGCAAAGCTTTCGCCCTTGCATTTAAGTTATCTGGTATTTGATGAAAGTTAAATTGATTAAACTTCAAAAACTTCACCTACTTGAAAAAATTGAGAATTACCATTTAAAAAATTATGTAGAGCAACAGGTTTTTTGCCAGGCAACTGAATCGTTTGAATTCTTAAAATATTCTGCCCACAAACCACATCTAAGCCCAGTTGAGACACTTGCATTATACTACCCACTGGATTTGTATGGCTTGAAGAGTGATTAACAGGAGAATTTTTCACCACTTCAGCTTGTAAAAATTTAATATCTTGCCCCTTATAAATACCACTCACCAGCGGCCAGGGTTGAAAAGCCCGAATACTGTGTTCAATAACTTGTGCATCATTTTCCCAGGCCACTTTGCGTTCATCTTTGTGTAATTTATGGGCGTAGTTTGCCTGGTTGTGATCTTGCGCGATAGGCAAATAATGTGCCTCACCCCAGTGAGTCAATGCTTCCACTAATGCATTGGCACCAATAACTCCCAGCCGTTGCATTAAAGTATCGGTAGTATCACTTGAATGAATTGCTGTTTCTACTTGATGAACAACCGGCCCGGTATCAAGCCCTGCATCCATTTGCATAATACACACACCAGTAGTTGCATCCCCAGCTTGAATAGCTCGCTGCACTGGAGCTGCGCCGCGCCATCGAGGTAATAATGAGCCGTGCACGTTAACACACCCTGCAACTGGAATGGATAATATTTTTGCTGGAATAAGCAAACCATAGGCAACAACTATCATCCAGTGCGCATTAACAGCTTGTAATTGAGCAACTACTTGGCTGGTAGAATCTTGTAATTCTTGCTTTAAAGAGACAGGCTGCAGCACCTGGATGCCAGCATTTAAGGCAACTTGTTTTACTGGTGGCGGTTGCAGTTTTTTACCTCGGCCAACCTTGGCATCAGGCTGACTAAGAACTAAGGGAATCTCAAACCCAGCTTCGAGTAAAGACTCTAAACAAGTAGCTGCAAATTCCGGTGTCCCGGCAAAAATTATACGTTTATTGTTGGTCATAAAAATCCTTGTAATAGAGCGCGGCACACCAATACAGAAAACACGAATTCAATCTGTGAAGTACACAATATAGAGGTACACAATATAATGGTTAAATTAAAACACTTGGTGGGATATGCTCATGTTTTAATACGGCATATTTATGCTAGAGGTAATTAGTCAGTGTCTTCTAACTGTTGTTTACGCAACATTTTTTCAAAACGTCGGCGTTTTAATGGTGATAAGTAATCAACAAATAGCTTGCCTCGCAAATGATCCATCTCATGTTGGATACAAACAGCATGTAATTCTCTGGCTTCCCATATAAACTCTTCGCCGTTTTCATTGAGCGCTTTAACAATGACATGCTCAGCACGTTTTATGTTTTCAGAAATTCCTGGCACAGAAAGGCATGCTTCTTTATAGACCTGCTGACCATCTTTTTCTATAATTTCGGGGTTTATAAACACTAAAGGTTCAGGCGTTGGCGTGCCCACACCAATATCCATGACTAGTAATTGAATATGTCGATTCACTTGAGTTGCGGCTAAGCCAACACCTTCTTCCACATACATTGTTTCAAACATGTTTTTAGCCAATTCGCGGATTTCGTCGTTAATCTCTGTCACTGGAACTGCAATTGTACGCAGCCGATCATCTGGATAACGCAACACATCTAAAATAGCCATAGCTACCTCTCTCATAGCTTTATTTATAATTTGCGAGTTAAGTTTTTGAGTATTTAGAGATAAAGATCTGCAGCAAAAACTGGCCGCCAAGTGTGGAATTTCAAAGTGTCCATCCACTTAATGACCAGATTAGTGCCCTGACAAGGTACAGATTACTCTAAATGAAATGGAGTCAATTAGGCCAAAACGGCTAATTTGAACTAACAATCACCCAAAAATACAAATTTTTACGTAATTTCAATAGGATTCATATGCTGAAATTTACTCCAGCGTCTAACCTTATTAAGAATATATAAGCATTGTACACGCTCATAGACGAGCCGGACAGAGGAATTTTTCAGCATGAGTCTTGTTGCCAAAATCACACCCCTTAGAAAAGCCATTCGAAACGCCCTACTCATTTCAGTGGCTCTTAGCTCTTTTTCCCTTGTAGCTCAAGTTCAAGCTGATGAACCACCCTTCAAAGAAACCAGTCCTCAAAGCTACACTGTTAAAAAGGGTGATACCTTATGGCATATAGCAGATACATTCTTAGAAGCCCCTTGGCAATGGCCAGAGGTATGGCATGTTAACCCACAAATTGAAAACCCGCATTTAATTTATCCTGGGGATCAAATTGACTTAATTTATGTGGATGGCAAGCCAATGCTCTCATTAGAGCGTAATACTGGTCGCAAAGTAATGAGTGATGGCACTTTAAAGCTATCACCGCAAATGCGTATTTCTCAACTTAATTCTGAAATTCCAGCAATACCGCTTGAAGCGATACAAAGCTTTTTAGTGGATCATAGAATTGTTGAAAAACAAGAACTTACCGTAGCGCCCTATGTTATTGCTGGCTCGGATGAACGTATCATACTTGGTACTGGCGACTTCTTTTATGCCAGAGATCCAAAAAATAAATTTGCCGACGAAACCACCGCTTATGGCATCTATCGTGGTGGAGAAAGCTTTTTTGATCCAGAAACTGGTGAAAACTTAGGCTATGAAGCGATCCAAATTGGTCTGGGTAAATTTATTAGTCAAACAGATGACGTGGCTAAAATTCGCTTACTTGAAGCCGAGCAAGAAATACGTATTAATGACCGACTCTTACCCACTGTTGAGCAAAAAGTCGAGTCCGTCTTTCAACCAAAATCGCCAGGGGTTGAGATAGACGGTAAAATTATACATGTGTTCGCCGGGGTGCGTAATGTGAGCCAACATGATGTTGTGATCGTTAACAAAGGCGAGCGGGATAAACTCGAGGTTGGCGATGTTTTAGCTACATATCGGGTTGGTGAGCAAGTTCGGGATCGAAATACTAATGAGTTGATTCAATTACCTTCCGAGCGATCGGGCCTTATGATCATATTTCGAACCTTTGAAAAACTAAGCTTTGGTCTTATAGTTAAATCTTATAAGAGCATTACTGTGATGGACGAAGCTAAGAACCCATAATATTATGAAAGAGAAAATGAAGCTCTAGGCGGCTACGATCATTAAGATTTAAGGCGGTCCCAGCATCTGTAGCTTCGAATACTTTGAGTTCCATCATATTCGAGCAGTTGACCTAAATTACCATGATTAGATGCCGCACCTTCGTTAGCTTCCAGTTTTTGGTTAATATGTAAAGCTTCCTCGTGACAAAGGATGGACTCATCATAATACTGCATAACTTGAGTGTCATTACCCAGCAATCGATATGCATTCCCAAGATTGCTGTAGTTATTAGCAACACCTATAGTTTTAACGCCAACTTGGAGATCAAAATCTAAAGCTGCTTTATAAGACTCGATAGCGAGCTCTAGCTGCCCGTCATCTTCATATGCCAACCCTAAATGGCCATGAATAGATGCAATTTCTTCTTTTAAGCAAAGCTTTTCACTGATCTCTAATGCTTCAATATATGATTGAATTGCAGATTTAAAATCATTCACAACATGGTGTTGGATAGCCTCACAGTTATAAGCATCTGAATAGTTTCTGATATCATTATATGCAAAATTACCCAACCGAGTGAAAGGCGATACTAATTCGCTGATTCTTTGAAATGCACGACCTGAGACTTGATGAATCCCTTGGAGGGTATTAGCAACACGATTTGGTACTACATTATTGTTACGAAAACCACCAATATCGGCCATTCGCTTTTTCCTCTTTAGTCAGATATAGAATCTAAATTAAGTGCGAATGATATCAATATACCGCTATCAAAGATAGTTGTCGTAACAATTATTAGTGTTGCCCATTATTAGCCAATACAATGACGAGTATGAAGGGTCTAGCTTCCTCCCAACTTCAGAATACCAATAATTTCATTTAATGGTAAGGAGTATGCCTTTACATCGTATCTAAGTATGTTTAACATTCTGAGGTTAAACCGTCCACATCGAGGCAGCACGCCATTAGAATACCCTCGGCCTCTAAAGCTGGGCACTTCTTCGCTTTGTCTGTAACTATGCGTTATGTCGTTTAAGGAGTTAGCATTGTAATGACTAAACCGTTTAGTGTAATTTTATGCCAAGCATTGGATAAGAAAAGCGTATCTTCAATACCCCAAAGTGCTGACTGGGGTAGTCAGACTAAGCTGGCAAGCGTCCACTATAAAGATCAGAGCCCTTATTTGACTGTAAGTGACCACTTTGGGTCTCTTACTTTGCCTCTATGCCTAGCCTCTGGACTTGATACAACAGATCTATCAAATATTGGCACTAAACAGCATGGTCTTCTTATCTCAAAAAATTATCTTGGCACTGCAGTTTTTTTTCTCGGCGCTCAAGCTAATGACCAAAAAAACTGTTCAAACCTTGTGGCTAGGGCACTTGAGCATATTAAACTCAACACATCAAGCTTTTGGGTAAGCCAAGGCGATACACTAAGTGCAAATGAGTATGTCAAGGTTGGCGATAATGTCTATACCAATCGCCAATGCTATCTCAAAGCTTTAGGCTGCAATATACGAGACTCATATGCCTGGGAAAGTCTTGGCCAAACTCTTGAAACTAAAGAAACCGTTAAGGTTGATAACATACCTCATCGCAAAATCGATTGCTTGGCACGCTCGTTGAGAATTGAGGAAAAAAATAGTTTTGGATGGTATAATTTAGCACGAATTCTGGAAGTTACTGATAAAAACATTTTAGTAAATAATAAAAATTATTCGGTAGCTCAATGTTATGTCAAATCATTATCTATTAACAATAAATCCGCGAATACATGGCATGGGCTTGGATGCAATTTAAATCTCACGCAACACAAAAGTATTTTAGTCGGTCGAAAATTGATGAGCGAGAAGCAATGCTATGTTAAGTCGCTTGAACTTGATTCGACTCATTCGCAATCTTGGCTTGCTCTGGCTAGTGCTCTTGATGAGAAAGAATTAGTCATCATTTCTAACAAACAATACTCGAAAAATAGCTGCTTTCAACAGACACTTGACTTAAATCCTCTTGATGCGGATACATGGAGTGGTGTTGGCGCAGCTTTACCAAAAGACCAGGAATTCGTAGATTCACAAGGATCAGTTTATAATCGACTGAAATGCCAAATTAAAGCGGTGGCTATTGATAAGAATATAGCGCTGCCATGGGCACGTCTTGGTGAAATTGTGGGAGATTCTCAAACAATTAAGATTGATGGTGAGCTTTATACTTCACGAAGTTGTTACATCAAAGCTCTTGAGCTTGATAGCAACGTCTCTCAGACTTGGAATAATCTTGGGGCTCTACTACTGCCTTACGAAACTGTGGCAATTAATGGCGGGAGTTATACTGAAAAAGACTGTTACAGGATAGCACTTTATTTAAATCCAGGTCATTCCGACGCTCTAAGTAACTTAAAGTCTTTTCGATAATTATCGTCTATGCAAAGTACTTAGAATCGTTATTACCTATCATGTCCAAGTCTTTCAAACCTAGCCTGTCATAAAAGGATTACTCAACCGATGACGGAACCAAACTGGATCACTGTCGAGCAAGCCATCTTTATTCATGATGTTATTGTTGAGCGGATTGGAGGTGCTACTGGCGTTCGGGATAAAACACTACTGGAATCAGCGCTCGCGCGACCAATGAAGACCTATTTTCGTGAGCATAGTAGCAAGGTGTAGCCTCTAAAGCGTCGTAAAGTGGTGCTACTGCATATACGGCTGTACGGGGAGCACTCTATACTGAAAGCTGAGTTGAAGACCTAGACTTTCTTACATTTGAAAAAATGCTGGAAAGGCGATTTACATCACTTACCATTAAACTTGAGTTACACAAGAATACAAAAAAGCGAGCTCAAGGCTCGCTTTTTTGTAGGCAAGAGATGACTCTTAAATATTAACGAAACTCAATCACGTTACTGCCAGAATTATCTAAATGCAGAAAATGGGCACCGTTAGCTTCAACTAAATAATAAATAGAGCCTAATTCTGAAATATCATCGGCAATTACTTGGTCACCTTCCACATCGGCAATAAGATTTTCATGAATAAGTTCATAGGCTAGCATTCCATCACCTAAACGTACCTGACGGTTACTTACCGACATTTGGAGTTGGTTCGCATAAATTGGGTTATCTGCACAGACCTCACTGCCTGAATAAACATAGGTTGTAAAATTCACTTGATCAGGTGTAATGTCTAACTCTTGTAGAAACGACTCATCTACTGATGGTACGCATTCAGTTGTAAACACACCAGCGGCTAAAGGTGTTATCTCTTCAACTGGCTGTTCGTCCACAAGTTGCGATACAGCTGGATCATTGTCGTCTAATGGCTCTTGTGAATCTATAATAGCGACATTGCTAGTAAAAGAGTCTGAATTTGCTGTATCGTTAGCTTCTAGGTTGGTCAAGTCGCTACCGCCTGCAACTGAAACAGCTTCATTACTAATAACAGGGCTTGCCACCTCATCATTTACAGCGCTACCAATTGCGGGTTCATTATTAGGTACTGGGATTGAGACAGGATTGACCACAGTTACATCGCTCTCTACTGGAACTGTATCCACTAGATTATTGTCCATTGTACTGTCACCCATAGCACTGTTGTCTAATACATTGTCGTCTAATACATTGTCGTCTAATACATTGTCGTCTAATACATTGTCGTCTAATACATTATCAACCGCTAAATCATCTACTCCATTATCTTCTACTAGATTATCAACCACTGGGTCTTGGGTATTTGCCACGACTGATGCGCCAGCAGGTGATTGCTGCACTTGATTAGCAGATACTCTATCCATATTATTTGGTAAAGGCGCGTCATCGCCACCACAACCAACCAAACTCATAGCAATAATACTTGAAATTAATAATTTACATTTCATAGAAACTTCCTTTTTCTATAACGAACATTTTGAATTACTCATCACTTTCAGCGGCTCGTTGTTGCAGCTCTAACCGCCGTTTTATACGCTCTTGACTGGCATTGATATCGTAGCTTGGAGGTACATTTGCATTAAATGCCTTAAGTGATGCCTCACGGGATATAAAATCCTGATCACCATCAAAACATGACTGCATTTGCTCAATAAGATACTGCCAAAAACCAGACCAAGCTAAACCATCGGGCAATGTTGCAATGTTTAAATCAATCGGTACATATTTAATATCTTCACCAAGCAGGCGCTGAATTCGCGACTGATCTGATTGAACCTCCAACAACACACAACTCAGTTGCTCTTGTCGCGCTCGATCAAGTAAAGTTTTCAATTGCTTAGGACTTACGCCGTCTTCAGGGTTGCGAACCAATGTGCCAAGCAAATTAAGATTCCAGTCATCGACTAAATAACCATAAGCATCATGTGTACCGATAAAACTTGCTTCTCCCCAGGTTTGGCGGATTTGATGCAATTGCTGTACCAAATTACGCTGCTCTTGCAGAGCTGCTGTTAAGTTTTTAGCAATCTGCTGTTGGGCGTTTTTAGATAGATTAAATCTAGTCAAGTATTGGCCTAATAATTTAAAAATTGTTTTGGAACGTTTTAGGCTTAACCAAATATGAGGATCAACTAGATGATGGTGCTCATGATGATCAATAGACTCAAGCGGACTTGCTATGCCTTCATCTACGTCAAATAATGAAGCTTCTTCGCCGCCACTAAGCCAGTTTAAAGACTTTATCTGCATAAGTGCATAGTCATCTTGGGCATAACCAGATATAGCTTTGACTAAGGTAGCTTCCGCAGCAGGGCCTAACCAGAGGACATGATTCGCATCACGAATATGTTTAATATCAGAAGGCCTTATGGAGTAGTCATGAATAGTACTTTGCTCTGGTATAAGCACATCAACTGCAATTTCACTCGTCGGCACGCCCTCTAATAGTCGATTAATATACAAAGCTAATGGACGAATACTCACTAACAGCTTAAGCTCGCTGTGCTCTTGTGGTGTTTGAGCAGCAGACTGCTTATCGCTCATACTTAACTGGGTGGATTGTTGAACCGTTCTTTTCACAGCTTCATTCGCCTGACTTTGACTCCACGGGTTCATAGGCGATATTAAAAACACTAAGCCTAGGCTGCAAGCTATGCCAAGATATGTCAAAATAGTTTTTTTCATGTAAGAAGCCCTTTTTTTCGGGTGATATTTAATTAGGAATTGAAGCCATGGGCCACTTGCTTACTTTGCACAATGTGAGTTTTGTTCGCAATCAACAAACAATATTAGACAAGGTCTCATTTGGTATAAAGCCACAAGAAATTACCACGCTTATTGGCCCAAATGGCGCTGGTAAAACCTCTTTAGCCAGGCTTTTACTTGGCTTAGAAACCCCAAGCGCAGGTCATATTCAAAGAGAAACCAAGCTCACCATAGGCTATGTGCCACAAATATTAACAACTGCACAAAGCTTACCATTAACAGTTGAGCGCTTTCTTAAAGCGGGACGCATTGCAAATAAAAGTGAGCACCTCCAAGTACTTGAGCGAGTCAATGCCAAAAGTTTATTCAAAAAAAACCTTTACAATTTGTCCGGCGGTGAACGACAAAGGGTACTACTCGCCAGAGCATTACTTGGCACGCCAAATCTATTAGTACTCGATGAACCTATGCAAGGCGTGGATATTCAAGGCCAAGCCGAACTCTACTCGTTATTACACGAAATACAAAATGATTTTAATCTTGGTATCTTTCTTATTTCGCACGATTTACACATTGTTATGTCGGATACCAATAAAATAATTTGTCTCAATAAGCACATTTGCTGCTCTGGCGCATCGGAAAAAGTCATGCAAGACCCAGCATTTCTCAAGTTATTTGGTCTTGATTCAGCGGCTCATATTGGTATTTATAAACACCGCCATGACCATAGTCATGGCTTTACTAAAAATAATAACACCAAGGACAAGCATGCTTGAAATATTATTAATACCAATTTTAGGTGGCATGGCTTTAGCATCTACAGCCGGCCTTATTGGTTGCTTTATTGTTTGGCGACGCTTGTCTTATTTTGGCGATACTTTAGCCCACGCCTCCCTGCTAGGGGTGACTTTAGGTGCTTTATTGCAAATGAGTCCAACCATTGCAATCATAGCGCTTTGCGTAACTGTGGCTTTATTATTAAGCTTTTTGCAAAAATCCCACCAATTGGCCGACGACACTCTGCTTGGAATATTATCCCATGGTGCTTTGGCTATGGGTCTTATATTACTTACTATTTACCCCATCCCTGGCAGGTCATTACATTCCTTATTACTTGGCGACCTCGTTACTATCCAATGGGCAGACCTTTGGCTTATTCTAGGTTTTTCAATTGCTTTATTTTGTCTTACTACTTATTTTTGGCGGCCTTTAACCTCATGGGTTATCAATGAAGAGCTTGCCCAAATTGAAGGCCAACCGGTAGGTTTACTGCGCATTGGTCTTATGCTCAACATTGCATTATTTATTGCCTTGAGTATGCAATTTGTGGGGGTGCTCTTGATAACAGCACTATTAATTACCCCTGCGGCAAGTGCCAGGATTTTTACTAGAAGCCCGGAATCAATGGCTTGCGTATCAATTACTATTGCAGTTTTATCCACTTTAATTGGCATTTTACTCGCTGGATACTTAGATTGGCCGCTGGGACCCAGCATAGTCATCACTTTAACCAGTGTTTTTGCCGCAACATTTTTGGCTAACTTGAAGGTAAAGTAACATTAATAATGCACCAAAACAAAGCAAAAGCGTTAATAGATTGTTAATGTTTTTAGGCGAAACAAATATTATGACTTAAAATAGAATTTAAGTCATAATATTCCCCCTAGCTCAATTGCTTTATTTTTATACATTAAATTGTTGCCCACAATATCAACACAAGTAAAAAACAGCCTACTCACAGCCTACACACATCTTATCCACAGACTTATCCCATAAAACTAAAAGTATATAAAAATTAAGCTGCTTATAAAAAAAGCTTCTTTCAAATCGCTTGTATTCATACCTAGAAAACGTATTTTGATAACTCATCTCATCGCAGAAAATTGCATCAAGTTAACATGGCTAGGAGCACTCAATGTTTGCACATTCACACCAAGGTACAGCCGCGCAACAGTGGAATACCTCACACCTTCTTCATCGCTCGAAGATAACTGAAGATATTTATGTGATTTCAGAGGCTTTTGAAAGCTTTGAGCGTAAATCATTAATACGCCACTCGCCAAACACAGCCAAAGATTTTCGACAACTCGCCAAATCAGCCGATAAAGCTTTACAAACCAGTCAAGACCTCAATGGTGATGGGGCAAGTGGCGAAGATATTCATTTATTTTTATCTCGTTTATGGCGTATGACATTTGCAGCCTCACGGGACTGGTTACGTCTTTACGATACCTTGGATTTAAGCCAAGCCTACCAAAAAACTATGACAGTACTCACTCTATCGGTGCTAGCACCACTAAAAACCTACCGCTCAGTGCTCGAATCTTTACCTAACCTACTCTTTGCCTTACGCATACTTGAAGAGTGCTCACGGGGCTTTAAAACCCATACAGGATATTCGTGGATGAATTGGCAGGCAGACCTGCCAGCAGCTATTATTACAGCATTATGTGAAACTTTGAATGTACAAGTGGTTGAGCGGTGGATACATCAACATCTCACACCAATAACTCATCTTGAAGACATAATTTACGAACCAGCAGTATTTTGGGCACATTTCAATAGAACCCACAATAAACTCTATGCAAAACAACACACCTGGCATGAAATTTTTCCAGATACTGAGATCACAATTGATGTCTGTCACAGCTAATCCTTGCAATTCACTCAGGATTCTGGTATAAAATCAGGCCATACGAGTCGCGGCTTAACGTGGCATAGCAATAGCTTCAGAGAGAATCACCCATGGCAAGACAATGTATAGTTACAGGCAAACGCACGACTTCAGGTAATAACGTTTCCCACGCGAACAACAAAAACAAAAGGCGCTTCCTTCCTAACCTTAAAACTCATAAGTTTTGGGTTGAAAGCGAAAACCGTTTTGTTCGCCTACGTTTATCAACCAAAGCTGTACGCACAATTGACAAAAACGGTATAGATAGCGTTCTTGCTCAATTAAGAAAAGACGGCCATAAAGTTTAACTGGCTTTGATATTTAAAATTTGATATTCGATATTTAGTATTCGAAAAGAGGCACAGAACATGGCAGCTATAAGAGAAAAAATTAGATTAGTATCTTCAGCAGGTACTGGTTATTTTTATACTACGACCAAAAACAAAAGAACAATGACTGAGAAATTTAAAATTAAAAAGTTTGACCCTAAAATTCGTAAACATGTAATGTTTAACGAAGCAAAAATTAAATAATTTTTGCCGATTCTCTTTAAAAAAAAGCCACTTTTGTGGCTTTTTTTGTGACCTTAGGGCTTGAGTTGCTTGACTTTTTGAATCTGGATTCACATGGATGTGGATTAAGCCAAAGTTGATCATGGATGATACATTTTGGCGTCAGATGAGAAAAGTCAAGCAACTCAAGCCTAAGCTTTCCTGTTTTTAGTTTGTCTTCAATAAGTTTAAGAGCTTATGGTCGGGTAATAAATCGTGAGTAATGTATCATGGGTAAGCATATCAATATTATCGCCAGGACCAATGGAGTCGGGCTTGATAGCGATGCGCAACTTCTGCAAACTGCTCTTGAGTCCTTAGGCTATAAAGTTACTTTTAGTCATTGCCGCAGCAAAACTTTATTTGCCTCATTATTGGCTAAGCTAAGTCACCAGCAACTAGAGTTTGATGCCAACATCTTTTTAGAGCGTACCTTCCTCGCCTGGCTTAGCGCGGCACCAATCAATATTCTTATCCCCAATCAAGAACGCTACCCAAAACGCCAACTTTCGCGCCTCAAACACATAGATCATCTCTTTTGCAAATCTCAACATGCACAAAAGATTTTTTCAGCGCTGAGTACAAAGTATAGGTTTACCTGTCATTTCACTGGCTTCACCTCAAAAGATGTTCACCTTAATGACCAAATTCGTGATTACCAGACATTTTTTCATCTTGCTGGCCGCTCAACGTTAAAGGGTACAGAAACTATTCTTAAGCTGTGGCAAAACAACCCGCACTGGCCTAATCTCACAATTGTCCAAAATCAAGCTAACGCCCCTGATAGCGTGCCGGAAAACGTCACTCTTATTGCAGAGCATCTTCCCTATGCCAAACTTAACAAGCTCGTTAACAGCAAGAGTATTCATCTGTGCACTTCGCGCTCCGAGGGCTGGGGCCACTATATCGTCGAGGCTATGAGTGCCCAAGCAGTGGTTATAACCACCGATGCGCCACCCATGAATGAGCTCATTAGCCCAAACCGCGGCATCTTAGTCCCCTATTCTCAATCTGAACCACGCCATTTGGGAACGAATTTCTACGTTAATGAAAGTCAACTGGAGCAAGCCATAGAGACTATCATTAACCTCAACACAGCAGACAAACAAGCTATAGGGCTTGCAAGTCGAGACTGGTTTCTCGATAACTATCAACAATTTCTAACCAGTCTCGACTCCACTTTGCAGAGCATTTTTACCTCTTCACAATCAGTTGAGCAAACAATACCATGAACCTTGACCCAGCCATTATCAATGCAAAACTTATTATTGGTAACTCAAACAAGCGCTTTTCGGGCATTACTTCCACCATGTTACAAATACTGCCTTACCAGAGCAAAATTATGCCCTTAGCCGTGCTTGGAAAACACCACTTGCCTGAGGGTGTGCCCTCGCTTAATTATCGGCAATTGATCCAAGTGTGTAAATCACCTCTGCCAAACGGTAAGCCCCGAATTTTTCACGCACGCCGTAATGACGAGATGATTCAAGCAATTATCGCTAAAAAATACTTTGGCGCCAAGCTTAAAATAGTGTTCACCTCGACGGCCCAGCGCCATCACTCACGTTTCACTCGCTGGCTTATGAGCGAGATGGATGGTATTGTCACCACCTGCTCCGCAACCGCCGCCTATCTCAAACAGCCCGCCGATATTATCATTCCACACGGTATTGATATTGCTTTATACACACCGGCAGCTGCTTTAAACCAAGCGACCAACAATCCCCTAAAAATTGGTGTGTTCGGCCGTGTTCGGCCATCAAAAGGTATCGACCTACTGATTGATGCAGCCATACCTGTTCTCAAAGATAGACCCAATGTCAAACTTATCGTCTGTGGTGAGACCACCCCAAAATATCAAAATTTTCTCGAAGAACAGCAACATAAAATCAATACTGCTGGCGTTACTGAGCAAGTAGAATTTCTCGGTAAAGTAAGTTTTGCAGAACTTCCAGACCTCTATCGCTCCATGAGCTTAGTTTGTGCTGTGAGTCGCAATGAAGGCTACGGCATCACCCCACTAGAAGCTATGGCATCAGGTGTTCCCGTGCTCACATCAGAGGCCGGAGCTTGGCTTGATATGGTAGAAAACGGTGTGCATGGCTATTCTACCCCTACAGGTGATACAGCTGCCATCGAGGCTAAGCTTCGCCTTATGCTGAGTGACCCAGCCAAACTCAAAACCATGGGTATTGCCGGTAGACAACATGTTGAACAACATTACACTAACGAACACGAAGCCCAGCAACTTTGTGAATTCTTCCAACTTGTGCTTGAGTCAAACAACTAACCAACCTCTGCTTAAGCCCTGGTTTAATTTAGTTCGCCAACACTAATGCTTTTTTGGTATAATTGCGCACGTTTTTCAAGTTAGCAATTTTTAAGCATTCAAATCTTAAGCCTATAGATATTTAATTTTTGTTTTTGCGGTTTCGTAAACCATATACTGCCCATATCGAGGTATCCATGACAACGAGCGTACAACATACTCCGATGATGCAACAATACCTAGAGATCAAAGCCGAACACCCAGATCATTTGTTGTTCTATCGAATGGGTGACTTTTATGAATTGTTTTTTGATGATGCCAAGCAAGCGTCAAAAATTTTAGGCATTACCCTAACTGCACGGGGTAAAACCTCTGGCTCGCCAATACCAATGGCAGGGGTGCCGGTACATGCTGCTGAAGGCTATTTGGCTAAGCTAGTGGAGCAAGGCCTGCGGATTGCCGTATGCGAGCAATTTGGTGACCCAGCAGCTAAAGGGCCCATGGAACGTAAAGTTGCCCGTATAGTAACCCCAGGCACACTGGTAGATGAAGCATTACTCTCCGATCAAGCCCACACTTTAGCCGCCTTTTGCCAATATAAAAACACTTGGGGCTTAGCTTTACTTGATGTGAGTACCGGTCAGTTCACTGTATTTGAAACACGCCAACAGGCAGAATTTTGGCAAGAAGTCCAAAAACGACAATTTTCTGAATGCTTACACCCAGAATCAATGGCTTTGCCGCAATGGTTTTTAAATAGCCAAACCATGCTTAAAAAATCCAGACCATTACAAGATTGGCAATTTGACCCACAGTCATGTAAAGCGCAGCTTTGCTCACATTTTAAAACTCAGCATTTAAAAGCCTTTGGCTGTGATCAATATCAAGCGGCCCTCGGGGCAGCTGGGGCTATTTTGCACTATGCGCAAAGTATGCAAAATACAACCCTCAAACATGTGCAAAAGATTAATATTTTTTCCAACCAAACTTTTTTATCGATTGATGCCGCCACCCAAAAAAATCTAGAACTTTTTGAAAGCGTCAGCAGCGAACGTGACTCCTCAGTATTTCACTTATTAAATCACACCAACACCCCAATGGGTAAACGCTTAATTCGTGATTGGATCGCCCACCCTCTGCGTGACCAGGCCAGCATTGAATCACGCCATGGGTTTGTAGCTGCCTTATTAGCCGAATACCGGTTTGAAGCCTTAAGCCTACACTTGCAAGAAATGTTTGATATGGAACGCATTGCGACGCGTATTTTTTTAGGTAAAGCCAAACCACGCGACTTAACCAGGTTAGCCACTAGTCTTGAGCTTATTCCACAATTGCAACAGGTCTTATCTCAAAACCAAAGCACCCAATCATTAGGCGATACGCTGCAGCCCTTACCAGAAATTTCGCAATTTATACACTCAGCTATTCAACCGGAGCCCCCACTAACGATTAAAGATGGCGGTGTAATTGCCAAAGGCTTCGATAGTGTGTTAGATGAATATCGCGACCTACAAACCAATGCCACAGAATTTATACTTGAATTTGAACGCCAGGAAAAAGCCACAACTGGTCTAGCTCATTTACGGGTCAAATATAATCGGGTGCATGGCTATTTTATTGAGCTCAGTAAAAATTATGCCGACCAGGTACCGGCGCGCTATACTAGACGGCAGACTTTAAAAAATGCCGAGCGCTATACCACAGCCGAGCTCAAAGAGTTTGAAGACAAAGTTCTTGGAGCCCAAACCAAAGCGCTTGCCCGTGAAAAACAACTTTACGATGAAGTGCTCACAAAACTCTATACTATTGCAGATGAACTGCAAAACAACGCCCAACATATTGCCCAAATCGATGGTCTTAATACCCTGGCCTTTTGTGCTGATCGCTTTCAATGGCGCCAACCAACTATGACTCAAGAGCAGGTTCTGTGGATCAAACAAGGGCGTCACCCAGTAGTTGAGCAATTTCTTGACCAACCATTTACACCCAATGATGTAGAACTTGCCCAGGCTGAAAGCTCGCAATTGCCCAGAATGCTATTAATTACTGGACCAAATATGGGTGGTAAATCAACTTATATGCGCCAAACAGCCTTAATTGTTGTGCTAGCACATATAGGCTCGTTTATCCCAGCAGAATCTGCAACTATTGGTATTTTTGATCGCGTGTTCACACGAATCGGCTCAAACGACAATCTGGCCGCAGGCCAATCAACATTTATGGTGGAAATGTCAGAAGCGGCCCATATAATTCATAATGCGACCCCAAAGAGTTTAATTATTATGGATGAAATTGGTCGCGGCACCAGCACCTTTGATGGTCTTTCAATAGCCTGGGCAATTGCCGAAAACTTAGTGAGTAACAACCAAAGCTTAACTTTATTTGCCACTCATTATTTCGAGTTAACAGAGTTGCCAAAGTTATTTCATAAACTTAAAAATTTACACTTTTCAGCGCAAGAACATAATCAACATATTATTTTTCATCACACAGCCAAGCCAGGGCCAGCCAGTAAAAGTTATGGCTTAGCTGTGGCTCAATTAGCTGGTATTCCAGAACATATGATTCAACGAGCTGAGTCAATTTTAAGGCAGCTTGAAGCAAAAAGTAAGCAGAAACAAAATTTACAACTCAAACCAATTCAAGGTGCTTTATTCGATGACCAGTGCAGTGACCCAAGCCAGCCTGCAAAAATATCGCCTAAGCAACACCAATTACTGCAGGCATTAACAGCGACTAATATTGATACACTCAACCCAAAACAAGCATTAGATCTGCTCTACCAATGGCAAGACGAATATGTATAAATATGCCAATTAGCGGCTTGATAATTTGAGACCTTAGGGTAATTTCGATCATTGCAAACCAGGAAGATTATGGATTTTATTAACGCGATTTTAGAGCAATACAAGCACACAGCAGAATTTAAAAAAGGTAATCAATATTTTGATGACGCCTATGTGGGTGAAATTCATATTGATTACGACTCGCAAATTGTTCGCGCCGAAGTAGATGGCGCGCGCGATTCAAGCTATTCTGCCGATGTCCGTTTTGCTCCCGCCAAAAATAAAACCAGCCCTCCAATTTTACGCGGGTTTTGTACCTGTACAGTGGGTTTCAATTGTAAACATGTGTTTGCGACCATACTCACCTTGTTAGATGATACAGACCCTGAAGATTTAGAGCGCCTCTACCCTATTGATCTTGAAACCCAAGCACCAATTGAAACCACTGTAACCAGTACACCTTTTTTTGAAACCATGGCACCGCCAACAACAGAGCCCATGCCTGAGCCTGTCACCCCTTCACCAATTCATATGCCAATTCCTGAAACAGTCAAATCAATCGCTGGCAATCGTTTATTTTTTGTTTTGGAGGGCGACGCCCAATTACCGCCAATTGTGGACATTCAAATGGGTAATTTTGCTGATGACCAACTCACGCCACTACTTCAGCCAGTGAATATTCATAGCATCTTTTCTAAAGGCAGCCGGCTACCAACCCAAGCCAATGAAAACGACAAAGCTATTTTGGAATATGCTCGTGACCATTTAGTCTTACAAATTACCAAACGTAAGACCCAAATTCGCATTCAAAGTGAAACAGGCGCTTTTTTATTACAGGCCTTGTGTCAAACTAATCGCTTATTTATGCGGGATAATCGCCAATTACGTAGAGTCCAGCCAATCCCAGACGAACCCATCACCCTTGAATGGCAATTTAATCATAAACAACAAATGCGCCTGCGCGCTTGTATGCCAGCACACAATATTTTTGTACATCCGCTACCTACACGGCCAACGCTGTTTACTTATATGTCACCCCACCCAAAAACAGCGGGCGAGCCTGCTTACATGGGTCAAATTGCTAATTTAAGCGAAGAGCAAGTCTTGCGCTTAAGAGAGCAACCCTGGTATGACTCGCAAACCCAATTCGACGTAGTGCCAGATGAACTCAAGGAATTAGCGCCGCCTTTACCAGAATTAATTGATCAAGAAGTAACACCCACACCGGTGATTACTATTAATACGATTCAAGTACCGCGCAACTCTGGTAACAAAATAGCTGTACTCGATTTAAAATTTGATTACTTGGGTGAACAAGTCACAGGCTTTTCCAAGCTCTCCTCCATCGTTGTGGCCGGCCATAATCTAGTCAAATTTATTTATCGTGACAAAGAATTCGAGTCACAATTTTTTGATCTTATTCGCCGGCATATGCAGCCAATTCATCAAGATTATTATTTATTTAATGTTGATTATCCAGGCGAGAAAGCTTTTTGGTTTGGCCGCCCAGAAGCCACGCAATATAAACAAAACTGGGTGCAATTTATTGCGTTTCAAATTCCGCTACTGGAAGCTCAAGGCGCTATTGTCAATATTGATAAAGATCTTGATTTTACCATTGATGAAGTTGAAAAAGACTCATGGTTTATGGAAGTAGAACCAGATACAGGCTCATGGTTTGATGTTTCACTTGGCTTTAAAATTGACAACGAAGTCATTGATTTATTGCCTATTTTAATTAAACAGTTTACTAACATTAGTGATCTTGAAAAGCTTGTTAAAGATAATCCTGAAAAGAAAATCCCCATAGAAGTTAAAGACGGCCGCTTTGTGTTTATGGAAGCCAACCGGCTGCAGGGTATTTTACAGATGTTTTCGCAGCTATTTGAAGGTCCCGCGAAAAATAAAACTCCTAAAATCGCAGCCCATCACGCCAATACTTTATACAACTTTTATGAAGAGTTTGATGCCAACGAAACTATTAGCTGGCAAGGCAACGACCAACTTAAAGAGTTAGGCCAAATGTTGGTGCGTAGTGAAGCAATTCCAACCGTAACCCCGTCTGCCAACTTAAAAGCCGATCTTCGCGAATACCAAGGCTATGGCATATCTTGGCTGGGTTTTTTATCTACTTATCATTTATCTGGCATACTCGCCGATGATATGGGCCTGGGTAAAACGCTACAAACTTTAGCCCATTTACAGGTACAAATTGCGCATCAAAAAGCAACCGATAGCCCGCATAAACCCACGCTTATTGTCTGCCCTACCAGTGTTGTAAGCACCTGGATTAAAGAGGCAGAACACTTTACGCCAGACATTAAAATTGCCCAATATTACGGCGCTGCGCGTAAGCATACCACCTTGGAAGACTATGATATTATTGTCACCAGTTATGGCGTGATCCGGATTGACTGCCAAGCTTTAACTGAGCAAGAGTTTCATTATTTAGTACTCGATGAAGCCCAAGCTATTAAAAACCCAGCTTCAAAAACTGCCCACGCAGTGAAATCATTTAACGCTGAACACCGCTTATGTTTAACTGGTACACCTATTGAAAACCATCTTGGCGAGCTCTGGTCAATGTTTGACTTTTTAATGCCCGGCTTTTTAGGCAACCAACGGAAATTTAATAGTAGCTACCGTAAACCTATTGAGCTGCATGGTGATGCCGATAAAGCAGATGCACTGAAAAGACGAATTGCCCCATTTATTTTACGCCGGACTAAAGATGTAGTCGCTAAAGATTTACCACCTAAAACCGAAATGATTTATCGCACGCAATTGTCTGGTGCGCAACGAGATTTATATGAAACCATTCGTATCGCAGTCAGCGACTCAGTCAAAGAAGCCATTCAAGAGCGCGGTATTCAACAATCGCAAATTGTAATTCTGGACGCCATATTAAAACTGCGTCAAATTTGCTGCCACCCGGCGCTCTTAAAAATGCCCCAGGCGCAAACTATTACTAAGTCCGCAAAGCTTGACTCGTTAATGGATATTATGGAGCCTTTAGTTGAAGAAGGCCGCAGTTTACTATTATTTTCTTCCTTTGCCTCAATGCTTAAACTCATCGCCGCTCGTCTTGATAAAGACGGTATCCCCTATTTAATGCTCACCGGCCAAACTAAAAACCGTCAAAAATTAATTGAAGCTTTCCAAGCAGGCGAAGCCCCTGTATTTCTCATTAGTTTAAAAGCTGGTGGTACCGGCTTAACGCTCACTAAAGCCGACACAGTAATTCACTACGACCCCTGGTGGAACCCAGCGGTAGAAGACCAAGCCACAGACAGAGCCTATAGAATTGGCCAAGACAAACCAGTATTTGTCTATAAAATGATTACTGAATCCACCATTGAAGAAAAAATGCTGGCACTTAAAGAAACCAAAAAAGCCCTCGCCCAAAGTATTTACAGCGGCAACCAAGAAGGCAAAAGCGGCATGCACTTTTCAGCAGAAGATATCGATGATTTATTTGCGCCGATTTGAATATTAAACGCAGCTAGCTGTTTGTCTCGTTCCTGAGACTGTGTAAGTATTCGCTTTAACACTCTAGCTCCCACGCAGGAGCGTGGGAGCTAGAGTTGACTGCTGCGGGCTGCTCGCTTGAATACTTACACAGTCTCAGGGCCTGGCAACGAGTATTAAACCCTGTATTAGCCTGATATTATAAACAAATCAAGTATTTAAGCTTAGGATTGTGTGCAGCTAATCAAATCAAAATTAAGAGTCACTACTGGCTTAAAGCTCAATGATATGCCTTGGCGCATGTTTAAGCAATATTTATTAAATTCTGGTACGAGCCAATCATGCAAACAAAACTCGATTTTGATCACATTGAAAGTATCAGCGAGGCAAGAACCATGTTAAAAACTAATATTCTAAAATAAGGGAAAAAATTTACCAAGAAAATGTTGAACGAGGTATTGACAAGTGGCAACACGGTTAAAGCCTACACAGCGATTCACTAGAATTCATGATGTAAAAGGTAAAAGCGGCATACACTTTTTGGCAGATGATATTGATGATTTACCTGCTCAATTTTAATCAAAATCGACTTCTAAAAATTCTTAATAACAACCCTTTTTGACTTCAAAATTTAATTAGCTTAAGAATAACCTCATGGAGTAATCGACAGTGATCAAAACTACGCGCTACGATGCTTTACAACCAGGACCACATTTAGTGACCTTTGGTTCAGTGCACGGCAATGAGAAATGTGGAACTAAAGCAATTTTGCAGCTAATGAATCAGATTGATAACGACACAATTAAATTGATTGCTGGACGTCTAACATGTTTACCGATTGCCAATCCTCAAGCCCACGCAATTAATGAGCGGCAATATGATCGTAATCTCAATCGCTTGCTCTATGTTAAAACACACCCAATACACTATGAAGATTTTCTTGATCCAATTATATGCAACTTATTAAGCACAGCAACTGCTTTTATTGACTTGCATTCCTACTCTTCCCAGGGTGGGCCTTTTAGCTTTTTAGGCACTGCTACCCGAGAAGAAATTGATTTTTGCCGCCACTTAGGTTTAGAAAATTTTATTTATGGATGGGGAGCTGCTTTTGCAAGTGCAGACGTAGACCCTCGAGAATCCTTGGGTACAGTGGAGGTCGCGAGAGATTATAAAGCTATGGCAACCACAATAGAGTGTGGGCATCACCATAATGAAGATGCTGCTGCTGTTGGCTACCGAGTGTTACTAGCCGGTTTAGCATATCTTAATATGATCGATCATAAACCCGTAGCACCACCCACGCAGCATTTTGCTAAAATGGAAACAATTTATTTAAAAGAGCGCGAAGGTGAAGTTGCCCAACAATGGCAACATTATGATGCAGTTGCAAAAAATCAGCTATTAGCAACTTATGCCGATGGCGAACAAATTAAAGCTCCAGCAGATGGCATCATCATTTTACCCAAGCTCCATACCCAGGTTGGTGGAGAATGGTTCTATTTTGGTTTAAAAACAGATTGCCCTGCAGTTGGTATCGAAAATTCCTAATGAGCGAAATAAAACAACTCCCCTTACTTTAACCCCCTAAAAAGTGTTGTCATTCCAAAAGCCCAGAGCTCGAGGGCCTCGGTTGCTCGCTAGGCTTTACCGAGCAGCGGATTTGCATAGTCTATCTTTTGCCGATTTAGCTCGGCGTACTGGATGCCTTAAACTCTTTACAACTTTTCTATATTATAACTTTAATCAACAAACACGAAATCTTGCTAAAATACGTGTTGAAGCATATCGACAACACCTAAAGGGTGATTATTGGCTGCATTATCTTCATCACTGGAATCACTATTGCTTTCTGCTTCCGTTGCCAAATCAGATTCAGAATCAATTACTTCCAAAGGCTCAAGCAGCTGGGCACCTGGTATTTCGGGTAGATTATCAATTGATCGATCCTGCGCGCTAGAGTTGTTATCAAGTACCTTTTGGATATCTGCAAGCGACTCGCCGCTAATATCTGCCAGCCTAGCCAACAAAGGGCCAGAGCTATCATAGCCAAAATTTTCAACTGCCGACAACACATGTTGCCTGGTGATATCTGCCGGTATAAGCTTTGCTATAATTGCATTTAAGCTTGCCATTGAAAGTTTTTTGTCCAAGGCAACACTTAAATGTGCACCTGTTAATTGCAAACCTAACCTTTCACTGTCATGCAAAATAAAATGTATATTTGACTTAAAGAAAGAGGTCATTTGACGGTTTGAATGTAATAAACTGTCGATCCAAGGTTGCTCAGGAAAGTTTTTAATTATTTCAGCCAACATAAGTGGGCTTGCTTTATATTTAGCCGCGCGAATAATATCATTTTTAGTTGGTAGTATATCAAGTTCTTTTAAACGAGTAATAAAGTGTGTTCGATTATGCTCCACTATATTTTTAGATATATGCCGTGCTACCGAATGTAAAGGCAGACAATTAAGTTGCTTAAAATACTCAACATCGTTTGTATTTATAGCACTATTGGCAACCTCAATTAAAAACTTTTTGTTAGTTGTAAGGTTTGGTGCAAGCGCTATTAATTTATGCAATATACTTAATGAAATTTGTTTGGTTGTATCTGTTGGTACAAAATTTTTAATATATTGACTCATGTAATCGCCTATGTTGTTTATTGCCAAGTCAATAAATGTATTGAATATAGCCTCTGATTGTAACGCACTGGTATTCAGGTATTTTAAGAATGATGCTTTACCTAATAAACAATTGGCAATTGCATTGTTGGCGTCTGGCAATTGCTTTAAAATATTTAATGCTTGTAGATTACTCGTCTTCAAAGCAGTCATAAATATGCTTTGTAAAGTCTTCTGTTTTGGATGACCTTCACCACCGCCACTTACCAGTTCAGCAATTAAATTTTGAGGGTTTGGCTGTGCTAGCTCTAAAATTATATTATAAGCATTTGTTTGCTTAGCGCCATTAATGCCAAAACAAAAAATACCTATTGCCTGTAATTCTTCTGGAGTGACTACTTGATTGCATGCAAAGTCCTGTAACAATTTTTTACCATTTTGACAGCTCAAACCATGTGTTGCATCTTCCAGCATTAATTCCGCTATCCATAAATGTATTGCATTGATTAAATTTTTATTATGGGCAAATTCTGCAAAAGTTCTTAATCGGCTTAAGTTATCCAGATGCAAGATTGGCTGCAAAGCTTGCGCCGCCTGATGTGAGCTTGTATAAAACGTGCTTAAGGCCAGACATTCCTTGCTGGTCAAGGTATCTAATTGCACTTTATCCAGTGCTACTTGTAAGTCCGCTGGTGAAGTAGATTGCTCAATAATAGTGTTATATGTGTGGCCAATATTTTTAATTTGATAGGTTGTTAATGCTAAGGGTTGGTCTATTACATTTAAATTAAAATGAGTTACTGGTGGCGCAGCACAAAGGGTCAAATCTAAATTACCACTAGTGGATTTTTCGATTCGAGCAGCAATTGATTGCTGCTTTATGCCCTCGATATCATTAAGCAATTGTGTACTTATACTCGTTGAAACCATCTGTGCGGCTAGATGCAAACGGATACGCTTTGTCGGTGGCTGCAATTGAGGATCGTCTAAATGCTTTGCAGGTGTTGAACGGGATTGATCTACTGCTGTTATTGGGTTCATTAATTTACCTTGTATTTTGTATGATAAATACCCGCTGCGATGAAGATAGAGGTTCTCAGGCAAGTAATCTGTGGAAAAAGTGTGAAATACAATAGCGTGCATCAGCTTTTGAAATAGATTACTTGCCTGAAAATATATATTACTCAATGATGTGAATTCTAAAAGTTAATGGCAGCTCATGTGAAGCGTAATTGAGTTAGAATTTGAATCACTGGAAATTTTACACATTCCCCCGAACCAAAGCGAGCAGATTGTATAAATTATAGATTGTATAAATTATAGATTGTATAAACTATCATCCATAAACCCTTATCATATTTATCATTTATAAAATCTCTGCCCTCATAGTTTTTTTCAATATAAAAATCAACAAAATAGCTTCTATTTATACTAGTATGACTAGACATTCATAACGGAGGAATTATAAATGTCTAACTCAGGAAAATGCCCCTTCATTCATGGCAGTGTTACTTCAAATCAATCATCAGTGACTGATTGGTGGCCTAACAGCCTTAAGCTGGATATATTGCATCAGCATGATACGAAAACTAACCCCTATGATAAAGATTTTGATTATCAAGCAGCCGTTAAAACACTCGATTTCACAGCCTTGAAACAAGATATGCACGCTTTTATGCAAGATAGCCAAGCATGGTGGCCAGCTGACTGGGGCCATTATGGCGGCTTTATGATTCGCCTCTCATGGCATGCCGCAGGTACTTACCGCTTAGCCGATGGTCGCGGCGGTGCAAACACTGGCAATCAACGCTTTGCCCCCTTAAATTCTTGGCCCGATAACGTAAGCCTTGATAAAGCTCGCCGCTTACTTTGGCCAATTAAGAAAAAATATGGTAACAAATTAAGTTGGGCCGATTTACTTGCCCTAGCCGGCACCATTGCATATGAAAGCATGGGTTTAAAAACCACAGGTTTTGCTTTCGGCCGTGAAGACATTTGGCACCCTGAAAAAGACACCTATTGGGGGCCAGAAAATGAATGGCTTGCCCCAAGTGATGGCCGATACGCTGATGTTAAGCAAGCAGAAACCATGGAAAACCCACTAGCTGCCGTGCAAATGGGTTTAATTTATGTTAACCCCGAAGGCGTCAATGGCAAGCCAGACCCTTTACAAACTGCAGCACATATACGGGTAACCTTTGCGCGTATGGCAATGAATGATGAAGAAACTGTAGCCCTTACCGCAGGTGGGCATACCATTGGTAAATCCCATGGTAATGGCGACGCATCGAAATTAGGCCCACCGCCTGAGGGTGCCGATGTTGAAGAACAAGGTTTTGGCTGGAAAAACCCAGCCCGAGGGATTGGTCGTGACACTGTATCAAATGGTATTGAAGGTGCTTGGACAACTAACCCAACTCAGTGGGACGATGGTTATTTCAAAATGCTGTTTGATTATGATTGGGAATTAACCAAATCACCTGCTGGTGCACAGCAATATCAACCAATTAATATCAAAGAAGCAGACAAACCAGTTGATGTGGAAAACCCATCCATAAAATGCATGCCAATGATGACTGATGCTGATATGGCCATGAAAATGGATCCTGCTTATCGTAAAATTGCCGAGCGTTTTAAAGATGACCAAGCTTACTTTTCTGAAGTTTTTGCCAAAGCCTGGTTTAAACTCACCCACCGAGATCTTGGCCCCAAAGATCGCTATGTTGGCCCAGATGTGCCGCAAGAAGACTTTATCTGGCAAGATCCAATCCCCAAAGGTAACACTAAGTATGACACAGCCGCAGTTACAGCTAAAATTGCCGCAGCTGGCTTATCTTTGCAAGATATGGTGACCACAGCTTGGGATAGTGCCCGAACTTTTCGTCAGTCTGACATGCGTGGCGGCGCGAACGGGGCTCGTATTCGCCTGGCACCATTTAAAGATTGGGTTGGCAATGAACCCAAGCGGCTTGAGTCTGTGTTAAAAGCTCTTGAACCTATTGCGCAAGAATTTAATGTGAGTATTGCAGATGTAATAGTACTTGCGGGTAATCTTGGTGTGGAACAAGCCGCCAAGGCAGCTGGCTTTGCTATTAAAGTACCTTTTGCCCCAGGCCGTGGTGATGCTGCCGCCGAGATGACTGATGCCGAATCTTTCGAGCCACTTGAGCCAATTCATGATGGCTATAGAAACTGGTTGAAACAAGATTATGCCCCAAGCCCAGAAGAGCTTATGCTCGATCGTACTCAATTAATGGGCTTAACCGCACCAGAAATGACTGTACTAGTTGGCGGTATGCGAGTACTAGGCACTAATCATGGTGGCTCGCAACACGGCGTTTTAACCGATAACGTGGGCGCATTAACTAATGATTTCTTTAGTAATCTCACCAATATGCAATACACCCCTAAGCCTTGTGGTCAGAATCTTTACGAAATCCGTGATCGTACAACTGATCAAGTGAAATGGACTGCTACACGAATTGATTTAATTTTTGGCTCTAACTCAATTCTTCGAGCTTATGCGGAGTTTTATGCTCAAGACGATAACAAAGAAAAGTTTGTTAAAGATTTTGTAGCTGCCTGGGTGAAAGTAATGAATGCCGATCGGTATGATATTTAAGCCTAATATTTAAAAGTAATGAGGTGTTTTTAAAAACACCTCATTACTTGTTGTACTCCTCTGGAGCCAAAGCCACCAGACTCACTTGATAAGATTTACCTGATTGTTGCTCAGCCAAGGGCTGCACATCCACTATCAAAAAATTTTGATTGGGTAAAAGTATTAAGTCATTCACCTCCCCTTCCTCTTCACTTATAGGAATGCAGGGTACACCTGCTTCAAGTACTATATTAAAACGCAGCATATCTTGCAGATGAGCAAGCTCACCATGAATATCCGTAGTGGGTTTGGTACTGGAAAAACCAAGCTCTTGCAATATACAGCCATTGGCAAGACTCTCGCCTGTGTCATCTTGCAATTGCAAAAAGTCTATTAATGACAATAACACTTGTTCGTTTGGCAGCATGCCGCAAGAGTCTGCAAAAACTAATGCCCGGGTGGCTGCTATTGGACCTGGCGCGGCCATGGCCACCTCTTGCATAGACTTTACTTGATTTTGGATGGACTGGTATTCACTGTCACTTACGGGAAATTGCTCGGCAAACTCTTGGCGACCATAACAGCGTAATACTGTGTTAATTCGAGCCGCTGCTGTATCAGAAGCATAATAGTCATAAGCCTCATAATAAGCCGTTTGTTGGTTTACCGCTGCCTCATTACTGTAGCTTTCAAGGCTGTCGTTAATCGATGGATTGTTGTCTGATCCTTCAAAATTGGTGTCATCTTGATAATTTTTTTGAAAAAAAATCTTTTTGGCTTGGTGTTGCGCTTGCGTCACTTGGCTATTAATTGCAAAAAAACCAGCCAGGGTTTTACTCGACATGCTAGTGGACAATTGAGTAGTAACATCTGCAGGCTTTAGTTGCTTTGGCAGGCTTGGCTGGATATATTTGAGTTTATCCAGAGCTTCGGGTGGAGCGGACATAGCAAGATTGGCAGATGAACATAATCGCCGCTTGTGGGAATGCACCTCAATTAAGGACAAATTTTCCGTAGCATTGTGCTGACTAGCAGAAGCACTTGGGTTGGCCTTAGTGTTGACCTGTGTATCGCTTTTACCAGCAATAGAAGTTTTGATTTGCATGCCACAATCTCGTAAAGCCTTATAACACTCTAAGATTGAGTGACCTTACGGCTAGGTTGCTTGACTGTTCTCATCTGACGCCAAAATGTACCATCCTTGATCAACTTTGGCTTAATCCACATCCATGTGGACTCAGACTTAAAAAGTCAAGCAACCTAGCCGTAAGCACTTTAAGATTAGTGCAGTATAAAGAATGCTAAAATTTCACCTGTTGTATAACTTAAGCAAATAATTCAGCCAACAGGTGATATTATTTTAGCATTTATCCTTTGCAACCTGTAGCATCTCAGCAATATATTGCAAAAAGACACAAACTTTACTCACTCTACTCAATTTACGAGGCTAATTTTAACGCATTTTGTTGCTCTGCCGCTTTATGCACAATTTTGAAGATTTGCGGGTCATCAGTGCCGCTTGCTATAAAAGGCCCACTTTGGCCTATATCGTTTTTCATGAATATATCAGCGCCAGCAGCCAATAGATTAACCACCAGGTCTTTATTTTTTTGTGCAATAGCATAATGTAGAGGCGTATTTTTTTGGCAAGCACCGGTTGATGCCTGAAACTCAATATTCACGTTTGAACCATTGTGTAACAGTAGATTAATAGTTTTTTTCAGTGCATTTAATTTCTTTGTAATAGGAGCAATTTTATGCTGATATAAATGACTTCTGCTCTCATAAGGTTTGAGGCTTGTTTGTAAATAATCTAAAGTTTGAAATGCTTTGGATAAAGGGAATACTTGTTTATTGCCAGTGGTTTTAACACCTGTATTCACATCAGCGCCAGCTTGAATTAAGGCAGCTGCCACGCCATGATTGGTTAACTCTGGACTTATAGCATAATATAAAGCTTTATTTAGGCTATCAACGTCAATTTGTTTCTCTTGCAATAAAAGCTCAACGGTTTGCGATGCATTTTCTAATACCGCATGTTCAAGTTCATTGCGGCCAGTGTTATCCACTTCTAATATTTGCTTGAGGCGGGTGTGTGACGTGGCTGTGTTGAGCTCATTGCCATGACCTTGGCCAACCTTAGGTAATAGGTTTTTCTGGTCATCATAATTTGAAGCGAGAGATGTTGATTTAGAAAATTGACTTGCAAAGTCATCTTGTAGTTGCGTTTGACTATGTGAAGAAAGACAGCTTAAGGCACTACCCATAATTAATACTCCATAGATTGATAAATAAGTCAGGCATTCTAGCATTATTCACCTAAAAATAGCCACTTGTTTATTTGGAGCTTGAATATTGCGCAATAATTACTTTTTTTGCACGTAAATGTTCAAATTTGCGCAATAATATCATTACATTGCTCATAAAACATATATTTATGTTCAACTCAAGGCTAGTATTCATTTGGGAGAGATTTTTGACGCAAGATATCAATGAAGACCTATGGACTCAAGTCCAGTCTATTTTAATACAAGCACCAAATGGCGCCTCAATAAAAGCTATTTTAGCAGAACTCAGTCAATCAACTTCTCGCCGAGCCCTTCAATACAAACTTAAAACCTGGACAATAAACAGCGTCAATATTTAGCCTCTTTAAGTGAACAAGTATCTAATCAGCCAGCTGGAACTTTCGCTCGACAACTTTTACATCGATTACTTATTGACCTTTCTTGGAATTCCAGCCGTTTAGAGGGTAACACTTATTCTCTGCTCGATACCCGTCGTTTAATTCAGTTTGGTACTGAAGCCTTTGGTAACTTCACACTTTGTTCTTCTTCATAATTTCTTGCACCAATTCACTCTCCAGCCACGTCTGCCACCAATTGATGAGCGCTGCATACTCACTGGCTGCAAACCATTGGCGATCAACCCCGGCAAACTGGCGAATAAATGGAATAATTGCAATGTCTGCATAAGTCGCTTGGTCGCCAAATAAATATTGCGAGCCTTCGAGGCGGCTATTAAGTTGTTGCAGAAAAATGCTTGCTTTATCTCTATAATCACTCATTGAAAACTCTGGAAACCGATCAGCGTACTTATATCGATCGAGCCAATATTTAAAATAATTGTCATTTTCATCAACTAGCGCTTGCATAGGCGGAGTTTGCAAATAAGCTTGACGAATTAAACGGTCAGCCGCATGTTCAAAGGCCCAAGCCATAATGTCTCGGCTTTCTTCTAACACATCGCCATAGGCTAATTGCAATACAGGTACTGTTCCTTTAGGGCTTATTTCAAGTAATGTGGCGGGTTTATTTTTCAAGTCAACTTCAATTGTATCAACTTGCACACTCGCCAAATAAATGGCCATGCGCGCTCGTATTGCATAAGGGCACCTTCGAAAACTATATAAGGTGGCGTCACTATTGTTTGGCATAAAACTCCCAAATTAATTTAACTTGTATTGGTAGCAGCTTAACTTTTATATACAATAACGCGTTAATCTCTAGTGGCAAGAGCTTGACCTTTATTTATAACAGTTATATTATCACCAACTTGACTGTTACCAAAGTGTAATATGTATTTTAAACCCTCAATCGAGTATGCCATGATAATTCGTTAAGCCCTCAGTAGTCCTACTTTAATCTTTTAAACATTTAATCTTTTAAACATTTAAAATGATTATACCAAGCTTATTCTTGCCGATTACTGTTGTAGTTCATCAAAATTTTTGTATTTAATCAATTTATTTTGAGGGCTTTTTATGTCTTATTTTTCGTATTCAACACCCTATGCTGAGTTATTTAAAGCAACTCGGCAAACTCTCGCATTGGCATTACCTATTATTTTTACCCAAGTTGGCACCATTGCCATGAGCCTTGTAGATACCTACTTTGCAGGCCAGCTCAACACCTTAGAACTGGCTACAGTAGCAACTGGTAATAGTATTTTTTGGACTGCAGCTATTATATTATTTGGCTTATTTCACGGGCTGGATGCCCTTATGCCCAAAGCCCACGGGCAAAAAAATAGCCACCAACTCAATGTCTATTTAACTCAAAGTATATGGTTGTTTTTAGGTTTGCTTGGTATTGGGGTGGTACTTATTTACACCATAATATATGGCTATCATTTGACAACAACAGACCCACGCGTGCTGGCAAACATGGTGACCTATATTAATACCTTAATGCCAACTTTATTATTTGTGGGATTAGCCAATATTTTACAAAAATTCTGGCAAAGCCAAGGCGTTGTACAAATTTTTACTTATATCATTATTATTTTAAATTTGCTTAATATTGGTTTAAATTATTTACTGACACAAAGTCCATTTGGTCTACCAGCGCTTGGTGCTCAAGGGATTGCCGTAGCTACAAGTATGTGTCGCCTAATTGGCTTATTGCTCGTTTTAGGCTATTCATTGAATTATTGTAAACATGATTTATGGCTGCATCTTAAGCATTCTTGGCAGATTAATTGGCATATTCAGCGGCAATTATTACGGCTAGGTTTGCCAACACTTGGGCATACCGCGGTTGATGTATTAACATTTAATATTGCTATAGTTTTTATTGCACAAATGAGCGCTACCGCTCTTGCCAGCCATCAAATAGTGTTTATGCTCGATTGTCTTATTTTAATGGTTGCAGTTGGTTTTTCATCAGCAGCGGCTATTCAAACTGGTCAATATTTAGGTCAAAATAATTATGCTCGAGCTCGCGCTATGGGCTGGTTGAATATTGTTTTAGCACAAGTATTTACAATAGTTTTAGTCGCTTTCGTGTTAATTTTTAATACCATTTACCTCAATATATTTACTGATGATATGGCGATTATTGAAACTGCACTACCAATTGTAACTATTTGTGCACTAATGCAGTCTGCCAACAGCTTACAAATGACCGCTGCGGGCGCTTTACGGGGATATGGCAATACACTTGGTCCCTTTTATGGCAATATAATCACCCACTATATAATTGGTATGCCCATGATGTTGATCTTATTTTTTTATACAGATATGGGGTTAACCGGGATTTGGTTAAGCTTTGCCGCCGCCTTAAGTTGTTCTGCTGTGATTAATTGCTGGCTTTGGATTAAAGCCTAACATTACTTATAGATAGTACTATCTATAAACAGTACTATCTATAAACAGTACTATCTATAAACAGTACTATCTATAAACAGTGTTGATACACCTATTAAGGCTAATTGTTACCACAGATTGAATAGAAAGATTTCTTCAAGGTAAACTGGCTTATCGATACTGTTCAGGTTAGCGTCACTCGCACAGTATTTTAATTGTTTTTTTCAAACCCAGGCAAGTAAACCGCCTCGCTTGAGTTTGTTATTTTACTTTGGAGTACTCAGCTTTTGGAACTTAATACAAGCCAACTGGCCACATCTACTTTTAGCTCTCACAATAAGCCGAGCTCAGCAGAGCCAACTGCTAAAAATTCCAGTTTAAGGCATTTACATAGAAGCCTGACTAGATCACAGCCGCAAGTACAAAGTGGGCAAACCACTTTACGCGATGCCAGCCAGCGATCGCTAAGTGACTCGGTCATTCACCCAGTACAAACTGCAAATGCGCGAATGGCAAACCTTGGACCATTTGCTCAGTCTGCAGCAAATGATTATCAAGGCTTAGCACCTTCAAGTATTCAAGGTATTTCCGCAGATAAAAGCCCACTAGAGTTTTCAGCTTTAAGTTTAAACCCAAGTCCTAATCAACCGAGCGCTAAGCCAGCCGCCTCGAGCCAGCCAACTGATCAGTCGCCAGCGCTCCCCGCACTTGAAGTCTGCGATTCTGTTGACTGTCTACCTAAACAACCGAAAAAAATAACCATACAACAACTCAGTCAAAGCTTTATACAAGCAGGTTTGAAGCCTAGCGAGGCGTTTAGTTTCTCCGAATTTGTATTAAATAAAGCGGTTGGCCAGAGTACAGTGATAAGTGGCCATGGCAATTATAGTCAACAAAATGGTACTTTTGAGATCCCTAAAGGCACCTCTTTGACAGTCTATGCCACTCATGGCGGCATTCTTGAAAACCCGCTTGGTAATGCTATTGAAGAACACATTCAAAGAGATCTTCATGTATTCTCACAAACCTTTGCAGCAGGCGATACCATGCCCAATTACACAGTGTTTCCGCCAGGCAAATTGAGTCTAGTGGGCAACCCAACCACTGTGCTTGAGCCGGTTAATCTCAAAAACTTATTACATCAAAACCAAGGCCGAGTTCATCTAGCGACTTGTTTATTTATAACTGAGCCCAATAACGATAAAGTATTAAGCTTTGGTCTTCAAGGAGCAAGTACTTGGCGTTAGGTCTTCACAGAGAGTAAGTCATCTTACGGCGAAAAAATATTACTAGCGACGGGTTGTAGAATGAGTACAAATTAGTCTAGGCTTAATTTGTATTATTTAGACAAAGGACCTGTCATGGCTAGGAAGTATCAATTTAGTTTCACTCAATGCATCGTCATAGGCTGTCAGCTTTGTGCGGTATCGCTCTTGTCATTATCAAGCTCGATGACTTTTGCTGATAATCAGAAAAATCCTGCTAGCTTTTTAAGCTTTGATCTGTCCGATTTCTCCACTGATATTGATGAATTTGCTGGGATTACTCGCATTCAAAACAAGCAAGATATCTTTTGGCCATTAAATAACAAACTGCCACTCACAGCTTCAGAAATTAATGCAGTACTAGATAACAATCAGGTTGCTAAAATACCAATTGATACTTTCTTCCTCGACTCTCAAGTAGGTTACCACCTCTCTGGTAATGTTTATTTTGTTGCCGAATATCAAATGGACGACTATCAAATGAATGATTACCAACCCTTAGACGTTGATAATTTAGCTATGGGGTTTGGCTATAAAATGACTTGGTAAAGCCTGAGCTCTTTAATTAATTACAAACCCAAGCCATAACATAGCGGCTTTCGCATGTAATTCTGTAGTATTAAATACTTTGATATTTGGTAAATCAGCCTGTAAAACCAGTAAAAATATTTCAGTACAACCAAGTATGATACCTTCTGCCCCCTGGCATTAGTTAGTAAAACTCCATAGTAGCTATATTGCTCATTCCACCTAAAACCTCAAGGGTTTTCATGGGTTTTCATGGGTTTTCATGGGTTTTGGTCGCATATTGGCTTGTGACATAACTCTCTCCTTTATCTTATGTATGAAAAAATTTACTGTTAATAAAGCATATCTATAGATCCTCAGAAAACTAATGTGGACGAAAAGTGTGGAATATACTTGTGTCCATCCACTTACGGTCACATTAGTTTTCTGACAAGGTATAGAGATCTTCAGAAAACTAATGTGAACGAAAAGTGTGGAATACACTTGTGTCCATCCACTTACGGTCACATTAGTTTTCTGACAAGGTATAGAGATCTTCAGAAAAGTAATATAATCTCAGTGGCCAATTTGCAGGAGATAAGGTAGCATATTCTTATATAGAGATTTTTTAATGATTGACAACTCATCGTTTTCACGCCACAACACTACTCCCGAGGAGACAGTTTCATGCCATTTGTAGTCACAGAAAGTTGTATTAAATGTAAATACACCGATTGTGTGGAAGTTTGCCCTGTGGACTGTTTTTATGAAGGTCCTAATTTTTTAGTTATTCATCCAGATGAATGCATTGATTGCGCTTTGTGTGAACCACAATGCCCTGTTAATGCTATTTACTCAGAAGACGAGCTGCCAGCAGATCAAGAAGATTTTATTAAAATTAATGCCGATTTAGCAGAAGTTTGGCCCAATATTACTGAGCTCAAAGATGCACCAGCTGATGCTGATGACTGGAAAGATGTTGCTGAGAAAAAACACCTTTTAGAGCGGTAGTTACTTAAAAGTAGTAGTACTTAAAAGCAAAGATATTATAAAAAAGCCGAGGCCGGGGGTAAAGGCCCAGAATGGGGTGGCACTGCCTCCTCTGATAGCCTGGAGTCTGTCGAGGCTGGTCTGTGGGCGGCTGGTCTTGGAGTATCTAATTCATGGCTTGTCTCTTCAACTTCATAATAATCACTAGTATGTGCAGATGAAAAGTGTCCATCTGGCTTAGCTTCAGGTTCTGCGACTGTAGGCACTTCAACTTCAGGCTCTGCAGCTTCATTCACTTCAACTTTAGCTTCTTCAACTGGTCGAAATACATTGACTTGTTCCAGCACATTGCGATGATTACGTTCTAACAGCCCGAGTTCAACTGAGCCTTTAGTCAGCCCAATAGCCAAACCTGTTACTGCACCAGCTAAATTACCTAACATAGGTACAAATGAGCCGGTTGCAGCACCAGCGGCCGTCCAAGCACCAATGCTGGAAGTAAGCGCTGTCACCTGATTAATTCTATGCTTGGTGGTGAGATCTTTATTCATCTTATTATAAATTGAGTCTTCAAGCAGATTGGTATACTTTTTACTCACATTCGCAAGCTCAATACCTGTATAATCAAACTTTTTAATTTCTTTATTGGCTTGTTTTATAAAGTCATGTACTGTTACTTTTCTGAAAAAGGCAGTTTTGTAGACTACTTGATTGCGTAAATTATAAGAATTCATTTTTTCATGAAAATTATTTGCTCTATATTGCAAAGTTGGTCTTTCCGACCCATCAAATTTAATCAAGCGGCAGTCTTTGATAATGGCTTGTAATATGGCCGGTGGTAGTACTCTTGGCTTATGCGCCGCCAAACCACGCCCTGTGGCAACTAAATTAACCGCCAGCATAGCTGCCGCACTTGCATACAGACCAACGCCGGCTGCACCAACAGTGCTAACAGCAGTACCTGCCCAAGCTTTAACGTTGCTGGCAATAGCTGTACCAACCGATTTTAAGCTAATATCTGCACCACAAGCACCGGCCAGGCCAATTGCTGAAATCCCGGTAAGCCCGGTTGAGATACTGAGACCACTCGCCACACCAATATTTCGTAGATGATTAGTTGGAGCTTTATTATTATCGCCGTTATTCGCTAAGTAAGATTTACCATGGAGTTCAACGGTTGGTAATTGCTGGATAAACTGACTATTTACTTGCATACTATTCTCAAATTCATCTCAAATTCATCTCAAATTCATCTCAAATAATGTCTAGTTTTATAGACTGAAACACATGAAGTGGTGATTATATACATTTGCAGACAAGTAATCTGTCTCAAAAGCTGATGAACTCCATTGTATTTCACACTTTCTCAACAAATTACTTTTCTGAGGACTTATAGCTCAATAAAAAGACAACTAAGCTAATCACAACTTCAACAGCTTTATACCATTATTTGTTTGTGCATTGAAATATATCTAAAGAATTGTTACAAAACAGAATGTATTCACAATTAAGCGAAGGATTATGAATTAAAGTTGGATTATTAATTGGACAAGATAAAAAATTTAGGAACTTTGAAAGGTTGACTCATGTCAGACTAAGAAGAATTAAAAGAAATGAAAAGGGGATGGCTGCCACCATCCCCTAGTGTTAAGCAACTATAGTACACTTAACAAGCCATCCATGGCATACAGCATCCTTCGGCGGGCACATCCGTTATGCCCCGACATCCTGCCTACGCCTAGCACAATCCTTTGTGCTTCTTCAAACTGTAGCTTAGTTTTTAGAGTACCGCCATTGTATTATTATTCTGGCGTTTACAGCATCCTTGCCGTTAGTTTGAGCTCAGTCCTGCTTTTTGCTTCGCTTGTTTCCCTACGCGTACGATCAATATACTGAATTATCACTGAATAACCTAGTCTTTACGCGACGTTTTAATCAGCGCAAATCGTAATTTTTTAAAATAGTAGAATTGTCTTAGAAGGCTAAAAACCCTTTTATATAGCGGTATTATGAACTTTGTCCACTAAAAATTTGACTAATTCTGGCTTAACTTCAGGCGTAATGCCATGGCCTAAATTAAATATATGACCAGGCTGATTGCGATTTTCAGTTAGTATGCGATTCACTTGAGCATCAATAGCGGCTTCATTACTCAATAAAATGGATGGATCTAAATTTCCTTGAACTGCCACCTCTGACCCTAAAGTATCCCGAGCACGACCGAGATGAGTCATCCAATCAAGGCCTATGCAATCAGCACCGGCAGTTTTTAATAGATGCATCCATGAGCCAGAACCTTTAGTAAATACGATGATTGGCGTGGTATTGGCTTTGGCGTTAGCAGCTCTTACACGCTGAATAATTTTTTGCATCGGTTTTAAGGAAAACTCTGCGTAGTTCGATTCGCTCAGCAAACCACCCCAAGTATCAAAAATTTGCACGACATCAGCCCCAGCTTCTATTTGTGCTAGCAAGTAATCGGCAATTATATCAGCAAGATGATCAAGTAAATGATGCATTGTGGCAGGGTCTGAATACATCAGTTTTTTTACCAATGCAAAATCTCGACTGCCTGACCCTTGGATCATGTAGCAAGCTAGAGTCCATGGACTACCGGTAAAACCAATTAATGGCACACGGTTTTTTAAAGCTGAATGGATGCTGGCTACAGCATCAAATACATAACCTAACTCATCGACTACGTCTATTTTTGGTAAATTCCGGATACTAGCTGTATCTCGCAGTGGTTTGGAAAATTTAGGACCTTCGCCAGCTTCAAAATAGAGACCTAAACCAAGCGCCTCTGGAATTGTCAAAATATCTGAAAATAAAATAGCAGCATCTAAATCAAACCGCTCGAGCGGCTGTAAGGTCACCTCAGTTGCTAATGGAGTATTTTTACATAAAGATAAAAAATCGCCAGCTTGGGCGCGTGTGGCCCGATATTCAGGTAAATAGCGACCAGCCTGTCGCATTAACCAAATTGGCGTGCGTTCAACTGGCTCGCAGCGCAAGGCTTTTAAAAAAGTATCATTCTCAATGACTGTCATTCATGTTCCTTTATTCAACTTCAATTCATTCTACTACAAGCTTTAAAGCTTCAATCTGTATAACTCAAAACCTAAACCTTAAACCTCGCCGTTAAGGTCAGTTTAATTTAGACATCGAGGTAATCTAAAATACCTTTAGCGGCTTCACGCCCCTCCCAGACTGCTGTTACCACTAAATCTGAACCTCGTACCATATCGCCGCCGGCAAACAACCCTGGCACCGAGGTTTGAAAAGGGTAATCACTCACTTCCTCGGCAGTTATTAAACCATTTTCTTTAAGGACCCCCAGTGGCTGCAGCCAAGCTGGTGGACTAGGCCGAAAACCAAACGCCAGAATAACTGCATCAGCCGCGATTACTTCTTCAGTACCTTCAATTATTTCCGGTCGACGGCGGCCTTTATCGTCAGGTGAACCTAGCTGAGTTTTAACTAATTTGACACCTTCAACTCGATCGGTTCCTATGATTTCTACCGGAGCGCGATTAAATAAAAAGTGAACGCCCTCTTCTTTAGCGTTTTCTACTTCTTTGCGCGAGCCAGGCATATTCTTAGCATCACGTCTATAGGCACAAGTTACGCGCTTAGCGCCTTGTCGAATAGCCGTACGATTACAATCCATAGCTGTATCGCCCCCGCCAAGGACGATAAGTTTTTGACCTTCCATAGAAATATAATCTTTACTTTTATGCTCAAAACCTAAATTACGATTGACATTGGCGACTAAAAAATCAATTGCGTTATACACTCCAGGCAAAGATTCACCAGGAAAACCTCCATGCATGGAGGTATAAGTGCCAGTGCCTAAGAAAATTGCATCATAATCTTCTTGTAATGATTCAAAAGTAACATCTTCACCAACTGAGGTATTTAAGCGGAACTCAATACCCATTTCTTGAAAAATTTGCCGACGTTTTTGCATTACCGTTTTTTCAAGTTTAAATTCTGGTATACCAAAAGTGAGTAGTCCACCTATTTCTGGATACCGATCATACACCACGGCTTTAACGCCACTACGCGCCAAAACATCAGCACAGGCAAGCCCAGCAGGACCTGCGCCTACAATTGCTACTCGTTTATCAGTTGGCATCACATTGGTTAAATCCGGTCGCCAACCAAGCGCAAAAGCCGTATCCGTAATAAATTTTTCTATAGAGCCAATAGTAACCGCGCCATAACCAGTTGCTAAAGTACAGGCGCCCTCACATAAACGATCTTGTGGGCAGACTCGGCCACACACCTCGGGCAATGAATTGGTCTGATGACTTAAAGTTGCCGCTTGGAATATATTCCCTTCCGCAATGAGCTTTAACCAATTGGGAATATAATTATGTACTGGACACTTCCACTCACAATAAGGATTACCACACTCAATACATCGCTCGGCTTGAACCTGGGCATCACTTGATAAGTAAGGGTCATAAATTTCCACGAATTCTTTTTTTCGCTCACTCAAAGGCCGCTTGCTTGGATCTTGTCTTGGAACTTCCAAAAAATGAAATACATTTTGTTCCATGTTCATCTGCTGTTACCTCGCTTTACTCTATGGGGCGTTTAGGAATCCTTGTGACTGGGCACAAAAATTATCATGGCTAGCCAAAGTATTATTGTGGCTGGGCACGTGTAAGATTCAGCAGCTGTTGCAAGCTTGCTGCTTTTGGCTTAACCAACCAAAACCGCCGCACATAATCATCAAAATCATCCAATACTTCATATCCCCAAGCACTTTGAGTTTCGGCCACAAATTCTTCAATAAGCGAATATAAATAATGCTGATATGCAGTCATTGCTTCACCTACTACTCGGCTAATTTCCACCAGCTCACGATTAAGACGGTCGATAAATTGATTATCTAAATCCAACACATAAGCAAAACCACCGGTCATACCGGCCCCAAAATTAGCGCCAGTCTTGCCCAATACCGCAACTACACCACCAGTCATATATTCGCAACAGTGATCGCCAGCGCCCTCAACCACAGCAACAGCGCCAGAGTTTCTAACGCCAAAACGCTCACCCACACAACCAGCAGCAAATAATTGCCCACCAGTTGCCCCGTAAAGACAAGTATTGCCCATGATGACCGATTCGAAAGTTTTTAATGTTGATTTTTTCGATGGGCGCACCACTATTTTACCGCCAGTCATACCTTTGCCAACATAATCATTGGCATCGCCCTCAAGCTCTAAATGGAGCCCACCAACATTCCACACGCCAAAGCTTTGACCAGCGGTACCTGTACAACGAATGGTTATTGGATCTTTTAAGCCATGATCACCAAAACGTTTAGCAATATAGCCAGACATTCGTGCACCTAGAGAGCGATCACAGTTAGAAACTTTGTATTCTAATACTTGTGGACCTTCAGCATGGATGGCTTGCTCCAGTTCAAAGACCATGCGCTCTGCCAGTTCACCCTGATCAAAAGGTGGATTACTGGCTTGGGTGCAAAACCGAGGCAAGCTTGAATCTTCACTGGCGCGCCACAACATAGCCGACAAATCTATAGATTTTTGCTTTTCAGTTATACCGGTAATTTGTTCTAATAAATCCGTACGGCCAATAATTTGGTCCAGGCGTTCAAAGCCTAAATATGCGAGCCATTGTCTGGTTTCTTCAGCAATAAATTTAAATAGATTCATCACTTGCGCCACTTCACCAGTAAAATGATCTTCTCTAAGAGTTTGATCTTGCGTGGCAACCCCAGTTGCGCAGTTATTCAGGTGGCATATTCGTAAATACTTACAACCCAGTGCAATCATTGGCGTAGTACCAAAACCAAAGCTCTCGGCCCCAAGCATAGCTGCCTTGATAACATCAAGACCGGTTTTTAAACCACCATCAGTTTGTACTCGGACTCGATCACGCAAGCCATTAAGTTGCAATGCTTGGTGAGTTTCAGCTAAACCAAGCTCCCAAGGCGAGCCCGCATGCTTGATAGAAGTTAATGGGCTGGCAGCTGTACCGCCATCGTAGCCAGAAATAGTAATAAGATCAGCATAGGCTTTACCAACACCAGTGGCGATAATACCCACACCAGGCTCAGAGACCAGTTTTACAGACACTAAAGCTTTTGGATTGACTTGTTTTAAATCAAAAATAAGCTGTGCTAAATCTTCAATTGAATAAATATCATGATGTGGCGGCGGCGATATTAAAGTAACCCCAGGAGTTGCATAACGCAGCTTGGCGATAAGCCCATTCACCTTGCCGCCAGGCAATTGGCCGCCTTCACCAGGTTTAGCGCCTTGCGCAATTTTAATTTGCATAACTTCAGCAGACATTAAATAGGCGGCAGTTACTCCAAATCGGCCAGAAGCAATTTGTTTTATTTTAGAGTTTTTTACCGTGCCATAGCGAGCTGGGTCTTCACCACCTTCACCTGAATTGGACCGACCGTTTAACCGGTTCATGGCCTCAGCAATAGCTTCATGCGCTTCTGGCGACAAGGCTCCCAAAGACATGCCAGCAGAATCAAAGCGTTTAAGAATAGCTTCAATTGGCTCCACATTGTCTATGGCAATAGTTTCGTCTGGCGCTTTCAGGGCTAAAAGGTCGCGTAAAGTAATAACCCCGCGATCATTAACCGCATTAGCATAGAGTAAATAATCTTCGTATCTACCAGTTTTTACCGCATGAATCAGCGATGTCACTACATCAGGATTAAATGCATGCTGTTCCTGATTATGCATATATTTCAATAAACCGCCTGGTTGGATCACCTTGCGTGGCTTCCAAGCATCCTTGGATAGTTTGAGTTGATCAGCATGTAAATGTTCAAATCGGGCACCGGCAATGCGACTTGACATCCCTTTAAAGCAAAGCTCCATCACTTCATCCGCAAGCCCTATGGCTTCGAATAATTGGGCGCCTCGGTATGAGGCGACTGTTGAAATGCCCATTTTTGAAAGTACTTTTAGCAAGCCTTTGGTAATCGCTTTACGAAACAACCGATGGGCAGTAATAGTATCACCGCTTAATTCACCAGTTCGGACTAAATCTTCAATTACGTTATAAGCAAGATAGGGGTAAACAGCTGTTGCCCCTACTCCAATAAGTACTGCAAATTGATGCGGATCACGGGCAAAACCTGTTTCAATTAATAAGTTGGCATCACATCTCAAACCCTCTTGCACCAGCCGATGATGCACAGCGCCAGTGGCCATCGCAGCATGAATTGGCTGTAAGCCTTTACTCAAACCTCGATCACTTAAAACAATGATTACCTTACCTTTGGTCACAGCTGCTTGCGCTCGGTCACAGAGTTTTTTAAGCTCAGTCGCTAAATTACCATGTTCACTGTACAGCAATGACAATCGCTCAACTGGCATATTGAGCCGTTCAAGATGAGTAATATTTCTAAATTTTGAATGGGACAAAACTGGCGTTGTCAGTACCACACGATCAGCAAGATTAATATCTTCTATAAAAATATTACGCTCTTTACCTATACAAGTTTCCAAAGACATTACAATGGATTCTCGCAATGGATCAATCGGTGGGTTAGTGACTTGAGCAAATTGCTGGCGAAAATAATCGGTTAACACCCGGCTTTTACCACTAAGCACAGCCATAGGCGTATCATCACCCATTGAGCCCACTGATTCCTGGCCAAATTCAGCTAAGGGCCGAATCACTTGATCTCGCTCTTCAAAAGTTACATGAAACATTTTTTGATACATTTGGAATTCATTAACTGGTATCTGCGACATTGAAGATTTTTCATCAATCAAGGCTGAGGTCAAGCGCTGCCCACGGCTTTTAAGCCATTTTTTATACGGGTGTTTACTTTTCAAGCGGTCGTCAATCGTTTTACTATCAAGCACTTCGCCGGTTTGCGTATCAACTGCAAAAATTTCACCTGGCCCCAAGCGGCCCTTAGCAACTACATCTTCTTCCGCATAATTATAAGTGCCAACCTCTGAGGCTAAAGTAATCCAGCCATTTTTGGTCATAATCCAGCGTGCTGGACGCAAACCATTACGATCAAGCAAGCACACCGCATATCGCCCGTCGGTTAATACAATGCCCGCAGGGCCATCCCAGGGTTCCATGTGCATGGAGTTATATTCATAAAATGCCCGTAAATCTGCATCGAGATGCTCAACATTTTGCCAGGCAGGTGGGATCATCATGCGCAAGGCGCGAAATAAATCCATACCACCAACCGTGAGTACTTCCAACATATTGTCTAAACAAGCAGAGTCGGAGCCACTAGCATCAATGATAGGTTGAATCTCAGTTAAATCGTGTAGATATTCCGAGGTGAATTTTGAAGTTCGAGCAATTGACCAATTAATATTGCCTGAGATTGTATTAATCTCGCCGTTATGCGCTACTTGTCGAAATGGTTGAGCTAGTCGCCATCTTGGTGATGTATTCGTGGAAAACCGTTGATGAAAAACACAGATAGATGTCTGAAAAGAAGTTTGCCCGAGATCTTGATAAAACACAGGTAAATCAGCCGGCATAACCAAGCCTTTGTAGCCGATAACGCTGGTGGATAAGCTAACAATATAAAAATCTTGATCTTGCTTCAGTTGGTTTTCTGCAAAGCGGCGACAAAAATATAATCTTCGATTAAATTCGGCCTCGTCTACATCGACCCCGCCAATAAATATCTGCTCAATTTGTGGTGCAGAATCTAAAGCAATTGGCCCACAAACACTTTTATCCACCGGCACTTCGCGCCAACCAATAGAGTAAAGACCTTCCGATACTAATTGCTGCTCTATAATATCGCGAGCTATTTGAGCCTTTTGTGGATCTTGACTCAGAAACACCATGCCTACACCGTAAATAGCTGGCAACGGCGAACTAAATTGACTTTCAGCTTCCTTACGAAAAAAACTATCTGGCTTGGAAATAAGTAAACCACAACCATCGCCTGTTTTACCATCAGAGGCAATACCACCTCGATGAGTCATACACGTGAGCGATTGAATGGCGGTTTGTAATAATTCATGGCATGCCTTGCCATGTGTATCGGCAATTAAACCAAACCCACAATTATCTTTAAAATCTTCTATAGAACTTAATCCCTGCTTCACTCAGCAACCTCCAAAGAATAATTACCAGCAATAAATGCTGTCGAACCTTCTTTTAACATATAGAATTAGGCATAGTCTGTCCATTCTAAGAATCTTGCTTTTTCTGAAAATAAACAGATCCTCAGAAAAGCAATCTGTTGAGAAAGTCTGAATTACAATGGAGTTCATCAACTTTTGAGACAGATTACTTTTCTGAAACTAAAAAGAATCAATCTGATATTCTATACATAGGCTAAACTTTCATTTTAATTGGCATTTTTAAGGACACTCTTGATATGGCGCAATTCAACTCATTACGGTCAGTTTTGCAGAAAACTAAGACGCCCAAGCTATTAAATTGCTCTCGACACATTTGTCGATCACTGGTTATTACAGTCATTATGTTAGGGCTTTTTGGTTGCCAAGCAACTGAATCATCAAGAACTTTAGAGACGCGCGAAGTGGCTTCAAGTAAAACCTATTACAATGGCCCAAAATACTCTTTAGTGATTGGCGCTTTTGATAATCGGTCTCAATATAATCGAGGTATTTTTTCTGACGGCCAAGATAGACTAGGCAGTCAATCTAAAACTATTTTAAAAACACATTTACAAATGACTAATCGGTTTACGGTGGTTGACCGAGACAATATGCAAGCACTTGAGCGAGAGTCAAAAATTCGTGGCACTCAACAAAAACTCAAAGGCGCTGAAATTGCAGTCACTGGCGATGTGGTAGAGTTTGGCCGTAAAGTAACTGGTGACAAGCAATTATTTGGCATATTAGGCTCAGGCAAAAGCCAAGTCGCATACTCTAAAGTAGCATTAAATATTGTTAATACCACCACTTCTGAAGTTATTTTTTCAGCTCAAGGCGCTGGCGAATATCAACTCAATAACCGCGAAATTGCCGGCTTTGGCACCACTGCTGGCTATGATGCCACACTCAATGGCAAAGTTTTAAATCTTGCAATTACCGAGGCTGTGAATAATTTAGTTAAAGGTTTAGAAAAGGGTGCCTGGTCGCTGACTCAATAAAGGAAGCAAACAATGGGGCTGCATAGAATTTGGCGGGTATATTCGTTACTAGTATTAGTATTTATTACTGGCTGCGCAACGCAACCCAAACTGTACTATTGGGGCAGTTACGAGCCTTTAATTTATACAATGTACTCCCAGCCTGGGGCGGCAGACCCTATTCGGCAAATAGAAGCTTTGCAAACCGACATTCAAAAAGCTGGCCAAAAAGGGTTGAAAGTTCATCCTGGCCTCTATGCGCACCTTGGCTACATGTATGCCCTAGCAGGTCAAGACGAAAAAGCCCTGGCGGCGTTTACCCAAGAACAACTGCTTTTTCCAGAATCTCGCAAGCTTATTGAACATATCCAAAGTAAACTTGTCTCGCCGGCGAAAACTCAAATGAAACAGCAAGATAAAAAGGCTAAACAATGACACGATTGGCTGCTTTATTAATTATTGTAATGTTTTTTTCTGGCTGTCAAAACTCGCCAAATCAAGCCGAAAGCTTCCCAGCACTGCGAGCTGCTAATATTCGATCCATTTTAGTTTTGCCGCCCACCAATGCTACAACAGAAGTTATGGCGCCCTATACCTATTTATCATCCATCACTCGGCCTATAGCCGAGGCTGGCTACTATGTATTTCCAGTAGCAGTAATTGATAATTTTATGAAAGAAAATGGTTTAGCGGATCCTTATGAAATGCAGCAAGTGCCTTTAACCAAGTTAAAGGCAGTCTTCAACCCAGATGCGGTGATGTATATCAATATTGAACAATTTGGTCAAAAATTTGTGGTTATTTCATCGACCACTGAAGTTAAAGCCACTGCAAAGCTAATCGACACCAATACAGGCACACAGTTATGGCAAGGGGTTGCCTACGCGGCTGAAGGCTCTGGAGATGCTGGTGGTGGCCTTGGCGGTTTAGTAGCAGCTGCAGTTTTGGAGCAAGTTTTAGATACAGTGTCTGATCGAGTGAAAGATGTAGCCGCGCAAGCAAATTACAATTTAATCCGCCATTCTTCCAGAGGGTTACCACCTGGTCCTTATCGGCCTATTCCAGCCATATAGTGAGACACTCATTTGCTCTCGAAGACAGGCGTTGGTAAAATTTGCTGTTGTGTATTTAAGCTATAAATGTCACTGACCGCTAATTGCTGTTGTGTGGCGGGGTTAGTCCCTTTGTCAACCCACCAATTCATCAATGAATCGAAACTATAAAGACTTGTGCCCACCTGCACTGGGGATACAATCTCATGCAGCTCATCACCAGAGATAAGGCAAGCTGTAGCATCGAGTCGCTCGGGAGCTTGCTTTAGTTGGTGGGGATTTATTGCCAGCATTGCTTGTTGACGCTCATACTGTTGCCATGGCTGCCATTGATGTAAATATTCTTGTACTTGCGCTGGGTCGTTAATAGTATTTAACGCATCTATACGCGTCGCTTGGATTTCTTGAGCGGTTAAATTGGCACAAGCTTCAAATAACATATGACGAGTGCTGACAGGTAAATTTAAAGTCTTAGCGAGATGGATTTCTAAAGCTAAATACACTTCAATCGGATCAACAAATTTTGAAGCCTGAACTTTGGCCGCGCCATGGCGATGTACCACTTCAAGCGCTAAGAGTGATCGACCTAAATTATACAAAGCTTGCGGGTTAGTAGATTTTTTGGCCGCTTGAATACGGGTTAAGGTTTCAATAGTGTTCATAATTAAAATAATACGATCATCACAGCTTTCTAAACCTTGCTCAATAGACTCAAGCACACTACTGCGAAAATCACTACTTGTGCCCATGCCGTTAAGTAACTGCTCTACTCTGACTTTTAAACTGGCCTGACCTAAATAGGTATTTGCCTCGGCGGTTTCATGCAGACGGGCGAGAAAAGTAGTCAGATTATCTGATTCTTGAGATGTTAATGACCACTTCTTGATATCAAAAGATACATCCGACCAGCTTTTTATAGCATCTTGCAGTGTGTTACACACCAACCGAATACTATTAGCCTCGCGACCAAAAATAAATTGAATACCTGGATGATCTGATGCTCGTAAATTATCCAGTACATTCTGATTAAGCCCTGTAGTGGTCAAATCAATTATGCGCATTTGCTCATTAGCTTTAGGACCAAGCGAAATAATACAATTGGGTAAAGCTCTAAGCTCTGTACAACCACGACAATCAAGATTACCACCTAGCTGTAAATTATCCGGCAGACAAGTAAGACTTGTACAGCTCCGGCAATCAAGATCCCACCCAACCTGCAAATTAGTGGGGAGGTGGGTCAGGCTTGTACAAGCACTGAGAAACAGCTCTTCGCCAACCTGCAAATTTTCCGGTAAATGAGTCAAACTTTCACACCATCTAAGGGCAAGCTTGCCTGTTACCTTTAAATTATCAGGCAGATGAGTCAGGCTTACACAAAAATTAAGCTCAAGATTCTCTATTGTGCCTAAACTATCGGGTAGATGTGTGAGGCTTTTACAGTTAAACAGATCAAGTTGCCCTGTAACCTTTAATCCCTCAGGTAAACTGGTAACTCTATTAAAGTTTGATAAATCAAGATTACCTTCAATGAATAGCTCTTTGGAGTCATCTGCAATGTCATTTGGCATCTTATTGGCAGCGTGATCAAATGTGAGCTTGTTGCTATTGCTTTGTTTAATGATCATGTCAGCAATAGTAGCTCGCTGAGCCAACTCTGCAGGACTAGTTGTTTGTACAGCCCATTGATCAAGCCTTGAGGGTGTTAATTGCGGCTTGTATATTTGGGGAAGCCGCTGGGTGCTTGATGGCTGACTAAAAGATGGCTCGGTAATATTTGTCGGATGAGCATTTGCTGTTGCACCACACACAATAAAGCGCAACATACGTTGTAATCGATTAGGTGGCGTTGGAATACTTGACCCTAGCATGGGTGATGGCCGGGTATCCGATTGTAAAATTCGAGGAATCATAGTGAGTAATCCGGTCTCAATAAGAGTATGAGATAAAAGAGTATGAGATAAAAGAGTATGAGGCAAAATAGCATCTGACAAAAAATGATATTGAAATAGTACATCACTGGTATTGCAAAATCTAGATGCACTTACAAGACTTGTAGACCCCCGGCATGAGCATACTAGTGTGTCTATACTCAATATTAGATAGCCCATATTAATCGTAGGTTTCGGATATTAAGTATTAACTTAGGTTTTAAATGAACTTTATAACGCTACAATACGCCGTATTTCTCACCATGGCACTCGCCATCTATTGGCGTTTACAGAACAAACATCAAATTATTTTTTTGTGGCTGGCAAGTTATTTCTTTTATGCTTGTTGGGATTGGCAGTTTCTATTACTGATATTAACAGTTTCAACCGTAGACTTTATTGCAGGCCATAAAATATGGGCAGCTAAAGCAGCTCAAAATCAATTTAAAAGCAGGTGTTGGCTGGCTTTTACGTTGGTAATCAACCTCTCAATTCTTGGTTATTTTAAATATGCCAATTTTTTTGTGGGCAGTTTTATATCGCTTTTAACCAACATGGGCGTGAATACACATTTTGGTAGCCTGTCCATTATTTTACCCGTGGGTATTTCGTTTTTCGTCTTCCAAAGTATTAGCCATTCAATTGATATTTACCGAGATGATCTCAAGCCCTCTCGCAGCTATATTGAATTTTTAACGTTTGTATCGTTTTTTCCCCAATTAGTTGCCGGTCCAATTGTGCGCGCAAAAGAATTTTTATATCAATTAGCAGCTCCTCGAGTATTTAGTTGGAAGCTGGTTGAAGATGGCCTGCACAGAATTATAACTGGTGTGATTAAAAAGGCTGTTATAGCTGATACTTTAGCAATTCAATTGGTTGATCCAGTATTTGCTGACCCCAGTCAATATTCTACATCAATGTTATGGATAGCCATAATTGCTTATTCGATTCAAATTTATTGTGATTTTAGTGGTTATTCAAATATTGCTATTGGTTCAGCAAAACTTTTTGGCTTTAATTTACCTGAAAACTTTAAATTTCCGTACTTATCAAGAAATTTTTCAGAATTTTGGGAACGCTGGCATTTAACAATGAGTCGGTTTTTTAGAGATTATGTTTATATCCCGCTAGGTGGTAATCGTCGATCACCTGGACGCAACACCGGCAACTTAGTAACAACAACTTTAGTCAGTGGCCTATGGCATGGTGCAGCATGGAATTTTGTGTTCTGGGGTGCCTTACATGGAGTGTTACTTATTATTCAACGGGCAATACCTCGATGGATCAAAAATAATTCACCGGTTGTGGTATCGGTACTCTGTGTGTATTTTTTAACTTTAATGACATGGATATTTTTTAGAGCACAAAATATTGATGCAGCTATAGGCTACCTCGATGGACTATTTAATTATCATGCAGGAGCTCAGATTGGTATTTCAACTGCAGCAATTGTTTGTGGCATATTATTTTGTATTGATCACCTCTATGGTCTCTATCAAAACCAACTCAATACACTCCTGCAAATCCCACTCGTCAAGGCAGCCTTTTGGGTCACCTGCTTGCTTATAATATTTCATTTTAAGCCCTCAGCCCCCAGTCCATTTATTTATTTTCAATTTTAAGAGGAGACTCTAATGATTCGTCGATTTATTGCACTTCTCTTATGTGTTGAATTATTAGCATTATGCGCTCCACTGGTGGTACCAGATAGTTGGTATTTAGATTATTATTTAGGCCCCCAAGCACTACAGTCTCAAGCTAACTTTTATAATAATATGAATGCATCAGTACCCAACGATGACACTGGCTGGGCGAATAAACCAAATTTCCAAAGAGGCTCTTATATAATTGATCAATGGGGTGGGCGACACAGTCACACGGTCACCCTCAATAAAACCCCAGAGGTTGCGCGTTATTTATTTCTGGGCAGTAGTCTTGTGAACGGTGATGCGACTTCAACCAACAATGAGACTATGTCGTTTCATTTTGAGCATATAATGCAGGAGTCTAATCAAAAAGTGGAAGCTTTAAATTTTGGCACCATGGTGTATCGACTTGACCAGATGTACATACAACTTAAAGCGCAACTGCTTAAGTTTTCGCCAGATCATGTGGTCATAGGACTCGACATTAATCCAAATAAAGCACTGGGTAATGTGTATATTCCGCTGTTTGTGCCAGAAGAAAAAAATATGCCATATCTCAAACCCAGATTTGAATTTAACGCCAATAAAGATTTAATTCAAATATCTCCGCCACATCAGCTGGCTCAACAAGGCAACCTCAACGAACTCAGCGAGTTTTTAGCAGCACACGATAATTATTACTCGCAATTTACTCGTTTTAAATACATGCACATGACACCTATTTTATATTCAATAGACTACTTTGCCAGTAAAACACAAAATTTCTTAGATTATTTATTATTCGATGAAACGCAATATGAATTAACTAAAGCTTTAATGCATAAAATACAACTGCTCTCAAAAGAACATAATTTTAAAGTAAGCTACTTATTTTTTCCAATACCAAGAACCTTTCAGAAAAGCTTACCTTGGAAATACATGCCAGACTTTTATCAACAACGCCTCGATTTACTGCGCCAACCCATTACAACTAATGAACCAACATTTGACGTTGTTGATATTCGTGAATATATGCAAAATGCTCAAGCAAACCACTCAGCTTTTTTTCAGGACGATAATTACCACTTTACATCTCAAGGTAACTATGAAATTGCTAAAGCCCTAAAAGACCATTTAATTCAACAATAAACTTTTGCATGAAGCAAAGCCGAGTTAATGCATGATATTTATTTACGCGCACTTTTTTTAATATGCTTAACTAAACGCTTACGTTTATTCTGCTGCCGGTCAGTTAGTTTGTTTTTCTTGCCAGCATAAGGATTGACACCAACTCGTAATTCAATTTTGATTGGTGTACCGCGGATACCAAGCTTTTGTCGCAAAAAGTTCTCTAAGTAGCGCAAGTAGGACTCTGGCAAGGACTTCAGCTGATTACCATGAATGATAAGAGTTGGCGGGAAAATACCGCCCCAATGAGCATATCGAAGCTTAATACGACGGCCACGCACCGCTGGTGGTTGATGCTCTTCCACTGCAGTGTGAATCAATTGAGTCAACTGGCTGGTAGAAGTATGGCACTGGGCACCATCAAAAGCTTCTTTGGTCCAATCAAATAAATGACCAACCCCTGTGCCATGCTTGGCCGAAATCATTTGTAAACCAATATATGGCGCAAAGGATAATTTACGATCTAGGGCTGTTTTTACTTGTTGCTTTGAGTAATCATCAAGATTATCCCACTTATTAACTGCCAGTACTACCGAGCGGCCAGATCTTAGCGCATAACTTAACATTTGCATATCTTGCTCAACCACACCTTCCTGAGCATCAATAACGCAAATAACCACATGAGCCATACCAATAGCTTGTAAAGTCTTCACAATTGAGAATTTTTCTATGGCTTGATCTACTTTAGAGCGGCGACGCACGCCAGCTGTATCAATCAGTAAATATTCTTGACCATGCTTTTCAAATGGTACATAAATCGCATCTCGCGTGGTACCTGGCATATCAAAAACCGCAACTCGCTGTTCACCAATCAACCGATTGACTAGAGTAGACTTACCAACGTTCGGTCGACCAACAATAGCCACACGAATTGATGAGCTATCTTCTGTTGCATCAAGCTTCATTCTTTGTTGCCATTGCGCTTTAATCAAAGCTTGGGAAATTTCATCACCGGCTTTAATTTCTGCTTCAGTGGGGCCAGCTAAAAATTCGTTATTGTCCACATTGAGTATGCTTATAGACTCATCAGGTGTATCAACAGCCTCCTCCACAGCTTCTACTGTCATATCACTGGCTGCATCTAAGGCATAATCTACTTCGCTATCTGCAAAATCTTCGAAGTTTTCAATATCTTCCACAGGTAGGGTTGGTCGCTTTGCTTCTGGTAAGGCATCAACAATAGCTTCAACCAGCTGACCAAAACCTCTATTATGCGATGCAGAAAGCGCTAAGGTTGGAAAACCAAAGGCGTAAAAATCACCAAGGGCTGTGTCCTGATCAACTCCATCCACCTTGTTAACAAGCACTAGTACAGGCTGAGTGCGTTTACGCAAAGAATCTAAAAATTCAAGGTCATCTGGCGTTGCACCTTGGCGACCATCAACCACAAATAATAAAAGATCGGCTTCATCAATAGCTAGAAACGACTGCTGGCGCATAACCGAGTCAACCCCTTCAGACTCTGCAACTACTCCTGCTGTATCAACTACAATCATCGAACCAGCCGAGGTTTCCCATAGACCATATTGACGGTCACGAGTTAAGCCTGGCACATCAGCAACCAAGGCATCTCGAGAGCGGGTGCAGCGATTAAATATGGTGGATTTACCAACGTTTGGTCGGCCGATAATTGCTAAACAGGGGGTGTACATAATGACGTCTCAAGATAAAAATTTAGAACAAGGCAATGTGATGCAACACTATACCCTTTGCATAGGTAAGGTTCAATTTTTAAAGGGAGTTTTAATTATTTTTTCATTCATTTATTTAAGCTGCCCGCAGATATCCACCGCCAAAAAGCTGCCTTTAATCGAGCAATGTCGCCCAATTTTACACAATAGCTGTATTTTGCAGCCGGTGATCCAGCTTATACAACAATCAAACGCCATGCTGATGGGCAACAAGAGTTGTCAAGATAACTTAGCCAATCAATGGGATATTCATGCACAAACCGAAATAGATGCCTCACTGTTACTTTTAGGGCTTGAAATACTCTATGCCTCTCAATATTGGCCCTACCCGCTGGAAGACACTATAAGCTCACAGGTGAAGTCCCTACTTAATTCATCTGATTTAGGCAAGATACCAAGCTGTACCACACAAGCCAATTTACAGACTAGCACTATTTATTTAACGAATTATTGGGATCAATTACAACAACTGGTGTTAAAAGATAAACCCTTTACAAGCGAGTTTTATAATAAGTTAAGCCCATTTGAACAAGTTATTTTTATGGCGCAAATCAATAGGCAGGAAGGCTTAAGTTCAACCAAGAATAGCTTAGCAAGCCCAAGTTATAATCAACTCAGAGCCTCAGAAAAAATACAATTTCTGTTGTATGGCTATCAAAAAAGTCTGTGGTTAAGTCAACCAGCTCAGCAAGCAACTCTGGAGAATGCATTGCAACAGCTCAGTAAACAATTAAGTTATGATCAAATTATAGACTTACGCTTTAAGATGATTCAATTACAGCTTGGTTGGGGCAGCTTAATATCAGCTACAACAAACAATAAACAATTACTATTATCAAATAACACGTCTTTGTTAAATATCCAAAAAAAACAACTACTCAACTTATGGATACTTGCCTTTGAATCACTGCATAATTCACAAACACTCACTGAGCCAAAAGTAAGCTTAGAACACTTACCAGAAGACTATTTAATATTTATCAATGTTTTAAATGAATTATCTATTATTGAGCAGGTTAAAATTCATCGACTGATTGCAACGCATTTTTTTATTGAGCATTTAGAGTCCAGTCAACTGCATCGTAAGCTCCTAAGCTTTCACTTTAGTAAGGCTTATAGCTTATGGTTAGAAGCCGCTGATAGCAAACAAAAAATCCAAGAAGGCTTATCGCTCGTCTTCTTGGATTTGTATTTAAAATCAGTTATGCAGCATAGTTTAATGGATAAACTTTAATGGATAAACTCTAAGTGATAGGTCTTAAATACTCGCTTGGTTTGATTTAAGTTGAGCCTTTTTACGACGCATACCAGCCACACCACATAATGATAAACCAAATAATGCAGCAATCGCTGGCTCACTTACTTCGGCACTTGTATCAGTGTTAACAGCCAGGCCGTTAATACTTAATGAGAAGTCATAGGGAGCAGTAAAGCTGGTCCAAAAACTAGGGGAATTATACACTTGTAAGGTATAGTCGCCTGTTTCTGGTAAGAGATAATCTAACAACTGGGGATCACCAAATGGCCCATAAAGTGCAGATGGTAATTCATCATCTGCAGAAACTAAGAAATTTGTATTATTGGTATCATCAGCTCCTGAATATAAACTAAACGCTGGATCGAAGAAATTTTCAAGCCTTTCAACAGTAATTGTAACCGCATCACCCTGTGAACCACTGAATTTAAATAAACTTTGATTCGTAAAAGAGCCCTCATAAGTTGAAATTGACCCATCGAGAACTGCTGTGTAGTTGATTGGGGCCGCTGTTGAAACTGCTGCTACACCTAATAAGCCTAAACCGAAAACTGCTTGTGTTAGAAACTTCATAAATCACCTCTATAAATATTGTTGTAGTAAGTTGCCTTTAAACTGATAGCTTGATAAATGCAACTGTTAATATAATAAGTTATTCAGACATGGCTTATGTTTGTTTGAGGTATATAAAATGTAGCTTTGCGTAAAAGTCTAAGACTTTTTAGCTTATTAGAATTTTTAAAAACTTATTATTTAGCTGTAAAGCTATATTGAGAGAGAGTGAGTGAGTTAGAAAGAGAGAGCAATTTGAAGAGGAAGAGTTGAGAAGGAGAACATCAAAAATTATGGAGCACAAAAGACGTCCTTGTCTTTGACAAATAATGCCTAGGTAAATTAAGCTTTGCGCTTAGCTCGTGCACCCATGAAGCCACAAAAGCCTAAACCAAACAGTAAGGCACTTAATGGCTCGCTCACTTCAGCAGATGTATCTGGAGTTGTAGAATTACCAGTTAGACCGGAAATTGACAATGAGAAGTCATACACTCCATCGGCACCGGCATTTAAACTTAAAAAGCTAAATACTAACAAGCTGTAGCTACCAGTTTCAGGTAGGACAAAATCTAATAATTGCGCATCACCAAATTGGCCATTAGTAGCTGGTGCAAGCTCGTCGTCGGCAAAAGCTAAAAAGTCTAGATTGTGCTTTTCATCCGCGCCAGAATAGAGTAAAAAGGCTGGGTCAAAAGCTGCCTCTAAACGATTAACAGTAATTGTGACCGAATCACCAGCGGTGCCGTTAAACTTGAAAAAGCTTTCTTTAGCTAAAGAACTTTGTATGGTTGTACTTGGACCCTCAAGAGTAGAAGTATATTGCATTGGCGCCGCTTGAGCTGTAGCAACACAAGCAAGTGATGCCGCACCAAGCAGAAGACTCGTTAAAAATTTCATTGTTATACCTTTAAATTATTTTAATTACATTGTTGAGATTCAATAAACACTTATATTCCCGTAAGTTAGGTGAATATAAGAAGCAGTGATTAAATTACCCAATCACATGCAGCTATACTGTCACATAGCAATCATAATAAATAGAGGCTGTTACAAAATAACACTATTTTAAGAGGTTTTTCAGAGGGTTATCGGTTTGATCTAGCCATGAAACCGCATGTACGAAGTGCCCAACTGCTGCCACATAAATGTGTATATTACCAATCCACACGGGTAAGTGTTGGTAATTTTCAGGGCAAATATGAGCTAAATTAACTTTATAAGCTAATCCTGAAGCATCAATGGGTATCATTTCAAACTCAGCTTCTAAAAAATCAAGATAAATGCCTGTTAATGGAAAAAGGCACTTAAAAAAACTCTCTTTGGCGGCAAATATATATTTTTCCCAATGGACCGGTCGATATAAGCGTGCTGATCTTTGCAGCTCATTTGGTGTGATGATGAGGCTTTGCGCATCCTCTGGTAGGGCTTCAAGGGGTTCGATATCTATACCGATGCTAGCAATATCTTGTTGAAAGCCAGTAACTACAGCGCAAGAGTGTAATTTAGTAGCTTGTGAGTGAGTAATGCTGCCAACATAAGGCAAGGGCCACAGAGGTTGTCTAGATTCACCAACATTTATTGGCAGTTTAAAATATGCTTGTTTTTTATATATTAATTGTTCTTGATTTTTAGATAAGCCCTTATGTGCAAGCTGCGCCTCACAAAGTTTATACATAGCTCGATGGGCTGTATTTCTTCCCGCTCGAAATTCGCGTTGGCGCTTTAACGCCGCATTTTGAATGTAAATCTCCTCATCTGCACACAGCAAAGACTCCCAATCACTTTTGCTGGCCCATTCTAAATGAACGTTATTAGGTAAGGGGCAACCAAAATCAAGCATATCAAGGGTATTCTTCTGTTTTAAAGTGGATGCGTGAGGTTTTGATTTAATAGTTTCCAAGTGTAACTCCTTGCCCTACCCCATAAGATACTGACGCTTGCCCCAAAGCATTAAAATAGTTCGTAATTTTTGGGGTTAACCGAAATTTTAAGAGGATAATTGTTGTTCCCAGGCATAGGCTGTGGAAACTATAGATTTTAAATCATCATACTTGGGAGCCCAACCAAGCTTTTCTTTTATCGCGTTTGACTGGGCAATAAGAGTAGGTGGATCGCCAGCCCGGCGCGCCTCTTCAATAACAGGTAAAGGTTTACCGCAAACCTCTTCAACCATGTTAATTACTTCTTTCACTGAATAGCCATGGCCATAACCGGCATTTAAAGTTGTAGATTCACCGCCGTCTTGCAAATACTGCAGTGCATCAAGATGTGCTGAAGCTAAATCTTCCACATGAATATAATCACGCACGCCTGTACCATCAGGGGTGTTATAGTCGGTACCAAATATTTTCAAGTGATCACGCTTACCTAATGCAGTTTCTACAGCCACCTTGGTTAATAAAGTGGCGGCTTTGGTGCTCTGGCCAATTCGACCTTGAGGGTCACCGCCGGCCACATTGAAGTATCTCAAAATGACATAATTTAAAGCACAAGCACCAGCTACCTGGTTATCAACTTTAAGTTGTTGGGCATAGGCAGTATCGCGAATCATTTGTTCGCTCATCAATTTAGACCAACCGTAAGGGTTAATTGGGCTAGTAGGTGTCTGCTCACTGCATTGGCCATCTTTATTTTCAGGAATACCGTAGACTGCAGCAGTGGATGAAAAAATAAAGTTTTTAACGCCATTTTCTGAGCAGGCTTTGAGTAAATTTTTAGTACCAGCAGTATTATTATCATAATATTTCAGTGGGTTTGCCACTGATTCAGGCACAATAGTATGCGCGGCAAAATGAATGCAAGTCTCTATTTTATGGGCATTAATAAGCTTTGCAACAGCCTCAACATCGTTCATATTACCTTGGACAAACTCAGCATTTATGACAGAATCTTTGAAGCCAGTAGAAAGATTATCAAGCACAATAACTGGTATATCTGGATGTAAATCATGTAATTGCTTGACTACATGGCTGCCTATATAGCCAGCGCCACCGGTAACTAAAATTGATCCTTGATTCATGGAGTGCTCCTTTGAAAGTATATTGGATGCCAAATATTATAAGCCGTTATAAGCTAACTTGCGTTTGAGCCTCTGCTTGAGTCTTTTTCCATATGATTGCTTGCCAATCTTTACTTCGTTTCGTTTTATCGACAACTTGACCTACCAGCTGGCCGCAGGCGGCGTCAATATCGTCGCCTCGGGTAGTGCGGACTGTAGTTGTATACCCATTTTGCACGAGAATATCTTTAAACTTTTGCACTCTTTGGCTTGAAGGGCGCTTATAAGGAGCATGAGGAAAAGGGTTAAAAGGTATAAGATTAATTTTACAAGGAAGATCTTGCAATAATGCGACAAGCTGATGAGCATGTTCGAAGTGGTCATTAACTTTGTCGAGTAGGACATATTCAATAATTACTTTTTTACGCTCACTAAACTTACTCAAATAATCTCGGCATGCTGCAAGCACTTCAGCAATATTGTATTTGTTATTTAACGGCACAATTTTAGAGCGTAACTCATCATTTGGCGCATGCAAAGACAGGGCTAGTGAGACATCCACATGCTCGCCTAACTCTTTAATTTTTGGCGCTACACCAGAGGTACTCACGGTGAGACGCCTTTTGGACACGCCATAAGCGCAGTCGTCCATTATTAATTTACACGCTTCTACACTAGCTTTAAAATTCATTAAAGGCTCGCCCATACCCATGAAGACAACATTAGTCAGCGGCCGATTACCGAGATTTTGCGGCACACCAAAAGACTGGGCAGCGATCCAAACTTGGGCGATAATTTCTGCAACAGTTAGATCTCTAAAAAACCCTTGCTTACCAGTAGAACAAAATTTACAGTCTAAAGCACAACCAACCTGGGTTGAAATACACAAGGTGCCCCTTTGGCCCTCGGGTATAAATACTGACTCGACTCGATTCCCCTGCTCAAGCTCAATCACAAATTTACGCGTACCATCGGTAGAAAAGTCTTTTTGCACTACTTTTGGTAGCTCTAAACAAGCTAATTCATGCAGTTGTTGTCGGAATTTTTTAGAGAAATCGGTCATTAAATCAAAGTCTAAAACTTGGCGCTGATACACCCACTGCATAAATTGTTTAGTCCGAAAAGGTTTTTCACCTAAACTTTTAAAAAAAGCATCTAAGGTTTCGCGAGACATACCTAAAAGATTGACTTTTGCAGCGCTTGATTGAGTTAGTGCTTCAAAATTTTCTGATTCAGGCATGATATATACTCGTTTAACACTCTTATAAAGCTAAGCTTGATACATTTATCAAGCTTAGGCTGGGATAGCTTGCGGATCTTAAAGGCCAGACTTTAAGTCACTAGCGGACTCTTGGGCAAATGTCTGATTCTGCAAAAAAGAAACTAATTTCACGAGCTGCAGAAGCTTCAGCATCTGAGCCATGAACTGCATTTTCATCTATAGATGTAGCAAAATCTGCACGAATGCTACCAGAATTTGCTTCTTTGGGATTAGTTGCACCCATAAGCTCACGATTTGTGGCGACAGCATTTGGCCCCTCTAAAACTTGAACCACCACTGGCCCAGAAGTCATAAAGCTGACAAGATCCTTATAGAATGGACGTTCTTTATGCTCAGCATAAAAGCCACCTGCTTGCACTTCAGTCAGTTGAAGCATTTTTTGAGCAACGATATTCAAGCCTGCTTTTTCAAAACGGCTGTTAATCTCACCAATAACATTTTTCGCCACAGCATCTGGTTTAATAATTGAAAAAGTTCTTTGCATGGGGTTTGTTCCTTTGAGTTTGATTCTGAAGTAATCACTTGGCGCGAATTGTAATAGTACCTCTCACCAAATGAGTTAGTCGGGATTGTACCCCCATTCAAAGCCATTGGCTAGAGTATGGTGAGCAGAGGCGTTTAAGCTGAATTGAGAGTTAAGCTGAATTGAGAGCTGAATCAGCGGCCCTCAATCTTCTAAGCTCTTTAGGGTCAATACTTAATGGCCGATAAATTTCTAAGCGATCGCCTGGCTCTAAAATATAGGTTGCGGGTTGTTTATGCGGCTCGCCAAAAACCCCAAGATTGAGTGGTTTTTGCTTGATTTCTGGAAACAGCTCCAAGAATTGAGAGACTTGTAATGCAGCCATTGCGGTAGTGTCAGTGGGTAAATCTAAGACTACACAGTGTTGAGCTGACTTTAAAGCGTAGATAACTTCTATGAGCATGGTTTCACAACTAAATATAATTCATACGACTATACATTTTCAGAAAAGTAATCTGTCTCAAAAGCTGATGAACTCCATTGTATTTCACACTTTCTCGACAGATTACTTTTCTAAGGACCTATAATAATCCATACACCGAGAAGACTGTTTTTAATTCCTGCTCAAAATGATAGTCATTAGGCATAACCTGCGCCAAGATAACAAGTTTACCAACTGAAACACGCTTGAGACACAATTAAACACCAAAACATCATAGATCGACTCGTCAAGATACGGATGTTAGCATAAACTATTTAAATTCGACGCCATTCGAAATACAGCGTTGCTTTTAAAAGTATTTTAAAGCAGCGGTGCTTAATAACCTATACCTTGTCAGAACAGTAATCTGCCTCAAAAGTTGATGTACACTAGCGTATTCCACACTTTTAAGACAGATTATTGTTCTGAAGATCTATAGATAACAATATTAATATTACTTGAGAGGGATATCAATGCATCAAGATCCGTTCCGAACTACCAGTCGCTTTAAGCGGAACATAATTTTTAACTGGCTCAGCCCGCTTATTATTATGCTTTCTCTATTTTTTACAACTCAAAGTATGGCAGAAACTTCTCCACCTCCCGCGGATGAATCCACACAAGCGAGCTTTGCAACAACATTTGAAAACAATATTGACCAAGTCTTTGAGGTTTTAAACAATGCTGTAACACAAGTAGTCTTCTATGATGTACGAATCCCTGGCGTCACTAATGATCTTGGCGAACCTACTGGTATCCCGTTAATAGTTTTTGTTCTCATATCCGGTTGTTTGATTTTTACCTTTTATTTTCGCTTTATCAATATAAGAATGTTTAAACATGCAATTGATGTAGTGCGCGGTAAATTTGATAATAAAAATGATGATGGTGAAATTAGTAGCTTCCAAGCCTTAGCTTCTGCCCTCTCAGCAACCGTTGGTTTGGGTAACATTGCGGGAGTTGCGGTAGCTATGCACCTTGGTGGGCCTGGAGCTGTATTTTGGATGTGGGTAATGGCTTTTTTTGGTATGAGCCTGAAGTTTACTGAATGCTCCTTTGCCATACTTTATAGACATGTTGACACTAACGGTCATGTACTCGGTGGTCCAATGGTCTACCTAAAAGAAGGTTTTGCTGAAAGGTTTGAAAGCTCAATTGGTAAAATGTTTGGTAAAATACTCTCAGTGATTTTTGCAATTTGTGTCATCTTAGGTTCGATTGGTGGCGGCAATATGTTCCAATCGAATCAAAGTTATCAATTAGTTGCCCAGCAAAGCCCGTTTATCGCCGATAACCCATTAGTTTTCGGAGTGATTTTAGCCGTGCTCGCTGGAGCAGTCATTATTGGCGGTATTAAACGAATTGGCAGCATTACGAGTAAATTGGTGCCAGCAATGTGCGTCTCTTATGTTTTAGTCTGTCTTTATATTATCTTTGCCAATGCATCACTTATACCAGACATGTTTGCTTCTATATTTTCCCAAGCATTTAATCCCGATGCTGGCTTAGGTGGTTTAGTTGGGGTCATGATTGTTGGTATTAAACGAGCGGCATTTTCTAATGAAGCCGGCCTTGGGTCATCAGCTATCGCTCACTCGGCGGCCAAAACCAGCGAACCAGTACGAGAAGGTTTAGTGGCTATGCTTGAGCCCTTTATCGACACCATTGTAGTGTGTACCATGACCGCCTTAGCAATATTAATTACTAACGCCCATATAGAATCTGGCGCGCAAGATATAGCTATAACTGCTTATGCATTTGGCAAGGTTCACCCGTTCCTACCCACATTATTAACTGCAGCTGTGGTAGTTTTTGCTTTCTCAACGCTTATTTCTTGGAGTTATTACGGTGAGCGTGCGAGCGAATATTTATTTGGTAATATAGGTATTATTCTCTTTAAAATACTCTTTGTCATATTTATTGCTATAGCGCCAATGGTTGGGCTTGCTAATGCAATTACCTTCTCAGAAATTATGATTTTAAGTCTAGCCTTTGCTAATATTTTAGGACTATTGATTATTGCCCCCAAACTTAAACCTTTGGTAGACGATTATGTCCATCGACTTAAAAGCGGGCGCATGAAACCAAATGATGACTAAACCTTGTCAGAACTTAATAACCAGCCTATAGGGTTAGTGGTTTGAAGCCAGCCTGAGGCGTGATAATATTTATCTCGCCTCACTTCTTTAAGCCATAACTCTAAGAGCTTGTTATATGCCCAACCATTATTTTTCTATGCAATTTCCTCAAACCCGTATGCGCCGTACTCGCGCTCAACCATTTATTAGAAACCTCGTTCGAGAAAACCAATTAACTCCTAAAGATCTGATCTTGCCTGTCTTTGTCCAAGAGGGCTCGCAGCTTAAGACTCCTATTGCTAGCATGCCTGAGGTCAATCGAGTATCTATTGACTTACTTATTCAACTTGCCAAACAAGCCCAAGACCTAGGTATTCAAGCTTTAGCGCTATTTCCTGTGGTGGACTCTTCAAAAAAAAGCCTAGACGCTAAAGAAGCTTTTAACCCTGACGGATTAATGCAAAGAGCCATTCAAGAGCTTAAAGCAGCCTGTCCTAGTTTGGGCGTAATTGGGGATATAGCTTTAGATCCATACACAAGTCATGGTCAAGATGGTATCATTGATGATACTGGTTATATTTTAAATGACATAACACTTGCAGTGCTTGAACAACAAGCTCTAGCCCAAACCCATGCTGGGGTAGATATTGTCGCCCCATCTGATATGATGGATGGCAGAATAGCTCGCATACGTAATATTCTTGAAACAAATCAGTCTCACAATACGCTGATATTATCTTACGCGGCTAAGTACGCTTCTCACTTCTACGGGCCTTTTCGCGATGCTGTCGGCTCGGGGTCAAATCTTGGCACAGCAGATAAAAAAACCTATCAAATGGACCCAGCAAACGGTACGGAGGCCATTCATGAGTCGCTGCTGGACGTGCAAGAAGGCGCCGACATATTAATGGTAAAACCAGGTATGCCCTACTTAGATATATTGTGGCGGGTTAAAGAGGCTAGTCAAATGCCAACTTTTGTTTATCAAGTAAGCGGTGAATATGCCATGTTAAAAATGGCAATCAATCAGGGAATATTGCCTGAAACAGCCTTAATGGAAGCTGGGGTTGCTTTTAAAAGAGCAGGCGCAGACGCCATCTTAACTTATTCTGCCTTGGAATTAGCCCAAGCTTGCTATGCTTGATTAATAAGCACTACTCAAAGGGCTGACTAAAACTCAATGGGCTCACTAAAACCAATGGTAGATGATAAACCACAATGACTGATTTTTTTAATCGCGAAATTACCCATTTAAAATTTCATGCTCGGGTATTAGAGCAATCCAAATTGGATCGTCATCCATTATTAGAGCGATTAAAGTTTCTGTTGATTTTTTCGAACAATCTTGATGAGTTTTTCGAAATACGCGTGGCTGGTTTAAAACGCAAAATAGCTATGAAAAAGCTCGCTCCTGGCATTGACGGTCAAACACCTCAAGATGTTTTAGCTCAAATAAGTGATATATGCCATAAATTAGTTGAGCATCAATACGAAATTTTAAATGATACAATTTTCCCGCAGTTACGCCAAGAAGGGGTCTATTTTTTAAGGCGCTCCGAATGGTCTCAAGCACAACACGACTGGGCACGCAAATATATGTTGTATCAAGTGCTGCCGGTACTCAGCCCTATATCTCTTGATCAATCCCATCCATTTCCAAGACTTGCTAACAAGAGTTTAAATTTTATTGTCTCACTAGAGGGCGTGGACTTGTTTGGCCGCGAAAGTAGGCTCGCTATTGTACCTGCTCCCCGCTCACTACCTCGGGTAATTCAAATGCCTGAGCAGCTTCCAAGCTTATATGATGACGCCAAATCAACTCATGTGTTTTTGTCATCAATCATTCATGCATTTATTGATGAAGTCTTTCCAGGAATGAATATTTCTGGGTGTTATCAATTTCGGGTAACACGCAATGCTGACCTTAGACTCGATGAAGATGAAATAGACGATTTAGCCTTAGCTTTACAAGATGAGCTTATCTCTCGAGAATATGGCGATGAAGTCCGCTTAGAGGTTGCTGATAACTGCCCGCAAAATTTATCCGACTTCTTGTTGAAACAATTTGACCTTCATCCAACTGAGCTGTATCAAGTTAATGGCATGGTTAATCTAGCGCGTATGTTCCCTATTACCGCTTTAAATATACCAGCTCTGAGACACACTAATTTTTCACCGAAAACACCAGTGTTTATAGCACGCCAAGCATCTATTTTTAAACTACTAAAAACTCAAGATATTTTACTGCACCACCCATATGAAGATTTTGCTTGTGTCGTGGATTTTTTAAGGCAAGCAGCCCGTGACCCAGAAGTGCTCGCTATAAAGCAAACACTTTACCGCTGTGGTAAAAAGTCTGAAATTCTCAATTTACTTGAGGAAGCAGCCCTCAATGGAATTGAAGTCACAGTTATTATAGAAGTAAGAGCAAGGTTTGAAGAAGCTGAAAATATTGGCCATGCCAATCGGCTGCAAAAAGCAGGTGCAACTGTTTGTTATGGCGTGGTTGGCTTTAAAACACATGCAAAATTACTCTTAGTTTTGCGCCGTGAAAATAATAAAGTCAAAAGATACACTCATTTAGGCACTGGTAATTATCATCCAGATAACGCTCGTTTATATACAGATTTTAGTTTATTAACTGCAAAAGACAGCATTGGTGTGGACGCCAACCAAGTGTTTCAAGCACTAACAGGGCTTGGCAAAGAGCTTAATCTGCAAGAGCTTATTATCGCGCCATTCAATCTATTACGCTACTTACTCAACTTAGTAGACCATGAAATCGAAGTAGCTCGCAGTGGTCATGATGCTCGTATTATCTTGAAAGTAAACGCCATCACTGACCCGCAACTTATTCAAAAGTTGTATCAAGCTTCGCAGGCGGGAGTGCGAGTTGATCTTATTGTTCGGGGTATTTGCTGCATCAAACCACAACAACCCGGACTTTCAGAAAATATTTATGTTCGCTCAATCGTTGGTCGGTTTTTAGAGCATACACGGGTGTATTATTTTGCCAATGGCAATACCTATAATGAAGCTCAGACCTCGGCAGGCTCGCAACTGACGACATTAAATAACTCTACCCAAGAAGCCCAAACCTCACGGATCTTTATTTCAAGTGCGGATCTAATGGATCGCAGCTTTTTCCGTCGAGTTGAAATATGTGTGCCTATTTTAGACAAAGACTTAGCGCAAAGACTTTACAGTGAAGGTTTAGCTGTTTTTCTAGAAGACACTGTGGACGCTTGGACACTCGACGCCGATGGTCATTATTCACCAGCACTTGATGTACCCGTTAACACCATTAATCAATCTGCAGACATTAGTAATCAATCCGCACAAACTCAGTCGGATAAGCCTCAACCGATGCAGCTGAAATCTGTTCAACAAGAGCTTCTGGACAAACACTCAACTCAATAGTTCCATTTTCACAGCATTTTCACTTTTAAAACTCCAAAAGCGGTTAGAATATAGTCTTAGGCTTAGATAATTAAGCCAATAAACGGTTTTAAATTCCACTGCTAAGGAAAGAACTCAATGGAGGCCTTAGACGCCCTAATTCTTGCAAGAATTCAATTTGCAGCCAATATTAGTTTCCATATATTATTTCCCACCATTACTATTGCGTTGGGGTGGATACTTTTCTATTTCAAACTTCGGTTTCATTTTTCCAAAGATGAACGCTGGATGGATCTATTTTTCTTCTGGACTAAAATATTTGCCCTGTGTTTTGCTCTTGGGGTAGTTTCAGGCGTGACCATGTCCTTTCAATTTGGCACCAATTGGCCGGGTTACATGGAAACTGTAGGTAATATTGCAGGGCCGCTCTTAGCATATGAAATCTTAACAGCCTTCTTTCTTGAAGCTAGTTTTCTTGGAATAATGCTATTCGGTTTTAGGCGTGTTAAACCTTGGCTGCACACCAGTGCTAGCTTTTTAGTAGCTTTTGGTACAACAGTATCTGCTTTTTGGATTATTGTTTTAAATTCCTGGATGCATACACCTGCAGGCTTTGAGATGATCGATGGCCAGGCCCATGCGACTAGTTGGTTTGATATTGTCTTTAATCCCTCTATGCCCTACCGGTTCACCCATATGTTAATTGCCTCTGGTTTAACAGCGGCATTTTTTGTGGCTGGTGTGTCGGCATTTAGAAAATTATCCGACGACACTCGACCTGATGTAAATTTTGGCCTGAAAACCGGTATCTTCTTAGCGGCTTTACTTATTCCGATACAAATTTTCGTAGGTGACTTACATGGTCTCAACACTTTAGAGCATCAACCACAAAAAGTAGCTGCTATGGAGGCGAACTGGGAAACGCAAGCTCATGTGCCCTTAGTTATGTTCGCATTACCAAACGAAGAGACTAGAAGTAACGACTATGCTATTGAAATTCCAAACTTAACGAGCATTGTATTAAAACACTCAGCCGACGGAGTTGTGCCTGGCTTAAATGACTATATCGATAATCACCCTCCTGTTAAGCCGGTATTTTTTGGCTTTAGAATTATGGTTGGTATGGGCTTACTGATGCTCTTAGTCGCGTGGCTCAGCGCAAGCTATCTCATAAGAAAAAAAGAGCTGCCTAAACCGCTGCTAAAGGTTCTTGTGGGTATGACCTTTGCAGGCTGGGTTGCAACCCTTGCTGGCTGGTATGTCACTGAAATTGGCCGCCAACCATGGCTGGTTTATGGTGTATTACGAGTTGAAGATGCGGTTGCCGATCATGGAGTATCCACGGTAGGGTTTACTTTAATAGCCTATTTAACGGTTTATGTTTTATTACTCATTGCGTTTATATCTACCCTTTTCTATATGGCTAAGCCATCGAAAAAAACGCCACCCATTCGAGAGAATGCATATGACGTCCACTGATCCCCAGAGCTGGCTCGCGATAGTTTTTATGGCCCTTATGGGCCTATCAATGCTGATTTATGCCATTTTAGATGGTTATGATTTAGGCGTAGGCACTTTATTACTTGGCGGTAATGATGAAGAAAAAGATATAATGATTGGCTCTATAGGGCCCTTTTGGGACGCCAATGAAACCTGGCTGGTACTCGGTGTTGGTATTTTATTAGTAGCCTTTCCTTTAGCTCATGGTGTCATACTGACTAATTTATACATGCCTGTGACTGTAATGATTATTGGGCTCATCTTAAGAGGCGTTGCTTTTGACTTTAGAGTCAAAGCACAAGATAGATTAAAGCCATTTTGGAATAAAGCATTCTTTGTTGGCTCACTTGTTACAGCTATTTCGCAAGGTTATATGCTTGGCTCTTATATACTAGGCTTTGAGATGAGTTTAACTGCTTTTGCATTTTCGATGCTGGTGGGTTTGTGCGTCGCAGCGGCTTATGTGCTTGTGGGTTCTTGTTGGCTTATTATGAAAACTGAGGATGACTTACAAGCTAAAGCTATTCTTTGGGCACAATATTCTTTACGTATGGCAACTGTGGGTATTATTTTAGTATCTATCTCAACGCCATTAGTCAGTGATAGAATTTTTGATAAATGGTTTGATTTCCCAAATATATTGTTATTAATGCCGATACCTATAATTACAGCAGCTTTAGTATTTGCTCTTGAAGTTATTCTTCACCGTCTACCAAAACCAGAAGATAAATGGTCCTGGGTGCCATTTGTCTGTGTCATTGGTATATTCATTTTATGTTTTCATGGTTTAGCTTACAGCTTTTATCCCTATATCGTGCCTGATAGCCTAACAATTTACGAGGCAGCAAGCTCTGTAAGTTCACTTAAGATCATCCTAGTTGGTGTGATAATTGTATTACCAATTCTGTTTGCATATACCATGTTGGTGTATCGCATATTTTCCGGCAAGGCTTCTCACCTGACATATAATTAATATTATTCGTCATCGTCGACTAACTCATATTGACCAATATCGGCCATAAGTTGCATGCTTTTTAAGATTTTGTCCGGGTCGTGAGTTGGATGATTCACCCCCCAATAAGCAATGTGATACATGGCCTCGCCTTCTTGTACTAGTGGGATATTTTGCTTGCCAATAATAATCCCCTCTAGACCAGCAACAACTTCACCTACAGGATCGCCATATTGGCCATTAATTATAGCGAGCACATCCTTGGCTTCTACCCAATCACCTAAATTAAAACGATGGCTTACAAAACCACTCGAAGGCGCTCTCACCCAGCCACTTTGATGAGCTATATATGGAGTAGCTGGCTTTTTTTTGTTTCTGCTAGGACGTATCATGCCTAAATGCCGCATGACATTGAGTACACCGCGCACTCCAACACGTATACATACCTCATCAAAGCGTAAAGCTTCACCAGCCTCATAAAGTAGTGTTTTAACGCCAATTTCTGCAGCACTTTGACGGAGTGAACCATCTCTTAAATTAGAATTTAAAATAACAGGCGCACCAAAGGCTTGCGCTAGCTCTAGAGTTTCGTTGTCCTCTAAATTGGCTCTAATTTGAGGAAGATTGGAGCGATGGATTGCCCCTGTATGTAAGTCAATTACGTAATTACACTGTGAAACAACATCATCTAAGAAAACATGGGCAACTCGCGCAGCTAATGAACCAGAGGAGCTGCCCGGAAAAGAGCGGTTTAAATCTCGCCGATCCGGCAGATAACGTGTTTGGTTAAGTACACCATAGACATTCACCATAGGCACTGCGATAAAAGTACCATGCAGTCGGTCAAGCCGTTTACTTTGAATCAAACGACTGACAATTTCGATACCATTGAGCTCATCACCATGGATTGCTGCGCTTATTAGCAACACCGGCCCAGGTTTTTTACCACAACGAATAAATACAGGTATAGCCACATTTGAACCCGTATATAAACTACTAACTGGTAAGTCTATTTTTTTAACTTCACCTGGATGAATTTCCTCATCACCAATTTTAATAACCATACACATTACTTATTAACTTAATTAAAGGGAAACTTGAGATCGATTTTAGGGAGTTTTATCTATTATTTTGGCGATTAATCCACAGAATAAACAGCAATACAAAAAGCTAATGCATGTTCTTTTTCATCAGAGAGGCTTATTAAATAGTGAAGCTGCTTATTTTTACCTAAATTGACTGCTGTGGTATTGTGCAAACTGACTTGAGGTACACCGTTATCATTATTTAAAATCGAAATTTCTCGCCAACTAATCCCCTTAACAAAGCCTGTACCAGCGGCTTTAACAACAGCTTCTTTGCCCGCCCATCGTTTCGCAAGATAAGCGCATAGCTTCTCAAGTGGTAGCCCTTTATTTTTTTTTGCGTGCCATACTTCTAACTCTACTGGCGATAGTATACGCTGAGCAAACTTGTCATGATGGCGATTAAACAATGCCGCTATGCGAGCAATTGTTACTATATCACAGCCAACCCCATAAATAGATTGGCCCTTGGTATTGATACGCTGTATTATTTCTTGATCAATCATTCAATCTCTTTTTTTTGGCTCATTCGAAAGGTGTTAGACATTGTGTTCTATACCAATTATTTTCATATCATGCTTTGTTAAAAATTCATTGGGCACTAAACGGCTCACTAGCTCAACAATAGCGTCTAAACGTCGATGCATATAAAAATTTTTACGATACACCAGGCTGATCACACGCGCAGGTTTTGGACTTTCAAATTCTAACATTGGTTGTAAAATATGTGGTTGTGGCAGATATCCTCTCTTTGAAGTTGGTATAGACTTGGTTTGATTGGCATCTAAATCAGTTAAACACAATTGTGGCAGCACAGCTGACGCCACATCTGCTTTAACGAGATTTTTCATAATTTCTATATTAGAGCATTCAAGTTGCGTATGTTGACCGCGAAGTTCATTATGTTTACATAATTTAAGCGTCTGCCCTCGCAGGCAATGCTCTTCGCTTAACATTAATAATGGTAAAGTTTTTAAATCAGCATATTTAAATTGTTTATGAGGATATTGATTACTCGGATTTAAATAAATACAAAAAGGTTCATAAAACAAAGGCTGCTCATTAATATGTCGATGCTGGATTGGTCCTGCTAATATTGCCGCATCAACTTGACCGGATTCAAGTCGATCCAATATTTGACTAGTAGGGAGCTCTTGTATACTTAGCTTCAAAGCGGGAAATTCTGCGGCGAACAATTGATATAAGTTAAGAAATAAATAACTAGCCACCGTTGGAATAATACCTATGGAGAGCTCGCCTTCTAAATTGGGCGCTTCTTTACAGTAGAGTTGTTCAAGTTGATCAACTTCCAACAAAATTTTTCGAGCTTGTTGAATAAATTGAACCCCAAAACTGGTAGGCTCAATTGGTGACCGGTTTCTATTCCAAATCGCCTCACCCACTGTGGTTTCAAGCTTTTTGACTTGCAAGCTTAAGGTAGGCTGAGACACACATGAATGCTCAGCCGCACTAGCAAAGTTACGATGCTCATCAAGGGCAATCAAGTATCGTAATTGCGTCAAAGTCATATTTATAGCTCTTTCGATTGGTTAATTTTAAATTGATGCGAACTTTGCATCCGCCATAATTTCTTTCATTTCGGATAAATCAATAGTTTCTTGCTCAAGTAGTTTATGCGCCATTTGGTCCATTTTATCTTTAAAAGTAGTTAAGATTATACGGGCGGTTGCTTCTGCTTCATCAACTAAGTTTTTAACTTCGTTATCAATTTTTTGCGCAGTCTGCTCAGCCATATGAATTTTCTGACCGTCGCGATCTCGCTTAAATACTACTCGGCCTAATGACTGTGAAAAACCCCATTGAGTTACCATATTGCGCGCCATTTCCGAAGCACGCTCTAAATCATTCGATGCCCCAGTAGTTACACCATTTTCGCCGAGAAGTAATTCTTCGGCCATACGCCCGCCAAGCAAACAAGCTAACTCGCCTTTGAGTTTTTGCTGCGATATACTCGAAGTATCTTCTTCAGGTGTGTAGTGAGTGGCGCCCAAGGAGTTACCTCTTGGCATAATGGTAACTTTATATACTGGGTCATGTTCTTGCATAAAATAGCCAACTATTGCATGGCCAGACTCATGATAGGCTGTATTAACTCTATTTTTATCGGATAATTTAAATGAGGGTGTCTCTAAGCCCATAATTTCTTTATCGCGAGCTTTTTCAAACTCTAAAGCCCCAACTGAAGTTTTACCCGAGCGCGCTGCTTGCAAAGCTGCTTCATTCACCAGGTTGGCTAACTCAGCACCAGAATAACCCGTAGTTCTACGAGCGAGATTGTTAAAATCTACATCATCACCTAGGGAAATTTTCTGAGCATGTAATTTTAGAATTTCTTCTCGACCAGTAATTTGCGGTAGCCCAATGGTGACACTTCGATCAAATCGACCTGGCCGCATTAGTGCGCCATCAAGCATGTCAGGTCGGTTAGTCGCACCCATAACTATAACGCCGGACCCTGAGGCAAAGCCATCTAACTCAACTAATAACGCATTTAATGTATGCTCATGTTCTTGGGAGCCACCATTTGATTTAGAACTGCGGTTGCGGCCTACACCATCTATTTCATCAATAAAAACAATACACGATTTATGAGCTTTCGCTTGGCTAAATAAATCTCGCACTCGTTTGGCACCTGTGCCTACATATTCTTCAACAAAGCTTGAACCTGAGACAGAAAAAAACGGTACGCCAGCTTCACCAGCAACAGCTTTAGCTAAAAGGGTTTTACCAGTTCCTGGAGGGCCTGATAACAATACACCGCGGGGAATTTTCGCACCTAACTTAATATATCTGTCGGGATCTTTTAAATAATCAACTACTTCTTCAAGCTCGGCTTTGGCTTCGGTAATACCAGCCACATCGGAAAAATGTGTGTCACCTTTTTTACTGCCAGTTTGGACTTGCAGACCAGATTTCATTGGCATATTCATGCTTTCCATTAATGCGCCATAACCCGCCTCTTGAAGCAATTTTTGCGACTGCATCACGGTTTTAGTATGTTGCGCTAATTCTGCCATTGAAATTGGTAGCGGTAATTCTAAAGCGTCAATTGGTGCTGTAGCTTGGTTGTCTCGACGATTGCGTAATTCTAAAACCATAGTTTTTACGTCTTTACAGGAATTAATTACACGTTTTTTAAGGTCGTCTACTACTTTGTCATCCGTGTACATATCACCCAGCATTTCTGCCATTTGTACCAAATCAATATCACATAATTGCTCAAATTTGGTCTGATGGTAGGCCACACATTTTTGCCAAACTGCATCTGCTTTAGTCACAGACTCAGGCTTGGATGGGTCTTCATCAAAACCAATACTCACTAAAAATGATTCACGGTTATTTACCTTATCAAGACTCGAAACTGGTGCTTTATCACCCATTATGGTAATTACAAATTGTGCAAATGGATCTTCATCATCATCTTCATAGCTTCCTTCTGAGTCTTCACTTCCTGCTAAACTTTCGCTACCTTCTGCGCTTTCGCTCTCTTCCACACCAGGATTTTGAATAATTATAATTTGATGTTTATTTGGGTCTAGCAGGTCTCTAGGTTCGTCTTCAGATTCAGGTGCAATTTCACCGGGTTCCGGTGAGCTGGATTGAGCAGAGCTAACTTGTGCATTACTTGAGCTCTCGCTCTTAACTGATGATTCTGCATCAGACTCTGAGGAGGAGTGAGTTGGACTATCACTCGAACTGCCACTTGTACTCACATTGTTTTCATCATCAAGCTGATCAGCTGAAGGACTATTATCGGCTATTGAGTTATCGTCAAGCTCTGGTAGGCGCATGGCATCGATACCAGCTGGTTGAGCCATTTGGTCTTGAAATCTGTCATCATTGCGGGGATTGACTAAATAATTAGCTTCATCAATGTTCCGTAAATCAGTTTGTCGCCGTGGGCTACGCATACCTTGCGAAGAGACCGGATTAGTAGATTGAGGTTCAATAGGTGAGGAATCATCTGAAACTGGGTGATGTAATAGGGCCGAATTATTGAGATTGTTTGTAGATTGTACAAATTGAGGCAACTGCCCTGTAGAATTTATCATTATTTCTCCCTGAAATAACTACTGGATTGTTTTTTGGCTGGCTTTATAGGAAATGGGTAAAGTAAAAGCTTATTGTAATAAACATTTATCTTAGTAAATTCCAAACCATCAGGTGTAAAAGACTCATTGTGATGAATTTCTCTTCTTTTTAATAGCAACATATAGATTTAACATGAGTTAAGAAATTAGTCGAGAAAAAAATTGCGGCTTAATTATACAAAAATCTGCTTATTATTCACCAGCCGCTTTGGTTGAAAGGTTTGCTCTTTTTTATAAGCTAGGCCACGTAACCGAATATTATTAAAATTGTACTTTTTTTGGGCGTTGGCTTGGTGTGAATTCAGCTCTGAAAAAAGTACGATGGGCAAACTTTCTAAATTATCTGTATTAGTTTGAGCTTGTAAAAATTCATTCATCACTGGGGGTAGGTTGTAACTTTTAAGAACAAACTCAGGTAATTGATTTTTTACAAAATCTATTGAGGTGACATCGCTGCATTGGATTTTATGGCCAAATTCTAGTGATTGTCTTGCAGTCTCATTAACTAGAAACCAAGGATATTTGACTAAAAATGAACTTACTGGAATAAATAATTTATTTATTTCAGTATTTTTACCAGTTTTTTTGTATTGACTGGCACCATAATTTAATTGCCCATGAATAATATCCAAACTATGGCTGTGGTTATCGGTAAAAACTCCCGCACGGGTGCGGTGAAGTTCTAAAACATGAGCGCCACACTTAAGTTGCTCACCAATGTCTTCTACAAGTGTTCTTATATAGGTGCCTTTGCTACATATAACATCTAAGACAAAGCAGCCCTTGTCATTAGGTTGTTGGATAATCTCGATGCTAGCAATACATATTTTACGCGTAGGTCTTGGCACATCTAAGATACCTTGACGAGCATATTCGTAAAGCGGTTTACCATTATATTTGAGAGCTGAATAAATACTTGGAGTTTGTGCTTGAATACCAATAAATTGTTGGATTATATCTATGAATTGGGAGCTATGGTTAAATTCAGGCACTGCTTGTTGCGAAACATGCCGACCGGTTCTGTCACCTGTTTCAGTAGCAATACCAAGCTGAGCTACCACTCGATATCCTTTAACCGCATCAAGGCCAAATTGAGCAAATTTAGTAGCTTCGCCAAAACATAAGGGTAAAACACCCGTGGCAATGGGATCTAAGCTGCCTGTGTGACCAGCTTTTTTAGCCTTAAAAAGTCTTTTGACTGTTTGTAATGCTTGATTGGATGACATATCTGGAGATTTATCTAACAATACCAAACCACTAAAATCTCGCTTTGACACCCACACACCCTTTACTGAAATTAATTGCGTTCGTCATTATTTGGCGTTAAATTTTCTTTCTGCTTAAGCTCGGCAAAAAGTGTATCCATTTTTTGCCCAGTGATATAGCTTGGGTCGAAGTGAAACCTGAGGTGGGGAGTTGCTCGAGTATTAAGCTGCTTTGATAAACGGGTTCTTAAAAATCCTGAGGCTTTTTTTAGTGCCTCAAGTTGAGGTTCACAATCAGCTGCGGAATTAGCATGCATCCAAGTAACGTAAACATTAGCGTAGGATAAATCTTTAGAAACTTTCACCCCAGAAACCGTTACAAAACCTACACGTGGATCTTTAAGTTCTGTTTGTAGCAACTGAGCAAGATTTTTCTGGATTTCATCGCCAATGCGTTGAGTTCTTACTGAAACCATCTACTACCCCAAGCTTAAATACTTAAATACTTAAATACTTAAATACTTAAAAAAAAACTGAGCATGCAAAAAAATAGTGCAAACCCAGGTTAAAAAATTAATTACAGCGTACGATCAATAATTTTAATATCAAATACTTCAATTTTATCGCCAACTTTAACATCGTTATATGATTTGACAGCAATACCACATTCAAAGCCATTTCTAACTTCGGGCGCATCGTCTTTAAAGCGCCGTAAGCTTTCAAGCTCACCTTTAAAAACAACAACGTCGTCTCTTAAAACTCGAATTGGTTTATTGCGGTAGAGAGTACCTTCAACAACCATACAGCCTGCTGCAGTACCAAATTTTGATGAACGAAAAACATCTCTTACTTCAGCTACACCAAGAATCTCTTCTCGCCGCTCTGGCTCAAGTAAGCCACTCATAGCTTTCTTAACATCATCAATAATATCGTAGATAACAGAATAATAACGAATATCAATACCTTCAGCTTGGCAAATGGCCTTGGCTGAAGCATCTGCACGAGTATTAAAACCAATAAGGGTAGCATTTGAAGTAATCGCTAGGTTAGCATCTGTCTCATTAATACCACCAACACCTGATGAAACTACACTTACTTGCACTTCTGAAGTAGAGAGATCTTCTAATGAGCCAATAATGGCTTCCATTGAGCCACGTACGTCGGCTTTAATAACTAAATTAACAGTTGCAGTATCAGCTGTTTTCAAGTGATCAAAAATATTTTCTAACTTAGAAGCATGTTGACGGGAAAAACGTTTTTCTCGCGCCCGAACTTTTCTTAATTCAGCAACCTCACGAGCTTTTTTCTCATCCGGAACAGCCATAAAGCTTTCACCGGCTTCAGGCACACTACTTAAACCTAAAACTTCTACTGGCATAGATGGGCCAGCTGAATCAATTGACCGACCTAATTCATCATACATAGCTCTTACTCGGCCAATATGCTCGCCAGCAAGTAATGTATCACCAACTTTCAAACGACCTTCTTGTACAAGAAAAGAAGTAATAACACCACGGCCTTTATCTAGCCTGCTTTCAATTACCACACCTTTACTTGGGCCATCTGACAAACCTTTTAATTCAAGCAGTTCTGACTGGAGCAAGATCGCTTCGAGTAAAGTATCAATGCCAAGTCCCGTATGAGCAGACACAGGTACAAACTGAATATCCCCGCCCCATTCTTCAGAAATAACGCCTTGGGTACTGAGTTCGCTACGAACTCTTTCCAAATCAATACCTTCTTTGTCCATTTTGTTTATAGCGACAATAAGTGGTACTTCAGCTGCTTTGGCATGCTGAATAGCCTCGATTGTTTGAGGTTTGACTCCATCATCGCCAGCTACAACCAAAATAACAATGTCAGTTGCTTGAGCTCCACGAGCCCGCATCGCTGTAAATGCAGCATGGCCCGGTGTATCAAGAAAAGTAACGACCCCACGCTCGGTCTCAACATGATATGCACCGATATGCTGAGTAATACCGCCAGCTTCTCCGGCTGCAATTTTAGTAGTCCGAATGTGATCAAGTAAAGATGTTTTACCATGATCAACATGACCCATAATTGTTACAACTGGCGGCCTAGTAGCAGCAAATTGTTCTTCTGGCTGCTTTGCCACAAGTGCCTCTAAATCTTCTTCAAGGGCATTATCGCTCACCATAACTGGCTGATGTCCAAGCTCTTCAACCACTAAAACTGCCGTTTCTTGATCAATAGTTTGATTAATATTAGCCATGATGCCAATTTTAAAAAGCTCTTTTACAACTACAGAACCTTTTAATGACATTTGATTTGCTAGATCAGCAACAACAATATCGCCATTAATTTTTACTTCACGTGTCATTGGCGAGGTTGGGTTTTGGAAGCCATGTTCACCGGTACCTTTGAGACGAACTTTACGTGCTCTGTGCCCGAGCTGAGTAATTTTACGTTCTTTTTCTCTTTCAGATTTTGAACCTGTTCGCTCTTTAACTTTTGATCGCTTAACTCTACGTTCTTCTTCAGCAAAACTTTCTTCAAGCGCTTGTTTGACAATTTCGTCTTTAACACCCAGATCATCATCTGTAGCTTTTGGAGTTTTTTGACCTGATGCTTCACGACGAGCTAATTCTGCCGCAACTTTACGAGCTTCTTCAAGAGTTTTTTGCTTGGCTTTTTCATCAGCTTCTTTGCGGGCTTTTTGATCTTCAGGTTTTATCTGTGGTTCAGATTTTGCATGCGCTTGTTGCTGATCCGAGGAATATTTTACATCTTTAGTTTTACTTGAAATACCTGCGCCTAGCGCGGCTTTGCGAGAAGCTGTATCTCTATTTGGAGTAAATTTAGTATCTTTAGAAACCGTATTTTGAACCGGTTTAGCTTGGCTTTTGGAGGCATCTTCAGCTTGAGCTTGCTGAGCTTGAGCTTGTTCTTTTGCAAGTTTTTCCTGCGCTGCTTGATCGGCTTGTTTTTTTGCCTCTAAAGCTGCAGCAGTTGCTTGTGCTTCTTTACGTGCTATTTCTTCTTGCGCGGCTTGTTCTGCAGCTGCTTGTTCTGCTACTGCAGCCTCTTCTGCTGCTTTTGAGGGAGAAACATAGGTTCTTTTTTTACGAACTTCAACGTTAATTGTTTTTTTCTTACCATCACTGCCTGAAAGCTTTAAAGTACTGACACTTTTTCGCTTAAGCGTAACCTTTTTTTCACCTTGATCATCGCTTGAACCATGACTTTTTTTAAGAAAAGCAAGCAACTTTTGTTTTTCTTCGTCACTCACATTATCATCTGGATTCGAGTGAGTTAGACCCGCATCTTTCATTTGTTGCAACAACTTGTTGCTCTCGATTCCAATTACTTTTGCCAGCTCATTTACTGTGACATCCGTCATACACACGTCTCTTTTTTGCTTTTGCTCTGAATCAATGGAGGTTTCTCCTGATTCAAAGCCGGTGATTGCCGTTTCTACCATAATATTCCGCATTTTAATTCGGGTTAGGCTTGAAGTGTTTTTTGGGTATTGTTGATTAAGCTGAGGCTTCACTGCCTTCGGCGTCGTCTTCTAAAAACCAAATTTCTCTAGCCTTTAAAATAAGCACTGCAGCCTTTTCAGAATCCATCCCATCGATTTCAAGCAGATCATCGACCGCCTGCTCAGCTAAGTCTTCACGGGTAGACACTTTAATAGTGCCAAGTTTGTAGGCAAGCTCTTTAGTCATGCCTTCCATATTTAATAAATCTTCTGCGGGTTCCCCCAAAGCTTCTTCTGAAGTTAAAGCATTTGTAAGCATACGATCATTTGCACGGCGGCGAAGCTCTTCCACGAGCTCTTCGTCAAATCCGTCAATCTCAAGCATTTCTTCAATTGGAACATAAACTATTTCTTCAAGGGTCGTAAAGCCCTCTTGAACTAGAACTTCAGCAATATCGTCATCAATATCCAATTCAGTGGTAAATTTCTGAATATATTGAGCTGATTCTGCTTCTTGTTTTTCATTCGCCTCGGTTGCACCCATAACATTAAGGGTCCAGCTCGTTAGCTCGCTGGCTAATCTAATATTTTGCCCAGCTCGGCCAATTGCAAGCGCTAATTGGTCATCTGCAACGGCTATATCCATTGAGTGAGAGTCTTCATCTACAACTATGGATTCAACTTCTGCTGGCGCCATTGCATTAATTACAAGCTGAGCTGGATTGTCGTCCCACAATACAATATCAACTCGCTCACTGCCGATTTCATTTGAAACCGCTTGAACACGAGCCCCGCGCATACCTACACAGGCGCCCACTGGGTCAATTCTTTGATCGTTTGACTTAACCGCAATTTTGGCGCGCAGCCCAGGATCTCGCGCAGCTGATTTAATTTCAACTAGCTCTTCACCAATTTCTGGAACCTCAATACTGAAAAGCTCAATAAGGAACTCTGGACGTGTTCGACTTACTAATAGCTGAGGCCCACGACCTTCTTCATTGAGCGAATAAAGTACGGCTCGAACACGATCACTTACTCGAAAAATTTCTTTTGGAATTAACTCATCGCGCCTTAATATAGCCTCTACGTTAGAGCCTAGATCTAAGATAACAGAATCTCGGGTAACTTTTTTAACACTTCCCTGAATAAGTTCGCCTAATCGGTCACGATAAGCATCTAATACTTGTTTACGCTCTGCTTCTCTTACTTTTTGTACAATAACTTGTTTAGCGGCTTGAGCCGCAATACGCCCAAAAGCTATTGACTCGACAGGTTTTTCAAAGAAATCACCAAGGTTTAGATCTTCTACGTCTTCTTCTGAGATAACTTGACTGGGATTTTCCCAGCCTTCATCGTTATCATCAACCACGCGCCATCGACGAAAAGTGTCGTATTCGCCGGTTTTTCTATCTATAGCAACTCGAAGATCGACTTCTTCTTCATATCTCTTTTTAGTAGCACTTGCTAGCGCAGTCTCGATGGCTTCGAATATAACATCTTTTGCAACGCCTTTTTCATTCGAGACAGTTTCTACAACTAGTAAAATTTCTTTGCCCATATGTGTTTAGCCTCAAACTTGCTATTAAACGGTTATAACTTTGGTTTTTTCGTTCATGTGGATTGTGAAATAATCGCTGTTCGCGTTATTCGTCTGGTAGCAACCTTGCACGCTTGATTTTATGGAAGGGTAAATCAATGGAATGCTCATCACCACTGAGAGTGACGACATCGGCGTTAATTGCTTTAAGCGTGCCTTTATATCTTCGACGACCTTCCACTGCTGTTACAAGGCTTATACCGAGAGCTTGACCAATATAAGCAGGGAATTGATCTAACCTAAAGAGGGTGCGATCTATTCCTGGCGAACTTACCTCAAGCGTATATTCACCTGCAGGAACGTCTTCAACTTCAAGAGTAGCCCCAATTTCGCGACTTACTTTTGCGCAGTCATCCACATCTACGCCGTTCTCTTTATCTATATAAACCCGAACTGTTGGCTTGTTACCGCCACTCACTATTTCTAAGCCCCAATAAATTAACTTTAAAGATTCTATAACAGGGCGGATTAAGTTTTGGATTTCTGTGTGCATACTCGACACGTTAAGGCCCCTAAAAACAAAAACTCATATTGCAGAAACAAAAAGTGGGCTAAAAAGCCCACTTTTATTGCTATTTCTTTGAAATAACACCCAACTCGAATAATGGTAGCGGGGGCTGGATTTGAACCAACGACCTTCGGGTTATGAGCCCGACGAGCTACCAGACTGCTCCACCCCGCATCAGTGAAAGAAACTTTACATCTATATAAGGACAATGTCAAGCTTTTATTTTTTGGTGCCGAAGGCCGGACTTGAACCGGCACGACTATAAAGCCACTACCCCCTCAAGATAGCGTGTCTACCAATTCCACCACTTCGGCGATAGCAATTAATTTTTATTTCTTGAATTCTTTAAAGCTTTTAATACTCTATAGAATTCTTTTAAAAAAATAATTTTAATTTCTGTAGGCTATAAAGCTTTGAGTAAGCACCTACTAATTTCTAAAAGCAATGCTAACACGTTTCTTATAGAACACAAAGACTTTTAATTAGAAACTTTAAGATTTATTTAACAACTTCATAAAGCCTATTTATGTGATCTTACGGCGAGGTTGTTTTCCTAATTATTGATTAAGGTTTTCTTTTGTCGTTGATGAATTCTACTCAGCTGCAGGCGAGGTAAGTTTATCTTGAGAGGCTGATTGCTCTGCTTTAGGCGGCTTTTGGGTTTCTGGCATACCCTGGGCATCATTTGTATTAACTTCTGCCTCAGCGCCACTTGCAGCTGAATTAGACTTAGGTTGATTTTCTAGTGTATCAACTTGTGGTTTAGTTTGAGGAGCGATTTGATTTTCCAAGTTACTCGATTGACTGTTATTTGATTGACTGTTATTTGATTGACTGTTATTTGATTGACTGTTATTTGATTGACTGTTATTTGATTGACTGTTATTTGATTGACTGTTATTTGATTGACTGTTATTTGATTGACTGTTATTTGATTGGCTATTATCTTCAGTCGCTTTTTCAACAGCTGCTTTATCATCACTAGGCTTTGTATTTACTTCATCTAAAGGTTTTTTTTGCGAAGGTGCAATCGCTTCATCCGACGACAACTCTGAAGGCAGCGATATACCAGAACCCACTGCAGTGGCTTCTTTAGCATAATAAGCCAAGCCTAAACTCGCAACAAAAAAAACTGCGGCTAAAACTGCCGTCATTTTAGTTAGCGCATTAGCGGAGCCACTCCCACCAAAAAAAGTTTGTGAAGCCCCTGCACCAAATGATGCCCCAGCGTCAGCACCTTTACCTTGCTGCATAAGAATTAAACCAACCAATCCAACCGATGCAATAATTTGTACGACGCTTAATGTCAGATCCATGAAAAAACCTTAATGTATAGAATGTATGAGAATTTAGAAATATCACGATTAAAATTTAAAAAAATAACTTAATACACCAAATTATTTTTTTGAATTTAATTGAAACCAAGTTTGAAACGCAAGTCCCGGTTAGTCAAGCCTTATAACTCGCAGCAAAGAAGTATAATTTTTAGTCAATCGAGCGCGCAGCAGCATGAACGATAGCCATAAAGTCTGTTGGCTTGAGCGAGGCGCCGCCCACCAGCACTCCACTCACCTCTGCCAACGCACAGAGCACTTGAGCGTTATTAGGCTTAACGCTACCACCATATAAGATACCAGGTTGGTTGGCACCAGCTAAGTGAGGCAGATTCTCTGACAACCAAACCCTGATATTGTCATGCATTGTGGCAACATCTTCTGGTTTTGCTTGCACACCAGTACCAATAGCCCAAATGGGTTCGTAGGCGAGCACTAATTCGTTCAACTCTAACTGCTTAAGTTCATTTAATTGCGCTTTAACAAATGACCAGGATTCACCACTTTGCCGTTGAGCTAAAGACTCACCTATGCAAAATATAGGCAATAATTGTGCAGACACTGCAGATTTTAACTTATCCAACCGCTGGGAGCTGGTTTCTCCCGCCTTGCGGACTTCAGAATGACCAATAATCACAAAGTTACAACCTACATCTTTGAGCATGCTACTGGTAACATGACCTGTGTGAGCACCCTCTACATTATGTTCCGAGATATCTTGCGCGCCTAACCACCAATCGCTTAGTCTATTATTGTGCACAAGTGCCAAATAAGGAAAAGGTGGAGCTATACCTACTTGCAAAGAATTTAAACCCGCAAGATCGTTTTTTTGATTCAGAATATCTGAACTCGTCTTCAGCCAGTCTTCAATAAATTTTTGACTACCATGCATTTTCCAATTAGCAATAACAAGCATAATTGTTCCTTAAAAATTATTTTTGCGCCGCTTCTTCTACAATTTCCGCAAGCTCGGTTACATGCTTATTCACCTGGCTGGCATCTGCACCCTCAACCATTACGCGGACAACTGGCTCTGTACCAGAAAGCCTAAGCAGTACCCGACCAGTATCACCTAAGTCTGTTTCAACTGCTTGAACTGCAGCTTGTATAGCTTTATTTACATGTGGATCAAAGCCTGGCTTAAACCGAACATTGATCATTTTCATTGGAGTTTTGACCATACCGCTGACTGCATCCTCTAATGTACGCTCGCCTCGCACCAATGCACGTATAACCTGTAAAGCTGAGACAATACCATCGCCAGTAGAGGTTTTATCAAGACATACTATATGCCCCGAAGACTCACCACCAAGTGTCCAGCCCTTTTGCTGCAGCATCTCCATAACATATCGGTCGCCCACTTTGGCGCGCGCAAACTCAATACCTTTTTCACGGAGAGCAGTTTCCAGACCAAAATTACTCATCAAAGTGCCAACTACACCTGGTACACGCTGAAAGTCAACACAAAGCTGTGTGGCGAGGATAAATAAAATTTGATCGCCATCAATAATATCACCTGCACCAGTTACCATGACTAACCGATCACCATCACCATCAAATGCAACGCCAAAATCTGCACGCACCTCAGCAACTAATTTTTGAATTCGCCTGGGTGAGGTTGAGCCAACATTTTGATTTATATTAAGACCATCTGGCTCAACACCGCAGGTCATAACTTCAGCGCCTAACTCTTGAAAAACATCAGGCGCCACGTGATATGTGGCCCCGTGAGCACAGTCCATTGCAATGCGTAGCCCACGCATAGATAAATCTCGGTCGAAAGTACTTTTGCAAAATTCAATGTATCTGCCGGCAGCATCAGCCGTGCGGCTTACTCGTCCAAGTTGTGCTGGATCAAAAACAACCATAGGTTCTTCAAGTGCAGCCTCAATAGCCAGCTCCATTTCATCTGATAATTTCTCACCTAGACTAGAAAAAAATTTAATGCCATTATCATGATGGGGGTTGTGAGATGCACTAATAACAATACCAATTTGCGCCCGAAAGGTACGGGTTAAATAAGCAATAGCTGGAGTCGGCATGGGGCCTAATAAATTGACATTAACACCAGCTGCGCACAAACCTGCCTCTAGTACAGACTCGAACATGTAGCCAGATAAACGAGTATCTTTACCAATAAGTACCTTTGGCGTGCGGCCTAGCTCTTGTCGCAGTGTTTTACCAACTGCCCAGCCCAAGCGCAGCATAAATTCTGGAGTTATAACCCCTTCGCCAACTAAACCACGGATCCCATCAGTGCCAAAATACTTTTTCTTGTCCATGAGCTTAGTACCCTTTACTAATCGATTATTTTAATAAATTACGGTGTGGAACGATAAAAGACTTTTAATGCATCGCTAGTTGCTTGTACATCATGCACACGAATGATATGCGCGCCGTTAGCAGCACTTGCAAGCGCTGCACCTATACTTGCAGCTAAACGCTGATCAACTGGTCTATCAAGCAGGCGACCTAACATAGATTTTCTCGACAAGCCTACCAATAAACTTGTTTGTGGCCTATGAAAACTGCGTAAATTTTGGAGTAGCTGCCAATTATTGGTGTCAGATTTGCCAAACCCAAAACCAGGATCAAGACATATTTGATTGATAGAAATACCTAAACTAGAACATCGTTGAATTTGCTGTTCAAAAAATAGATTAATTTCAGTTTCACAGTCTACATAAGCTGGTTGTTCTTGCATGTTTATTGGTTGATTTTGCATGTGCATAATGCACATTAGAAAAGGTGTTTTGGTTTGAAGTTGGGCGCATAATTCAAGCGCGCCCGGTGCTTGAAAGCCATTAATATCGTTAAGCATTACTGCACCAGAGCTCACAGCAGCTTGCATAACTTCTGGCTTAGAGGTGTCCACCGAGAAGGGAATATTCATAAATTGGAGCCGCTCAAGAACCGGCATAAGACGAGCATTTTCTTCGCTAAGTGATACGGGACTAGAACCTGGCCGGGTGGACTCTGCACCAATATCAATAATATCAGCACCTTCTTGTATGAGAAGCTGAGCGCGTGCAATAGCTTGATCAACGGAAGAGAATTGACCACCGTCAGAGAAAGAATCTGGGGTTAAGTTAAGCACCCCCATGATTATAGGGTGCCTTAATCCATCTTTGACAGAACGCAAAGAGTTTAAAAAATTAAAATAAACTCCTTCATTAGGGGCTTTTATACTCATTGGTCAACTTGTGGCTGACCTGAAGCTGCATCATCAGGGTTTTCTGAATCTTTACCTGCATCCCCTTTATTTTTATCACTATTCTCATTGGGAGTAGCGGGACCTTTTGGGCCTGAGTCATCCCAATCTTTAGGCGGCCTTGCTTTACCACCTTTCATAATGTCGTCAATTTGTTGAGCATCAATAGTTTCATATTCCATTAATGCTTGCGCCATAGTATCAAGTTTTGGTCGACCATCTTCTAAGATGGTTTTAGCCCTAGCGTAACAGTCATCAACAATTTTACGAATTTCTTGATCAATTAATTGAGATGTTTCACTAGAAACATGCTTTTGGCTGGAACCACCTCGACCTAAATATGACTCGCTTTCTTCTTCTTCATACATTAGCGGACCAAGTTTATCTGATAAGCCCCACTTTGTTACCATATTTCGGGCGAGCTCTGTTGCTCGCTGAATATCGTTTGATGCACCGGTAGTAACACCATCTACACCCAGTGTGATTTCTTCAGCAATTCGCCCACCAAATAGTGCACAAATACGGCTTTCAATACCAGTTTTACTAATAGAGTAACGATCTTCTTCAGGCAGATATTGTGTAACTCCAAGCGCGCGACCACGAGGAATAATACTTACTTTGTATACAGGATCATGCTCGGGTACTGACAACCCAACAATGGCATGACCTGCTTCATGATAAGCGGTATTCCATTTTTCTTTATCCGACATAGCCATGGAACGACGCTCTGCACCCATAAGGATTTTATCTCGAGCCAGCTCAAACTCTTTCATGGTCACATGAGTGTTGCCATAGCGAGCAGCAAAAAGCGCGGCTTCATTCACAAGGTTTGCCAGATCGGCACCTGAAAAACCCGGCGTACCACGAGCGATGGTTGAAGGATTTACATCTTCAGCAATCGGACGAGTTTTCATATGCACTTTTAAAATTTGCTCACGGCCACGAATATCAGGTGCCGAGACAACTACCTGGCGGTCAAAACGGCCAGGTCTAAGTAATGCCGAATCCAACACATCTGGTCGGTTAGTTGCAGCAATTACTATAACGCCATCATTACCTTCAAAACCGTCCATTTCAACTAAAAGTTGATTCAGGGTTTGCTCGCGTTCATCATTACCGCCACCCATACCTGCGCCTCTGGAGCGGCCAACTGCATCGATTTCATCAATAAATATAATACAAGGAGCTTGTTTCTTAGCTTGCTCAAACATATCTCGAACCCGAGATGCACCCACACCTACAAACATTTCTACAAAATCAGAGCCGGAAATAGTAAAAAATGGCACCTTAGCCTCGCCAGCAATAGCTTTTGCGAGTAAGGTTTTACCTGTTCCTGGTGAGCCAACCATTAGCACACCACGTGGAATAGTGCCGCCTAAGCGTTGAAACTTACCTGGGTCTCTAAGAAACTCTACTATTTCTTGCACATCGTCTTTAGCTTCTTCAACACCTGCAACATCGGCGAAAGTGGTTTTCACCTGATCTTCACTTAAGAGACGAGCCCGGCTTTTACCAAAGGTCATTGGACCACCCTTGCCACCCATACCGCCTTGCATATTGCGCATGAAAAACAAAATACCGCCAATAACAATAAGCAGGGGTAAAATACCAATCAATAAATCAATCCAAACACTTTGTTTTTGTGGCTTATGGGCTTGAAACTCAATATCTCGCTCAATGAGGGTATCGACTAATTTGTCGTCACCAACAATTGGAAGCACTGTTTGATAACGCTCACCCTGAGATTCTTCCCAGTAAAGGTCTAACCCCTCCATCTCGACACGTTTCACAGCACCGGAGGTGACCTGCTGCATAAAGGTAGAGTAATCAAGGACTTGCGGGGAACGCGTATCGGACAATGTATTAAAGAAGGTCACTAATACAATTATCGCTACGATCCACAGAACTAAATTTTTTGTGAAATCATTCAAAGGGAAGTCCTCTCAAACTATTTTTTAACATTTAACATCTAGTCACATTTAACATCTAGGTCCATCAACAGTTTGCCTAAGACAAAAAGTTTTCAGCAGCTAGCTTCATACTTCCAAAATATTTCCTAGCTTTCGCAATCTCGTATAGCTCAATTTATGAGATAAATTGAAAGAAGACTTTAAGTATAGGAGCCGGTATAGATTAAGCGCTCCATACAGGAACTTTATAAGAATAATAAGATTGAAGCTAATAAATAATATAGAAATTAGGTTCAATACTCTAAGTATTGGTCCATTTGCTCAGCTTTTCAATGGCTCATCGCGTAAACCACTAGCCACAACGTATACTTCGCGCGACTCTGAACGTGAAGATGATGGTTTACGGCAAGTAACTTTCAAAAAATATTTTTTGAGTTGCCAAATAAAATCATCATAACCTTCACCTTGAAAACATTTAATGACCATTTTACCCGACGGACTAAGTTGAGTTAAGGCAAACTCAAGAGCTAATTCCGCATACATCATACAGCGCGCCTGATCAACACCACGAACACCGGTAAAATTAGGCGCTATATCGGATGCAACTACATCTAAAGCATGCTCACCTACCTGGCCTATTAGCTCATTTAAAACCGATTCATCTGAAAAGTCGCCCTGAATAAATTCTACACCAGCGATTTTGTCCATAGGCAGGATATCTAAAGCAATTATTTTACCGTTTCGGCCTATCCAAGGTTGAATAACTTGCGACCAGCCGCCTGGAGCGGCGCCTAGATCCACAACTTTCATGCCTGGACTAAAGACTTTGTCTTTTGCTTGAAGTTCCTCAAGCTTAATACCGGCCCGAGAACGTAAACCTCTTCGCTGAGCCTCTTTTACGTAATGGTCTGTTTGCTGTCGCCTAAGCCATTGCTGACTTGAATGGCTGCGTTTCTTTTTGCTCACCTAATAATTTACTCATATGGGCTGATTATTTATGCTTAGAGCTGCTTTATGGATCAATTTAAAAAATATCGCCCCAAAACATGGTGGTCCATTAGGCTTTTCACTAAAAAGAAGCCCCCACAAAGCTTTTTAACTTTTTTAAAAAGAGTTTTGGAAATTTAAATTACACAAGTTATTTTAAGTGGAGTCTATGGACACCTAAACTTTGAGCCTATTGTCTGATACATTGAGTAAAGTTGCAACTTTATGACTGAATTTAAAGCTAATTACAAGACTAAAAAGCCATTTCGTGATATCTTTTGCAATTCAAGATCTGCAGATACAAGCTTTTTAGCCACAATTAAACCAAGCATACGACATATCAAGCAATAGCGAGCGCGACCAATGACACCTAGAGACTTCAACACTAAGCCCCAAACAAACAACTCCACTAATAAAGGGCCTCGTAAAGATAAGGCAAGCCAATGGTCTAGCAGCAAGCCTTTAAATAATCGATCGGACTCAACACAATCTAGCTCGGCTTACCCTAAGGCTAAACATAAGCCAAGTTTTGGCAACGATCAAACTGAGAGTATATCTCGCAAGCCTAGCAAGCAAGTACTCAGCGAACGGACTAAATTACGACTTTCAAGACCTAAGCCTATAGCGCGCAACCCAAAACGTAAGACATTGACACATAAAGACTTTTCACGTATTGGCCATCATTTAAAACCTTTAGTGACAGTATCAGAGCAAGGCTTAAGTGAGCAATTAATTACAGAAGCAAAACGCCGTTTACAAGATCATGAGCTTATTAAGGTAAAGTTTTGCGTGACTGACCGCAATCAACGTAAAATATTAATGGCCGAGCTTGCAGACGCTACCCAAGCTCAAATTAAACAATGTGTTGGCAAAACTATCCTCTTGTTCAAATATACCGATCGTTTAAAGCCTAAACTGTCTAATTTGGAACGTTATAATTCATTATAATTTACAAGTTACGATTAATTTTATGGCTTTTTAATTTGTAGCATCTACACTTTGATTATTAAGCGCCATTACCTGGCGTAAAGTTTTGATCAAAGTTGTAAGGGCTTCGCAATGAGCAAACTCACTCTCTTATTGTCAGCAGTTTTAATATGTAGCCCAATAGTTTCTTGGGCTGGCGAGAAAGACTATAAAACTGACCCTCATTATACGTCTCCAGCAGAAAGTTTAAGCAAATTCTTCTCAGGCACCTGGGAGGGATCTGCAAATATTGGTTTAGCTATACCAGATTCAAATGCACAATTAGACAACTCATATTTGTTCAATGTGGGTATTTATCACGACTTTGGCTCCAATATGGCTGTTGAGCTCCAGTATTTTACCTCCGGTGATTTTGACTCAGACATTTCTTCGAATGCGCAATTACAAACTGATGGTTTTATCGCAAGCTTAAGAGGCTATGGCAAACCAAGCCCTTCAGACTTGGTCTATTTTGGCCGTTTAGGAGCTGCATTTTGGGATGCTGAATTGACCAATGGCTCACTTGGTACTAGTGACGATTCAGGAGTGAATTTGGTCATTGGTTTTGGCGCAGAAAAAAAGGTATCACCTAAAACAACTTTAAGCTTAGAACTCACTCATTATCAAGACATAGTCCAGTCGGGTTATGTTAACTCACTGAGTTTTGGAGTTCGTACGGTTTTATTTGAAAAATAATATCAAAACATCTTCAAAGAGTTTATAACTCGCATCTGTATTATTAGAATTGCATCATCAATCCTAGGGTTAATGATGCTTTTTTAGTTATCTAAGTGTATATTTAGTGAATTTTAATCGCAATTGACTTGAAAAAAACGTATTACTACCCCATATTACTGTCGTAATTCAGAGATTCCAGATAACAAACTATTACAACACCTTACATATTGATACTATGGTTAGCTTGCCTATTGCTTGCTCTGTGTGAGAATCTATGTTTTATATGTGAACTTTTACAAGTTTACTCTATCTATTAAGATTGACCCTTTAAGACAGGCAAACACCAATGGCTGGAAAAAAAACAACCGACACTAACGCAAATGCCCAAGTGTCTACATCATCCGCGAAGACAGTAACTGCAACAAATAAAACAGCTACTACAAATAAAACGGTACAATCGGATACGGTTGAAACAGGGAGCAAAACTACGATGACAAGCACACCAACTGCCACTCACACGGATGAAACGACCGCAGTAAAAAACAGCAATTTAATACGTGGAAAATTTCAATCATATGCAGCAGCAGCAGATGAGGAATATATGAGTCCAGCTCAGCTGGCCCATTTTAAAAAGATCCTAAATGATTGGAAACAAGAGCTAATGAATGAGGTCGATAGGACTGTTGGCCATATGAAGGATGAATCTGCAAACCTACCAGACCCAGCCGATCGAGCAACGCAAGAAGAAGAATTCAGTCTTGAACTTCGAACTCGAGATAGAGAACGCAAGCTTATCAAAAAAATTGATAAAACCTTAAAAGCTATTGAAGGTGATGATTACGGCTACTGCGAAGATTGTGGCATTGAAATTGGTCTCAAACGATTGGAAGCTAGGCCAACGGCAACTCTTTGCATTGATTGTAAAACATTAGCTGAAATTAAAGAAAAACAATTTAGAAGCTAACCGTCATTTATGCATACGCCAAACCGACTTTTGGGTAACAGCAATACTCCCACCGGCCGGTTTGCGCCCTCTCCTACTGGTTATTTACACCTTGGCTCGCTGCTCACTTCATTGGCAAGTTTTATCTATGCAAAGCAAAATAATAGTCATTGGTTTGTGCGCATTGACGATCTTGATGCACAGCGCTGTTTGCCTCAATACGCAAGCTCAATTATCCAAGATTTAAAACTAGTATTTGAAAAACCATTCCCAACCCAGCCTTTAGATGTAGTTTTTCAAAGTACAAGACTCTCACGGTATCAAGAGGCTTTAAACTTTCTTATTGAGCAAGGTCAAGTTTTTTATTGTACCTGCTCACGTCAACAGCTTCATTCTGTAGTGAGTAGTGATGCCGAAGATAAAAATACAATATGTCAATGTCATCGCCAAACAACTCCACCAAAACAAGCATATGCTGTTCGATTATATTCAAATAGACTAAGAAACGGCCAACACATTACTCCAGATATAACTCATGATTTTATACTGCAAAGAAAAGATAAAGTTTTTGCATACCATCTTGCCTGCGTTTTAGACGATGCTTTAGACGGTGTTACCGAAATTGTCAGAGGTGCAGATTTAATTGATGTGGCACAACCTCAGCAGGAATTAATGGATATTTTAAGCCTAGCTCAGCCTAAATACTATTATATGCCTATTATTACGAATACCAATGGCGATAAACTCAGCAAACAAAATCACGCGGCTCACTATTTAAAAGAAGTTTATAATGACAACACTGCTGATCCTGTAAAGCTTGCGGCTCACATTATTAAAGCTTTGCTTTTGTTGCGATGGCCAAAGCAAGCATTAACTGAAGCTCCAGAACCTACTTGGAATATAATTGATATTTTTCAGTGGGCTATTACTTGGTTTGATGTTGCAGCAAATTCTGTAAGTGCTTGTTCCATTAAATCAAAAATTTGACCAAAGGCACCATTACTCATGCACAGCCAATGCACTGGGCGATTAGGCTTAACCTTGGACTTGGATTTTAAATCTTCAATTAGACTATTAACAATCTCTTCAACTGAATCTTTAACGGTTTGATCGCCTACCGCTGCTTGTAAATTAAAACCCAAACGATCTGAGTCAAGCCATACAACTTCATCAGCATGTTCAACAGCTAAGGATAAAGTATGCTCGTGAACCCCCATCGCCATAGTATTGGAACGCGGCTCTATAATGGCAACTATTTTTTCTTGACCTACTTTATCTCGCAGGCCTTGAATAGCCAAGGCTAAAGCTGTTGGGTGATGAGCAAAATCATCGTAAACTTTGACACCAGCTTTCTCAAAGCGTAGCTCCATTCTGCGTTTTACCCCTTGAAAATCAGATAGTGCTTGGACTGCGTTAGTTAAGCTTACGCCAACATGTAATGCAGCTGCCACAGCTGCCGTGGCATTACACAAGTTATGGTAGCCAATATGCTGCCAATGAATTTTAATAGCTTCATTGGCGTATAAAAATTCAATTTCAGACCAGTCCTGTTGTATTGGGCGTGACTGTAAGTCAACTGATTTAAAAGTTAACCATTGATCGTGAATACTTGGGTGACATGCTATTGAAAACTGCTCTGACCAACAGCCTTGTTGCAATACACTATGAACTGATTGATCGTTGTACTGACTAATGACTTGGCCGTTTGCAGGAATAATTTTTAACAAATGGTGAAAGGTTTTTTTGATATCGTCGATGTCGTCGAAAATATCTGCATGATCAAATTCAAGATTATTAATAATTAAAGTACTTGGCTTATAATGAATAAATTTTGAACGCTTATCAAAAAAGGCCGTATCATATTCATCGGCCTCCATGACAAAATATTGCGACTTGCCAAGGGCTGCGCTTTGTGCAAAACCTTGCGGCACACCACCGATAATATAACCTGGCTCTAAGCCTACTGATTGTAAAATCCAAGCAATCATGGTGGATGTAGTAGTTTTACCATGAGTACCAGCCACGGCAATAACGTGGCGTGTTTGTAATAGATGTTCGCTTAACCATGCCGGCCCGGAAGTCATGGGTAGATTATGCGTTAAAATATGCTCTATTAATGGATTGCCTCTTGAAAGTGCGTTACCAATGACATAAATATCTGCCCTAGGCAAGCACTCAACTTGATAGCCTATATCTATTACAATTTCTGCGTCTTGTAAAATATTGCTCATAGGTGGGTAGATATTTTGATCACAGCCACCAACTTGGTGGCCCATAGCTCGAGCAAGTAAGGCCAGATTCCCCATGAATGTGCCGCCTATCCCTAAAAAATAAATCTTCATTATATTCCTCAACTCTTGAGCTTTTAATAGCTATTAAAAGCACCTAAACTTATATTTGATTTTTAAAGCCAACCTGTGTGCAAAATTATACTGGCATAGATTATAGAGCTTAAGCTTAGGTCTTACGCTGTACAAGGTTTTTTGCTAGTCTAACGAAGAATCCCAAGTATTACAGTTTTCAAAAAAATAGAGTTATACATTTTTTAGGTCAAATTATGCAGCTATTCAACATTTTATCGCGCGATACCCCGCCATTAAATTTGCCGCCATCTGATACACCAGTGCAGTCAGATTTACAATCCATCGCCAGTACATCGGCTCATACCAGGGTAGAGCAACAGGACTCATTACTTAACCCACCTACAAATAACACCATTAAAGATTGGGTAGTAATTGAAAACACTACCACAACTGCTTTAAATCAGGCAGAATCGGCTGAGCAAGCAATACAATCAACCATTGAGCCTGGTGCCACCAATCCAACAGATGAACCAGTTGGTGATGAACTACCAGTTGGTGATGCACCAAGCGTGGATAATTCGAAGCACAATGAACCTACTTTCAATAAATTACAATCTCACGTTACGGCAAAAGATTTTAAATCTTTTTTGTATCTTACCGGGAGCTTATCTATTATTGCTTTAAGTCATATTTTTTCGAATAAATCAAATTCTGGGCGTTAAAAGCCAGAACCCATGCGTTTAAATGGTTAATAATTTATGCCCACTGAGAGCCTTCATATAATATTACAGCTCATAAGTGTTGTGGCCTATGTAGGTGCAGCTCTCAGCTCAGCTACCACTAAAAAACCAATAATTTTTGGCTGGTTAGGTGCTTGCCTGCACACTATGACTATTTTTTCTTTTGGCCTGTCCCAAGGCTTCGCACTCAATGCTGCTGGGGCTTTAAGTATAACTTTTGCTTTTCTATCAATTGGCTTTTTGTTTACTGCTATACAGCATTCAATAGTATCCTTTCGAGTTATTATTTTCCCAAGTGCAGCCTTATCGATACTCGCTTCTATAGTTTTCCCAAACCACGCTGCATTATTTGTGGATGAACATGGTATCTGGGTTATTTTTCACGTTATCGTTTCAATAATGGCTTTTAGTTTAATTGCACTTGCGGCTTTAGAGGCCTTATTAATGGCTGCCTTAACTAAAAGCCTCAAAAGCGCATCGCCAACCCAAACTTTTTTAAACTTACCGCCATTACAAACCTTAGAAACCTTGTTATTTCAAACTATCACTGTAGCCACTATTTTGCTTTCAGTTTCAATAATTTCAGGGTTTGTCTTTATAGATACTTTCGCATCATCGTTACTTGCTACCAAAACCTTATTAACCATCTTATCCTGGTTACTATTTGTGGTATTACTTATAGGGCGCCACTGGCGTGGTTGGCGCGGGCGAATGGTAATTAGAATTACGCTTACAGGTTATGCAATGCTATTTGTTGGCTTTTTAGGCACAAAAGTGCTGGTTGAGACGGTTTTTTTCTAAAAATACTTAAAAAAACCTATTTTTTAAGTTTGCATTGGAGTTTTTCCGTCTAAAATGACCACATGGCTTTTAGAAAAGCCAGTGAGCTTATGGATGGATTGTTTAGCTTTTAGCGTCTAATATAAGCAACTCATCCATAAGCTCTATAGCCACGAGGAATCACATAACAGATAACTTCTGTGCAATGAAGCGCTGTTGCTTCACTGCACAAGCAGCATATAGGGAAGAAACTATGCCAGCAAAGAAAACTGAAACCACAAAAGCAAAACCAGCTACGAGAAAAATCACGGCTGTATCTGATGCAATGACCAAAACTCAAATTTTAAGTGAAATTGCTGACCAAACAGGTATGCCTAAAAAAGATGTGCAAAGCGTACTTGACGAGCTTAATGTTATTATTGAACGGCATGTTAAGAAAAGGGCTGTAGGCCACTTCACTTTTCCTGGGCTCATGAAGATTGTGGTTCAAAACAAGCCTGCCACTAAAGCCAAAAAAGGAATTAGCCCTTTCACCGGCGAAGAAATTATGTTTAAAGCTAAACCCGCACGCAATGTGGTTAAAGTGCGTCCATTAAAAAAACTTAAAGACATGGTGCTTTAAGTTTTAAATATACTGAAAACTTGTACGTTTATTGACTGCTTGTATCTATATTTAATATATTCACTGATAAAAGGTACTCATTAACAGTTAATAATTTTTTATCGGTTAATTGACATGCAAGCCCTCAACAAAGCAATATGCTACTGTCACAATTTAAAGTTAGGGCAGTAGCTTGTAATTATTATTTATAACGAGACCAAAGTAACTTACTTTGGTTTTTCAAAGGCACTCTATCGGTATTATTAACACCTTCTTCCACAACTTCTGATGCTACTGAACCAGAAATAATTAACGGCAAATCGGTTGGGTCATAAACACCTTCGCCTTCATCAAAAATCACCCGCCCATTACCGCTAATAGTATGTGTTACAGCTGCAGATCTTTGTGATAAACCGACCACACTACCAAATACTTCTATGTCATGATCGTAAGCTAAACGATTACCAGCAAGGATACTGCCTTTATAAGCACCCCTAGAATTTAAAGTAATATCGCCACCGCTATATTTGCCTGTAGCTTGATCAAAAGTCCCAGCGCCAACTGCTAGATTACTTAATGCGGTGTAAACAACGTCTTCCAGTTTGGGGTCACAAAGTTGAATTGGATAATTATTACCAAATGGGTTGTTAGAATCAACAAATGACAAATGACAAATTTCATCTTTGGTAGAAAAATTAACCGCTTGCACCGACGCATTATTAGCAGATAGATAGTTCCCGGTAACCAAAATAGTATTTCTTAGCGATAAACCATCTCTGTTATTAAACCCTAACTTCAAATCACCCTCGACAAAGACAATACCTGGCAAAATATATCGAGCTCTTATGCCAAACATTTGCTCGTTAACCGCGTATTCAAAACAAGTATTTAATTGATGCGTGCCTGTTTCATACCAGCCTGGCCCATAACAAAATATTGGATGAGGACCTGGGTTTGAGCAAAGGCCTTGGGCATTTACAGTTTCACATAATGCATTTGGAATATTGTAGGGGGATGCAGCAGTACTGCCAATGACATAAATACCATCATTTATACCAGCAACGTCTTTGACTTTAACCTCCACCCGCTTGAGTTGATTATTTTGTATTGTTGGAGTGATTATGTAGTTAGCTTCATCACGGTAGGTAGCAACGTCAAATGCTGCAACTTGTATTCCAGCAGATAAACTGTCTAAGTTAATCAATGATTGTGGTGGTGGCGTTAAATAGCTTGCAGTGGTAGTTGTCGGAGTAGGTGTGCTTGCAGCTCCAGCACCGGTTATACCTGCAGGGCAATTTACAGCTGAGCCAAGCACATTAACATTAGTCAAGGTTGCGTATTGGGCGATACTACAATCTAAATTGCCACCAGCATTTATTGTGGTCACGTCACGAAGATAAGCCCCGCCCAAAGTAACATCACCTAAGGTATAAATTTCATCAGTGCTGAGCATTTTATCGTATAAAAAAACCCCGCCAACACTTTCTAAGTAACCATGCTCATTCCATGCACCGCCGCCAAGTGCACTGGGAGTTGCGCCAGATGAAATAGACCCGCCAGCAGAAGCAAAAGCTGTGTTATTACCATTCAATACTATGTCGCCATCCGCTTGAATATTCACCCCTTGGCCATTCTCGGTGGTAAATACATCGCCTTGACTAATAACTTGCTGTACCACTGCGCCTTGAGCCAATCTTACATCACCATCAGCATGCACTAAATCAAAGGTATTAAAGCTTTCAAGCTCAACATCGCCATTGGCAATGATTTCAGAGATACCATCGAATGTTGAGGTTGATATATGTACGTTGCCAGTAACTTCTAGGCGTCCGGCAGAGCCGGCGGCATGCTTCATGATTTGATTACCAGTCATCTCTAAATTTCCCACAAAATACATAGTATTTGGAGGAATAGTATTGGCTCTAATGCCAGAAGCAGCCGAACCAAGTCCCGCAGTAATAGGTGGCGGCGGAAAGGTTAAAACAAACTGTGCTTCAATTTGACTCGTTGCTATGCGATTATTGGCAACGATTTGAAAATTTGCAGTCACCAGTCGATCTGAACCCTCTAATGGAGTGGCTGTTTGCTTGATATTACTGACCAACATTTGAGTGTTTAACTCATCCATGGTCAGCTCTAACTCGCTTGGTAAATTATCAACGGCGGTTTCATCTAAATCTTCTAGATATTTTCTGAAGGCTTCAACGCCGGTCCAGGTCACACTTTTAGCATAAAACTGAGCCGCGCTTGATTGTTGTAAACTTTGCATACTACGGGAATTGTGAAATGAAAACTGCGAAAGTACAGCGATTCCAACACAAATAACTAGCACAAGTAAAATAGTTGCCCCGCCGCTAGATTTATTAAAAGTATTAGTTGATATTGCATTAATTCTGGACATTACTTCACCATATTATCGATCAAATTATCTTAATTATTATTCAATTAAACCTATCCATTTGTTCTATTGAGCTCATCAGATATCAGCTGGGTACCGGAACATTTGGTAAACACAAATGCATTTGCACCTTTTCAACTCCACTGGAGTTGGGTTGTACTAATCCAGACGCTGATAAAGATTCAACCCTAAGACGTTTAAAAATACTACCGCTTGTATTGAGGCCAAACATACTGCAAACTTTATCTTCTAAAGAGAACTCTACAAGCCATTGATTTTGTTCAAGATAATCATTGAGATCTTTACTTTGAATTGAGGTAATTTGTTCAATTTCTTGCCAACGCATTTGATTGAGTTTGGTATTTTTTTCACAGCTTTGTGCGGTCGCCTCTAAATAGGAAAACATCACATAAGTTAATTCTGTTGCCTCATCTTGTAGATGTTTTTCACGAACGCCTTGGCATTTGTATGAAGGTGTTCCTACGCCTGATTCCACTGCCCAGTATAAGTCGTGAAAATCCAATTGCTCATCAAGCGCTATCATTTCTTCTGTGTCACTGGTCTGATATCCGTAGCCTGCTTGCAAGGCTTCAACTTGCAAAACGTTAAGAAAAAAATTAAGGCTAGAATTATGTGCTGCGACACTAGCGAGAGAAGTTGAAGCGAGCATTTGATTTTTATAAAAAGTAATACTTGTCACTAATACTAATAACGCGATTACTGTACCAACAAGCAATGATACAAGTGAGAAACCATTTGCCTGTGTTCTAGTAGGCGTGAAAGCTAAGGAATAGGTTTGAATTGGATTAGCTATAAATAAAAGCACTTTATTCTTGCTCAATTCTTGACTTTAAACCGACCGAAAATTGTTCATCAAGTTCTTTGAAATCAACCGAAGCCGTGCGCGCCATAGAGACACCTGTGACCTCCCTACCACCAATTGTTGCAGTAATAGTTTTATTACAATCCAGCACCATAGTTGAATTAGCGTCTCGCTCATGCACCGGGCCTGTTTGGAAGCCATTAACATGGGTTTCGCAGGCATTATCATCGGTTGGATCAAAATTAGTAATATGATCTCGTACTTGAGAAACCATCATTTCTTGGACAATAGCATCTCTTTGACTACCAAACATAATTCGCGATGATTGAGTAACGCCTGCAACCATAACCCCTAGCACCACTGTTGAAGCCAACGCCTCAAGCATAATATCACCGCGCATTGCATGAAATGATTTAGGAAATTTTGAGTAGTTCATTACTATCCCCTTTTTTAATACGAAAGAAGTTAATTCGGCTACACATATTGCAATTACCATCCACGCTGGTTAACCCAGAAGGTCTAAAACATAAGCATTGAAAATTATTTTGAGTAACACCATTAGAGGTAAATATTTCTATGTTTTTTGGCAGTTGGCTCGACCATTTAATTGGGCTTTGATTAGAACACGCCGCTGATCCAAGTGCTGAAGCCGAACGCACAATAATTACATTGTCCTGAATACATACTGCAGCGCTTGCGTCTTTAAGCTCAACACCAAAAGTATTAAATTGTGCGGTGGCACGGGCCGTACTAACAGCGTGTTTGATTTTACCTTTGGCATCGGTTATGGCAAGAGTTTCCGACCAAGAGGAAATTAATGGTAAAGAACCTATTAACAAAGTAATAAAAATACTTATTGTGACCATTACTTCTAAAATCGTAAAACCATTGATTGCTCGGATTTCCATACACTATCCACTGTATTGAGTCTTAGTATTAAAAAATACTTGCAAAGGTGCACACCAGCTATTAAAGGAGCTACTTTTAATAGTCTCATTGCTATTTGTTTATTAGCTAATTCAGACTTGTAAAAACTAAAATGCCAGTTTTTATACCTCATCTATTAACGATAGGAGTTTACTGAAATATTTGACAGACTTATAAGTAACTTTTGTGTTAAAAAACAATACTCAATGTAATTTGCGTGGTAGATATGCTCTAATAAAGGACTCGATAAGCTAAAGCAGGCATTTAGAACGAAACCTTATAGTGACAGAGAGCCCCATTAAAGCGATCAATCCGCCGTATTCGACTATTTGTACCCATGGTAGTAATTCATAATCTTGTATTTCTGGATATCCCAAGCTTATGCCAGTGAGGTACGATAAAGACATTAATAAACCAACTCCAAAGCCCCAAAGACTTGGGTAGACAACACAAAATGGTAACAACCAAATAACGTACCAAGCATTAACTACTGGTGACACCAATAAAAGCGCAAGAATCAACCAATCAGCACGTGGCATAATCTCCTTGTCAGTAACTTCCCATAACCGGCTTTGACGTTGTTTTAAAAAATACATTAAGTAGATTAAATAAAAAATACCAAGCAGTACAATTAATATATATTTAGTAGTAGTGGAATCAATGCTGTTCGCAATAGGTTGATAGAGAAAAGAGTTAAACTGCCAATTATTAGCAAAGACTATCAGGGAAGAAAACTCGCCCTGAGTTCCAATAAGAAATGGTAAGTAAATACACATTAATACGAGCATTAAGATCAACCAATATTTTGGCTTGGTTAATAGTAAAAAATAAGGAATTAAAATGATCACATATATTTTCGCGCTGATAGCTAAAGCTAGGGCAACTGCTGAAGATTTTGGATAACGATTAATCAATGCCCAAAGACTTATAAAACTTAATATCGCTGGAATAATATCAGGATGCACGTTAAAAAATACTTCTTTGAGTAGTAATGGATTCCAAGCAAATAAAATTATTGCATATGACTTATAGCGTCGACACAAAAAAATTACCAGTGCTATATGAGCAATAGCATAAATGAGCTTTAAGCCTATTAAACTTCCAGGGGAAATAAGGTGGTTTAGTAAAAAAATATATTCTAATACTGGCCCATATATAGTTTTAAGTTCAGGATAGTTAACCTGATGTAGAATTGCCATAAATAACTGGTCGATACTTGTATCTTGCATACTTGCAATTGGCGCTAACCCATATGGATTACCAGTTTCATAAAACCTATAGCCATCCCATAAATATCTATAAAAATCATCCTCAAGAAATGGCTGTGAAAAAAAACCAATAAGTATCAAAACACAAGTCCAACCGATAATTTCTTTTGAGCACATAAGCGTGCCATTATACAAAAGTAAAATGCTGTTTAAACCTAAAGCGATAAAACTTAATGTAGACAATGTAACCCATATATACGGTGAGAATTGAGTATTTAATTGTGAATACCAAGCAAGAACTATAAAAAAAATACACTGAGAAAAAACACAAAACCTCATTATGTTGAGCTGGGAACAATATTTAGGCATTACAAATCTCTCGAATAAAATCATGAGGGTATAGATGGAATTATTATTGCACTATTGCATAATTTTTGTTGATTAATCTAACTTCTGAGAGATATAGTTTTTCGTCTAGCCGCACGTTCAACTTTTAAACCAAATTTGGTATTTTATGCCCAAAAAAACGTCAATATAAACTTATTTAATACAAATAATAATTTTGTGATATTTACGTGATACTTTTTAAGTATATTTGCCTACACTTTAAATGCTAATTCAGCTATACGTACAGTGGGTCGAATTAACATTAACTCATACTCTGCAAGGAAAATCTCTATGAAAAACTTAAATACGCAAAATTCATTGTCCAAAATTTTAGCGGTTGGTGCATTGATTTGTTTTGCACCTCTGGCTATTGCTTCTGGCTCTTTTGGTGGTGGCATGAAAAAGCCCTCAGCAAGTGAGGACATGGAAAACAAACAAATGCAAGAAGATGATATGAACCATAAAAGCATGGAACATGAAGGCATGGAGCATGAAAGCATGGATAACGAAACATGATGCAAGACGAAGAAATGATGGAAAATGAAGAGATGATGCAGGATGAAGAGATGATGGAAGACGAAGAAATGAACATGAACCAATAATTTACTTAAAACTATATCGAGAGCTTATGGCCTGTATGGCCTAACAAGGTAATATAGGCCATAAGCTCACCAAAGCTTTCAAAGCTATAAGGCCAATTAAGCATGATCAAAATATCTACAATTTGTATAGGTTCGGTTGCATGCCTTAGCTCTACTATTGCATTTGCACAAAATACGCCTTGGATTAACGATGCTGGGGAATCGAGCGTAAATGTCTCGTACGCTTATCAAACAGCAGATGAATTTTATATCGGTGAAGCCGAAAATACCTTACCAGCGGATTTATCCCAATCAACCATTTGGTTTGATTTAAGTCGTGGGCTGGGCAACAATTTAGCGATTAATTTAAAAACAGGATTTTCCCGGAGTGATTTTGATGGTGCAGCGCCTGATGAAAATCGTGATGGTATTACTGACACTAATATCGGCTTGACCTGGCGCTTTTTAAATGAGTTCGAAAGTAACTCAGGCCTACCGACTATGGCTTTAAATTTTGGCATTACCGCTCAAGGCAGCTATGATCCAGGGTTTATTAATTCTGTGGGTGATGGCGCTAATAGTGTGGAACTTGCTTATAGGATCGGTAAATTCGTCACTCCATGGTTAGGCTTTACCGGTGAAGCTGGCTTTCGTGCTCGTGATACAGGCGTGCCAAATGATGCCTTTTACGAAATTGGTGGCTTTGCATTTTTAAATGAACAAATTACAGTTAACCTTAATTATTCCAACACCGATGCACAAAGTGGTGAAAACCTTGGTCCAGGTTTCAGTGGTGTTTTCCCAAGCTTGGAAGAGGATGTACAGCTTGTTGAAGCAGGTATTAACTTTGAAGTGAATGAAGCTATGAATTTGACTTTAACCGCAGCGCAAGTACTTGATGGTAAAAACACAGCTAAAAGTGAAGCACTTATTGGCACAGTTGGTTTTAACTTTTAATTAAGTCACTGTTTCTCTCGCTCCACGCTCCAGAGACTGTGTAAGTATTCGCTTTAGCCCTCTCGTTCCCACGCTCCTGCGTGGGAATGCATACCGAATAACCAGTTAAAACAATCGTTTTGGACAATTAACAACCTGTTAGCCGGAATTGCTCGCTTAGTAACCGATTTTTCTTAATTCACACGCGGTATGCATTCCCACGCAGGAGCGTGGGAACGAGAGTTGACTGCTGCCGGCTGCTCGCTTGAATACTTACACAGTCTCAGGAGCGTGGGAACGAGAGGGCTAAAGCGAACACTTACACAGTCTCTACTGCCTGGAAGCGTGAGAAACCAGACATTGTCAATCCAATAATACCAAACTTTTTACCTTATTATTCGAGGCAAAAAGTTGAGTATTTTTTTTATAGATTAAATACTATGTTCCAGCACAAAAAAATCTCGGCCATAATACCAGCTTTTAACGAAGAACAATCAATTGGTCTTGTTATCCAAGAATTACAAAGCCTCATAGATTGTAATGAGCAACCTATTATTGATGAAATAATTGTTTGTAATAATGCATCCACAGATGCAACGGCGCACATTGCTTTAGAGCTTGGTGCCAAAGTGGTCTACGAACCATTAAAAGGCTATGGTGCAGCCTGCTTAAAGGCTGCTACAGCGGTAACTGATGATACAGATATTTTATTATATATAGATGCTGATGCAAGCTCATTTACGCACCAAGCCATTGAATTATTAGCAGCTATAGAAGCCGGTTACGATTTAGTCATTGGTAGCAGACCTCAAGGTATACAACAAAAGCATTCATTAACGCCACAGCAGATTTTTGGCAATTGGCTTGCAACCAAACTCATTACATATTTGTGGCAGCACAAAACAACAGATTTAGGGCCATTTCGTGCAATACAATATTCGGCCTATCGTCAATTAGCAATGCAAGATCAAGCTTTTGGCTGGACCATCGAAATGCAAATAAAAGCCATACAACATAACTTTAAAATTAAAGAAGTTATTGTTGATAGTAAAAAACGTATTGGTCAATCTAAAATTAGCGGGACTTTAACCGGCTCAATTTTAGCAGGTTTAGGTATTTTTAATATGATTGGCAAACTTTGGCTCAAGCAACATACTTATAATTTATTTAATAGAATGTCTTAATCGATTTTTATCGCTCATCCCAGCCTTATCAACAAGTAATCAACCCTTAAGTCATGAAATGCTTTCCAAAAAATACACAGCACAAAAATTCATTCAACTTACGTTATATGGTATTTATTTAGCGACGAGGTTGGTTTTGTAGGTAGTCGTTGATAATAGCTTCTATTTGTAATTTAATGGGCTGTGCTTCATTGACTAGATGATGGGCAGCGCCTTTTAAAATATGTATTTTTGGTGTGGTAAATAGCTGCTTGAGTGCTTTTAAATTATAGCGAAAACTCACCGTAGAATCTTGATCACCCTGAATCACTAAAGGCGATAATTTATGCTGCTTTGATTGAATAATACGGTTGGCATAGGCAATCATGGCGGCTACCCAGTCGGCTTCTATCCAACGGTGCTGCAGTGGGTCTTGAGTTTTAAGAAATTCTACAAATTCGAGATCACTGGAGTTATTACCAAAAGTTCTAGCTACACCACCACGGTGGCGTAAAATATAATAAAGGCAGCGAGTCCAATACCACCTGGCCGAACGAATTAATGGTGCCAATAGAATAAGGCCATCTATGTGCGTCAGTAGTGGTATGTTTTTTTGTGAGTTTAAAAGTGAATCAATAAGCACTGCACAGCCGGTACTTTGGCCTAAGGCAATCCAAGGTTTGGGCAATAGATTTGATGCCTTTGGTTGATTTGCCGTGGCTAATAGCTTGAGCCAATCATCTTGCACATCGCGATACACTTCAAAACTTGTAATAGTTGCTTTAGGCCCACTGGATAAGCCATGACCTGGTAGATCATAAGCAGCAACTGCATAATTATTATTTAAACCCAGTTGAATAGGAAAACCATAAAGCCCAGCATGATCAAAGTAGCCATGATGCACAAATAAAGTGCCTTTGATCTCACCTTTGGGTTTAAATATTTGGCCAACAATTTCAAAGCCGTTCGATTCAAAAACACCGAGCTGGTGTTGCTGTAAATTATCGAAGGTTAACTGATAATGCTGAGTGTATGCAGTGATCAACTGACTGTCTTGATCAATACAAGCGCCTTGATGATTCAAACCAGCTGCCAGCAACTGAGAAAATTGCGGCAAGCTTGCGCGTATTTTCTCAGTCTCCATAAAGGGAAAATCTGCTCGTGAAAATTCCATACTATTTAATCACAGCGTTTAATTCACCTTTGGCGTATAAATTTGCCATAGTTTCCAAAGATGTTACTTTGATTTTTGACGCATGGCCTGCTGTATTAAATGCTTCGTATCGAGCTACCACAATGTCGTACATAGCTTGAGTTGCTGCTTTAAGATACTTTCTTGGGTCAAATTCTGCTGGGTTTTCAGCTAAGAAACGGCGAATTGCCCCGGTTGAGGCCAAGCGCAAATCTGTATCAATATTAATTTTACGCACACCGTGCTTAATACCCTCTTGAATTTCTGCAACTGGTACACCATAAGTTTCTGGAATCTCGCCGCCGTATTGATTGATAATCTTCAGCCATTCTTGTGGCACTGATGATGAACCATGCATAACCAAATGAGTTTGTGGAATACGCTTATGAATGGCTTTAATTTGCTCGATTGCTAAAATATCACCTGTTGGTGGTCGAGTAAATTTATAAGCGCCGTGACTCGTACCAATGGCAATGGCTAAAGCATCTACTTGAGTTTTTTGGACAAAATCTGCCGCTTCATCTGGGTTGGTAAGCATTTGTTCATGACTTAAAGTACCAACAGCACCAACGCCATCCTCCTCACCGGCCTGGCCTGACTCTAAAGAACCTAAACAGCCAAGTTCACCTTCAACTGACACACCACAAGCATGAGCCATTTCCGTTACTTGACGGGTAACTGCCACGTTGTAGTCATATTCGCTGGGTGTTTTACCATCTGTATTCAGCGAGCCATCCATCATTACCGATGAAAAACCGAGCTGAATTGATTGTTGGCATATAGCAGGTGAAGTGCCGTGATCTTGATGCATAACCACTGGGATATCTGGCCATTCTTCTGTAGCTGCTTGGATAAGATGACGCAAAAATGGTGCGCCGGCATATTTACGTGCACCAGCAGAAGCTTGCACAATAACTGGGCTATTAGTTTTTTCAGCTGCCATCATAATTGCACGCATTTGCTCAAGGTTATTGACATTGAAAGCAGGCACTCCATATTGATATTCAGCGGCGTGATCGAGTAATTGTCGCAAGCTTATTAACATAAAAGTCTCCGGTAAATTGCATTAAAAAGTGATGCATACATCACAAATAAAATTAGTCAGTGATTAGTTAGTCACTGGCGCTAGCTAGCAGCACGGGCTTCTAAAGCAGCCACTGCAGGGAGTGTTTGGCCCTCAAGATATTCTAAGAAAGCCCCGCCCCCGGTGGAAATATAAGATATACCATCAGCGACTTTAAATTGCTCGATAGCTGCTAGAGTATCGCCGCCGCCAGCTAAAGAATAGGCACTTGAAGCAGCAATAGCTTCAGCTAAAATCTTAGTCCCTGCGGCAAAAGATTCAAATTCAAATACTCCCAAGGGGCCATTCCAGAGTATAGTGCCGGCATTTAAAATTCGATCGTGTAAATTATGACAAGACTTAGGGCCTATATCCAAAATCATATCACTCGCTAACACATCTTCCACATTTTTGACTTGGCCAAAGGCTTGAGCTGAAAACTCTTGCGCCACCACCACGTCTGTTGGAATAAAAACCTCGGTCACCTCTAAAATTGCTTTTGCTTCATCAATAAGATCCTGTTCATATAAAGATTGACCTACAGGGTGACCCAGAGCTGCTAAAAAAGTATTAGCTATACCGCCGCCAACTATAAGTAAGTCAACTTTGGCTGCTAATGCTTTCAATACACTTAATTTAGATGACACTTTTGAACCACCCACCACAGCGACTAGTGGTTTACGCGGAGCCGCCATCACAGACTCTAACGCATTGAGTTCTGACATAAGTAAAGGCCCTGCACAGACTTCAGGTGCATATCTGGCAACCCCTTCTGTGGAGGCTTGTGCTCGATGGGCAGTGCCAAAAGCATCCATAACAAAGACGTCACATAAGGATGCCATTTGCTCGGCGAGCGCGGTATCATTCGCTTTTTCACCTTTTTGAAAACGAACATTTTCAAGCAACATTAAATCGTTTTCTGAACATTGGCTGGATAAGCCGTTATGCCAATCACTAATCAAAGGTACTTGACGTTTGAGTTTTTCTTCAAGCAATTGTGCAACTGGAGCTAAAGAATATTTTTGCTCAAAAGTCCCTTCTTTGGGGCGACCAAGATGGGACATAATAATCACTTGCGCCCCTTGGTTCATAGCGCTTTGAATTGTTGGTAAAGCTGCAAGAATTCGAGCATCATTGGTTATTACACCAGCGTCATCCATAGGTACATTTAAATCTTCACGAATAAGCACTCGCTTGCCTTTAAGATCAATTTCTGACATAGGCGTAATTTTTAATGGTAGTTGACTCATAGAATTCTAGGTTCTCCCTAAAGTAAAAAGGAACACATGTTGAGGCAATGAATACTCTTGAGCTAATAGACTCACAATCTAATAGACTCACAATCTAATAGACTCTAGATCTGCAAAAAAATAATTTGCCCCATTGTAAGTGAAATATACAATAGTATTAATTCACTTATTGGCCAGATTATTTCTCTGACAAGGTATATCACTGGTTCAACAAGCTTTGATTTATTAAGCTTTCGATCAATCGAGATGAATAGCCTGTTTCATTGTCGTACCACGCAAACAAACGAAGCTGGCGGCCAATGGTTTGGCATAAATCAGCCGCTACAATGGCTGATTCAGTTCGCCCAATATAATCTACAGATACTAGGGGTTGGCGGTCAATTGCCAGACGCCCTAATAAATAACTGGTAGAATTTATGGTCAATTTCTCAATAATTGCATCTAAATCCACTGGTTTTTTCAGCACAATATTAATATCTACTGCGGCGACGTTATTAACTGGCACGCGCGCAGAATAGCCGGACACTTTGCCATGTAAGTGCGGAAAAAATTGTTCAACCCCAAAAATCCCCTGCGTCATAGTAGGAATAATAGACGAAGCCGCAGCTCGCCCTCGCCGCCAATCACGATGAGGGCCATCAAGTAAACTTTGACTGGTAGTATAGCCATGAAGTTCTGTCACCATCATGCTTTCTATGTCTAAAGTAGTTGCTGTATCTAAAGCGCTTTCGCCATCCAGATGGCTTTTGGCATGGATAGGGTTAGTACTTGCAAGCAATGGCGCAAGTACAGTTAACATGGCTTGCGTGGTACAGGAAAAAGTCGGATAAATACGCGCTGTTGCATGTGGCTCAAACTCACCAGGCATCAAACCATGTACTTGCTTAGTCCATGAGTTAGGGTCAATTGAACTATCTTCTAGTAACAAAGGCGCGGCTAGTAGAATATTATCCACGCCTGCATCAAGATGTAATTGCAAGGCCTCTTTAGTGCGGTAAGCAGCGCTGGTTTCCACCAAAGTATGAATACCATAATCACTCCAAAGTGGCACTTGGGGATGTTTGGACTCTTTATACACAAATGACCAACCAAGACGAGTAATATGATGAGTCGTTGCATCGTATATAAACGGACACTCTAAACGACCATGTACTGAGTCGTTGTTAAGCAAATAGACTAATTGCTCGGCAGGCATAAGATCATGCGCAACCACAAGATCAATAAGACTATTATTAACCCCAGGATATTCAACCCCTGTTAAAAGCCGGAGTAAAGTGCGACCAATTCGGCCACAGCCATTGACACCAACTCGAAGGGGTTTGTGCGGCATTAGTAATCTCAGTGAGCTCTGCTCGTTAGTTGGTATAAAGCATTGGTATGTATTATATTTTAGGTACAGCAGCTTCAATAGACTCAAGAGCTAAGCTCACAATATTGGCCACTGTAAAGCCAAAATGTTTGAATAGATCTTCAGCGGCTCCAGAAGCGCCAAAAGTTGTCATCCCCAGTACTTTACCATGATGTCCAATCAAACCGTGCCAATGCTCTGGCGCGCCGGCCTCAACCGCCACACATGCTCTCACTTTAGGTATGAGCGTCTTTTTATAGGCTTCGTCTTGGGCTAAGAAACGGTCCATACATGGTATTGAAACCACAATCACATTAAGATTTTCTTGCTCTAATTCTTTGGCAGCAGCCATAACTAAACCAACTTCAGAACCACTGGCCATAAGCACTAAATCGGCTTTAATTGCATCTTGATGCTCGCTCGAGCTGCTATAAAGCAAGTATCCACCGCGACTAATATTTTCAACTTGAGTAGTATTCCGGACTTGATGAGGTAAAGCTTGCCTGGAAAAAATTAAAGCGCTCGGGCCAGAGGTACGCTCAATTGATTGCTGCCAGCTGACCGCACTTTCCACTGCGTCACATGGGCGCCAAGCTTCAAGATTTGGTGTCGACCGCAAATTTGCTAGCTGTTCAATAGGTTGATGCGTGGGCCCGTCTTCACCAAGTCCAATGGAATCGTGAGTATAAACAAATAAAGTTCGAATACCCATCAAGGCGGCCATGCGTACTGCGTTGCGGGCATACTCCATAAAGACTAGGAATGTACCACCAAAGGGTATAAAACCTCCATGTAAAGTAATCCCGTTCATAATGGCGCTCATACCAAACTCACGCACACCATAGTTAATATAATTGCCCGCTGGGTCTGTATGTAAGGCAATACTTTTGGACCAATTGGTATTATTTGAGCCAGTTAAATCAGCAGACCCACCTAAAAACTCTGGTAATATTTCTGCATAAGCCTCGATTGCTGCTTGCGAGGCTTTACGCGTGGCCACATCTTTTTGGCCCTTTTGCGCCTGCTCAATAAAGGCCTGGGTATGAGCTTGCCAATTATCAGGTAACTCCCCTGCTAGGCGCCGTTTTAACTCTGCAGCTTGTGCTGGTTCATCTTTGGCATAAGCGGCAAATCGCTCATCCCACAGTTGTTCAATGGAATGCCCGTGCTCTTGGCTATTCCACTTTGCACGCACATCATCTGGGACTTCAAAAGGTTGGTGGCCCCAAGCAAGCCCAGTGCGGGTGAGCTTGATTTCATCCAATCCTAAGGGCGCGCCATGACTAGACTCTTTACCTGACTTGTTAGGTGAGCCAAACCCAATAGTAGTTTTACAACAAATCAAAGTCGCTCGACCAGTTTCTGCTTGGGCTTGCATAATTGCTTGACGAATAGCTGCTGGATTATGCCCGTCAACTGCTGGTATTACATGCCAGCCATAGGCCTCAAAACGTGCTGGCGTGTTATCTGTAAACCAACCATGCACTTCACCATCAATAGAGATATTATTATCATCGTAAAAAGCGATCAGCTTGCCAAGACCAAGCCGACCAGCTAATGATGACACTTCGTGAGAAATACCCTCCATTAAGCAACCATCACCTAAAAACACATAGGTGTGATGATCAATAATATCATGCCCTTGTGTATTGAATTGAGCCGCTAAAGTTTTTTCAGCAAGAGCCATACCCACAGCATTAGCCATACCCTGGCCCAACGGACCTGTGGTGGTTTCAACGCCAGGCACATGACCATATTCAGGGTGACCCGCGGTTTTAGCATGCAGTTGTCTAAAATTTTTCAGCTCTTCAAGTGATAGATCATAACCGGTTAGATGAAGTAAGGCATAAATAAGCATTGACCCATGACCATTGGAAAGCACAAACCTGTCGCGGTTGGCCCATTGGGGGTTTTTCGGGTTATGCGATACAAACTCTCTAAATAAGACTGTTGCGATATCTGCCATTCCCATTGGCGCACCTGGATGCCCAGAGTTAGCAGCTTGCACTGCATCTATTGCAAGAAATCGGATTGCATTGGCCAATTGATTGAATTCGAGTTCGGACGAGATGACTTCACGAGATTGAAACATGACTCTGGGCTCCTTTATTGCTCCGCTGCAATTCTCTCTTAGGACGGCCAAACAATCAAGACTATCAGTGAGCCCATTTTAAGCCTTATAGTTTGATCAGAAATATCATATTTTTATTAATAAACTGTATTAAATGTAAATTAATGTAGTTATAAGATAACATCTATTGAATATCATAATGAGCTCAGTCATTATAACAAGACCAACAAGCAGGATTTTATGACTCGGTTTACTGTTACTAAAACATTTTCGCCAACTACTAGCCAGCAACCCTTAGAGCAACCCCCTAAGCCAGCGGATACTGACTCGGCATCTTCACCAGCAGCTTATCTGCAACTGGGCAGTATTCAACCTGAACAAGCGTCAGCACCAGCAACAAATTTCTTGGATAATTTCCCTGCTCATGCTGATCCAAGACAGCCTTCATCGGCAGACATACAATTAACTCAATTAAATGAACAAGCGACCGCTTTAAATATACAATCTCGCCAAATACTTCATGCATGTCATATGAGAACCCAGGCAGCACAAGGATCAAATCAGACTGATACAACTGAAATTTCTAAGCTAGAAGCTGGCTTAGATTATAGTTATGGTAATCAAGATATGTTCAAAAATTGCAGTCTGGAAGTAATTCGTCATCTTGCTGTAGATCTCCAAGATCAGTCACAAACAATTGAGAATTTATTAAGTAAAGCCATAAGCTTTCGGCATCAATTAGCAGAATTACAAAAATCCGAGTCAACATCTCTATTTGGCAGCTTCAGATCAACTAACCCCATGGCAGGCTGCTTAACCACCCCGTTAGGGCCAATCATACGGCAAGGTAAAATAGCTGATGGTGATCTTAAATACAGACCTTATTTAGAACACATTATAAGCCTGGCCGTACGTCATGGTGGCGAGGTTAAACATACCTACACTGCAGCACAGCAAGCAAACACCACAGATACAACCAGCAACCAAGACCAAACTGTGAAGTTTTTCACTAGTAGTACTGCGTATACGGCCAACATGGAACCCGTGACATCATATACTCCTGGTGATCCAATTGTACCAAGCAAAGATGTTGGCATATCATTCGATGGGCTTATCGAGTCTCACACCAACATCGCTGATATAGAGCCATTTTTAGCAGAGATGCACAAAGAACTTGCTATTTTCCGCTCACCTGAAACCCCAAAACTTCGTAAACTTGAAGCTGGCCAAAGAATCGCCGTGTTAGTCGCCAGTGCTGCCATTACCGCAAGGGGCAGCTCTTTAACCGCCGAATGGTTAGGCGCGGCCAGTATTGTCGCCACCCAGCCCGATGTATCCATAGAAGATGCTATGAATTTACATAGTGATTTATATATCCGCAGCATCACTCATGAAGATATAGCTGAGTTTGCGCAAGCAGAAACGCAAAAGATTGCTGACAAAATTTTAGGCCAGTAAGTTTTTGCGGTATGCCTGGATTGCTTAAAATCATTGCATTTGTTGCTCTAATTCTTGCGCAGCATGAGCTCGAACTTTCACATATGGGGCCATTAAACGATACCCAAGCGGTGCAAGATATAATGTAATTAATGTGGATAAACCTAAACCACCCACAATTACCCAACCAATCGCACTTCTTGCTTCTGCACCTGGACCTTGAGATATGACTAAAGGTACGGCACCTAATACTGTTGCCAATACAGTCATTATCACAGGTCGAAAGCGAACTTCGGCACCAGTCATGACTGCTTCCATGACTTCGCTGCCTGCATCACGCTTTTGTTCCATAAACTCAATCAATAAAATTGCATTTTTTGTCAATAAACCAATCAACATAACCAACCCTATTTGACTGTAAATATTTAATGTTTGACCCGTGAGTAATAAGGTAAATACCGCAGCGGCAAGACCAAATGGCACAGTAAATATAACAATTAATGCGCAACCAAAACTTTCAAACTGTGCGGCAAGCACTAAAAATACCACCAACAAAGCAATACCAAAAGTTACAATTAAATCGTAATTAGCTTCTTCTAAATCTGCGCCTTCGCCTAAAAATTGGACATTAATCCCTTGCGGTAATGTCTCTTTCGCAATTCGACGAATATCTTGCACCAAATCGCCTATGGGTGCTTTGGGCGCAACGCCTAGATTAATTTCTATCGCCCGCCGCTGTGCATGGCGATCCAGTTCAGCTGCAATGCCTTGCTCGCTTACTGTGACCAGGCTTTCTAAAGGTATGAGTTGATTATTAGTATTACTGACAAAAATATTTAATAGATCGTCTGTATTTTCAATAACACCACCGGCTGGCGCAATCACAATTGGTACTGCTAAATCGTCAATACTCAGATCAAGCAATTCAAAGCGATCCACCATAATTCTTAAAGTCTGTGATATTCGCGCTAAGGGCACTTGTAAATCACTAGCTGCTTGTCGATCGATTTTAAAACTAAGTTCTGGTTGAGATAAATCAAACTGCACTTCAGCATCATTAATCAGGCCCACTTCATCTTCGAGCTTGCGAGCTAAGTCTTCTGATGCAGGTAATAATGTATCGTAATCGTTGCCAATGAGTGCAAACCCAAAACCCTCGCCACCTCGACGGCCACTCAAGCTTGAGGCTTGAATAATCCGCATATTAGCGCCAGAGAAATCTTTTAAATCTTTATCTAAACGCTCGGCTAGCTTCATTTGAGTTATGTCACGATTAGCCCAATCTTTCAGTTGTACTGTAATGAATACCCGGTTTTTATCCCAACGACCGACAATAGACAGTATATCCGTGACTAAGCCTTCGGCTTGATATTCTGCCAATAGCTTGCTCACTTTTACCGCTTGGCGATCGGCATAGGCGAGCGAGGCGCCATCTGGCCCTGTCAACATTATTTGCAGTTGGCCGCGATCTTCTTGAGGTACTAATTCTTGATTCAAAAACTGTAAACCCACAAAGCCAATTGTACTAATTACGAGCGCTATAACAATGCCCAACCATGGCTTGTGTAAAAGCCATTGCAGCGACTTAAGATAAGAATTTTTTACCTTGTTGCCAAAGGCATTCAGCCTGTTACTTTTTAACGAGCTTGAGTCCTTATCTTTTGGGTTACCAAGTAATTTTGCCGCCATCATAGGGCATAATGTAAGTGCAACAAAAGAACTAATTGATACTGCAATAGCAAGCACTATGGCAAACTCACGAAACAAACGACCGGTTTGGCCGGTTAAAAAAGCAATGGGGACAAAAACTGCGACTAAAGTCAAAGTGGTAGCGATAACTGCAAAAAAAACTTGATGGGTACCAATCACGGCTGCTGCAATATTTTTTTCGCCTTGATTGCGACACCTCTGGATATTTTCCAGCACGACGATTGCATCATCCACTACTAATCCAGTTGCTAATACAAACGCCAGCAAGGTGAGTAAATTAATTGAAAAACCAAGTAGCCAAACCATAGCAAGAGTACCAATTAAGGCAATTGGCATGGTGACAGCGGGTATAATAGTGGCTTTTATGCTACCTAAAAACACGGCAATAACCACCAAAACAATAACAATTGCGACCACTAAAGTCATGATTACCTCAAAGAGTGCCCCTCGAATATACTCAGCTCGATCATTAGTAATCACCAATGAGAAATCACGAGCTTGGTCATTAATTTCTGCTACACGCTGGCGAATATTATTTGAAATATTAATAGTATTGGAGCCCGCTTGGCGAATTACACCAATACTTGTCACCATACGACCATTTAATAAAGAGTAGGATTCGGCCTCTTCTGGAGCAAAAAAACTTGGCCAAATATCTGCTAAGCGCAAATCTTGTCCAAGCTGCATCTGCTCTAAAGATGCAGGCTCAACTAATGAGGCATCGGCGCGGACTAATAACTCTTGATCATCTGACTCAAAACTACCTGCGGGGATATCAAACCGAGCTTGTGTCAATGCCGCAACTACTTCATCAATACTCATTTGAAATGCAGCCATTTTAATTGGGTCTAGCTCAACTCGCATTACCCGACGTTGTTGGCCGTCTAAACGTACATCTGCTACTCCATCAACAGATACCAATGCGGGCACGATATCTTTTTCAAGACGCTCGGCAAGAGTTTGCTGATCCAAAGAATTACTCAATGCCGACAACTGTAAAACATCATCGCCTTCATCTTCGGCTTTGATCACAGTCAGTTGCTCAACATCTTCCGGTAAATCTTCTTCGATTCGGCTGACGGCTTCTCGCACATCATTGGCCGCTGTATCTAAATCAACACCCACTCGGAATTCTGCTTCTATACGGGTGTTGTTTTCTTCACTTGATGAGGTAATGTGCCTAATACCCGAAACTCGAGCAATGGCACCCTCTATAACCCGAGTGACTTCTGCATCCATGGTTTCAGGTGAGGCGCCTAGATAGGTGGCGCGAACGCTCACAATCGGCCGATCTACATTGGGTAATTCTCTTACTTTAATGCCCAAAAAAGCCGCAATGCCAGCAATGACTATAAGTAAATTAACCACTGTCATAAGCACTGGTCGGCGCACTCCAAGTGCGGTTAAACTTGAATCTTTCATTGAGGATTACTCCCCACTTGAATATTGGGCCGCATCCGCTGCACACCCTCAATAACTACAGCTTCACCCGCTTGCAACTCGCCCTCAACCAGGACACGACCTATTTTACGAGCAATTATTTTCACAGGGACAGATTGAGCCCGCTGATCACGAATAAGCCATACATATGGCCCATCTCGCCCCCATTGCACAGCAATTTCCGGTACTGAGGGCAAGTCTTGGCCTTTAATGCGCCAATCCACCCGAAAAGACATCCCTGGTCTAAGTAAATCTTTGTCATTAACAATACTTAATCGCACTAATTGTGTACGAGCAGTGGGATCTATACGACTTTCAATACTTTGGATTTTGGCTTGAAAGCTTCGAGCAGGAAAAGCTGGAGTCGTCACTTCAAGGTATTTATTATCACTTTTGGCGTGCTGAATTTGATTTGCCAGGGATTCTGGAATATTAAAATCTACATCCATAATTGAGCGGTCATCTAATGGCGCAATTGGTGTGGTGGTAGTAATGCGACTGCCTGGATCAATTTGCGAAATGCCAATAATACCGGCAAAAGGTGCCCGTATACTTCTATAGTCAAGTGCTACTTGAGCTTGTTGTAGAGCAACCTCAGCTTGCTGTACTTCAGCTCGAGCAGCCGCCACATTAGTATTTGGCACCGCATTTTGCTTAAGCGCACGAGCAAATTCGTTTAACACTCGCTTAGCCTCTTTAAGCCGAATTTCAGCTGACTTTAAAGCGAGCACCTCTGCCTGGTCATCAAGTTTTACTAATAAATCATTTTGACTCACCTGCTGCTCGGCATCAAACAGCACTTTAACAACATCCTCTGCAACAGCTGAATATACATCAATACTGAGGCGGGCTTGGGCGGTGCCAATCGCTTGAAAGCGACGATCGTTGGATTGAGTTTCTACTGCTCGAGTGGTAACTTTAATAGCCCATTGTTGTTCTCTGGTGGTTTTTTCTGGATTGCTAGCCGCTTGATTTTTTTGAGTCAAGGACCATTGCCAGTCAGTATAAAAACCAAAACTCAGCACAACAACAAGTACAATAAAAGTACAAACGATCAATGTTTTTTTAAAAGAATGCGTCAAAAAAATTAGCTCCCAGCAAATCAATATAAAATGACGGTATTATGCCCAATAATAGTATAATTTCTAGCGCTTACTCCAAACTCACACCCCATGAGCTTAATAAGAATTTGAAGTAGTGATATTCTTGCATCTCAGAGGTAATTATTGAGTGATATGTAAGCTTATAAACTTTTAAACTTTTAAACTTTTAAATACTGTAACAAGTGAAGATCGATGATAAATAACAGCTTGTTTGCTATTAAACCGATACAACTTAAATATTGGCAACATTATTTGTGCTTAGCGCTCACTGTATTTATTTCGATTTTTGCCATAGTTTACTCCTGGCAAAATTATGTGAATCAAGCCATCGCCTGGAATCCATGGTCCATAGCCGATTGGCTCGTTAACTATTCTGGGGGCTTTGTACGGCGGGGTCTTGGCGGTGAAATATTTATAAATTTAAGCCATGTTACTGGTGTTCCAGCAAATATTTTGGTACTCAGCGCTCAGCTCTTTAGTTCAGCATGTTTTTATTGTTGTTTTTGGTTTTTTCTAGCTCGTGTACGCATAGACTGGTCAATTATGTTACTGATTGGCTCACCAGCATTTTTTTTGCTACCAGCCCTTGACGACATAGTTGGCGCCCGCAAAGAAGTACTGCTGTTTGCAATTTTCGGCATTTGGTTAATAATAACTCAAACACTCTTACCCACTAAGCGACAAGCGCAAATGTGTGGCTTAATTTTGAGTTTTTTTGTCTTAATTCATGAACTCACTTTTTTTTATATTGGCTACTTTTGCCTCGCATTACTGCAATGCTCAAATTGGAAAGAGTGGCAAGCAGCGCTAATTCGCCTGTGCCCCATAGTGATTTACCCATTGTTAACCTTAGGTGTAATTGCTGTTGCTAGCGGCGACCTTGATAATCCTGCCCGCTGCGCAAGGTTACACGCAATTGGCGCAAGTGAAGGTGTTTGTACTGGAGCATTAAATATTGATATTAATAACGTTGAGAATGCTTGGCAGCAATTTTCCAGAAGAGACTATGTCAAAAGCATGATTAATTTGGCTTTTAGTTTGTTTTACCCACTATTCATTTGTGTCTGCCTCATGCGTAATCATCTCCCCAAGTTAACCGCCCGGATAGTTATTGGTTACCTGCTTTGCTTTGGCGCAAGTTTGCCTTTATTTTTACTTGCCCTTGACTGGGGCCGCTGGCTTAATATTCATATAACTCTTATTGGGCTTGCCTGTTTAGCAATGATAAAATTTCAATCGTCACCATTAACTCATGGGAAGCTATCGAACAAGCAAAAATTAATGGGTTTGACTCTCGCCCTTGCTGGCAGCGCCTTAACTTGGCACAGTTTGCATTGTTGCCAGGCAAATTTTGTCCAGCCATTATTCTGGTTGAGATAAGAATCTATTAGCTGGCCTGGCATCCATTACCACCTAAGCCCTACTTCTGGTATTCTTGTACCTCAAAAAACCTCAACTTAAACGTTTGAGTTACTTTTTATACCACGAGATTTACTTTACAGGCGAGCTGTTGGTCTATGAATACTACTTTTTTACCGGCTGAACTAATACCCACCACCAATGGTGATCGCAAGCGCTGGGGTGGCGCGCACTCCACAAGCTTGGCACTGGCCATTGCTGACGCGGTCGCCCAGTCTCCAAAAACTATGTGGCTAGTCATTACGCCAACTACAGCAGATGCTTATCGATTACAAGAAGAACTCGCTTTTTTTCTCAACCCAGAAAACGATAATTCATTTCTTGACAAAACGGCTCATCAAAAAACTGATAGCTCTATCAAAGAGCCAATTCGAATCGAACTGTTTCCTGACTGGGAAACCCTGCCCTATGACACTTTTTCTCCGCATGAAGATATTATTAGCCAAAGAATTGGCACCTTAGCTCAGCTCGCCAATTGGTCAGAAGGTATTTTAATACTCGCTTTACCTACTCTTATGCATCGTTTGGCACCTACTAGTTTTGTAAGTGGCCATAGTTTGTCTATTCGTGTTGGTGATCAAATTGGCATTGATGACCTTCGCAATCGTTTTATTAAAGCAGGTTATAGGCGCGTTGATAACGTCTTTGAACATGGTGAATTTGCCATTCGCGGGGCCATTTTAGATGTCTTCCCTATGGGCACCAATCAACCCATTCGAATCGATTATTTCGATGATGAAATTGAAACCCTGCGCACATTTGACCCAGAAAGCCAGAGGTCTTTAGACCCAATTAGCAGCATAGACTTATTGCCAGCTCGTGAGTTTCCGCTAACCGATACCAGCTTGCGAACTTTTAAAGCGCAATGGCAAGAAGCTTTTTCGCATCATTCTGCTGGTTCAAGTATTTATAAAGATATTGACTCAGGCATAGTGCCTGCTGGTATTGAATATTATTTGCCGTTATTTTTTGACGATACCAGCACTTTATTTGATTATTTACCGCAAAATACTAAAGTCTTTATGCCAAAAGGTTTAACTGACATTTGCGATAAATTTAGCCAAGATATTCAACAGCGCTATCATGAATATAATGTAGATCGTATGCGGCCTTTGCTGGCGCCAGAGCGCTTGTTTATTACCGGTGAAGCTTTAACCCATGCCTTAAAGCCCTTACCAGGTGCTATTTACAGTAAAGATCCAGTTGAGCTTAAAGCTGGCCGCATTAATTTTGAAACCGATTTAAACCAAGACTTACAAGTCAATGCTAAAGCAGACACACCTTGGAAAAAACTCACGGATTTTCTGCAAGATGCTCACGCCCTAGACCAACGAGTACTTATTGCCGCAGAATCTGCTGGTCGCCGCGAGTATCTTATTGAAAAGCTCCAGCCTGTCTTGTCTGCGGCACAACTGAAGAGCTTAACTGTTTATAATTCATGGCAAGCTTATTTAGATCAACCACAATCCCCAGCTATTTTAATTGCACCTTTAACCCATAGTTTAAAACTTGTGGATTATGGCATTACAATTATTTGTGAGTCAGAATTTTTTGGTGCAAAAGTTCGACAAACCAGGCGCCGCACGACTAAAAATCAAATTAATCCAGACGAAATTATTCGCGATTTAACTGAACTGCGAGTAGGCGCACCGGTTGTGCATCTAGAGCATGGTGTGGGCCGCTATGAAGGCTTACTGAGCTTAAACCTTGGTGGTAGCAGCGCCGATGACCCAGCAGAAGCGCAAGAGTTTTGTACTCTCGTTTATGCTAATAATACCAAGCTTTATGTGCCGGTTTCATCATTGCATATGATTGCTCGCTATACCGGCGGCGATGCAGAAACCGCGCCGTTGCACCGGCTAGGTTCAGACCACTGGCGTAATGAACGCCGCAAAGCCGCCGAAAAAGCCAAAGACGTGGCTGCCGAGTTATTACAAATTTATGCGATTCGTGCAGCACAAAACGGTTATGCGCACCCAGTGGAATTAGCAGCCTTTGAATCTTTCTCCAGTGAGTTCCCCTTTGAGGCAACTCTTGACCAGGACTTAGCCATAAATTCTGTACTGCACGATATGTCCCGTCAACAACCTATGGACCGTTTAATTTGCGGCGATGTGGGTTTTGGTAAAACAGAGGTCGCTATGCGAGCTGCATTTATTGCAGCTCATAGCGGCAAGCAAGTGGCTATCTTAGTGCCTACCACACTCTTAGCTCAACAGCATTTTGAATCCTTACGTGATCGCTTTGCCAATTGGCCAATTAACATTGAAGTGGTTTCTCGCTTTAAAACCGCCAAAGAGCAAAACCAAATTATGGCAGGCATTGCAGCCGGTACAATCGATATTTTAGTGGGTACCCATAAACTGCTCCAGCCAAGCGTTAAATTTAAAAATTTAGGCTTGATCGTTATTGATGAAGAGCACCGTTTCGGGGTTAAACACAAAGAAGCCTTAAAACGTATGCGCGCCAATCTCGATGTATTGACCATGACGGCAACCCCTATTCCCAGAACTCTTAATATGTCTATGTCGGGAATGCGGGATATTTCTATAATTGCAACGCCGCCATCAAAACGTTTAGCAGTCAAAACTTTTGTGCGCGAATCTTCACAAGCTATGATTAAAGAAGCAATCTTGCGTGAATTACTGCGCGGAGGACAAGTTTTTTATCTGCATAATGAAGTTAAAAGCATTCAAAAAACTGCCGACGATTTACACGCCCTAGTACCAGAAGCTAGAGTTATTATTGCCCATGGTCAAATGCGCGAACGTGAACTAGAAAAAGTCATGTCCGACTTTTATCATCATAAATACAATATTTTAGTCTGTACCACCATCATTGAAACCGGTATTGATATTCCCACTGCCAACACCATAATTATCGATCGAGCTGATCATTTTGGTTTAGCTCAGCTGCATCAATTACGCGGTCGCGTAGGTCGGTCACATCACCAAGCCTATGCCTATTTATTAACGCCGCATTATAAATCTATGACCAAAGATGCCATTAAACGCTTAGAAGCTATTAAAGAAGCGGATACTTTAGGCGCGGGCTTTACGCTAGCCAGCCATGATTTAGAAATTCGCGGGGCTGGTGAATTATTAGGCGATGAGCAAAGTGGTCATATTCAAACTGTTGGCTACTCTATGTTTATGGAAATGCTCAATCGTGCGGTACAAGCTATTAAAGAAGGTAAAACCCCCAATCTTGATAGACCCTTAGATATGGCCAGCGAAATTAAGCTCCATATCCCAGCGATTATTCCACAAAGTTATTTACCCGATGCGCACACTCGCTTGATTTTATACAAACGCATTTCAAGCGCACAAACAGACGATGAACTGGTTGAATTAAAGGTAGAATTTGTGGATCGTTTTGGCGTTATGCCACAAGCCATGAGCAATTTATTTCGTATAAGCCATATTAAATTAGTTGCCGACACAATAGGTATTGAAACCATTGATTTAGGTGAAAATGGCGGCAAAATTCAATTTACCAATCCACCAAATATTGATCCAGCCAAAATTATCAAGTTAATACAAACCAATGGCCGCGATTTTAAATTACGCAGCTCACAGACCTTGGGGATTAATAAAACAATTGTGGACGATGAAGTGCGGGTGACTTGGTTAGAAGAGTTGCTGAAGCAACTTTTGAAATAATTATGAGCAGCCGATTAATCTAACTGTGTTTCACCACTTTGCTGAATAATATTGTTAATATCACCAATTGAAAGCATAATTGGGTTTTTATTAGGTATTTCCACAGAAATACGTAATTTTCCTCCAACAGCTTCTACGTATTGTTTCAATGTTGAAAGCAACATATCCGAGTTTTTTTCAATGCGTGAAACATTCGATTGGGGTATAGATAGCTTTTCGGATACTTTGACTTGAGTTAACCCGGCAACTTCTCTTAACTTTTGCAATGTAAGATATTCGTCTTCAAGTGTAATAGCTTTTTCTTCAATGCTATTTTTTCTTTCCGTTGAAAGGCTATCCCAAATGCTTTGTAAATTTTTACCCATTGTCATTTTAAATTCTCCAACCTACTTAAATGTTCGTCAAAGCGGTTGTCTGCTTTAGTCAAAAGAGATTTGTAAAATCTTTTTTGACTAACGCCAGATTTATCACCGCCAACGAGGATTATTGCCTTTCTGGCGGGATCAAAGGCAAATGCAAACCTCCAAACTCCGTCGTTAGCATCAAATCTCAATTCTTTCATATTACTATGCTTCGACCCACTCAGAGTATCAACAACTGGCCTGCCAAGTTGGTACCCAAATTTTTCTAGTACGAGCATTCTCGCTAAAAGTTCATCCTGTACGAAGCTATTTAAATTTTTAAACTCATCTGCAAAGAGCGGATGAAAATCAATCTCCCAACTCATATCTTACCTTATCATTAATGATATATACCTTCAACAGTATACTTGTTATTTAATATAAATATAATCTTTGTTTTAAATATACTTTCTTAACTTGTTGTAATCAATCAACAATAAAGCTGTGACAGCCTATTGCTTTATTAGCTAATAAAGTCACACCATACTAGAAAACAATGGCTGTTCATGATTATTTGGCAATAGAGGTTCGCTCATATCATCATTTTCAACAATGGTTGGCAGTGTTTGTGCAGGTTTAGCAATTGCTGCTACATTGGTTAAACTGGGGCCAGGTAGCTCATCAGCACTAACAATTTCAGTTGAAAGCTGAGGCAAGTGTTGGCGTGCCTCGGCAGTCACTGGAATAGGCGTTTTCTCTGTCATAAATTTATGAATGGCGACATAAAAAGGAATACTGCAAATCGCCCCTAAAAGTATGCCAACTGGCAACCCCACAGCAAAGCCATCGCTGCGAGCTTGTTGGCAGTGGCAGGTGTTATTAACCTGGCGCATGTCTTGTGCATTAGCATCAGTCACTAAACTTGCAGTTAGGGCCCAAGAGAGCAAGCTACTCAGGTGGCTTAAGTTACTTGTTTGTCCTGACCCCGGCAATCTTGCAGGTGTTACTGACGAACATGCCAATGGCTGAAATTCTTGTGCTGATATCGGGCTCATAGATTGCTCCATTAATCTAAAAATTGACGCGGCTCTATTATTCCATAAAACGTGCCATAAAACGCGCCATAAATCGTGCCATAAATTTTTATCACAAGAGAGTCCCACGAGAAGGCAGTTATTTTGTTATAATCAGAGAATATTTGGTCAACATGTTTTTTTTGTAGGGAAGGGTTTTCAATGAAATTTGGGTATTTTTGGAAACTAACCACACAAATTACCGTTATATTCAGTCTAAGCCTAGCCTGGCCTGCAACAGCAGTAATCGCAGCACCGATTACTGCAAGCTCTTCAAGTGCACAATCAAATACGAAAAAAACAGAAGATCTTAAAAATTGGTACAGTATTGAGCTGGTTGTGCTTGGTAATACTCGCGAATCGGCACTTACCAGTGAGAGTTGGCAAGAAGCCAAGTGGCAGCCGCCCGAGCCCATCCCTGTAGCTGAGCTGCTTGAGAATCAATTTAAAAACAACCGCCAAAAGTTTGGTGATCCGCAAACGGTTGCCAAAAAATCTTTAAAGGACGAATTGAGCCCACTCTATCGAAGAGGTCAGTATAGACTGTTAGCCACTAGAGCCTGGCAGCAAAAAATTGATACGCGAGAAGCTCCTGGTCGGTTTCGCAGCGAAGAAGTTTTAGGTTCTATTCGTTTCACTCGAAAAAAATATCTATTAGCCGAAGTCAATCTTGATTATTTAATGCCCGAGCCCGCTCCAGCGGATGACTCAGATGAGGTGTCAAACCAAAAGTCTCAATCGGAATTCACAGATTTAGTCAATGAATACACTATTCGCTTGGCAGATGCATTAAAACCAGACTTTGAAATGCCTAAAGAATCGGAACTGGAGTTTCCAAAGCTACCAATCAAACAAAAAGCAAAAAACCCGCCCACATTTGTCCCGCAGATTGCTTTACATCAAACAAAACCAGTGGCAATCAATGCTATTTATTACTTTGACCACCCCGTAATGCCAAGCTTTCTAAGAATTAAAGCCCTTGATGAAGCTGATATTGTGGCTCGCGAGTCTCAAGAGAACTCGCAATAGATCCTTGGTTGACGTCACCACTTACCATGGCGCTAAATATTGCATAATATGAAATATTGCACTCTCCTCTAAAGTGCCTGAAACCAATGCCGAGCCACGCCCTTGGCCATAAATTGTAACGTCTTCGCCACCATGAGTTTCTGAGCCCAAAGGCACCAGCGACTGCTGTAAATAGTCGTGAGCCTCGGTATCTTTTTCACTAATATCCCGCCGAGCTTTACTATTTTTTGCTACAGGAATATAAGCTCCAGGGCCATTCATATACCCTAAAGTAGTGTAGGGCATTTGATCAAAAGCCAATGCTGGTGAATCTTTATGCGGTTTGACGACTTTACCTAATATAGGGTTGCCTCGTTTAGGATATCCAGAAATAGTCATAACATGGCTATGATCAGCCGTGACTAATATCAAAGTTTCACTTAAGTCTACGCGGTTCAATGTTGCCGCTACTGCCTGAGAAAGATTAATTGTTTCGTGTAGTGCTTGGTAGGCATTGCCTGCATGATGACCATGGTCAATACGCCCAGCCTCCACCATTAAAAAATAGCCTGCGGAATTTTTATCAAGAATATCTACCGCGGTAGTTGCCATCTCACTTAAGCTTGGCTCTTGAGTATTCGATTTATTGGCAGGATTTTCGTAGGCCATATGCGAATCATTAAATAAACCAAACAATTGATTGGTTTTTTCAGTATCAATTGCCGCAAATTCTTTGGCAGTGGTTATGTATTGACCTTTAGGCTGCTCTTGCTGCCATTGCTGTATTAAATCTTTACCATCTTGTCGATTGTCTTTAAAATGGGCGCGCCCGCCACCAAGTACAACTTCTATGCCATTAATTTTTTTAGATTGCGGGTAACGTTTTTTTAGATTTTTTTCAAAATTAACTAATTGAGTGGCAATATCTTTGCAGCCTTGGTCTTTAGCCGCTTGTGTCATTACAGAATCATCTTCCCAATTACGGTTTGGTGTCTTAGCATAGGTAGCAGCTGGTGTAGCATGAGTTATACGAGTAGTTGAAACAATACCGGTTGATTGGCCAGCTAATTCAGCAAGCTCTAAGGCTGTCACTAACTCATGGTCTTGCATACTTGCACAATCGTTATGGGTCACATGCTGGTCTACGCCAAACATACTTATATTGGTTTTAACACCCGTCATAATCGCACTCATAGTGCCTGCCGAATCAGGAGTTTGTGCATCAACATTGTAAGTTTTTGATAATGCTGTAAATGGAAATAAATCAAAACTTAAATCGTGTTCTTCACCAAGCTTGCCAAGCAGCTGACCTTCTAGAATGCGAGCTGCAGTAACGGTAGAAACACCCATGCCATCGCCAATAAATAAAATAACATTTTTAATTGGTTTAGATTTTTTAGGTGCAGGCATGCCAATGAAATTAGCTTTATCTTGAATACGTTGCGCCCCTTCAATAAACCAAGGGTTTTCTAATTGATGATCTGGAATAAAGGACTCTGCTGCATAAAGTGTGCTAGCTGATAGGGAATATACAAAACAACTGGCAACTGCTAAATGCAGTGGCATAGACATAATACGTTTGAACATAATAGTTAATCCATAAATTGTGCAAAAAAAACCCCGCTTAGGCGGGGTTTGATTAATCAACTCATAGAGCCTAAGTTTATTATACAACTTAACTCTATTGGGCAAATTTACCAACCAGTTACTTGCTTAATTGTTTTACCAAGTTCTGCTGGATTAGGTACAGTTGTAACCCCTGCCGCTTCAAGTGCAGCAAACTTTTCAGCAGCCGTACCCTTACCACCAGCAATAATAGCTCCAGCATGGCCCATACGCTTACCTGGAGGTGCAGTAACCCCGGCAATATATGATACCACTGGTTTTGTTACATGCTCTTTAATATATTCGGCTGCTTCATCTTCTGCAGTGCCGCCAATTTCACCAACCATAATGATTGCTTCAGTTTGTGCATCGTTTTGGAAAAGCTCTAGAGCATCTATAAAAGTAGTGCCTGGAATTGGATCGCCACCAATACCAATACAGGTACTTTGACCAAAACCAAGCTCAGTGGTTTGGTTGACAGCTTCATAAGTTAAAGTGCCAGAACGAGATACAATACCAACTTTACCAGGTTTATGAATATGACCTGGCATAATACCAATTTTAGATTCACCAGGAGTAATCACACCTGGACAGTTTGGCCCGATTAATCGAACCCCAGTTCTATGTGAAATATATTCTTTAACAAACAGCATATCTAATGCTGGAATGCCCTCGGTAATACATACAATCAACTCTAAGCCAGCGTCAATGGCTTCAATAATGGAGTCTTTACAAAAGGCTGCAGGTACATAAATAACAGAAGCTGTGGCGCCTGTGTCATTTACAGCCTCTGCAACTGTGTTAAATACTGGTAAATTTAAATGCTTTTTGCCGCCTTTGCCAGGTGTGACACCACCAACCATTTTAGTACCGTAAGCAATTGCTTGCTCAGAGTGTAATGTCCCCTGTGAGCCGGTAAACCCTTGGCAAATGACTTTTGTGTCTTTGTTAATTAATACGCTCATTCTTAAAAGCCTCCAAATTTTTTATGATGTAGCTGAGGCTACAACTTTAGCTGCGGCGTCGTCGAAACCTTCCGCTGCAATAATATTTAACCCACTTTCGCTCAGTTTTGTAGCGCCAAGTTCAGCATTGTTACCAGCTAAACGCACTACCACAGGCACAGGCACACCGACAGATTCTACAGCTGCAATTATACCGTCGGCGATAAGATCGCAACGGACAATTCCACCAAAAATGTTGACCAAAATTGCTTTAACTTTGTCATCAGATAGGATGATTTTAAATGCTTCTGTAACGCGCTCTTTAGTTGCGCCGCCCCCAACGTCTAGGAAGTTAGCCGGTGCACCGCCTTTAAGTTTGATAAGGTCCATAGTTGCCATTGCCAGTCCAGCGCCATTAACCATACAGCCGATATTACCGTCAAGGGCAACATAGTTGAGTTCCCACTCAGCTGCACGACGCTCTCTTTCGTCTTCTTGCGAAGGGTCGTCCATAGCTTTAAGGTCTTTGTGGCGGCCAACTGCGCTTGAGTCGATCACTATTTTAGCATCAAGGCAATGCACATTACCGGCTTTGGTAATTACTAATGGATTAACTTCAATCATAGAGCAATCTTTCTCAAAAAATAATTTGGCTAAGCCAAGATACACTTTGGTAAATTGCTTCACCTGATCGCCTTCAAGACCCAACTTAAATGCTAAATCACGACCTTGGAATGGCTGAGCACCAACTAATGGATCAACTCGCATTTTATGAATTTTTTCTGGGGTTTCTTCGGCGACTTTTTCTATTTCAACGCCACCTTCAGTGGATGCCATAAAAATAACTGATCGCGAGGTACGATCAACTACAGCACCTAAGTAAAGCTCGCGCTCAATGTCAGTACAGGTTTCAACTAAAAATTTAGTAACTGGCTGACCTTTTGCGTCTGTTTGAAAGGTCACTAAACGTGTACCAATCATACTTTCAACAAAATCAAAAATTTCATCTTCTTTTTTAAGCAGTTTAACGCCGCCAGCTTTGCCGCGACCACCAGCATGTACTTGAGCTTTAACAACCCAAGTGTCGCCACCAATTTTACGTGCAGCATCTACTGCAGCTTGTGGGCTGTCAACTGCTATGCCTTGAGAAACTGGCAAGCCATATTCAGCGAATAAAGCTTTCCCCTGATATTCGTGTAAATTCATATGAACCCTCTCTTAGAGTATGTATTTTTTAAATCAATACTTGAAAAAAAATCAATTAATAATAATTTAACAATTTATTTCTGCTCGCAGCCTACTTTTTCTTGCGCTTTGGAGCGGCATGAATAGCTTTGTTGTCTACTGCTAATGCAGCTTCATGCACTGACTCAGACAGGCTTGGATGACCATAGCATATTAGCTGTAAATCTTCAGTACTCGCTGCAAATTCAATGGCAATAACTGCTTGCATAATGAGCTCGGAAGCTTGAGGGCCAACAATATGTGCACCTAAAACTCGATCAGTTTTAGCATCAGATACAAATTTAACAAAGCCAGTAGCTTCGTTGGCAGCTAGTGCTCGGCCATTGGCAGCAAAGGGAAAGGAGCCAGCTTTTACTTCAATACCTTGAGTTTGAGCTTGCTCTTCGGTCAAACCAACCCAAGCAACTTCTGGATGAGTGTATATAACCGAAGGAATTGCATCATAATTCATTTGTGCTGTATGACCAGCAATGATTTCAGCAGCTACAACACCCTCTTCAGTAGCTTTATGCGCAAGCCAAGGACCACGCACTAAATCGCCAATTGCGTAGACACCATCAATGTTGGTTTTACATTGCTTATCCACATCAATCATGCCTCTATCGGCAATTTTTAGATCTACGTCTTCAGCAATTAAATTCTCTGTATACACTTTGCGGCCTACACTGACTATTAATTTATCAAAAGTTGCCGATTGCTCGCCTTTTGAATCAGTATATTGTACTTCTACTTGGTTATTCTTCACTTGAGCGGCGGTAACTTTAGCGCCAAGGTGAATAGCTAAGCCTTGCTGCTTTAATATTTTACCAACATCTTTACTCACTTGCTTATCAACCATTGGCAGTAAGTTATCCATAGCTTCAAGCATGGTAACTTCTGCACCTAAACGGCTCCAAACACTCCCAAGCTCTAAACCAATAATACCGGCACCAATAACGCCAAGCTTTTTCGGCACTTCAGAAAACTCAAGCGCACCAGTTGAGTTAACAATATATTCGTGATCTTGTTTGGCAACTGGAATATCAATTGGAGCCGAGCCAGAAGCTAAAATAACATTTTTTGCTTGGTATTGTTCAGCTTTGCCATCAGTATCTGTAACTTCAACAACTTTATCTTTAAGTAGTTTGCCATGGCCTTGCAACCAGGTCACTTTGTTGGCTTGCAGTAGGCTTGATACCCCACCAGTAAGCTGATCAACTATTTTATCTTTACGCTTCATCATTTTGGCAAGATCAAAAGACAAACCTTTAATATCTATACCGTGAGTTACCAGGTCATGCTGAGCTTCAGCATATTTATGCGAGGAATCAAGTAATGCTTTAGAAGGGATACAGCCTACATTTAAACAGGTGCCGCCAAGTGCTGGATTGCCAGCTTTATTGATTCGCTCTTCAACACAGGCGGCAGACAAACCAAGTTGTGCAGCCTTGATAGCAGCAGCATAGCCACCAGGCCCACCACCAATTACGATAACATCAAAACTTTTTGCCATAATATTGTCTCATCTCGTTAGGGATTATTTAAAAAAGTGAAGGTGAGCTCGTAATGACGCAGCTCACCCTTAAAGAAATGTTCAGCCAATCAAAAATTATACGGCTAGTAGTAAACGAGCAGGATCTTCAACCATTTCTTTGATTGCTACTAAAAATTGCACCGCTTCTTTGCCGTCAACCATTCTATGATCATATGATAAAGCAAGATACATCATTGGCAAAATAACTACTTGGCCATTCACTGCCATTGGTCGCTCTTGAATTTTATGCATACCCAAAATCGCGGTTTGTGGCGGATTCAAAATTGGGGTAGACATGAGTGAGCCAAACACCCCGCCGTTAGAAATTGTAAAAGTTCCGCCGGTCATTTCATCGATCGTAAGTTTACCGTCACGAGCTTTGGTACCATAACCTACAATTTCACTTTCAATTTCTGCAAAATTTTTGTGCTCAGTATCTCTTAAAACCGGCACAACTAGGCCACGGTTGGAAGATACGGCGACTCCGATATCGCAATAGCCGTGATAAACAAGCTCTTTACCGTCAATAGATGCATTTACTTCTGGAAATCTTTTTAAAGCTTCCGCAGCAGCTTTGACAAAAAATGACATAAAACCAAGTTTTACATCATGTTTTTTCTCAAAGGCGTCTTTATATTTTTTTCGCATTGCCATTACAGGTTGCATGTTTACTTCATTGAAGGTCGTTAACATAGCAGTGTTGTTTTTCGCATCCATTAAACGCTCAGCTACTTTGGCTCGAAGCCGAGTCATAGCAACACGTTTTTCGGTGCGAGCGCCAGCAGCAGGAGCAGTAGAATCTTGATTATTTGATGCTGGCGATTGACTTGGCGTACTAGACTTGGCAGCTGGAGCCTTGTGGTTATTCACATCATCTTTAGTAATACGACCTTGTGGACCCGTGCCTTTGACATCACTGGCTGATAAGCCTTTTTCGTCAAGTAGTTTTCTAACCGCAGGACCCAGTGTTTTAGAATCTTTAGAGCCAGAATTTGCATCATGCTCACTTGTAGAGCGAGAGTCACTGCTGCTTGCAGGTTTTTCTTTACCCTGATCTTGGCTTTTAACATCTGCTGAAGATTTATCGCTTTGCGCCGCGCCGCCAGCCTCAAAATGAGCCATCAGTTGTTGGCTTTCAACAGTATCGCCTTCTGGCGTTAATATTTCACCTAAAACGCCATCTGCTGGGGCAACCACTTCTAACACTACTTTATCAGTTTCAATATCAACTAATAGTTCATCTTGCTCAACATGATCACCAGTTGATTTGTGCCAGGTTGCCACACTACCGTCTGCAATAGATTCTGGGAATTGTGGGGCTTTGATCTCAATTGCCATGGACTTTATCCTTTTTCGATATTCATTCAAAATTCAAAATTTAATGACTAGGCTTGCTAGTCATTGATATAACAGCTAGCCACGGGCGCGAACCATCATGTCATCTGAGCAAGTAAAAGCTGCCTCTAACAGGGCTTCTTGTTGTTGAGCATGGATAGATGGATAACCAACAGCCGGTGCTGCTGATGATTCTCTACCAGCAAATTCAAGATGCAAATGCTTGGAAATTTGCGCCAAAACTATTCGCATATGATGTTGACTACAATACCATGCACCCTGATTCATAGGCTCTTCTTGACACCAAACCACAGAACTTAAACGTGGAAATTTTTTCAATTCTTGGAGTAACTCTTCTTCTGGGAATGGATAAAGCTGTTCAACACGCAAAATAGCAGTGTTTGTAATTTCATTTTTTCGACGATGCTCAATTAAGTCATAGTAAACCCGACCTGCACACATAACTACCCGTTCGACCTGTTCCGGGTTAACAGCTTCTTCTGGCGGCTCAGCCAATACCAAATTAAATTTGCCATTGGCTAAATCTTCTAAGCTAGACACGCAGACTTTATGCCGCAACAAGCTTTTCGGAGTCATAACAATCAGTGGTTTTCGCAGTGGTCGAATTGCTTGGCGACGCATCAAATGAAAAATTTGTGCTGGAGTACTTGGTACACAAACTTGCATATTGTATTCCGCACACAACTGCAAAAAACGCTCCAAACGGGCTGAAGAATGCTCAGGCCCTTGACCTTCGTAACCATGAGGTAAAAGTAATACCAAACCACACACTCTTGACCACTTGTGTTCGCCTGAAGAAATAAATTGATCAATTACGACTTGAGCACCGTTAGCAAAGTCACCAAATTGAGCTTCCCATATAACCAAGCCTTGAGGCCGAGTAGTTGCATAACCATATTCAAAAGCCACAACTGCTTCTTCGGACAAAAGCGAATCATAGATTTCAAACGGCACTTTAGGCGACACATGTTCTAGTGGGACATAAGCCTCACCCGTATGCTGGTCATGTAATACAGCATATCGGTGGGAGAAAGTACCACGACCACAATCTTGACCAGTCATACGTATAGGATGACCTTCTTGCAAAAGTGAAGCATAGGCGAGTAGCTCGGCACCGCCCCAATTTAATGGAGTTTCACCCTTACCCATGGCTAAACGGTCAGTCAATACTTTTTGAACTTGCTTTTGTACGCTAAAGCCTTCTGGCGCAGTGGCGGTTAACCGGCTAAGCTCTTTCAGAGAATCAAGGGTTGTCCGTGTATCTGCATTGGGGATCCATTTATGACCAATATAGGGTGTCCAATCAATAAACAGTTCTTTATTTGGCTCGGTAACTAAACTTTTTAAAACATGCGCGCCTTCTTCCAGTAAGTTCCTGTATTCAGTTTGCATGTCTTTAGCTTCGGCTTTAGTCAATACACCTTGCTCGATTAGCCTTATGGCATAAAGCTCTCGAACAGGCTTATGTTTTTTGATAAGCGAATACATCAATGGTTGAGTACCAGAAGGCTCGTCGGTTTCGTTATGCCCACTTTTACGGTAACAAACTAAATCGATAACAATATCTCGATTGAACTCCATGCGATAATCCACAGCAAGTTGAGCTGCAAAATACACGGCGTCTGGATCATCGCCATTAACATGAATAATTGGTGCCTGAATCATCTTAGCCACATCAGTACAGTATTCTGTTGAACGCGCATCATCTTGACGAGAGGTGGTAAAACCAACTTGGTTATTGATAATAATATGAATTGTGCCACCAGTTTTATAAGCTCTGGTCTGTGACATTTGCAGAGTTTCCATGACCACACCCTGCCCTGCAAAGGCTGCATCACCATGCAAGACTACAGGGACCACTAGATCGCCTTTGGTGTCGTTGCGACGATCTTGTCGTGCTCGCACTGAGCCTTCTACCACGGGCCCAACAATTTCCAAATGAGACGGGTTGAATGCTAAGGCTAAATGCACTTCACCGCCATCGGTCATAACATTAGATGAAAACCCCTGGTGATATTTCACATCGCCTGAGCCAACCTCAATAATTTTTTTACCTTGAAATTCATCAAATAATTCAGTAGGTTTTTTGCCAAATGTATTCACTAACACATTTAAACGGCCTCGGTGAGCCATACCAATAACAATTTCTCGAGTTTTATAAGAGCCGCTTTTTTGAATTATTTCATCGATTAAAGGAATGAGCGATTCGCCGCCTTCTAAACCAAAACGTTTGTATCCAGGAAATTTGGACGCCAAGGCTTTTTCTAAGCCTTCTGCTGCCACTAGTCTTTCGTAGATATGGGTGCGAGTTTTTTTATCGAATTGAGGCTTTGACTTCACCGACTCCAAACGTTCTTGGAACCAGCGTTTTTCTTTACTATCAACAATGTGCATAAATTCAGCACCAATTGTTGAACAATAGGTTGTTTTTAATAAATCAAAAATTTCTTGTAATTTAGCCTTAGGTTTATTAATAACCAAAGTGCCAGTTTGAAACTCAGTCTCTAAGTCGGCTGAGCTTAAACCATGATGAGCTAAACTCAAGTCGGCCACGGACTCACGATACATAAGCCCCAAGGGATCAAGCTGAGCCTGCTGATGGCCTCGCACCCTATAGGCATTAATAAGATGAGTAACCCGCAGTTGCTTTTCTTGCCACTGAGAGGACGTTGCCTGTGATGTACCAGCATTCGACTGAGCTAACTGTCGTGTAAGCGGAGCATTTAATATTGCAGCAAATTCATTTTTGATATCTGCAAGGTTAATATCTGCCAAGCCATTTGCACCATCGCCTTTTGGCAACTTACTAAAAAGCTCTTGCCAGTTGTCGGCTACAGAAGCAGGATTCTCAATGTAGTCCTCATATAAGGTTTCTATATAAGTCAAACTACCAGCATAAAATGGGGACGAATCCCACTGATCTTGCATTTTGCTGTCGGTCATTTCTACTCCTAACTCAGAAATCTTGACGAAGCTTGATTGCTTGTACATTATCTTACATGTAATAAAAGAACCTACATGTAATAAAAGAACCTACATGTAATAAAAAATCTTACACATATTAAGAAATTTAACATGTAACACGAAATTTAATATGAAATGCGCCAGCTTTAATTCTATTTGCATCAGTATACGCAAGTAAGTTATAGATGATACGCAAGTAAATTATATATGTGCTGAACAATGCAAGTATATAAACACTAGGCCTTAGCTTAAGCTCTAACCTAATATTAGACACAAATTATCACACCGCATATCATGGCATTTCAACAGGCTATTTAAAATTACTCAAAATTGGTTATTTTTTATACTTTAACTATTTTAGAAGGGTTTTTGTAGTTTCGCATTTTTTAACTATGATAAACCACTTGGTAAGCTTGCATGGGAGTTTTCAAAAATAAAAAAGCCGGTATTGAACCGACTTTTTAGCAATCTAATACACTCATTCAATCAAATAAAATTTAACTGGCTTTACCAAGAAGCATATTTCTTATGTGACCAATAGCCTTGGTGGGGTTTAAGCCTTTAGGGCAAACACTTACGCAATTCATAATACCTCGGCAACGAAATACACTAAATGGATCTTCCAATTCACTTAAACGCTCAATTGTCGCGTTATCGCGGGTATCAGCGAGAAATCGATAAGCTTGTAATAACCCCGCAGGACCAACAAATTTATCTGGATTCCACCAATAAGATGGACAAGCTGTTGAGCAACAAGCGCAAAGAATACACTCATACAAGCCATCAAGCTTATCTCTATCTTCAGGTGACTGCAGACGCTCAATACTTGGCTCTGGAGCATCGTTGATTAAAAATGGTTTGATTTTTTCATACTGTGTGTAGAACTGAGTCATATCCACGATAAGATCACGAATAATGGGCAGCCCCATAAGCGGCCTAACGACTAGAGTTTCGCCTTTTTTCACAACCGACGACAAAGCGGTTACGCATGCCAAACCATTTCGACCATTAATGTTCATACCGTCGGAGCCACAAACACCTTCTCGACATGACCGACGATACACCAAAGTAGTATCTTTTTCTTTAATTAAGTTAAGCACGTCGAGTACCATAATATCTTTACCGCCAGTATCTACTTGATACTCGCGCATATATGGCTCACGGCCCTCGTCTGGATTATAACGATAGACACTTACATTTAACATCAATCACTCCTCATTGAGTTTGCACTCATCAATACTTAACCTCTTTATTTTCAGACAAGTAATCTATCTCAAAAGCTGATGAACTCCATTATATTTCACACTTTCTAGACAGATAACTTGTCTGAGGACATTTCCAGACAAGCAATCTACCTCAAAAGCTGATGAACTCCATTATATTTCACACTTTCTAGACAGATTACTTGTCTGAGGACATTTCCAGACAAGTTGTCTGTCTCCAAAGCTGATGAACTCCATTTTATTTCACACTTTCTAGACAGATTACTTGTCTAAGGACTTATAGTTTAGTAGCTTCTAATCTTAGGCTGGAAAGTATCAACTATTTTAGGTGCAAAATTAACTTCACGTTTGCGCAAATCTTTAGTTACTGGCTCGTAAATAGAATGAACTAGCCAGTTTTCGTCATCACGATCAGGAAAATCATAACGTGAATGAGCACCGCGGCTTTCATTACGCCCGGAAGCTGAAATAGCAGTAGCTTCAGCTACTTCGAGTAAATTATCCAGCTCTAAAGCCTCAACCCGAGCTGTATTAAAGACTTTGCTTTTATCAACCAATTGAGCATTAGCAATGCGGGTGCGTAAATCGGCAATTTTTTGCACGCCTTCGGTCATTAAATCACCTTTTCTGAAGACACCAAAAGCATTTTGCATAGTTTGTTGCAAATCTCTTTTCAGCTCTGCTACAGATTCGCCAGAATTTGACTCTTCCCAGCGGTTAAACCTTTGAGTGGCTTGCTCGACATCTTCTGGCGTTGAATTTTGCGCTTCGACACCACTTTTAAGCTGTTGTTCAATATACATTCCAGCTGCACGGCCAAACACCACAAGATCTAATAGCGAATTACCGCCAAGGCGATTTGCACCATGTACTGAAACGCAAGCAACCTCGCCAACAGCATATAAACCATTAACAATTCGATCTTTACCTTCAACCGATTGGGTAATAACCTGACCATTAATATTTGTAGGTACACCACCCATTTGATAGTGACAAGTTGGCACCACAGGTATAGGCTCTTTGACCGGATCTGCGTGAGCGAAGGTAATTGAAAGTTCACAAATACCAGGCAATCGTTTATGCAGTACTTCTTCGCCCAGATGATCAAGCTTTAAGTAGACGTGATCACCATTTGGGCCACAGCCTCGACCTTCAAGAATTTCCATCATCATAGATCGTGCCACTACATCACGCCCGGCAAGGTCTTTGGCATTTGGCGCATAGCGCTCCATAAAACGCTCACCATCTTTGTTGACTAGAAAACCACCTTCACCTCGGCAACCTTCAGTCACTAAAGTGCCTGCACCAGCAATACCGGTTGGGTGAAACTGCCACATTTCCATATCTTGACCAACAATTCCAGCCCTAAAGGCCATACCCAAGCCGTCACCGCTGTTAATGAGCGCGTTGGTAGTAGAAGCAAAAATTCGCCCAGCACCGCCGGTAGCTAACACAACTGCTTTAGCTTTAAAATGCACAATCTCGCCAGTTTCAATACACATAGCCACCACACCAGCAACATCGTTTTGCTGATTTTTAACTAAATCTACTGCTAGCCACTCGCTATAAACTTCTGTGTTGTACTTAATATTTTGCTGATACAAGGTGTGCAATAACGCATGACCTGTTCTATCTGCTGCAGCGCATGTTCGAGCCGCTTGACCGCCTTCGCCATAGTTTTTTGATTGACCACCAAATGGACGTTGATAAATACGGCCTTCATCTGTGCGTGAAAAAGGCAGCCCCATATGTTCTAGCTCATAGACAACTTCAGGGCCAACAGAACACATATATTCTATTGCTTCTTGATCGCCAATGTAATCAGAACCTTTCACCGTGTCATACATATGCCATCGCCAATCATCATTTGGATCAGAACTTGCAATTGCGCAAGTAATGCCACCTTGAGCGGAAACCGTATGCGATCTTGTAGGAAATACCTTTGAAATAAGTGCAGTTTTCATGCCTGCTTTAGCTAACTGCAAAGCAGCCCTTAAGCCAGCGCCACCAGCGCCAACAATAACTGCATCATAATTTAGTGTGCGAACTTGCGTCATGCTTTACCCCCAAAAAATAGTTAAAGCCCAAATCATATAAACCAATAGGGTTGTCGCAACCGCTAACTGAAATCCTAGTCGTAGCCAATCATTCTTCAGGTAGTCTGTACCTATCGTCCAAACACCAACCCAGGCATGACCCACAAGCGCCAAAATAGTAAGAATTGAAAATACCTTCATTGGCATGGACATCATAAAACTATACCAATGATAATAGCCGTCATTACCAACTGCGAACCAAATCACCATGGTCAATGTATATAATGCCAAAATAACGGCGCTAGCCCGTTGAATAAGCCAATCAGACACGCCGTTTCGAGAAAAATTTGTTGCACTGTTAACACTAGCAACGTTGGATGTACTCTTCATATGAACACTACCTTAATATTCGTGAGTTTCATTTAGAATAAAATAATAAGAAATAATAAGGCGCCGCCACCAAGACCGAGCCAAAGACTTACCTGTGAAAATAAATGACCTTGCTCAAGTGTTTCGCCATAGCCGGCATCCATTAATAAATGCTTGATGCCTGCGATTAAGTGAAAAAACAAGGCAGCAACAAGAATACCGACAATAAGCCTGCAAAAAAAGCTCTCACCCCAAGCCATGACCGAATTATACCCATCTAAAGAACTTAATGAGCCTCCCAAGGCTGCCAATAATACGGGCACAGCTAAAAAAAGTAAGAAACCACTCATTCGATGTAAAATACTTGAAATACTCGTTAGCGGAAATTTGAATGTGGTGAGATCAAGGTTCACCGGTCTGTTCTTGTTAGTCTTCATCTGTTCACAATCTCCTTTTATGGATCTTCAGAAAACAATGTGGACCGGAAAGTATGGAATATAGTAGCGTCCGTCCACTTATTGGTCACATTGCTTATCTGACAAGGTATATTAGTTGTTAAGAAATACGCATTATATTTCATAACTTAAAACTTACAGACAGTTTAAAGCATTGCCACTGTAAATTTTAAAAAGTATTCTATTTAAACGCAAACGAAAGTATACGGCCGTTTACAGCGCCTGCCAAACATATTTTCAATAAATCTATTCACAGAAAACATGTTTAACCCAAAGATAAAATAACTTGCTTGATTTAGGTCACTTAGGCAAATTAAAAAGATTATATCCAATCATTACCTTTAATAAATAGCATAGTTGCTGTGAAGATAAGATCATTTTATCAACAAAAAATTCATTAAACTTGCTTAATCATAATGAAAATACTCACAAGCTCAGAGAATGCTCGACACGGACGGTGTGATTAAGCTAGCCTATGAAATGACTTAAGCCCGACATCTAGTGATTAAGGAGAACCATAAATGTCAGACAAGAATACTGAAAAAGCGACCCTCTCGATTCCTGGCGTTTTGCCAAATGATGGCAAAATAGATTTTGAAGTACTTACAGGAACTGCAGGCCCAAAAGTTATTGATGTCAGACCCCTTGCTGCAGAAGGCGTATTTACCTACGACCCAGGCTTTGTATCCACTGCATCTTGCGAGTCTAAAATTACTTATATTGATGGTGAAAAAGGTATATTACTTCACCGTGGCTACCCTATTGATCAATTAGCAGCTGACTCTTCATACCTTGAAGTCTGTTATCTCTTAATGAATGGTGAATTACCGAATCAAACGCAACACAAAGATTTTGTAGATACCATCAATAATCATACTATGGTACACGAGCAAATTCGTAATTTTTACAACGGCTTCCCACGATTCTCACATCCCATGGCGATCATGTGCGGCGTAGTTGGCGCGCTTTCGGCGTTTTATCATGACTCGCTTGATATTAAAAACCCAGAACATAGAAGCCTTGCGGCGCATCGACTGATTGCAAAAATGCCTACTTTGGCGGCCATGTGTTTTAAATACTCTGTGGGTATGCCGTTTATGTATCCGCAAAACCGTATGGGTTATGCAGAAAACTTTTTGCATATGATGTTTGGCGTACCAACCGAACATCGCGATGTTAACCCAGTATTAGCTCGTGCTATGGAGAAAATATTTATTCTTCACGCAGATCATGAGCAAAATGCCTCCACCTCAACGGTGCGCTTAGCAGGATCTTCTGGAGCTAACCCATTTGCATGTATTGCCTCTGGTATTGCCGCGCTTTGGGGGCCTGCTCATGGCGGCGCCAATGAAGCGGTATTAAATATGCTCACAGAGATGGGTGATGTATCTCAAGTGGATAAGTTTATCGCTCGCGCTAAAGACAAAAATGATTCTTTTAGACTCATGGGTTTTGGTCATAGAGTGTATAAAAACTTCGATCCACGGGCCAACGTTATGCGAGATTCTTGTCATGAGGTATTAAAAGAGCTTGGCTCAAATGACCCCATGTTTGAACTCGCCTTACGACTTGAGGAAATCGCCCGCGAAGACAGTTATTTTATCGAGAAGAAACTCTATCCAAACGTAGACTTTTACTCAGGTATAATTTTAAAAGCTCTTGGGATTCCAGTATCCATGTTTACTGTAATTTTTGCGCTTGCTCGAACTGTGGGCTGGGTTTCTCATTGGCTAGAAATGATGGGCAGCCCTTATCGTATCGGTCGACCACGTCAATTGTATACTGGCCCAACCCATAGAGACCTTGTGCCATTGGATAAGCGCAAGTAAATTGAGTCTAATCTTTGAAGCTGGCTTAATTGACCAGCTTTTTTGTGGAAATCAATCACAAAAAGTATTTAAGACATGATTTTTACGCTTTGTTCCAATTTTTTTTATAAATTATTGTTCTAACCTATTTTTATATTGTAAGGAATACCCATGAAAAAATATCACATCACAACTGTTGGTAACGCCTTACTCGATATGGAATATCAAGTTAACGATGATTTTTTAATTCTCAATGATATTGAAAAAGGTGTGCAAACTTTACAAAATCATGATGAGCATATGAAATTACTCGACGCACTTAAAGGTCGGCAAAGTCATAATGCAGCAGGTGGTGCTTGTACTAACTCACTAGTTGCAGCTGGGCACTTAGGTGCACATAATTTTTACCATTGTCAGGTGGGTAACGATGAGCACGCGCAAACTATTCTCGCAAGCTTAGCTGAAGCTCAAATTAAAACATCGCCCATTGAAACCATTCAAAAAGATGGCCATACCGGCAAATGCATTGTGCTCATTACCCCAGATGCAGAGCGTACTATGCTCACCTATCTTGGCGTAAGCGCAGATATTGCGGCAGATTCTGTAGACCAAGCTGCAATTGACCAAGCCGAGTATTTTTTAGTCGAAGGCTTCCAATGTATATCCGATGAGTCCAGAGCAGCTAATATTGCTGCTATCAAAGCAGCCCATGCAGCTGGTACCAAAATTGCCCTGTCCTTTTGTGACGAAGCGGTTGTGCAGTATTTTCATTCGCAAATTACAGAACTAACTGCCGCGGCACCAATTGATATTTTATTTTGCAATCATCACGAAGCCATGATTTTCACCAACACTAAAACCACCGCAGAAGCTGCCCAAGCTTTGAAACAAATTGCAACTACATTTGCAATGACTTTAGGTCCAAAAGGTGCGCTAATATATGACGGCAAAGACACTTTTGAAATTAAAGGCCAGCCTGTGAATGCGACCGATACATTGGGCGCTGGCGATTTATTTGCAGGAGTATTTTTATACGGACTTACCCATTCACTTAATTATCATCAAGCCGGTCAACTCGCCAATGAAGCTGCTGCAGAATTAGTGATGCATTTTGGCCCAAGATTACCAGCATCACAATTACAAAATATTTTTACACGGTTTTCCGAAGAATAAACTGAAAAGGCATAATTATGCTCTGGATTAAAGCGCTTCATTTAATCTCAATAATCTGCTGGTTTGCTGGCTTGTTTTATCTGCCAAGATTATTTGTATATCATGCCCAAGCCAGTGATCAAATTAGCCTTGAGCGCTTTAAAGTAATGGAGCGAAAACTTTACTTGGGTATTATGACCCCAGCAATGCTAGCAACTTTCATATTTGGCATCGCCCTAGCTGCAATGCAGTGGGACTATGTAAAAACCGCAGGCTGGTTTCATGCTAAAATGCTCTGTGTGGTTTTGTTATTAGGTTTTCACAAAATGTGCCGCTTGCATATGCGTAAATTTGCCAATGACGCCAACACTAAATCTCACAAATACTTTCGCTGGTTTAATGAAGTACCTACAATATTGCTCTTAGCCATAGTGATCTTAGTGGTAGTCAAGCCTTTTTAGAATAATATCATTTTACCAGCCACCCGCTTACAACTAAAAACCCCTTAAATTGCCCTTACTTATAACAATACCTGCTATCCTAAGATGTAAGTAATAATTACCTCTAATCTCTTAATACAAGCAATTCATTGATTAGATCTGGGCAAGGAATGGCCATGATTTCACTTATAATATTGCTTAGCATTCCACTAATTGTAACCCTATTTGCTCTGTCAACGCTCAACAAGTTGGCGCCAACAATTGGTTTAATGGATGAGCCCAACGACCGAAAATTACATACCACGCAAACTCCTTTAACCGGCGGTCTTGCTATTGCTTTTGGTATGTCTACCCTTATTTTACTCTCACCTAATATCCTGAGCGATTTTACCTGGTTGCTAGCAGGCGCAGGCTTATTAGTAATTACCGGCGCCCTTGACGATGCTCGAGAATTAAGCGTCAAACACAGATTTTTTATTCAATTTATTGCGGCCAGTATTGCTGTGTTCCCAGGCGATATAGTCATTCAATCTTTAGGCACCTACCCTGTTATAGGTGAATTCATTCTGCCTTTGTGGCTTGCCTATCTCATCAGTATTTTTTCCATCATGGCGGCAATTAACGCCATGAATTTAATCGATGGTTTGGACGGACTCAGTGGCAGCCTGGCTTTAGTACCAATAGGTTTTATTTGTTACTTCGCAAGCCTGCAAGGTAGAGATACACTCATGCTCTTAACTGGTGGTTTAGGTATTTCGCTCTTTGCGTTTTTGTCGAAAAATATGCAATATGCTAAAAAAGATAAAGCTAGTGTTTTTTTAGGTGATGCAGGCAGTACTGGTTTAGGTTTTATTATTGGCTGTTTGTTGATTGTCAGCGCTCAAGGAAAAAACGCTGTCATTCAGCCAGTCACCGCGCTGTGGTTGTTTGCCGTACCACTTATCGACACTCTCACTGTAATTATAACCCGTAAACTTAGCGGTAGCCCCGCCTTCAAAGCCTCAAAGGATCATATTCACCACCGTCTATTACAGCAAACCGGCAATGTTAAAACTACTTTAGGTTTGATTGCATGCATGAGTGTTACCTGCGGCTTGGTTGGCGTGTTTATTACGCGAGAGCACGAGCTTATTTCATTTGGATTATTTTTAGTAGTCATTAGTATTAACTTTTACTGGTGCTTGGAATTTAAACACAAAAAATATGATGGTAAGATAGAATCTGTCAGCTTAACAAAAAAAAAATATAGAGCTGGGGTTAAATGGCTGGGTGAAGCTAAACGCGATAAAGCAGCTTAAAAAAGCTCACTGAAATTATAAAAAGAATATTATTTACTTTTAAATGGACACTTCATACTTAAAGATACAATTATATTCCACCAGCTGGATCAAAAGTTTTTATTTTTACGGCTAATTGGGGTGCTAAAAGTTTTACTGCTTTGTCAGCTGTGCGAGTAAATATATTGACCGATTCACTAAACTTACCTTCGCTCATACGCTGTAATATAGCGAAATCAATCTCAGATGACGCTTCGGGCATAGCGCTTTGTTCTTCGGATATCCGCATGGTCAGCTGATCAAGTAAAAATGGTTGTTTGCCTTTAGGGCATTTTGCAATATGACGTAAATCTGCTTGAATTCGTGCCTGACGTTGACTCACCTGTGTTTTAAATTCTTTTTGGGGAGCTTGCTTGGAACTTAGAGAAGGTATATCAGCTCCAAACACATAAGCTTCACCCATCAATGCTAGATCATTAATATCAACTGCTAGCTTCATTACCGCTTTTTTACTGGTCGCGTCGACAACTAAATTGGTTTGGGTAGCAGTTTGCATCGCTTGGCGCAAAGACTTTTTAGCAAGTTGTTGGCCATTGAGTAAGTTTGCTTGGCTTTTAACACTATGAATAAGACTTTGTAGGCCTATATCAGCTTTGGTTGCAGTTTGTTGCAATGGGTTAAAGCCTGCACTCATTAACTCAACAACTTTTATAAAGTTATTTTGCTCAACCGTATGAGCAAAAGTTGCTTGAGCCGAATGGCTTTGATGCCAATCAGGGTAATATTTTACAAAAATCTGTGACATTTCATAATTGTCATTGCAGATAAACTCAGCCACCAGGCCTTTGAAAAAATCAATTTCCGCTGGACTACTTGTACCCTTTGCCGCCATTAATTGCTCAACCAGATATGCTTTATTAGGGGTATTGGGTAGCCTTAATAATTTAACAAATGCAGGGCTTTTAATAAAATCCGCGGCTTGTTGCTTATCAATAGTTCTAGAGGTTGCAGAAATTGCTGCATGGATCAGCCCTTGATCATAGGTATCCAAAGCTCTGGCTAGATTGTGGAAATTATTGATTTTTAATTTAGCATAAATCATATCGAGTTTTTGTTTTGATTCTGGGGTAGAAGTACTATTTTCTAATCGAGCGATATCTAATATAAAGAAATTAAAGCCCTCTTTAAAAATATCAGCATCAAGAATAACATCTACAGCTTCAAATTGGCCATAGGCTACAAAATTTATAACTACTTTAGACGCAGTATACGAATTCATATTCTCAAGTGAAATCTTGCATACAGGATGATTTGTTTCATGAGCTGCTAATAGCAGTGGTAAATTATCGGTAATATTATTATTAATTAATAAAGCAAAATGCTCATTCCATGGAGTCACTGCCGGCATTTGTTGTAACAAAGTTTTCAAGACTTGATTGATATTCTTATTCATCAAAATATCTTTATGGTCTTGGCCTTGATCACCAATGATTTTGAGAAACAAGTCTCGATGCGCGGTGACTTGTAGAATTGACTCTATAACCTCAGGTGTTTGTGTATGTTGAAGTAGGACTGTCAATTCCTTTCTATTAAGAGGCTCCCCGGAATTTGATAATTTTTTAATAATTCCTGCTCTTAACGAAGGATTTGCAAAAATTTGCTCAAGATGATTAGAAATTTCAGTTGCTAAATTAAGGTGACTTTGAGGTTTACTTGCCACAGATTTTAAAACAATGTCCTTAAAGTCTATTAGTAAAGGCGGTGAATTATCATCAGGATTTGCTGATAAAATGTCCCGCACTTTTTGCATAAATAAAACTCGATCACTACCCGATATATTAGGGCCTCTGCCAAGTTGAGCCATTAAATTAAGTGCATTATATTGTTTAGTGTCGTTATTTGAAAAAATGTCCTCGGCAATATCTAAATTAGTTAACGGCTGAGTTGATAAACTCTCAAAACTTGTAGTTTGAAATTTTGCTTCTAATTCAAATATTTGTTTTACTTGATCGATTACATTCGCTTTAATTGAGGCGTAATTCATTTCATATGGCGCTTCATCAGGGCCTGTTTCAACAGCAAAGCTCGCTAAATCAACCTCGCCTGCTTTAATAAAATTCGCCCCCAACGGGTGTTGTGCTAACTTTGTCGTAGCAGCTTCTACTGGAGCATAATTATAGGTTTCAAAAGCATCATTCAAGGCACTGACATAATCTGCTAAACATTGATCTAAACTCGATAGGTTGGCTTTAAATGTAGGTGACTCTAAGTATTCACCAATGAGTTGAGTTACGTCATTGCCTAAGTCACGACCAAGTTCATGAATTTGGGATGCGGAAATATTAAGGGTAGAGCCAATAATATATTGAGAAATTTCGTTAATAAGCGGTTTAGAAACCCCAAGCTCAGTCCATGCCCCACTAGGCAGGTGCTTATGATTGGGACCATAGGTTTGTTTGAGCCAACCTTTAGCGGTGATATGTTTGACTAAGGATCTTTCTGCCATATCAAATAAAGATTCTTTAGCGCCAAAGAGTATTTCATTGTGCTGTGTATCTGTATTCATTTTCCGCATAACATCATTAATGGTTTCTTTAGAACCATCAATACATAAATAATCATGCGCGGCTTTTGGTGGAAATTGCAATAAAGCCGTTTCTTTGGTAGCGGCTGTACAACTGGGGTTGTCCAAAGCCACTGCATATTCTTTCGTTAAATTAATAAGTTCAATTAGTCCTTTGGCCTTTTGGGTACTGAAACGACCAGTAACCGGGTCATGGCAGGAGTTAAGATGATCTAATAGATTCTTCGTGTAGCAACCTTCCGCACCACATAATTCTGTTAAATCATGCACACTGTTGTTATCCACCAAATGCTGCAAAACAGAATAAATATGCTCCTTGAGCACAGGCTCGGGTGTATCTAGGGGTAAGTTTTGCAAATGATCTGAGCGATCAGCCTGATCATGGCTTTGCACATTGGCAGTGGTTTGCATTGTAACAAAATGACTATTTGCAAGCTCAACTAATTTATGGGTGGGTACGGCGAGTTGATCTAAGGCATGATGATCAATCATCTGACTCAATCGAGGTGTAGGTGTATCACCTAATTCATGAATTGCGCTCATTGACGCGCTTGCCCCTGGCTGAGCTAATGCTTGATGTGATACATCATTTGAGCGTGGAGACGCTGCTGGCTGGTCACCTTGAGGTTGATTACCAACTTGACGTACTTGATTGGCTTGATCTGGCTGAGCAACTGGCCTATGTAGATTAGGTGGAATTGGCATATTTTCACAGTTTTAAATAGATTATTAGCAAAATTATATACTGGATGCAGTGCTACTTATGTAATTTAATACAAGCTTCAGGTATGAGTTTGTGAATTTAGTAATAAATCCTAATTTTTGAGCATTGAGCTGTATAATCAATTGATCTTGAAACGAGTCGTTATTATTGCAAGTTAAATCGTTGGTTCAACAGTTGCTCAATAGCATTCGCTTGGGTTTCTTGAGCCAGCTGAATAATTGTTTGACTCTCCACACCTTGAATCTGTATTGGTTGATCAATTGATTCTTGTAATAAACCAGCATCAATAGCTAAGGCCATGGCGGTATGATTGTCACTCATTGTTAATAGATGAATAAAGTTAATCGAATATGCCTCTTTATTTTCATCTTGTAAAACTTGAATTGAAGGCTCGCTCAAAAGAATATTAATATCGAAGCCGCGGTCTTGTAATACTTGAAGTACAAGTTGAAAATTACCCTTAGAAATATGCTGCACACTTTCGAAGAGTAAAGCAATTGCAATATTTGATAGAACTAAAACTGGGGTTGAGAACTCCCAATTCAGATCTAATAAATCATGATCAATTAATTCATTTAAATAATGAATACCTTGGGTTGTAAAGTCATTAGATTGTACTAAGGAAAAAGCTAAATCTTGAATTTTCTCCATACTTGCAATTGGCAAGTTTATATGCTCTTGCCGGAGATTTTGTAAAGCTGCTATTGAGTCAGCTGGGAATTTTTGGAGCAGTAATTTAAGCATAAGCGGTGTGTCGGCACTCATAACTGATTTATCAAAAAATGATGAGCCATTAAAATTAGCGTTATAAAATACATCTTTGGTATTATCTTGTTCGACTAAAATTGCAAGTTTATCAACATTATCTTCGGGAATTAAAGTATTAATTAAATTTGTAATTATGAATTTAGGCACTTCATCTTGGACATAATTCATTGTTAGAGTCTGATTTAAAATCTCGGTCAAATTAAACCCTTGTTCAACTAAAAAATTCACCATGGCTTCAAAATTTGCAGTATCGTGTTGAATAATACTCACAGTGAGTAAGCCTGCCCCTAAATTTGGACATATTAAATCTTTAATATGAATAGGCTCATTAAAATCAACCATTTTTTCATATATAAAGACTTGTAATTTATTCTTAGCGCTCGGGTCTAAGCCATCTTTAATGATATCAAGCATAACCTCAGCTAATGAACTGGTACTTTCATAAAATGTGCTTAGTTTAGCTTTGAGCGATAGCCTCATAAAGTATGGAATAATTTTATGTTTATTTAATATCTGTATTACATCCTCTTTAACTCCATTGGCATTTATAGAAGATTCTTTCAAATTATTAATATCAACTTGGGCAAAAAAGTCAAAAGCATTGTGATTTTTTTCTTTAGCTTTTTCTATATTTAAATTACGAATAATCGCTTTAAGTCGTTTGACACTTTGTGTATTGTTGGGGTTTTGCGTGAGCTGCTCTTGTAAGTTGGCTAACTGTAATAAGCCGTGATCAAATAACTGGTGAGCATCTAATAATTGAGACTCGTCGGCCTTCATAAGCTTACCTAAATCATGGGTAAGCTTTAAAGCCACCAGTGCATTGGTATCTTTAAAATTTTCAGTTGCAAAATAAAGCAGCTCCAGCTGATCTTGCGCTGTTTGATCTAAATGATAAGTCTGAGTTGCAGTCAGTTCATTGTCCTCAAAAAGACTACAGAGCCTACTCAGTTGACTTAATTCATGGTTATAGTGGCTGGATGAACGCAATATATTGCGAGCAGAATGGATTATTTGTGGCGGTGGCAAGGTCATCGCAGAATCATCTGCATCGGTTGTTGCTGTATTAGGGGCAATAATAAAGAGCTTCCCAAGCGAATTAATAATTCTCGATTTTAAAGGTTCTAGATCAAATGCTTCTACTTGGGTAAAATCTTCGTTATAAATTAACGGAAAAGTGGGGTCATCCATGCCATATTCTTCAAACAGGTTAAAATCTGGATCAATTGTTTTAAGAAATTGAATAAATTCATGGTTTTCAATAGCTGCAGGTGCTATTTCACCGTTGATTTCACAAGCATGCAAATGAACAAAACAGTCTCTGACTAAAGTGTCTAAATGACCTATCTTATCCAGCGTTATAAAAGATACATCTTGAGCATTTTGATCAACTCGAGTGGCGGCTTTAATACTATTAATAAATCTTAGGGCATCGTAAGTCTTAGTGCTCCATAGTGGAGTGGTAAAAAGATTATCCCTTGCCTGCAGTAGATCCGGTGATACTCCCAATAAATAATCCAACATTGCCGGAATATGAATATGATTGCCCGCTAAGACACTTTGCAGCGGCCCAGTAGCTGCAGCGCTTTTAATGCTCTCAATACCTTGATGGATGGAAAGCTTCAATTGCTCATTAAAATCTTGGCTTGGCTCCAGTTCATTGCGCAGTAAATTTTCCGCCATTTCTAATCGTTGAATAGTGCCTGGAATACACGCATAGGGAGATGATTGATCAGCTAAATAAGGAAATAAATGGCTTACTTGAGCAATTGTTGCCTCATGGCCTGGTTCACGTTTAAGCTGCACTAAACACGCATAGAGTTTCGCTGTTCGGCCAAGCAGCTCTTTCATTAAATGAACTGAGGTGCCCTCTCCAGGCAGATGCTCGCATACATATTTTACAAAATCCGCTTGAGGTTCAAATTTATGCCGCAGAAATTCCGGCAGCTTTTTTTTACCAGCAGAATTGACTTCACCAAAAGATCTTATCAATTGACGTCTCAATACCTTAAACCCTTGGTTCAAAAGCGCATGAGCCTGGTTTAAATTATTGTCTGGGTCTTGGTTGTATGTAGCGTTAAGCTCATCAATAGTATTATGCCAAAATTCAGCGCTTAGTGGGCTATCACTAGGGATCGACTCAATCGTCTCGAATAGTGCCCCTAAATCTTTAGGTTGTAATAAACTTTCATGGGCTTCGATAGCTTTGGCGTATTCCACCCCCAGAATTCGGGGCACAATCTCTTTCGCAGCTTGAGCATAGCCAATAGCTCGCAGTTGCACTTTGGATTGCGCCGATGGCGGCTGTTTTAAATCTAGCGCTTCGAGGTTGTGAGGTTGCTTATAAGCTGAAGCTTGGTTGGTATCCGATAAAACACTTTGATCTCGCCGAGAGTTGGCGTCAGTCTGGCGGGCAGGAGGTAATGAATTTGTGTTGCGATTCGGGAATTCAAAAGGCATTGTATGTCATAATTTGGCTAGGCTAATTCTTAATTAAGTTCACACTATTATAAAGCGAGTAAAGCTCATTAAGGTAACAAATTGTGGTGTTTTTGTAATAGCCCAGCCATATAAATTTAAATAAATTTAGCCTGTAAGTTGACTGCATCGTCGTACCAACCCCACTGAGGATATTCGCCTTTATCGTTAAACCCACCCAATGAACCTGCTGCACCTGAACTTTGGCCGCTCATGTCTTTGTCGTTTAAGGAGGTCATATGAATTGGGTTATACACTTCGCTATTGCCAAAAAGCGTGGAATGCAGGAAATTGTGCTCGTTAAACCCCCAAAGATCAGTGAGCTCTTGGTCTGATAACCCAAAAGTATCGCCGCCGTTAGACTCAATCAGCTCTCGGACGCTGGCGCCATCACCTTGAATAGCTGCATTTTTCAAAGCACCATAAACTTCAGCTGCAGCATTTTCGTTGCCAAGGCTTTCAGGTGTTAAGCTCGCCATTTTACCAAGAGTATTTAAGGTCAAATAAGCACCAGCTTCTTTTTGTTGGCCTGATTGACCTGGATTATAAGCACCTAGGCTATCGAGCTTATCAACAATGGAATTCACGCTATCTGGTAATTGCCCACCATTGGCCCGAATTTGACTCGCAATACCATCTTGTTGTTGGGTATTAAGCCCATTGCCGAAACCATGCCCCATAATATGACCAGAAGAATGATCTGACCATACGGGCACATCCCCAGAGATAAGCTCGCCGCCTTTAAAGTGATCGGCCAACTGCGTAGTTGAGGTAGCCTCAGGCATTGACCCAGGCATTGCATGGCCAGTGTGTTGCGTCTGACTGGATAGAAACGATTGCGCCGACCCTTGAGGTATAGATGTAGTCGTAATAGATTCGGCTGTAATTGGCTGAGCATTTGATAAGGATGCAGATGGCGTTAGATTGCTCGACATATTTGCTGAAGCTGGGCCAGCAAGCATGCTGGCATCGGTGAATAAGTTTGGCGAAGAATCTAAACTAAGCTGCATGCGGTTGTTAAAAAAATCATTACTCGCATCGAAAATTGCTTGTTTAAAAACATCAAAAAAATCATGTTCGGCAAGGCTCATTTCACTTTGGAATTCACCTTCAAAAGAATTTTGCAAGTTTTGAAAAGGCTGTAAGCGTTGATTCATGGATGATTGGTATGCGCTCATATCTGGCGATTGTTGTGAACACGTTGAGCTTGTAATTGCCATCTTTTGTACCCTCGGTCAAATGGTGTATTCGATTGATGGTGTCCATTCCAATACGCTTAAAATACTGCTGTTATGACAAATAATGACATAGAAAAACAGTTAGACTATTAGAACTATCGCTCTAATTGGCATCTATTAAGACCAAGGTTTGTAAATACAAAAAGTGCGAAATTAGTAGACTATTTATCAAAAGATATATAATCAGGTGATTGAAATTACATGGATCAAAACCAAAACTTTACCCAGTTTAATAACAACCTCTCTACATCAGGGGCACTTACTCAAGCCTCATTGGGCTTTTTTAAACACAATCATTACGCATATGTGATTAATTTATTGCCTGATCAGCATGCATTAGCTTGGTTAGATGAGCATAAGCAGCTCGAGTTATATGGTATTGAATATATTTATATTCCAGTCAACTTTAAAAACCCGCTGCAAGCAGATTTGAATCAATTTTATAGTGCACTTGCGAGATGCAGCAATCAGAAAGTTCATATTCATTGCGCAGCAAATTATCGTGTGAGTGTGTTTTATGGGCTCTATGCATTTAAAAATAATATTCTTAATATACAAGATGCTCAAGCAGTCATGCGCCACTATTGGGACCCTTTTGCAAACCCAGTATGGCGCCAGTTTATAGAGTTTAATTTGTAACATTTTGCACTGCATATTATAACTAAGCTTTAAAAACTGATATGGTCATTGATTAAGCCATCGATTAGATTTCAACGGCAATTTGTGTATTAACTGTAAGACATTGAAACCCTATGACCAGCCTAAGCATCTCACAGCAAACCAGTGAAAATTTCCAGGCCTACTCAGCAACCAAAGAAGCAACCAGAGACACACTTGAGCAACCTCATACAAACAGACCAAATGACCAGGGATTTTTAGGCCGAATCACTCGTTTACCAGGCGCTTGCGCTCGATTGCTCTGCCCATGTATGCACCCGCGAGCTGCGGTTGATCAGAGTCGATTAGAAATAATAGAGCCAGCAGCAGATGTGCAAGCTAGGCTCAGCTCATCTGACCAATCTTTGCCACCTACACCATTGGCTGAACCAATTGAAAGTAGCTTTAAACAACAGGCCAATGAGCTTTATGAACTGGATAAAAGTAACTTCCCACACCAAGCTTATACGCGTAAAATGCATAATCTACGACACCATCTTATTGCTCAGCAATCAGCAACTCGCACAGTGTCAAACCCAAGCGGTCGTTTAGACAGCAAGTATAGTGATTCCAAGCGAATTTCTGCAGTATCAGCAGGCGCGCTAAGCGCTCTACACGGTCAAGGCTGCCAAGTGACTGAACAAGTGACGACTTTAAGTCAAGATTATAAGCATCGCAGCACTAACAACGGCTATGTGTTGCATCACTATAATTCCAAAAACCCAGCGCAATCGCCTGGAGATTTACACGTTACCGACCCACAATTACATATTGAAGATTTACACGGTTTTCTAGAGCGTGTTAACTCGTTTAAAAAGACTCTTGCGGATGCAAGCCAAACAAAAATTATTGATTTAAGTGTCACTTTTTTACGCAAACAATTTATACCTGGCGGCAACCCAGCCTTGGCTTCAGATGTGCAGCGGCTGCTATTACTTTTAATAGACGTTTCAAATGCAGACTTCACAACAGATCAAGTCTCTTTATATACCGACCATGATACTCACAGTAAAAATCAAGATTCAACTCAGTTCTCCACAGACTATTACCGGCTGCTTATACCAGGTCAAGTTGGACTGCCATATATATGTAATAATGATTCAAGATTAATGACACATGAATTTGAAACTCGCTGGAATCAGTTTGCTGAAAAACAAAGCCGTCATCAAACTATGCTCGCTTCACATGAGGAAACCTTGAGTCAAGCACGAAATGATTTAACTGCAAATCACCCAGCCCAGCCTGATATACAAAATCATTTTATTTTTAATAATTTAGAGTCAATGATCAGTGATTCAATTACCCGAGATATTAATCAGCTGACACTGGCAAATGTTAAAACCCCCGTCCAGCAAAAGCTAGTACAAGATTTTATATTCTCAAAATTAGATGCTATCAATGGTGCAGCTGACAATGTGGACACTTTATTTAAAGGTGCTGACCGGCTCATCTCCGCCCAGGAAAAACCAGAATCATCAGGGCATAAAAAAATAAATTCTCGTTTTGAACAAGCCGCGCTTTTAACTACAGGCACGCCATTACTTGGCGAGCGGCAAGCAGATTATCAGCCTCCTTTAAACCCAGACAATTTAGAAGGCATTGAAGCCACTTGGAACCAACAGATTAATCAGGCCTATTATGGTGGTATGAGTGAGCGGGAAGATTTTATTCTATCAAAGAATTTTTGGTCCCAGGGTGATTTTGAAGGCAACTGGCGTCCAGCCGATGGCACTCAAATAGATACCATCAAGCCTATATCAACTGATACAACTGATATACCAAGTTTTTTGTTAAGCGCTTATCAAGTTTAAAATCTTAAGCATATGATTTAAAAGTAATAAGTCTCGCTTAACACCAAAACTTTTAAAACTAAAACATATATTTAAAAAATTCTAAGACTGTACTATTTAGCTAAATTATTGAGTATCTACCAATTTATTTTTAAAATTTAAAAATTAAAAAAGTAATTCAATTGAAAACCTTCACTATAATACAATAACGGTATCTAGCAATGCTTATAATTATTTCATTGCAATGTAGGATAATTAGGCATCCATAAGATGTAAAAAACGTGGGAGCTAAGATTTGTTATATCTTATAGATAAACATAGATTTGAGGTAGTCACTAATTATCACGATGCTTTAAAGCACCTAACAGACCAAAGCCTAAAACAGCTATCATTCAAACCAAATCCCATTATCGAATCTTTAATTTACTTGCGAAGGCCCCCGCAGTCGCTGGCTGGCTTGAATTTTTTAGCTAATTCTTTATTAGCCAATTCTGGCAAGCAACACTTAAAGGATCGACAGCAATTAAATACCTGCTGGAATAAATATGCAATTGGCTCTTTACACGAAAATGTCAGTGCGTCAGTACAACAATCACTAGAATATATTGAGCAACAATTAATTGCAACGACTCAAAAGAAATTACATATCGATTTACTTAATGATTGTATTTTTGATCATTTGATACAAATAATCGCTCATGTATTTTTTGGCCAAGCCATTATTGCGTCTGAAATACAATTGCTTAAAAACGCTATTGGAAACGTCATAAATTTATTTGCCCAAGTTGATGTAAATGACACCCTCCGCCTTGCTCATGGGATCCAAAATTTAAGATACATTGGGGTTTCTATGGCTTTGAAAAGCTTTATTCGTCAAGGCCCTTTAAAGCAATTTGATACACGAACCATGATACGTGCACTTCGAGGTCTTACTCAAATGAACCGGCTGGCTATGAAAATTGCAGCAAGGCCAAATTGCGATGGCTATTTAGGCTATCAAATACAAAAAACATCTAAAAAAGACTTGGCAAAAGCATTCTCGTTTTATAATTTTTCAATGATTGCGATGATGCACAGTGGCAGCAATGCTATTGCTCAAACACTGCGTAATTTACTGCATCGGCCAGAATGCCACAGCCTTATCGCTCAAGGACCTAACTCAGCAGACCAAGCCTATGCTCGGTTGGCTGTATTGGAGTCAATTAGACTCTCCCCGCCGCTAAGGTATGCAATTCGGCTCAAGCAAACAAACGCCAATAATAGTCATTCAATGGATGGTTATTTAATAGATTTAGAGCAAGTAAGCCGCGACCCAAAAGTTTACGGTGAAGATGCTCCAGATTTTGATCTCACCCGAGAGCTGAAACACAACGTCAAGCTCTTAGCTTTTGGCGCTGGAGTACATAACTGCATGGGTCGTGAAATTATATTGCAATCAAGCGTTGGCCTAATTCAAGGTGTGTTGCGAAATTTTAAAATAGCCCATTCTGCAGAACTACAAGCTCAGCCTCAATTACCGCAAGACCAAACCTCTACTGGCTATAATTTCTTTAATTCTGTCAACACACTGCCGGTTATTATTACGCAGCATCACGCCGGCGAATTCTCATCCCTTGGGGAACCACAGAAAACAAGCCAACTTCTTTAAGCTGTTTAGAGCACTCTTGTAAATCGTAATGTTTTACAAGCTCGGCTAGAAAAATTTTACTCTCCAATATTGCAAGATATCGACCAGGACAAAATCGTGGTCCACCACTAAATGGATAATAACATTTAGGGCTTAACGACTGTTTATCTAACCAAGATTGAGGGTGAAATTCACGGCCAAAAGCTGCATGTTGTTCAGCCACTTGACACTCGCGAATTAAAGTGACAACTTTTTGACCAGCGCGAATACTTTGTGGGCCAGTACTATGAGGTATTTGCGTATCATGATTTGCCTCGAGAATTAAATAAGGTGCAGGTGGTTTCAATCTGAGCGTTTCGTGCACTACTGCTTCATGTAATACCAAATTATTTAGGCCTTGAATACTGTAATCGTTATTTTTAGATTCTTCCCGCAGCTGTAGCTGTAACTCTGGATTTTTCGCCAGATAATGCATGGCCCAAGTTAAAGTATTCGCTGTGGTATCTTTGCCTGCGAGCATCATGGTTAAGGCATTGGCTAAAATCATATCTTCACTTGCATCATTGGCAATAAAGTGATCAATTAATTGAAAGTGCTCTGGTGTGTGGTTAGGGCTTGCCATAATTTGATGACGTTTTTGTAATACTTTATCAAGAATTTTTTTAATCCCTTTGATAGAACCTCGCATGCGCCTTGAGCTATTGGTAGGTAAATAACGCCACCAAGGTATAATGGCTTGCACACGATCGCCAAGAATTGGAAAAAAATGTTTTAAATGTTTGAGTAATTTTTTAGTGAGATGTAAATCTGCTACTTCTTGACCGAAAGTAATGTTTAGAGTAACCATTAAGGTGTAATGCTCAGTATATTGCATTGGATCGAATCTATAGCCTGGTAAACTGCTAATCACTTTTTTGGCATGATCAACCATGGTAGGAATATATTGATTAATGACCCCAGGCTTTAAGGCAGCTGTAACCACTTTACGCTGCTGTTGCCAATCTTCACCCTCTGCAGCGATTATGCCACCAAGGCTCATTTCTTGTAAAATGCGCCTAAATTGGATTGGATGAGCAAAGGTATCAGGGCGCTCTTTAAGAATATAATTGATCCAGTCTGGCTCGGCCGAAACATAAAATAAATCTGGACCAAGTCGAAACTCGTAGGGGTCACCATAGTCTTGATACCATTGTTCTAACTGGCGGTGTAAGCCAAATTTAGGAATTTCAAGCACATTGCCAATAAAAGGTTTAGGCTTTGGTCCTGGGTACATTGTGCTGCCTTCTAATGAAGAGAAATTTTATAGCTTATAAGCCCTCTTTTGAGCTTAGTCAAAAAGAAAGCTTAAAAGTTTAAAAACTCAATAAATACACTATTTAATATGTGTAAAGCATTAAATGGCAAAAACTAACGAGCTAGTGGTTATGAAATCAATATACTTTTCTAACAAGGTATGACAAGTTATAGTCTTTATTTATACAAATTTGCCTTGAAACTTCATTGCATCCTCATACCAACCCCACTGTGGGTATACGCCTGGAATTTGGCCCCACTGATCGTTATCGTTCAAAGAAGTCATATGAATTGGGTTATACACTTCGCTATTACCGAAAAGAGTTGAATGCAGGAAAATGCTCTACCTAAATCACGCAATACACTGAGCTTAACGGATTTATGCCCAGTCAATTAGGCAATAAAAGATCAAAGCGCTTTTATAGTCTTATGCATAGCCAGCACCGGTACTATGATCAACTCCGGTGCCAAGTGATAAAGCTGAGCCGTAGTAATTACCTGCACTGAGTGATTGTTCTCCAGTCCACCACATAGACATTGCATTTTTAATCCCGGCTTCACCTACTGACCCTGATTCTAAATAATTATTATTAAAACTTCGCATGACTAAAGTAG